>JAEEGH010000398.1_pt1 | contig 200435 bp, 167 predicted proteins | sample 9134181 | NCBI WGS metagenome assembly JAEEGH01 (sample SAMN16246544, study PRJNA631951) | gut metagenome | biome: gut microbiome; feature: rumen; material: DP-attached | host: Bos | place: Iran: Karaj | collected 2018-10 | reverse complement strand
CTACACAACCGATGGCATGGATACTGGCTCGTACACATCCACAATGACCGGTCTTAGCGAGCATACTGTTTATTACGTAAGAGCGTTTGCCATCAACGAAAAAGGAACGAGTTACGGTACAGAATACGAATTCGAAACAACCGAAGGCGGCGGAGTTGTCATTGTTCCAACAGTGACTACATCCAATGTGACAGACATCACATCCACTTCAGCCATATGCGGAGGTGTTGTCGCAAATAGCGGCGGCGCCGACGTCACTGCCCGCGGTGTCTGCTGGAGCACAACCGAAAACCCGACTATTAGTGATGCCCACACATCTGATGGCACAGGAACTGGAACATTCACAAGCTCTTTGACAAATTTGACTCCTCAAACCACATATTATATCAGAGCTTATGCCACAAATGAGGTCGGAACAGCGTATGGTGAACAGAAGATTTTCACTGCTGGTAGTGATATCACATCACCAACAGTGACCACAAACGACGTGTCTTCTGTGACTTCTAACTCTGCCGTTTGCGGAGGCAATGTCACATCCGCAGGAAATGGAACAGTTACAGAACGCGGTGTTTGCTGGAGCATAAGTGAGAACCCAACTATTAACGATTCACATACAAATGACGGTACAGGTACAGGCAGTTATACTTCAAATATAACAAACCTGACAGAGAACACAACATATTATGTCAGAGCATTCGCGACTAACGAGATAGGAACAGCGTATGGTGAACAGAAGATATTTACAACAGAACAAGACTCTCCAAACGTTCCAACTGGTGCAATAAATGGTTTATTTACGATAAACGAAAATGGAGACCAAGTGTGGTTTTCACAAGGCAACTTGCAATATCAAGCATCGACAAATACATGGAGATTTGCAGAAAACCAGTGGGATTATGTAGGAGAAGACAACTCTAATATTTCAGAAACATATTCTGGTTGGATTGATTTATTCGGTTGGGGTACAAGTGGATATAATCATGGAGCTGTATGTTACCAACCATGGAGTATAACATATAATGAGAATAGTTATTATTTGGCATATGGATCTACAACTTATAATTTGTATGACCAGACTGGGCAGGCAGATTGGGGTTATAATGCTATTTATAATGGTGGAAATACAATCAATTCATGGCGTACACCAACAAAAGAAGAGTTCGCTTATATGTTTTATACGAGGGAAACATCATCGGGTATTCGCTTCGCTAAGGCATTAGTTAACGGGGTTAAAGGAATTGTTTTATTGCCTGACAATTGGAACAGCAATTATTACAACTTAAATGAAACAGATACACAAGGAGTAGACTTTAGTTCTAATACTATTAGTGCTGCTGATTGGGGTGAGTATTTAGAAGCTAATGGAGTTATATTCTTCCCATGTGGAGGACGCAGACATGAAACATTGCTTTATGATATTGATTTTGGCTTCTATTGGTCATCAACGGCTAATACTTCGGGAAATGTTTATGAGTTCTTTTTTAGTGATAATTTTGTCTATGCTGCCAACGAACAAGGAAACCGATTTTATGGTCAAAATGTCCGCCTTGTCCGCGATGCACAATAATACTACAGCATATTTAAAACTATAGAGGCGCAATTTTTTTGCGCCTCTTTTCTTTAAAATGCCTCGCGTAATCCATCTTCTCGTGTAGAATCCTATAATTTCTCCTGCCCTGCCTTTAATTCATGCAGAAACTTTTTTGCATCGAAATCATTAACATCCGGGCTGGCTTCGCCTTCTTCCAAGGCAAGCCTTAGTGCATCTTGATTTTTAATCATCCAACCAGCTCCTCCATCACTTTTCCTGCCAGTCGGCTTGTTCCTACGCGGAAATAGTTTTTGTTGAGCCATTTCTCGCCGAGGACATCTTTCACTATATAATAATAGGTGAGCGCATCTTCGATGGTTGACATGCCACCGGCAGGCTTGAAACCGACCATTTGGCCTGTGGTCTCGTAGTATTCCTTGATGGTGTCACACATTATCAAAGCTGCCATCGGTGTGGCATTGACAGCGATTTTTCCAGTTGATGTCTTGATGAAATCGGCACCCGCCAAGATTGCCAACTCGCTGGCTTTGCGAATGTTGGCCGGGGTTTTCAGTTCGCCGGTTTCAAGGATAACCTTCAAGTGAACCGGAGCTTTGCAAATTTCACGTATGGCCTGGATTTCATTGTAAACCTCGTCGTAATTTCCTGCCAAGAATGTGCCGCGTGAAATCACCATGTCCACCTCGTCGGCACCCTGCTCAACACAGTATTCAACCTCTTTCTTTTTCAAATCGAATGGCATCTGGCCCGAAGGGAAGCAGCAAGCCACCGTCGCCACTTTGATTCCGCTGCCTTTCAGCAAGCCTTTCGCCTGCTTCACAAACGGACTGTAGATGCAGATGGCTGGAACTGAGATTCCCATGTCATTCTTCTGAAAACCAATGGCTTTAGCGCAAAACTCATCTATTTTTTTAGCATTGTCCAAACCCTCCAAAGTGGTAAAATCTACGCTTTGGAAAATGGTCTTCAAAGCCTCTCTCCTATCGCTGCCTTTAACTTGTCTCTGAATGATGGTTTCAACCCTTGACTGCAGTTCCTCCTCGCTGTAATTATACGATTTGAAATTCATAATTTTATTATTTTTAATGATATGCAAAGATAGAAAAAAATTTCATAATTTTGCAGCGAAATTATTTATGCATAATTTGCAGTAATCTGCGAGATAAAAAAGGAACGAGAGAAAAATTTTTCAGTATGAGAAAATGTTTTTTGGTTTTGGTTTTCGCTTTGTGTGCATCAGCGGCTTCAGCCCAGATGACCAAGGAAAATAGCTATGGTATCAAGAATTTGAGATTTGAATACCGAGGCGATTTCGACTGCTTCAACGATGATAATGAAACATATTCGGGTTTCACAGGCAGATATCTCAACTTCATCTTAGAAGGTGATATCACCGACAACCTTTATTATGCTTATCGACAGAGAATCAATAAAATACAGAAAGAATACAATTTCTTCGACGCCACCGATTACCTGTATTTTGGCTGGCGCATCACCAAAAACATCTCTTGGACGGTAGGTAAGGAAATCATAGCCATGGGTGGTATAGAGTACGACCTCGCCCCTATAGATGTGTATTTCCACTCTCAGTTTTGGGATAATATCAACTGCTATCGTTTCGGTACCAATATAGAGTACACCACAAACGACCGCAAGAACACTTTCACCTTCCAGTTCTCCAACTCGCCTTGCGACAACAACGTCATTTACGGAAGCCTGTACAATTACAGCCTTCACTGGCGTGCCAACTACAAACATTTCGGTCCGGTATGGTCCGTCAATATGTTCGAATACAAAAAAGGCTGTTTCCTTAATGTCATCGCTCTTGGAACAAGTTTCAACTTCGGCCCTGTCGCAGGTTACTTCGACTTCACCAACCGCGCTAACGGCGAGCAAGAACAGTTTTTCTTCAAAGACATGACAATAATAGGCCGTATCGGCTACAATTTCATGCACAACAAGTTTCAGGTGTTTTTAAAAACCGGCTACGACGTGAATGACGCCCAACTGGCAAACTTGAATATTAAAGACGTATTCGACCGCTGCGTATTGCCAGGCACTGATGTCCGATTCTATGGAGGCGGTTTCGAATTCTATCCATGGCAAGGCAAAAATGACATCCGCATACATGGATTCTTCGCTGTCAGCGATGTCAGCGGCACCGTTGAAGTTGTAGATGAAACTCTTCAGCCTGCCATCAAGGATGAGATATCATATCAGGTCAACATAGGTGTGACATGGAGACTGAAATTTATCGACAAATAAATCTGAATTATGAAAATAAAACAATGGCAATTTTTAAGTAAGAGACGTCTCGAGGCAGGTATATTCCTTCTTGTCTTCGCTGTCTTTTTCGGATTCCTCGGCACCAGGATGGGCACAGCTAACATGCTCAACACCATCATGCAGACAGCCTACCACCTCCTTCTGGAGACAGTGTTCTTCCTGATGGCAGTGTGCGTGGTCTCAGGCGCTTTGGGCAAGCTCTTGGTGGAGTTCGGCGTGGTTCGACTCATAGAATACGTGCTGCGTCCTCTGATGAAGCCTATCTACAACCTTCCGGGCGTGGCGGCACTTGGCGGAATTCTTACGTTTTTGTCAGACAACCCTGCCATCATCACCCTTTCGAAAGATAAGTATTTCTCACATTATTTCAAGAAATACCAGCTCGCCTCTCTGACGAACTTCGGCACTGCTTTCGGCATGGGTCTTGTGGTGATATTCTATATGCTCGGTCTCGGTTTCTTGAAAGGAGCCTTGGTTGGCCTGCTCGGCGCTATCATCGGTAGTATAGTCTCAACCAGACTGATGCAGCGTTTCACTCTGAAAGCTTACCCCGAGTTGGATGTAGATGAGAATCCTGACGGCGGCGATGAGCAGAAAATCTCATTCAAGTCGGAAGGCAACGTGTTCCTGCGTTTCCTCGACGCAATTCTGGACGGCGGCAAGGAAGGCGTGGCAATAGGCTTGGCCATTATCCCGGGCGTGCTTATCATCTCGACAGTGGTCATGATGATGACTTTCGGCCCTGCCACAGGCGCTGAATACACAGGCGTAGCTTACGAAGGCGTGCCAGTGCTGCCATATCTCGCAGGCAAAATCGACTTCGTGTTCGACTGGCTCTTCGGCTTCAAGAACCCTGAGTTGGTGGCATTCCCCATCACTTCTTTAGGTGCTGTGGGTGCAGCTCTCGGTCTGCTGCCTAAGTTCATAGCTGAAGGCATAGTCAACAACAACGCCATAGCAGTGTGCACCGCCATCGGAATGTGCTGGAGCGGATTCCTCAGCACACACACCGCCATGCTCGACTCACTCGGTCACCGCGAGCTCATCCCTAAGGCCATTGGCGCCCACACCATAGGCGGCTTGGTCGCAGGAGTGTCAGCCCACTGGATTTACGTGCTTTTGGCGTTAATATTCTAAAAATTGCGTCAGCATACATTTAAAAATTTTACGTTTTTCTTCACACTTTTTTATATCTTTGTGACGTTAAAACGTAAAATTTTTTGTTGTAATGATAAATCGTGTTTTTAAGTTCGGAGGAGCCTCGGTAAAGGACGCCGACGCTGTGAGAAATCTCAAGCATATACTTGAGGATGAAGACCGTAGCGACCTGATGTTGGTCATCTCGGCCATGGGAAAGACCACCAACGGCATAGAGAAGGTTCTGAAAAACTTCCGCGAAGCCGACGGTCATCTCCCGATCAGCGCCCTGAAGGAACTGATGGAATACCACGAAAACATCATGATGGATCTCTTCAAGGGCGACACCTCGCATCCCATTTTTGAAGCCGTCACCCAACTGTTTCTGGATTTGTATCTCAACCTTCAGGAAACAGGCTACGACTACGATTATCAATACGACCAGACCATCAGCTTCGGCGAGATGCTGTCGACAACGATTATTTCAGCTTATTTGAACGACAACGGCATCGCCAACAAACTACTCGATGCCCGCCAGTATATCATCACCGACCATACTTTCCGCGCCGCCAACGTCGACTTCGACGAGAGCCGACTGAAGATCCAGAAGCTGCAGGAAGAACACGACGGCACCATGTATATCACCCAAGGTTTCATCGGTTCATCGACCAAGCCAGTGGTGACAACAACCCTGGGACGTGAAGGCTCCGACTACACTGGTGCTATCTTTGCCAACTTGCTTGATGCCAAGGAGTTATCGGTTTGGAAAGACGTGGACGGAGTGCGCAACGCCGACCCGAAACGCTTCCCTCACACCGAGAAGATCCCGCATCTCTCCTACTCCGAAGCCACCGAGCTGACGTTTTACGGAGCATCTGTATTGCACCCCAAGACCACCAAGCCGCTGCAAAACAAGAACATCCCGTTGAAAGTCCGTTGTTTCTTGGATGCCTCGCTTGAGCCGACCATAGTTGACGGCACAGACCAGTTCATCAAATACATTCCGTCGTTCATAGTAAAAGATAATCAAACACTTGTGACGATTCGTCCGCGCGACTATTCCTTCATGAACGAGCAGAACCTCGGCATCCTTTTTGCGATGCTCAACGAACTGAACATCCACGCCAACATGATTCAAACCTCGGCCTTGAACCTCTCCATCTGCTTCGACGAGAACGAGCGCAAGCTCACCCAGCTCATCGCCTCCCTCGAACAATCGTTCATCATCCGCTACAACAATGGCCTACAATTATTTACCATCCGCCATTACAAAAACGGCATCGAAAAAGAATTCATCAAAGGGAAACAGGTCTTCGTGGAACAACGCAGCCGTAGCACACTGCAATTAGTTATCAGTTGACAGTTAACAGTTGTTCTGTGGTTTTTTTACATTTTTATTGACTTTTTCAGAAAAAAGTTGTATTTTTGCAAAAATAAAGATCAACATATATGGAATATACTGTTTTAATTCATAAAGATGAGAAAAGTGGTTGGTATACAGGGAAATGTCTGCAGATTCCAGCCGCTATGAGCCAAGGCATGACACTTGACGAACTCATGGAAAACATGAAAGATGCAATACATTTGGTATTGGAATGTTATCGGGATCAACTAAAAACCGAGTATTCTGGAGAGCGAATCTTTTATCGAAAACTAGCAATGGCCTAACATGAAAAGAAACCTTTTACTAAAACATATTTTTGCAAACGGATGTACATTATTAAGAGAAGGCAGTCGCCACAGCGTTTACATCAACAATAAAAACGGCAAAATGGCGGCAATCCCACGACATCCTGATATCAACGATTATCTCGCAAAGGAGATTTGTAAAGAATTGGATATTCCAAAGATTGGAAATAATTAAAAAACAATAACATGAAAAAACACATCTCAAAAATCACAATTTTCTTTGCAGCAATAATAATGGTTTTGCTGGTTAGCTGCAATCGACCAAAATACAATGTATATTGTTACCAGAACGAACAAGGATTTAATGAAATTATGCTAACAAAAGGAGATACTATCGGATGGAACTTTAATCAATACATGGAAGGTAAATATTACCATTATCACAAAGGAGATACTATTGTAACTCATTTTGTTTTTAGTGGAGACAGTTGGATGCATGGGACTGTTATCAGCGGTCACATCAGTGATTATATCCAAGATGACTCATTCCTACTTGCAGATAAGAAACCATTGGATAGTATATTGGGTAAATATATTCGTATAGTTACAAAAAACAATAATGTTTACAGTCGAAGAGAATATGACACTATAAATAAATATGGCGCCAATGTCAAAATGCTCGAAGAAAGTCCGATTCACCAGTATTGGATAATTGTCAAAACGACCGCCGATGTATATGGCCCATTTTCATATGAGGATTATCTGAAAATGAAAAAAGAATTGGGTGTTCCAGAGACATTAAAATTAAAACGAGAAAAACAATAAATCAATAATCAACCTCGAATAATAAAAAAAAAATGGGACGCCGCTCGCGACGTCCCTATTTTTAACTTTCAACTACTCTTGATTATTTCTTCCAGTTCAAGATCTTTCTGAAATCGTATTCCTCCGGTTTATCAACGAATTTCTTCGCCTCTTCGTAATCGGCCGGGGTGATGTATTGCAGGCAGTGGTTGAAAATGAGCTTTGCTTTCTCACCTTGCATGTTAACCAGACGTGGTTTGACTTTGCCATTTTCGTCCTCAACGTCCTTCAGATACAGAGGGCTGACTGCGCCTTTAGGATCGGCTGTGACCATAGCGCCGGTGACTCCCATGTCGAACAGCTTCTTCACGCCGTAGCCGAGAATTGAGCAGTACTGCAAATCGAAAGCGCACGGATCGACACAGCGTATTTCGTAACCGAGTTCCACCGGACGGCTCTTGATGCTCATGTTCAATGTCTGCAAACGCTGCTGCAACAATATATTGAAAATCTGTGCCTTACTGACGTTGCCAAGTTCAGGATGTCCGTGCTCGTCGTAGGTGAAGTTCACACCGGAACTCTTTATCTCCTCGTCTGTCATGAAGTGGAAAACACCTTCTGAGATGCAAGCCACGCCATAGTTGACACCCATAATCCTACGTTTTATCATTGCACTGATGACAAGTCGCAGAATTCTGTCGAATGTGACCTCTGTCTTGTAGAACATCTCCGGGATGATAATCATGGGGTAATGGCAGGCAGCGCCCATTCCGAATGCAAGGTGACCCGCCTCACGGCCCATGGCCGAAACCACAAACCAGTTACCGCTGGTGCGAGCGTCTTCGTAAACGGTCTGCAAGATGCGCACACCGGCTTCCTTGGCTGAATAATAGCCGAATGTCGGGCTGCCTTCAGACAATGGAAGGTCGTTGTCTATGGTCTTTGGAACATGTATGTTCTGAACATGTACATGATTCTTTATCAAGAACTTGGAGATGCGGTTGGCTGTAGAAGCAGTATCGTCGCCGCCTATAGTCACCAAGAGGTTTACATCGTTTTTCACAAAGAAATCAACGTTAAACTCCTCGTCTTTCGGTTTGTAACGGCTCATCTGCAGTGCCGAGCCACCCATTCTCATAATCAGATCGGCATATTGGAAGTCGATGTCTACAATTCTCGGGTTAGGTTTGAACAGGTTTTTGTATCCCTCATGGAGTCCGATAACGCGGAAGCCGTCTTTCAAAAATGTCTTGGCAACAGTGCTCACCACCGTATTGATGCCTGGTGCCGGACCGCCGCCGGCGAGAATAACAACTGATTTCATATTTTTCCTATGATTTAAAATTCAAACAAATAATAATCTTGCAAATATACAAAAATTGTTTTGAAAACAAACAAAAAATATTCGTTTTTCGTACTGAAATTTTTACTATTTTTGCAAGTTTTAAGATAACAGGCAAATTTTTGTATGTATAGTTTCATTTCGGGAACCGTTGTAGAGAAGAATCCGACTTACGTTGTGCTTGATAATCAAGGCATTGGATACTTGATTAACATCACGCTTAACACTTTCACGGCGATTGGCGAACAGCAGCATGTGAAGCTTTTCGTGCACCTCGCCATACGTGAGGACGCGCACACTCTGTACGGGTTTTACACCGAAAGCGAGCGCGAGCTCTTTCTCCAGCTCATCACGGTGTCGGGAGTTGGCTGCAACACCGCCCGCCTCATTTTGTCGTCGATGACAGTGAGCGAGGCAGTGGACGCCATTGCCACCAACAACATCCGGATGATTCAGGGAGTGAAAGGCATAGGTGCCAAGACCGCTCAGCGCATAGTGGTCGACCTCCACGACAAGGTCGGCAAGCTCGAGGCGGGCGGTGAAATTTCGCCAGCCGGATACAATACATTGAAAGATGAGGCGTTATCTGCATTAATGGTCTTGGGATTCAACAAGGCGAGCATAGAGAAGACTTTGGACAAACTGATGAAACAGATGGACAATCCGTCGGTGGAAGACCTTATCAAGGAGTCGTTGAGACTGTTGTAAAGAAATTTTTATGATTTTTGAAAGATTAAAATATATCATAACAATATTGCTGCTTTGTGCAGGCTTTGGTGTCATGGCACAGGACGGCACTCCCTATGGACAGCCCGACCAGACAGGCGTCACCTTGCATGAGCCTTCCAACGTCACCCACTCCATAGAGTACGACCCCATCACCGGACAATATGTCTTCACAAGTAAAATCGGCGATTTCACCTATCAGGACCCGTATTACATGACCAAGGAGCAGTACTCCGACTACGTTACCCGCCAGTCCATCAAAAACTACTGGAAAGACCGTCGCGAGTCGGCTATAGGCAACAGCAACAGTAATTCGCTCATCCCGCCGATTTACGTGGGAGGTAAGGTGTTCGACAAGATATTCGGCAGCAACACCATCGACATCAAGCTGCAAGGTTCGGCCGACGTGACATTCGGCATTAAATACCAGCGCCGCCGCGACCCTTCGCTCACCGTGGCACAGCAGCGCACCACCAACTTCGACTTCAACGAGGACATTCAGCTGAGCGCTTCCGCCAAAATCGGCGAGAAGATCCAGTTTAAGATGAACTACAACACCAAGACACAGTTCTCGTTCGAAAACAAGTTCACTCTGAAATACGAGGGCGATGAGGACGACATCCTCCAACTCCTCGAAGCAGGTAACGTCAGCATGCCTCTGCGCAGCACCCTCATCAACGGCACCCAGTCGCTGTTCGGTTTCAAGACACAGCTGAAATTCGGCAAGACCACAGTCACAGCCATAGCTTCATATCAGGAAAGTGAAACGCAAAAGATAGCAGTCAACGGCGGAGCTCTCACACAGGAGTTCGAGATTGAGTGTCTCGACTACGAGGAAAACCGACACTTCTTCCTCAGCCAGTACTTCCGCGACCATTACGAGGAGGCCGTGGCCACCCTGCCATCAGTCACGTCCAGCATCAACATCACCAGAATCGAGGTCTGGGTCACCAACACCAGCTCCAACTACGAAAACTGCCGTAACATAGTGGCATTCACCGATTTGGGCGAAGGTAGGGAGGAATGGATTTACAACGACAAAAAGGTTCACCCTCTCATCGGCAGCTTGAACGACTACCCGGCCAACATGGCAAACGACCTTCTGCCGAATCTCGACACCGTGCAGATCCACGACCTCAACACCGTGACATCTTACCTCACCTCGCAAGGCTACACCTCGGGCCGCGACTTCGAAAAGATACAGAAAGCCAGAAAACTTACGGCTTCGGAATACAGTCTCAACAGCAAGTTAGGTTTCATCACCCTGAATATTTCTCTCAACTCCAACCAAACTCTTGCGGTGGCATACCAGTACACTGTCATAGGTCAGGACGGAGTGTTCCAGGTCGGTGAATTCTCCGACGAGGCCATTCGCGAGCCAAAGCTTCTGGTCACCAAGATGTTGAAGAGCACCACCGTCGACACCAAGGCTCCTATGTGGAACCTCATGATGAAGAACGTCTACAACATGAGAGCCTATCAAGTGGCATCCACCAATTTCCAGATGAACATCATGTATCTGGGCAACAAGAACGGTGTCTCCACCGGCTACTTTGCTGACGCTCCTGAAGAAATCAAAGGTCAGTCGCTCTTGCACCTCATGGGCATGGACCGCTTGAACAGCCAGAACAACCCTGTAGAAGGCGGTGATGGCATGTTCGACTTCATCAACGGAGCTACGACCAACGGCGGTACCATCAACGCCGCCACCGGACGTATCTACTTCACTGTGCTGGAGCCTTTCGGAAGTCATATCAGGGAGAAGATCTTCCCAGACAACCCGGCTTTGGCCGACAAATACGCCTTCGACTCTTTGTACACCATGACCAAGGTTATGGCTCAGCAATACACCTCCAAGAACAAGTTCCGCATGGAAGGCCGTTACACCTCGTCAGCAGGCAGCGAAATCAACCTCAACGCCCTCAACGTACAGCCAGGTTCGGTGACTGTCACCGCCGGCGGACTTCCTTTGGTTGAGAACGTCGACTATACCGTCGACTACACTCTGGGACGTGTTACTATTTTGAACGAGGCCTTGCTCAACTCAGGCACCACCATCAACGTGTCCATGGAGAACAACACCGCCATGTCCACCATCCGTAAGACATATCTCGGTGCCCGCGTCGAACATGAAATCAATCCTACATTCATAGTCGGAGGTACCATCCTCCACCTCAGCGAGAGAGCCTACACCACCAAGGTGAACTACAATGACGAGCCTATTTCCAACACAATATACGGCTTTGACATCAACTACCAGACCGATTCGCAATGGCTTACCGACGTCCTCGACAAACTGCCTCTTTACCAGACCAAGACCAAGTCGAGAATCACGGTGTCAGGTGAGTTTGCACGGTTCATACAAGGCATCAACAAAGAAACAGGTCAAACCGGCACTTCCTACATCGACGACTTCGAGGGAGCCAAGTCGACCATCGACATGCACCAGTGGAACTTCTGGCATTTAGCCAGCACTCCTCAAGGTCAGAACAACCTCTTCCCTGAGGCCGCCTCAGTGGGTTTGGACTACGGTAAAAAACGTGCCAAACTGGCATGGTACACCATAGACCAGTCGGTGTTCTACGACCGTTACGGCAACCTTTTGCCTTCCAACATCACCAACGAAGAGCTGTCAGACCACCGCGTGCGTCAGGTGCTGCTCACCGAGCTTTACCCCAAGCGCGACATCCAGGCCGGTACCTCGACTAACATGACGGTGCTCAACCTCGCATACTACCCGAAAGAACGTGGACCTTACAACTTCGACACCGAGCATTTGAACCTTGACGGCACCTTCGACAATCCTGAGGACCGTTGGGGCGGTATCATGCGCGCCATAGAGTCGTCCGACTTCAACTCCACCAACGTCGAGTATATAGAATTCTGGATGATGGACCCGTACTATGACGGTCAGGATCAGTCCAACATAGGTAAACTGTATTTCAACCTCGGTGATGTATCGGAAGACATTTTGCGTGATGGACGCAAGGCTTACGAGCATGGACTTCCCACCTCTTCGACAGTCGAAAACGTCGATACCACCATGTGGGGACGCGTTCCTACCCTGCAGGCCCTTGTCAACGCATTCAACTCCGACCCTACCTCTCGTCCATATCAGGATATAGGTTATGACGGTTTGAACAGCACAGACGAGAAGGCGTTCTTCTCCAACTTCCTCAACACAGTCAGAAACAAGATCAACGCCGATGCATACAGCAAGTTAGAGGGCGACCCGTCGTCAGATAACTACCACTACTTCCGTGGCTCAGACTACGACAGTGATCCTGTATACGCCAGCATTCTGGCACGTTACAAGAACTACAACGGCAACGAAGGCAACTCGCCTTCCGAAACCCAATATTCCGAAAGCTATACCACCAACAACAGCTCTCTCCCAGATCAGGAGGATATCAACGGTGATAACACCTTGAGCGAGTCGGAAAACTATTATCAGTACGTTATCGACCTCGATCCTGACAAGATGCAAACCTCAGGACAGAACTTCATCTCCGACATCAAAGAGGCGGTGGTCCAGACAGCCAACGGTCAAACCAAGCGCATCAAGTGGTATCAGTTCCGCATCCCGGTGCGCGAGCCTAGCCGCATAGTCGGTAACATTGAAGGCTTCAGTTCCATCCGTTTCATCAGGATGTTCCTCAAGGGCTTTAAAGACAATATCGTTTTGCGTTTCGCCACTCTCGACCTGGTCAGAGGCGAATGGCGCACCTACACCAACTCAATACAGGCTCCTGGCGAGTATCAGCCGGGCGACCAGACAAACCACACAGTCTTTGAGATGTCGGCTGTCAACCTCGAGGAAAACAGCAGCCGTTATCCTGTGCCTTACTGCATCCCGCCTGGCATTCATCAGGAGGTTTACACCGGAAGCACATCCACTGTGCGTCAGAACGAGCAGTCACTGCAGCTGGCGGTCAAGAATCTTGTGGACGGCGATGCCCGCGGAGTGTACAAAACCACAGAGTTCGACTTCCGCTTCTACAAACACATGAAGATGTTCGTCCACGCAGAGAGCATGTACGACAACTATCCGGTTTACGACAACGAAGTGACGGTGTTCATGCGATTCGGTACAGACCTCACCGACAACTACTACGAATATGAGGTACCTCTGAAGATTACCCCTTGGGGCACTTCAGTCACCGATGTCTACGGCATATGGCCTGAATCAAACAACTTCGACATAGATTTCGAAAGGGTTGTCAAGGTGAAATCGGACCGTAACACCGCTATAGCCAACGGCAACAAGGAGGTGAAGGTCAACCGCATATATTCGGAGATGGATGGCAAGAACATCATCAAAGTGTTGGGTAACCCAACCATAAGCGAAGTGCGTTCGATGATGATAGGTATCAGAAATCCTAAGGTGGACGGTGAAGTTTCGCAAGACAAGAGCATCATAGTGTGGATCAACGAGCTTAGAATGACCGACCTCAGCAGTAACGGCGGATATGCCGCTACAGGACGTGTCGAAGCCACTCTGGCCGACTTGGGACGTGTTGCGGTGGCCGGATCGTACAGGTCGGCAGGTTACGGTTCTCTCGAAACCAAGATCACCGACAATGAGATGCTAGCCAGTAGATACTACAACGTGTCGACCGATATAGATTTCGGTAAGTTTATGGCACCGGAGAAGACCGGTATCACAGTGCCGGTGCACTTCGACCATAACAATACCACCATCACTCCGGAGTACAACCCTCTTGACCCCGATGTGAAACTCTCACGCTCGTTGCAGGACCTCGACCAGCATGGCAAGGACTCACTCAACGCCCTGGCCCGGGATGTCACCACTCAGACCAACTTCAACATCACCAACCTGCGTAAGAACCGTGTCGGACAGAAGAAACCTCATTTCTATGATGTGGAGAACTTCAACGCTTCGTATTCTTACACCAAGACAGAGCAGAGCAACCCCGATATGGAGTACAACCGTCAGAAGTCATATCGCGGAAGCATAGGCTACTCCTACACTACCAGCGCCAAACCTTGGACGCCTTTCGCCAAAGCGAAATGGGCTTCAAAGTCGTATATGCAGCTCTTCAAAGACTTCAACCTCTTCTATCTGCCGAAGAGCTTCTCGGTGTCGACCGAAATGTACCGTCAGATACACTCACAGAAGATGCGTAACAAGTCGTCGGGACTGGTTCTCACACGTGAGACCGTCGCCAAGAACTGGGACTGGACTCGTAACTACGATTTCCGTTATGACATCACCAAGGCCCTCAACTTCACATACACTGCATCATCGCAGGCATACATTTACGAGCCTGCCGGCAACCCTGAGAAAAACAGTGAGGAATGGAAAGCCAACCGCGACACCATACGCGACGAACTGCTGAAACTGGGTTCCATCTCAAGATTCACCCAAGCGGTTAAGTTGAGCTACAACATCCCTATCAACAAGCTGCCATATCTCGACTGGTTGACATCCACCGCCAACTACACCGGCAACTACCGTTGGATAGCCAATTCGCGTTACACTCAGAAACGACTCGGTAACACCATAGAAAACGACTACTCACTGCAGATATCGGCCAACGCCGATCTGACCCGACTTTACAACAGGTCGAAGTATCTGAAGAATCTCACAGCTCCTAAGCGCGGCAACAATATCAACAACAAGACCGGCCGTCTAAGAACACCTGACAGTAAGAGCGACTCCTTAACACCTAAGGAGAAGATTAACGTAGGAAAAGCCATAGTCGACAACGCAGTGCGTATTCTCATCAGTGTGAAGAAAGTATCCTTCTCCTACACCAAGACTAATGGCGTAGGCCTGCCGGGATTCATGCAAAATCCAAGCTATTTCGGCTTGAGCAGTAGCAACGCTCCAGGCTGGGGTTTCGTGCTTGGACAGAAAAACGACATTCTCAACAACGCCATAAGCCATGGATGGCTGAGCACCGACTCCACCTTCAACCAGCCTTATACCGAGCGTCTCAACGAGACCTATAATTATAAGGTGACGATGGAGCCGTTTACCGACCTCAAGATTGAGGTATCGGGCAACCGCACCTACGCTGAGAACTTCTCGGAGTATTTCCGTGCCGATGCCGATGGAATATTCCAGTTCTACACCCCGACCACAGGCGGTAACTACACCATATCCTACCTTATGACAGCCACATCGTTCACCGACGGTGACGTACTGTTTAACCGTTTGTGCGATTACCGTAGGGAGATAGCCGACCGACTGGCCGAGAACAATGCAGCCTGGGTTAACATGGGTAGACCTTACGTTTACGATGAGATTGCCGCTGAGGAATTCCCTTATGGATATTCAGCCTCATCGCAGGAAGTGCTCACCTACGCCTTCATAGCGGCCTACGGCGGATCCAGTGCGGGCAGCACTTCACTGACCCTGTTCCGCAAAGTGGCACTGCCTAACTGGAGCATCAACTTCACCGGTCTCAACAAGATTCAAGCTTTGAAGAAGATATTCAAGAACATAAGCCTTACACACGCTTACAAGTCAGCCTTCACCATCTCCTCTTGGGCAAACAATATCAATTATGACGCCAGCAACCAGATGGCAGTGTACTCCGGAACCAACACCCGCATATCGCAATACGACATAGCCCAGATACTGCTCAATGAGCAATATTCACCTCTGATCGGTATCAACATGACCATGACCAATTCGCTGACACCTACCATTGAATACAAGAAGTCAAGGACTGTGACTCTCGGTTTCAGCAACAACCAGATCACCGAGGTGAACGGGCGCGAAATCGTGATAGGTTTAGGGTACACATTCAAGGATCTCGGCTTCAACATAGCAATGTTGGAAAGCACCAGCAAACGTAAGGTCAGCAACGACCTCAAGGTGAAACTCGACATAGGATTCCGCCGCGATATCACAACACTGAGAAGTATTGACGAGCGCAACAGCCAGATATCCGCAGGACAGGACAAGATCAACGTCTATCTTACCGGCGATTACACATTCAGCCAGCGTCTGAGCATGCAGGCTTTCTTCAAATATGACATGACTAACCCGTTCATAGCCAACTCCTACAGGACTACTAACATCTTTGCAGGCATCACGGCAAGGTTCAGTCTGACGCAATAAAAAAATATTTTTTTAATTGCTGATTATGAAGAAATAAATCGTATTTTTGCGGTGTGAATTTTTGAATTTAAATTTTAAACACAGAATATGAATATACCTACAAACTTAAAGTACACTAAGGATCACGAGTGGATCCGCTTAGAAGGAGACAACGCTTACATCGGCATCACCGATTACGCACAACACGAACTTGGCGACATCGTTTTCGTCGACGTCGACACATTGGACGAGACTCTCGAGGCTGAAGAGACATTTGGCACCATCGAGGCAGTTAAGACATCTTCAGAGATGTTCATGCCGGTAGGCGGCAAAGTCGTAGAGTTTAACGAAGCTCTTGCTGACGCTCCGGAGAAAGTCAACAGCGATCCATACGGTGAAGGCTGGATTATCAAAGCCGAAGTAACCGACGCATCAGAGATGGACAACCTTCTTGACGCTGAAGCCTACAAAGCCCTCATCGGATAAGCATTGGCACGTCTTACAAGACATATTTACCCCGGCTTGCTGTGCGGTGTAATCATTTTGATACTCTGCGGTCTGCCGGGGTCTTATTTTCCTCAGGTCATATCATTCTGGGAATGGCTCGGACCTGATAAACTTGTGCATGCTCTCATGTTTACTCTCCTGTCTTTCCTCACCATCTGGGGCTACAGGAAAGAGTATTGCGAGAGCGACAAGGCCTATCGGACAAGGCTGCAGCTGTACACTCTGCTGGCCACGGCAACGTACGGTGGAATCACCGAATTGCTGCAGATTTACTTATTTCACGGAAGATGCGGCAGCATATACGACTTCTGCGCAGATGTAATCGGCTGTATATTAGGCATTTTGATTTTCAAACTCATCTTCCGAAAAAAAATGATAAAAATTTCGTCAGAGATTAAATAATTTTTGCTAACTTCGCAGCGTTAATTGTGTAAGAAAAAATTTAATGTTATGGAAATAAAAAAATCACAAAAGGCAAGTCTTGAAGACAAGAAGTTGACCTTCACCCTCATCGGACTGGTCGTCACATTATTCATCGTTTGGCGTGTTTTTGAATACAAAAGCTACGACAAGCAGAACCTCGATACCTTCCAGCGTCAAGTGGAAGTGATTGAGGAGGAAATGGTTGAAATCACCAAGCAGGAGATGCCAAAACCTCCTGTCCAGGCTCCAAAACCACAGGTGACACAGATTCAGGTTGTGGAAGACGACGTTGAAGTTGAGGATATCGATATCAACGCTGAAGTCGACCAGAATGAGGAAATCGAGGAATACGTTTACGAGGCACCTGAAATCGAAGAAGAAGAAATCCAGGAAGAGGAAGTGTTCCTTTCTGTGGAAGAGAACCCTGAGTTCCCAGGCGGTCCTGCCAAGTTGATGGAATATGTCCAGAAAAACCTCAAATACCCAATGATGGCTCGTGAAAGCGGTATCCAGGGCAGAGTGTTCGTGGGCTTCGTCGTCGAAAAAGACGGTTCTATTTCAAACGTACAGGTGAAGCGTGGTATCGGCGGTGGCTGCGACGAAGAAGCTGTTCGCGTGGTTCAGAGCTTGCCTAAATTCAAACCGGGAAAACAACGCGGCGTGGCAGTGCGTGTGTCATACACCTTGCCGATAGTGTTCAGACTCCAGTAAAACACTACTTGTGCCGTGGACACAAGCAAATATAAACTGAAGCTGCTTGGAAACAAAGACCTTCCAAGTTACCTTCTTGAGAAAAACAATGTAGTACGCATCATAATTTTTACGACTGCGTACTCTTTGCTTTTTATCAATATCTTCAAACCTTTCAATTCTGAAACCTGGATTCCCAACAACAGCGAGACCAACTACTTTATGTACTCGTCTCTCATGGTGCTCATCGGCATGGTGGTGGTATCACTCAGCCGTATGCTCATGAATTATGTCACAAAAAAGGTACAGATAAGCTACGGAGAATACGTGCTTTGGCTGGTGGCCGAGGCCGTCCTCGTTTCGGTGTTCTATGTGTTTGTCGGGTATGAAGTCGGATTTGTCGACAACTATCTGAGCGAAATGCCTGAACTCACAATGTGGGAAGCCTTGTTCAACATCTTCACCAAATCCATAGCCAACACCTTCTGGATGCTGCTGATACCGTATATCATAGCCCTACTCTATCTCGACAACTGCAATCTGCGCAAGCGCATAGAGGAATTGGGCGGACGCAAGATGGAGAGCAGCATAGTGCACCTGAAGGATGAAAAGGGTGAGATACGCCTTTCAACCAACATCGAAAACATACTCTATGCCGAGTCGGCCGACAACTATGTGATTATCAAGCATATCAACGGTGATACCATGGTCGACTTCTTCCTGAGAACCAATTTGAAGAAACTGTCCGACGACATGCGCGACACTCCATTGCAGCGTTGCCACCGTTCGTACATGATCAACCTGCTTCACGTGATGTCACTCAAGAAAGACGCGACTGAGTTTGTGATACAGTTTGACACCACCAGCATCAAGAACATTACTGTGTCTAAGACCTACCAAGATTCCATAATGGAAGCCTTCATGCAATATCAGAAATAAGCCTTGAAGAGATTATTAGTCATATTGTGTTTGGCTTTGTTTCCCATGGCGGAGATGAGTGCTCAGATCAACCACAAGCATTACGTGCTTATGGGCAAGATTGACCTGTCGAAGGAGAACTACTCAGACGCCATCAAGAACTTCAACATAGCCATAGTGGCCAAGCCAAATGATTTCGAAGGGTATTTCCTGCGCGGCATAGCCAAGTTCAGTCTTGGTGACTACACAGGTGCCGTCGACGACTTCAGCCGCACCCTGGAGGTACATCCACTGTATGTGCGCGCCTACCATTATCGCGGTGTGGCTAACGACCATCTGTCGAACTACGCCGACGCCATGTCCGACTTCAAGAAGGCCATCAACCTCGACCCTTTCAGCGAGGAGTTGCATCTGGCTTCGGGATCGACCCTTATGCATTTGAAAGACTATCACAACGCTGTGGCCGAGTTCGACACCGCACTGATTATCAATCCGGAGAACGCCAACGCTTACATCTCTCGAGGCATAGCCAAACGCTATCTGGAGGATCTGGACGGGGCTCTGGAAGACATGAACAGCGCTGTGTACAACGACTACTTCAATATAGAGGCCATAGTGCGCCGCGGCATGATAGAACTCGAACGCGAAGAGTACCGCGAAGCCATGGCCGATTTCAACAGCGCCTTGCGCATGGATAAGGACAATCCGCTGATATATTTCAACCGCGCAGTGGCGTTCCTCAACCTCGGCGACACGGCCGCGGCGCTCAACGACTACGAAAAGGTAAACATACTCGACCAACGCAACGCCCTCACCTACTTCAACCGGGCCATCATCTATTCCCAGCAGAAAGACTACGACGTAGCCTTGGCACTGTACAACAAGGTGATTGAGATCAACCCGCAGAACATATACGGCTACTTCAACCGTGGAGTGCTTTATTACCAGCTGAAGCAGTGGGACAATGCCGAGGACGACTTCACAAGAGTTATAGAGCTGTTCCCCGACTTCATAGACGCCTGGATGAACCGCGCCGTTGTCAGATTTGAGAAAAACGACATCAAAGGGGCCGAGCAAGACCAGTGGCAAGCTAAGCAGATCATGGCTTTCGTAAGCGAAGACCAAGCCAACATCGACTCGCTTTACAACCATTATTCGAAGATGGATTTCAACAAAATCATCAGCTTCGAATCGGACTTCGTGGACGGCAACCGCCAAAAGACTCTCATACAGTTCTCGGACATCAACATCAGGCCTCGTGGCAGCTTCATAGTCAACGTCACCAACAAGGATAACTGTTATCTGGACGCCACCCTGAGCCAGTTGTCGCAAAGCAACCGTCTCAACGGAAAGATGGCTTACACCATTGACGATTTGTTTGACGAAAACCGTAAATCCTGCCTTAACGACTCTATAGTCAACTCTGTTGATAATCCGAGCCTCCGCACCTTCCTCAACGGAATGTACAACCTCGAGATATTCAACTTCCAACGTAGCGAAAGCCTCTTCACATCTCTGCTCGAAGACCCTGTGCTAGGAGTGTATGCCGGCATCAACCTGTCGGTGCTGCAAAACGAAAAAGCGGAGCTCTCAATACAGGACAAGGCATACGACAACTCCATCTACATCACCCAGAAGCGAGCTACTGAAATAGAGCCTATCTCTCAGGAGCGTCCCGACTACCGGCAGTCACTCAACACAATAACCGAGGTCTTGGACAAAAACAAGAAAAATCCTATTGTGTGGTACAATCTGGGCAACATCCACTTGCAGATGCAGGAGTTCAACCAGGCCATAAGCGACTACACCAAGGCCATACAATACGACCCCAACCTGGCGGAAGCCTACTACAACAGGGCTCTCACCCTGATTTATCTTAACGATAAAAATAAAGCTATCAAAGACTTGAGTAAAGCCGGCGAATTAGGTATTCAGGAGGCTTATGTGGTTATGAAACGCTTTATTGAATAAGCATTTCGTCCACTTTCGAGAAACGGTGATTCACACCGAAGTCGTCATCGTATTCCATAACATCGAGTTCCAGAACTTTCATGTTGAACAGCTTGGGTATGATGCCACCTATCTCCATTATGTAGTTATGGGTGAAAAGATTGTGTTCCAAAGTCCATGTCAGAGCCGTGCCCTCGTCTTCCATAACGTCGTCGGCCAGATCCCAGGTCACTGCCGTGCCGTCTTCGTTATAGCGGTAATACAGCTCGTCTTCTTTCCAAACGCCTATCAGAAGGTCGGTGTCAAACTCTATGTCGTGATACACCTCCGGGATAAGGATTTCGGGCTGATAATACTTCTTATTGTCGTGAAACCATATAAAATACACTGCGACGCCAACAGCCAGCACCGCCAGGACAATCAGGAGTATCTTCCAGAATTTTTTCATATCTTTTATTTCTTAAGTTTTATCACTTTAGGAGTCTTTCCCTTGAATTGAGGCATGGTCATTCCAATGGAAGCATTGATGTAGGTAGGGTCGCACACGTAGTATTTCTTGCCGCCATACATAAACCCGTCGCCTTTCACCTCAGCGTCGTCGCCAAACCATACGGCAGTCGCTATATGACCTTCGTACTGCAGTCCTATCACCTTGGCACTGGTGTATTTCTGAACCAGCCAGGCAAACATGGCCGAACGGTCTTCGCAGTCGCTGTAAGGATAACCTATCACTTCCTCCGGATAGAAGTATTTCTCATATCCGAACTGCTCCTCGTCTGTCTTGTATTCAAAGCCGGTCTGTACGAAATGCAGCAGCATCTGAATAAACTGAGCCGGAGTGTACTCGGACTTCATCTCATTGAAGTTCTTCTGGAGTTCCTGCTGCGCCTCTATGGCCACAGGCGACACGAAATAAATAGGGAAAACCGTCATGGGAACATCGTTCAAGTATGCCATGTGGGCCTTGTTGTAGGGCAGTGTCACAGTCCTGTCCTTATTCAGCTTCAGCTGTCTTCTGACGTCGCAGGCACCCATGTTCAAAGTCTTATCAAAATCGAGTTTCATCTCGTTCCTGTTGACATCCTGCTCGCAGAAACTGTAAGTGTAAACAGGTTCTTCGGCATTACCGCCTCCGTAAACAGTGTAGTATTTCACCGGTCTTTCACCCTTACCGTTGTCTTCGAAGCGGAAGAAAGTATAGGAATACACCTCTTTGCTATTGTCAATGGCCACAAGCAGAGTCAGCTTGCCAGAGTCCTTGCCGCGAGCCACACGGGTCTTGAAATTGCCTTCATTGCGAAGCATGTAGAAACAGAACAGCACACGGTCGTTCACATTTGAAAACATCTTTTCGGAAACCTCGCGCAACAAGCAGAAATAGCCCCATTCGTTAAGGCCGAAATTGTCGACCACAGCCGAGAGCTCGTCCCATAAAGCCTTGGTCTCGGTTCTGCATTTTGCTATGTTGGTGAAATATTCTGCCACATTCTTCTCCTCTATTCCGCTGCTCTTGATTCTCAGTTTCTGGTCGACTGCCACCGGCACTTCGCGTCCGTAGAAGTTGACCATCAAGGTCGAGGCATCGTCCTCCACCCTACGCATATCCTTGAACTGCTTGGGCTTCAACTCCATCGGACCCTCGGCTGTCACCTTGCTTTTCAGCTCATAATTATTGTCATCCTCGGGTACGTAACTGACCGACACCGCATGCGACACCTTGGGCAGTTCCTCTTCTTTTTTGTATGATATCTCTGTTGATACAACCGTCACATCCTCAGCGACTTTGGCCGCCACCGGAGCCACTTCGGGCTTGGGCTGTGTCATTGCCAACTGTTCCTTTTTGAATTCGTTGAACAACTGCCATTCCTTGGCTACAAACTCAGCAAACTCGGCATTCTGCTTGTCGACAAAATCCTTGTATTCCTGATTCATATTGGAGAGTGTCTGCTGATAATTCTGCTTGTTTTGGTTCATCTGCTGCTTTTGGGCGTTCACAAATTTCTCATATTCATCCTGAGAAAATGCCGAGGCAGCCGCCAAGACTATCATCGTAGTGAGAATGAGTCTTTTCATACTTTTAACATTATTTTTGCAAAATTAGTAAAAAATTCTCAAAAAAACATTATTTTTGCAAAAAACTTTGAGGTCATGACTTTTAAGGAAGTATTTAAGAAACTTGCCAATAAATATATCATTGCCACGCTCATATTCGCAGCGGTGATAGTGTTTTTTGACCAGTTTAATATCTTCGAACAGGGGCGCTCATACCGCAAAATCAAGAAGTTGGATAAGGACATAGAGCAACTTGACCAAAAGATTGAGGCCGACCGTCAGACTTTGTACGATCTGAAAAACGACTCGGCTGCAGTCGAGAAAGTGGCCCGCGAGCAGCATTTCATGAAGCGTGACGACGAGGTGATTTATTATCTTGACAAAGGTGAATGATATTTAGGAACATATTAAATCTTAACTAAAATGAAAAAATTATTATTAGCTATTGGTCTTGCAGCATTTATGATGACATCTTGCTGCGACAAACAGGAAAACAAAGAAACTAAAGACTGCTGCAAAGATAAGCAGGAACAGTGCGAAAAGCACGAAGGAATGTGCGAGAAACACGAAGGAAAGTGCGAGAAGCATGAAGGAAAGTGCGAGAAACACGAAGGAAAGTGCGAGAAACACGAAGGAAAGTGCGAGAAACACGAAGGAAAGTGCGAGAAGCATGAAGGTTGCCAGAAGCACGAAGGTCAAAAGTGCGAAGGTAATCATGAGGGTTGCCAGAAGCACGAAGGAAAGTGTGAGAAACACGAAGGCAAATGCGAAAAGCATGAAGGAAAGTGTGAGAAACACGAAGGCAACTGCAAACACGAAGAAGGCAAGAAATGCGAAGGCAATCACGAGAACTGCCAGCATCAGCCACAGGGCAAGTAAGCGTTTGTTTCAGACGAATTAATAGTGCGAGGCGGCTTTTGTAGCCGCCTCGCACTTTTTTATTTAAAATTGTTAATATTTTGGATAATTTTCATTATCTTTGCAGCCTATTTTAGACACCATCTAAGTATTATTGATATGAAAAAGATTTTTGCATTAGTATTATCTTTGGTCATAGCCGTGACAGCCTTCGCTCAAGGTGGCAAGACCATCAAGAGAAAAGTTGCCATTGGCAGATTCTCAAACGAGACACAGTACGGCAAAGGCATGTTTTACGACAGGGATAACGACCCTATGCAGAAACAGGCTACTGACTTCCTCATGGCTAAGCTGAGCCAGTCTGGAAAATTCATACTGCTTGAAAGAAGCGACCTCGACGCTCTCGTAGCTGAAAAGGGCGACAAAATGAACAAGATAAACGCTGACTATATCATCGTGGGTTCAATCACCAAGTTCGGCAGAAAGACCGAAGGTCAGCAGAAGATCCTCTCATCGACCAAGACACAGACTGTCGAGGCCGGCGTGAGCATCCGCATAGTGGATGCAGCCACAAGCCTGGTCATTTATTCGGAAGAAGCTGAAGGCTATGCCGAGACCACATCCAAGGAAGTGCTTGGCGTGGGCGGTGAGGCCGGTTTCGACGCCACTTTGAGCGACAAAGCCATCTCGGCAGCTATCTCACAACTCGTTGAAAACATCATCAAGAAGTGCACCGACAAACCGTGGCGTTCATACATACTCGCAGTTGAGGACGGCAGCTACATAATTTCAGGCGGCGCCTCACAGGGTCTGGTTCCCGGCGATGTGTTCAATGTGTACTCAAAAGGCAAAATAGTGAAAAACCCGCAGTCGGGCGTCGATGTGGAGCTCCCGGGCAAGATGATAGGCACTGTCACAGTGGAAATGTCTGTCGGTGACACTCCTGAAACAGAGATTTCGTTCTGCTCATATCAGGGCGAAAAACTCGATGAAGAAAATCTCACAACCAAGTATTACATCTCAGAAAAATAAGCCATGAAGAAATTATTAGCAATAGCAATCCTTATGCTGACCATGGTCGGCTGCGGAGTAGGTACATATTCCAACACATCCGGCAGAAGTGAAAAGGCTAGCATTTCGTTTGTAGCCGCTAGAGAATATCCAATCATAGTCAGCGTCGACGGCACTGATTATTCAGTCAACACAGTGAAGCTGAAAGCTTACAGAAGAGACAAGCGCATCAAAGAGACAGCCGCCAACACCATCTACCTCACACCAGGCAAGCATGAGATAGTGGTCACATCTAACGGAACAGAGGTGAAAAAAGACCTCATTTTCCTGTCAAATAACGAGAGCAAAGTCATTGAGTTATGAGAAAAATGAAGTTGTTTGCTATTTGCGCAGCAGCTGTGGCGTGTCTGGCATCATGCGCTCCCAGTAATCTCTATTATTGGGGCAATGATGTCTTTTCATCAGAAACCCAATACGACGAGGCCGCCTACCAATACTACAAGAAGCATTCTCCCGAGGCTATCTGTGAGTTGATTATGACTTACGAAGATATGGTAACCAACCCGGGCGGATTGCGTCAGGTACCCCCTCCGGGAATATGCGCCGAATACGGCTATCTGCTCCTCACCCCTGATGTAGAGCAGATTTTCGCCGCAACAGCCACCAAAGCACAGCGCGACCGCATGTCCAGAACCGACTTCTATCAGTATGGTCTGGAACTCATGCAGAAAGAGATAGAGTATTACCCTGAGTCGGCACAGTTTATCGAGCCGCTCGTAAAACGTGCAAAGGAGAGATAGCCATGAAGAGAACATTATTATTCGCAGTAATAGGGCTTCTGGCAATACTCGCCACATCATGCGGCTCAAGCAGCCGTACCAGAGGCACACTCTACCCCAATATGTACACTCAGAAGCCTGTCACAATACTTGTGATGCCTCCTATCAACAACACCAACCATGTTAACGCCAAGGATCTGCTCTACACATCCCTCACTCGCCCGTTGGCCGAGGCCGGATACTATGTAGTTCCCGCATTCCTCTCAATGGAAGTTCTTAGGACCGAGAGTGCCTACGATGCGGAACTCTTCATCGACGGCAAGCTCGACAAGTTCGGCAAATTCTTCGGCGCTGACGCTGTCATCTTCACAGTCATAGACGTATGGGAGAAGCAGGGATTCGGCGTACGCACCAAGATACGTTACATCATAAAATCGACCAAGAACAACGAAGTCATCTTTGACAGAAGTTGTGACATGTATCTCGATTTGAGTTCATACGCCAACAGCAGCAAGAAAGACAGCGGCTGGGGCGCCTTGTTGGCCGATATGGCTGTATCGACTGTCAAAACCGCTATGACCGACCACATCGAAGCGGCTTACAAAACCAACGATTACATCTTTATGGATATTCCGAGAGGTCCATACAGAGAGGAACACCTCAACGATATGGACGATGCGGCCGACAACAAAGACATCAAAAGAACTGTTAAGCAATAAACTTAATATACGAACATAATACTAAATTCTTAAAGAAATATGGCAGAAAAGAAATTTATGACATGCGACGGTAACCAGGCTGCGGCCCATGTTGCCTACATGTTCAGTGAAGTTGCCGCCATTTATCCTATCACCCCGTCATCACCGATGGCAGAGTATATAGACGAATGGGCAGCAAAAGGTCAGAAAAACATTTTCGGCGACACAGTGAAGGTCGTTGAAATGCAGTCAGAAGCAGGCGCAGCAGGCGCAGTGCACGGCTCATTGCAGGCTGGTGCTTTGACCACCACCTACACAGCATCACAGGGCTTATTGCTGATGATCCCTAACATGTACAAAATCGCCGGTGAGTTGCTCCCAGGCGTATTCCACGTCTCAGCACGTGCTCTCGCAGCACAGGCATTGTCAATCTTCGGTGACCACGCCGACGTGATGAGTGCCCGCCAGACAGGTTTCGCAATGTTGGCAACAAGTTCAGTGCAGGAAATCATGGACCTCGCCCCTGTTGCACACCTCGCAGCAATCGAAGGTCGCGTGCCGTTCGTGCACTTCTTCGACGGATTCCGTACATCACACGAAATCCAGAAGGTTGAAGCAGCCGACATGGAGAAACTCCGCAAGCTCGTCAACTACAAGGCTTTGAAGGCTTATCGCGACAGAGCTCTTAACCCAGAGCACCCTGTGACACGCGGTACAGCACAGAACCCTGACATCTACTTCCAGACAAGAGAGTTACAGAACAAATACTACGACGCTCTTCCTGACATCGTAGCAAAATATATGAAACAGCTGAGCAAGATCACAGGTCGTGAATATGCTCCATTCGTATACTACGGCGCAAAAGACGCAACAGACGTCATCATCGCTATGGGTTCAGTCAACGACGTCATCAAGACCGTCATTGACAAGGAGAACAAAGCAGGCAAGAAACTCGGCCTCGTGACAGTTCACCTCTATCGTCCATTCAGCGTGAAACACCTCATGGCAGTCATGCCAAAGAGCGTGAAACGTATCTGCGTGCTCGACCGTACAAAAGAACCGGGTGCAAACGGTGATCCTCTGTACCTCGACATCGTCGAAGCATTCAAAGACGCAGCTAAGAGACCAGTCATCATCGGCGGCCGCTACGGCTTGTCTTCAAAAGACACCACACCAGCTCAGATCCTCGCTGTTTACAAGAACCTCGCTTCAGACAAACCTATGAACCAGTTCACCGTCGGTATCAAAGACGACGTGACACACCGTTCACTCAAGGTCGGTAAGGAAATCTCAATCCTTCCAAAGGGCACATTCGAAGCTAAGTTCTACGGCCTCGGCGCTGACGGTACTGTGGGTGCTAACAAGAACTCCATCAAGATCATCGGCGACAACACCAACAAGTACAGCCAGGCTTACTTCGACTACGACTCAAAGAAATCAGGCGGCTACACCTGCTCACACCTCCGTTTCGGCGACCAGCCAATCTTGGCTCCTTATCTCGTCGGAACACCTGACTTCGTGGCAGTGCACGTCCCGTCATATCTTAAGAAATACGACTGCCTCCGCGGTTTGAAGAAGAACGGAACATTCCTCTACAACTCACCATGGAGCGTTGCTGAGACAAAGAAACATCTTCCGGACTATGTGAAGAAGTATCTCGCACTCAACAACATCAATATGTACATCATCGACGCCACTAAGATCGCTAACGAAATCGGTTTGGGCAACCGTACCAACACCATCCTCCAGAGCGCATTCTTCAAGATTTCAGGCGTTATCCCTTACGACCTCGCAGTGCAGCAGATGAAGAAGTTCATCGTGAAGAGCTACGGTAAGAAGGGTGAAGACATCGTCAACATGAACTACGCAGCTGTCGACCGCGGCGGTGAAATCACAAAGGTTGAAATCCCGGCCGAATGGGCAAAACTCGACTGCACAACAGACTTCGTGTTCGAGCACAACGCCGACGATCCTGAGTTCATCAACAAGGTTATGCGTCCGATGGTCGCCCAGTGCGGTAACGACCTCCCAGTGAGCGCATTCAAAGACATAGTCGACGGTACATTCCCGGCAGGTACAACAGCCTACGAGAAACGTGGCGTCGCCACCGTCGTTCCTGAGTGGAACCCAGCCAACTGTATCCAGTGCAACCAGTGCGCTTTGGTCTGCCCTCACGCAGCAATCCGCCCGGTCGTCATGACAGATGCAGAAATGAAGAAGGCTCCGAAGGGCATGAATGCCATCGACGTCAAGATGCCGAAGGAATTGGCAGGCATGCACTTCAGAATGCAGGTTTCAGTGTTAGACTGCACAGGCTGCGGCAACTGCGCCGACGTCTGCCCTGCTAAGGAGAAAGCATTGGTGATGAAACCGTTGGAGAGCCAGCTTGACGAAGCCAAGAACTGGGAATACGGTCAGAAGAAAGTCACCTACAAAGACAACCTCATCGACAAATACGCCAACACCAAGAACAGCCAGTTCGCACAGCCGTTGTTCGAGTTCTCGGGCGCCTGCGCAGGCTGCGGTGAGACACCTTATATCAAGACCATCACACAGCTCTTCGGTGAGAGAATGCTCGTCGCCAACGCAACAGGTTGCTCGTCAATCTACGGCGGTTCGGCACCTGCGACACCTTACTGCAAGAACTACCGTTCAGGCAAGGGCGTGGCATGGGCTAACTCACTGTTCGAAGACAACGCTGAGTTCGGTCTCGGTATGGCAACAGCCACACGTAAGCTCCGCGACCGCATCGAGCTCATCATGAAAGACGCTATCGCCAACTGCAAGTGCTGCAGCGCTGACCTCAAGAAGCTCTTCCAGGAGTGGATTGACAACCGTGAAGACGGCATCAAGACAGCTGAATTGGCTGACAAGATCGTTGCCGGTTGCGAGAAGTGCGGCTGCGACAAGTGCATGCAGATCCTCGACCTCAAAGATCACCTCGTCAAGAAGTCACAGTGGATCTTCGGTGGTGACGGTTGGGCATACGATATCGGATTCGGCGGCCTTGACCACGTGCTCGCATCAGGCGAAGACGTCAACGTCCTCGTTCTCGATACTGAGGTTTACTCTAACACAGGCGGTCAGTCATCAAAGGCTACACCAGCCGGCGCTGTCGCTAAGTTCGCTGCATCAGGTAAGAAGGTGCGCAAGAAAGACCTCGGCATGATTGCCAAGAGCTACGGCTACGTCTATGTGGCACAGGTGGCAATGGGTTCATCACAGGCCCAGTACTTCAAGGCAATCAAGGAAGCTGAAGCATATCCGGGACCATCATTGGTCATCTGCTACGCTCCATGTATTAACCACGGCATTAAGATCGGTATGGGCCACTCACAGCAAGAAGAGAAGCTCGCCGTCGACTGCGGTTACTGGCACCTCTGGCGCTTCAACCCAACCGAGGAAGAAGCAGGCCAGAACGGTTTCCACCTCGACAGCAAAGAGCCTGACTGGAGCAAGTTCCAGCAGTTCATCATGGGTGAGGTCCGTTACAACTCACTGCTGAAGACCTTCCCAGAGGAAGCAAAAGAACTGTTCGCCAAGACCGAGCAGTTTGCTAAGCTCCGCTACGAAGGCTACAAGAAACTGAGCGAAGGGAAATAAAACCGTAGGGATAAGGCATGCCTTATCCAATAATTAAGAACCGGCGCGTCGATAAAAAGATGCGTCGGTTTTTTGTTTGGTATTAAAAAAATGTTTATATTTGCGGTGATAAAAAATAGTGTAATTAAAAATTTTTGCCTATGATATAAAAGCGTAATTCGTTACGTGCATTGTAAGATAAATCGGAAAAAGCGTTAAAAGCTTAATCGGAGCCTTTGGAACTTAGACACTTTCAATTAAAACATCCGAGAGCAAGCTCAAGACGCTCGCGCATTTGCGTGGGCTATGCTCGTTAATTTAGGATGTTTAGGTAGTCTAAGACCTCAAAGGTTCAAATTAAGCGAAAACAGCACCACGCTTTTTTTATGCATGTAATTCTTTATTAGGTGTATTTAACATATTAAACAACTGATTTAAAATTTTAGAAAATGAAAAAAGTACTTTTAGTTTTGTTAGCAGTGTTATTCTGCGGAACATTAAATCTTAACGCACAGAAAAAGACTATACGGGCCACACCAAGTACCGCAAAAATTTACATAGACGGCAATTATGTCGGTGATGGCTCATATACAGTAAAATTCAACAGAAACGAGGATTTTATCACTGTCAAAGTTGAAGAGCTTGGTTATGTAACCAAAGAATTTAATGTATATAAAAGTGATACAAGAAAAACCATAGGTGTTAAGCTTGTTGAAGACGATTCTCTTGAAGGCTCAACAGCATCTGAATTAGCCAATAAATACTTTACAATCCAAGTGCGAGATGGTTTGGATGTTGATAAAGCTTGGAAACTTTTGAGTCAAGTTATGTTAGACTATTTTAACGAAATGAAAACATCAGACAAAGCTTCAGGATATATGAATACATCTTGGTATTACGAGACTTTCCCGATGGCTAAATTAAAAGTCCGCACAATGGTTCAAATAAAAGAGGTATCGAGTGATGGTTTAGCATATCAAATTAAGATTTTCTCTGAAATCGCTGATATTGAATCAAACGAACAGGGATTTAAACCATGGCCAAGAGTGACCAAAAAATTCGAGCCGTTAATCAACGAGATGCAAATGAGAATTGGTAAAAACTAATAAAAATGAAAAGACTATCTATCCTATTAATTATTGCTTGGCTAATACCCTTTTTAGCTAAAGCTCAAATAAATATTACCGAAACATTCAACTCAGACGACAAACTTAGTTTTGATTGGGAAGAATATGCAGATAAAAAAGGTAGTGCTTTGGTCATGGATGGACAACTTGTACTTACATGCAAAGACAAAAACAGTTTGAGAATGGTTTTTGTGAATTTGCCACTCAATGTAGAGGCTGATTTCAAAATATCATCAACACTCATTGTTGGAAATATAAATGATAAAGATTTATTTGGCGTTTCTATTGACAATGATGATTTTGTAAAACTTGGATTTTTCATGGCTGAAGACTTCTTTTATTGTGGATATTATGAAAATTCCATTAATTATTACGGTGAATCAACAGAAACAACTAATGCTTTAAGTATCATAGAAGGGCAAGGCAAGTACAAAGGCGAGTATAAACCAATAAAACTTAAAGGTGGAAAAAATCAAACAGTAAAAACAGTTCTTGAGAAAAAGGGCAAAAAATTAATTTTTTCTGTTAACAACGTAAAAGTTTATGAAAAACCATACAAATCCAACGATTTTTTGGTTACACCGTATCTTGGTTTTATAACAACGGGAAATTCTGTATTAAAAATAGACGAAGTTAAAGTCGAGCAAGATGCAATAAGCAATTATTGATAAGTTTAAAACCAACCACAAATTGCCGGACAAGATATTTTGTCCGGCAATTGTTTTTATGCAAAATGCTCAAGATTTTCAATAAAAAATTCCCGAAATTTTCAATTTTCCCCATTTCTAATAATCTCCACCATCTCACCCGGTGTCACAACAAAATCAACTTTAGGGAAATGTTTGATATTGCCGGTTACAAGATATGAATCATCTTTGGATAAAGCAACTTCATAAAAAACAATGTCGTTGGCATCTGCAAACATCTCTTTTGATGCAATTCTTTCACAAGAAATGCCTATGGTTTTGATTCTATCAATCACATCATCAACCAATTTGTGTTCAATGTTGAACTTTTCGCGCTTCAACACATTTTCATATTCCTTAATGATTTCGTCATTATAAAGCGGAATAATCACACCTCTTTCTGCAAGAAGATATTTCAAAATGCCGACAGGCGGTGAGGTCTTGTTGCGACTGATCAAACCGGAAACAAGAACGTTCGTGTCAATTACAATAAAATAATGTTTCATAAATCAACGACCTTCCCTTGCCAACCTTATCTCCTCATTAATTTCGTCGAGAGTCATGTCTGGATAACGACCTGCCTCTGCCTGGCGTCTGATATCCAAAAACGCCTTTCTTCCCCTTTCATAACTTTCGTCCTTTTCCGACAACTCAATTTCAAACGGAATCCTACGCTGGCGGACAACCATGCGGACAAAAATATTGAAAGCTGTTGTGGCACTCATTCCAAAACCTTCGCAAAGCGTATCAAAACGCTCTTTCAAATCTGAATCCAAACGGATTGTGTATGCTGATTGTGACATATTGATGATATTTTGACTGCAAATATACATCTTTTTGTTATTTGTTGCAAGCTTTTTGTACATTTTTTTAAATTAATATTTTTAACAATTAATATTTTTCGACAAAATTATAGTCAAAAATCTATACACAAATCATGACAATACATAAATCTGCACCGCCAATGTGATTTTTAACATAATTTGCATCAAAATGAAAGAAATGTTAAAAAATATTAACATTCCATGCAGCAAAACCACTACTTTTTCGTTTTACAATAGAACATCAAATTATTATTACCATGAAAAAATCTTACTCCGTCATCCGTAACATCTTCGCCGTCATCGGCATACTTGCCGTTATCGCATTTATCATCGGTTGGACATTGTATCCAAGATATGATATTTACATCGAAAAAAGCGGCTTGTCACAATTTGACGAACGTGTCGAGTTGCTGAAGGCATCAGGGGCTTATGCCAGCGACACCACCAGTTTCGAAATGAGAATCGTTCAGAATGAGGCTCGGGCAAAAGAGATTAGAGATTATTTCCAACTTGACACCCTCTTCCCTGCCAACGCCACCACTTGGGAGAAGACCCTCGCAATAGGAAAGTTCGTAGCTTCAAACATCCCACATGCCAACCAAAAGAAATGGCCTAACCATATCAACGCCATTGGGTTATGGGAGTATACCAAGAGTGTTGAGCCGGCTTTCAACTGCCGTCTGCATAGCATCCTGACATTTGAACTTCTTCTTTCAGAAGGTATCCAAGCAAGATATATAACCTGCATGCCTGAAGATGAGGACGACAACGACTGCCACGTCGTCAACGAAGTGTGGCTTCCCGAACTGAACAAATGGGCTATGATTGACACCGATTCAGGTGGCAATTACATCTCGGATATGGATGGCACCCCATTGTCACTCAAAGAGATACGCGAGCATTACATCGCTGATACCAAGATACTTACACACAAAAAATTTGGAAAAGGAAGCGAGAAAAAAGATTGGTACTATTCCTACATGGCGAAAAACACCTATTGGTTCTCCTGTTGGGGAACGTTGTCGTATTATCAGGAAGATTACGAAGTTGAGGACGTCGACCGTGACAGCTACGTCAATCTCGTTCCATCAGGATTTGAGCCGTTCAACATCGGAGGCGGCAACACCGTCACCACCGATGCAGAAAAGTTCTGGGATGCAGGCATTCAGTAACTACTGATTGCTTATCGTCTCGTACTTCTCGTAGGTGTCTTTGATCTCATCGTAATAGTCGGTGAGCACGAAGACATGGCCGAACATGCCCAATGTCAGAGGATAGACCTCACCTTCATATGTGAATTTGCCGACGTTGCATACAAAATAGTCTTCAAGGAAGAGCATGCTTTCAACCATGAACTTCAAGACCGACTTATAGACTTCTTCCTGCTGCAGATACTGCATTGCCACCGCTTTGTCGATGCCGTAGTCTTCCAATATCTCGTCAAACTCGTCACCTTCAATGACTTTGTCCTCCAAAAACATTGCAAGTTGTTCAGTGGCGACTACATAATGCTTCTCAATGGGCGGCACGGTAACCTTCATCACGAGGACAAGGGCGACCAGCACAAAAATGACAATCCATATTTTCTTCATAGCTGTAAAATTTTCACAAAAGTACTATAATTTTTGTAAATTTGCAAAAAATTTTAATACCATGGCAGTAACAATAGCATACGTAGTCGGCGTCATCCTTGGAGTGGTGGCAGTCCTTGAAATCCTCAGTCAGCCAATCAACACCTTCAGCAAGATTATCATCAGCATTCTGGTGGTTATTACAAGCTGGGTGGGAATAGCCGTCTACTATCTCCTCCTGAGAGGCAATCTCACGAAATATTTCAGATAGTATGGACAAAAAAGAGCTCCGCGCCAACATTAAACTGCTTAAGAAACAGCACACTAAGGAACAGCTGCTTGAGCAGTCGGAGTTGATTTTGGCTAAATTAGAGCGGCATCCCGATTTTAGGAATGCCCGCATTGTGATGCTTTACAGCGCTTTGCCTGACGAAGTGCAGACCCAGGCCTTCCTCGAGAAATGGCGTCATGAAAAGAAAATCATTCTTCCCACAGTTGTAGGCGACGACATTATCCCAGTGGAACTTGCCGAAAACACAGGCTTTGCCGTCGGTGACTTCAATATTCTGGAGCCTCAAAACGAGCCTTACACCGGAGGTTATGACCTGATAGTGGTTCCTGGAGTAGCTTTCGACCGCAACGGCAACCGCATAGGACGAGGCCGTGGCTATTACGACAGGTTTCTCTGTAAACACTTGGATGTCAAACGAATAGGAATATGCTTCGACTTCCAACTTGTCGATAAGGTTCCAACGGAGCCGAATGACATAATAATGGACGAGGTGATTTCGTTGTAGTCTTTAGTCATTAGTTGTTAGTCTTTAGTAATCTGACAAAATAAAAAGAGCTGCAAATGCAGCTCTTTTTGTATATTAGAACTAAATTCTAAAGACTAAATTCTAAAGACTAAAGACTAAAAACTAGAGACTAATTACCAAGCGAACAATGGACGATCTGCCATCATTTCGTTGACTTTGGCTTTCACTGCCTCGAGTTTCTTGGTGTCGTCGATGTGGCTGATGACGTCGTCAATCAAGTCAACGATTGGCTCCATCATGTCTTCCTTCAAACCACGTGTTGTGATAGCTGGAGTACCGACACGCAGACCTGAGGTCTGGAATGGTGAACGGCTGTCGAACGGAACCATGTTCTTGTTGACTGTGATGTCAGCCTGAACGAGGGTGTTCTCAACCATCTTACCTGTGATTTCCGGGAACTTCGAACGGAGGTCAATAAGCATCAGGTGGTTGTCTGTGCCACCGCTGATGATGTTGTAACCTCTGTCGGTGAATGCCTTTGCCATTGCAGCTGCGTTCTTCTTCACCTGGAGGATGTACTCGAAATACTCGTCTGTCAAAGCCTCGCCGAAAGCGACTGCCTTTGATGCGATAACGTGCTCGAGTGGTCCGCCCTGTACGCCTGGGAACACTGCACTGTTGAGCAATGCCGACATCATCTTGATTTCGCCCTTAGGTGTTGTAAGGCCCCATGGGTTCGGGAAGTCTTCACGCATCATGATCATACCGCCACGTGGTCCGCGGAGGGTCTTGTGTGTGGTTGTTGTCACGATATGGCAATACTCGAGAGGATCGTTGAGGATGCCGCGGGCGATGAGACCTGCCGGGTGTGAAATGTCGGCCATCAAGATGGCGCCGACTGAGTCAGCGGCTTTACGCATGCGTGCGTAGTCCCAGTCACGTGAATATGCTGAAGCACCGGCGATGATGAGTTTCGGCTTGTACTGAGCCACTTTCTTCTCCATATCGTCGTAGTCGACCATACCGGTCTCTCTATTCACTTCGTATGCAACCGGTTTATAGAGAATACCTGATGAGTTGACCGGTGAACCGTGTGAGAGGTGTCCGCCGTGTGAGAGGTCGAGACCCATGAATGTGTCGCCTGGCTGTAAGCAAGCGAGAAGCACTGCCATGTTGGCCTGTGCGCCTGAGTGAGGCTGCACGTTGACGAATTTTGCCTGGAAGAGTTCACCAGCGCGGTCGATAGCAATCTGCTCGGTCTGGTCAACAATCTGGCAACCGCCATAATAACGCTTTCCAGGATAACCTTCAGCGTATTTGTTTGTCATCACTGAGCCCATGGCTTTCAACACCTGGTCGCTGACAAAATTTTCAGAAGCGATAAGCTCGATGCCGTGCATCTGACGCTCTTTTTCCTTACGGATAAGGTTAAAAACCTTTGTATCTTTCTTCATGTTAAAAATATTTAGTTGATATTCAATTATTTACAAATTCTTTTCTTGGAAAAATATCTTTTATTTCAAACTTCAAAATTATAAATTTTTATTCAATTACCAACATTTTTAATTAAATTTGCAAATTCATTATCGGATATGTCGAATCTTGAGGATATAAAAAAGGTTATCGCACCGGAACTTGAGCGTTTTGAGGCATTTTATGCCGACGCCCTGCATTCCGACAACCCGCTTTTGGACAGAATCGGACGCCATACCTTGAAACACAAAGGCAAGCAGTTGCGTCCGGCTTTCGTCTTTTTGGCGGCCAAATGCTTCGGCCAAGTGAATGAGAGTGCCTATAGGGCAGCTACTTTCATTGAGTTGCTGCATTCCGCGACGCTCATACATGACGATGTGGTTGACGATGCCTCTGAGCGTCGCGGCTTCGCGTCCATCAATGCCATGTTTAAAAACAAAATAGCTGTGCTGGCAGGCGACTATCTCCTCTCAAAAGGCATGATGCTAGCTTTGGAAAACCATGATTATCAGATGCTTGACCTGATTTCCGAAGCTGTGCGCAATATGAGTGAGGGCGAGATATTCCAACTCGATAAAGCCAAGAATTTCGACATCATGGAAGACGATTATTACCAAATCATAGAGAAAAAGACCGCCTCGATGATAGCCTCCTGCTGCGCCATCGGCTCCATCTCGGCGGGCGCCACCCCCGAACAAGTCGAGACTATGCGACAATTCGGCCTCAACGCTGGCAAAGCCTTCCAAATCCGTGACGATATATTTGATTATCAGCCGGATAATAATACCGGTAAGGGCTACGGCAACGACATCCGCGAGCACAAGATGACCCTGCCGCTCATCCACCTGCTCAAAGAAAGCTCAGCCTTGGAAAGAACATTGATAATCAACCGTATCCGTCTTAGCGGCAAGCGCAGACGCACTGTCGACAGCATAATCTGCAAAGCAAACGAAAAAAACAGCCTCGCCTACTGCGAAGAGAAAATGAATCTCTTCATCCGTCAGGCTGAGGATAACTTGAATACAATAGAAGATTCCGAGGCTAAAAACGCCCTGAAAGACCTGATGTTTTACTGCATAAAACGCAACAACTGATGACAACTCCGAATTATAGAGCCCTTATCGCCAACACAAGGCGCGCCATATCACTTCTGGCATTTCTGGTAATATGTATCACTGCCAAATCGCAGGCCTTCTATGGCGGCTTGGCCTTGGGCGGCGTCACTTCACAGGTGGAAGGCGACAACCGTGCCGGATGGGACAAACTCGGTTTTACAGCCGGAGCTTTTGTTGGTTTGCCTCTGAACAACACCTTTTCGGCACAGATGGAGCTGAAATATGTGCAGAAAGGCTCGCATTCCGACTCCGACAATCCCGTTCCGGGCGATCCTTATTCGTTAAAGCTGGACTATGTGGAACTGCCGGTGTTAGTCTCCATCAACCTCAGCGCCCTGTCCATCAACGGCAAGCCCTGCAAATGGATTTCATTCGAGCTTGGCGCCAGCCTCGACGTACTGGTGCGGCATAAAGAAAGCGTAAACGGAGTCTCCGACGGTCTGCCAAACTATTGGAACCGGCTGTCGGCAAGCAGTCTCATCGGCATCAAATTCACCATAAAAGACAAGTACGAAATAGCAGCACGTTCGGTCAACTCCATCACTTCGGTGTACAAAGGCAACCTCAGCAACGAGAACTCGGTGCGCTTCGGCAGGCACGGAGCTTTTAACGACCTGCTCGAAATAGTATTATTCTACCGTTTTTAGGATTATCTCAAAACGGTGATTTTCCTCGTTTTAGGACCTTCCTTAGTTAGGATAATCACATAATACATACCATTCGGACAATCGGCCAGCTTCAGATTGACTCTGTCGGCATTCACCTTAGCGTCATAAACCGTCTGTCCCAGGGCTGAAACCACGGTGACTCTCTGTGCGTCCGCACATTCTATATTGATTTCATCCTTGGCAGGGTTAGGATAAACCGAAATCAGGGCATTATCCGTCTCCTCCAACCCATCATAATTCTTCATCAAAGGATCAGACCACACTATACTCAAACCTCCATCAACGCTCACTCCGTATTTGTACAATCCGTCCGGAAGGCTAATCCAGTCATAGTCAACAAACTGAGCGTTTGGCACATCTTCAGCCACCACAGTCTGCTCGCCCGAATCACAATCCATGCGGTAGATAGTGAACGGATTGCCTACAGTGACATCGTCAATGTAAAACTCGTTCGCATACTCGCCCTCGGCAAGCTGGTTGGCATACATCCACTCTAGCAAGTGGTTGCCCGGGCTCAATGTCACAGTGTATTTTGTCCATGGCACAATGTCCTTAATGGTCTCGCCATACTGCAGATTGTCAATCAGGAAACCTCCGCCGTTCAAAGGGAAGCAGTCTATCTTGGCATAGTAGCTCACAATAGTTGTGGTTGCCACGTTAACCGCGAGGGTGATGCTGCTTGTAGAGAACATAGCCTTGTTGGTGGAACGGACGCAATACGAGCCGCTGTGCGGTGTCTCCATTATCACTTCCCATGGGCTTGAGGCGTCGTTTATCCACATTTGCTCGTACAGACCGCCCGACTCGAAACCGTCGTATATGCAATCCGGCTTGTTCCATGTCATAGCTACACTTGATTCGTTGACTACAGTAGCCTGAACCTCCATAGCCTTATCCACATGGGCATAGTTTGAGGGCAGTGTAAGCATACCGTTGTTCAGCTGAGCCTTAACGTAATATGTATATTTTCCGGCATATGTCAGATGGTCGGTGTAAACCGGCGATGTAAGGTTGTTCGCGACAGCCAAACCGTCACGATAGACATTGTACGACACTGCATTTTCAGCCTCTGTCCAGCTCAAAGACACATATTCTCCGTCTAAATTGGCTTGAAGATCGGTAGGTCCGTGATGATACAAGGCGTTGATAGCCGCCAGGGCGTCGATACGACCCGAACCTGTCATATTGTTTTTGACAGTGTTGCCAGCATTTGCTGCCGTCAATTCTATAATTGAATCAAGTTCAGCGGGCATAAGCTCCGGATTTGCGTCGAGCAGCAAAGCCAAAACGCCAGCCACACAAGGAGTCGCCATAGAAGTGCCGTCGTATGCCACATAACCTGTTACTGTCTGATAATTCAACGAAGTGACGTTCGCTCCCGGTGCCGAGATGTCGGGACGAATCAAACCTGGCTGAGAAGCGTCGCCATTCTCATATGGATAATCATTATAATCGCCAACGTGCGGGCCGGCCGCCCATGTCACAGGACCCACCGACGAGAAGCCGCAGTGTGTATCGTTTGCATCGGTCGCTCCCACACAAACTACGCCTGAAGTGCCACCAGATATCAGGTTCACCTGATCGGGATGCAGCCATGGCGGTGGGCAGTTGCCAGGACATTCCACATTGAAAGGCACAGCATAGGTGTATTGTGTATCACCGACGTTACCGGCAGCTACAGCCGCTATTATACCGGCGTCTTGCACTGAGATAAAAAGGTCACGATAAGTTGACGAAGGTCCCATTTCAGGATCGCCAAGAGACAAATTTATAATGTCAGCACCATGATTCATGGCAAAATGAACACCTGAAATCAGATCACTGTCGGTACCGTATCCTGACGAGTCCAGCACCTTGACTGCCATGATCTTGGCGCCTGGGGCTATACCAGTCTGTATGCCAGCGTTACCTTGTCCTGCAATGATACCTGCCACATGCGTTCCATGGCAGTAGTCATCCATAGGGTCGTCATCGAGATTACACATATCATATCCGTGATGAGGGAAATATTCACCGCCATCCCACATGCTGCCGGCAATGTCGACATGATTGTAATCGACACCGGAATCGACAACCGCCACTATCACACCGTCGCCGTTATATCCGGTCGAACCGTTGTAGTTCCATACCGCCGGAGCGTTGACCTTGTCCACATGCCAAGCAATGTCTTTTGATTCGCCTGACTGCGACTCAACCATATCAGGAACCATCTTTTTCTTATCATCACGGTAAACATAAGCTACATCCTCCCGTTTTTCGAGCAGAGCTATCACATTTTCAGAAGCTTCACAACGGAAGCCGTTGAAACCCCAATACTGCTCTATACCGCTCACCTCATCCCTAAAACCTTGTAAAAACTCCATCACATCCTGCTGTGACGCGTAGCAAAAAGCCATTCTCTCACTGATGACAAAATCGCGTCGCTCAGCCTTGGTCATGTTCCTGGTCTGACGCGACAACTGAGTGTTGTCATACTTCTCTGACATCACGACAATCACCCTCTGCGACTGTCCAAAAGCAGTGCTTAAACACATTAAAAGCACCAAAAAAGCCAAAAATCTCTTCATGATATTAAAAAATTAGATAATCTTGAAAATAACCTCGACACTCACATGACGGCTCTCTGTCTTTTCAGTCGAATAATACTCGTAGGTCGGCTGATTTATGGAATTGTCTGTCCGGTTCCAGTCAAACAAGTCATTCACATTTACCAATACCGACATACGGTTCTTGAAGAAGTCTATCTTCATTCCGCAATCTATGCCGTATGGCGTCTGAGTATACGAATAAAGAGCCTGTTTCTTGGAGTTGTAATAGGCCGAGGCGTACAGCTCCAGACGTTTCCAAAGCTTGGTCCATATGTTCATGGTGAGGTTGTAACAGAACATATCGCTTTTCACCACCTCATCTTCCGACACCGGATACTCCAAGTGTGAATTGAAGAGATTGGCGTAAAACCTCGCGTTGAGCATGGCCGACGGACGATAAGTGAGGTTCAGCTCGCAACCTGCATCGCTGTATCCGCCAAGGTTGACAGGCTTGTTGTAGGTCACATAACGGCCGTAAATCTCGCTGTATTCCGAATATTGCACATCGTTGATGTAATTGGACGAGCCTTTGTAATAGGCGTTGATGCCGACCGAACCGAACTTTTCCCAGTATTTAGTCCATTCAGCCTTGACAACATGCGTAGACGCAGGCTTCAAATCGGGGTTGCCCACATCGAAAGAGTCTTCCTGATAGAGTATTCTCTTTGAGAATTTCCTGACAAAGGGATAATCGGTCTTATGAGTGTAGCCTATACTGAAATTATGCTGTTTTGCAGTGCTGTAAGTGACATAAAACGACGGATGAACTGTAAAGAAATACTTCTCAAAATCGTACCAATGCTCGTCAGGGAAATTGGCCGTCATCACAGTGTAGTCAAAGTCTATGCCCGGCTTTACGGTAAAACGTCCGAAACTATGTTGCAAGTTGATAAGAAGCTCGTTTTTGTCGGTGTAATAATTGCGAATCTCAGTCCTGAGGGTGTCGCGCACATATTGACCGTCAGCTATGGTGTCGAACAACAGCTTGTTACCGTCGGGTTTGTGAGTTTTCATCAAGGCGATGTATAGCTCGCCCTTTTCAGAATAAGGCAAAGTGTATTCAGCTTTGGCATTCCAGTGGAAATCGGAATAATCGTTGATCTCACGGGTTGTTCTGTCATCCACATCCCCCACATTGAAGTATCTTTTCGATATGGCTGTCGACTTTCCTGGCATCCACACTGTATTGAAGCTCAACGACAAAGCATGACCTTTGTCATTAAAATCATGCTGATAGGTTATACCTTGGCGGGCATCCCAACCCCAATAGTCATAATCCTTGTTTGTAATATATTGATACTCGTCCGCATCCTTACGATAAGTACTGTCGTAATACTTGGATTCTTGGTCATCTATCTCACCTGTCAGATAAAACTTTATGGAATTTTTACTGTCAAACTTGTAATTAAACTGAAAATCGTAGTTCAGACCAAGTTTCAGATCCTGAGTATGCTTGTAATTGCGCTCAATGTTCAGAGTATCATCGTTATTGTCCTCGTCAAAAACGTATCCGTACGACTTTGTATTACTGTCTTCCTTGTTGTATGTACCTCTGACGTTGGCCGTAAAAGAGAATTTCTCCTTGTTGTAACTGTATGATACCCAGGGAGAATAATCGCCAATTGTATTGGCTCTGAAACCCAGGCTTAAAGCATGACTCTGATTCTTTTCTTCTTTAGTCATGATATTGATAATACCGGTATTACTGGCAGTGGTGTATCTGGCCGAAGGGTTGGCCATAACCATTATCTCCTTGATATCTGCCGCCGAAGTCTGCTGCAGGTAGTTTTTCCTGGCATCTTGACTAAAGTGGGAAGGTTGGTCGTTTATAAAAATCTCCACATGCGAGACTCCTCTCAAGGAAATTGCTCCATCCACTTCAACACGCACACCCGGCACATTTTGCAAGGCGTCCGATACCGTACCGCCCTGTATACTCTTGTCAAGCCACACCCTATAGACAACAGTCTCTCCTTCGGTTACAAAAATGTCTTGAGCTGCAACAATTTGAGTCACAGCGACCATCATGGTCAGAAAAAAAAGTTTTACTAATACTTTCACAATTGTCTGTCTATTGAATCCTTATGGATAATTTCGAAAATCTCCTTTACCGAATCCACATTCAAACCCAACATTTTGCCTTTGTTTATATGATTCTCCTGTATCTGCTTCCATCTCTCCTTCTGAAGCACGGTCACCTTGTGTTTCTTCTTAAACTTTCCTATCTCCTCCGAAATGTTCATTCTTTTTGCCAGAAGATTCAGCAAATCGTCGTCTATCTTGTCTATATCCTTACGTAGACTTTGCAGTATCACTTCGTCTTTCTTATCGGCATTAGGCTGTCTGATCACCAATTCGCCGAGAGCCTTTCTCAGGCTTTCCGGAGTGATTTGCTGCTTGGCGTCAGTCAAAGCTTCTTCCGGTTTGTAATGAGACTCTATCATGAAACCGGAAGTGTCCAGATCAAGAGCTTTCTGTGCGGTTTCCTGCAACAACTCACGGCATCCGCAAATATGGCTCACATCGGTTAAAATCGGGATGTCAGGTCTGAGACGGTTCAGCTCTATAGGAATTTCCCACAATGGCTCGTTGCGGTAAGGCGTCTCCTCGTAAGAGGCAAAACCGCGGTGTATGCCGCCCAGACAACTGATGCCGGCTGTGGCGAGGCGCTCGAAGGCGCCGAGCCATAATTTAAGATCCGGAGCCATGGGATTCTTGACGAAAACAGGTATGTCGGTGCCTCTGAGGCTGTCGGCAAGCTCCTGCACCGAGAACGGATTGACCACTGTGCGGGCTCCTATCCATATAATGTCGATGCCGTATTTCAGCGCAAGCTCCAGATGCTCTGGTATGGCCACCTCTGTCATAATCAAGAAACCGTATTTCTGCTTCGCCTCACGCATCCATTTCAAGCCCTCCTCGCCTATTCCCTCGAAAGCATCCGGACGTGTGCGTGGCTTCCAAATGCCACCGCGCAACACCTTCACTTCCGGTATCAGGCTCAGTCCCTCCGCCGTTTTGAGCAGCTGTTCACGACTCTCCACGCTGCACGGGCCGCTCACCAGCAACAGCTCGTCGGGTTTCTTAAACCAACATCTTATGTCAAAAACCTCCGACATATTCAAATTTTTTGCAAATTTAAAAATAATATGCCACAATTCACCAAAAATTTGCTACTTTTGTGCTTTGAAATTTTAAAAGACAAAAATCGTGAAACGTACAGAGATTAAAGCTGCTCTCGCAATGCAAGAGCTTGACAATGAGATAAATGTAAAAGGCTGGGTGCGCAACAAACGCGGCAGCAAAAACGTCGCTTTCATAGCGCTCAACGACGGTTCTACCATCAACAACCTTCAGTTGGTCATCGATTTGGAGAAAATCCCGGAGGAGAGTCTGGCTCTGATGCATGCCGGTGCCTCAGTCTCGGCTATAGGCAAACTGGTGAAGTCGGCAGGTAGCGGACAGAACGTTGAGCTGGCAGTCAGCAGCATAGAGTTGCTCGGTCCGGCCAACCCGGATTTCTACCCGCTTCAGCCTAAGAAACACTCATTGGAGTTCCTGCGCGACATAGCTCATCTGCGTTTCCGCACCAACACCTTCGGAGCAGTGTTCCGCATCCGTCACGCCATGGTGTTCGCCATCCACAACTTCTTCAACAGCAAGGGCTTCTACAACATCCACACCCCGCTCATCACAGCTTCTGACGCTGAAGGCGCCGGTGAGATGTTCCAGGTGACAACCCTTGACCTCAACAACCTGCCGAGAACAGAAGAAGGCAAGATAGACTACAGCCAGGACTTCTTCGGAAAGTCGACCAACCTCACCGTTTCAGGTCAGCTTGAAGGCGAGTTGGCAGCCACAGCACTGTCCAAGATTTACACTTTCGGTCCTACTTTCCGTGCCGAAAACTCAAATACCACACGTCACCTCGCAGAGTTCTGGATGATAGAGCCTGAGATGGCATTCTACGACATACACGACAACATGGAGTTGGCTGAAGAGATGCTGAAGTATTTGATTCAGTACGCCCTCGACAACTGCATGGACGACCTTCTTTTCCTCAGCAAACGTCTCCAGGAAGAGGAAAAGAACAAGAAAGAAGAGGAAAAATCAATGGAACTCATCGAGAAGCTCCACTTCGTTCTCGAGCATCCGTTCCAGGTTTTGACATATACCGAGGCTATCGACATCCTCAAGAACTGCAACTACAACAAGAAAGGCAAGTTCCAGTATCCTATCACCGGCTGGGGCGTCGACCTGCAGTCAGAGCATGAGCGTTACCTCGTCGAGAAACACTTCAAGAAGCCTGTTATCCTCACAGACTACCCGATGGAGATCAAGGCTTTCTACATGAAACAGAACGAAGACGGCAAGACCGTCCGCGCCATGGACGTGCTCTTCCCTGGCATAGGCGAGATCATAGGCGGTTCAGAACGTGAGACCGACATGGACAAGCTGCTCAAGCGTATGCATGAAGTTGGAATCCCTGAGGCATCCATGGACTGGTACCTCGATTCACGCCGTTTCGGTTCGGTGCCACACTCAGGCTACGGCCTCGGCTTCGAGCGCCTGCTGCTCTTTGTTACCGGCATGAGCAACATCCGCGACGTGATTCCGTTCCCACGTACACCTAAGAATTGCCTCTATTAGTTTTCAGTGACGGGTTTGAAGTTTGGAGTTACAAGTTGTTTCACTTCAGACTTCAAACTTAAATCTTCAAGCTCCAAACTAAGATGAATCAAAGGTTAACTCAGACCCAGAAGCTTTTACAGAAGCTTTCACCTCAGCAGATTCTCATCATGAAGCTGCTGCAGATACCGACCATGGAACTGAGCACCCGCATCAAAGAGGAAATTATGCAGAACCCCGCCCTCGAGGAAGGCGACAACGACGACTACGAGGACAATTTTAACGATAACGATAACGTTAACGATAACGATAACGATAACGATAACGACGAAGTCGACACTTTCGACGACCAGCAAAGCGACGACGACCACTACGACCCCCTCGACGACTTTGACGATTACCTCAAAGACGACGACGAGGACGATGCGGCTTACAAATATGCCGCTCACAACAGCAGTCCCGACGACAAGCATTACGAGGCGCCCATCACCAACGAGACCACTTTCCAGGACACCCTTATGGAACAGCTCGGATTCCGCCGTCTCGACGAGAAAAAACGCAAGATAGGCGCTTACATCATTGGTAACCTCGACGACTCAGGCTACCTCTCACGTCCTATTTCGGGCATAGCCGACGACCTGCTTTTCACTCAGAACATAGACGCCACCGAAGACGAAATCCGCGAGGTACTCGAGATTATCCAGGACTTCGATCCTGCCGGCGTAGGCGCCGCCGACCTGCGGGAGTGCCTGCTCATACAGCTGCGCCGTATGCGGGCCGAAACTCCCAACAGCGACCTCGAAAACGCCATCACCATCATCGACAAATACTTCGACGAGTTCACCAAGAAGCATTACGACAAGCTTCAGTCCCGCAGCGGCATGTCGGACACCGACTTCAAAGCCGCCCTCGACATCATACTGTCGCTCAACCCCAAGCCGGGCGGCTCTATGGGCACCTCGGGTCATAACGACAATTACGTCATCCCCGACTTCACCGTCGTCAACAACGATGGCGAGCTCGATCTGCAGATCAACGGCCGCAACACGCCCGAACTGCATGTCAGCCGTGACTTCCTGAACATGCTCAAGTATTACACCCAAGGCAAGGACAATCGCGAAAAGCGTGAAGCCCTTGAGTTCATCAAGAGCAAAATCGACTCAGCCAACTGGTTTATCGACGCCCTCAAGCAGCGTAAAGACACCCTTTACGTCACCATGAAGGCCATAATGGACTACCAGCGAGAGTTCTTCCTCACCGGCGACGAAGGCAAGCTCAGACCTATGATTCTAAAGGATATTGCCGAAAAAGTAGGTCTCGACATCTCTACCATCTCCCGTGTAGCCAACAGCAAATATGTGCAGACGGCTTACGGCACCTTCCCGCTGAAATTTTTCTTCAGCGAAGGTCTGGTCAACGACGAGGGCGAGGAAGTGTCCACACGTGAAATCCGGAAGATAGTCCGCGAGAGCGTCGAAAACGAAGACAAGTCCAACCCTCTCACCGACGATGAGCTGACCGCCATTCTCAAACAGAAAGGCTACACCCTGGCTCGCCGCACCATAGCCAAATACCGCGAACAAATGGGCATACCGGTGGCTCGACTGCGCAAAGTGTTATGAAAACAGCCAAAGCCATCTCCATCATAGGTCATCCCATCTTCCATCCCACCTGGATGATGATTATCATGCTGCTTTCAGGCATCACACGTTTCATGCCCGCTAACGACTGGCTGTTCCTCTCCATCACTTTAGCCATGACCTGTCTGGTTCCGGGAGTGGTTATAGTAATGATGAAACGCTGGAAGGTGATATCGTCACTGGAGATGGAAAACCGTGACGACCGTCCGGGACCACTGTTCATCATGATACTGTTCCTCTATGCTGCCATCAGGTTTTTCAGTAAGATACAGATTCTGGTGTTTTTCAACTTCTACCTGACCAGTGTGTTGGCAGTCACTGCCTTGGCTTTCATCATATCCTTCTTTTGGAAAATCAGCCTGCACGCCATGGGATGGGGCAATCTGGCCGCCAGTCTCTTTGTGATGACCACAATGTCCATGCACACCTATCTGCCATATTTTATTGGCAGTATCATACTGACAGGCATAGTGCTTGCAGCCCGCCTTAAACTGAAATCCCACAGCAACGCCCAGATTTACGCGGGCCTCGCCATGGGATTTTTCTCGGTTATTATAATGTATTTCTTCCTTCTTATCTAGGAAACTGTCTTAGAAGGCTCTGATGCCTATACCTATCGACAGAGGCAGGATGTCCGGACCTTTTCCTTCTTTAAACGGACTGACAAACTGATATCCAACAAACAGGTTCACACACCTGTAACCGGCTCTGAAAGTGCCCGAATAAACAATGCTTTGCACCGAGTTGATGCTGCCGTATTTCACTTCCCAATCATGTCCGTCTCCATAAACATCGCCTATGCATTTCGACTTGCTGTACATCAGGAAGCTGACCCTTGCGCCAATGGAAATCTTGAACTTGTCAGCTATTCTGAAATTCACCTCCAACGGTATGTCCATGTAGTTGAAGTTGATTTTGCTCCTCTTGTACGACGATATTTCTGTAAACTGTATCACATCGGCATAAGGCTGGGCCAACCAGGCGTTCTTCATGTAATAGTTATGTGATGTGACTCCCAAACCCAAAGAAGTGGTATGTTTGGAATTGCCCATAGGGAAATTGTATGTGATATAGGCGCTAAAGCCCTGGTTGATGGCGCGCAGTTTGAAATTCTCGTAGCTGGCACCAGTGTTGATGTCGGTAAACAAGTCAAAACCCACTGTGATTTTTCCATTTGTCCTGTCTTTAATGAGCTGCGCATTAGCGACAACCGACATCATCAATGTCAAAACTATCAAAAAACACTTTTTCATATTATCCTTTAATCTATTATTCTAATCTAAACTCTGTTCTTAAGTTTCTGCCTCTTATCAAGCAGAACATCTATCTCCTCCTCTGTGAGCTCCGGGTTTTTCAGCTGAGCGTCTATGGCGTCAATCAGGGTTTGGTAATTTTCGCCTGTCTGCAGCGACTCGAAAGCCTTCTCCTTAATCTCCACCTCCTCGATGTGGTTCTGAACCAAAGGTTCGTCGGCTTCGTCACCCAACTGATCGCGCAGTTTCTTAATCAGCATGTCGATAAAATGCTGAGCCATGTCGTTGTCCATCATGCTGAACATCTCCACCGACATTTCGTCCTTCATCATATCGTATTGCGAAAGGTACATCTTCAGTTGTTCCAGCTGAGCCTTGTCTATGCCAGGCACATCGTCCGGCGGGTATTTTTCCATCACCTTCTTGAATAGCCTAAACAACTCGTTAACCTTATTTTTCAGTTCCTCATTCTCCATAACTCAAATATTATTCATCATAATAGATGTCCCGTCTGAAATCGTATATGGTATCGTTGTAATACAAACTGTCAAGCATCAAGGTGTCTATCTCAAGTATGTCTTCTTCGATGAAAACACGATTCTCCATATTGTCATTGTCTTTCAGCAACTCCTCGTAGTCCTCAATATGCGAGCACAAAGCTATGTAAGGCAGTTCTATGCGGTCTGCCGTGACGAAGGCGTTCTTGTATTGCTTCTTGATCTGCTGATACATGTTCTCGGCCTCCAGACGTGTGCGGAAATCGCCTATGCGCAGGCGGTAGTAAGGCTGGCCGAACACCAGGTAAATCGGCACCTCAGGATATTTCTTTTGGAAAACCTGCTTCACGCTGTCGGCATGTGCAGGGGCGTAGTTGCCCAATTCCATGAAAATCTGCACGCGATAGCCGTCTATGGTGCTGTCGTTTACATGAATCTGGCGCTGTTTCATTATCAAAGTGTCGATTCTTGCGTCCTGGCTCAGGATCAAAAGACCCTTTTGCGCGATGCAAGTCGTTGATAACAAGCATGTTAATGCCAAAAGCAACAGTTTGTTCCTCAAAACACAAAAATTTTTGTAAAATTACGCAAAAGTTTTCAATTTAGTGTGTGATTTTTTGTAATTTTGTGAATAATTTTTAGATATGAATGAAAATCTCGATGCATACGGCACTTCGATGAGCAAGGCTGAAAAGGAGATAGAACAGGTCCTCAGGCCTGACGCTTTCGCCAGTTTTGCCGGGCAGGAGCAAGTTGTTGCCAATCTGAAGGTGTTTGTGCAGGCGGCAGCCCAGCGCGGCGAGTCGCTCGACCATGTCCTGCTGCACGGCCCTCCGGGCTTGGGCAAGACTACCCTTTCGCACATCATAGCCAACGAGCTTGGCGTTAACCTCAAGATGACCTCCGGTCCAGTGCTCGACAAGCCTGGCAATTTGGCCGGATTGCTCACCAGCCTTGAGAAAAACGACGTGCTTTTCATAGACGAGATACACCGTCTCAGCCCCGTGGTTGAGGAGTATCTCTACTCCGCTATGGAAGACTACCGCATCGACATCATGATTGAGTCTGGTCCAAACGCCCGCAGCGTCCAGATCCAGCTCAATCCTTTCACCCTCATAGGCGCCACCACACGCTCCGGACTGCTCACAGCCCCTTTGCGCTCGCGTTTCGGCATCAACATGAGGTTGGAATACTACGATTCGAAAACCCTCGCCAATATCATCAAACGTTCGGCTTCCATTCTGAAGGTGCCTATCGACGACGAGGCCGCCTTCGAGATCTCAAGACGCAGCCGCGGCACCCCGCGTATAGCCAACCTGCTGTTACGCCGTGTGCGCGATTTCGCTCAAATCAAGGGCGACGGCCGCATCACCATAGATATTGCAAAAATCGGTCTTAAGGCTCTCAATGTCGACCAGCACGGTCTGGACGACATGGACAACCGCATACTTCTGACCATAATCGAGAAATTCAAGGGCGGCCCAGTGGGTGTCAACACCATAGCCACAGCCGTAGGCGAAGAGGCCGGCACCATAGAAGAAGTGTGCGAACCTTTCCTCATCCAAGAAGGCTATCTCATGCGCACCCCACGCGGAAGAGTGGCCACCGACTTGGCATACAAACATTTAGGCTTATTTAAGGGCGCCGACCAAGGCAGCCTGTTTTAAGACAGCATAGGTTGTTTCAGATGACATAAAAAAGAATAAGGTTCCTTGGGAGGGAACCTTATTCCAAATTAACCATTTAAAACTTAATCCTATGAAAAATCAAAGCTTTACTCTCTTGCTTTGCTTGTTTTCATTGCAAAATTACACAGATTTTCTCTTCGTGCAACTTTTTTTTGAAAATTTTTCTTTCGTTTTGCAACCCTTTAATTTACTTCATATTGCAAAGGTTGCTATTATGCGTTTCAAACTAAAAAACAAGCACTTATGCATTTTTGACAAATAAAATTTACGCCTTTTCTTTGAAAAAACATGAAATTTTACGCCACTACGGTCTAAACCGCCGAAAACATTAGAAAAATCAGAGTCTGACTCTCTCGTGTTTGGTCTTTCTTTTCTTGCTTGCCCACAAGCCGTAAACCTCGCTCACATTACCTGCTGTAATGAAGGCGTTGATGTCGTTTTCGTTGATGTGGTTCATCAGCTTTGAAAACTCGTCTTTTGTCAAAAGAGCCTCAATTTCCACCTTTTTCTGGTTGCTGTAACCGCCCATCACGTCGTACATGGTAACGCCACGTTCAAGCTCGTTGATGATGAAGTCGCGCAGGTGACGGTACTCAGGACTGATGATACAGACACGTTTTCTGTTGTTCAAGCCGGCTGTGAAGTAATCGACCACTATACCGTTGATCCATGTACCGATCAAACCTATGACTACAATGTTGAACGGGTTGATGGCGAAAGCTGTCAAACAGATGACTGTGCCAGCCACTGTCACCGAGGCGCCTATGTCAAAGTGCAAGTATTTGTTGACTATCTTTGCAAGTATGTCCAAACCGCCTGTCGAAGCGTTGATCTTGAACAGTGTAGCCTGTGCAAAGCTGAGTATGAGCACGAAGCAGACCAGGTCGAACCAAGGGTCACCCATCAACGATGAGATACCGTCATGCAGAGCCACTGGCGAGTAACCGCTAGCCGATGTGGCGTCGAAGAAGGCGCTTTTCTCACCATACAATTTGGTGATTACCATCTGGTAAGGCAGGTATTTCTCGAAAAGGGCAGTGAATGGACCGAGAATCAATGCGGTATACACTGTCTTGATACCGAACTCCTTGCCTATCAGGAAATAAGCAAGCACCAGCAAAATGGCGTTGATGACGAAAATCATCACTGACACCTCCAAATGCACTCCGAACAAACTCTCAGAAACTGTAGCCAGAACGATGGACAAACCCGAAATCGTTCCGATGATGAGCTTGCTGGGTACTAAAAAGTAGTGAACACAAATGGCTGTTAAAATCATGCCAAAAGTCATGATCAGAAACTCAACCCAGAATTTCTTCGTAGCCACATAATTCAAAATGTCTTTTGATTTTACCATTGTTTATATTTTTTTTATAAAAGTCGCACGTTTTCGGGCCGCAAAAGTACGACTTTTTCAGCAGATATATACCTTTTTTGAAAAATTTTTATATCGCTGATTATCAATGGTTTAATCAAATAAACTCTATTCTATGACGATTTCGTCGCAGAAAATCCAGGCTTTCTCGCCCGCACCCACATGCCAGTCGGGGCATTTTCCTATGGATTTGGCCACCATTCTGACGTAGCGGGCTTTCATTTTTTTGCGGATGTCAAGCTCCTGGATGACGGCGTCTTCGGCATCCTCGGCTATCTCGTTTTCGACCACTCCCACCGATTTGAACTTCTTGCCGTCGTTAGAGATGAAGAACTCCACCTCCGTAGGCATGAATATCCATGAGTCCTGGTCTTGCAGGAAGCTGCCGGCAAGACGTGTAATTTCAGTCTCCTCACCCAGGTCGACTGTGGCATCTAGGTCCACTCCGTAATAGCCCTGCCAGGCGCCTACTCTGAAATTGTCGTTGCCACGCTGGAAGTCAATCAGAGCGATGTCACCGCCGGCCGCATACTGGTCGCTGTATGGGTGCTTCAATGTGACGCTGCGGCCGGCGTCAATCTTCTTGAACGCTCCGGTAGCCACGGTTGACGAACGGTAGTCGACCACTGCCACGGCGTTCACCTCCGTGGTGGCGTGAATCACAAACGGTCCCTCATATTTCGAGGCACTGCGGATAACGCCTTCTGTGGGGTCGGCAATGTCGAAAGCATAGTAAATGGTTGCATTCTCATCTGGGTGAGTGATGGTCACCAGCAGGCTGTCGTAGAAAACATACTGGTCGACAGTGATTATTGGGGCTGTGACTATGACATTCCTGTCTATTCTCATCACCGGGCAGTCTTTCTCGTCGGTGGCCCAGGTGGTGTTGCGGTTGCTGGTCATCTGGAACTCAAGCTTGCCACCGTTTGCTATCTCGTTGTAGTAGATATAGCTGCGTTTCAGACTCTTGCCGTTGAGTTTCACCGATTCGATGAAGCAGTTCTCTCTGGACAGATCCTTTGCGATTATGGTGAATTTCTTGCCATTTTCAAGATTCAGAGTCATCTGCTCGAAGTGAGGCACGCCTATCACGTAGTAGCCGCAGGCCGGAGTCACCGGGAAGAATCCCATGGCGCTCATCACATACCATGCTGACATCTGGCCACAGTCCTCATTGCCGCAAAGGCCGTCGGTCTGGTCGGTGTAAAGCTCGTTCATGATTTGGTTGACAGTTTTCTGTGTCTTGGTCGGCTTGCCGATGAAGTTGAACAGATAAGCTATATGGTGTGAAGGCTCGTTGCCGTGAGCGTATTGTCCGATAAGTCCGGTAATGTCCACCTGCTGACGTCCCGTAAGGTCTGACGAAGTGCTGAACAACTGGCTCAACATCTTGCCGTATTCCTTAGGACCGCCCATCATATCGATGTGGGTATTCACATCCTGAGGCACAAAGAAGTTGTACTGCCAAGTGTTGGCTTCGGTGAGCATGAAGTTGACCTGACGTGGGTCGAAAGGTGTCACAAAACCACCGTTTTTACGGCCACGGAAGAACTTAGTCTCAGGGTCGTAGAGGTTTTTGTAGTATTGGGCGCGGGCATAGAACTCGTTGGCTATGTCCTGCTTGCCCATCTTATCGGCCATCACGGCTATGCACCAGTCGTCGTAGGCGTATTCGAGTGTGGTTGACACCGACTCGCCGGCGGCGTCGGCGGCGATATAACCGTATTTCTTATAGTAGTCGAGACCGAAGAAGTCCTTGTTGGCACGGTCCACCATGGCAGCCAAGGCTTTCTCGGCGTCGAAACCGGTGATACCGTTGACGTAAGCGTCGGCAAACACCGGAATTGAGTGGTAGCCTATCATGCAGTGAGTCTCGTTGGCTGCCAGCTCCCATGTCGGAAGCAGACCGCCGGTCTCATAGTTGTCTATGAAGGTATTGATGATTTCAACCGAGCGTTTAGGCTGTATAATATTGAGCAAAGGATTCTCTGTGCGGAAGGTATCCCACTGCGAGAACACTGTGTAGCGCGGACTGGCCGACTGATGCACCTGCAGATCGTGACCACGATAGCGTCCGTCCACATCCGAATAGAGGTTAGGCACTATAAACGAATGATACAGAGCTGTGTAGAAGACGGTTTTGTCTTTCTCGTTGACGCTCTTCACATCTATGCGGCCCAGTTCTTCATTCCACTGGGCGTAGGTTTTGGCTGCCAAGGCTTCGAGGTCGAAGTCGGTAATCTCCGACTGCAGATTCTTCTTGGCACCCTCAATGTCGACTGCCGAGGTGGCTATGCGCATAAGCAGAGGTTGTCCGTCGTTCTCGAAGTCGAAAGCATAGACCAGACCGTCCTTGGTGTTGTCATATTTCTTGATAGGTTTGGAAAATTCCGCATAGAAATATATGTACTGGTCGCGAGCCCAGTAGCCGCTGCGGCGGAATCCGCTGATGGCGTTGTCGCCCTCAACCTTAGCCCAAGCCTCGTAAATCTTCTCGGCCGACAGTGTGGATTCCTTAAGGTCGAGCATTACCGTGGCATCGCCTCCCTGAGGGAAGGTGTAGCGGTGCATGGCGGCGCGCGTCCCGGCCGCTAACTCCACTTTGATATTGTAATCGTCCAGCAGCACGCTGTAAAATCCAGGGCGCGCCGCCTCATTTTCGTGACGGAATGCCGAACGGTAACCATCCGATGTGTACTGCCTCTTGCCCATGGTAGGCATGAAGCGGAAATCGCCGTAGTCGTTGCAGCCCGTGCCGCTCAAGTGAGTGTGGCTGAATCCGAGTATGTGGTCGTCGGTGTAATGATAGCCGGAGCAGCCGTCCCAATCGTCCATGCGGGTGTCAGGACTGAGCTGTATCATTCCGAAAGGAGCAGTGGCGCCAGGATAGGTGTGTCCATGGCCTCCGGTACCTATGAAAGTGTTGACGTATTCGGCCGGCTCACGTCCGGAGTCGGCAATTTGAGGTTCTGATGAGCATGCCGCAAAAAACATCGCGACAACAAGTAATAAAGCTGATTTTTTCATATTATGTTATTTGATTTGTTTCAAAAACACTAAAAAACTTACCCGTTTTCGAGGCATAAAATTACTACATTTTCAATTACAACGGCTTGTTTTTGGATTTTTTTTAAAAAAAACTTACACCTTATATTAAAAAAAGTAGTACTTTTGCGACGCATTAAAAAAATGGTGCATTTGAAATAAGAAATTAACTTAATTAATTACTAACTAAAATTTCACAAAATGAAAAAAGTATTATTACTTTCACTCGGCCTTGTTTTAGGCTTTGGTGCTTTCGCACAGAGACAGGTCATTAAGAATGACCTCATTAAAGGTCAGGCTTATGGCAAAGTCCAAGCTATCGGCAAAGACATGCCAACTGAAGCTTCAACATTCGCTCCACAGTCAGCTCAGAGCGTCGTCACAAACAGATACGAAGAGCTCGAAGACTACATCACAATGTGGACATATTATGACCTTCAGTCAAACCAGTATGTAGCAAACCGTATGTACCAGTTACCTAACGGTTCAGTTGCAGCAGTAGCTACAATGTCACACGAAGACAACCAGACCGCTTCAGACCGTGGTACAGGTTACAACTTCTTCGATGGCAATGATTGGAACGACATGCCTGAGAATCGCGTTGAGCCTTTCAAGACAGGTTGGCCTTCAATCGCACGTTTTGGTGCTAACGGTGAAATCCTCCTCGCTCACGGCAACGGCCACATGCAGTGCTTCATTAGAACAACTGCCGGTCAGGGTGAATGGACATATGTTGGAGCTCTTCCGGACTACCCAGAAGGATATGCTTACACAACAGAATACCCAACATGGCCAAGAATCGTCACATGCGGTGATAACCATAATATCGCAGTTGCTGTCGCTATTCTTCAGCACTCAATCAGTTCAGACGAAACCGACCTCCAGACAGTGATGTGGCGTTCAGAAAACCCAGCTGACATCAACAGCTGGACAATCAGCTACGGTCCTCTTCACGATCTTGACACTCCTTGGGATCACAACCAATTCTCCGCTGACGACTACTGCATGGCAGCTAACGGTCACACAGTGGCTCTCATGTACTCAGGTTGCATAACCAACAGCGTTTGGATGTTCAAATCAACCGATGACGGTGCAACATGGGAATCAACAAGAGTTTGGGAAAACCCCTACGAAGGAAGAGAATTTGACGAAGAACCTGCTTGGGGTATGGAAGACACACTTTACATGCCTATGAACGGTTCTATCGTTATCGACAACAGCGGAGTTGTCCACGTTGCTCTCAACACATTTGAGATGGAGCATACTTTGGAGAACGAGCCAGGTTACTACACATACTATATGGGTCGTGGCGTCGACGGTATCCTTTACTGGAACGACACTCAGGTAGCTCCTATCCAGTCACCTGACGGCAACCCACACCACGCAGCACGTCTCTGGTGGCCATCAGAAGAGTCAGGTTATGTTCACATGGTGAACGATTCAACAAAGTGGATCGGCATGATTCCTATGTTCGAAGGTGCAGAATGGAGTAATGACAACTTCTACATGTCAGGATCAGAGTATGTCAGCAAGTTCTACGGCGCTTCAGGTCACCCAGCTTTGTCATGCGATCCTAACGGCAACCTCGCCTGCGCATTCTCATCACCAGACTGCGGTCGTGTTCTCTACAACAACCAGTACTACTACAGAAGCATTTTCGTAAGCTACCTTAACGTTGACGAAGGTTACTGGCACCAGCTTGAAGACAGCTTCATGGAAACATTCGAGCTTTCAATGTCAGAAGGCGTGTTCACATGCGCAGTTCCGAACGTTGTCAACGAAGGTGAATACTGGTTCTCATACCAGGAAGACCCTGAAGTCGGTTTCTACTGGGGCACCAACGCTTCACAGGCATCAGCTTCAGAAAACAACATCCACGTCCTTAAGGTTATTCCGGATCCGGCATTCTTAAACGTTCCTGCTACAGAGGCTCAGAACATCATCAACGCCATCTATCCTAACCCAGCTACAGACTACGTGGTTGTCAACTCAGCTATGAACGCTGACGCTACAATCACATTCACCAACCTCGCTGGTCAGACAGTGAAGAGCTTCGAGAAGAACCTCACAGTCGGTGAGAACGGTATCAACATCGACCTCGAAAGCGGTGTTTACTTCGTGACAGTCAGCGCCAACGGCTTCAACAAGACAACTAAAGTTATTGTTAAGTAAGCTTTAAGGTATGACAATAAAAAAGGCTTCGCGATTGCGAAGCCTTTTTTTTATTTGTCTTAAATCAGAACCACCATTTGCGGTGACGGAAAAAGAGAGTCATACCCACTCCCATCACCGTCATAACACCTACTATAACCCATAAGGCGGTTACCGAACCTTCAGGAATGAAGGGGAACACCACATTCATACCGAAAATACCGGTTATAAATGTCAAAGGCAGAATGATAGACGACATCAGGGTGAGAATCTTCATGATCTCGTTGGTCTTGTTGGTCTGCATTGAATCGAAAGTCTTCGACAAGCCTTCAATCAAGTCCTCATAGTCCTCGGTCATATCCCATACCTTCTGGTAGTAGTCGAGTATGTTGCCCCAGTAGTCTTCCATGTACTCCAGATCGCCGAAACCCCTGATCTGACCTGTTTCGAAGGAGTGGAACACCCTGAGCTGAGGTTTGAATATAGTGTTTATTGTGATAATGTTCTTTCGTGTGACACTGATTCTCTCGATAATCTTAACCTGCTTTGAGCCGAACAGCTCCCGGTTTATCAACTCCAGGTCCAAGCCCACTTTCTTGAGCAGATAAAGTGACTCCTTCATCAGCTTTTCGAATATGCGGTACAGCAGAATATCCGAAGTCTTGAGGTTTTTCTCGAGTTCTTCCACATCACGCTCCTGATACTCGCTGAACAGCTGGCTCACATACCAAGGCGATTTCTCAAGGGTTATGATATAGTCCTTGCCCCAGAAAAACTTCACCTCTTTGGTCTTGATGAACTTGTTCTGACGGTCAAAATTAGGATACTGAAGAATCAGGAAGTAATAATCGTCGTAGATATCTATTTTCGGACGTTGGTTCAACGATTTGCAGTCCTCAATATCAAGGGGGTGGAAATGGAATTTCTCTTTCAGAAATTTAAAGTCTTCTTCCGCCGGATTGGTCACATGACGCCATTTAAGCGAGCCGATTGTCAAAGTCTCAATCATGCTTTGTCCCCCTTTCTATTTTAAAAAAATTCTACATTCGATTACTGTTTACGATAAAAACGTGCAAAAATAGAACTTTTTTTCAAAAGAAGCAAGAAAAAAATGTCACTTCCACTCCATTGTGTTAATCAAATGCCTCACGTCGTCGGTTATAAAACCTATTACAGGCTGGAGAGAATCGTTGTTGGGATAGATATTGAAATACAATGAGCCACGTAAAAAATGGCTGGTACTGTCGGTCAGATAAAACTGCAAAGGCGAGGCCACGCCTTCCCCTTCGAGGAAGTAAACCAGGCCGTAAACATTCCTGTCGTGGTTTATGATGACGCTGTCGCGTATGCCTGTGGCTTTGGTGATATGCTTGGTTATCATCAGATAGGCATCCTCAAGATACTCGTGAAGGTTATGGTTAACTGTTTTGTACGACAGATGCACCGTACCCTTGAAAGTCGGGAACTCCACATTGGCCCAGTCACGTTCCTGAGGCGACAGATAATCAGGAGTTATGGTGGCATAGACCGGGTATTCGAAGGCGTAATGACGCATAGTGTCAAGCTTGACATACTGTTTTTCGGGCAAATCAATGCGGAAATAGCCACGCGGCTTAGGCTGCGGATGCCTATCGCCGCACGAAACCATCGCCAGCAGCAACAGCACAAGAGCCAAGCTAATCTTCAGCCTTTTCATTGTAGGTCACTTTGATTTCTATTATACGACGCTTGTCGGCTTTTTCAATTTTAAATACAAACTCCTTGTATGATGTGGAGAATCCCGCCGGAGGGATGCGGCTTTCCATCTCGAGTATGAGTCCGGCCAGAGTGTCCGACTCGCCTTTTATGTCTTCGAAATACAACTCATTGATTTCAAATACCTTGCAGAAGTCAACCAAACTTGTCTGGGCTTTGAAGATATAAGTCTTATCGTCAATTTTCTTGTAGTTCTGATTATCGGCCACCACGTCAAACTCGTCGCTTATGTCGCCCACTATCTCTTCGAGCACGTCCTCCATGGTCACCAGACCCGAGGTTCCGCCATATTCGTCAACCACTATGGCTATATGTATCTTCTTGGCGCGGAAATCCTGGAAGAGGTCATTTATCTTCTTGTTCTCAGGCACGAAGAAGGCCGGGCGAAGCAGGTTCTGCCATTTGAAGTCGGGGTCGTCCAAATGCGGCAAAAGGTCTTTCACGTAAAGTATTCCCTTTATGTCGTCAAGAGTGTCTCCGTAAACCGGAATTCTTGAGAAACCGTTCTCAATAATGGCATCAATCAGAGTGTCAAACTTCTTGGTGTATTTTATGGCGAAAAGGCCGACTCTCGGCTGCATAATGTCACTCACCTCTTTCTCGCCGAAGGTGGCTATGCCTTGCAGCATGGTACGCTCCTCAATTGGTGTCTCTTCGTCAGTAGTGATGTCGACAGCAGTAGTCAAGTCACTGATTGACAAAACATTGGCATTCTTTTTAGCCATGCGTTTGTCGATTATCGAAGTCGACTTGACCATTAGCAAACTGAGAGGTTTGAACACTGCCATCAGCACCTTTATGGTAGGAGCCAGAGAGGTGGCCAGCTGACGGGCTTTCTTGGCAGCCGTGATTTTAGGTATCATCTCGCCGAAAATCAACAGCAGCGAGGTCACCACTATCACATTGATAACAAAGGCCCAAACCGGATTGGCAGCCATATTGAACATCTTCGACATAATGAATGTCGAGAAGATGGTTATGGTAACATTTATTAAATTATTGGTTATCAATATAGTTGCCAAAAACTGTTTTGGCTTCTCACGCAACTCCAATACCAATTTGTCGGAACGGCGCGAAGAGTTCTCCAACTCGTTTATGTCGTTTGGCAAAAGTGAGAAAAAGGCGGTCTCACTCGCCGAAGCGAGAGCGGAAAACAGTAAAAGCACACACAAAATAACAAGGTACAATACAGTAGTCCATGTTATTCCAAGGAAAAACTGCGGTTCAGCAATAGGTATGTCCATGATAGATTAGAATGGAAGATCGTCGCCGTTATAATCCTGACTCGGCATTTGAGGCTCTGCAGGTGCCTGGTATTGCTGTTGCGGCTGGTATTGAGGCTGTTGCTGTTGATACTGGGACTGTTGATACTGAGGCTGTTGCGGACGGTTGCCGCCAAGGCTCATCATTTTGTCAACTATAATCTCTGTAATATGACGTGTAACATTCTGGTTGTCAACATATTGACGTGAACGGATACGACCCTCCACGTACATCTGGTCGCCCTTCACATAATTGCGGCGCTTGTCAGCTATATCTTGTGCAAGAGTACCCCAGCTGACCAGATTGTGCCACTCGGTTTGCTCCTGCCAGTTGCCGTCGCGGTCACGATAACGCTCTGTGGTAGCGAGCGACACTGTCATTTTCTTTGTTCCATTGTCGAAATTAATCACTTCCGGGTCCTTGCCCAGATTGCCAATCAAGATAACTTTATTCAGACTTGCCATAACTAAAAAAATTTAATCACAAACACATTATAATTAATGACGCAAAATTACCAAAATTTTTGTATCATCAAGAGAATGAATGAAAAAAATTAATTTTTTTGTCCGTTGTAATAAAAATCTTATTATTTTTGCAGCCGAAAAAAAAGTAACTAACAATTAAAATATTATAAGTCATGACAAAAGCTGAAATCGTAGCGAAAATCGCTGAAAAAACTGGTGTTGAAAAAGGCAGCACTCAGGCAGTTGTTGAATCATTCATGGAGATCGTGAAGGAAGCCGTCAAGAATAACGAAGACGTTTATCTGAGAGGTTTCGGTAGCTTCAAGACCAAAGTGAGAGCTGAAAAAGTCGGTAGAAACATCAAAGCCGGTACACGCATTGTGATCCCGGAACATAAAATCCCTGCATTTAAACCTGCCAAATCATTCATCAACGATATTAAGTAATTTGTATTATGCCAAACGGTAAGAAGCACAAAAGACACAAAATGTCAACCCACAAACGCAAAAAACGTTTGAGAAAGGATAGGCATAAAAAGAAATAATCTGAGAGATTGATTTCTTACAGCACATAACACAGCATTGAGAAATCGATGTTGTGTTATTGCTTTTAAATTGAAATTAAAACCTTTGTAATATTATGGACAATACAACTACAGTTCCGACAGTCAACAGAGAGCTTGTCATCAGTTCTGATGTTTCAGAGGTTAATATTGTTTTGTTGGAAGACAAGCAGCTTGTTGAATTCCACAAAGAGCAGAGCAACAGTAATTTCGCTGTTGGCGATGTGTATTTAGGGCGCATCAAGAAAATTTTGCCCGGTTTGAACGCGGCTTTCGTCGACATAGGCAGTCAGAAAGACGCCTTTTTGCATTATCTGGACCTCGGTCCGCAGATAGCTTCGCTTATCAACTATTCTAAGCTGGCACAAGAAGGCAAGATGGCGCAGGCCTCCATGGCGAAGTTCAAGTTGAGCAACGACGTCGATAAGGCGGGCAAAATATCCGATTTCCTGCAGGCCGGCGACCAGATTCCGGTGCAGATTGCCAAAGAGCCCATCAACACTAAAGGACCGCGCATCTCAGCTGAGATTTCATTCGCCGGACGTTACATAGTGCTGGTACCATTCGCCAACCGAGTGTCAGTGTCGCAGAAGATACGCAGCAGCGAGGAACGCAGCCGCCTGAAAAAGCTCATTCAGAGCATCAGACCGAACAACTTCGGCGTCATTATCCGCACTGTGGCGGAAGGCAAGAAGGTGGAAGACCTTCAGGCCGACATGCAATACCTGTTGGGCAAATGGGAACAGATAACCGAGTCGTTATACGGAAGCAAGGCCCCGGCAAAGCTGGTGAGCGAACTTGACCGCACCTCGGCTATGCTGCGCGACCTGCTCAACGAGTCGTTCAACACAATTACCGTTGACAATCAGTCTCTTTACGACGAAATCAAGAGCTATATTGCCACCATCGCCCCTCAAAAAGCCGACATCGTCAAGCTGTACAAAGGCAAAGAACCCATCTTTGAGCATTACGGCGTAGCAAAACAGGTAAAGGGGTCGTTCGGCAGAATTGTCACAATCAGAAATGGTGTTTACCTCATCATTGAACACACCGAGGCCATGCACGTCATAGACGTCAACAGCGGTCATCGGCTCAACAAAGAAGCGTCTCAAGAAGACAACGCATTGGCTGTCAATCTGGAAGCGGCAGTGGAGATAGCAAGGCAACTGCGCCTGCGCGACATGGGCGGCATCATCATCGTAGACTTTATCGACATGCACGACGCGAAACATCGCAAACAGCTGTTCGAGAAGTTACAGGAAGAGATGGCAAAGGACCGCGCCAAGCACACCATACTCCCAGCCACAAAATTCGGGCTTATCCAGATCACACGTCAGCGTGTGCGCCCCGAAACAGAAGTCACCGTCCAGGAGAAATGCCCTGTTTGTGACGGCAAAGGCAAGATCAGACCGTCGATGATTTATATCGACGAGATTGAAAACAACCTTAAATACCTCTTGCTCGACCAAAACGAGAAAGAGGTGACAGTGCAGGTTCATCCATTCGTCTATGCCTACCTCACCAAGGGATTTATCTCAATCCGAAGGAAATGGATGTGGAAGTATCACAAGAAGATACACATTCAAGAAGTAAAATCGTTCCATATCCTTCAGAGCTGTTACCTCGACAGAAACGGTGAAGAAATCACTTTCTAACAGTAAGAAGATTGAAGTTTGGAGTTTGAAGTTATTATTTATCAACTTCAAACTTCTTTCTTTTTATCCCAATTACATTATTATTAAAAAACTTCAGATTACAAACTATTGACTCCAAACTTTTTTGTATATTTGCAAGTTAAATCTATCTCTAATGAAGGAAATCGTGTTAAGCGGCATCAGGCCGACAGGAAACTTACATTTAGGTAACTATTTCGGTGCGGTGAAGAATTTCATCCGCCTTCAGGATAACTACAATTGCTATTTCTTTATAGCTGATTATCATTCACTTACAACTCATCCTCATCCGGATGACCTCCACGGCAGAGTGCGTCAGATTCTGGTTGAATACCTGGCGGCAGGCGTCGACCCTGAAAAGGCCACGCTGTATGTTCAGAGCGACGTGCCGGAGGTGGTTGAACTCTACCTGTTCCTCAACATGAACGCCTACATTGGCGAGCTCGAGCGTGTCACCACCTTCAAGGAAAAGGTACGCAAACAGCCCGACAACGTCAATGCCGGACTGCTCACCTACCCTACCCTGATGGCAGCCGACATCCTCATCCACAGGTCACAATACGTGCCGGTGGGCAAGGACCAGGAGCAGAACCTCGAGAAAGCCCGCGACTTTGCAGGACGTTTCAACAACATCTACGGAGTTGAATACTTCCCCATTCCGCAGGCATTCAACTTTGGAAATCAATTGGTTAAGGTGCCAGGCCTGGACGGCAACGGCAAGATGGGCAAGAGCGAGGGCGAAGGTAACGCCATCTTCTTGGCCGAAGACGACGCCTCAATCCGCAAGAAAGTGATGCGCGCCAAGACCGACAGCGGCCCTACCGAGATGAATCAGGAGAAGCCCGAAGCCATAGCCAACCTGTTCCAGCTGATGAACATAGTGTCGAAACCCGAAACCGTCCAGTTCTTCGACGAGGCATACAACAACATGACCATCCGCTACGGCGACATGAAGAAGCAGTTGGCCGAAGACATGATTCAGTTTGTAACTCCAATACGTGAAAAGATTCGCGAGATAGACGCTAACGACGAGTATATTAATAAGGTAGCCCGCATGGGCGCAGAGAAAGCACGCGAAAGCGCTCGCAAAACCATAAAAGAAGTCAGAGAAATAATTGGTTTCAAACCATTTTAATTATTGGATTTGACAAACATAATATGATAGAGCACGAAAAAGTTCAGGAAAGAGCCGTTTTGGTGGCTGTAAGCACGCAGGGACAGAACCGTGAGCGTACGGAAGAGTACCTCGACGAGCTGGAATTCCTGTTGGATACGGCCGGTGGAGTGTGCGTGGGACGTTTTGTGCAAACTTTGGAGCGCCCCAACAGCGTCACCTATCTCGGAACAGGCAAGCTCGAGGAGTTGAAGCAATACATCAAGGCCGAGGAAATCGACATGGCCATATTCGACGATGAGCTCAGCGCCACTCAAATCCGCAATCTGGAGAAGGAGCTGGAGTGCCGCATACTCGACCGCACCAACCTGATTCTCGACATTTTTGCAAAGAACGCCAAGACTGCATACGCCAAGACTCAAGTCGAACTTGCTCAGTATCAATACATGTTGCCGCGCTTGACCCGAATGTGGACTCACTTGGAGCGTCAGCGGGGCGGTATAGGCATGCGCGGTCCGGGTGAGACTCAGATTGAGACCGACCGTAAGATCATCCGCAACAAGATAGCCTCGCTAAAGGAAAAACTCCAGGAAATCGACATGCAGAAGTCGGTGCAACGCAAGAACCGCCAGCAGCTGGTGCGTGTGGCTCTGGTAGGATACACCAATGTGGGCAAGTCGACCATAATGAATATGCTCAGCAAGAGCGACGTGTTTGCCGAGAACAAGCTTTTCGCCACATTGGACACCACCGTGAGAAAAGTCGTTATCGAAAATCTGCCGTTTTTGCTTTCAGATACAGTGGGTTTCATCCGCAAGCTGCCGACACAGCTGGTCGAATCGTTCAAATCGACTCTCGACGAGGTGAGGGAATCAGACATACTGCTGCATGTGGTCGACATCTCACATCCAGACTTCGAATCGCAGATTGAGACCGTAACCCAGACCTTGGCCGACATAGGTGCCGGAGACAAGAAAACCATAATGGTTTTCAATAAGATAGACGCATATACCTACGAAGAGAAAGAAGCCGACGACCTCACTCCCGCGACCAAGAAAAACTATACTTTGGACGATTGGAAAAAGACTTGGATGGCCAAAGGCAAGCCATGCATCTTCATTTCGGCAGCCGAAAAAACTCATTATCAGGAGTTTAGAGACCTGCTTTATCAGGAGATACGCGACATGCACGCCATCAGATACCCTTACGACAACTTCCTTTACTAAGTTGCAACACAATGATTGTCAACACACATAGTCACATCTACGACGAGGCTTTCGACTCTGATCGCGAGCAAGTGTTTCAGCGCGCCCTCGAAGCCGGAGTGACCATGCTGCTGTTGCCAAACACCGACACCCGAAGCATAGGTCCGATGATGGATTTCTACGAAAAACATCCTGACAATGTGAGGGTTATGATGGGATTGCATCCCGAAGAGGTGAAGGAAGACTATAAGGAGAATCTGAAAATAATAGAAAATCATATTGAAGGCACCCCATTGGTAGGCATAGGCGAAATCGGTTTGGATTTCTATTGGGACGACACTTTCAAAAACCAACAGTTTGAGGTGCTTGCCGAGCAGTTACACTGGGCCAAAGACCTCGGATTGCCCGTTTCACTGCACACCCGAAATGCCTTCAAGGAGATGTTCAAGATTTTGGAGCACGAACAAGACGGCCGCCTCGCCGGAGTTATGCACTGTTTCAACGGCACTGCCGACGAAGCTCATGCCGCCCTCACTTTGGGCTTCCATCTCGGGCTCGGCGGCGTGATCACCTACAAAAACTGCGGGGTTAAAGACTTTTTGGCTGACATCCCCACAGACAGAATCGTACTCGAGACCGACGACCCTTATCTGCCTCCGGTTCCGTACCGCGGACAGCGCAACGAACCGGCCTACATAGTCAAAACAGCTGAGAAAGTGGCTGAAATATACGGCTTGACAACCGAAGAAATTTGTAAAATAACAAGTAATAATGCAATGAGTTTGTTTAAATTGTAGGAGATTCCTCGACAAGCTCGGAATGACAATAAAATATGAAAAAACCATCAATTTTAGTGCTTTACACCGGCGGCACCATAGGCATGATGAAAGACCCCAAGACCGGCAGTCTGGTACCTTTCGACTTCGGCAACATCTATGAGCACATGCCGATACTCAGAAATCTCGATTATGTCATTGATTTCTATTCATTTAAGAACTTGATTGACTCTTCGAACATGACACCGGAGTTCTGGATTGAGCTCGCCGAAAAGATAGAGGAAAACTACGAAAAATACGACGGCTTTGTAGTCTTGCACGGTTCCGACACCATGGCCTACAGCGCCTCGGCCTTGAGCTTTATGCTTGAGAACCTTGCAAAGCCTGTGGTTTTCACGGGTTCCCAACTTCCTATGGGCATGGTGCGCAGCGACGGACGCGAGAATTTCGTCACCTCGATCGAGATTGCGGCTTCAAAAGCCAATGGCATGACTTGCGTTCCTGAGGTTTGCATATTCTTTGAGAACCAGTTGCTCAGAGGAAACCGCTCCACCAAGTTCAATGCCGAGAACTTCAACGCTTTCTCGTCGGGTAACTACCCCACTCTGGCTGATGTGGGCATTAAAATCAAGTACAACAGAGAGTTCATAGCAAAGCCTGCCGAAGGCCGTCTGATAGTGCACAAGAAGTTCGACAGAAACGTGGGCATATTGAAGCTTTTCCCAGGCATAACACAAGATTTCGTAAAGCACGCCCTGAACACTCCTGGTCTGAAGGGCATCATCATGGAGACTTACGGATCGGGCAACGCCCCCACCTCCAAGTGGTTCCTCGACGAGTTGGCCGCGGCCATACAGAGAGGGCTCCTCATTTTCAACGTGACTCAGTGCAAGTCGGGTTCGGTTGAGATGGGCCGTTACGAGACCAGTTTGAATCTGGACAAGATAGGTGTAGTCAGCGGATACGACATCACAACCGAGTCGGCTTTGGCCAAGATGATGTATCTTATCGGAGAAGGCTACAGCCATGAGGAAATCAAGAAATATCTGCAAATGCCTTTGCGTGGGGAAATGACAATCTGATAAGCATTATAATTTGTTGATTATAAAGAAATTATCAAGTGGCTATGTCTTTTTTCCAAAAAAAGTGAAATAATGTGTGAAAATTATTGTTCTTGCTAAAGAAAAATTTTGTAATTTTGACACGCAAATTTTGTGGAGTTGAAAAATCCCTGGGAGAGATGTCCGAGTGGTTTAAGGAGCACGCCTGGAAAGTGTGTGTACTTCAAAAGGGTACCGCGGGTTCGAATCCCGCTCTCTCCGCAGTAAAAGTATAAGAGTTATTGGTTATAAAGTTATTGAAAGACAATAAATTAGAAATCAATTAAATATTAACAAATCAAAAAGTAGTAATTCAAAATTCAAATCATGAAAAAATTAATTGCTTTATTGACAGTTGCTGGATTTTTGACATTTGGAATCAGCAACTCACTTCTTGCACAAGAAGAAAATGCGCAGACAAACGCAGCTCAGACTGAGCAGGTAGCAACCGCTACAGAGACAGCTGAGATGGCAACAATGGAGACAGCTGCAGAAGCTCCTACATTCCACGAGGTTTTGAAGAAACAGTTCATCGATGGTGGCTGGGGCTTCATGAGCGTGGTTTTGTTAGTGTTAGTCCTCGGTTTGGCAGTGTCAATCGAAAGAATCATCTATCTGACATTGAGCACAACCAACACTAAGAACCTCCTTGCAAATCTGGAGACAACTTTGAACAAAGAAGGCATCGAGAAAGCTAAAGACCTTTGCCGCGAGACACGTGGCCCGGTCGCCAGCATCTTCTACCAGGGCTTGATGCGTTACAACGAAGGCCTCGACGAGGTTGAGAAATCAATCGTTTCATACGGTTCAGTTATGACAGGTAACCTTGAAAGCGGCGTGAGCTGGATTTCATTGTTCATCGCATTGGGACCTATGTTGGGATTTATGGGTACTGTTGTCGGTATGATCGAAGCTTTCGACGCTATCGCTGCAGCAGGTGATATCAGCCCAACAGTTGTGGCAGGCGGTATGAAAGTCGCTTTGTTGACCACAGTGTTCGGTCTTATCACAGCTGTTATCCTCCAGATCTGCTTCAACTTCATCCTTAACAAGATCGAAGGTATCGTGAACGATATGGAAGATTCATCAATCACATTCATGGACATGCTCCACGCTTATTCAAAGAAAAACTAATTTAACAAAAGAAAAATCATGGTCGAGAAATTAACAAAATATTGCAAATATTTGCTTATAGCCTTGATGGTTCTCAATGTGCTGTTCGCTATCCTCGGTGTAGCTAGAGGTAAGGAGAGCGTGGGAATATTCATGGTGTTTGCATATTGCATGCTTGGATTGACTGTGGTTGCGATTTTGTTTGCACCTATTTATGGAATTATTATCAATCCAAAAAGCATAAAGACAATCGGATATGTCTTGGTTTTGGTTGCAGTTATCGCCCTTCTGGCATGGCTCATCTCAAAAGGCTCGACACTTTCGACAGAATATCTTGAATCAATGGGTGTGTCACGTGGACAGGAAGCATTTGTTGACTTCTTCATGATGTTCACATACATTGTAGTAGGCGGCACAATCGCAGCTGTAATCTATTCAGCAGTAGCAAAACTCATTAATAAATAATAAGGAAGGAAATTATCATGGCACGTCAGAAAAAGAAAGTTCCGGAAATCAACGCCAGTTCAATGGCTGATATCTCTTTCTTGCTGTTGATATTCTTCCTCGTTACCACTACGATGGACACAGACAGCGGTATCACCCGTCGTCTGCCCCCACCAGTAGAAAACCCAGACATGGATGTCAAAGTGAAAGAAAGAAACATTTTGAACGTCATGATCAATAAGTACGACAAATTGATGGTTAACGGTAAACCTTGCGACATTTCAGAGCTTAAGGACAAAACCAGAGATTTCATCACTCCAAAACCGAATGATGATAAAGCTCCTGAGGTCGAAGTCAAGGAAATCGACATGATTGGCAACTTCATGACCAACAAGGGTGTCGTATCACTTAAGAATGACCGCGGTACTTCATACATGATGTACATTGCAGTTCAAAATGAATTGGCGAAAGCTTTCAACGAACTCAGAGAGGAAGTCGCTATGACATACTTCAAACAGCACTACAACGACATGACCGACAAAGACAAAATCGATGCGGTCAACAAGGCTGTCCCTGTCCGTATTTCAGAGGCTGAACCTGAAGAAATCAAATAAAGGAGGTTATTATGGCAAAATTCAGAAAAGGTGGAAAGAAAGAAGTTCCGGCTATCTCAACCGGTTCAATGCCTGACATCATCTTCATGTTGATATTCTTCTTCATGGTTACAACTTCCATGCGTGAGACATCATTGAAAGTGAAAATGAAATTACCGGCCGCGACGGAAGTTCAGAAGCTTGAGAAGAAATCTCTCGTGAGCTTCATCTACATCGGACCTCCGACCAACGCCAAACTCTATGGTACAGAAGCTCGTATCCAGCTCAACGACCAGTATGCTCGTATCGACGACATCATCCCGTTCATCGAACAGGAGCGTCTCGACCGCGCTGAGGCCGACCGTCCACTGCTCACCACCTCTCTCAAAATCCATGAGGAAGTGAGAATGGGTTTGGTCACCGACGTTAAGCAGGAGTTGCGTAAATGCGGTGCATTCCGTATTAACTACTCTGTACGTAAAGGGGAATAAAGACCTTAGTCTTTAGACCTTAGACGTTAGATATTAGTAGAGGCGCACGGTTGTGCGTCTCTACATTTTTTATATCGGGTCAACATCAATTGAAATTGAAACCGCCTTATAATCGTTGAGGTGTTTGAACGCGTCGATTTCCGATTTGATGATTTCCTTGATTTTATTGGAATTCTCATTGCGGTCAAACTTAATGAGGATCTGTTTGATGTATTGATTCTTTATTCTCGACACCACAGGATACTCTGGACCGAGGAGGTTGTGCTTGAACACCGGACGCAGATGTTTTGCGAAGTATTCGGCCGCTTTGTTGAGCTTCTCATAGTCGACATGACGCAGTCTGATCAGTATCAGGCGGTAATAAGGCGGATAGCAGAACTGCCTGCGTATAGGCATCTGCTCTTCGTAGAAGCGTATAAAGTCATGGTTGACAACGTTCATTATGACCGGATGTGTGGGCTGGTAGGTTTGTATGATTACCTTGCCCTTCTCCCCTTTTCGGCCTGCGCGTCCGCTAACCTGTTCCATAAGCTGAAAACTGCGCTCGTAAGCCCTGAAATCGGGGAATGAGAGCATATTGTCGGCATCAAGTATACCCACCGTCTTGACGCAGTCGAAATCGAGGCCCTTGGTGACCATTTGGGTGCCCACCAGCACGTCGGTCTCGCGGTTTTTGAACTGGTCGAGGATAAACTGGTAGGAGTTTTTCGACCTCGTGGTGTCGAGGTCGAGGCGAGCGCAGCGAGCCTCGGGAATAAGAATCTTCAAGTCTTCCTCTACGCGCTCTGTGCCGAAGCCGTGCATCTTAAGGTCGGTACTGTGGCATGACGGGCATTCCGAGGGCACCGACATGGTGTAGCCGCAGTAGTGGCATTTCATTATGTTCTGAGCTTTATGGTATGTCATTGAGACATCGCAGTTGACGCACTGCGGCACCCAGTGGCATACGCCGCATTCCAAGCGCAGAGAGAAACCCCTTCGGTTTTGGAACAATATGACCTGGTTTTTATTGTCTAGGGTGTTTTTCATGGCGTCCACCAGCACGCTGCCGAAGTTGGCCTGCATCAGCTTGCGGCGGCGCTCCACCCGCATGTCGTCGACAATGATCTCGGGCATCTCCACCCCTCCGTAACGCTCCGTCAGCTCAACCAGATGGTAGCGACCCTGTCGTGCGTTGTAGTAGCTCTCAAACGATGGCGTAGCCGAGCCGAGCACTATGTCGGCCCCGTGAAAGCGGGCCAAAACCATGCTCAGGTCGCGGGCATTGTAACGCGGAGCCGGGTCTATCTGCTTGAACGAAGTGTCGTGCTCCTCGTCCACTATAATCAGGCCGAGATTGGAAAACGGTAGTAGAATAGACGAGCGCGAACCTATAATAACCTGATATTTTTCACTATTTGTACGTTCAAAATCCATCACCTGCTCCCAAATCTCCACCCTTTCCATATCGCTGTAACGCGAATGATACACTCCCACCCTGTCGCCGAAATATTTCTTCAAACGATTGATAATCTGCTCGGTGAGAGCTATCTCAGGCAGCAGATAAAGCACCTGACGGCCCTTGTCTAGGGCTTCCTGAATGAGTTTGATGTATATCTCCGTCTTGCCGGACGATGTGACACCATGCAGCAGCACCGGTTTGGTCTCTTTAAAACCCTGGTGTATGCCGTCAAAAGCGGCCTGTTGTTTCTCAGTCAACTGAATGGAATCCACATCGGTCAAGGCCTTGAAACTCTTCAGGCGGCTTACTTTTTTCATATAGGTTACAAACACCCCCTTGTCGACCAAAGCCTTCAGAACCGTGCTGTTGGCATTGGCCTTATGCATCAAATCCGACGCCAACACGTCGTTTTCCTGACTTCCTCCGAGTACATAAAAAGACATCAGCAGCTCCAGCTGTTTATAGGCCCTCTTGTTGAGGTTGTCCATCAGCTCGTGCATCTTTTCTTCATCCTTGTATTCCTCGGACAATCCCACATAACGCTCATATTTTGCCTTGAATTTCCGGTCAAGTTCCTCCTCCATCACCACTATCCCTCGTTCTATCATCGTCTTGATCAGAGGCATAACCTTTTTGTAGCCGATTATCTTGCTCACCTCGCTTATTGTAAGTTTGGGCTGAACCTGCAAGGCTTCAACTATGAGATACTCGAAGTCGTTGAGTGTCATGGTGTCCAACTCAAAATCCTCCGACAGTCTGATTTTCGACTCGCTCGAAAGCTTCATGGCAGAAGGCAAGGCCGCCTGCATCACCTCACCCTCGTAGCAGAGGTAGTAATCACAAATCCACTGCCACAGTTTAAACTGCATGGCGTTGACCACCGGATGATCGTCTAGTATGCCTAGTATGTATTTAACCTGCTCAAACTCAGGCACTTGCTCAGTCACCTCGCTCACCAACCCGGACATAATCTTCGCCTTGCCGAACTGCACCACCACGCGCTGCCCGACACACACACTGTCGTTGAGTTCCATAGGCACACGATAGGTGAACGTGCCCGGTACCGGCAACGGCAGAATCACTTTGACGAAGAGGGTCTTTCTTTCCATTTTTAATAAACCTGTATAATCAGCGTTCTCTGTGTGAGATTAATGAATAACAAAATTAGTGTTTTTTTTGAAATTTTTTATTATTTTTGAAAAATTAAATCTGATTATTATATGAGAGCCAAATTGCTGATAATCATATTGTTAATCATCGGAACCACGGTTTCGGCACAAACTCTGGAGCCGTTTTCCGACATGAATTACCGGGACGATGTACAGACAGTGCTGTTGCATCCAACCGATTTCGACCTCGACAAACCGGTGATTTACATTACCAACATGAAGGAACAGCTGCATCTGCAGTTCGACATTTTTGCAGACGAAGCCCCCTATCTTTATTACACTTTCATTCATTGCGACAACCAGTGGCGGCCTACCGACCTGCCCAAAAACGATTATATCAACGGATTTTTCCAGGACGACATAGACGATTTCAAATTCTCGCTCAACACCTTTGTCAATTACGTGCATTACGACCTGCTCTTCCCTCAGGAAGACATGATGCCAAAGATTTCGGGCAACTACATCCTGATGGTGACAGGCGAGAATCCTGACGATGTCTATTTCACCCGCCGTTTCTATGTGGTGGAAGACCTGGCCATAATCAAAGCCACCATGCCCCGCTATCCTTTCGACCTCAACCTTGGCCCCAACAAACAGGAGGTCGACCTGGACATAGCCTTCCCCGACATGTTCAATACACGCGCCAGCCAGTACTGCAATGTAACCATTCAGCAGAACGGCCGCTGGGACAACGCTGTTTTCGGTTTGAAACCGACGTATACCTATCCCGAAAAACTCTCATATATCAACAATCCAAAAACTGTTTTTGAATCGGGAAATCAGTTTCTCCGCATCAACACCAGCAACTTCGAGAACCGTCCTGAAAAGACCAAGACGGTTTACCGCGAACAGGACTACTATGTGGTTACCCTTTACGACGATGCCATCCGCAACACTCACACCTATCTGGAGGATCAGGATTTGTTCGGCGAGAAGTACGTCTATCTGGAACGGGAAGGCTATGACGCCACCAAGGAAGCCGACTACGCCATGGTCGATTTCTTCCTTAACTGGCCTCAGTATATGATTGGAAAGGATGTCTATATCATCGGAGCTATCACCGACTGGCGCATGGACGACAATGCCAAGATGAAGTACGACCCCGACAGACGCGGTTACAGCAAGGGGCTGCTTCTCAAACAGGGCTACTACGACTATATGTATGCCGTGCACGACAACGAAACCGGCATCACCTCGGTGGCGCCTATCAACGGCGATTTCTGGGAGACTACCAATATGTACCACATTTTTGTATACCTTTTCGACCCGATTGAGAATTACGACAAACTGATAGGGTACGCTACAATTAGGTCGCATTAGTTTGGAAGTGACAAGTTTATGAAGCGATTGACAATTACAATACTGGTATTGCTGATTATAGTTTCCTGCGGGAGGATACCGCGGAAAATCGAGTACTCCGGCATTACTCAGGGCTCCTACTTCGCCATCACTTATTATGATGAGGCAGGCAGGACATTTGAAGCTGAAATAGACTCCATTTTCAAAGAAGTGGACAATTCCGTTTCACTTTGGAACGAAAATTCCATCATCCGCAAGGTAAACCGCAACGAAGATGTGGTTGTAAACCAAATCTTTAAAGACAATTTCGAGTGGGCACGCAAGGCCTCCGAGTTTTCGGATGGCGCCTTCGACGCAACCATAGGCCCATTGGTTTCAGCCTGGGGGTTCCATTACAAAAAAGAGCTTAAGATGACACCCCAGATGGTTGACTCCATCCGTCAGCTTGTAGATTACCGGAAAATCCAAATAATCGACAACAAAGTGGTCAAGGCCAACCCCAACATGACTCTCGATTTCAATGCCGTGGCACAGGGATACACTGCCGATATCATAAGCAAATATTTGGAAACCAAAGGTATAGAAAATTATCTTGTCAACGTTGGGGGTGAGATTATGGTGAAAGGCACCAAACCTCATGGCCAGATGTGGACCATAGGCATTGAAAAGCCGGCCGAGAACTTCGATTCAGAGCAGTCGGTACAGATGAAACTTCAGCTGAAGGACAAAGGCATAGTCACATCCGGCAACTACCGAAAATATATCGAAAAAGACGGTGTGCGCTATTCCCACAGCATAGACCCTAAAACAGGCTATCCGGTCGAGCAAAACCTGCTCAGCGTCACCATAATAGCCGACAACGCCTCCTGGGCCGACTGCCTTGCCACCGTCTGCATGATAGTGGGTAAAGAGAAAGCCTCGCAGCTGCTTGCTTCACAAGACGGCCTTGAGGCTTATTTTATATTTGTCGAAGACGGAAAGATTCTCACCGAATCATTTCCCCGTTGACTCCGAGTTTTCCAACTGATTATTCGGACACATCCACTCTTCTCCTCCGCAGATGCATTTGGCATCAGGGTCTAACGAATGAACGCATTTCCGTTCAAATCTGCCGTTTTTCTTGACAATACTCTTGATTCCTATCGCCGCCAACGCCAACAGGATCAAAAACAGAGTCGGAATCAGAAATACCCAGAGCATTATTCGCAAACTATCAGATAATAGTTCTTCTTGCCCTTCTGCACAAGTATGTACTTGCCGTTGAGCAGGTCGTCGGAGCCCATGGTCTTCTGCTCAGTGACTTTATCCTTGTTGACCGACACTCCGTTGCCCTGCACCATCTTACGGGCCTCACCCTTTGACGGGAACACTCCAGTCTGAACGAGGAAGTCGACTATGCCGACGCCTGCTCCGAGAGCGTCTTTCGAGAAAGTGGCCTGAGGCACTCCCTCAAATATGCTCAACAGGGTCTTCTCATCAAATTTGTGCAATGCCTCGGCTGTGCCTTTGCCGAAGAGTATCTGTGTGGCTTCTTCAGCCATCTCAAGGTCTTCTTTAGAGTGAACCACCAGTGTGAGCTCACGTGCCAAAGTGCGCTGCAGTTCGCGCAGATGCGGCTCGGCTGTGTGACGTGCTATTAAAGCATCTATTTCGTCTTTCTTCAACAAGGTGAATATCTTGATGTAACGTGCTGCGTCCTCGTCGGTGCAGTTCATCCAGAACTGGTAGAAAGCGTACGGTGAGGTCTTCTCCGGATCAAGCCAGATGTTACCTTTCTCTGTCTTGCCGAACTTGCCGCCGTCAGCCTTGGTGATGAGGTTGCATGTGAGTGCGAAAGCCTCTTTGTCAGCACCGAGCTTACGACGGATGAGCTCTGTACCGGTGGTGATGTTACCCCACTGGTCGGAGCCGCCCATCTGAAGTTTGCAGTTCTTGTGCTCAAACAGATAGAGGAAATCGTAGCCCTGAACCAGCTGGTAGCTGAACTCTGTGAATGACATGCCTTCGCCTTCGCCGTTGAAACGTTTCTTCACCGAATCCTTCGCCATCATGTAGTTGACGGTGATGTGCTTGCCGATGTCGCGGATGAAATGCAAGAAAGTGTAATCCTTCATCCAGTCGTAGTTGTTGACAAGCTCAGCACGGTTAGGCTGGTCGCTGTCGAAATCGAGGAACTTGGCCAACTGCTTCTTAATGCAAGCCTGGTTGTGCTGTAATGTCTCGTCGTTCAACAAGTTACGTTCAGCCGATTTGCCCGAAGGGTCTCCGATCATGCCTGTAGCGCCACCGAGCAATGCCAACGGCTTATGGCCGGCAGCCTGAAAATGACGCAGCATCATGATGCCGCAGAGGTGTCCGATATGCAGTGAGTCGGCGGTCGGGTCAATGCCGAGGTAAGCCGTGGTCATCTCTTTCTTCAACTGTTCTTCTGTGCCTGGGGTCATGTTGTTCAACATTCCGCGCCAGCGCAATTCTTCTACGAAATCTTCCTTCATCGTATGTTTTCATTAAAATTTCGTGCAAAAATAATTAAAAATATCATGCATTGCCTAAAAAAACTTAATTTTGCAACTCGTAGCATTCAAAAAATGAAGGAGCTTATAAAAAAATCGCTTTGTATAGTCACTGTCATGCTCTTGTCGGCATTGTTTTTGCAGACAACATGGCATTTTTCTGATTATATGAAACTGAAAAACGACTCCAAAAGCTGTGAAAAACCGAAACTGACATTTAAAAACTATTGCGACGGCACTTTTCAGAAACAAGTCGACGATTATCTGAGGGAAAACTATGCTACGCGGGCAATAGTCATACGCACTCGCAACCAATACGACTACACTTTTAAGAATAAGAAGACCTGCATCCCTTTTTTATTACCGGGAAAAGACAACTGGATGTATTACCGGCCGGGTGTGCTCGACTATTATGGATTGGAAGCTCCGGTACATTTCAAGTCAGATCAGGAATTAAGAGATTTTGTTAACAATCAAGTGGATATGCTCAATGAGCTGAGAGGCATCCTGAAAAACGATTACGGCATCGAGATTCTTTCGTTTATCGGTCCCGACAAGCCTTTCATCTATCCGGAGCATCTTCCGGAGATGGAACGCGACACCACCATGGGCAACGCCGCCGATTATTTCGCGCAGCGTTTTGCAGAAACAGGATTCCCGAATATCGACATGAAGCCGTGGTACCAAGCCATCGCCGACACCTCACGCCGTCTGCTTTTCATGCCGATGGACTCGCATTGGCAATACGCCAGCGTATGGGGTTACGACTCGCTCTTCAGATTTATGAACAGCCTCAACGATTTCGGAATACCGCAGATGAAAATAAACGGAATCAAAGAAAGCAAGTTCAAAGGCCGGCAGGACGACGAGGCAACGCTCAACCTGCTGTTCAAAGTACCTAACCACACCCCTCTATACACAGCCGACATCAGCGTGATAAGCGACAGCACAAGCCGTAAACCGAGAGTACTGTTTGTGGGCGACTCGTTCATTTTCGCCTATGAATGGCTGATTCCTAAAAAAGAAATAACTTCATATTACGAGAACTGGTTTTATTACGACAATGTTTATAAAGGCTTTGACAAAAAACAAAAATACAAGATTAAAGATATAAACAGGTTGAGAAGCATCCTAGATGTCGATTTCATCGTTGTATATTCCGTTGGTTATCAATGGTATCTCGGCACAAGAGGTTTTGTTGAAGATGCCTTGGAGAGCATCAAAGACCCTTACCAGGTGAAGGTGGCACAGACGATGAACCGCATTGGAAAAGACCCATCATGGATGAAGCTGATAAGAGATAAAGCCCAAGACAAAGGCTTCACCGTCGAGAAGATGCTCGAGCTTGACGCAAAATGGATTATTGAACATGAAAACAAATAGATATGGTATTTAGCAGCAACGTTTTTCTTTTATATTTTCTTCCGCTTTTTCTGATATGCTATTTTATATGTCCGAAAAAGTTTAGAAACTACGTGATTTTATTGTTCTCGATAGTGTTTTACGCCTACGGTGCACCCGATTTTATACTTTACCTTCTTGGCTCAACCGTCGCCAACTTCTATTTGGTGAAGATGATGCGTAAAACAGAAAAACCGGGACTCAAGAAACTGCATTGCGCCTTGGCGATAATTGTAAGTTTAGGGCTGTTGGTCTATTACAAATACGCCAACTTCCTGATTGACAACATCAACACACTCATCGGCATTTTCGGTACCAACGCCATCAGGATGGCAAAGGTGCTGCTCCCGATAGGCATCTCGTTCTTCACATTCCAGTCGATAACATACGTGATTGACACATATCGCGGCAACAACGAGCCGATGGAGAAGCTCACCGACTATATCGTTTACATCATGATGTTCCCGCAATTAATCGCCGGCCCTATCGTGCGCTATTGTGACATCGAAGGTGAGATACGTCACCGCGAATACAGTGCGCAAGAGTTTTTGCAAGGATTCAACCGATTTGTAATCGGTTTGTCGAAAAAAGTACTTATAGCCGATGTTATCGGTTTCCAAGTTGACCAACTACTTGCTGGAGACTTTTCTATCATGGACAGCGGCACCGCATGGATTACCATTGCAGCCTATACCATGCAGCTATACTTCGATTTCGCAGGTTACTCCGACATGGCCATCGGTATCGGTAAAATCATGGGATTCCATTTTCCGGAGAACTTCGACAACCCATATAACTCCGCGAGCATCACTGAGTTCTGGCGCCGCTGGCACATGACTCTCGGAGCATTCATGCGAAACTACCTTTATATACCGCTTGGCGGAAACCGCTGCTCGAAACGCCGTATGTACTTCAACCTCTGGGTGGTGTTCCTGCTCTCCGGATTGTGGCACGGCGCAAGCTGGAACTTCGTCATCTGGGGCGCCTACCACGGACTGTGGCTCGTGCTCGAGCGCATGGGGCTCAAGAAGTTCTACGAGGCAATCGGCAAGGCGCCAAGCGTCATCATCACGTTCATCATCGCGATGGTAGGATGGGCTATCTTCCGTATCGAAGACCTCAACCAAGCCTTCACCTTTATCGGACGACTCTTCGCCTTCGACTTCAGCACGTTCAGCATCAGCGCCGACGCACAATTCTACACCACACTCATCGTGGCGCTCTTGTTCTCGTTTATCGCACTCTTCCCATTCGGGAAGAAACTGCAGGATGCCGTATTCTATGAGGAGCACACCCTCACAGGCACCGTCATCCTTTGGGTCATCGCAATCTTCATGTTACTCTTCTGCCTTGGCGCACTCAACGCCGCAGGTTTCAGCCCGTTCATCTATTTCAGATTCTAATTGGCAATGAAGCGACTCCCCAACATATTTAGATTCGTAACCGTAGCGTTCTTTCTGATATTGATGCTGCAGACAGCGTTTCAGTTTATCAGCCTGAAGTCGCTGAAAGGCTTCACTAATAAGAAAGAAGCGCCGAAGTTTACCTACGAAAACTATGTAAAAGGCACTTTCCAAAAAGATTTTGAGGCTTACAACAAAGAGCGTTTCGGCTTCCGCGAATGGTCGCTGCGCCTTTACAACCAATATATCTGGAGCTGCTACCATAAGACACACAACGGCTGGATTGACATCGGTAAAGACGACTGGCTCTACGAAAGCGAGTTTGTGCGCGACCACTACGAAAGTATGATGTACAAATACACCAGCGACTCAACTGAGATGAAGCGCCGCTTCGACGAGACAGCGGAGAACCTTTTCAAGCTCCAGGAGATACTTAAAACACACGGCACATATATTTTCGTGAACATGATTCCGGGGAAAGACGTCATTTATCCGGAATATCTGCCAGAGAACACGAAATACACACACACTGACGGCATCCATGCCTATGACTATTACAAAAAACGCTTCGACGAACTCGGAGTGAACTACATCGACAACGTGGAATGGTTCAAACATCTGAAAGGCACCGTCGACTACCCGTTGTTCCCAAAGACCGGCACACACTGGTCGAACCTCGCCGCGACGTATGCTTTCGACAGCATCATGCGATACATGGAGTCGCTCAACGGAATGAACATGCTTAACGTGAACATCGGGGAGAAATACGCAGGCAAGGTACGGGAGCCCGACGATGACCTTGAACAACTGTTTAACCTTGCACTTCCGATAAGACCTAACAAGCATTATTATGCCGACGTGACGATAATTCCCGACACGACAGCCGTGAAACCTACGCTCATCACCATCGGCGACTCATATTTCTGGACAATTTCATACAATTTCAAGCTTAAACAGCTGTTCACAAGATATCCTTACTGGTATTACAACAGCACCATCTACTTCGACCCCGACAATAATTCTACGAAAGATATAAACCTTCTTCAAGAGATTTTCAATGCCGACTACATAATGCTAAACTACTGCACGGTACAACTTTACAAACTCGGCAACGGATTCATCGAAAACGCAATGACACTTCTTTATGATGAAGAGACGCAAGCTCCAGTCAGTCAAGAGGTTATAAATATGATTCAGCATATCTATTCAGACAAAAATTGGCTCAACGATATAAAAACCAAAGCGGAGAAAAACAAAATATCTTTGGAAAGACAGGTCGCACTTGACGCAAAATGGATGATCAATAATCAGCAATGAAAAACAAACGCACATATATTGTCCTCTATACCATTCTCACCGTATTATTGTTTTTGCCATTGGCGCAATACTCTTTCGGCGTGTTCAAATTCCGGCCTTTATGGGGCTCAGCCAGCAAAGCAAGCAAGCCAGATTTCACATTCAGCAACTTGGCAAGCGGCAAATATCAGTCGGGAATTGAGAAATACATATCAGAAAACTATGGTTTCAGGCAGCCTACCATAAGGTTATACAACCAATATCTTTGGACCTTTTTCAAGAAAACATACGCCAACGACGTGGTGATTGGGAAAAACGGATGGCTTTATTTCGACAAGAATGTCAAAACCTATTACGGCACCTACCAACAAACCATTTTCAAAAACAATGCCGACGCAGTATTGAAATATGACAGAAACATACGTGTCCTGAACAAGCTGCGCCACGTTTTGAAAGATTTTAACATCGAGTTTTTATCTTACATCAGCCCCGACAAATGTTACGTATTTCCAGACAACATCCCCGACAGGCAACACGACACCACCACCATCGATGTCACCAAGTATTTCACACAAAGGTTCGATAAACTTGGATTCCCTTATATTGAGATGAGTCAGATGTACAAAAACATCGCCGACACTCTGTTTTATACGCCATTCTCACCAGGTGGAGCGCATTGGAACTTCTCCTGCGTCTACGCCGCCGACACAATAGTCCATTTTATAGAAAAAGCCGGGGGAGTTAACCTTGCGGAGATAAAAATCGGGGAATACAGACAATATGACAAGTTTGAGGAGAAGGTGAAACACCGTTGTGACTACGATATCGAGAGCATGCTCAATCTGATGTTCAGACGCGACCATTCAAAATATCCGCTTTATCTGGCCGACATCACCATAGTGTCAGATTCTACATGTGTCAAACCCAACGTACTGTTTGTTGGTAACTCCTTCCTATGGCGCATCAAGGATTTCATCCATTTCGATGACATTTTCAGCAATCCGCGACTGTGGTATTACAACAAAGAAGCCTACGACCTTGCCACACTGGCGATGAAACCCATCAAAAAGCTTGACAAGACCTTTGAAATCATGCTTTCCGACTACATCATCACATTCTGCGGCGACACTCAGCTGGACCAAATCTCGTTTGGTTTTGCAGGCGAGACACTAATCAAACTATGCCTGCCCGACAGTATAGTGGAGAAAAAAATCAACGAGATTTGCCATAAGCAAAACATCTCCAGAGACAAGGCCATCAAAATCATTAACGATAATCCTGAAGTCTTTGACGAGCTGAAAGGCGACGCCATACCAAGCATGCGCAACCCGCAGTCAGTAGACGCACACCGTGCTGTCAGCAGCATGAAAAACGACAAAAACTGGATGAAGGTTCTCGGCGGACACGCCAGATATCTCAACATGAGCACAAAAGATCTCATGGAACTGGAGATGAAGAACATACTCGACGGCAACACTCTGATGCGCGACTGCGACACCATTGTCTGCAGACAAAACTATCAGGCCGCTGTCGACAAGCTGATCAAATATTGGGAAAATGACAAAGAGAAGATGAAATACTACGAAAAGAAGGCCAAACAACGCGGAAAGACGACGTACGAGATGATGAAGCTCGACGCCAATTATACCGTCTTGAACGACAAAGGCGAGTATTTCCCTCGGATTTTTAATAACAAACAAGCAGAATAATGGTATTTAGCAGCAACATATTCCTGATGTGTTTTCTGCCGATTTTCTTGGCGGCCTATTTCCTGACACCGAGGAAATGGCGCAACTATACCCTTTTGCTTGCTTCCATACTGTTTTACGCGTTCGGCGCGCCTGAGTTCATCGTACAGCTTCTTGTGTCGATAGTAGCCAATTTCTATCTGGTCAAGTGGATGGTCAAAACCGACAACCAGCTGTTGAAGAAGATTCTGTGCGGATTATCCGTCGCGATAAGCATAGGGCTGCTGTTCTATTACAAATACGGCAACTTCACCATGCAGAATATCAACTATGTGCTGGGCTGGGTGCATGTCGAACCGATGAAATGGGTCAAGATTCTGCTTCCGATAGGCATCTCTTTCTTCTCGTTCCAAAGCGTAACATACACACTTGATACTTACCGCAATGTCAACGAGCCGATGCAAAAGCTCACCGACTACATGCTTTACATAGTGATGTTCCCGCAGCTGATAGCCGGCCCCATCATACGCTACTGCGACATTGCCGACCAGATTCGCGACCGTCAGGCCGATTATGCCGACCGTCTGCAAGGCTTCTATCGTTTTGTGCTGGGCCTGGCCAAGAAGGTGCTTATAGCCGACGTTATCGGCTTCCAGGTGGATAAAATACTCGGACCTTCAAACTACGATGTATTGACATCACAGCAGTTGGCCGACATCGCCACTAAAATCGCCAACATCGACTCGTCTATGGCATGGATAGCCATTTTAGCGTTCACATTCCAGATTTATTTCGACTTTGCCGGATATTCCGACATGGCCATAGGTCTGGGCCGCATGATGGGCTTCAAGTTCCCCGAAAACTTTGACAATCCTTACGTTTCGACCACTATTTCCGAGTTCTGGCGACGCTGGCATCAGACATTCAGCGTGTTTATCAAGAATTACCTCTACTTCCCGTTGGGAGGCAGCCGCGTCAAGACCGAAGGCCGCAAGTATTTCAATTTGTGGTTCTGCTTCCTGATGTCGGGCTTGTGGCACGGAGCCGCGTGGAACTTTGTGGTTTACGGAGCCTTGCAAGGCATTTTCATCTGCGCCGACAAACTATTCTTGAGGAAATTCAACGAGCGCATCGGCAGAATCCCTGCAGTCATATGCACCTTCGCCATCATAGTGCTCACCCGATGCTTCTTCCGCATCGAGCGCATCGACCTTTCGTGGCTGTTCATCAAACGGCTGTTCGCTTTCGAGTTCACACCGGTGCGATTCGCCGACAACCCCCACTTCTTCACCATGATGATCGTTGCAGCGATATTCTCGTTCATCACGATGACGAGATTCGGCTTGAGATGGCAAGATAAGGTCTACTTTACCGAATACAACCAACGTCAGCATATCATCGCTTTCGCGCTCGCGATATTCGGGTTTATCTTCTGCCTCGGCGCACTCAACTCGTCAGGCTTCAGCCCGTTCATTTACTTCAGATTTTGAATAGTCGATTTTGATGAATCCATCATAGTTATTTTTTTTTATTTTTGTGGTTTGTTCAACTATTTTTTAGGACATATGAGAAAAATACCATTATTCGCAATACCGATACTGTCTATCATTGTTATGTTATCATTGTCTTCATGTGATAATGAGAAATTCTCTTATCCGAAGTCAAAAGTATGGAAACACGGCGTATACTCCAAATTCGATGCGGCAAGATACGAGGGTATTTTTGATGGACTTGAAGTAGATATCGTGTATTCTTCTGAAAAAGATAATCTCTTCATCGGTCGCGATGAAGACGATGCCAACAAAAACGACACTTTCGCCAACTGGCTGGCGATGCTCAAAAAGCCTAAAAGTCTCAGTTATTGGATTGACTTCAAGAATCTGTCAGCCGACAATTGTGAAAACGCCATCACAAGCCTGGAGAAAGTAGTCGACAAATATGGAATAAAGCACAAAGTAATGGTCGAAAGCAAAGACGTGATAGCTTTACAGCATGCGAAAGAATCCGGGTTTCATGTTATTCTGTGGGTAGATAATCTTCATAGCTGGAACAGAACGCCTACAAAAAAAGACAGCATATGGATCTGCCAACTAATAAAGACTAAAATCGACACATTACAACCTGATGCCATTAGTGGTAGTTTCAAAGCATATCCTTTATTGTGCGATTCATTTCCCGAGCAAAATATTCTTTATTGGGATACTCCAAAAGATTTTACTGAAGAAAACGTAAAACACACCCAAATGCTTTGCCGTGAGAAAAATGTCAGAGTTGTCCTCGTCGATTACCCACAGCCAATAGTATACTAATTGTCAGATTTCAAGAGGTTTATACTTATGTTTTTTAACAGCACCGTATGGTCAGCGACCCATTTCTTGTCGCTGTCAGTAGGCAACATATAAATCTTGATTTCAAATTTGTCTGAATTGTTCATCACAAACACATTTGTCAACTCCAGCTTTTGCCAAGTATCTTTCTGCGGATAACGGTCCATAATGAATTTGGCAATGTAGTCTGATGAATAAATCGTCTCCATCTTGTTGCCGGTACATTCCACTATCATGCTGATGAACTTGTTTTGCCATACATTGCCTGTGTATTTGATATCGGCCGTGAGGACCAACTTGATTTCTTTGTAATCACCATTAAACTTCTTATCATAAATCACTACTGGTTTTGGAGTTGATACACTAGGTTTCTCGTGACCTGAGGCACAATAAACCGAATCAATTCTTACCATCTTGAAAACCTCGAAACTATTTTCGGTGAGTATTGGATTTTTTACGATCTTATCGTTTGAGTAAGCATAGTTGTCCACATAAACCATCGTCCTGAACTTCTCACTCATGTCAGCTGTCTTCTCATCGTCATCAACAAACTCCAGATTCACTCCAGCGGTAACATGTGCCAAAGGATGTGACTTGTTATTCATGTTGTAATAATAGTCGCCCCAAATAAAGTCTTCCAGCTCGCGGCTATAATGCAGAAAATAGTTCTTTATGTTGGAATGGAAACCTGTCACAGTATCGAGCCCCTCGCTAACCCAACTCACAGTTTCAGGAGTCGCAATTCCAAAATTTTCATGCAACAGAGCCAAAATCGACGGTGTAATGTCGTTGTGCGACACCATGGCTTCAAAACGGGCTGTCTGTTCCAGCAATGGCGACCAGATAATCAGTGGCACATGATATGCATCCAGGGGATTGTTGTCTGTGATGTTCATGCTATGGTCACCAGTGATTATGAATATTGTATTGCCTTGATTGTCGTATTTTATGTAATCATTGACGAAATGTCTAAGAGCGTCGTCTGTGTATAGCGTCGATGCCATCTTCCCAAGCCAGTTGGCTGATGGATGCAGGGATTCCGCCATATCGTAATACATCTTCTCCAATTTTTTATCGACTAGTTTCAAGTCTTCGTGCTGAGTTATCGTGACAAACAAGTCCAAGGCTGGCTTACTGTTGTCTCTATTCTCTATGATTTCAAGGCTTTTCTTGAACATCACATCATCGTTATACCCCCAATGTGTGCCATCTTTTTTCTGTGACTCGTCGTTCTTATACTCTTCATAAAACGGAGACATATAATCAATCCGTTGCATCACAAGATAGTTGTAAATCCTGTCGAAAGAGAAATTACCTGCGTAAAAGGCATTTGTAGAATATCCGTTGTTCGACAGTATTGAAATCAGGCTGTTATGATTGGGAATATTGCCAAACTGAAAGCCTTTCAAGCCATGTGGCACTGAAGCTGTTATGGCTGGCACAGCCCCAAAGCTACGTGGTGTAGTGGACATACAGTTAGGCCATACCAGCGAATGCTTAGCCAAAGAGTCGAGAAATGGCGTATAACAGGCTCCGGTAGCATTCTCTCCAAAAAGGTCTGCACCCAACGATTCCACAATGATAATCACTATGTTAGGTTTCATATCCGATTTCTTGAAATACGGACCTAGCACATTCTCTATATTGTCATTCCTTTCCAAAGGATATCTTTCATCAAGGACCTGCCTTTCAGGAAACATTTCCATAAACTTTTCCACTACATCAGCATTGTATTCGGTCTTCATAAGATCAAACTCCATATCCGCAAACATTTCTTGACCTTTCATGCATGCCCTGGCGCAATACATGGTCTTGTTGACAATCACTTTGTCTTGACTGACGCTTATAGTGAAAAACAACGGTATTGACACTACCATAAAAACGAATACGATGTATGCCAGCCAATTTTTGATCGTTTTTCTAGCAAGCTTAACAGACAGCACAACATATACTACCAGCAGGATTACAACAGCGGTTATCAGCCAAATGCTGACAGCGCTTTTTATCGTATGGAGCATTTCCCACAACGGTCTGACCACCAATTCTTTACCCATCAGTATTCCGGTCATGAAATGATAAACCGACAGTCCGACCTCAGTAAACAGCATTATACCTAACAGAGTAGCAGAAAAATACAAAGCTGTCTTCTCAGATAATAACGATATAAGCAGATACAATACAAAAACTACTGCCGCAATAAAGCCACACGCAATCAGGTTGCCATAGACAAGACCGGAAAAACTTGTAACAGAGTTGAAACCTATAGCAGTCTCACATAATTTAAAGAAGAACACCGTAACGACAAAACATACCGTAAGGATTGAAAACCTTTGTAATCTGTCAAAAAAACTCATTTCTCAAATCTTTTCGCAAAAATAATCATTTTTTCACATAACGATATAGGAGGCACAATTTTTTGCACCTCCTATATCTTCTAAATATTGATTTTAGCTTACTATTTGAACGCATTCTCGCTCAAGCCCTTACCTGTGATCTTGAGGTCTTCCATGTAACCTGGAACCTGCTTGCCGAGATATTTGTCAACATAAATCTTAGCCAGATACTGACCGAGCATGAAGCCGTGGCCACGCAGACCTGTCAACAGACCGACCTCCGGGTCGACGATGTAACGCGGCTCGGTGTAGCGGCCGGCCCAGCATGCCAGGAAGCTCACCTCGCCGAGGTTCGGAATCCACTCTGCGAAGACCTCAGAAACGATCTCCAAGAACTCCTTACTGTTGTACTTGATGTTCTGGCGTGCCTCGTAAGCGTCGGTGTCAGGGCTGGCGCAGCCTATAATCTGGCCTGTGTGTGCCCACTGCTGTCCGTAAACAGCGCTGAATCCTTTATAATGACGACGGTCGATGATCATGTCGAGTGGTCCTCCGTTAGGTCCCATCATAGGCAGACGGCGTGTAATGAATGCCTGATGCTTGACAGGATACAAACCAGTGTCCAATCCGAGCATGTCGTTGAATTTCTCAGCGCCCCAGCCCATCGCGTTGACAAAGTGGTCGCAAGTGTATTCAACGTAGGCGCCTTCGTGTGTGCGCACCAAGGTAACGTAATGTCCGCCCACCTTCTGCACGTGCAGCAACTCGCAGTCCTCAAAGTAACGGCCGCCGTTCTGAACGCCTATGCCACGGATGTAGTCGATGACTCGGCCAGGAGTTGCCTGCCAGCAGTCACGGGTGATCAAAGCATGGCTGTAAGTGTCTTTTTTATCGTCCCACAAAGGTGAAATCTCTTTCTTGAAGTCCTTGCGGTCGATCATATATGCGTCGCTCCATGCGCGAGATGCGTCGAGCGATTTGTAGGTAGCCTCATCATGCACCAAGTTGACGTAATGAGTCAGGTGGTAGTTGATGTTGTGTTCCTTCTGCATGTTCTTGAAAATCTCATGGTTGTGCACGGCTATATCGGCAATGTCAGGGTTTGAGAAGGCCGGACGTCCACCGCCTATGCAACGCCATGAAGCACCACGGCTATAGTTGATCATCACAGGCTTCTTGCCGGCTTCCGAGAAGTAACGGAACAATGCGCTACCTGCTATACCGCCACCTGCAATGAACACTTCGACCTTTTCCTTCTTCACGTCGTTCATCTTCGGGAAGACGAAAGTCTCTTTGGTCTTCGGGTTGTAAAGGTCGTCGAGACTCACCTGATTTGAAAGAGGTGCACGAGGTGTGGCGTCGCCAACCAACTCAATGCCGTATGTGCGCAAAATCTGACGTGCGCGTGGGATGCAGCGCTTGCCGCGGCATGGACCCATACCCATACGGGTGATATGCTTCAGCTCGTCAACCGAAATGGTCTTGCGGTCACCGATAACGCTGAGCACCTTGTCCAATTTAATATCCTCGCAGTGACAGACGTATGTCTCCGACTCAACAGCTTTCAAAGGCTTGAAATCTATTGGTTCAGGATAGTTTTCCTTCACGATGAAACCACGTGCCTCGGTCAGTTTGTCGCGTGTCACATCCTTGGCAATCACTCGAGCCACGTTGGTCTTGTTGTTCTTCTTGAGAACCTTTTCAACTACGCCCTCGCCCACTTTCTTGCCGTTGTCGTCGACCAGGAACACCTCTACGCCTTCGTTTACCTCATATTCGACAGGCAGGAACAGAGTGTTCTTCTTCATGTCGTAGCCAAAGATAGCCAAGCCTGGGCAGTGGTTGACGCAGTTCATACAGCCTATGCACTTGTCGTAATCTATCACAGGAACTGTGTTGGTGCTCGACTTGGTGATAGCGCCCTGTGGGCATGAGAACGAGCAAGGGTTGCAAGCGAATCCGTAAACGCAGTCTGCAATTACGAAAGGCTTTGCCACCATTCTTTCGGCTGTAGGTTTGTTAGGCTCCTGCAGCACTCTGATAGGATGCTGCTGCGACTCTATATATTGTTTTGAAACCTCGAGATATTCGTCGTAGTTGAAACGCAGACCCATGCTCTGAGCCACCTCGAAAGCGGCCTGTTTGCCTCTCAGAACGGCACTGGTGCCTTCGCCAATGCGGATGGCGTCGCCTGCTCCGTAAGTGTTCAGACCGAACACCTCGCGTCCCTTGACCAACAGCTGGCTGTCAGGGATCAAACCTGTGCAGATGTTGATGATATCTATGTCGTCAATAATTTGTTCCGTGCCCGGAATCGGCTTAAAGTTCTCGCATTTGGCTATGACAGCACCCACTATTCCGGTGTGGTCTTTGTTAGGTATAGCTTTCAGCAGAACATGCGAGGTCATGATCGGGATACCCAGACGACGCACGCGATTGGCCTGTACCGGGAAACCGCCCTCATGGTCCATACCCTCTATGATGGCCTTGATATGGGCGCCGGCCTGCATGCCCTGATATGATGTAAGGTAACCGATGTTGCCGGCGCCCACCGTCAACACCTTCTTTCCGAGCAGGGTGTGCTCCTGATTCATCATCTTCTGGAACACGGCCGCTGTGTACACGCCCGGAAGGTCGTCGTTCTCAAAGGTCGGCATGAATGGCACAGCACCGGTGGCCACCACCAGATGCTCGGCATCAATATATGCCATCTCCTGAGTCTCTATGTTCTTGATGGCTATGCGCTTGCCCTCAAGCAAGTCCCACACCACATAATTCAATAATATTCCCTCGTGATTGTCTCCTGCCAAAGTCTTAGCGATGTCAAAGCCACGCATTCCGCCGAATTTCTGCTCCTTCTCGAAGAAGAAGAACTGGTGGGTCTGCATGTTGAACTGTCCGCCTATGCGGGCGTTGTTGTCGACCACCACGTTGCTGATGCCCAGCTTGTTCAACTGCTCGCGGCAGGCCAGACCTGCAGGACCGGCGCCTATGATGGCGACCTGTGTCTTATAGACCTTCACCTCGCGAGGCTGATGCTCCTTAGCGTCAGGAAGCACGTTGGCCTCGTTGTTGATAGGCTCCACTTCCTTCACTCCGTCCACCAGAGTGATGCAGATACGGCGGATTTTGCCGTCCACCAGCATCTCGCAGGCGCCGCATTTTCCGATGCCGCAGTTAAGGCTTCGGTTGCGCCCGTCAAGGCTGTGACTGTGTACCGGGAATCCGGCCTGATGCAATGCAGCGGCAATGGTGTAGCCTTTTTTGCCAACCACTTTCTGACCATTATAAATAAACTCAACTGACTCGCCCTCGGCGATGTCAAGAATAGGATGTTTAGTGATTTTATACATGCTTTTCAATTTTGCTATTCAAACTCGAAAAATGAATTGCAAAGTTAAAAAGCTGATTTTATAAAAACAAGAAATTTTTGAAAAAATTTAGCACTTGGACTATAACTAAAGACTGCTCTCTTTAATCTTCTTATCCTTGTAGCTTCCTTCGAAAATCTCGAACTTCTCGAACTTGCACTCCAGGGGACCGTTATAGATGTCAATCTTCTTGGAAGGCTTCAGTCCGATAAGCTTTATAACGTCTTTGTTCGAGCTGATAATCCAAGCCTCAAAACCCTTGAAGTTCTTTTTGAGAGCGTCTCCTATGCCCTTGTAAAGGTTGATAAGGTCTTTTTCTTCCAGACGTTCACCGTAAGGAGGGTTAATTATCATGATGCCGCCGCCTTCCGGAGGTACCATGGTGAACATATCCTGTTTGCTCAACTTGATGTCGTGATGCAGATGTGCGTTCTCAATGTTGGCTTTTGCAATCTCCACAGCCTTGGCTGAATGGTCTGATGCAAGAATCTCATAATCGAACTCTTCCATCTCGGCTCCGGCATCCATCACCACCCTCTGCCACAGCTCCTCATCGAAGTCATGCCATGTCATGAAGCCCCATTTTTTACGGAAGAAACCAGCCGGTATGCCTAGTGCCAGCATGGCCGCCTCAATCGGGATGGTACCCGAGCCGCACATGCAGTCTACGAAGTTGCAGTCGCACTTCCAGCCAGTGAGTTTTATCAGACCGGCTGCCAACACCTCGCTCATAGGAGCCTTGTCCACAGCTTTGCGGTAGCCGCGTTTGTGCAACGACTCGCCAGAGCTGTCGAACGACAACGTAACTTTCTCATTCTCAATATGCACATTAATTCTCAGGTCAGGGTTCTCCACATCAACCGAAGGACGTGCTCCGAAATGCTGGCGGAACTCGTCTGCTATGGCGTCTTTCACCTTGAGAGCTGCATACTGGGAATGCGTAAAATAAGAGCCGCTCGTCACCGCGTCGATGGCGAACGTCTCGTTTATGTTAAAAATCTCATGCCATTTGATTTTGAAGACGTTGTTGTAAAGCATCAGCTCGTTGCGAGCCACAAACGTCATCACAGGCTTTAATATGCGCAATGCAGTGCGGCAGCAGTAGTTGGCTCTGTACATCAGCGCCTTGTCGCCTTCGAAGCTTACGGCGCGGTTAAGCACCTCCACATTCTCCGCTCCCATGGACGTCAACTCCTCGGCGAGGACATTTTCGAGTCCCGCCATAGTTTTGGCGACCATTTTATAGGAGTTTTCCATCTTTACAGATTCTCGACAATCTTCTTCTGCCATTCTTTAAACTGCTCCTCTGTAGGATGCATCTTCTCACGCCTGAAGTCGATATCGCCTTCTTTCTGCATAGGAACGAGGTGGATATGTGCGTGAGGCACTTCGAGGCCAATCACAGCCACTCCCACTTTCTTGCAAGGTATGGCTTTCTTGATAGCCACAGCTATCTTCTTGGCAAACACAATCATCTCGGCCAGATCAGCGTCCGAAATATCGAAGATATAGTCTTCTTCTTTCTTAGGGATCACCAAAGTATGACCCGGTGTAAGCGGACTGATGTCGAAGAATGCGAAAAACTTGTCGTTTTCTGCAATTTTGTAGCAAGGAATCTCACCTGCCACTATTTTTGAAAATATTGATGCCATGGTTATTCTCTTGTTATTTCAACAATTTCAAACATGAGTTTGCCGGCAGGAACCTGAATCTCCACCTGCTCTCCCACCGATTTACCAAGCAAACCTTTTGCTATAGGCGATGTGATGGAAATCTTTCCCGCCTTAAGGTTAGCCTCTTTTTCAGGCACTATGGTGTAGGTCATCATCTGTTTTGACTTCACGTTCTTGATTTTCACAGTCGAGAGAATCAAAACCTTTGATGTATCCATCTTCGATTCGTCGATGACACGGGCGTTGGCGATGGTGAGTTGCAGTTTCACTATCTTCATTTCCAGAAGCTGTTGGGCTTCCTTTGCAGCGTCGTATTCAGCATTTTCCGACAGGTCACCCTTATCGCGTGCTTCGGCTATTGCCGCGGCGATTTTCGGGCGCTCGTTGACACAAAGGTTTTCCAACTCATCTTTCAGTTTCTGCAGTCCCGCTTGGGTAAAATATTCTACGTCTGCCATAATTTATAACTTTTTAAATTGTAAAAAAGAGACCCTTATCGAAATAAGGGCCCTTTTTTCCGTAAAATTGTATGCAAAGATACAACTTTTTTTTGATATACAAGATTTTTTTAGAATAAAATTCTTGCACCAATTGAGTGTGTACCTTTCCAGTGTGCTGTGTCGCGATATGAGTAGTCAATGCAAACCTTCAAACCTTTGTCGTTGAGAGGAGCCTGCACTGTGGCACCGAGTGACAAACCTCTGTTGACGTTTGAGCAATCAGCGTCCTCAATATCTTTTGCTGCACCGCTTTCAAAGGTGTAACCGGCACGGAGTAAGAGGATGTCTCTGAATGAACCCTCAACACCGCCGATAAACTGGTCCTTTGAGAATGCGTTTGAGTTGAAGTTGAATGCAAGGGTCAAACGGCTGTTTCTCTGGAAATTGAAGTCGTATGCCGCTGCAATGTTCAACTGTGTAGGAAGCTCAAACTCATCGGCGCGCTGCACAACTGTAAGGTTAGATGCCATGCCGTCGAGAAGCACCGAGTATGACAGACCGTCGCCGCTGTACTTCATGGTAGGTCCGATGTTCTTAAGGGCGATACCGAAGTGAATGTTATCGGTAATACCTGTCACATACTGGATACCAGCGTCCAAAGCGACACCTGTACCTGTCATATCAGCTATTGACTCGCTTATGATCTTCAAGACGAAACCGCCGTGAATACTGTTAGAGAACGATTTGGCGATGGCGATGTTGATGTTCATCAAGCTTGGTTTGTATGTACCAATGCCACCGTCAGGGTGTTCTGTATCAGTTCTATCGATTGAACCGAAGCTCATCGACATGACCGAGAGACCTCCCACCACCGATTCCGACACGCGGAACAGCATACCGAACGAAATTACGTTTGTACCTGAACCGGCCAGCCAGTTGGTGTATGAGAAGTTGATGTCCATAGTGTTGGTGAATGAAATACCTGCCACGTTGCTCCACATAGCGTCTACACCTTTGACGGATGCCATACCGGCATTGCCCCATCCAGATGACATAGCCCATGGATTAACCAACAGCTCATTTGCACCTGCTTGACCTGCTCTATCCTTATTACCAGCGAATAATTGTGAGCTTGTAAATCCAATGATGATTGTCAAGCTTGCTATTACGATATTTCTAAATAACTTTTTCATGATCGTCTGATTTTAATTTGTTCGCGTAATAATTTAGAATGTATTTAAGTCAATCTGGCGCATTGCGCAATAGAACTTAACTGTGTGTTCACCACCGTTCACGTTGTCTTTTACATGGATGATGTAGATACCGCTCGCAATAGGTGTGTTGGCGTGGTTAGTCAAATCCCAATCGATTGAGGTAACTGAAGAGTCATCCTTCTTGAACTGACGGATCTTTGTGCCGTTCACAGCGTAGATGGTCACGACGCACTTGTCAGGCAAGTTGGCGATCTTAACTCTGTGGATAAGAGCGTTGCTCTCGTAGTTGGCGTATGCGTAGTATGGGTTTGGAATGACCTTGATGAGTTCGTGGTCTTTCTGTCCCTTTGCTTCGTTCTTCAGTTCAACATCGTAACCCTTGGTTGTGAATGTGTAGTATGGCAAGAAACCTTGGTGGTTGATAGTGTCGTACAACTCTTCTGTGATTGTATCCAGCGGAATTGTAGCATAACCGAACTTGTAAGGTTTGCTCAGACGTACAGAAATCTTAACTGGGTTGCCTTCAGGTAACCATTCTTTACCTTTAATGCTCATTGGCATTCCGACCCATGTTGGCTGACCCCAGAAAGCGATCTTGTAAACCTGGTTGCTCTGAGCGTCGCAAGCATTCAAAGCGTTGAACAAAGCTGCACCACCGTCGTATGCCGGGCATGGCAACGGAATGTTACCGGCTTTTGCATTATTCATCGGGAATACGTAAACATAGTGTTTAGCACCGAAGATTGCATTACCAGAAATCTGGTCGAAGATAACAGGATCTGCGAGCTGTGAACCGCCAGCAGCTGTTGATTCCAGAACCGCTGGAGGATTCAATTTCATGTCGCGGCCATTGAGGTCGGCATAGAATGAATCTTCACCGAAGATCACGTTCAAACGTGCACCAGTCTCAATGTCGATGACATAGCCTGGGAACCAACCCATACCCCATGGGCTGATGTAGGCCGGAGACTCTGGATCGTCGCTCGGTTCCATATTCAATGCTGCTTCGTATGATTCGGCGGCGTAGTTGCCGTTCTTATCGACTGAAGCGTGACGACGGATACCGTATGGTTTTGCGTTGTTCTCAGCCAATGACTGACTCATTGACATCTCAACAACCACGCAACGGGTCCATTTATCCTTATCGGCTGTCAAAACGATATCGATTGAACCGACTTTCTGGAAGATTGAATCCTGACGGCAGTTAGCCTTGAAGACAGGACCTGGGTTGAATGTACCTGAGTTACCTGACACATTGCAGAGTATGTATGGAGCCCATGTACCCTCAGCTATACTCTCGAAGTTTGAATTCGGGTCGTATGGCTTGGTCACTGAGCTTGTTGATGAACTCACGCTATAGTCGTTGTTCTGGGCATTGTCCTGGTCAGCATAGTTACCGGCACGGATCCAGTTCAGAGGACTTGATGCTGTAGCGTCATCATCTCTGATACCTGAGAGCCAACGGTATGAACTGTCGGCGTATGTCACTGACGATGTGATAACACCGTTGTTGTATGCCAAAGTCTTCCAAACAGCGTCGTCATCATTGCCTGATGTACCGACTTTGTATGGTCCGAATCTCCATGGCTGTTCGATTTCAACTGAAATACCTCTGTCGATGAACAGCTTTTCGCTTGAGAGTTCGGTTGTTGTGTCTGACACATACTCGTCTCCTGAGATAAGGTCTTTCAAAGTCCATCTGAAAGCTTTCTTAGAAGCTGTATCACCCTTAATGGCAGGGTCACCGATAACATTGCTTATAACCTTCTTCGAGAAGTCGTGGAACCAGATGGCGTAATCTGTTGCATAAACATTCAACGGGTCAACGATCTTAACATTCACCGGGCCATAACCTCTCTTGTATGTCGGGTGATAGAGCACCGGGTAGTTAGCCATACCGAACTTGTTGGTCTCGCTTGCTGGAGCGCTCTTCAACAGCTCTTCAACATCAGCTTCATCAAGCTCGAGCTGGTTACCACCGTTGCCGATACCGGTCCAACGTGTGATGACCGGCTTGTCACCGTATGATGAGTTGACAACTGTACCGTTCACAATCTTATGAGGGATTGCTGAATACAGTTTGATGTTCTTACGACCTGCAAGGTATGGTTCCTTCTGACCCTGACCCTCAGTTGTCTCAGGATCGTAGGTCAAGTAGTTGTTGTAAGCGTAAGCGATAGCCATGAAGTAGTAGGTGTGGTGGTTGACCAAGCTCGGGTCGTTGTTCTTTGTGAACTGGTCTTGTGTCACCACGAATGAGTGTGTAACGCCATTGTCGGCACCTTCAACTTCGAGAGTAGGAACGCTGTAGCCGAGGTTTTCATCATACTTGAAGTTGATGATTCTGCTGACATTGTTCTTTATGTCGCACTGGAAGATAAGACGTGCCTTGGTGTCGTCGTCGATTTCGTCAGCGCTGACTTCGGCATTGGCAAGCTGATACACTTTGTAACCTTCGAAACGGAAGTATTTGTCGAAATCAACCCACTTGCCGTCGATGGTGTCACCGTCCGGGATGTTAGGATCCATTTCAGCATAGTCTTCATGAGCGTTGTTTGATGTCTCTGAATTTGACAAGAAGATGATGAGGGTCTTGTCGAGTTCGCGGATTGTCAAGTCAGGAGCGTTCGGGCCGTCCAAAACTTTGAAGCAGTTATCGAACATTGACTGGCACTTGTCATCGACCTTACGGAGAAGTTCGACTGAAGCCCAAGCCTTACCTGTGTTAGCACGTGCCCACGGCACACCGAATGTGATGTAGTTAACAGCACCTGATCTCAGTGTGAAAGGACCGGCTGACTGCATAAAACGACGGTCGTTGACAGGGTTCGGTTTACCGTTGTTACCTGTCTCTTCACTCCAGTAGAAACCGTTCTGGTTGAAACCGCCATTAGGAGTCAAACCGCCAGTACCCCAGTTGCAAGGGTCTGAATCGTATGGGAACATGAAGTCGCAAGCAGGACCGACTGTACCGGCTGCACCTGGAACAGCTGTTCCGCCGTATTCCATCTTAGCACCGTTTTTCCAGATACCTCTAAGGAGGAGGTAGTATTCTGCTGCTACGTCAGGGTCACCGTTGACTGATGACTGTGTGTTGTCGTGATACACGAAACGACGCATACCGAAACGTTCGTCATCGATGATGCCGTTACCGAAGTTGACACCGTTGATACTCTCGTCGCACAGCTGCTCGCCGTATTGATCGTATTTCGGGTTGTCTTCGCCATCAGGATCGAGGTATGGGCCCTGGAAGAAGTCGACACCGACCGCTGGAGGGTTGGCACCGTAAGCTTCTGTCTGACCGTTACCGTCGACGTTGGCACCGTTGTAACCGTAACCGAGACCGCGTGATACGTCGCATCCTACATAGTCATCCTTAGCATAACCAAGGTCAACGTCTGTCCAAGGTGAGAAGTATGTGTTGGTCAAAGTATAAGTTGAACGGTTGATAATCTCGTAGCTGTAGAAAGTCATGTTGTTGATCTCATCATTTGTCGAGAAGGCAAATGCTTGAGCTCTGATTTCCATACCGATGGCTGAACCGCCTGTTTCAGTGTGAGCGTTACCTTTATCGTTGAACACCCACCAAATTGTCTGGTCACCCTTAATCACCTGGTCGGCGAGGATTGATCCGTGAACTGTACCTACATAGTCCTCTTCCATTGTTGAAGTCTGTGTGTGGCAGAGTTCGTTGGTGATGTCATAGTAAGGATAGTCACCCTGTGTAGGATCGTAGTTACCGTCTTCGTCTCTATCAAAGAATGGAGCGAGATAGTAGCTCATGCCTCTTGACGGGTCGCCGTGAGCAGGCCAGTTGAGGATGTTGTTCGGGATTTCGTATCCTGCATCCGGAATACCGTTCTCGTCGCAATTGGCGAGGAAGTCGTCAACTTCAGCACGGGTGATGTTGTACATCTTGTCGTATTCCATACATGTAGCGGCGTCGATTGATGCTGTACCGTCCACTGTAAGAGGACCGGTCCAGAAGTCGTTACCTTCCTGACGGAAACGGATAGCGGCGCACTTCAACTGGTTGTTGATGTCCATACCGGCAATCCAAAGAGAACCGGCATACAGTGATGTTGCTGAACCGTTGGCTGGGATATAATACTTAGCTCCTGAACCACCTGGAAGGTCCCACCACATATCACCACCAGCGTTCACACGGACTCTCGCATTGTTGATATTCAACCATGCAAAAGTTGATGATGGTGTACATCCAGCAGTGGTTTGTTTCAGATTCCGAGTCTGCGGTCCATTCATCTGGACTTTCTCGGCTCTTACTTCAGTTACACTTGCAATAAGAAATGCAACAGTTAATAAACGAAATATAGTCTTCATATTATCAGTATTTTATTTTCTGTTTAGAAGTTAAATATCATACCAATTCTGATCTGACGAGGAGCTGAGTAGTGGTACTGGCTGTCGACATACAGGCTGTACAACTCTGCGTAAGCGTCAGCGCTTGTCTGGCTGGCGATTTCACGCTGCCATTCAGGAGCTGAAAGGTATCCGTCATCGTCTGGGTTACCCGTTGCTGAGTAAACATCGATGATGTTCTTTGAATTCAACACGTTGAGCACCTGGAGGTAAACGTTGAGGTAAGCGTTGCGCTTCTCACCGTCCTTCTTACCGAACTTCAGGTCGATATCCTTGTCAAGTTTCAGGTCGATACGGAATGCCCAAGGCAGACGTGAACCGAAGTATGAACCTTTAAGCAAGTTAGTACCTGTTGAGATAGGTGACTTGATGTTGCTTGATGCTGTGTAAGGAGTACCTGAACCACCGCCCAAGATCACCGACAAACCGGTGTTGGAGAGCCACTGGATAGGCTTCTTGCCTGACTTTTCGCGTCTTGAAACAGGTCCGTTGTATTCTTTGCCGCTAGCGAAACGATAGTCGAGAGTGACATTGAACTGATGACGACGGTCCCAAGGCATTGCGAAGGTTGAACGCAGGTTAGGAACACCAGCTGCGATTAAAGCTTCCATTGTGGTTGATGAAGCACCTGTAGCGTTGGTGTACTGCAAGGTGTAAGATGCACGCAGACGGACGTTCTTGGTTCTACGCAAGTCGTACGACACTGTGACACCCTTAACTGTACCAAAGTCGAGGTTGCTGTATGATGAGTAATCCTTAGGATAAGCACCTGTGTAACGATACATCTGAATCATGTTACGCAACTCATTGTAGTAGGCAGTGATTGTCATTGATGATGAGTTGGTCAACTTCTGAGTGAAACCAAGTTCGTACTGAATGGTCTGTGAAGGTCTCAGAGACGGGTTGTTGATAGTATTGCTGTTCTGCTCGAAGTAGTAGTAACTGTAGATGTTGGTGTTGATGTTGGTAGGACGCTGTGTCAAAACGTCATAGTGTGCGAAGAACAAAGCCTCGTCCGAAATCGGGAATGAGAATGAGATACGTGGCATCACACTCCACTCAGGGCTGTAGTCTTTGAACGACTTGACGTCAACGTGCTGCTGGTCGGCACTCTTAACCCATGCTGTGACACCGCTACCGGCGTTCAAAGTGGTCGGGTCGCTGATTTCAGCACCTGTTGCATCGTACCATGTGTTGTCATGACGGTAACCCATGACTTGGGTCACGTCCTTTATATTATTAATGTATACGGCGTAGTCGTTGCCGATGTTGCTCGGGACATAGACCTGTGAGCCGTTAGGCAGTGTGATGACACCATCGTTGATCTTATCGCCTACTGTGTAGTAATCGTAAAGGATATATGGGTCTTTCAACACTTTCTGGTTAGCATCGAAACGGTCGACACGGATACCGACATTGAAGATGAGGTCTTTGAAAGCGAACTTATCCTGAATGTAACCGGCCATGTAGATAGGTCTGTATGAACCCACCGGACGTGTGTAGTTACCGTTTTCATCCTTCTCTGTGAAGAAGTCCTCGAAGCTCGGCTGCTTGCTGAGTTTGTTTCCGAGGTAGTCGTAACCTTGATATGCAACGTATGAGTTACCGTCCTGTGTCAACTCGTCAGGGGTGAACATGCTGATGTCAAAGCCGTTCTGGAGATAAGCTTTGTGCATGATACCGTTCTTGTCGTACTATTCGATTGAGTTGTCGTTGAAGTCGTATGAGTCGGTATTGATCCAGTCGACGCCTGTCACGCTGAGGCCGAGGGCTTCACGGAGGTTCTTGTCGAACTGATACTGGTCGTCGGCGTTGTACATTCTGTAGAACTTGACTGTGTCGACGAAGCCGTTATACGAAATGACGTCAGGATTGTTAACATCCAACTGGTCGATGTGGAAGTTGGCGAGGTTACGCATGAGGTACCACATGCTACGGCCACTTACGCCGTATGATCTGCTGTTACGCTGTTCGTACTGGAGACCGAGTTTGATTTCGTGGTTTCCAAGTGTCATAGCTGTTGCGAGGTTCACATTGAACAAGTCTTGCTCGGTATATTCATAATTTGACTGGATGGTACCAGGAGCTGCATACAAGCCATAGAATGGTGAAGGGCTGCCTGAGTTGAGAAGACCCTGGTTGAGCTGGATGTCATCGAAGTTTGAATAGTGACCTGAAGGATCATCATACAAATCATAAATCATTGATGTGTAGTTAGCCAGCAGCGGGTTGTAGTCCGAAGCCTGGAATTGCACCAATGTATCATAATCCCATGATGCTGTGTGCCATACGTTGGTGTAAGTATGACCATTCACTGTGATGGCTGTATCCATTGTGTATGAAGGGGTCTTGTAGATGGTATACTTACCGAGGTAACCATACTTCCAGATATCCTTCTTATGGTCTGGGTCGTACCGCGAGGTGTTGTATCTCGAATAGTCGACCTGCAAGCTATAGTAGAAGTTCTTGATGAGCGATGTGCTCTCCGGAGCCGTTGGGAATCTTTGAGTGAAACGACCGTATACGCGCCATGTCTGGCTTTCGTAGATGTAGTTCTTGTCAAAGTTGAAATACTCATGATTACGGCTGAAGTTATGGTCTTTTTTCTTGTAGTAGCTACCGCCGATAGACAAGTTGATGGTCTCGGTTGTGCGGATGTTGATGTTACCTGCCACGTTGACGTTCCAGTTTGATGTGTTCTGTGAGTTCTTGACATACTCCATAGAACCCATTCTGGTGTATTCACCGTTAGGATAGACACCTTCACCTGAAGAACCTATACGAAGCGGGTGTTCCTTGATGTAGTTCAACCATTCGTCAGTTGCCTTGTAGTGACCGATTGCTGAAATCGCACCGTCCTTGTTGCGGTTGAACTCACCTGACAGGAAGTAACCGAGAAGTGCTGTTTCGGATTTCTTACCCTTGATGAGTGGTCCCTGAGCGTTGATACCGACTCTGGTGTGACCGTAGCCGTCAATTGACTGCTCAACTTCCAAACCTGCGCCGAATGTTCTCGAAGGGCCCTTGGTTGTCATGTTGATGATACCGCCAGTGACGTCACCGTACATAGCAGGAGTACCTGACAGCATGACTTCGACCTGGTCGATAGCTGACTGCGGCACTGAGGTGTTACCGATGACACGCACACCGTCGATGTAATAAACTGTACCTTCAGAACGTGCACCACGCATGTTGCCGACCTCACCGTCAGCTGAGAACACGCCGCCCACGGTTGCTGCCACTGCCTCTGCCGAACGGTTAGGCATCTTGGCGATTTCCTCGGCGGTGATAGTTGCACCAGCTGAAGTCTGGTCCTTTGAGATCAACGGCACTTTGTAGTCGACAATCTCAACAACATCAAGCATTTCCGATTGCTCGGTCATCTCGATGTCTTTGAAGGTGATTTGGTTACCTGGGATAACAACGCCTTTCACGACGTAGGTGTTGTAGCCCACGAATGTTGCTCTCAGGTCGTAAGTTCCCGGAGGGATAGGGTTGATGTCATAATTACCATCGAAATCGGTACTGGCACCACCCACCTGCGTTCCGCCGTTCTCCAGAACAACGTTAGCAAATGCAATAGGCTCGCCAGTGTCTTTGTCAGTAATGACACCTTTAAGACGACCTTGTTGCGCAAGTGCCAACGACCACGACGCCAGCACAATGCAGAATGTAAATAGTAACTTTTTTAACATACCTTGAATTTTTATGTTATACTATCAAATAATTTCCATTTTTCAGGACATAGTTTTTAGGGTTCAAAAGTACAACAATTTTTTAAATCCCACAAAGAAATAATTTTCATTTAGGAAAAATATTTTTCAACTTCTTTCGTTTCCCAGTCGTAACGTCTTAAGTATAAGCATTTTAAGATTGCACTTATTTATAAATAAATTTTCAAAAATTCGATATTTTAGGGTTTTAGGAAAAGTTTTTTCAGTATTTTTGTGAAAAATTTCAAGCTCAATGAAGAGATTTTTTAGAACATCAGTAACTTTTTTTGCCGTTTTGGCGATGATTTTTGCCGTCTCATGTAACAGCAAACCTGAGAATCCGTATGTACCCGAAATCGACATAAATTTCACCATATATCCTAACTCCATGGAGTACTACGAACTCAACGTAGTTGGGGGCTGGATGTACGTTACCGCGCCTCTGCCGAGCCGCGGTATCATAATTTACCGTTACAATATTGACGAGTTCAGGGCTTACGAGCGCATAGCGCCCAACTATCCGTACGCCTGCGATAACAACCGTCTTTTCGTTGATTTTCCTTTCATTATGGACACTTGCAGCAACTACAAATATTCCATACTGGACGGCAGCATAATCGAGGGCGGCGACGGCTATCCGGTCACTCAGTATTTCACCTCGTTTGACGGGTCAGCACTGAGGGTTTACAACTAAACTTAGTATCTGTAAATATCAGATTTATAAGGACCTTCCACAGGTACGCCTATGTAGTCGGCCTGCTTTTTGGTGAGCTTTGTCAGCTTCACTCCTATCTTCTCGAGATGCAGACGCGCAACCTCCTCGTCGAGGTACTTCGGGAGGCAGTACACCCCCACTTTGTACTCATCGCGTTTGGCCCACAAATCCATCTGAGCCAGGGTCTGGTTGGTGAACGAATTGCTCATCACGAAGCTGGCGTGACCGGTGGCGCAACCGAGGTTCACAAGACGGCCTTCAGCGAGTATGAAGATGGCTTTACCGTTAGGTAAAACGTACTTGTCGACCTGAGGTTTGATATTGATTTTCTTTACGTTAGGATAATTCTCCAAAGCACCGACCTGAATCTCGTTGTCGAAGTGTCCGATGTTGCAGACTATGGCCTGATCCTTCATGTTGAGCATGTGCTCGAGGGTCACCACGTCGCAGTTGCCTGTGCATGTGACGTAGATGTTTCCTTCCTTGAGAGCGTCCTCCATGGTGGTGACTTCAAAGCCTTCCATGGCGGCCTGCAAGGCGCAGATAGGATCGATTTCGGTAACGAGCACGCGGGCGCCGTATGAACGCATCGACTGGGCGCAGCCTTTACCCACATCGCCATAACCGTTGACGACCACGACTTTGCCGGCCAGCATGACGTCGGTGGCACGCTTGATACCGTCGGCCAACGACTCGCGGCAGCCGTAAAGGTTGTCGAATTTGCTCTTTGTCACGCTGTCGTTCACATTTATGGCAGGGACAAGAAGCTTGCCGGCTTCCATCATCTGATAGAGACGGTGTACGCCTGTGGTTGTCTCTTCCGAAACGCCTTTCCAGTTGGCCACAACCTTGTGCCAATGCTTAGGATCCTGCTTGTAAGTCTCTTTGATGACGCTGTAAATGGCGGCCTCTTCGGCGTTGGCCGGTTTCACCTCCATGAGCTTTGGATCGTTCTCGCACTCGTAGCCTTTATGTATCAGAAGGGTGGCGTCGCCTCCATCGTCCACAATGAGGTCTGGACCGTTGCCATCAGGGAATGTGAGGGCGCGCATGGTGCACCACCAGTAGTCTTCCAAAGTCTCGCCTTTCCAAGCAAACACTGGGGTTCCAGTGGCTGCAATGGCAGCGGCTGCATGGTCTTGTGTTGAGAAAATATTGCAGCTGGCCCAACGCACTTCGGCGCCGAGGACTTTCAGTGTCTCGATGAGGCAGGCTGTCTGCACTGTCATGTGGAGCGAACCGCTGATACGGGCGCCTTTCAAAGGCTTGGTGTCGCCATATTTCTTACGGAGTGCCATCAAACCCGGCATCTCGTGTTCCGAAATTTCAATGTCTTTTCTTCCCCATTCAGCCAGACTAGGATCGGCAATCAGACAAGGGAGGTCGTTTCTTTTGAGTTCTTCTTTCATATTTCAATTTTATTTTAATTCAAAAACCACGGCGTGCTCAAGATTCACATCGCCATTAATATTAATAAGGTATCCGTCGGAAGTCTTTTGCAGCTTAGCTTTTGCTTTGCTTCCGAGTATTCTGGTCTTCTTAAAACCGCCTAAATCGGCGTTGATTTTTACGGTGTCAGGCAAGCTCTCGCCCTCATCCAGAAGGTAGATGGCGTAGACGCGCTTGTCTTTTTGGGTAAACCTCACCTTTCCGTCGCAATAAGGATAGAAAGGACGTGTTCCATAGATGGCTTCACCGTTGATTTTCATCCACTTGCCTATCTCATGCATGCGCTCCACCGCTGTAGGAGGCAGCTCGCCTTCGGGCGAAGGCCCAACGTTGAGCAGATAGTTGCCGCCCTTGGCCACCACATCCACCAACAAGTGCACTATCTTGTTGGTACTCTTGTAGTTGTCAGTCTCGACGTATGACCATGAGTCGCCCATAGACATGCAGGTCTCCCAAGGGAAAGGAAGCAGAGTGTCGGGCACCTGCTGCTCGGGAGTCTGATAGTTCTCGTACTTTCCGTGAACGGTTCGGTCGACTATGATGAGGTCGGGATTGTTTTCGCGAGCCATTGCCGCGATTTTAGGCATGTCGATGTCTTGAATGTAGCCTTTGCAGCCCAGCCATGAACGGTATTCGTCGTTGAGGCTGTACTCAGGGCGTACCCAGCCGCCGTCCAGCCAAAGTATGTCAATGTCACCGTAGTTGTGAGTCAACTCACGTATCTGGTTGTAGGTGAAGTCGCAGAAACTCTGCCAACGCTCCGGATACTTCTGAGGATCGTAGTTGACGTTACGGTCGGGAGTAGCCCACTGCTCAGCCCAATAGTCGGGATGATGCCAGTCGGCTTTGGAGAAATAGAGTCCCGTCCAAAAGCCTTGATTTCTAAAGGCTTCCACTATAGCGCCAGTTATGTCGGCTTTCTCATTTTCGGAGAAGGGGCACGAGGGGTCGACAGTGGAATAATCGGTTTCCTTGGTGTCGTACATGCAGAAACCGTCGTGATGCTTGGTGGTGAAGACCACATACTTCATGCCGGCTTCCTTGGCGAGGGCCGCCCACTGGTCGGGATTGAATTTTGTAGGATTAAAAGTCGTGTTAAGCGCCTGATAATCAGCTTTATATTGAATATAATTGGCACCATTGCGGTTTATCCAGTCTTCGTTGCAGATAGACCACGACTCTACCACTCCCCACTGGGCGTACATGCCCCAGTGCATCATGAAACCGAACTTCAGGTCCTGCCATTGGGCTATACGGTCGGTTATAACGGGGTCAGTCTCCGGCTCGGCAAGGTTCTGGGCCGAAGCGGTGAAACCGATTATCAATAATATCGCAAAAAACAGTTTTTTCATTATCCTACAACTATGTTGATGATTTTCTTCGGAATGAAGATGACCTTGCGGATGGTTACACCTTCGAGCCACTTCTTGGCTTCAGGCGCATTGACGACCGCATTCTGCACATCATTCGGATTGATGTCGAGAGGCAGTTCGAGATCAAAACGCTTCTTGCCGTTGAACGAGACAGGATATGTGAAGGTGTTCTCAACCACATAGCTCTCGTTGAACTCAGGGAACTTCTGATTGACCACGCTGTCGTTGTGGCCCATCTGATGCCAAAGTTCTTCGGCTATATGCGGAGCGTATGGTGAAATCATAACCGCCATAGGCTCAAGCACTTCGCGTTTGTTACACTTCATATCGGTGAGCTCGTTGACGCAAATCATGAAAGCCGAAACAACAGTGTTAAGCGAGATACGCTCTATGTCTTCCTCTTCCTTCTTGATGAGTTTATGCAAAACTTTGAGTTCTTCCTTGGTGGCCGGCTCGTCGCTGATGTCGAGTTCGCCCTTCTCGTTGGTGTAAAGCTTCCAGAACTTCTTGAGGAAGCGGAAGGTGCCCTCAATGCCTTGGGTGTCCCATGGCTTCGACTGCTCCAGCGGGCCGAGGAACATCTCGTAGAGACGCAGTGTGTCGGCACCGTATTTCAGCACCAGGTCGTCGGGGTTCTGGACATTGTACTTCGATTTCGACATCTTCTCCACCATCCAGTCGCACACAAAGATATCGTTGCCGTCTTTGTCCTTTTCCTTGATGAAGTGCGCATTATGGAGGTCGTCACGCCACTGGCGGAAGGCTTCGATGTCGAGTATGTCGTTATGCACCATGTTGATATCCACGTGGATCGGGTCGCTGAACAGTTCGCGGTCCTTTACATTTTTGGATACAAAGATGATACCGCGCTGGTATTCCATACCATCGACAAAGGTAGGAACTTCCTTGCCGGCAATCAAGTCTTTTATCTTCTGCTCGACAATGTTGGTACCGTCACGATAATCATTCAAGACATCTATGTTAGGCACCAATAAAAGTTTGTAGCCCTTGCTTGTGGCATACTCCTGCCAGGCCTCGGCCAATTTCTCGAGGTTGCTCATTCGGTTGATTTCAATCAAAATGCCCTTTTCGGGACAGAAGAAATCGAATTGACGGCGTCCATCTTTGAAACCTTTCACAAACTCAACGCCCAGGCGTTTGTCCTTGATGATGTTCCACACATCATACTCGCACATCTTCTCCAAATTGACACGATAGGCGAAACTTGAGCGACCTTGGATCATACCTTGGTTTATCATCTTCTGGAAAGGCTCATTCTTGCATGAAAGGCCGATATCGTATAGGAATTTGCACCAGAAACGGCTATAGATGAGGTGACCGGTAGCGTGCTCTGAACCGCCTATGTAGAGGTCGACGTTCTGCCAATAATCGTTGGCTTCGCGGCTGAAGTATTCCTTGTCGTTGTGCGGATCTTCGTAGCGGAGGTAATAGCCGCTTGAGCCGGCGAATCCAGGCATGGTATTGGTCTCGATAGGGTATCCCTCTTCGGTGACCCAGTTTTTGGCACGGGCCAGAGGCGGTTCACCTGTCTCGGTAGGTTTGTAGGCATCGATGGAAGGCAGTTCGAGAGGCAGCTTCGACTCGTCCATGGCGTATGGCATACCGTCCTTGTAGTAAATCGGGAAAGGCTCGCCCCAGTAACGCTGACGGCTGAAGATGGCGTCGCGCAGACGATAGTTGGTCTTGCCTTTGCCGATGCCGAGTTTCTCGAGTTCTTCAATCATTCGCAGAATGGCTTTCTTGACGGTAAGTCCGTTGAGGAACTCAGAGTTGACCAACACTCCTTCCTTGGCGTCGAACGACTCTGTCCATGTGGACGGGTCTGAAGGCTCTTCGCCAGGTTTCGCAACCACTTGAATGATTGGGAGGTTGAAGTGACGGGCGAAAGCGAAGTCACGGCTGTCGTGTGCAGGCACTGCCATGATGGCTCCTGTGCCATATCCCATCAAAACATAGTCTGAAATCCAAATCGGGATGCGGGTGCCGTTGAACGGATTGACCGCATACGAACCGGTGAACACTCCGCTCACCTTCTTCACCTCGGCCATACGCTCGCGCTCGGAGCGGTTCTTGGCCCAATTGACGTAATCCTCAACGGCAGTGCGCTGAGCGTCGGTGGTGAGTTGGCTTATCATTTCGTGTTCAGGGGCAAGCACCATGAAGGTGACACCGAACAATGTGTCGGCGCGTGTGGTGAACACTTCGAAATTTATGTCTTTATCGGCGACTTTGAAGAAAACCGAAGCACCCATTGATTTGCCTATCCAGTTGCGCTGCACGTCTTTGATAGACTCTGTCCACTCAAGGCTTTCGAGATCCTGAAGGAGGCGTTCGGCATAGGCTGTGATACGCAGCAACCACTGCTTCATCGACTTGCGGACCACAGGATAGCCGCCGCGCACCGACAGTCCGTCCTGCACCTCGTCGTTGGCGAGCACTGTGCCAAGCTCCGGGCACCAGTTGACCATGGTGTCGGCGAGGTAAGCCAAGCGGTAGTTCATCAGGGTTTCCTGCTGCTCACGCTCACTCATGGCATTCCATTCGGCTGCTGTAAAACTCATAGGCTTGGTACATGCCGCATCCAACCCTTCGGTGCCACGCTGGCTGAAACGCTCAACCAAATCGCTTATAGGCTGCGCCTTTTGGCATTTGTTGCAATAGAATGAGTTGAACAGCTTGATGAACGTCCACTGAGTCCATTTATAATATTGAGGGTCGCAGGTGCGCACCTCGCGGTCCCAATCGTAGCAGAAACCTATCTTGTCCATCTGCTCACGATAGTGGTTGATGTTTTTCTCAGTGGTGACAGCCGGGTGTGTGCCTGTCTGGATGGCATACTGCTCCGCCGGTAGTCCGTAGGCGTCGTAACCCATTGGGTGAAGCACGTTGAAGCCTTTCAGACGCTTGTAACGGGCAAATATATCAGAGGCAATGTATCCCAACGGATGTCCAACATGCAATCCCGCTCCCGAAGGATACGGGAACATGTCCAACACATAAAACTTAGGTTTGCCGTGGTCTACGTCAACCTTGTAAATCTTGTTGTCACGCCAGTACTGCTGCCATTTTTTCTCGATTTCCTCAAAATTATATTCCATAATAATCCTAAAAATTTTGCGTTTGAAAAAAACGTGTAAAATTACAACATTTTTCGCATTACACCTTTAATATAATAAAATTTTTGTATTTTTGTGCTATGAAAACAAACATCTACGTCAGAAACAAGCGTTGGAAATTCGCCTTGGCGTTGCTTGCCATCTTGATTATCAGCGCTTCGATATACTATACCAACAACCTGGTGAACAGGTTCGCGGACCAGGAGTCGAAGCAGATAGAGATGTGGGCCGAGGCGGTGCAGAGCCATGTCGACCTGATGAACTACACCGAGAAATTCTTTGAGGAGGTGGGTGAACAGGAGGAAAAACGAGTGCAGCTCTTAGCCAAGGCTTACGAGAGTTTTCTGGACGCAGACCCCACCGAAAACACCTCCATCTATCTTGAAATCATTCAAAGCAACATCAGCATTCCGGTGGTGATAACCGACAACAGCAAGCACATAGCCCTGTCGATAAACCTGCCCGAGCATCTCAAGGACAAAAAGGAGTTTGACAAGGAGATGCAGGATGAGTTCAACGCCTACCAACCCATAAAAATAGACCTTTTCGGCAAGACCGAATGGCTGTTTTACAAAGAATCGCTCATTTACACCGAGTTGAAAGGGGTGCTCAACGACTTGTTCAGCCTGTTTATAAACGATGTGACAGACAATGCGGTGGGAGCCCCTGTCATCATCATAGACAGCGCCGACAACCGTGTTCTCACCTACGGAAACCTTGACTCCGTCAAGATGCAGGACCCGAAATATGTCGAGAACCAGCTGCGCATAATGGAAGACGAGCATTTCCCCATCAAGGTGAGCTATCTGGACAACAACAAGGCTTACATCTACTACCGCAGTTCCGATTTGCTTGCTCAGATGACGTATTTCCCTATGATTCAGATATTTATCTTCGCCTTGTTCGTGATTTTCGCCTACCTGCTGTTCAGCTATGTCAGACGTTCGGAACAGAATCAGGTGTGGGCCGGCATGGCCAAGGAGACCGCCCATCAGATCGGCACCCCGCTGAGCTCGCTGATGGGATGGATAGAACTGCTGAAGATGGAGGAGAAACCTTTCGTGGGGACTACCGAGATGGAGCACGACATCGACAGGCTCAACACCATAACCGAGCGTTTCTCAAAAATTGGCTCCATACCCACTTTGGAGAGAACCGACGTGGTGGCCACTGTGGACAAGACCATGCGCTACCTGCAGCATCGTTTCTCGTCGAAGTTTGAGTTTGACATTCAGTTGCCGGTGAGGGAGATTATGATACCTCTGAATGCCGCTTTGTTCGGCTGGGTTCTGGAAAACCTCACCAAGAACGCCATCGACGCCATGACCGACAAAGGCAAGATAACCGTTGAGCTCACCGAGGACGACGACAATGTGTTCATAGACGTAAGCGACACCGGCAAGGGCATTCCGCGCAACATGCAGAAACAGATATTCAGTCCGGGCTACACCTCCAAAAAACGCGGCTGGGGCTTGGGACTGTCGCTGGCCCAGCGCATCATAGAGGGTTACCACAGGGGTAAGATCTTCGTGAAAAACAGTGTGGCCGGACAGGGAACTACATTCAGGATTATATTAAAAAAATAAGATATGGCGATTTACGACAAATTTCTAGATAAGACACGCAAAAGACTTGCTGTCCTCATCGACCCCGACAAGCCGTCCGACGCGCAGATGCTTTCGATAATAGAAAAAGCCAACGCCGCCGACGTCGATTTCTTTTTTGTGGGCGGCAGTCTGCTGGTGACCGACAGCCTCGACCACTGCATCAAGCTGATTAAGGCCAATTCCAACATCCCGGTATTGATTTTCCCGGGCAACTCATTGCAAATCAGCAAGTATTGCGACGGTTTTCTGCTATTGTCGCTAATTTCGGGCAGAAATCCGGAGATGCTGATCGGACGTCATGTGATAGCGGCCCCCTACCTGAAGTTGTACGGCAACGAAATCATCCCTACCGGCTACATGCTAATAGACAGCGGCAAGGCCACATCGGTGTCGTACATGAGTGACACCACCCCTATTCCGCACGACAAGGACGACATAGCGATGTGCACAGCCATAGCCGGCGAGATGCTGGGCTTGAAGCTCATATACCTTGAGGCAGGCTCGGGCGCGCTAATGCCTGTGTCGACAAGCATGATAACCAAGGTGAGCCAGATGATTAAGGTTCCGCTGATAGTGGGCGGAGGCATCAAGACTCCGGAAATGGCAGCAGACGCTGTGAAAGCCGGAGCCGATATCATTGTTATCGGGACAGCCTTTGAGAAGGAGCCGGATATGCTGAAGAAGTTTGCGGAAGCGATACATGGAGCTTGAGCCGTCATTTCGACTGAAGCGAAGCGAAATGGAGAAATCCTTGGTTAACGTAAATGAATTGAATGAAATATTTAACTATTTAAAATATGAAAAAACTATTATTATCAGCAATCGCATTGACGTTGGTTATGACGTCGTTTGCACAGGAAAAGAAATTATTCACACCGGTTGACGCTTCGTACAACAACCGCAGCGTATATGCAGCCAGCAAGAGTTACAAATGGTTAGCCGACACCGACAACTATCTGTTCATGGAAGACAATGAGCTGAAATATCAGGCGCCAGGCGAAAAATCCAAGCACACCCTGATAACATTGGACCAGGTCAACCAGATAGCAAAAAACAGCGGATTCGACGAGTTCAAGAGAATCCCAAACATCACTTGGAAGGACCTCACTTCGGGATATTTCTACAAAATGAATGAAGACGGCTCATTGACCTTGAACACCATCAATCTGAGCACCAAGTCGATGGAAACCGTGACCAGCATTCCGGCTGAAGCCGAGAATCAGACTCTCAACGAAGCCACAATGTGTGTCGCCTACACCATAGGCAACGACTTGTACATAGCCAACGGCAAAAAACAAATCAGAGTCACCAAGAACCCCGAAAACGTGATCGCCGGACAGTCGGTGCATCGCAACGAGTTCGCAATTGACGGCGGCATTTTCTGGTCGCCCGACGGCAGCAAGCTCGCCTATTATCTGATGGACGAAAGCATGGTGACAGACTATCCGCTTGTCGATATCACCTCACGCGTGGCCGAACCACAACCCATAAAATATCCTATGGCCGGCATGACTTCGCACGTAGTGAAACTGCACGTCTACAACGTAAAGAAAGGCAAGGACGTAGTGATGAAGACCGGTGAGCCCGAGGAGCATTACCTCACAGCCATCACCTGGAACAACGACAACGAAAAGATTTACATAGGCATACTGAACCGCGGCCAAGACACTCTCAACTTCAACGAGTACAATGCCTTGAACGGCAAATTCATCAAGACCGTCTTCCACGACGAGGACGCCCAGTATGTGGAGCCTCAGGGTCCGGCTCATTTCCTGCCTGGCAGCACCACCGAATTCATTTGGCTCGCCCAGCGCGACGGCTACTATCATTTATGGTTACACAACACCGAGACTCTCAAGGCCCGTGAACTTGAGAAAGGTGACTATGTGGTTACATCAGTTGACGGCTTCGACAACAACGGCAACGTCTACTACACCTCGACAGAGGTCAGCCCGCTGCAGCGTCATTTCTATAAATTGAACATCAACAGCGGTGATAAGACACGGATAACCCCAAAACACGGCACCCACAAGGTTTTGCCAAGCGAGAGCGGTAAGTTCTTCATCGACTATTACACCAGCACCGACGTTCCGCGCAACATCGACCTTATGGACGACAAAGGACGTCTGTTCGAGCGTCTGTTTGAGGCCGAGAATCCTATTAAAGACTACAACATAGGCGTCACTGAGATCGACACCATCACAGCCGAAGACGGACAGGCCCTTTACGTTCGTATCATCAAGCCTTACAACTTTGATGAGAACAAGAAATACCCTGTGATTGTTTACGTTTACGGCGGTCCTCATGCCCAGCTCATCACCGACACCTGGCTTGCCGGAGCAGGCATCTACCTCAACTATCTGGCACAGGAAGGTTTCATAGTGTTCACCGTCGACAACAGAGGCTCGGCCGACCGCGGCGAGGCCTTCGAGCAGGTGATACACCGTCAGTGCGGACAGGCCGAAATGCACGACCAGATGGCCGGCATTGAATACCTGAAGACCAAGCCTTACATCGACCCGGAGCGCATAGGTTCAGATGGCTGGAGCTATGGTGGATTCATGTCTACCTCATTGAAAATCAATTATCCTGAAACATTCAAGGTAAGTGTGGCTGGCGGCCCTGTCATCGACTGGAAGTATTACGAAATCATGTACGGCGAACGCTACATGGACACACCGGATGAGAACCCCGAAGGTTATGAGCTGACAGCTTTGGAAAACAAAACCGACAAGTTGGAAGGCAAACTGCTTATCATCCACTGCTCCACCGACCCGACAGTCGTATGGCAGCACAGCATGAGCTTCCTCGAGAACGCCATCCACAACGGCAAACAGCTCGACTACTTCGTATACCCAGGCCATGAGCACAACGTCCATGGCATGGATAGAGCCCACTTGATCACCAAGATTACAGAATATTTCAAAGACAATCTGTAAAAATATTATTCGTCATAACAGTAGTATTGACAATAGTATTTTCATGTTGTAAACGGCAGAGGCTTGCTGCAGAGCAGCCTCTGCCGTTTGTGCTTTCTCCCGGAACTGCAGAGCATTGACAGCCTTTTGCAGCAACGATAATGTCACCGTCGACCTTGCCGTTTGCATAGTGAGTAATCCAACATGTTATTTTCGAATACCGTTTTCGAATTTTACCACAAATGCATCAGGGTAGCCTTTTGAGACTACGGTTTTAAGGTAGCTGTCGGCTTCGGCTTTGGTGGCAAAACAACCGGCAGTATACTTGAACATACCGTTATGTTCGTAATAATCAATATCTTGCAGATTCTTGTAAACATCCTGAGGATTGTCAAGCTTGCGGTTTCTTGTGGCAAACTGAACCTTGTAGACAATGCCAGAATTCTTATCAACAGTTGGTGCCTCAGGCTGAGCCTCGTGCTGCAGATTGACTGACTCCTTCTCATAATTGGTTTTGTATGTGCAGAAAGCCCTTCCTATGGCCGAAGCCAGGCTTTCCTGCCCATCAGCCGACAGCATGTAAGCCTCATCGGCTGAGTTGGTGATGAAACCCAACTCAACCAGAACCGATGGCATAGCAGTTTTGTATAGCACCAGGAATCCGGCCTGCTGCACTCCCCTATCCTTGCGTTTGGCATTGTTGACCATCTCGTTTTGGACAAGCTCTGCAAACTCAAGTGAATGCTGTTTGAACTCGCTCTGTATGAAACTGAAGGCTATGTAAGCCTCTGTGCTGTTGGGGTCGAAGCCGTCGTAATTGGATTCGGCGTCGCTTTCATAGAGAATTGAGGCGTTTTCGCGTTTAGCGACATTGAGGTTGGCATTGTTGCGGTGCTCTCCCATGACGAAGGTCTCCACACCGGCAGTGCCAGGCGACTTGGCCACCGAGTTGCAATGTATGGAGATGAACAGGTCGGCATTGTTACGGTTGGCTATGCGGGCGCGTTCCATAAGCTCCACAAACACATCGGTGGTGCGGGTGTAGACGACTTTCACGTCGGGACACTGTTTTTTTATGTATTCTCCAGTCTTTTTTGCCACAGCCAGAGTGATGTTTTTCTCCTTTCCCTTGGAGCCTACAGCCCCAGGGTCCTTGCCTCCATGCCCGGCATCGATGACTACAGTCTGTATCTTATTGGACTGGGCTATGGCAACGCTCGAAAAAAAACACATTGCTATAATAAAAAATATAAGTCTGTACTTCATAAAAAAGCGTATCTTTGCAGTTTGAAAAATTGTAATTTTTCACAAAATTAGATAAAAAACTTGTATTTGAAGTCAACATATCGCTTTTTTATAGCATTTTTCTTCCTTCTGATAGGTTTTGCCTTTTCAGGAAGAAGCCAGAATGTTATAGACAGTGTTGATTATCAACATCCAACAGACAGCATAGGCCTGGTGGATTCAATAACTCCGGTCAAACAGAAAAAGTCGGCCATCGACTCGCAGATTGACCGCAGCTGCAACGACTCGACTGTGCAGGACTTCAAAAACAACAAGATTCATTACTACGGCGGAGCGTCCATCAAATATGAAAATATAGAGATTCAGGCCGATTACGTGGAGTTTGACTTCGAGAAACACACCGTTTTCGCCAGCGGCCGTCCCGACTCTACCGGACGCATAGTGGGCAAACCGGTCTTCATCCAGGACAATCAGAAATACCTTTCAGACGAGATGACCTTCAACTTCGACACTAAGAAGGGTATCATACGAAAGGTGTTCACCGAAGATGCGCAAGGCTATATTCATGGCGACCGCATCAAGAAGATGGATGACGGCAAAATCAACATTCGATACGGTTCATTCACCACCTGCAACAATCAGGAGCATCCGCACTATGAGTTCGCGTTCAAAAAAGCCATAGTCATACCCGACGATAAGATAGTGGCAAAGGTGGCATTCGCCAAGATTGAAGAGACACCGCTACCCGTGGTGATACCTTTTGCCTTGATACCTAACAGCAGAGGCCAGCGCTCGGGTATTATCATCCCGTCGTTCGGCGAATCGGCCAACCGAGGCTTCTACTTGGAAAACGGAGGTTATTACTGGGCCATCAACAACTATATGGACCTCGAACTCATTGGAGACATCTACACCCGAGGCAGCTGGGCCTTGAAGCCTACATTCAGATACGTCAAGAGGTACAGATTCAACGGCTCCCTGGCCGCCAGCTACGCCATCAACAAGGTCGGAGTGGAAGGCTCTGCCGACTTCACGGAGAGCACCGACTTCAAAATCCGTTGGGTTCACAAGCAGGACCCCAAGGCCAGACCCAAGTCGACATTCTCGGCCGACGTTTACATCGTGAGTAACAACTACAACAAATACAACGCCATCTCGACCTCGGAATATCTGAGCAACACCTTCCAGTCGAGCATAGCCTACCAGACCAGCCTGGGCAGACTTTTCCATCTGACAGTCAACGGAAGTCACAGTCAGAACACCCTGACACATCAGATGACCATCACCCTGCCGGAGCTGACTTTTACGATGAACCGAATCTATCCTTTTAAAAACGTGGGAAAGACCGGCAAAAAGTATTGGTTCAGCGAATTGAACCTGAGCTATAGCGCCAACGCCAAGAACTACATCAGCATGGCCGACAGCCTATTTTTCAAGGACGGATGGCTCGACCAGATGCAGAACGGCATGCAGCACAGAATACCCGTCAACCTGCCAATCAAGCTGTTCAAGTATTTCACATGGACCACTTCGGTGAACCTTGTAGACAGAATGTATCTGCAGTATTACGTCCAGGACTGGGCAATGGACAGCACCGGCACCGGCCATGTGGTAACCGACACCATACACAGATTCCGCAACGCCTTCTCGTACGACATGTCAAGCAATATCACAACCAAGCTGTACGGCATGCTGAGCTTCAAGCGAGGCCCCATTCGGGCGATAAGGCACGTGTTCACGCCTACTGTCGGATTCTCATACAACCCCGACTACAGCTCCAAATTCTGGGATTACTATTCGTCGTACGTCGACGGAAGCGGCGTGCCACACGAGTACAGTTATTTCCAAGGGGGCATTTATGGCACGCCGCCCGGCCAGCGCTCCGGCAGAATCACATACAGTCTCAGTAACAATCTGGAGATCAAGGTCCCTTCACGCAAAGACACTGTGAACGGGCTGAAGAAAGTGGTGCTCATCGAAAACCTGACTCTCTCGGGCAACTACGACCTGGCCAAAGACTCTCTGAACTGGTCGTACCTGACCATAAGCGGACGTACCACCCTCTTCAAAAACTTCAGCATTCAGTATTCCAGCCTCTGGGACCCTTACGTGCTCGACTCCACAGGCACCAAGCAGCTCAACAAGTTTGAATGGGACGTCAACGGACGACTGTTCCGCAAGAAGAGCGTGACATGGAACTTCAGCGCAAGCTATACCATCAACAATGACACTTTCAAGAAAAACAAGAAGTCGGATAAGAAAAAAACTTCAAACTACGCTACGGAGGAGGAGCTGAACGACATCAACAGCGACCCTTCGGCCTATGTTGACTGGTCGACAACCTGGTCACTCTCGCTGAGCTACAACCTGCGACTGAGCAACAACCTGTCGTACATCAACTATATTATGCACGACAACCGAACTACTGTGCAGACCTTGAGTCTGCGGGGAGAAATCAATTTGTCGCCGAAGTGGAAATTCTCGGCCCAGACAGGTTGGGACTTTGAGAAAAACAAGATCTCATACACCTCCCTGACCATTTACCGCGACCTGCACTGCTGGGAGATGCGATTCAACGTGATTCCTTACGGAACATACAAGTCGTGGAACTTCCAAATCAACATCAAGGCATCGGCCTTGCAGGACTTGAAGTTGACGAAGAAGAAAGACTACCGCGACAATTATTAGTTGAAAGTTGAAAGTTAAAAAGTTTTAGGATTTGTATTAAAAAAGTGTTAATTTTGCAGAACTAAAATTTAATATTATGAAAAAAATATTGTTAATATCATTGATGCTCAGCTGCTTGGGATGCTTTGCCCAGGTCGAGACAGAGTATGAGAAATTCGCAAGAGAACAACAGGAGCAGCTTCAGAAAATGAAGAAGCAGAACGAGGAAGGCATTGAGAAGTTGGGCAAGGAATACGAGGCTTATGTGAAAGCCGAAAAGGAAGCATACGAAAATTTTGTAAAGACAGGCGAACTCGTCTGGGGTAAAGGCAATGTAAAGGAAAGTACCCCTAAAGACTGGGTGGAATACTCAAAAGACGGCAAGTCGAGAAGCGTGGTAGACTTTGAGACAGGTGAAGCCACTATAGAAATCATTCAGGAAAAAGGCAAGGAAGTGGACCAGAAGGAGATCGAGAAAAACCTGAAGGAGCTGCTCACCAACAAAGGTAAGACCAAAGACTACGACTCGGAGGTCGAGAAGGCAGTGCCTCTGCAGGACAAGCCGGTTCTGGAGAATCAGGTGAAGACACCTTCGGGCGAAGTGGTGACCGAAAAGAACATCGACAAGGACGTCAAGGAGATAGCCGCCAAGGTAAAACCCGAGGTCAAGACCATCAAGGGCGAAGACAATGTGGAACGCCAGGTGGTTACCATCAAGCTCGAGCTGGTGCCCGACAACATCCGCATACGCGCCGAGCAATACATAGCCGAGGTGCAGAAATACTGCCAGAAGTGGAGCGTCGAGCCTTCGCTCGCTTTCGCCATCATGCAGACAGAGTCGTCATTCAACCCGAAAGCCAAATCGTATGTGCCAGCCTACGGTCTGATGCAGATAGTCCCTTCGTCTGCCGGTGCCGACTGCGCCAAGAGCCTCAAGAAGGACTTCAAAGCGCCTACGGCCAACTACCTCTACGAACCTGAGAACAACATTGAGATGGGCGTTCACTACCTCCATCTGCTGAGATCCAGATACTACACCAAGGTGACCGACAAGGACAGCCAGACACTTTGCGTCATAGCATCGTACAATACCGGCGCAGGTAACGTGGCCAAAGCCCTCCGCGGCGACTACAACATCAGCAAGGCCATCCCGCAGATCAACGGAATGACATACGACCAGCTGTTCAAGTTCTACGAGAAGAACCTCCTGCCGGAAACTCAGAACTACATCAGAAAAGTAACAGAAAGAATGAATAATTTTAAATCTTGGTTAAAATGAAAAAAGCAATTGCAACAAACAACGCCCCGGGCGCAATCGGACCTTACAGCCAGGCCATTGCAGCAAACGGTTTTTTATTTATTTCAGGTCAGATGCCGGTCGACCCTAAGACAGGCAACGTAGTGGACGGCGGCATCACTGAGCAGACACAGCAGGTGATGAAGAACCTTGAGGCCATACTCAAGGAAGCCGGATGCACCTTCAACAATGTGGTGAAATCGACATGCTACCTCAGCGACATCGCCAACTTCGGCGCAATGAACGCTGTCTACGGACAGTATTTTAAGCAGGACCCTCCGGCGAGAGCAGCCTTTGCAGTGCGCACACTTCCAAAGGAAGTTATGGTTGAAATTGAAATGATTGCAGCATTATAAATTTTAAGGAAATGAAAAAGATTTTATCAATATTGTTGGTTGTGGCTTGCTTCGCCACACTGATGACTTTCACGTCATGCAAAAAGGACGACAACAATTCCAAGAAATACGCCGAGCTCATAGTAGGCCGCTGGAAGACAGCTGACGGTGGATACTACGAGATGTACAACTCAAACGGCACCGGTAAGATGTGGAGTCCGGCCGACGACGTGGATGAAGACGAAGCCGACACCTTCGACTGGTCGATAGACAACAGCAGAATGACTCAGATCATCCACTTCCAAGGCGGTCAGGGCAATGTGCCTCAGTATTGCAACATCCTTATCTTGAACGAAAACACGCTCAAGTATAACAACAACGGCTGGAGAGCTGAAGTCACACTCACCCGAGTCAATTAATTTGAAATTATGAAGAAAGCCTACAAAGTCACTTGGATCAGCCTTGCCTCGGTGTTGGGCGTGGTCTTAATCGCAGTCTTAATTGCGTGCTATCTGGTGTTAAGCCCGAAACGTCTGACATCGCTTGTCAACAAGCACGCCTCGAAATTCATAACCTGCGACTACAAATTCGGCAGGGTCGACCTCACCCTGTTCAAGACCTTCCCCGACATGGGCTTGCAAATCGATGACGTGGTGCTTATCAACCCTACAGGAGGATGGACCACCGACACTCTGGCTTCAATAGACGAGTGTGTGGTGTCGCTCAACCTCAAAGAGCTGTTGTTCGGCGACCAGATCATAGTGAACAGCTGCCAGCTGAACGGTGGCTTTATCAATGCTTTCTTCGATGCGGAAGGCCGCAATAACTTCGACATCTTCCCTCCGAGCGAGCCTACACAGGAGGAGACTGTTGCCGAAGAAGAGGGCTTAGGCTACAGCATAGATCTTTATAAAATCAAACTCAACGACATCAGACTGCAGTACACCGACCTCGCCTCAAGCACCGCCGCCTCTGTCAACGGACTCGGCATGACGGTCAAAGGCAACGTCAAAGATGACAACATAACAGGCGACCTCGGCCTCACCGTCGACAGAATCATGGCTAAAATCGAGACCGACACCATGACAATGCATGCCGCAGTCGACAACATTGCCGTCAACGGCAAACTCAAGAAGAAAGGCGATGACATCAACGCCGACGCCAATGTAGGCACCGGAGCCTTAGGCTTGAAGATGACAGGTTCCACCAAGGTTAATGCGAGCTTGGAAAGTTTACAGGCCGGCTTCAAGGGCGACATCAAAAACTATGAGCAGATTAACGGTTTGGTCACTCTCAAGTCGTTGGGCACCACTGCCGTAATGGACAATGAGACCTATGCCCAAAATGCCGACCTCAGCCTCGACATTCCGCTTGATCTCGATTTGAAGGAGATGGAGGCCAATTTCGACAATTCGGAGATAAATCTTAACGACATCAATTTTGAATTCGTGGGCAAGGTCACGGTGAAAGACGCCGTCACGCTCAAAATGGATATCAACACCAACACCATAGTCTTAGACAATTTGATCAGGCTGATACCTGACATATTTAAAAAAAATCTGCTCGGAGGTGTGAAGATCAATGGAAAGCTGTTGCTTGAATCGCATATCGAAGGCACCTACTACGAAGACCAGATGCCTGTCATCAATGCCGACCTTATGCTTGCTGACGGTTATTTCGAGATGGACGACGCCCTACCCTTTCCCATTACGGGTATGAACACTAAAATCCACACCGACCTTGACTTGAACGGCAGGTCGGATGTGTACATAGACTCCTTTCGGGCAAGGATGAACAGCACGACAGTGTCCGCCAGCGGCACGGTCAGAGACGTGCTTGACAAGATGCTATGCGACCTCAACCTGAAAACCGACCTCAATTTTGACGATTTGAGGTCGTTTTTGCCTGAAGAGCTTTTGGCACAAGGCCAGCTCAAAGCCGACATCAACGCCAAGGGTACACTCGAGCAGTTCACCGACCTCGACCTGATGAATACCCGTCTGAACGGCAAGCTCGACTTCAGCAATCTGGACATAAAGTATTGCGACACAATAACCGCCAACTCGTCCAACTTGAGCTTGGGCTTCACCCTGCCCAACCCTTCGGCCAATACACTGAAAGACGGTCTGGCTTATATCACCCTAGCCGGAACCGATCTCAAAGCCGACGTGACCGGCATGAGCGTGATAAATGCCTCACTCGACAACTTCAACATAGCAGCTCAGGTGTCGAATGTGCTTGACAGCACGGTGATGATGGCAGCCGTAGCCGATTTCGCTATGGATGCCATAGATTTCACTATGGACGACATAGATTTCCACACCAGGAATGCCAGCGGCGACGCCCAGATGTTGCCTTCAGCCAACCCGGGCAATGTCTCGTATGCCGCCATCTACAGCAGCGACAGTTTGGTCTTCGCCATGGGCGACGCCCTGAACTTCAACACCTGCGCTCTGGCACTTAACATGTCGGCCGAATACGACGAGACAGCCAAGGATTTATTCCTGCAATGGAACCCCAAACTCGACCTCACCCTCGACAAGGCAGCATTGGAGATGGCAGAGCTCAGTGAGCCGGTGCTGATACCTTCCATTGCCATGAAATACGACGAGGCCGGCCTTAACATCAACGACAGCCGTTTCGTGCTCGGCAATTCAGACTTCTCCCTGGAAGGCAACCTCACCAACCTTTACGAGCATGTCAATAACAAAGCCCTGCTTTTGGGTAACTTCAACTTCACTTCAGACTACACCGACGTCAACCAGCTGATGGATCTGTTCAGCGGCATGGGTGCCGACAGCACCATGGTGGCTGAAAACAAAGTGACTGACACCACAGCCAAGGAGGCCGAACCGTTCATGGTGCCTTACGGAGTGGACTTCAGACTGCACACCATGATCAACAGCGCTCTGGCAGGCGAGATGGAGATTCACAACGTGGGCGGCGACCTCACCATCAAGGACGGCATACTGGTGCTCGAAGAGATGGGCTTCACCAGCGACGCAGCCGAGATGCAGCTTACAGCCATCTACAAGTCGAAGCGCAGAAACCATCTGTATGCCGGCTTCGACTTCCACCTGCTCAACATTGACATATCAGAGATGATACATATCATCCCCGACCTCGACACCATCGTGCCTATGCTGAAATCGTTCGACGGCAAGGCTGAGTTCCACTTCGCCGCCGAAACCAACCTGACGGCCGAATACACCCCGAAATATTCCACTTTGAAGGCAGCCTGCACCATAGAAGGACAAGACCTGGTGGTACTCGACACCGAGACCTTCGATATGATCAAAAAGAAGCTGTTCTTCAGCAAGAATACCGAGAACAAGATCGACAGCCTCGACGTTCAGTTTACTGTGTTCAGAAACGAAATCGACGTCTACCCCTTCGCAGTCTCAATGGACAAATACACCGCCATGCTCTACGGCAGGCACAATCTCGACATGAGTTACGACTACAACATAGCCGTGCTCAAGCCACGTATCCTCAGCCGCTTGGGACTTGAAATAAAAGGCTCCGACTTCGACCACATGAAGTTCAAGGTCAGAAGAAGCCTGCACCGCAACATGTTCAGACCTGAAAAACGCAACTACAAGGAGGAGAAGATAGCCGAAATCAAGAAGATTATCTCCAACTCACTTAAGGAGAATGTTAAGTAGGCTGTTTTTAGGTGCTCTGTTCATAGTGGCAGCCGTTTTGAAACTGCTGTCTATAGATGCTTTTGAGGTTTACATCTACAGTTTCGGCCTGTGCAGCTACACCTGGACCACCTTCTTCTCCAGACTGCTGATTTTCATTGAATTACTAATCGGAATCGGTTTAATTTTAAAGATTTATTTCAAACAGATTTGGTGGCTCACGATGCTGATGATGGTCGGGTTCACGCTGTTTTTGGTGTATGCCGCCATCTTCAGGAACGACAGCAACTGCCATTGCTTCGGCAGTTTGATAGAACTCAACCCGCTGCAGTCTATCATAAAGAATATCATCATTATAGCGCTGCTTTTCTTTATCAAAAATGAAGAAAGCCACGATTACAAACCGGTTTTGAAGAAATGGCTTGTCGCTTCAACTATAGTGGTTTCGCTGGTCATTTCTTTCGTTTTGCTCCCGATGGACGTGATTTACAACAAGATTTATTCCGAAAAGGAAAATGTCAACACCGTGGCGTTTTACGAGAGTTTGAGTGATTCCACTTACGCTGAGTTACAACACGGCAGATACCTTATTAATTATGCGATTGCCGGATGCAAATACTGTCGCATCGGAGCGGAGAAAGTCACGATGATGATTGACAGGCACGGAATAAGCCATGAGAGGCTGAAGTTCTTTGTTGGCGGCAGCGATGAGGCGATAAGCAGATTCATTGAGGTCACTGGCACCGATGACTACGAGCACTGGAAGATTCCGGCACCGGAGTTCATGAGCATCACTTTCGGAAAGTTTCCGCTTTATGTCTTCATTGAGGACGGAAAGGTGGTTAAAGCCGGGGATTTCAGAGTTTTGGATGATGAGATTATTGATGAGTTTTTTTGATTTTTGTATTTTTTGTTTTATCTTTGCCCCATGAAAAGATATGTCTTCCTAATAATATTGTTGTTTGTTCAAATAATCTCTTTCTGTCAGTACAGAATTGATTGGCAAAACTGCTATGGGACAGACGAAGATGATAATGTGACGGCTATTACAGAAACTGATGATGGATTCATAGTAACAGGTTGGTATAGTGTGGATCCATATTATAGAATAACAAACGGAGTGACATTAAGAATAGATGGTGATGGCGACACAATCTGGCGGAAAATTAAACAAACCAGCCAAGACTATGGAGTATATTGTATTGACAGACTGTCTGACGGAGATTATATAATGGTTTATCAAGATTTGCTGCTATATCCCAATGCTCATTATGGCAATATAGGATTCAGACGGATTGATGAGGATGGCAATACAATATGGGAGAAAGCATACGGAAATGAGATGGGCATGGTTAATGGTACGTTGGGGGGGTGTGCAACTTCTGATGGAGGTTTCGTTGGCTGTGCACCATACAACCAGGCAGGAGGCGATATATCTCACTATTGGGGAGGCACTGCCGATGTATGGGTGATTAGAGTTGACGGCAACGGCGACATGGTATGGGAGACCAGTGTCGGAACAACAGGATGCGAATTTGTTAATAGTATTCAACAAACAGACGACGGTGGTTTCTTGATGGCAATCACAAATATAGTCCCTGGCACAGGCAATATGATGTGCGAAGAGCACCAGAAGGTTAACGGCATACCATATCTCGTCAAACTCGACCATAACGGCAATGTGGAATGGAGTTCATGCTATGGAGGCAGCCGAGGAACAACTATCTATGGAGTTTGTGTATTGGATGACGGATTTCTTATGTATGGAAGCACAATTGATGACGACGGTGACTTTGAAGGTGCGGGATATCATCTTGGTTACCACGCCGGTATGCCAACTCACTCGAGACTGACTGATGCTTATTTGATGAAGACAGACTTTGACTTCAACATCATTTGGTGCAAATGCTACGGAGGTAGAGGAAGTGACTCTGCCATCAAAGTGTTCCAAAACGATGACGGCGGCTTTACAGTGTTTGCAGCCACACATTCAATCGATGGTGACGTGCAAAGCTCATGTCTGATGCAACACGACCCGCATTACTACATCGGCTTGCACCGTGAGGTAAGCTGGATATTCCGTGTTGACCATAACGGAGAACTGCTATGGGAAAGAATAGCAGGCAACAGCAATAATCTCTATACAGGTACTTACCCGCGCGATGTGATAAAGCATAACGACAAGGAATACACCATTGCATCGCAAATGACACATTATGAACCCGGCTGGGAAACTTACGATATCAACTGCCCCTACAACGCGAATATGCCTGGCTCAGGCATCAATTTCTGGGTTTATCACATCACCGACATCTTCGATTACGACAATGTCGGAGAAGTTGAGGATAACGAAAATGCGGTTAGCTTGGAGATTCATCCTAACCCGGCCAATAACATTTTGAATATCAGTTTTTCAGATGATAATGAATGTGAATTCGTCAAAATCTATTCCATCGACGGCCGATTATTATTATCACAAAATGATAATTTTGAAACAATAAACCTCGCCGACCTCACCCCGGGTTTATACCTGATCAAACTGCGAATGTCCGACGGTTCGGAGTTCATAGAACGAATCATTAAAGAATGAAACATTTCAAATTAATAATATCAACTGTGCTTTTGCTGCTTGTTGCGTTTTGTTGTGTCAACAACATAGTCGAAACGCAGCAGGCGGCAACGCCTGAACCTTACATCAAGCCCGACTCCGCCTTCGTGAGCCAGTCGCTGGCGTTCGCCGAAGAGCATCAATGGGTGTCGTTCCATCTAAGTGTGCTTCGGTTGGAGGAGTCCAACATGCTCCAAGACGGCCAGACGTTTATTGCTTCCACGACATTTCCTTCGATGACAGGCAACATTATGTCGATTCGATAATGGCATGTAATAGCAAAAAGGCAACCATTGATTTTCAATGAGTTGCCTTTTTATTTGTGGAGCATAGGAGAATCGAACTCCTGACCTTTTGAATGCCATTCAAACGCTCTACCAACTGAGCTAATACCCCATCTGAATTGCGCCGCAAAATTACGACTTTTTTTGATACGCCCGACAAATATTTTTCAAAATTATTTGCGACGACCTTTTCTTCTGGTTTTTCCAGCGTTCTCTTCCACTTTAACCTCCTTGCGGTAGATGTCTTCCGGACCGGTCGGACGGAGCTCTTCCCTCCACTCGAAGCCTTTCAGAAGTTCCGCACCTTCCTTTATCTTCTCTTTAGGATACAATGTCTCGGTGGTTTTCTTGAAATATTTGATTCTGACAATCTGGTTTTTCTCAATTTCTATATCCATGGCAGTGCTCTGCGACACGTTGATGCCGATCATGGAGCCGTCTTCCTCGCGCAGCCAATATACTGTCTCGGCATTGCCGTCGTCGTAAACATGGTCGAGTTCGTTGTCCTTGAAGTAGGCTGTCATGGTCTTGCCTTTGATTTGGTTGAAGCCTTCAATGGTGTCCTTCTGTATGATGAAGCCATTGGGATAAAGCAGCACGCTGTCGATGGCGCGGTTGGCCATCACTATGTTGATGGAGTCGCCCCTCAGCTGGCTGTTCTCGGCCCAAATCATAGGGTTGCCGCGCATCTTGGCGGTGGAGTCGCTGATCAGATAATTCAGCGAGTCGCATTTGCCCTGAATGTCACGGCGGTAGAACCTCACGTTGTAATATGAGAGTATGCGTTCGGCCTTGTTGGTTTGAGGATTTATATAGAAAAACAAGGTGTCGGAATGCTGGAAAAGGGTGTCTTTGTCCGCATAGTAACGCATGCGGGCGCTATCGGTGACGAAGGTTTTGCCTATGTTTTTCCACATCTCGCCGTAGTTGCCTTCCAATATGGCCTTGTTGACGGTGTCGTGTATAAAGACATTGCTCTTGGCTTGGGCGAACTCGGTTTTACGGTCGTAAAACATAGTGTCGGCCGTTATGGAATAACCCTGGTTGCTCAAAGTGGCTCGACGGTCCAGATAGGCGATGTCGTTGGCGGCGTCGTACCATCCGTAGTTGCCCACCAGCACGTAATCCTCGTAATAGATGGTGGTAGGACCGTAGAAAAATATCTTCTCCTCTTTGATTCTGTACTCCAAAGTGTCGGTAAGCATGCGGCATTTAGGCGTTGTCACCACCACGTCTTTTCGGAAATAAGCCACCTCAATGTCGTCTCGATAGTATCCCTTCCGGCTGACAAGCTTCTTATCGTTGCGGGTGATGGTGCCACGCTTGGGATAAGTTGCCAGATGGGCCTCTCGGTCGTAGGTTAGATAGTTGGTTTTCAGTACTGTGGAGTCATCTTTTAGAATGACATTGTCGAAAAGCTCGGCAAACTTGATGTCGCCCGAGTATTTGCATTTGTCACTGAAGATGTCGGTGGTGTCGTTCACCTTGATGTGAACGTTGCCGTATCCGTCGAAATAGCGGGTTTTCTCGTTGAAATGTGCGCTGTCGCTGTAGAAAAAGGTCGAGTCCTGACGCAGAGCCACGTTCCCTATCAGTCGCTCCACCCCTTTTCCGTAGGCTTCGTCGTAAACCTGATAGTCGGCATGCTCGATATGGACAAAAGTCTTGCCGCTCTGCTGGGCGCTAAGGGTACAGCAGATACAGACAAACAATGTCAGGATTATGGTTTTAATACAACGCATCTACAACAGATACGCCGTAGAGACGTCATAAATGGCGTCTCTACACACGTACCAATTAATTATTTTGATAATCCCAAAGGATTATTCGTATTTCTTGTTTTCAGCCTTGCCGTCGAGCACCATAATGCCGTTGAGTGCAAGGGCCAACATCTCGTCTTCACCCGGGTAACGGTAGACAGGAGCTATCTTCTCGACATGTTCGGTCACTATGCCGCAGAAGGTCTTGTCGTAGGCCATACCGCCGGTGATGAAGATGCCGTCGACGTTCATGTCGAGGGCTGCTGCTGCCAAACCGCCGATTTCCTTGGCGACCTGGTAAGCCATGGCGCGATACACCTTCTCCCATTCTTTGTTGCCGGCCTTCACTGCGTTTTCAACTTCGAGAGCGTCGTTGGTGCCGAGATATGCCACAAAACCGCCTTGTCCCTTAAGCATCAGGTCGACGTCTTTCTTGGTATATTTGCCGCTGAAGCAAGCTTTCATCAATGGTCCTGACGGAAGAGCGCCCGAGCGTTCAGGTGTGAATGGACCATCGCCGTTCAAAGCGTTATTGACGTCCACCACGCGACCTTTCTTGTGAGCCGCCACCGAGATGCCACCGCCGAGGTGCACACCGATGAGGTTGAGGTCTTCGTATTTCTTGCCAACTGCCTCAGCATGCTGACGGGCAATCATCTTCTGGTTGAGAGCGTGGAAGATAGAGATACGTGGGAACAAAGGATGACCCGAGTAACGTGCCAGCTCTTCCATCTCGTCGACGACGACAGGGTCGGCTATATATGCCTTCACGCCGTATTCCTTGGCGATGTCGTTGGCGATGAGACCGCCGAGGTTGCAGGCGTGCTCGCCGTATGTTGCAGCCTTGAGGTCTCGCATCATAGGTTCGTTCACCTCGTAGACACCTGATGTCAGCGGGTGAAGCAGACCGCCGCGGCCTACCACTGCGCTGAGACCGTTGATGTCAACGCCTTCGTTTTTCAACTCATTGAGAATAACCTCTTTACGGTAAGAAAACTGGTCGGCTATCTTATCGAATTTAGCCAAGTCTTCAACTGAATGTTTGATATTCTTCTTGAAAACCTGTTCCTTGTCATTGAAAACGGCAACCTTAGTTGAGGTCGAGCCTGGATTGACGATTAAAAGTTTGTACATATTTTTTCTGTTTTTTTATTATTTTCGTTGAGACGCACGGCCGTGCGTCTTTACTAATTCTTATGCGATCAATGCTGCGAGAGCTATTGAATAAAGCTTTGTGAGCGAGGTATCGCCGCGTGATGAGAGGACGCAAGGAACCTTGGCACCCATGAGCATGGCGCCGATTTCGGCTTTGTCGAATTTCGAGCAGCATTTGTAGAACACGTTCGATGCTTCCAGGTTCGGGAACACGAGGCAGTCGGCGTCGCCGGCCACTGGGCTGTTCATGCCTTTGATCTGTGCTGTCTCAGCGTCGCAAGCGAGGTCGAGAGAGATAGGACCTTCCACGAGGCAACCCTTGATCTGACCACGGTCAGCCATCTTTGAGATGATAGCTGCGTCGACGCATGCCGGGATGCCGGCGCTCATCTGCTCGGTAGCTGTCACGAGAGCTACTTTCGGGGTCTTCACGCCGAGAGCCTTCGACACCGTGGTGACATATTTCAAGATGGTCTGTTTCTGTTTGAGGTCCGGCAACGGGATGATAGCGCAGTCAGAAGCCACCAGGAGTTTGTGGTAGTTAGGGTTCTGAATGACTGCTACGTGTGCCAGAGTGACGTTTGGCGGGCAGAGGCCACGTTCCTTGTTGAGGATGGCGCGCATGTATTTGTCAGTCGGGAGAAGGCCCTTCATGAGGATGTCGCCTTCGCCGCGGTTGATGAGGTCGCATGCCAATGCAGCTGCCTTCACATCGTCTTTTTCCTCAACGATGCGGAACTTGTTGATGTCGATGTTCTCTGCTTTGCAGATCTCAGCGATACGGGCCGGGTCACCGATAAGGGTAGCGTCGATAAGACCGTTGTCAACAGCGTCGTTAACAGCGCAAACAGTGTGATCATCCATAGCATAAGCTGCTACGAGACGTTTTTTAGGACGGCTCTTCAGCACGTCAAACATTTGATTGAGTTTTGTAATTTCCATGATTTTATATTTTTAACATCCAATATATCTTGATATAACTAATTTCAAAATTTCGCTCGTTCCCTCTCCGATTTGAAGGATGCGCTGGTCGCGGTAGAAGCGTTCCATGTTGAAGTCCTTCAGCAGGCCGTGACCTCCCATCACTTGGACTGCCTTGTCGCAAACCTCGGCTGCCACCTGTGAGCAGTAGAGCTTCGCCATCGCAGCCTGTTTACCGTAAGGGATATGAGCGTCTTTCATGCGGCAGGCTTTGTAAAGCAGCTCGCGTGCCGCCTCTATCTTCATAGCCATCTCGGCAAGCATGAAGCTGACAGCCTGGAACTTGCAGACCGGTTTGCCAAACTGCTCGCGTTGTTTCGAGTATTCGAGAGCCATCTCGAAGGCACCCTGAGCGCAGCCGAGACCCATAGCTCCGATTGAGAGACGTCCGCCGTCGAGGGTGGCAAGCATGATATGCGAACCGTCGCCAGGTTTGCCGAGTATGTTCTCTTCGCCCAGCTTCACGTTGTTGAACTTCAGCTCGCCTGTGTTAGAGGCACGCCACATCATCTTGCGGTCCATAGGACGCTGTGTGAAGCCCGGCATGTCGTTTTCAATTAAAAACGCTGTGAACTCAGGCTTTCCGTTGCTCTCGCCGCTGATGACCTGTATGGTGCTACCCAAGGTCATAGGGGTGGCGCTGTTGGTGATGAATATCTTTGTGCCGTTGACAACCCACTGATTATCAACTTTCTTTGCTGTCGATTTTGTTCCTCTCGAGTCGCTGCCGGCCGTCTCTTCGGTGAGACCGAAGCCCCAGAGATGGTCTTTGCACAAACGAGGGAGATATTTTTCTTTCTGTTCTTTAGTTCCGTAGTCTTTGATAGGGCCTATACCCAGAGAGTTGTCGGCCGCTATGGTAGCTGCAGTTGAGCCGTCTATGCGTGCAAGTTCCTCAACGGCAATGATATACGACAAAGTGTCGAGACCTTGTCCGCCGTATTCCTGAGGCACGCACATGCCGAGAAGACCTAGTTGACCCATCTTCTTGGTCAGCTCCACGTCGAACTTCTCGTGCTCGTCGTTGAAAGCCGCCACCGGTTTCACCTCTTTCTCAGCGAAATCACGCACTTTAGCGCGCAATTCAATTTGTTTTTCAGTCAATCCGAAATTCATATTCCAAGTTCAATTAAAACTGTTTTCGTATCTACTTTTTCACCCTCTTTAACATTGATTTTCAGTACTTTGGCATCGCCTTTAGCCACAATGTTGTTTTCCATCTTCATGGCCTCAACTATGCAAAGTATTGTTCCGTAATGCACCTCGTCTCCTTCTTTGACGTTGATTTTCATCACATTGCCAGGCATTGGCGAGAAGAACTTCATGTCGTCTCCAGCCACGTCGGTATGCGAATAGTCCTTCATGTCGTTGAGTTGGTCGTTGCGGTGGCAAATAAAGTCCAGGCCGCGCAGATGCACGCAATAGTCGTGGTGAGGAGTCTGCGACACAAACACCGGCTCGGTGCGTCCGTTTATTATCACCTTTTTGATGTCGCCATTCTGCGTAAGCATTACAGAATAAGGCATTCCGTTGATGACACACTCCAGGCATTTGGGCGAGCGGCGGTTAATCTGCACCTTCATGGTCTGGCATTCAGTATCACGCGCAGCTTCGACAGTGACATTGAGCGACATCTGGAAACGCCAGTATCCTATGGCATCCCAAACGTCGGCTTTGTCTTCCTTGTGATTGAAGTCGTAGAAGAGGAACATGGCCACCACGTCTTCCATCTTGATGCCCTGACGGGCCTGACGCATGGCGGCTATCAGCTCTTCCTGATGTTTTCCGCAATAGGATGTGTCTATTTTGTTATCCGCAAAATCCTGATTGTCGATAATGCTTTGCAGATAAGGGATATTTGTTTTCTCAGTCTGTACTATGTATTCCTTCAGGGCGCGACGCGTAATCTCTATGGCCTCTTCTCGTGTCTTGCCAAAGCAGATGAGCTTGGCAATCATTGGGTCGTAGCTGTCGCTGATGGTACAAGGGCCGTCTATGCTGCTGTCAATGCGCACTCCGCGCATCTGAGGCTCGTGATAGAGAGTAACCTCGCCGGCAGCCGGCAGGAAGTTGTTTTCAGGATCCTCGGCGTACACTCGGCATTCGATGGCATGACCCTTGTCCTGTATCATGTCCTGAGTCCAGCCCATCTCCTTGCCGCGGGCTATGCGAATCTGCTCCTCGACTATATCTATGCCTGTGCGCTGTTCTGTTACGGGATGCTCCACCTGAATACGGGTGTTCATCTCGAGGAAATAGAAGTTGAGGTCGCTGTCGACCAAAAATTCCACTGTGCCGGCATTTTTGTAACCTACTGCCTTACACAGGCTTACAGCAGTCTCACAGATAGCCTGGCGCTTCTCAGGAGTGAGAGTCGGCGACGGCGATTCTTCTATGATTTTCTGGTAACGGCGCTGCACCGAGCATTCGCGTTCGTACAGATGGACTACGTTGCCGTAGTGGTCGGCGAGCACCTGCACCTCGATGTGGCGCGGATTCTCGACGTACTGCTCGACGTAGACCTCGCCGTCGCCGAAATATTTCTGAGCCTCACGGGCGGCAGTCTCCAACTCTGTCGGCAGGTCTTCCTTGCGGCGCACTATGTGCATGCCTTTGCCTCCACCGCCTGCAGCCGCTTTAATCAGCACAGGGTAAGGCAGTTTGCCAGCCTGAGCCACTATGCTCTGGATGTCGCCTGTCATGCCTGTGGTGACAGGTATTCCATGACTCTTGGCAAACTCACGGGCAGCTATCTTGTTGCCCATCAGGCGCATGGTGTCGGCGTCAGGACCGATGAATATGATATTGTTGTTGGTGCAGGCTTCGGCAAGTTCAGGACTTTCCGAGAGGAATCCGTAGCCGGGATGTATGGCGTCGGCGCCAGTATCCAAAGCTGCGTCTATAATCTTCTGAATATTGAGATAAGTATCTTTCAATGTGCCGTTTCCCAGAGGGCGGGCCTCGTCGGCCAGACGGCAGTGCAGAGCGTCGGCGTCGTTGTCGGCATAGATGGCTACCGAGCTGATACTCAATTTTTTGAGCGTACGTATCACCCTTACCGCTATCTCTCCGCGGCCTGCAATCAGCACTTTATGTATCTTTCTTGAAGGCATAATATACAATTCGTTGCAAAAGTACTACATTTTTATTATTCCTGCAAGAAAGAAAGTTATAATTTTTATATCTTTGCAACCATAATAAACACTTGTAACAGAAAAGAAAAATGAGCAACGACACGGACAAAAAGAAACGGCATGAATGGTGGATGCAGTTTGTAATCAGCGTTCTGGGAACAGCCATAGGTGTGGGCCTCACTTTTGCCGTCAGCAACAGGATAGACAACAACAAAAAGGAACAGGCTCAGATGCTGACAGCCATGATGGTGATTCACGACATAGACGAAACCATCGACAAGTTAAAAGAAATGAAGGAAACCTCGGAGACAGGTTACAACATAACTTCGTATCTGGTAGAGCATCCCGAAAAAGTTGATTCAATCAGCTTCGACACTCTGAATATGGTACTGGGGTTTTTGATTTTGAGCGAAGAAAGTTTCCGTTTCGACATATCCAAGGAAAAAATATTCCACAGCAGCCCCGACACATGGCAGAACCTCGGAAGCATGAAGTTCATCGACAACGTGCAGGCGTTCTATTTCGAACGCCAGACATATCAGGAATTACGCAACAGGTCTGACATGTGGCGAGAGCCTATACCCATGAGGGATTTTGAGAAAATCAGTGTGAATGACAACAACATGAATGTGGAAGAGTTTGTCAATACCTACTATTCGTTAATGCGGGCTTTCCTGAAGGAAAAACTTGACGACAGCCAGGTCCAATACTACATCAGTTGCTCGGCCTGGAGAGTGGCTCAGCTTGTCACAATTATCGACCGGTGGTCCACCATGAACAACGAAAACAAATTCCTGATGAGCATAACCGACGAGGATTTGGAAAATTACGTCAACAGCATCAAACAAAACGGAATTCCAGTTAAAGATAAGGATTTGATAGGATCGTGGGTGTCATCGTCCACAGATGAAATCTCATCGAAATGGGAGTACCGCAAGGACCACACCTATACCTTAGTCAACAGCCAAACCTCTCCCGTCAAGCTTCCATTTGCCAGAGGCAAGTTAAAAATCGATTTGGAAATCAGCGGAACATGGACACTTGCAGGAGATTCACTTATACAAAACTTGGATATACAGTCATTCGCCTTGCATTTGAACCTAAATGACATGATTGTCTTGCCGGGAAGACAGCAAATGTTTGACGAGTGGGTAACCCAATATGAAGTGGAAATATCGGAATTATATAAAAACGTATTCGAGCAAAACGAACGCGAAGTCATGCAAGCCCGCCTTGACGCATCGCACAACAAGATGGAGCTCAAGGGTGAAGCCATAAACGCCATGGGCTTAAAGGAACCGTCTACAACGTATTTGAAGCGCGTTTTATGAATTTAACGACGGAACTTCTTTTTGCAAAAGTAAATATTATTTCATAATTTTGCCCTTTCGAAACACAATTTTAAGTCAAACTAAAAAAAATACACTATGAAAGATTCTAAAATTTGGCTCGCCGTTACTGGCATTCTGACAGTGATTCTAGGCGTTCTTTGCATCATTTATCCACTGGGTACACTTTTGACCTTAGCATGGCTTTTGGGTTTATTTGTCCTCTGCTCGGGTATTGCAAAACTCATTTTCGCAATGAGAACAAGATTGGTCATGCCTAACGCAGGCGGAAGAATCTTCTCAGCCTTGATCCAGATTGTGCTCGGCTGCATTCTCCTTGCACACGAACTGTTTGTCGTTGAAACTTTCGCCATCATCTTTGCAATGTGGATTCTGGTCGAAAGCATCACAGTTTTCGTACACAGCTTCGACTACAAGAAAGCCGGTTATAACGGCTGGTGGCTGATGATGTTATTCGGTATCCTCGGCATAGCACTCGGAATCGCAGGTCTGCGCGCCCCGGCCCTCTCAGCAGGCACAATGTCGGCAATTATCGGTATCTCCATCATTGCTATCGGCTTGGCACACCTCTTCGCTCTCGGTGCCATCAATAATTACGAGAAAGCCGTTAAAAACATGAAATAACAAGTTTTTTTTATTTCTGCCCTAATTTTTTCTCATCCAACCTGTAGATTGTCCAGTCGTCCATAGGCTTGGCGCCCAGCGACTTGTAGAAGTCAATTGAGGGCCGGTTCCAGTCGAGGCAGACCCACTCCATGCGGCCGCAGTGACGCTCCTTGGCGAGGTGAGCGAGATGGAGAAGCAAGGCCTTGCCGTAGCCTAAGCCGCGCTTTTCGGGTATGACAAACAGGTCTTCGAGATACAAGCCCTTGCGGCCGACGAAGGTGCTGAAGTTGTGGAAAAACAAAGCGAAACCGACAGGTACGCCGTCCTCACAGCCGAAGACGACCTCGGCATCATGCTTCACAAACAAGGAGTCGTGTATGGTGTCGACGGTGGCTTCGACTTCGTCGAGCATCTTCTCGTAAGTGGCGAGTTTCCTGATGAAGTCGAGCACTAATGCGGACTCGTCCTCGCGGGCTGGTCTAATCTCGAATTTAGGCATATTATTTGTTTAAAAACTTCTTCATTCTTTCTTGGCCGTCAGGAGACATTCTCTCATTTGCTATGAGTGCCGATGTCATGTCGAAGACTGAGCTGTACGGGTCGTCGTGACCGGTGACTGAACGTATCAGCTGTTTGCAGTCGCGTATGGCTCCCGGGGCTGCCGCAAGATAACTCTCGGTGTAGAAATCCAAGCGTTTGTTGAGTTCTTCCATAGTGCCTACATAGTTCACAAGGTTGAACTTCAAGGCTTCCTGAGCTGTGAACTTACGGCCGCTCAGCATGGTGTCTCGAGCCATAGCCTCGCCGCAGCGTGCAATGACAAAAGGTGAGATTGTGGCCGGAGTGAGGCCCAGTTTCACCTCGCTGAAAGCGAAGACAGTGTCGTTTTCGGCCAGCACCACGTCGCAGGCGGCTATGACGCCGTTACCTCCTCCGATGACGTGACCGTGCACCAGGGCTATCACAGGGGTGTTGCAGAAATAAATTGTCTGGAACAGCTTCGACAACTTGCGGGCGTCGTCCAGGTTCTGGGCGTAGCCGAACGTGGCTATGTCCTTCATGTAACCGAGGTCGGCTCCGGCGCAGAAACTCTTGCCGTTGCCGCAAATCTCGATGACGCGAATGTCGTCGCGCGCGTCGAGCCATGACACGGCTTCGGTGAGTTCATGTATCATAGTCGCGTTCAAGGCGTTACGCACCTCCGGTCGGTTCAGCGCGACGCGCGCGACATTCTTCTCTATTCCTATTTGAAGGGTCGTGAATTCCATAATTACATTCTAAATACTCCGAACTGTTGTGGCGGGAACTTCTGGTTGAGAGAGGCCGCTATGCCCATGGCGAGAATTCTTCTGGTGTCCACCGGGTCGATTATGCCGTCGTCCCACAGACGCGCGGTGCTGTAGAAAGCCGAGCCTTCGTAGTCGTATTTGGCTAAAATCTCGCGTTTCAAGTTCTTGATTTCCTCTTCAGGCACCGGCATTCCCTTGTACTTATACTGGTCTTCCTTAACGGTTGCCAAAACATTGGCCGCCTGTGTGCCTCCCATGACCGAGATCTTGGCGTTAGGCCACATGAACAGCAGTCTTGGGCTGTAGGCGCGGCCTGCCATGCCGTAGTTACCGGCACCGAACGAACCGCCGAAAATGATGGTGAACTTAGGCACGTTGGCGTTGCTCACCGCATGCACCATCTTGGCGCCGTCCTTGGCGATGCCGCCGCATTCGTATTGTTTGCCGACCATGAAGCCGGTGACGTTCTGCAAGAACACCAACGGAATGTTACGTTGGCAGCAAAGTTCGATAAAGTGAGTAGCCTTCAATGCCGACTCGCTGAACAGCACGCCGTAGTTGGCTATTATACCCACCGGGAAGCCCATCAGATGAGCGAAACCGCAGACTATGGTGGTGGCGTAGCGCTCTTTGAACTCTTGGAAGCGGCTGCCGTCTACGATACGCATGATTACCTCGCGCGGGTCAACCACTTTGCGCAAATCGACAGGTGCTATGCCGTACAGCTCCGTAGGGTCGTAAAGAGGCTCCTCAACTGGAAGCATATCCAGCAGCTGTTTCTTCGGTTTTTCCAATGTTTTAAAGATGTTACGGCAAATCTGCATGGCGTGGCTGTCGTTCTCCGCCAGATGGTCGGCGACGCCTGAGACAGAGGTATGCATCTCGGCTCCGCCAAGCTCTTCAGCTGTGACTATCTCGCCTGTGGCCGCCTTCACCAGCGGAGGCCCACCCAGATAGATGGTGCCTTGTTTCTTCACTATGATGGTCTCGTCGCTCATGGCCGGCACGTAGGCGCCGCCAGCGGTACACATTCCCATCACTATGGCGATCTGAGGGATGCCCATTGCCGACATTCTAGCCTGGTTGTAGAAAAATCTGCCGAAATGCTCCTTGTCGGGGAACACCGTGTCCTGCTCGGGCAGGAAGGCGCCGCCGCTGTCGACCATGTACACGCAAGGCAGATGGTTGTCCATGGCTATCTCCTGTGCGCGCAGGTGTTTCTTGACGGTATACTGCATATAGGTGCCGCCTTTCACTGTGGCGTCGTTGGCAACTATGACAGCCTCGCGGCCTTGGATCTTACCTATGCCGGTAATGATACCTGCCGACGGGAAGTCGTTGTTGTAGGTGTCGTAAGCCGCCATCGGCGAGAGCTCCAAAAACGGAGTGTTCTTGTCGATAAGCAGGTCAATTCGCTCGCGGGCAAGAAGTTTATTGCGTTTTTTATGTTTGGCGATAGCCGCCTCGCCGCCGCCGTGCATGCTGGCATCCATGGCCTCGTGGTACTTTGCCATCAGCTCCATGAAAGCCTTACGGTTCTCCTGAAACTCAGCACCGGCAGGGTTTATCTGTGATTTTAATGTCTGCACTTTATCTATTTTTTTGCAAAAATACAAAAAAGTCTGGAGATTTTCGTAATTTTGACGCAGAATTATTTACATAATGAAAAAGTTATTTTTCGACGCTTTTTTGCTGATAATTTTAACTGTTGCAGTCTTTGGGCTGATTTTGGCATTAAAACCGGTGCAGGTGAAGATTATGTGCTTCAATGTACAGCATTGCGTGGGGATGGATACGATTATGGATTTCGACCGGACGGCCGCGGTGATCATTAAAGAAATGCCAGATATTGTAGCCCTTCAGGAACTCGACAGCATGACAAAGCGAAGCAAATACCATTACCAGTTGGGTGAGCTGGCAAGCCGCACCTCATATCATGACATTTTCGGCAAAGCCATCGATTTCAACGAAGGCACTTACGGTGTCGGAGTGCTCTCACGCGAGCTTCCTCTGAGCACGAAAAGCATCCCGCTGCCAGGTGACGAGCCTCGCATTCTTTTAGTTGTCGAGATGAAAAATTATGTACTGGCTTGCACGCATTTGGACCTTGAAGAAGAGCCTCGCTTGGAATCGGTGCCGCTTATCATCGACGAAGCTAAGCTTTGGGAGAAACCTTTCATCCTCGCAGGCGATTTCAACGACAGCGTCGACTCTCCGCTTTTACAAGAAATTACAAAGCATTTCACAATAAATTCCGGTCCAGAACCCACTTTCCCGGCCGACGAGCCAAACGAGCGCATCGACTACGTGGCTTCGTTTAAAAACCATCCGGTTTTGACCATTGAATCAATGGTGGTTGCTGACACGATGGCTTCCGACCACCGGCCGCTGATGGTAAAACTACAGCTACCTTAATTAATTAACATCGAAATAATCGAAAAACACTAAAAGCTAACGCTTTGTTGATAACAACCCACAAGCTGCATCGATATCCTGGCCTCTCGAAGCTCTTATCGTTGCGATGATTCCTTTGTCGTTGAGCTTGTCGCGGAAACGGACCATGTCGTCAATTGACGGACTCTGTAAATCAATATTAGGTATGGCGTGGAAACGGATCAAGTTGACACGGCAACGAAGGCTGCCCAGCTGGCGGGCCAGCTCGTTGATATGCTTCTGGGTGTCGTTAAGGCCTTTAAACACTATGTATTCGAACGACACACGACGCTGACCGCTCCAGTCATGCTGGCGGATGGCATGTATCACCTCATTAATAGGATAGGTCTTTTCGACCGGCATAATCTGAGCGCGCTCGTCGTGGAACGGGCTGTGCAGACTGACGGCAAGGTTGCATTTCGACTCGTTGATGAAACGTTTCATGTTCGGAATGACGCCTGCTGTGGACACCGTGATACGTGTCGGACTCATCGCCAAGCCCCAGTCGGAGGTCATGATTTCTAGCACACGCATGATGTTGTCGTAGTTGTCCATAGGCTCGCCCATACCCATGAAGACGAAGTTCGATAGGTTTTCGTATTCCGGCAGGTTGAGAATCTGGTTGATGATGTCGCCGGCCGAGAGGTTGCCTTGGAATCCCTGCTTGCCTGTCTGGCAGAAAAGGCAGTTCATCTTGCAGCCCACCTGACAGGAGACGCACAGGGTAGCGCGCTCCTTTTCGGGTATATACGCTGTCTCTACAAAGCCGTTTTCGGCCGGGAACAGATACTTCTTGGTGCCGTCCTTCGACTCCTGCACATCGGCAAAAGCGCGGTAACCGGTCTCGTAGTTTTCAGCCAGAAGCTGGCGTGTCTGCTTCGACAAATTAGTCATCTCGTCGAAAGTGGTGACGCGTTTGCGGTAAAGCCAGTCGACAAGCTGTTTGGCCGTAAACTTAGGCATATTATGTTGAGCCACAACGTTTTGCAGCTCTACGAGGGACATTCCAAGAAGTGATTTCATGATGTTGTAAATTTTTTGCAAAATTACAACTATTTCACAATGAATTTAGCCGTTTCGAGGAATTTTTCACCTTTGATCTGCAAAACATAGAGTCCTTTTTCAAATTCGGCAACTGAAATCGCTCCATTTAAAGTGCCGGCAGCCATCTTTTGTCCCAAAACATTGAAAATTGCGTATTCAGCTTCTTTGCAAGGGAGATTGTCTATGTAAAGAACGTCGGAAGCCGGATTCGGATAAACCTTAAATGACTGGCTTAAGACCTCCTGGACAGCATCATCTGTAGGAATTATATCCAAGATAATGCCTTCCACCTTTGTCATTCCATAAGCAAAATTAGGGTCTGGAATGTCATACCAGTCATCATTGGGACCACCCCAGCCAAAGTTGATATGGAACTTGCCATCCGTTGCGCGATAACCGTCAACCACGACATTATGTCCGATCGTTCCCTCCGGATTTTCAACGGCAAGATGGGCGGGATAGCCTGCTTCGATGTTGGAAATCAGAAGTTCGTACATCTCGTCGGTCGGGTCACGGAACAGCTTACATTCAGTGAAGCCGAAACGCTTATAAGCTGCATACGCCTGATCCACATAGAAAGTACCAGAGCCCATATCAGAAGTATAGATCTGTGTACATGCCGTGCCGCAAGCAAAAATCACAGCAGCCTTCAATGTGTCGCTGAGTTCACCGCCACGTTCGAAAGTGGCATCGACAGAATCCAGCATAACATTCAGCATTGGAAATGACGGGAATTGTAACGTTTCCCAATCGTCATCAATATTATATACTCTACCTGCGTAATCATGGCGATAGTCATCACCATCGTCAAAGCGAGTGTTTTGCGTAGTTCTTAAATAATTGATAATCTGCCCCATGGCAACAGCTGGACAACCGGCAGCGCAATACGTATAACCGTTATACGGATCTCTTGGGCAAAGCATGTTGTAAGGATAACCTTGGTCCCATTCTGATTTAAGAAGAGGTTGCTGCGCGAAGTTTGTCAAAGCGCAAAGCAAAAACAATACTGTAAATACTTTTTTCATCTTGTTTGAATTATAGGATTAATGAGTGCAAAAATACAATTATTTTTTATATTTGCAAAAATAAATAATAATTTGATATTTTCAGCGCCATAAATGTTGGCGTTTGAAAAAAATTCATTATTTTCGCATTTCGATTTTTGATTATTAACTACTATTTTTTAACTTATGCTTAGATTCAAAACCAATGGTACAAGATTTATACGTTTTGATGATTACGGCCGGTGTGGTCAGTATCATATTTAAGTTGTTAAAGCAGCCGGTAGTGCTGGGTTATATCGTGGCCGGTGTGCTGGTGGGACCTTACCTGTTTGGCGAGACCCTTGTGAATATTGACAATGTCAAAGCCTGGGGCGACATCGGCGTGTTGTTTGTGTTGTTCTGCATCGGCTTGGAGTTCCGGCTTAAGAACCTCATAAGCAGTGGCAAGGTGGCAGCCATTGGCGCCCTGACCATCATCTTGGGCATGATGGCACTGGGCTACTGGGTGGGCTACGATGCCGGACTGGATATGATTAACTCGCTGTTCCTGGCAGGCATGCTCTGTATGTCGAGCACCACCATTGTGATGAAGGTGGTTGACGAAGCTGGCTTGAGCAAAGAACGTTTCGTCAAAGGCGCGACCAGCATCCTTGTTGTGGAGGATGTGGTGGCTGTGGTGCTGATGGTGCTGCTCTCCAGCATCGCCATCCGTCATCAGTTCGAAGGTAAAGAACTGCTCAACAAGGTAATCACTTTGGTCATCACGCTTGCGGTGTGGTTCATCTTCGGCATACTGATTATCCCGACGCTTCTGCGCAAAGTAAAAAAGCATCTGAACGACGAGACGCTGATAATCCTCGCCCTGGGCCTGTGCTTAGGCATGGTGCTGACGGCCGAGGAAGCCGGCTTCAGCAGTGCCCTCGGTGCCTTCGTGATGGGTTCCATCCTTGCCGAGACAGTGGAGTCGCACCGTATCGAGATGCTGATGACACCGCTGAAGAATGTCTTTGCCGCCATTTTCTTCATCTCTGTGGGCATGCTCATCAACCCCACCTCCTTGGTGGAATACTGGCAGAGCATCCTTTGGGTCTGTATGGTGATTATCATCGGCATGATACTCTTCGGCACATTGGGTTGCTGGTGGGGTGGACAGACGATGCGCGACTCTATGTTGACCAGCTTCTCGTTCGTGCAAATCGGCGAGTTCTCGTTTATCATCGCTTCGCTGGGCACCAGCCTGGGCGTCCTTCACCCGGTCATCTATCCCATTATCGTGGCATCCAGTGTGGTAACCACCTTCCTCACACCTTATATCATGAAGGCATCGGTACCATGCTATAATTTCCTCTATAAACACGCTCCAAAGAGGTTGCGTGCCAAAATCGACCATCGTGAGCAGCTGGTGGCTGCAGCAGAGTCTGCAACACAATCAGCCGGCAATCATGTCTTTGAGAACAAAATGCGCCATGCCGTCAGGAAGACCTTCCTCACAAAGCGTATTGTCGATCTGTTCTTCAAGAACATGAGTGCCAAAGACGAAAATAAATGAGTAAAAAAAGTCCAATTAGGAGAATATTCCGCATCTTTTTTGGTGTTATTCTGGGAATAGTGCTGTTACTGTTGACTACGGTGACGGTTATTCTGGTGACACCAAGAGTCCGCACGGCTATCCTGAACAAATGCGTGAAGGAGGTCAATGAGCGGACCGATTGGGATGTGGACTTGGGACGGCTCTATCTTTCGCCTTTCTACCATTCTCCGATGGATCTTTACTACGCCTACAAAGGCACTGAAGACCTGCCACTGCACATAGAGATAGACAGTCTCTTTATAGGTCATCGCGGCCTGGACACGCTCATCTGTATCCAGGCCCTGCGCTTTCAGGGTAATCTACATACCGACCGTACTATCGTGGTGGACCAACTGCTTCTGGAACAAACGACGTTCCATTCAGACACGCTGATTGCCACAATAGGCATTGACGCTATGGTGAATCATCTGAATGTCAAAAGTCCGGAACTCGATATCGCGAGAGGAAGTTTCCCGCTGTACGGCTTGAAGCTGGCCGATGCGTATGTGGACATCGAGCTACGCGGCACTCACCCCCAAAAAGAAGAGGACACCATTGCTACTCCTATGGTCTTTGACATACCCGACGGTGAGTTGTGCAATGTGCGTTTCGCCATCGATCCAATGGGGCTGGATATCCGTTTAGACTCACTGAGCACCCATGTGCTGGCCGACGTGGGCGGCAACTGCTACGACGTGCGCCGCATCCACCTCGAAGATGCCGCACTCACGCTCGGGACCATGTATCTTCCATTTGACTTGATAGATGGAAATGTACTGGTGGATCTGAACACCAATCTTATTAACACGAACCGATTGGCCGTCCGCTCCGACCACTTTGGGGCGGAAGCAGAGCTTACAGCCACAACAATGAATCTTGAGACCATGCGGGTAGACTTGGCAGGAAATGCCGATTATCAAGGCAATAAGGCCAAATTGAAAGGATTCTATGATATTAAAAACGAGGCATACGACATGCTGGTGAACGTTGAGCATGTGAACCTTGACCCTTATATCAAAGACAGCACCCACTTGGAGTTGGCAGGCCAAATTCACGTGCGGGGAAAAGGTTTTGATCCTCATTCCCCTGCGATGAAGTGCAAACTGGACATGAATCTGACGGATTTCATATATAATCAGATCAATGTATCCGGTCTGAAGCTGAACGCTTCACTGGCCAATAAAACCATGGACGGCAACCTGCATTTGCCAATAAGCATGACCGACCATGATCTGAGACTGGAGGCCCTGACGGATCATCAGTTCCGCGTGTCGGACTTTTTCACCCCCGAGCGGATGTACGTGGACTACCACACGCAAATGAAGGATGTGATGGCTCATGTGGCGGGAGAGGATTTTGACATCGATACACTGAGCCTTGACTTTATCACTGATACAGCCACCTCGTTGAATTTGGCTACGCAAGGACTTACCATCGATGCACAAAGCCCGATGCATGTGCTCCGCCTTTTGGATGAAGTGCAGCCTCTGCTGGATTTCGTCTCAGACTCAATGACCATACATTCCATTACCTCGCTGCAGGATCTGGCTCTGCTGGATACGCTCAAGCGGCTTATCCCGGATCTGGGAGCGGATATTCTTTTGGAAAAAGGCAGTCCCGTCCAGTCCATTATTGATCGGACAGGTCTGGATATCCAGAGTGTGGCGCTGTCGTTGAAATCCGACGCCATCCAGTCAGACTTGAACCTTGATGCGGCACTGCTACAACCACTCGCCGCTACTTCTGCAGTGCGGCTAAATATGATGGAGGGCAAAACCATGGCCTCTGTCACTGCCAGCACCAGCATCACCAATGGGACGATGAGCTTGGACAGTCTCTCCACTGACGCTGCGTTTCAACTTAATCTGGAACGTGGCGGCCGCGAACTAAGCGGAATGGGGCATATTGCATTGGACAGCCTCAATTTCAAAGGTATGAATCTTGGAAACCGTGCGGCAGACATCCTTATATCACCGTCAGAATTGCACGAGAATGCCCTCATGGCCGATGTATGCATGAACGACATCCCTATGGAATTGGTCAGCAGCATACTTATGATGGACGACATCAACCTGGACGGTATGGTCCGGGTGAAGGCAAGCATCGAAGGTCTCCCTGCCCAGATGGACGTTTCCGCCGAAGTGCTACCAGTGGGTATCAGTGCCACCTACAAACCTTACGACATACAATTCTCCCTGGGGGAAACACCCATTATCATGAACCATAACGGTGTGAAATTCGAAGATTTTCGCATCTATAGCGTCGATAGTTCCTATCTGTCACTCACCGGCGGACTCGACATAGGCGTTATGCAGTTGGACGTAGAATTGGCCGCTGATCATTTCTCACCAGTGAAGCTGGAGCAGGGCGGCCCCTTCCCCGTCTATGGCAATCTGGAAACCGGTATCCGCGGACGGATAAGCGGCCCTCTGGACAACATTCTGGCAGACGTGGATGTCACCATTCTGTCCACCACCGACATCACTTATCCGCTTGATAATAAGAATCTGGCGCAATTTAAACCGCACGGCACGGTCAATGCCCGGTACGGCACCGCAGACGGGACGATTCTGCTGGACGGACTCATCAAGGTGGATGACGGCTTGGTTCGCTATTCCCCCAAGTTGTATCCCATGATGCCATTTCATGTGGACTCGGCAAGCTATATCCGTTTCCAAGGCCCTCTGGAGCAGACGCTGCTGAACGTTTCTGCTTCGCAACAGGTAAAAGCCGACGTGCAGTCGCAAGGCGAAGAAACCCGCCGCGTAGTTTTCAATACGGGTGTTCGCGTCCGGGGAAGGCTGGATTCACTGGGGATGAATGCCATCGATTTCTTCCTGGAAGCGCCGGATGACGAGGTCGTCCAGCAAGAAATTGCAGCAATGGACGAAGACACGCGCGAAGGAGTGGCGGCCGCACTCCTGGCAACCGGTATGTATATGGGCGAAGGCAATGCAGCTGCGAAAAATGATGGGTATGCACTGTCCAGCATCATCAACAGCCGCGTCAATGCCGCCATGACCAATTCCAAAATGGGCAAAGTGTTTGACATTGATATCAGCAGCGGTGAAAAAATGCATGCGAGCGGGAAGTCCAACGATATGAATATCGCCATCAGCAAAATGCTGTTCCACGACAGACTGCGCATCACAGCCGGTTCCACCATATCCGACAACCCCGAGGTCAACAAAACCAACGGTCTGCTCAGCAATTTGTCAGCCGATTACCAACTGACCAAATCCGGTAATACCTTTTTGCGACTGTTCTCCCAGCGCGATTATAACAACATCTTTGAAGGAGAACTCTACAAGTCAGGCATAGGCGTAAGGACTGTCAAGAAGTGGAACACGCCCCTGCGCTCATACGCTTTTACGGCCGATGCGGATATAGCTTTCCGGTCCAATAACAGTATCGGCCCGAACCTCACCCTCGGCCAGAAGATAAAGAACCTTCTGGGACACGAAGAGACCTTTTCCGTAAAGGGATACGGTGCGTACTATTGGGCGCTTCGCGACCGCTACCCTGGAGACCCTAAAAAAACCGATTCCTTCAAGTTCGGCATTGACGCCGCCCTCACATTCCCCTGTCTGCACTGGTTTGGAAACAACAACCCCTACGGTGACACGCGTTACCGGATTGGATATAAATACGAGAACATAGCAGGCGGAACCAAAGTTCACGAATTATCCGGCGGATTCTCGTACATTTTCCGCTCCTCTCGCTTTGTTACACATGTTGTCACGCCTTTCTCGCTTTCCATAATCAGTACACAGATCAGGTTAGAGGACATAAATAATACCACCAATTTTGTAGAACTCGTCAGAATGTTTGCCGAAAATGAATTTGTCCCCGCAGTCGGCTATGAATTCACCTACAGTAATTACCATACCAAGCGACCGGTCAATACGATGATTGACATTGAAGTCAAAGAATCGGGCAACCTTATCAACAGCATCTTCAAACTATCATTCAACCAATTTGTCAAGTTTGCTGCCGAACTTCGCAACAAATTCAACCTGACGGAGACGGTTTGCATTGCTACCCGTCTTTATGGAGGCATCAACATACCGCTGGAAAACTCTGAAAGCGCTCCGCTTTCTGAAGCGTTCTATGTCGGAGGTCCCAACAGCCTGCGAGCAGCCGGGCCTTACGCATACGGCCCTGGTAATTTCCACAGCCTCACCTATAACCAGAGTATCTTCCATGGCGGAGACGTCAAACTGGAAGCGAACTTGGAACTGCGTTTCCCCATCGCATGGAAAATCTTTGGTGCCGCCTTCGTGGATGCCGGAAACGTATGGGAATTTTATAATTCTTCCGAATTCCTTAGCCCCGAGGAATATGCATTCATTATCGAAAAACTTGGAATGACGGAGGAACTGATAGACGGATTCATCAACAATCCCTATATCGCCGAACAGATTGCCTTGGGTACAGGCATGGGCCTGCGCCTGGACTTGGACGGACTGGTCATCCGCCTAGACTTGGGTGTAGGAATCCACGCCCCATACCAGACCTACAAAGACACTAAAGAGGGCACACCTGACCTCACGCAACCCATTAACACCTATTACAATATCCCTTCATTCCTTGACAGCCTGCGCCTCAACTTCGGCATAGGATATCCATTCTGATAGATAGATCTCCATCATTAATTTATCGAAAAAATTAAACGCAAAATCCCTTGATAATCAGCCGACTATCAAGGGATTAACTTTTGTTCTTTGTACCCAGGGCCGATAGCCCTCCCCTTTTTCTTTATTCCACCATGTGCAACCATCTGAAGCCAAATCCCTAATAACCAACCACTTACAACTTCACCTCTCTCGCCGTCTCTTCATTTCTTAACCCTTATAATCACTCTTTTTGTCGTCTTGGCCCCACTCAGGCCCCACCATTTTGAGCACTTTCCAAGCAGGAATAATATCATCGCAAGTCACTTAATCTGCTGGACTTTTTTAACATTGCAAAAGTATAAACAATTCTCTAGAAATCACATTATCTTCTGCACCTCATTCCAATAATAAAACGCCTCCACATTGCTCTTCTTGAACTTGTTCAACCTCTTTGGCAATGGCTCTGTTATCACAGCATCCGCCAACTGCTGTTCACTATCTGCATTGAAGTGATGAACTTCTGTTATGCCCTTCTCTATAAGCTTACTTAAGTATGCAGCCTTTGAAGCATTGACAATAGCACTGTCAAGCGCATAGTATTCGCTATGTATAAAACTACGCACTCTGCCTATACCATCCTGAAGCAACTTAAACTCCTCTGGATTCTCCATACCTCTAAGGCATATACAACGAGCCGTATTGAAGATATCGTCAAGCACTTCCTGCAGTTTTGTTGGATCAGCTTTACGATACGACAATTCAACTGCGGCAAACTTTCGGAAGGTTTCAGTGGTAATCGTAAGATCGTCTGTCAAGTCAAACAAAGAGGCGATGTCAAACAACTGCTTGTTTATCTCCATTGAGCAATCTTTCTCGCCCAAAAAGAAAGGTATTCCAGTAGTATGAGGTGCAAAAGCTGTAAGCTTGTCACCAAGCATATCCTGATAGCTTGGCAATTTAACCATTACAGGCTCACCCTCTGTCTTCAAAAATGGACTTTGGATTGGCAATGACACTACATTGGAATAGTGGTTCTCTTCAAACAACACATCCAACAAAATCTTCCCATGACTCGCTCCTGCCGGATACGAAACCTGATAGTAATACTTTGCGTGCTTTTTTGGAACGTTAGTCCTCGACACTCTTTCCACCAACTCAACATCACCAAAGCCATACTCTTCCGAATAAACTTTAAGATAATCTTCAATTTGTGTGTCTGGCGGGCAAATGATATCAATATCTATAGAGAGTCGCTTTGCACTGTTCAGATGCAACATTTCTGCTGTTCCGCCCTTAAATGAAAGCGGACATCCTGCACGAACCAATGCTTCAAGCAACGAAAAAGCCCTTATGGTCTTTTCTGCCAATGCTATGTCTTTTACATTGTTGTCTTTGGCAACTTTCTCAATCCAAGTCAAAGTTCTACTATCCGGGTGTATCATTATTCCAAAGCATTAATTATTCCAAGTATATTTTCTTTACGATTACGACGTTTAGCATATCGCAACAAACGTGCCGTGTTGATTATGTTTGTATTGAAAGCATTCTCATATATCGTGTAGAGTTCTGAACCTTGTGCGAAGCTCAGCTCTTTGTCTCCTGCAGCATCTACCAAAACCTTCTCTATAGTAGGAACAGGAATATCTTCCACCTTGGTGATGGGAGCTTCATTAACCAGTGCACGCACAATAAATAATTTATCGGTGGTAATATATCTCTCACACTCCTGTGCATTAGGATTAAGCAGGATATGCTGTGATGGAAATATCTCTTGCAAAAAATGGAATACCGATTCCATTGCCACACGTTCAACGTCAATCAATATCATCCCAAGTGCTGGAATATGGTGCATATATTGAACCAAAACGGATGGTTTCCAAACGCAGAAATCCGCAAAAGGAAACTTCTTTTTCACCTGCGCAGCCAGTTCCTTCTCCTCTTCCGAAAGCTTGTACACAAAAGGCAGTTTGGTTTTCTCAGGAACCGAATATAACCCATATCCTGCCTTAACCAATAATCCCTGTTCCACAAGACGATTCAACAACACATGGGCAGATGATTCCGATACATCATTTTTACCCAAGAATTCCATCAGATTACTCCGTCGGAATGGTTGTTGCTGCATTGATGCATAATCTAATATCTGTTCAGCTATTGTCATTGTATTTATATCATAATTCGACTGCAAAGATATAACATTTCCGGCATATTTTCACATTTTTTGCCGAAAAAGTTACTATTTAATGACAAATAATCTGTTTTCCCCTCCCCTTTCATTCTTTTTCACTAACTTTGCCCCGTGAAAAAGATCTATCTCATATTACATTTTCTTGCATTGCTGCTCATCGCAAGCTGCACCCACTCCCCTATTGCGGAGCAACCCATTCCTCTCGCCCCCGACCTTCTTCACATCGACTCCCTTATGCAATCCTCTCCCGACTCCGCCCTTCAAATGCTCCTGTCATTCCAAGCGGAGCGCGGAACCTCATCCGACATAAACACCCACTATCAAGCGTTACTAACCTCCGAAGCCCTCTACAAAACCGACAACCCTCAAAATCGCATTGAACTGCAAACTGCAATGCACTATTTCGACAGCCTTGCCGAAATATACCCTAAACATGACGATATTACACTTCTTTCCGCCCGCTCACATTATATGAACGGCGTTAGGTATTATGAAAATGACAGTGTTGTTGAAGCGTGCAAAGAATATCTAAAGACGCTTGAAATAATGGAGGGCAACTTCGATGTCGATAAACTTACGGGATTTAGGGCAAAATTCATCGGATTAACATATAGTCGTTTGGGAGAGATTTTTTCAAATAATGGCATGGGCACTTCAGCAATTGAGTCGTACAAAATATCCATAAAATTTTTATCGAGATTGCCCAACTACAGTTTGGCCAACATTAACCGTAGGATAGGGTTGTCATATATGCTCGACAACTTAAATAATGACAGTGCGTTGTATTATTATAGGAAGTCTATTTGTCTTTCAACAAAAGAAAACAAAACATATGTATTAAACTGCGCCATTTCGGAAGCCGCACCTCTATATTATGATTTGGGTTATAAAGACAGTGCTTTAATAATGATTAGGACCGCATTATCATCTTCATCAGACGAAGACTTGTATTTGGCACGTTGTTTCACATATGGTTCTCTGTTAACCCAAGAATGCCTGTATGATTCGGCCATATTTTATCTCAAAAAAAGCATTAACCGAAACTGGTTTGCCACACAAACCGTATCAGCCGAACTTCTTATGAAATGTTATCAAGCTCTTGGCGACACAGTAAAGATGCAGTATTATAAAAACCTTTACGGTGAAGACCTTGATGAATATAGAAATGTTTTGCCATTAGAAGACGAATTAGCTACTGTTTATGATTCTTATAAACAGAACCATTTACAAAAAGAGCATTCTCGACAAATTAAAAAACAAATTATTGGCAGTATTGTCTTTTCTGTGTTAATAATTACTGCTATTGCTGTAGCTGTTATACATAATAGAAACAAAATAAACAAAGTTAAGAAAAAATCGCACGACGACATTAAGGAAAAGGACAAGGCTTTGGCCGAAATGAAGCGAAAAATGGAAGCCAACCCTTTCATTAACGAGCCAATTTGCAAATCCATATTGGAAACAGTAAACAAACGACAATTCAAAACAAGAGTCCCTTTCACTGCATATAAGGAATACGCATTAAGCAAAGAGCAATTATTGGCATTGAAAGACGCCATGGATAGGCACTACGACAATTTTACACAATGGATATGTAAAGATTATTCCGAGCTCACTACCGATGATATTGATTATTTGTGTCTTTACCATCTTGGTTTGAAAGATACAGAAATTTTTGTCTTGATGCAACGGGCATACCCCACAGTTGGCGAACGCAGCCGTAAGCTAAAACGCATATTCAACAGCAACAAACCACTAAATGATACCATTAAAAACATTATAGAACTTCATCACAAATCATGGTAAATAATTGTATATAAATTATTTATACCCCACCATATCAATCCATATCATGTTTTTATTGACACTTGTTCATAGTTGAAATAGTTTTGTAGAAAAAACTATTCAATTATGTACAAACGTATCTTTTTAATCACATGCATGCTCGGAATGATGGGTCTGAGTTATGCCAACAATTATGTCGCAGAAGACAATCTTACTGTGTTAGCAAGTAAAAATGGTGGTGATGACAAAGGCTCAAGTATTACCGCTGACATCAACGGTAACACTCTAACAGTGGCTTTCTCTCAGAACCTTGGTGAGGTTACTGTAGAAATCTCCACCGCTTCCGGAGCCACAATCTTCTGTTTGTCAGTTCAAACTCCAACTGGCTACCAGTACTTCATCCCTGCATCAGGCAGCTATGTTGTAACATTCACATTGCAAAACGGCAATGAATACTATGCCGAGTTTGTTATTTCAGATTAATTAAAAGAATACAAATTAATATATAGAATTAAACTATGAAAAAGCTAACTACATCATTAATTGCAGTTGCTATGATGCTCGTATTGGGCCAGTGCAAAAGAAACCATGCTGAAATCAATCCACAAATCGAAGCAATTTCGGAATCGGTTGTGAATTGCAATGATGCCGTGAAACGTATCGTGAAGTTCAAAGACATGCTGTCCTATTACAAATCAAATCCTAATGCAAAAGACGGAAACTCAATGAGTCTCGCAGATGCCATCTGCGACCTTGAGAACACTTTCAATGCCACGTATTCCTATTCTGAAGACATGTATTCGGAATCCATGGATCATGAATTCACCCTCAGTTTGAACATTGACTCTAACGGGAATGTCTTGTTGGCTGATTTGACGGCATTTTACAATCTTATAGTGTCATTGGTTCGTGATGCATATGCCAACGACGGGTTTGAAAACAAAATTTTCATATCACTTTTGGCCGATGTCATTGATGTCAATGACAATGTTGCCACTGTGAAAATAAAGGCAAAGTCTGGTGAACGAACCAACTACAATCCTCCAGTTCCACATATTGACGGACCATTCAGACCGGGTGATGATTACCATTATGATCATGGCACGTGTATTAATCCATGTAACTCGTGTTATGGAGCTGACGAGATGATTACCGAAAAATTATTAGAGCTTATTAATAGTTGTTTTGTTGAACCTCAAGATGATTGCAGAAACATTTATATTAACAGAAAGTTGTTTTATTTCATGGGAGGTCCTACAGGTCGTCCTGGGATGTTTTACCGAACCGATACAACCGATGTATGCATTACATCAGCTTATATGAATGACTATTGGAATGCTGAAAAAAGGGCGATATTTGTCATAATACCAGAAGAAGAAGGTCTGGGGACACCGCTTGGCGTCGATATTACAGGTAGATATAGTAAGACTCCTCCTTATATAACTCATTATACCGAAGTAGAATATGGCGACAGGGTTGAAGCAAACATTGACGAAATTGGCGAAATCGAAGATCTTTTGGCACAATAATTCATAACATGAAAAAAATATTCATAACAATATGTTTCATTGCTGTGGCTGTAATTCTTACAGCCCAGCAATGGAATCTAACAATTGAGCACCTCAACGATGAATTTCATATTTGTGAGGGCTGTTGTACTGCCAACAATGAGACTATTTTTGTCGGGTATTGGAATTCAGATGCCTATATTGTAAAAATTGATGAATATGGTAATTACATAGATAATCGCTTGTCTGTAGAAAGCAGAACTTTAAAGCTGCTAACCATAATTTCTCTCGAAAATGGCTGTTATTTTGTTACAGGTGTATCAAAATCAAATGACGATGATTATCTCTGGGTTCTTGTAATTGACGACGACTTAAATATTGTATCAGAACATTTCTATGAAAAAGAGGAGGAATATGCTGATTCGGAGTTTTATCTCTATGGTGGTAAAACCGCTGTTGATGACGATGGCACAATAATTGCTTGTGTTAATGTATATATGCCGTTTTATATACCTGAGACATATAGAATCAGGGCTGTTTATATGCGCTTTAATGCGGATGGTGAGCGTTTGAACAGTGTATTTATATCACCTGGCGAATATGGAAGTTCTTTGTTTTATTCTACTAATTTTGAGATGACAAGTATTATGATCGCTCCTAATAACGATGACTTAATGGTAATTGGTCGAGGAGAAGGAAACTGTTATTCTTTTCTCCGTTTCGATTACGACTTTAATATGATACAACACAATGTGATATACGAACCAACAATAACTTGGTCAACAAACGACACTGATTCGGATCATTGGATTGATGATAACAGTATTCTATTAGTGACTTATCAGCATGATCCTGATATACATAATAAAGCCATGTTGGTTTATGGGAAAGCAAGTCTTGATGATGGTATTATTTATGATGATATATGGATTAATAAAAAAGACACTCTAAATTATACAATAGGAAGTCATTCCATGTGTACAGCCAATGACACCACCATATATCTGGTTAGTCTTGCAAGATTGGGTAATTGGACCGCTCCTGCAAATATGGAAATCTATCTGACAAACAAGAATTTGGAGATTTTAGGTACCAAGTACTTTTATGATGAAATGTATTATTGTCCATTTACAGCCATAACGACGAAAGATTATGGTCTTGTTACTGTTAGCAGGAATAACGACAAACGCACACATATCAAAAAATTTCTCCGGGAAGACTTCAACCCAATTCCATGCAGTGTGAGTGAGACACTAAAAGAAAAAATCACAGCTGCGGCTTACCCGAACCCGACAAATGGCATGCTTAATATTGATATTTCAGATTTGCCTCTAAACACCGAAAACCGAGTCAGCATCACCGATATGCAGGGCATAACAAGAATGAGCCGAATAATTCAAGGTTCCGGGAATCTGCTTACAATCGATGTTTCGGCGCTTGAAGCGGGAGTGTATTTCTATTCGGTTTATAACAGGGAAAAAGAAGTGTTCAATGGGAAATTTGTAAAGGAATAAAATAATTAAACAATGTAGCATTAATAGAACAATAAAAAACTTTGACTCTTAAAATATAGTTTATATCTTTGCATCGAGAAACAAAAATGCCGGCACCATGCTAAGCGAGAACTTCACATACGACAACAGCCTGGCTCATCTGAGTTCAACCGACGGATTCAGGTTACATTACGTCCACACCGACAATCTCGGCAGCTGGGACATCATCACCGACATGGGTGGAGATCTTGAGCAGTCGCTCAGCTTCGATGCTTGGGGCAACCGCCGCAACGTCAGCACATGGAACGGTCCAGCTCACGACGTTCCTTTGTTCGACCGCGGTTTCACCGGTCACGAACACCTTTACAACTTCGGCTTGGTTAACATGAACGGTCGTGTTTATGACCCCTATATGTCGACATTCCTCTCACCCGACAACTACATCCAAGCACCTGACAACTCGCAAAATTTCAACAGGTATGCTTATTGTTTGAATAATCCGCTGAAGTATACTGACCCGAGTGGTGAGGTGTTCGGAATAGATGATTTAATTATTGCTGCAGTAGTTGGTGCTGTGATTAATGTAACAATGAATGGTATCAACAACTCTATGTCTGGACAAGATTTCTTCAATGGTGCAGGGAAAGCCGCATTTGTTGGCGGTTTAGCAGGAATTGCTGGATTATGTGTCGGTTCCGGAATAAGTTCTGCAATAGCGGGAACAGGGTTCGGAGCAGGTTTTATTGGCGGTGGAGAAATCGCAGCTTCTGGTTTTGCCTCGGGCGCTGCAATTGGTGCTGGTTCTGGTTTTGCGAGTGGCTTTATCACTGGTAGCGGAAACGCCTGGATGAATGGAAGTAGTTTTATTGGTGGTCTGGAGACTGGTTTAGAAAACGGAGTTTTCAGTGGTCTAAGTGGAGGGTTAATAGGGGGTATTTATGGTGGAATTGATGCCGCAAGAGATGGGAGAAATTTCTGGAGCGGTGATATAGTAATGAAAGCAAACAGGGCATATCCTACAGGACCCGATTATCAGCAGCAATTAGGAAGTAATGATTGTGTGCCTACAAATGGTAAAGTTATTCATGATTACCATAATAAAGAAAATCCCATGTCTGTTCAAGATGTGCGAGATACTTATTGGATTAGAGGAACTAAAGACGCCGTATACCCAGACCAGTTTTACAATGAGATGGCTGGAAAAGAACATGCAGTATATAGGTTTGCATCTGATGGAGAATTTAGTAAAGAATGTGTTTTTAACGATTTTTATTACAATAATGCAGATATAGCCATTGATGTTAATACAGGTAAAGAAGTTGCACATAATGTTTTGCTTAGAGAAGCGCAATGTAGAATACACCAAACTTGGGGACGTGGTGCACATAATATTGTGTCTTATAAGTTTTGGATACAGGATCCTGAGATTGGTTACCTAATATCAAAACCTTTCGATTTTAACAAAGCCATACAAGTTCATTTTTTGTATTATTAAATTTAAAAATATGAAAAAAATAATTTGCCTTGTTCCCTTGATTTTGACATTTATATGTTCTGTATCCCAAAATCCGTTGGATATTATAGAAAGATATTCTATTGACACAGCTGCAATGGCGTCATTTATTAAAGAACAAAAGCTTGGAAGGTTAGAATTGGACGAAAAAAAAGACATAAATATATGCTTCTGTTTATATATGGAAGACAAGGTCACAAATCATGATAAAGAAGATTATCTTAATGGTGATTTCCTTAATTCGCTTTATCTCGTTTGGAGCCTCAAAAATGATTATAAAAGATTGCATGACATATCAAACTTGACGGAAAATCAAAAAACAGACTATTTGCCATGTATAAGTTGGTATACTGTTGTTGATGGTAATGGTGTTCTGTTAGGAATAGGTCCGGATCTTTATCAATCCTGCTATTCTGTGCCATATCGTGAGAATCTGGTTTGTGCATCTTGCGATCCGACTCATTTTTTAATTAATAAATCTGTTGATATTATTTTTAAAATTAGAAAACCTTATTATTGTTCTTTCATATATGGTATTAATTTGTCAGAAAATAACATATACATAATAGTTAACACTCGCTGGGGCGCTGAAATGTTTCCTTTAGAAGAAATTATAAACAACCATTGGGAAGATTTTCAAAACGGTCTCACTAATCTATACGGTGAAGTGTCAAAAAGGAAAGAAGCGGAATACATGCTGAATCCGGAATAATAATTCTTATCAAAACATAATTAACAATAAACAAATCCAATGAAAAAATCATTATTAATCTGCATCACCCTCTCGCTGCTGTTTTGTTCCTGCGGAATACAAAAAGCATACACGGGTCCAAAACAAGACAAGGATTCTTTGGCTATTGTCAAACAAGGGCACAATAGCTTCACAAAGCCAAGGACGTACGAATACACTCTGCTCATCAATGTAGATTCCATCGCAGTGGGAGATTATTTCAAAGGTTATCCGAAATTATAATGTACCCATTAATTGAGACTGCAAATATAGTGAATTAAAGTGAAACATCAAGCAGCTTCATGGGTACGGATTAATAATTTGTTGTTATTGCAGCCAAGGCAACCATGGCCTTGAATTTGTTCGTGAATTTCCTTCGTTTTGTTGTCATTTCCCCTAACGTTTTTATTCCCTGCAAAACCACTCATTTTTCACCTTAACTCTTACTCTCAATTCTAGGGTACATTATAGTTCAAAAAATGTTCAAAATTTTGCAATAAAAAAACGCTGACTCATTGAGAATCAGCGTTTTGCGTGGTACCAGCGGGAGTTGAACCAGCGACACACGGATTTTCAGTCCGTTGCTCTACCAACTGAGCTATGGTACCCCTTTTTTCGCGCTGCAAAGATACAACAATTTTTAATACCAAAACAAGAAAAAACATTTTTTTTAATTTTTTTTCAAAAATACCAAATAATTCACTCATTTTCAATATCTTTGCACCCTGTTTTATAAAGAAATGAACGACATTCTAACCATAGATATCGGCAACACAAAGGCAAAATACGCCGTGTTTCACGACAAAAACATCGTGGAAACCGACGTTTTTCAACCCGAAAGCGACGACCTGAAACATCTTTTAAAAAAATACCCTTATATTAATAAAGGTATCATCTCCTCCGTCGGCGGGAAAACGCAGGAATGCCTCCAAGCTCTCGGAGAACTCGAAGTGTTAGTGTTGTCAAGTGCGACCAGACTGCCTTTTTCACTGACTTACAAAGCGAAATCACAGATAGGAGCCGACCGCCTCGCCCTGGTTGCTGCCGCCTACGCTGAGAAACCACACCAAAACAGCCTCGTCATCGACATCGGGACGTGCATCACTTACGACATCCTCACTGCCGACGACCGACACCTCGGCGGCCCCATCAGCCCGGGTATGAGCCTACGCTTCAAAGCCATGCATGAACATACCGCCCTGCTCCCACTCTGCTCCCCCACCAACGATGACCTCAAAATAATCTGCGATAACACCATCGAGTGCCTGCAAAGCGGCGTGCAACTCGGAGTTTTATACGAAATAAAAGAATTTGTCAATCTTTACTCATTGAAATTCAACGACTTAAATGTTTTTATCACAGGAGGTGACAATATTTTCTTGCAATCTAAGTTAGATTTTTGTACCTTTGCAAGTTCAAACTTTATGTTTAACGGCTTAAGGTTTATTTTAGAATATAATGATATTCAATAAGTTACAAAAAATGCTGTTTTTAGTTGTCATGATTTTCGTGACAACATACGGCGTTTTTGCGCAAAATGATATCGCCTCGCCATACTCACGTTTCGGCCTTGGTTCAACAAACACCAACAAGACGAACACCGCACTGCAAGGCATGGGCGGCCTCTCTGTCGCCATGGACGGCAAACACATGCTCAACAACACAAACCCTGCGGCATACGCCGAAATCGACTCGCTGACATTCCTCCTCGACGCAGGCTTCTATATGCGCTACTCCACATTCCGTGCCGCCGACCAAATCGAAAAAGGCTCCGACGCAAACTTCGACTTCTTCGACATCGGCTTCGGCATCACAAAATGGTGGAAGACCGGCCTCGGATTCACCCCTTTCAGCAGCCGCGACTATATCTCAAAAGCCGAATACGAATGGATGTATCCGTATAACACCGATTATGAAGGATATGGAGGTCTGAACAAGTTTTATTGGGCAAACGGCTTCAAGGTCTATAAAGGCCTTTCACTCGGTGTGAGAATGGACTACATCTTCGGAAACATCACCGACCAGACGACATTGTATTTCCCATATAATAACGAGTTCCTGAACGTCAGACGCTCCGAACGGCTGATGATAAGCGAGTTGAATTTCTCACTTGGCCTAATCTATAAATACAATTTTAAAAACGATTACCAACTGAGCGTCGGACTCACCTACGGCATCCCGACCAACTGGAAAGGTCACCGCGACAACTTCATCAGAACCATGTTCAAAGGCTACAACACCACAGCCACCACCGAAACACCTATCGACACCATCGCATACAGCACAATGCAACGTGTCAACATCCACTATCCGCAAAGCTTCGGAAGTGGCATCACACTGAAAAAAGGCGACCGCTGGCTCGTAGGTGCCGACTTCACCTGGGGCAACTGGGCAGACTATACAATGAACGGAGTATCCGACTCAATCCAAAACTGCTGGACTATCGTGATTGGCGGCAGCTACTCACCAGCAAACACCAGCGTCTCCAACTATTTCAAAAAGATGACATACCGCGCCGGAATCCATTACGACCAGACGATATTCAATATCTACGGACAGTCAGTAAACAAATACGGCGTCAGTCTCGGCTTTGGCATGCCTATCCTCCGCTCCATGACAATGCTTAACTTCGCCTTCGAGTTCGGAAAAATGGGCACGACACAAAGCAACCTCATCGAGGACACCTATTTCAACATCTCGTTCGGCGTTTCAATACACGACAGATGGTTCGTAAAACGAAGATATAAATAACATAAAAAAATAAAAAAATGAAATTCAGAAATTTTTTAATCCTCAGCGCAGTTATCTGCATGTCAACAATGGCATTTGCACAGAATAGCGAATGCGACGCTGACATCTCTGTTTACAGAGAAGCTTACAAACAATGGGACGGCAAGGCCTCAACAGCCAACCCTGTCATGATCACATCATGGAGAAAAGTGTTCCTCGCATGTCCAGGCTACAAGGAGAGAACACTCACCGACGGTGTGAAAATCGTCAACAACGCCCTCGTGAGAGGCACCAAAGACGAAGCTTTGAAAGAAAAATACATCGACACACTCGTAATGGTGTACGAGGCACGTATCCAATACTTCCCGAAGACCAAAGCCGGCAACCAGATCGGTAACATCAAAGGACGTATGGGTGTCGACCTCATGGCCTACCCTTCACGTATGGAACAGGCTTACAACGCCTTGAAAGAAGCTATCGAGATCGATGAAAACAACACCAACTACGCCTTCATCGACGCTTATTTCACCACCATCATAAACATGGTGAAAGCCGGAAAGCTTGACGAGTCGGTCATCCTCGACGAATACAGTCACCTCATGGACATCACCGAATTCAACATAAACAGATACACCGAGGAAAACAACGAGAAACTCATTGAAAACTTCACACAGACCAAGGCTAACCTCGAAGGCATGGTGCAGCCTTACGCCAACTGCGAAGACCTCGTCCGTATCTATCAGAAGAAATACGATGCTGACCCTGACAACATTGAGCTCCTCAACAAGATCGCCACAGTGCTCGCCGCAAGAAACTGCGACAAGTCAGACCTCTACCTCAATGTGGCAATCAAATTGCACCGCCTCAACCCTTCACCTGAGTCAGCATACTTCATCGGCAAGAGATACCTCGCCGACCAGGAATACGGCAAGGCTACCAGCTACCTCGTCGAAGCAACAAAGTCACAGGACACAAAATCAGCTGAACAGGCTTACAAATACCTCGCACAAATCATGCTCAAGGAAGGCAAATGGGAACAAGGCCGCGCATACGCAAGAAAAGCCATCGAACTCGACAAGACCGACGGTGAGCCTTACATGATCATCGGCTACCTCTACGCCTCAAGCGGCAAGGATTGCAACAAAGACCCGCTCCACGCTAAAGCAGTGCTCTGGGCCGCTGTCGACAAATTCGAACAAGCCAAGAGAGTCGACCCGTCAATAGCATCGAAAGCTAACGAAATGATTAGAGACTACTCGAAGATGTTCCCGACCAGCGAAGACGCATTCTTCTACAACGTGTTTGAAGGCGACACCTACGAGGTGGGCTGCTGGATCAACGAGACTACAAAAGCAAGATTTTCAAATAATTGAAAAGACTGATAAATATATTATTGGGAATCAACATCATAGCGCATGCTGTGATGTTGATTTCTTGTGAGAACTCGATGGAGAAAGTCAAACAGTTCATCGACTATGACACCATTTCAGGACTGATGGCATACGACGTGGAGGTCATACGCAGCGACTCGGGCCGCATGACAGCCAAGCTGGTAGCCCCGGTGATGCGTAGCGTTGACGAACAAGACAGCTCAATGCTTGAGTTTCCAAAGGGTTTCGTGGTATATATCTATGACGGCGACACCGCACCCGCCGCAATAATTAGCGGTGACTACGGCGTTAACTACGAACGCCGCGAGCTGATGATGGCAAGACATAACGTGGTGGTCGAAAACAATGACACCCAAGAGCTTCTGGAGACAGAGAACCTGTTCTGGGATCAGAAAGCTAAACGACTGTACACCGGATGCATGGTCAAGATCTCAAGTCCCGACAAGATTATTTTCGGCGACAGCATGACAGCCAACGAAAGCTTCACACGACGAGAGATTTTCGGCATCAGAGCCACTATTGAATTGGAAGAAGATGAGCAGTAACTGGATAGTTGTCATAGCATCACTGCTGGCTTCGGCACTCTTTTCCGGCGTCGAGATATCATTTTTGAGCTCTAACCGACTCAAACTCGAGCTCGACCTCAAGAAAAACCACTTCTCAGCCAAGCTCATCACCCATTTTGTGAAACACCAATCACAATTCATGGGCTGCATACTATTGGGCAACAACATCGCCAACGTGGTATACGGCATCGCTATGGCCAAGCTTCTGGAACCAGTGATTATCAACGTTTTACCTACTGCAATAACCAACGAATTCACCATCTTGCTATGCCAGACGATAATCTCGACACTGTTGGTCCTTTTCATCGCAGAGTTCATCCCCAAGACACTGTTCCGCATCAACCCCAACAAGCTGATGAACGTGATGGCCATCCCGATGATGGTGTTTTTCATCATCCTTTACCCGTTGATTATCATATACATAGGCATATCAGAGTTTATCATCAGATATATCTTCAGAATGCAAATCAAACCTGAAGATTATAAACTCAGCCCTGTCGATTTGAACGAATATCTCAAAGAATACGCCGAAAACGACGAAGAGAACGAGGACATACAACAAGGTCTTGAATTATTTCAAAATGCCATTGATTTTCAAACGGTTAAGCTTCGCGAATGCATGCAGCCGCGCAACGAAATCGTGGCCGTCGAGATAAAAGAGTCGATGGACGAAGTGAAACGCATCTTCGAAGAGACAAAACACTCCAAACTCATTGTGTATGAAGACAATATCGACAATATCGTAGGCTACATCCACATCAACGACCTTCTGAAGAAAGCCAACAGCATCAAGAAAAAAGTGCGTCAGATCGACTTCTATCCCGAGACTTACGGGGCACAGGACCTGCTGCAACATCTGTCGAAAACGCGTCAGAGCATTGCCGTGGTGGTCGACGAGTTCGGAGGAACCGCAGGCATCATCACCATCGAGGACCTGGTGGAAGAGATTTTTGGCGAAATAGAAGACGAATACGACGAGGAGGACGACATCGAGAAGACCATCGACGACAACGACCGCATCTTCTCGGCACGACTCGAAATCGACTACCTCAACAAGACCTACAAATACGATTTCCCGGAGTCGGACGACTACGAGACCTTGGCGGGCTATATCATACATTATCACGAAAGTATTCCACAAACTGGCGAAGAAATCGTCATCGGAGACTATGTTTTCAAGATTTTAAAAGCCTCCGACACCAAACTTGAAGAAGTGGAAATCAAAAGTAATCAATGAGTTAGCACATTTTTTATTAAAAATGTCAAATATATTAAATTTTGTCGTAAATTTGCAGGCTAAAAATTATAAGAATATTAAGAAAAATAAATAGAACTATGGCAGCAATTGGAAAAATCAGACAACACTATGGTATTTTAGTGATTATCATCGGTTTGGCTCTTTTAGCTTTCGTTTTGGGTGACTTGTTCAAAAGCACCAACAAGAGAAGACAGACCGATGTGGCGGTTGTGAATGGAGAAAAAATCACTTATCAGGACTTTACCAACAGAGCTGAACAGAACATTCAGTATCAGAAGAGAATGTATGGTAACCTGTCAAACGACCAGGCTTTCAGCGTCCGTCAGCAGACTCTGGACCAGATGATCCGCGAAATCATCATGGAAGACCAGTACAAAGCCCTCGGCCTTGGCGTTTCAAAAGATGAACTCACCGACAACTTCATTGGCGAGAAACCTAACCAGTACGTGCTTAACAGCTTCAAAGACAAAGACGGCAATTTCGACAGAGACGCTTTGATTTCCTACATCAATGATGTTGAAAACGGCACTTACGGCCAGGAGACACGCGAGCAGTGGAACAACTTCGTGAACGCCATCGAGGAAGATGTCATGAACACAAAATATGAGAGCCTTCTCAAACACGCTTTCTATCTTCCTAAGAAACTTGCCGACCGCTACAATGACAACAAGAATCTCAAGAGAAACGCTGAGGTTTATGCAGTGCGCTACACCTCAATCCCTGATTCAACAGTCGTTGTGACCGACCAGGACAACAAGAAATACTACGACACATACAAGACCAAATATCCTACCGACGCTATGCGCGGCATCGACTATGTGGTTTTTGATGTTAAGCCGTCAGAAGCCGACAGAGCCAGCGCAAAGACTTTTGTTGAAAACAGAAAAGCTGACTTCGCACAGGTCGAGAACGTGGCAGGCTACGTCGCAAACAACTCAGACAGCATGATTGACGAGGAATGGCACAAGACCACCGACTATAACGCCGACCTTGAGAAGGCCATCGTCGACCATGAAGTCGGTTTCGTTTACGGTCCTTACGAGGAGAACGAAGCGTTCAACATCGCAAGAATCATGGGCAAAGAGATGCGTAACGACACCTTGTGGGCACAGGTTGCAGTGGTTTCACGCGACATCACAGTCAGCACAGTGACCGACCAGGCCATCTTCGCCGAGGTCAACAAGTTCGTCACCGAGAACAAGACACAGGAGCAGTTCAACGCAGCCATCGAGGCACAGGGCTTGAACAAACGTACTTTCCAGAGCATCCGCGAGAACACCAACCGCATCGCCGGCATCAGCAACCCGCGCGAGATTGTGCGTTGGGCATTCAACGACAACACCAAGATTGGTGACATGTCGAAGGTGTTTGAGCTTGAAAACATGTACGTTGTGGCCGTTCTGACCAAGATTGTCCCTGAAGGCTACATCCCATACGAAGACCTCATCGAGCGTAACGCCGTTCAGATCAGAAAAGCCAAGAAAGGCGAGATGATTGCTGAGAAAGCCAAGGCTTACGGCAACAACTACGACAAGATGATAAAAGAGCTCAACGGCGAGAAGACGACTGTCGAGAACATCACCATGGAAGGCCGTGGCTTCGGCAGCTTCGGTGTTGAAGAGAAGATGGGCGGCACCACAATGGGTATGCCAATCGGCGTTTACTCAGCTCCTATTGAGGGCGGCAACGCTTTCGCTATCGTGATGGCTACAACATCTACAGAAGCCGGCGCAACCGACTTTGACGCTATCCGCAAAGAGTACGTGTCGAAGTTCAACAACGCCATCCTCAACGGCTCACACTACTCAGCAATGCTTGACAACGCCAAGGTGAAGAACAACGGAGTGATGTTCTTCTAATCCGTTTCTTTCCCCGTCATTTCGACCGGAGCGAAGCGTAATGGAGAAATCTTAACGTAGAGACGCCATATTATGACGCCTCTACGTTTTTTATACAAAAAATAAACTTTTTCAATCGTATTATACTTTTTTGTATATTTGCAGTTGCATTAATAAAGCATCGTAATAAGAAAAAAAGATAAGACAATAATAATTTAGGACTATACGCTCTTGTTATCCTATTGAGAAGTCTGGAAAACTGAAAAGTGTGATGACAAGCAGGCGAAGTTCACGCTACAGGCGTGAACTGTTTTAGCTTGTTCACACTTGGGCTATTCCAGACGCCTTCAATAGGGATAAGCGACAAACGGTGAACGCCTTTTTTGTTGCTTGCAGGACGTGGTTCGGAAAGGCGGGCGACATGAGCAGACATCACCATTATCAGGAAGGCCAGTTTCACATCGGGAAGCTTATCAAGGCCGAATTGTTGCGCCAAGGGCGGAGCATCACTTGGCTGTCGTTGCAGGTGAACTGTTCGCGTGAGAACCTTTACAAATTGTTTATGCGACCTTGGATAAACACCGACCTGCTTTTTCAGATAAGCAAGGCGTTGGACCATGATTTCTTTGAGGACTGCACAGAGTTTTACAGAGACCATATTAATAAAGGTGTATAGTTCCCATTGTGAACTATAATTCCAATTATTTCGAATTTAAATTAACGTTTATTGACCGCAAAAGGTACGGATAATATTTTGATTTTTAATATGTTAGGTGTAACTTTGCGGAGTATATAACTTGTTAATTTTATAATTATGAAGATTCTCTATAATTTGGTCTTCGCGATGATAATCGCTATCGTTTATACCAGCTACTAAAATGAGTATTTAAACATTATTCTATAAACAACTTATTATTTACAATTAAAAACTTTAAATCATGAAAAAGTTACATTTACTTGGAATGGCAGCAATTTTCGCCATCGCATTCGCAAGCTGCGGAAGCAACAAACAGATGGTTAACAATCAACCTCAACAACAGAATCAAAGAATGCAAGAGGGAGTATCTATCGTAATCCCTTGTGTTGATGCATCTTATGATGACGATGATTATTACAGAGACCTTGGCATCGGTACGGCTTTGAATCCTCAAATGGCACGTAAAGCAGCCGTAAAAGAAGCACAGTCAATGGTTAAAGAACGTTTGAATGGTGTTGTAAAAGGCTTGGCTTCAGACTATAGCCGAAGTGTTTCTGGCAATGCATCATCAGACAAAGTTCAGGGTATCATTGAAAATGAATTTAATACAGTAATTGACCAAATGCTGAACAATGCCGACAAAGTATGTGAAGATCTCGTAAAACTTCAAGATGGGAACTATCGCGCATATTACGCTATCCAAATCTCAAAAAAGGAAATAGTGAACAAAGCAACCGAGGCTATTTCAAATGATGAGGAAATAGAGATACAATTCCACCGCGACCAGTTCAGGAAATATGCAGAGGAATATCTTGAGAAACAAGGCAACAAATAGAATAAAATCATGAAACGACTATTATTAGTTGTCATAGTTTTGATGGCTTGGGCGTTAAAAACGAATGCCCAAGCCCCATATTGGGTCAAAAACCTGCCTACACCTAAAAGTGGAAACTTTTATTACCGTGTCACTGTTGCCGAAGGACGCAATTATAAAGATGCTTATGCAGAAGCATTTGCGATGGCCGTATATGAAAGCTATTCCAAACTTTCAGGAATTGGCGTTAATATCAGCACCACCGATCAGGAAACGATAAAAAAAGGAGTAGTAGAGGCCATTTCGACCGATTCGGGACAGATTAGGATACCGATTAACAAAGTGTGCGAATATGAAGAAAGAGTTGTAACATCCAACAAAATCAAGCTTTACGTGCTTTGGCAGGTGGCTAACAATTCTCTCGATGACCCTCAATTTGAGACTTTCACAAAATGTGAATAAAATTAATTAATAAAAAGCATGAAAAAAAGAATCATTATAACAATGTTTTTGGCATTTTTAGCTATAGCTTCATTTGCCCAAGAAAAGCCAGGTTGGATTTACAACAAACCGAAGCCGTCAAATAACACTTACTTTTATGTTGTTGAAGCAGCTACAGCACCAACTGAACGAGAAGCAAGAAACCAGGCCTTTGCAAGGCTTTTCCTTTCAACGGCAATGCGACTTGGCCAACCTATAAATTCTGATGAGATTAATAATGCTGTACAAAATGGTACATCTTTTGAAGTGATTTCATCCCAGTACAACATACCTATTAATAAAATTTGCGAATACGGTGAAAGAAACAAAGATGGTTATCGCATTTACATACTTTGTCAAGTAGCAAAAGCTGGCAATATCATAGTGGATTTTGACTATGATTTCGAGGGCTGTTTTGATGTGAAACAATACAGAAACGGTCCGGCATTGCTGAAATCTGTATTTATACCGGGTTTGGGGCAGATGGGCAAGCGTCGTTATACTGAAGGTGTAATAACGCTGGTAGCGGAACTTGCATGTCTTGGAGGTGTTTATTATACATATTCCAATGCAGAAAAGCAAGCAAACATCATGAAAGATGTCAACACCAATTATAAAGATTATATGGCTGCAAAAGACAATTATAACAATATGAAAAAAGCCAATACAATTTGTTGGGGTGCCGCCGCTGCAGTGTATGCCATTAATCTTTATAGGGCCTATACCGCCAAGCCAAAGTACAAAAAACGCAGTTATGCATTAAATCCAACCGTTATGCCAACTAATTATGATTTGGCTTGCGGAGTTAGTTTAACATATAATTTCTGACGTTATGAAAAAGATAATAATAACTATATTCACAATTGTATTAATAATATTTATTGGTTGTGTGAAAGATCCGGCAAAATTAGGACTTCATCCGAACACTATTTATAAAGGCCGTGTTATTGAAAAAAGTCAAAACAAACCAATTGAAGGAGTTACAGTAAGTGTTACCGACGGTTCCCATGTGCATGCATCACAAGTTACAGGCAATGACGGACGTTTTGAATTCAGAGTTGATTTTGATGCAATAGACGATCAATATTCATTACAACTTGATTGTCAAGGATACTCATCAGTTAAAGAAGAATTGAAAGGATTTGGTCAAGAAAGTTATGACTATAGAGATATAGTTTATTATGATAATAGTGATCCTAGCAACTGGCCCAATGTAACTACAGCTGAAGTTGTTGATATAACATCGACAACTGCAAGAACAGGAGGATCTATAACATATTCTGGGGTTGCTGAAATTATGGCTCGTGGAGTATGCTGGGGAACCTCTCATACTCCCGATATCAATGGCATTCATACTACTGATGGATATGGAACAGGATCATTTTCTAGCAATTTAACAAATCTTGAGATCAACACAACATATTATGTAAGGGCTTATGCAACAAACATGCATGGCACATATTATGGTGAAGAAAAGAACTTTAACACTACTACAGGTTTGCCTGTTATTACAACCAAAGATATTACTAGTGTTCATCCTCTTTCGGCAACTTGTGGAGGTGTTGTGACATCTGATAATGGATTTGCAGTGACTGCAAGAGGAATTTGCTGGAGCTTGGTTCAAAACCCAACAATTGATGATGACCACACGTCTAATGGCTCAGGAACAGGTGAGTTTTATAGTATGATGGATAATCTCCAAAATGCCACAACTTATCATGTACGTGCCTATGCTACTAATTCAAAAGGTACAGCCTATGGTGAGGACAAAAGTTTTACCACTACTTCTGGCATTATTACTGTTTCTACTACAAATGTAACTGGTGTTACCCCCACAAGTGCTTCATGTGGAGGAAATGCCACTGTTACTACGGATAACAATCTTCCAATTACAGCCAAAGGAGTGTGCTGGGGTACTGGACATAATCCAACAATTGCAAACAATCATACTACCGATGGCTCCGGAACTGGCCTGTTTACAAGCACTATGTCTGGGCTTTCCATCAATACTCTTTATTATGTGCGCGCCTACGCTGTGAATCAGTTAGGAACCTATTATGGTGAGGAAAGATCATTCACAACAGCAACAGGCCTACCCGTAGTTACGACAACAGCACCATCCCTGAATGGTACAACAGTGACTACTGGTGGCAATGTCACAAGCGATGGCGGATTTCCAGTTACTGTACGTGGCATTTGTTATGGGTCTTTGCCGAATCCTGACTTAACATCCAATTATAGTCATACTACTAATGGTTCTGGTTTGGGCTTTTTCACTTCTTCTTTTTCATTAAATGAAGGTGTTAGTACTTATTATATACGAGCATATGCAACTAATGCAAACGGCACCACTTATGGAGATGAATTTATTATGAATAAGGATTATTATGAACTTCCAACTTTTTCATTCAATGGCCATGTATATAGAGTAGCTCCAGACCCACATACAATTCCGGACCCTGAAAATAGTTATTATCAATATATTTCATGGAACGATGCTAATGCATATTGCAACAATCTTACGCTTTATGGTTATTCAGATTGGCGAATGCCTACTCAAGAAGAATTGCTTACAATGTATCAAAATTATGAGGCAATTGGAGGTTGGAGTTATTCTTATGTAAACGGTAATACGTCAGAATACCATCCAGTTTATCATTCTTCAACCCTACATACTAGCGGCAATCATATAAAAATCCATTTTTGGGATGGAACTAGCACGACTCAAGGAGAAAATGGGACATATTCATATCAAGGGACATATAGACCTGTATACTGTCGTTGTCATGTCCGCCCCATAAGAGTTGAGAACTAAAACTAAAAGATTTTTTTCACCCTCAAAACCTCTGTCAAGTCAAGTTTTGAGGGCTTTTTTATATTTTCTCTCTTATCTTTTATCTAAAAGTTGTATCTTTACAGTTTGAATTGTCATCCACCCAACGAAGCAGGAACTTGCCAACGAGTTGTTGAGCGTGCTGCTCGTCGGTTAATTATCTCTCTGATACTTCCTCACCTCTTCCCTAATCTTCTCCTTTATCTCATCCCAGGTATCTGAAATCAACATAACCGGCATCGCTTGGCTTTCAGCATCTTCGAAATATGTCAAACTCAACAAAGCCTGAAACAGGGAATAATCCGGATACTTTTGCATATAAAAATCAAGTATTTCCGAAAACTTGAAATGCTTTAGCAACTCGCTGATGTCAACAAAATCCTTTTTGGTGCCTCGACCTTCTATTGCATTGATTTTCAATGCTGCTATGTCTTTGGCAGATGCAAGAATGATGCCATTCTCAATCACCGGTTCGTCAATCCACGCATAATTTCCATAATCAACAACATCAATTCTTACATTATTCAAAACAAATTGAAGAATCAACTTTGTCTTGTTGAAAATTTTGAGGTCACCAAGATTCCTTGCCATTTCAATGATTTCATCCTGAGAAGCACTCATTTTCCCGAAAAAATCCAAATCAACCGACTTGCGATGCCCATACTGCAAGGCAAGAGACGTACCCCCAACGAGTCGCATCCCTTGAAATTCCTTGCGCGATGACAGGTTTTTCAGTAACTCCAATGTCGCTGGGTGTATTGTCTCATAGTGTAACATCTGTAATCCTCCTTTTTTGTATCGGAAATAGCACAGATAAACGACAACGCCTTAGGGCTGAGTGTTCGCAATGATTTACAATCACTTACGATGCGATCAATGCCATAAAAATCGCGTACCAGACACCAATCGGCAAGCTCGCCACACTCCAAAACACGCTGTATCAACTGCGCAGAGTTTTTTTCGGCATCAAAAAGATTGATGTCGATGTCCCAGAAAAGATAGGGCGAAAGTTGCGATATAAGTGTCTGCGCTGACATAACCAAAGTATTAGCACATCTCCAGCACTGCGTCAGTCACATACTTCAGCTGCTCGTCGGTAAACTCGGTGTGGATTGGGAGTGCCATAACGTGGTCGCAGAGGTACTCGCAAACAGGGAAGTCGCCCTTCTTGTAGCGCGGGTCGGCGTAGGCCTTCTGCATGTGAAGTGCCACAGGGTAGTAGATGGCACATGCTATGCCTTTCGACTGCAGATGCTCCATAACCTTGGCGCGATCCAAACCCTTGAGAACCACCACATACTGATGATAGACGTGGTCGGTGAACGGAGCCGTCTTAGGTGTGATGATCTTGTCGGTCTGGGCAAACGCCTTCTCGTAATATGCCGCAGCATACTGGCGCGCCTTGATATATTCGTCGAGATGTTTCAATTTGATGTCGAGAACTGCCGCCTGGATAGCGTCGAGACGTGAGTTAACGCCCACATAATCATGATAATAACGCACCTTCATGCCATGGTTCACAACCACGCGCATCATGTCGGCGAGAGCGTCGTCATTGGTGAAGATAGCACCACCGTCACCGTAGCATCCGAGGTTCTTCGACGGGAAGAACGAGGTGCAGCCGATGTTTCCGATTGTTCCCGACTTCTTCACAGTGCCGTCTTTGAATGTGTAATGAGCGCCGATAGCCTGTGCATTGTCTTCAACGACATAGAGGTTATGGCGTTTTGCGATGTCCATGATGGCGTCCATATTGGCGCATTGGCCGAACAGATGCACCGGCACGATAGCCTTTGTGCGAGGAGTAATAGCCTTCTCAACAGCTTCAGGATCAATGCAGTAGGTCTCCATATCGACATCCACCACCACTGGAGTGAGACGCAGCAAGGCGACCACCTCAGCTGTCGCGATGAAAGTGAACGAAGTGGTGATGACCTCGTCGCCGGGCTTCAAGCCGAGACCCATCATGGCAACCTGCAAAGCGTCGGTGCCGTTGGCGCAAGGAATCACGTGTTTCACATTGAGGTATTCCTGTAAATCTTCTTGGAATTTCTGTACGAAAGGACCGCCGATAAAGCCGCCCGTCGATAAAATCTGCTGGATGGCTGCATCCACCTCAGGCTTGATTTTGTTATATTGACCAACAAGGTCAACCATTGGGATTTTCATCATGTTTTTAAGTTTTAAAGCGCAAAAATACAAATTTCCACGCAGAAATTGCAGAAAAAGCAGAATTTTTTTACTATTTTTCGACATGAATCACCACAAATATCCCCGAATTATCAATAATTAGCCTCTCTGCTACCGTCATTTAGAGCGGAACGAACATACCACCACGTCATTTCGACTGGAGCGAAGCGTAGTGGCCACTCCGTTCCATTTCGGTCGAAATGACGATGAAAAATAATTTTTTCAAAAAAATGTTTTTCGTTTCAAAAAAAGTTGTATTTTTGCAGTCCGTTTCGTAAAAGGAAATAAGAACAAAAAATATTAGAAAAATGTCAAGAATTTGTCAGATTACAGGTAAGAAGGTCATCAGTGGAAACAACGTTTCACACTCAAACAGAAAGACCAAGAGAACTTTCAGTCCTAACTTGAAGATCAAGAGATTCTACGTTCCAGAGTGGGATGAATGGGTAGTTTTGAAAGTTTCTGCAGCAGGTTTGCGCACCATTGACAAGAAAGGCGTTTATCAGGCAATGATCGACGCAGCAAAAGATGGTAACCTCAACCGCTGGTAAGATATGACTATTTGAAAAAGAAGCCGTCTGCATCAAGGCGGCTTTTTTTATGTAATAAAAAAGCAAAACTAACGTTATAATTAACTGTCATTTCGACCGTAGCGGAGAAACCTCCTACAAAAAATGGATGAGATTTATTCACCAGAGGTGAATGCTTTCGCAAGCTCAGGTCTCGATTCCGCTTCGCTTCACTCGAAATGACGGAAACATGATGAAGAAACTGTTGTTTTTCATATTAATCCTCCTTCCCTCTTTTGTCTTCGGACAGAAGCAGGACGGCGTGTTGTATGGAAAAATAACCGATGAAAGCGGCAAAGCCATCGAGTTTGTCAACGTGGCGGTGCAAAACACACCGTATGGCGTGGTCTCCGACTCGCGAGGAAGCTATACGTTGAGGCTGCCATCCGACACCTTGGTGAATATAGTGTTTTCGTACGTCGGATTCGAGGAGGTGCGGCTGCAAACGAGCGTGAAACCCGGCGAACGGCGCAGTCACAACGTGACGATGATACTCGCCTCGACGATGTTGCCCGAGATGATGGTGCAGGATCAATCCATCAAATCGTCAACAATCACGAGGCTTGATGCCAAGGAGACGGTGCTGCTGCCATCGGCAGGCGCAGGTGGCGTGGAAGACCTGGTGAAGACACTCGCAGGTGTGAGCTCTACCAACGAGCTGAGCTCACAATACAACGTGCGAGGCGGCAATTTCGACGAAAACCTCATCTACGTCAACGGAATAGAGATATACAAACCGTTTCTGGTAGGCACCGGCCAACAGGAAGGTCTCAGCTTCATCAACTCGAGACTCGTCTCAAACATCGACTTCTCGGCAGGCGGCTTCGCAGCGGAATATGGCGACAAGCTCTCGTCGGTGCTCGACATCACATACAAAAAGCCTATCATACCAGCGGGGTCGTTGACACTCAGCTTGTTAGGCGCCGAGGCACACGCCGAAGGCATGGCGTTCAAAAACAAGATGAGCTACCTCATCGGAGCACGTTACAAAAACACGAAATATCTGCTCGGCAAAATGGACACAAAGGCCGACTATCAGCCAAACTTCGCTGACGTCCAAGGACTTATAACATACAACATCTCGCCACGGTTCGAGGTCTCAGCCCTCGGATACTACTCACGCAACAGCTATCTCATGATACCGACCACTCGCGAGACCGACTTCGGCAACTTGCAGGCATCGTACCGACTGAAGATATATTTCGACGGCCAGGAACTCAGCAAATACACCACAGGACTGGGTGCTGTGACATTGAACTTCAGTCCGAACGAAGATCTTAACCTCAAACTCATCGGCTCAGCGTTCTCCACAGTGGAATCTGAGACCTACGACATTCAGGGACAGTATTGGATTGGTCTTTTGGAGACTAACCCAGGAAGCGAAGAATATGGCGATGTGGTTGCTAATCAAGGAGTTGGAACGTATATCGAGCACGCAAGGAACTCATTCTACTCACGTGTTTATAGCCTCGACCACAAAGGCGCCTACAAATACAACGACAACGTCTTGAAATGGGGCGTTCGTTACCAAAACCAGATGTTCGACGACATCGTCAACGAATGGGAGATGAGTGACTCGGCAGGTTACACCCAGCCACATTTCGTCGATTCCATCTTGAACCCGAACAACCCGATGCAGACGCCACTTGAGTTGAAGGATGTCGCACACGCCCATAACGAATTGTATATCAACACCTTAGATGGTTATCTGCAAAACTCATGGCAGTTTGAATCAGAGAAAGGCAACATCTGGGTGCTGACAGCCGGACTTCGTGCCAACTACTGGGGTTACAACAACTCGGTGCATATCAGCCCGCGTGTCGGTATAGCCTTCAAGCCCGAGAAACGCCCCAACATGACATTCAGATTGTCGGGAGGTGAATACGTGCAGCCCCCATTCTACCGTGAGATTCGTATGTTCGACGGCAGTCTGGTCGACAAAGAATATGCTTCTGTGCAGAAATCATATCAGATAGTGCTCGGCCACGAATACCAGTTCGTCGCCTGGGATCGCCCGTTCATGCTTACATCGGAGATATATTACAAATATCTCAAAGACATCATCCCTTACGAAGTCGACAATATAAGAATAAGGTATTACGCCGACCAGAAAGCCACGGGTTATGCCACCGGCGTCGACTTCAAAATCAACGGAGAGTTTGTGAAAGGTATCGAGAGCTGGGCATCACTTTCGTTTATGAAAACGGCCGAAAATATCCAGTATTTCATTGATTCCAAAGGCAATATCATCTCGCAGACAGCGGTACATAACGGTGCCGACTATGTGCGCGACACCATCATCTCTGGTATCCCCCGCCCTTCCGACCAGCGCATCAACTTCGCGATATTCTTCCAAGATTACCTTCCTATAATTCCGTCGTTCAAGGTCAACCTGAAACTCATTTTCGGAACGGGATTGCCGTTCGGACCGCCTGACAGCGAGCGTTATCAGCAGAAATACAGGACACCGCCTTATCGCCGCGTCGATTTAGGCTTCAGCAAACAACTGATTGGCGACGAGACATCATTTAAGAATCCTCGCAACCCATTGAATTACATAAGAAACTGCTGGATAAGCCTCGAAGTGTTCAACCTCTTGGGTGTCAACAACGTGAGCTCCTACATGTGGGTCACCGACGTGTACAATGTGCAGTACGCCGTACCTAACTATCTGACTGGCAGACAGTTAAACCTAAAACTTATAGTGGAGTTCTAAAGAATCAATTTTAGTCCCTATTATACTAAAGACTAACGACTAAAGACTAAAGTCTAATTTCCACAGGTTTTATCATATTTTCCGGCCTTAAAATGCGGTCAAGCTGCTCTTTGGTGAGAAGACCGTGTTCGAGGACGAGCTCATACACGCCACGACCAGTCTCACTTGCCTCTTTCGCAATTTTTGTCGACTCTTTGTAGCCGATAATCGGGTTAAGCATTGTCACTATGCCAATGCTGTTTTCAACCATCCTGCGGCAATGGTCGGCGTTGGCCTCGATACCTTCGATACAAAGCTTCCTCAATGTATCCAAACCATTGGTTAACAAGTGTATAGACTCAAATAAGCTGTATGCGATGACAGGTTCCATCACGTTCAACTCGAGCTGTCCGTTGTCGGAAGCGAGGGTGATGGTGAGTTCGTTGCCGATGATTTTGTAACAAATCTGGTTCATCACCTCCGGGATGACAGGGTTCACCTTTCCCGGCATGATTGACGAGCCTGGCTGACGTTGTGGCAAGTTGATTTCGTTGAGACCGCATCGCGGACCCGAGCTCATCAGGCGCAAATCGTTGCACATCTTATTGATTTTGATGCACAAACGTTTCATTGCGGCACTGTATTGAATCATGCAAGAGGTGGCACTCGTCGCCTCTATGAGGTTGTCGGCGAGGGTGATGTTCCAGCCTGTTATTTTGCGTAAAGCGTTGATACACGCGCCACTATATCCTGGCTTGGAGCAGATACCAGTTCCGATAGCCGTTGCTCCCATGTTCACAACGAGGAACTCGCGTGCAGCCATGTTGATGGTCTTCAGCTCACCGCGTAGTGCTGCGGCAAAGCCGCTGAAAGTCTGTCCGAGCGTCATCGGGACGGCATCTTGAAGCTGAGTACGCCCCATCTTGATGACATTTTTAAACTCTTCGGCTTTCTTTTCGAGAGAGCCTATCAAATCAACAAGATGTGGCAGGAAAGCCTCGTGTTCGAGCACCATGGCGAGATGTATCGCGCACGGATAAGCGTCGTTGGTTGACTGTGAAGCGTTGACGATGTCGTTTGGTGAGCAATATTGGTATTCTCCACGTTTGTGTCCCATGATTTCAAGGGCGCGGTTGGCTATGACCTCGTTGGCGCACATATTGGTGGAAGTGCCAGCTCCGCCTTGAATCATGTCAATCGGGAACTGGTCATGATGCTTGCCTTCGAGAAGCTCATCACAAGCCTGACAGATGGCATCGTATTGCTCGCGGCTGATCATCTCGAGCTCATAATTGGCTATGGCGGCAGCTTTTTTCGTCAAAGCCATGCCTTTTATGAAGTTAGGGTAGCTCGACATGAGGTTACCGCTTATGTGGAAATTCTCTATTGCTCTAACAGTCTGTACGCCATAAAGCGCATCGGCTGGCACCTGTTTTGGGCCAAGCAAATCGCTCTCTACTCTGAAATTATCCGTAATCATTGCTTAATCAACCAGTAACAAAATCTTTTCAAAATTCAATCAAATAATTTGCAAAGATACGACTAAAATTTGAAACGGCGACAAAAATAGTAAAATAATTTACTATAAATCTGTTTACAAGTCTGGAATGAACTACTAATCGACAAGAGCGACTTGTTGGTAATCCTTAACAAATCCTAATATTGCCGTTTGAATTTTCTCCAAAGTATGACGACTCGGATGACGCAAACCCGTGGTATAATGACTTAACTGCTTCTTATTGATGCCAGTCGCATGCGCCAACCATGTCAGAGTAAATGGTGAATATCTCAAAAACGATCCCGTGTCATATTTGTACTCAAAATCCAGGTTTTCAAAATCAAATTGCCGACCTTCTCTGACAAAAATGGTCTCCATGTCTTTCTTACTTTTCAAAAAATCGAGTTTGGCCTCGGTAATACTGTTTCCTTGACCCAACAACATAAAACCCAGGGTATTATCCACCGTATAGATGTCGTAGGTCAAATCTTTGCCAATCTCAATCATTGCGGTTGTTTTCATGGTCTTTCATTTTTATAGTTTAACACCAGATTGTTTACTAATAGCTTTCAAAGTGCCAAATTTTGCCTCTTGCGATTTGTGATGACTTAATGGAAAAATATTTCCAGTAATCGGACTATACCAATATGGATGGTCACCATCATACAAAAAATAACACCCAGCTCTTTTGAGCTTCCTTTCAATCTCAGAGTATTTCATAAATACCAGTCTTTAATTCCGTTGCAAAGATAGAAATTTTTCTAACATTTTGCATAAAAAACATCAATTTTTTTAAAAATTCTTATTTTCCCCAGTTGTCTCTGTCTAAACTGCGATATTGAATAGCTTCTGCGAGGTGTTCGGGCTGTATTTTTTCTGAGCCGGCAAGGTCGGCAATTGTGCGTGAGACCTTGAGGATTCTGTCGCGGGCACGGGCTGAAAGACCTAATCGCTCCATGGCGTTTTTCAGTAAAAGACCGCACTGTTCATCCAAATCGCAATATTTTTGAATCATTTTTGCAGTCATCTGAGCGTTACAATGTATTCCTGGCACATCGGCGAAACGCTGCACCTGAATCATTCGGGCTTTGACGACACGTGCGCGGACGTCGACGCTTTTCTCTCCCGGTTTCTTCTGTGCCAGCTCCTCGTAAGAAATAGGAAACGTCTCGATATGCAAGTCGATGCGGTCAAGCAAAGGCCCTGAGATCCTTGACAGATACGTCTCCACCTGTCCTGGCTTGCATGTACACTCCTTCGTCGGGTGGTTGTAATAGCCGCACGGACAAGGATTCATGGCCGCCACAAGCATGAAATTCGCCGGAAACTCCACCGTCTGCTTGGCACGTGCTATAGTCACCATACGGTCTTCCATCGGCTGGCGCAGCACTTCAAGAACCTGACGCTTGAATTCCGGCAGCTCATCAAGAAAAAGCACACCGTTATGTGCCAGCGATATCTCACCGGGCTGCGGATAGGTGCCGCCACCAACCAAGCCGACGTACGACGTGGTGTGATGCGGACTTCGGAATGGTCGGGTGCGCATCAGCGAGACACCATGCCCCAGCATACCGACCACAGAGTGAATCTTTGTCGTTTCAAGAGCCTCTTTCAGCGTCATCGGAGGCAAAATAGTCGGTAATCGCTTGGCTAACATGGTCTTGCCACTACCTGGCGGACCTATAAGAATCACGTTATGTGAGCCCGCAGCCGCCACTTCGAGAGCACGTTTTATGTTCTCTTGCCCACGAACATCCGAGAAATCGAAGTCATAGACATTGTCGGTCATCTCTTCTTCAAGGTTCAGTTTTACAGGCTCCAGATGATGAAAACCATTGAAAAAGTTGATTACATCCATGATTGTCTCCACTCCGTACACCTCGATATCTTCCACCACCGCAGCCTCATTGGCATTGGCTTTAGGCACTATCACGCCTTTGAAGCCCTCCTCGGCAGCTTTTATCGCTATCGGCAAGGCTCCTTTTATCGGGTTGATGCTGCCATCAAGCGAAAGCTCACCCATTATTATGTATTTGTCAAGCAAATCGACGCTAACCTGTTCCGTGGCTGCAAGTATTGCTATCGCCAACGGCAGGTCATAACTCGAGCCCTCCTTACGGATGTCGGCTGGCGCCATGTTAATGGTGATTTTCCGCTTCGGGTATTTTAACCCGTTGTTACTCAACGCCGCTTCTATCCGCTGCTGGCTCTCTTTCACCGCACTGTCGGGCAATCCGACCAGAAAAAACTGCACTCCACGATCACTGTTGACCTCAATGGTTACAGTAATGGCATCAATGCCATTTAAGGCACTTCCAAAAGTTTTTACTAACATAATAGTTGGTTTTTAGTTAATGTTATTGTTATTTATTCCGACCGTCATTTCGAGCGTAACGAAGTGAAGTCGAGAAATCACCGCCACCAGAATTCAGATGCACATGTATTGATTCAATGCCAGTGATTTATTCACCAAGGTGAATGCTCTTGCTTCGCTCGGGTCTCCATTCCGCTCCGCTTCAGTCGAAATGAGGATACCCTATTTTTTAGGTTTATATCGTGATTTTTGTAAAACATCTTGATAATCAGTAATTTGCATCATTTCATTAAGCATAACATCATTATTCGTCATGAAAGAGCGCACGATTTGCAATCCGAGATAGTCACCCAGTCGTGCAGGCGAGTCGTTGCCAAACGCTGTCGTGAACGGACCGTCGTTGAACAATGCCCGACGATGGTCCAACACATTGTTATACAACATATTATTACCAACAACAGCAGCCCAAACAGCACCCTCGTTATCCTCTGCCCACTCCATCTGCTGCCTTGAATAACCAAGAATCACCGAGTCGGGTAACGAAGGATTCATAGCCTCAATGAAATAAAGCTCTTTGCCATGCTCTACCATCTCGGCGAGGACGCTCTTCTGGTTAATACGGTTGCCGTATGTATGATAATAAAAGGCTTCCGCCAAATCTCTCGTCAACGCAACAGGCTGCATACGCCGTGACTGATACCTCGGAAATCCGATTTGGTCGTAGACTAAGTCGTTGTTACTCAAGTAGAAATCCAGTCCTATCATCACACATTCGTCGTTGATGCTTATCGGATTATTGTAATAGGAGCCCGACACGTAAGTGTAAGTCGGGACTGGCATCCATTCGGGGAAATAATACCTGTAATGCTGATAAACATCTCTCACCTCATCTTCCACAACCCCAATATCAGGAAATGTCTCATCCACTAAATCATTGATTTTCAGCATAAAAGTATCAGTCACAAAGTCTTTCATGTAACCTATTTCCTCCTCATTGGGGTTTTCAATCAAAAAATCGCTGAACTGCGGCAGTATCGCACGATACTCCTCCTCGAAATTGGCGGTATCGATGGCAAAAAGTGCCTTGTTGAACTCTACAATTGTCACCTCTTTCGGCTCCATTTTCTGATATGGCACATTCAGCTTTTTCTTGTAACCCGCTGATTTTGAGCATGATACATACATTATCAGCATCACAAATATCCCAAAACAAAACTTCTTCATACTACAAACTCTAAACTTAAATACTGACTCTCAACTCTCAACTCTTAACTCTCAACTTTAATCTCAGTTGAAATGACATATTGTCTTACCATCTCAAGTGCTGTGATTGAAGCACGTTCGATGTTGTTTCCTCTGTCTTTTCCGAAGTTACAGCGTTTCGACACCACACCATCAGGTCCGGCCACTGCTATCCACACTGTGCCTACCGGGTTCTCTTCTGTCGCTCCGCCTGGTCCGGCCACGCCTGTGGTCGCCACTGCGTAGTCAGTCTTGAGCAAAGCCCTTACACCTGTCGCCATCTGCTCCGCGACTTGTTGACTTACAACGGTATACTTCTCCACATCGGCATGGTTCACACCCAGAACCTCCTCTTTCACTGAGGTTGCGTACGACACCACAGTGCCTTTGAAAACCTCCGAACTGCCTGGTATTGCCGTTATCATCTTCGCTATCGTGCCACCGGTGCAGCTTTCAGCCGATGACAATGTTTTGCCAGCCACCTTGAGTTTCTCCAAAACAGCTTCCGCTATAGGTTTCTCATCGTATCCGAAGATGTATTGTCCGATGATTTTTGCCAACTTATCTATCTCATTATCAATGGCTTGCTGTAAAAATCCCCTATCAGGATGACGGCCGTCGAGACGCAGACGCACCATGCCATATTGCGGCAGATACGCCAGCGACAGGAAGTCAGGCAGTGCGTCTTCCCAGTCTTTGATGGCATCGGCGAGGAACGACTCACCCACTCCTGTGGTCATCACCACCTTACTAATATATGGTGTCACCTTGAAATGCTTCATAAGCTTAGGCAGAATCTCCTGTTCGAACACGTTTTTCATCTCGAAAGGCACGCCTGGCATCGAGATATACACCGATTTGCCCTTTTCGAACCACATACAAGGTGCTGTGCCATAACGGTTGGGGATATAAGTGCATGATTTAGGGATGTACGCCTGACCACGGTTACGCTCAGTCATCTGATAGCCACGCAACTTAAAGATACTCATAACGTTATCATACGCATCCTGACAAAACTCGAGTTCTGTGCCAAAGTATTTGCACAGTGTCGGCTTGGTGATGTCATCCGCCGTCGGTCCCAGCCCGCCTGTCATCACAATGATTTCAACATCTGAGCAGGCATCCAATGCGTCCACGATATCCTTCTCGCCATCGCCTATAGTCAAGGTGGAAATCACCTCTATTCCATTGTTGGTCAAGATATTACCAAGCCATGCGGCATTAGTGTTAATCACCTGTCCAATCAGCAGCTCATCGCCAATTGAAATGATTTTAGCCTTCACAAAATCGTTGTCTCTCTTCATTTTTTTATACTTTTCTTAGCATTTCGAGCGTAACGAAGTGAAGTCGAGAAATATCATGAGATTTATTCGCCTTTGGCGAATGCTTTCGCTTCGCTCAGGTCTCCATTCCGCTCCGCTTCAGTCGAAATGACGTTTGTAAAACGTTACAAAATTAAACATTAATATTTTACAAAGTTTATTTTTAACATTTTTTAACATAAGTTTCAAAATTTTGACTACTTTTGTAAAAAATTTTTAACATTTAGGCTTGATATGAACACTAAACCCATCCCTGGCTCGCAGCTCGTCTTCAACAAAGAAGGCGCGATATATCATTTGAATCTATTTCCGGAGATGCTTGCCGACAACGTCATTTTGGTTGGCGACCCCGACCGTGTTGCGGTGGTTTCAAAGCACTTCGACACAATAGAGTACAAACGTCACAACCGTGAACTTGTAACGCACACTGGCACTTACAAAGGCAAGCGTATCACAGTGCTGTCGACAGGCATGGGCACCGACAACATCGATATTGTCGTCAACGAGCTGGATGCTGTGGCGAACATTGATTTCAAGACACGCACTCCGAAAACAGAGCATCGCACGCTCAACATGGTGCGTTTGGGCACCTGCGGCGCATTGCAGCCTGAAATCGGGGTGGAAGACAGCTATGTGGCATCGCGTTATGCCATCGGCCTCGACGGCCTCGCATATTTCTATAAAGATCATAACAAAGTGATTAACAAGGAGATGACCGACGCTTTCATCAGCTTCATGAACTACCCCACCGACCTGCCGAAGCCATATATCGCGGAAAGTTCCAAGGAACTTTTCGACCGTCTGGCAGCAGATTATCATCAGGGAATCACCGCCACTTCGCCAGGATTCTACGGACCTCAGGGGCGGTCGCTACGCATGGAGCTGACATATCCGCAAATCAACCCCGACATAGAGAAGTTCAGTTACAATGGTTGGAAAGTGTGTAACTTTGAGATGGAGTCATCGGCACTGTTCAGCCTTGGTAAGATGTTGGGACACAATTGCTTAACCATATGCGCGGCAATAGCCAACCGTGTCACGGAGAAGTTCTCCGCCGACTATCATCCTTACATTGAAAAGCTGATTGAAACGACCCTCGAGAGGTTATAAGACATAGTCTTCCTGCTCGTCGACGTGTTTCATAGAGATTAGACATTCGAGGTTGACATCTATCACAGCCTCCTCGAAGAACGGAGCCGACGCCACGACATAGCTCTCGTAGCCGAAAATCATAGAGCCGCCGTCATAGGTGGCTTCTTTTTTTGATGCCACATTGTTGACAAACACCAGCGGACGCTCGGTCTTCAAGACATTTTGTCTCAATGTGTTACGGCGTATTTTCGATTGATTGACGCCACATCTTTCGGCACCTATATTAATAATGACATCCGGCGCGAGCGGCATGAGCTCGTCGACACGATTTTGGAGCAGAAACTCATCATCGTTAGTGTTGGCGAGGTCTGAGCCGATGGTAACGGCATATTTGTGACAGCCAATCTGAAGCAAATCGTCTTCGTCGGCAGGCACGAAATATTTCTTTTCAGCTTCTGTCAACTGTTTCTTTTTGAACACCTTACGCTGTCCTTGGAACATATAGACAGCCGCATTGAACTTACCGACGGGGCAGCCCACGAGCACGCCCACGGTCTCGCATTCCGATGCTATGATGTCCAAAGCTTTTTCACATTGTTTTATAAAAACGGGGTCACCGAAGCGGTCGTCACAGTCGCATCCGCTTACGGAAAGCTCAGGAAATATTACCAAAGTAGAGGCTTTTGCCTTGTGTGCCGCCTCTACTATCTTTTTCACGTTGCCATCAATATCGCCGGCCACGCATCTTATCTGTGCTAAAGTTATTTTCATCAGAACAAAAACCCTATTTCAAAACATAAATCTCTCATTGTCAACTTGTTATTGTCTTTCGACATCAGATTTGAGAAGAAATCGTCGTATGCCACCATAAACTGAAGTGTGCTGTGGTTGAGCACCTCCATCTCCATGCCGACATGCACTATCAGCGAGCTGCAGACGTCGCGGTAAGGATGTATATAATCGCCCTTGTCGTGCTTGCTGGCAATAATGTTGAAGCCGTATCCTATCTCGCCGATAATACGGAAACGGTCAGCGATAGCGTCGGTGCGCATCTTCAGCATCAACGGGATTTGCAGATAGGTGTTGTTCAAATTCCTGTCTTCAACCGTCTCGACTTCAAACTCATCGACAACCTTATATTTGTATGAAAGTTTATTGCCCACGACATTGAATCCCGATGAAAAACCATAGTTTTCGCCGAAGTAATATATTCCGGTGAAGCCAAACTGATAGCTGAATCCTGTGTCTTTGCTGACAATATTCTTGTCTGACGAGCCTAAAAAGCCGACACCAAGCCCTCCTTTCAAACCTAATTGATACTCATAACGTTGCGCTGAAGCGACGAAGGAAAACATGCCAGCGAAAAGCAATAAACAAAAAATCTTTTTCATATTTTGTCGAACGTTTAATTTTTTTAAATATCTTTGCAAAAATAATAAAAATTGTTTGAACAAATTAAAAATTTTACAATTATGAAGAAATTATTACTCGTTTTAGCTATTGTTCTGTTCGCCAATGTGGTTAGAGCAGAAGGTTTCGGCTTCTGCCTCGGGCCGAAAGTCGGTTATCAAACCACCAAATTGTCATTGGAAAAAGCTGAAATCAAGAAAGGTTTTTCTGACCATCTCACAATTGGTGTTTTTGGAAGAATATCTTTAAATAACTTCATCATCCAGCCGGAATTGCTTTGGTTCAAGAGCGGTCAGGTTTTCAATTTCAACATCGACCCTTCTGTAAACACAAACAACGGCATTAATGTCGACTTGAATCCATCACTCACCATGACTCAGCAAAATCTGGCATTGCCGATTTTTCTCGGTTATCAGATTGACGGTGGTATCCTAAAACTGAGAGCCAACGTGGGTCCTGTGATGTATTTCGTTCTGAGTCAGAAGCAGACTGTCGACTCTGAAGGGAACTCACAAAGCGTTGATTTCAAGAATCTTGACGCAAAAGGCATGACATGGGGCGCAGCTCTCAACTTCGGTCTCGACGTGTGGAAACTCACTCTCGATGTCAACTACAGCTTCGGTCTGTCCGAATTCTTCAAGTCAGATGACGTCAACTGGAGTGTGGGACAATACAGCGGCAGTTTCCATCTCGACAAGACAAAACAGAACGTGTTTACCATAACTCTTGGTCTCAAGTTCTTGTAAAATGTCAGTAACAAGCCTTCCAAGCGCGCTTTTTGTGAGAAATCGCAGGAATTTTGCCTCGATGATGACAAAAGGCGCTCTTGCTTTATTCACAGCCAACGAGGAGATGCCTCGCAATGGCGACCAGTGCTACCCTTTCCGTCAGAATTCCGACTTCTTCTATCTCACCGGAATCGACCGTGAAGGGGCTTACCTTATACTATATCCCGACCATCCGAAACCTGAGATGCGCGAGATTCTTTTCATCGAGCCTTACAGCGAGACAAAAGCCATCTGGCGAGGCGAGATGCTCGACGCAAAACAAGCCAAAGAGATTTCGGGATGTGCCAACGTGATGTACGCCGACAGCTTCAACGACGTGCTTAAAGAGCTGATACTCAGCAGCTCAAAGGTGTATCTCAACCTCTACGAATATGCGCGTTTCGAGACCAAAGTGGTCACAATCCAAGACCGTTTCGTGAAGGAGATTAAAGAGCAATATCCGCTCCACACCTTCGACCGCTCAGCACCGATTTTGAATAAGCTCCGCAAAATCAAATCTCCTGAGGAGATTGAGGTTATAAAACACGCCTGCGACATTACCGGAAAGGCTTTTCTGCATTGCATGAAGACGGTGAAACCCGGACGTTACGAATACGAGATGCAAGCCGAGATGGAATACATCTTCAAGATGAACAACGCCTCTGGTCACGCCTTCCACCCTATCATCGCAGGAGGCAAAAACGCCTGCTGTCTGCATTATTCAAAAAACGACAGCATATTGAACGACAATGAGTTACTGCTCTTCGACATGGGCTGCGAATACCAAAACTACGCCTCGGATCTGAGCAGGACGATACCTATTAACGGCAAGTTCACACCCCGTCAGAAAGAGTGCTACGAAGCCGTTTTGAGAGTGAAAAAAGAGATAACAAAGCTATATAAGGTCGGTGGCACCATCGACAAAATCAACCAGACGACATATCAGCTGATGGAGAAAGAGATGATAAAACTCGGCCTCTTCACCCAGCAAGACGTTGACAATCAAGACCCAGCGAATCCGCTGTACAGGAAATACCTCATGCACGGCATGGCGCATCATATCGGACTGGACTGCCATGACAACCTCGACAAGTACGAGCCATTTGCACCAGGCATGATACTCTCGTGCGAACCAGGCCTCTACATCCGCGAGGAAGGTATCGGCATCAGGCTTGAAGACGACATCTTGATTACTGATAATGAGCCAGTTAACTTGTTTGGAGATTTAGCAATTGAGCCCTCTGTCATTTCGAGCGAAACGTAGTGTAGTCGAGAAATCTCAGTCAAAATGACGTTTGAAAAGAAAATTTAATAAAAAATCATATCATGAAAAAGTTATTTATCACATTCGCGGCCATCATCGTAATGGCCTTCAGCGCTAAGGCGCAGACAAACATTCAGGAACAGTACGATTTTAATCGTGAGCATTTAACCACAACTTTGGAGATGTTCCAGCCGGATAACTGGGGAAGCACGTTCTTCTTCACAGATATCTATCACCCGAACAACACCAACGGTCCTACAGGTTATTACACCGAAATCGCCCGTGGCTTGAACTTCTGGCAGAACACCAAGATGAGTCCATTCAGCGCCCACGTCGAATGGAACGGCGGTCAGTTTGCAAACAACGCATGGCTCTTCGGTGCCGAGTGGTTCTTGCATTCAAAAGATTTCAAGTACAGATTGACACTTGAGGTGTTATACAAGACTATCGCCAAGGCAGACCAAGATGCGCCATTACAGTTCACAATTATATGGGGCATTGACGATTTGTTCGGTGTTAAAGGTCTGATGTTCAGCGGTTTCGCTGATTTCTGGTGGGAGACCTTGGAGTGGGGTGCCATCCTCGACGCCAACGGGATCCAGCAGATGGATGCCAACGGCAACCCCATGTACGAAACAACCACCTGTGTCTTCATCAGTGAGCCTCAGCTCTGGTACCAAATCGGCCAGTTCTTCAAATGTCCTAACTTGCATATCGGCGGTGAGGTTGAGTTGGCATACAACTTTGCGGGCGCATGGCGTAAAGACTACGTTGACAACAAAGGTTTCAACGTGTCGCCTTGCCTTGGCTTAAAATGGGTTTTCTAATTTAATATCATGTTACAAAGACTCTTTGGATTCGATCCTAAAACCATGACCATCAGGACTGAGATTCTGGCGGGTATCACCACGTTTTTGACGATGGCGTATATCCTGGCTGTCAATCCCAGTATATTCAGTGTTTTAGCTGACGGTCCAAACCCGATGCCCAACGATGCGGTGTTCACTGCCACCGCTGCTGCCTCCATTATCGGCACTCTTTTGATGGCGTTTTACGCCAAGAAGCCTTTCGGACTCGCCCCGGGCATGGGTCTGAACGCCTTCTTCGTATTCACCGTGTGCTTAGGCATGGGCTACACATGGCAGTTCGCCTTGACGGCGATCCTCCTCGAGGGTATCATCTTTATCATATTGACAGTCACCAACATACGTCAGCTTATCGTCAATGAAATTCCGAAGTCCATTAAGTATGCCATAGGTGCGGGTATCGGTCTTTACATAGCATTTATCGGCTTACGTGGCTCTGGCATCATCGTCAATGACCCAGCCACCGACGTGGCACTCGGTGACCTCAGTTCCGCGACGTCGATACTTACCATCATCGGATTTTTCATCACCGGCGTGCTCATCATCCTCAAAGTGAAGGGCGGCCTGCTCATCGGCATACTCGCCACCACAGCGATAGGCATCCCGATGGGTGTGACACAATACAACGGCATCATGTCGAATGTGCCTTCAGTCGCGCCTATCTTCTGCCAGTTCGAGTGGAGCCATGTGTTGTCGTGGGATATGCTGATAGTGGTGTTCACATTCCTCTTCTGCGATATGTTCGACACTATCGGAACTGTCGTCGGAGTGGCGGTGAAAGCCAAGATGATAGACAAAGACGGTAAAATCGACGGGGTGAACAAGATTTTGATGTCCGATGCTATCGCCACCACAGTGGGCGCATGTCTCGGCACCTCAACCACGACGACGTACATCGAGAGTGCGGCAGGCGTCGCTGAAGGCGGCCGCTCAGGACTCACAGCCTTCGTCATCGCCGTATGTTTCATCCTCGCCACCTTCCTCTCTCCATTGTTCCTCTCTATCCCTGCCGCAGCCACAGGCCCGGTGCTCTGCATAGTGGGCGTCATAATGGCAGCACCGCTGAGAGACATCAACTGGGACGACTTCTCAGAAGCCATTCCGGCATTCATCACAGCCCTGCTCATACCACTGTCATACAGCATCTCCGACGGCATCATGCTCGGCGCAATCACTTACGTGATACTCAACGCCATCTGCGGCATCTTCAAGAGAGAATACATCAAGAGAATCAGCACTACAATGTGGGTTTTGGCGATTATGTTCATTTTGAGATATATTTTCATTTAAAATAAATTACCATGTTCAACAAAGAATTCTATATCAATCACAGAGCAGCCCTTAAGAAATTGATGCACAAGGGCTTAGCTATATTCGTATCAAATGATGAGGCACCTCAAAACTACCCTGACAACACCTATCACTACCGTCAGGACAGCAACTTCGCCTATTTCTTCGGATTGAACCATCCTGATTTGGTTGGTGTTGTCGACTTTGAGAGCGGTGAGGAAATACTCTTCGGCCAGGAGGTGACCATCGACGACATCATCTGGTGCGGCCCGCTGCCGTCGTTGCAGGAACAAGGCGAGATGATTGGCATCAAAGACTGCCGCGACATCAACCGCTTCCCGGAATATATCCGTGAGCAGATGGAGAAAGGCCGTATGATTCACATTACTCCACAATATCGTGGCGGAATGGCAATAAAAATCGCCAACTACATGGACATCAACATTCATGAGGTGGAAAACTACGTCAGCCAGCTGCTCATCGAGGCCATCGTGAGTTTGCGCGAAATCAAGAGCGACATCGAGGTCAAAGAGATGGACAAGGCAGCCGACACTGCATATTTCATGCAGACCACAGCCATGAAGATGTGTAAGCCGGGCGTCATCGAACAGAGGATCAGCGGCGCCATCGAGGGTATCGCCATAGCAAGAGGCGGCATAGTATCATTTCCTAACATCGTAAGCCAGGACGGACAGACACTGCACAACCACTATCACGGCAACATTCTGAAAGAAGGACGTATGATGGTGTGCGACTGCGGTGCAGAGAGCGAGAACTACCTCGTCAGCGACTTCACACGTACCACACCTGTCGGCGGTAAGTTCAACAGCCGCCAGCGCGACGTCTATGAAATCGTGCTGAAGGCTAACATGGAAGTGGCGAAGAACACCAAGCCGGGCATCCGTTACATGGAGATGCACAAACTTGCGGTACGCACCCTCATCGAAGGCTTGCAGGGCATCGGCTTGATGAAAGGCAACGTCGACGACGCACTCGCAGTAGGAGCGCACTACCTCTTCATGCCTCACGGCCTCGGCCACATGCTCGGCATGGACGTGCACGACATGGAAGGCCTCGGCGAGATTAACGTGGGCTACGACAAAGAGACCCCACGCTCGACACAGCAGGGCTTCAGCTGCCTCCGCTGCGGCAAAGTGCTGAAACCAGGTTTCGTGGTCACCGACGAGCCAGGATGCTACTTCATCCCTACCCTCATTGACATCTGGAAAGCAGAAGGCAAACATAAAGACTTCATCAACTACGACAAACTCGAGTCGTTCAAAGACTTCGGCGGCATCCGCATCGAAGACGACCTCCTCATCACTGAGACAGGCAACAGAATCCTCGGCAAACCGATCCCGAAGACCGTGGAAGACGTGGAAAGATGCTGCGCCGAAGACAACGGCGGAATCCGCATCCCAGGAGTTTTTTAGTTAAAGGTTAAAAGAGGAAAGTTAAGAATAGAGACGCACGGTCATGCGTCTCTATATTTTTATCCACCAAAATTTTAACAATTTTTAACAAAAAAATTGGTCGCTCAAAAAAATCTAAATATCTTTGCCACAAAATTTACTATCAGTGACTAAAAAAGACAATAAAGGCTTCCTGCTTCTGCATCTGTCGGTGTTCATCGCAGGGTTTACCGGGGTGCTGGGGCGGCTCATCGAACTCGACTCCGCTGTGCTCGTTTGGCATCGGATGGCATGGGCTGCCGCGTTGATGGCTATGTTTCTTATATTTCGCAAAGAGCTGAAACGATACAGATTCCAAGATATATGCCAGATGGGAGGCGTTGGCGTGCTTCTTTGCCTTCATTGGATTTTTTTCTACGCCAGCATCAAAGCATCCAACGTGTCAATCGGTGTGGTCTGCTTTTCGTTGGTCGGGTTCTTCACGGCATTATTCGAGCCAATAATCAACAAACACCGTTTCTCCATTGTCGAGTTTCTGTTCAGCATCTTGACGGTTCTCGGTGTTTATCTCATCTTCCATTTTGACACTCGCTATCGTTTGGGAATCGCTTTCGGAATCATTTCATCAGCATTGTACGCCTTGTTCGCCATTGCCAATCAACATGTTGGAAAATGTTATGAAGCCAAGAATATGCTCTTCTGGGAAATGGTCGGCGGTCTGGTTGTCCTCAGTGCCATCTTCCCGATATACAACCATTTCCTGCCTGTCGAAAAACTCCTTCCCTCAGGTCTTGATTATCCTTACATGGCATTTATGGTGGTCGTCTGCACCATCGGTCTCTGTCTGTTGCAAATCATTGTGTTACAGAAGATTGACGCCTTCACTGCCAACCTCACCTACAATCTGGAACCTGTTTACAGCATCATTATCGCAATGCTGATGTTCAATGAATACCAAGAGCTGAATTTCTCGTTTATCCTCGGCATCGCACTCATCATCATATCGGTGGTGCTTCAAACTTTGTCGAAATTGAAAGCAAAGGATTAGTTTTTTCTAAAAAATTTTTAAAAAATAAACTGACATTTTGTCAGAATTTTGTTTCTTTGCAGTTTGTTCAGGAGATTTATTCGCCTCTGGCGAATGCTTTCGCTTCGCTCAGGTCTCCATTCCGCTTTGCTCCAGTCGAAATGACGAACACACAACCGTCATTTCGAGCGAAACGAAGTGAAGTCTTTTTTACCTCTCTAATTCATCACATAAATCATCAATACCATTTTGTGACAGTTCAATAAGTTTATTTTTATCGCCTAAATTCATGAGAATGTGATTTTCGTCAACAAAATGAAATAATTCAACTTTCAGTGTGTCTTGATTTAAATACCAGACATCATTGTCATTTACAAATCGAACAATTGCATCTCCGTTTGAGATGGTATATCCGTTTTTAGTGGTCTCAACAAGATATTGACCATTATCCGTGTTGATTATTTCTGCTTTATAAGCAATAGGATTGTTACCAGTCCAAAATTCTATAGAATTAAAGACAACAGCATCAGCGACTACACATATTTCGTAAACTGGGAGAATACTCAATCCGATAAACACCAATTCATTAATCCATTTGTCCCCGATTGAGTTGTTCCAGTCGTAACATTTGTTTGTTAAACCGAATGATCCGATGCATGAGTACATTAATAATGTACATGCCAATGCAATTGTTAATACTAATTTTTTCATGATGTTAATTTTTAATGATTTATAATACGATTAATTAAAGTTGGAATGTTTCAAATATCAGTTGTGACCATGCGTTTGCCAGCTTCGCGAGCTTTGCGTAAATCATCTTCCCAATACTTATCATGCCATTTTTGTTTAGCTTCAGAAGTACCCTCAACAAAGTTGTATAGTCTATAATCATAAACTTGTATAGTATTGTTAGCCATCACCACATTCACTTCACGACCAATTTCATGACTCAACGCCATGCCGGTCAACAATTCCACGTTACGCATAGAGCTTCGCCTCACCTTTTCACCATTTGATGGACTTCCATTCATGGTATATATAAAAGTTACGGGCATTTTCTTTGGTGCTATTAATGTGCCGCATGAACAGTCGAGCCATGGGAATGTGAGCCGCTCCCAAAAAGCCCGCATCATCCCAGTCATCTCGCCATAATATATTGGCGATGCAAGCACCAGTCCGTCAGCCTCATAACAATCTTTCAATGTCTCTGTCAGACCATCTGGAAATCGACAAACAGCTGTGTTTTGCCCTTTTAATTTGCATGCCATGCATGAGCGGCATCCTTTGTAATCAATGTCATATAGACGCACAACATTGGCGACACCACCACCTTCTTTAACACCTTGGACAAAAGCCGAGATCATACTGGCAGTATTCATAAAAAGTCGCGGACCACCATCAATAATTATTATCTTTTTCATATCTGATTTATTATTGGTTATTTCTTGATTTTGTGTATTTTTTAAAAAGTTTGTCTTCACGGAGCCTTAAAAATTTTGCATAAAACAATACGCTGGTCTGCACGTGACTTCCATTAAAAACAGGTGTATACAGACAACAATCGCCGTCATTTTCAGATAACATTGGATAAACCACCGACATATGCTTGTATGGAATGCATTTGTCTCTCTTTGAATGATATAGCACGACTGTTGAGCTTGGATGCCATCCTTTGGCACAGTCGTCCAAATCAAATGCTTCTGCCATAGCTTCGAAAATGGCGCTGCATGTATCAAGCACCGTCGGAGCGAAATAATAACGAGGGTCTTTGTTTTCGACAAGTTCGTCAAGTCTGTCAACCATATCCCACAGACTATCGTCATGGACAAGCAACAAACTGTCAAGTTTCGTGTTTAAAGCTTCTTCGGAAAAAAAATCACTCATTTGAAGTGTATCGAGACACTCAGGATGGCTGTAGAAAATACTCCGCAAACCTTCTAGATATACTGCGGGCGTGCTACCCATGTGATTTGTTGCTAATGCGTTTTTGTATAGTTCAATAGGTGTATAGACTCCGTCGCCACAAAGGCTCCATTTCAAATTAATCTGGCTCGCCAGGCTGTCGGGAAGCTCGGTCTCAATATATTTATGCATAGCCAGAGCATATCCGCCACCTTGACTGTAGCCCATGTTCCAGGTATAGAATTCATCGTCTAATTCGATGCCAGCATCTTTGATGATTGTCAAAGCTGTCAATACGCAGTCGGTCGCACATCTAGCATGGTAATTCAAAGCAGTATAAGCAAAAGGCTCACCTTCTGTAATACCACAGCCATAATAATCGGGGAAAACACAAATAGTGTTGTCGGCAGTCAAAACAGCCTCTATAGGAAGACTGTTTGATGGTGCGATTTGATAACTCGGAGCCACTATTCTGTGATATACAAGCATGTTTGCAGGCTTGTTGTCGTTGATAATCGGTATTGTGACAAGTCCTGAAAGCATAATTGTGTCACCTTTAGGTGATACTGATGGATATGCAAAGGCTATCGCACGAAAAGTCGTCTTTTTTACTTTATTTTTCCCTTTGTTCAACACAAAACGGTGCGTTTTTATATGCCATTTTATGACAAATCCAAACTGTCTTACTGGTACATGCAACACATCAAGTTGACGAGCGGCAGTATTTATTCCTTCGTTAAGGAGCTGTTTGAATGTGTAATCATGAATGTCTAATATGCGATATGTAGTGCTTACGCTGTCGGCATAATTATTTGTTATAGTCCGTGATTCTAAAGAAAAACAGACAGATAATAATAGTACAAATAGTAATGCCTTTTTCATAATAATCCATTAATTGTTATATGTCAGTCACATAAATCATTGATTTTTATGTCAAAAAACTGTATTGTCGTTATATCACCACATCCTTCGGTTATCTCAACTTTGTTGATAGTGTTGTTGTCTTTTCTACAATATATAGTAAGCATATAGAACATTCGTTTCATATTGTGTTGTTTGGGCTTCAAATCGGCAACCCAGAACTTCCCGCTATCTTTAATACTAATATCAAAAACGGTTTTATCGAATAAGTTTTTACCTGATGCACTGCCCATAATTATGTTTTCGATGCCTTTATAAATTTTACGGGATTTTTTATCAAGCACTTCTTCGATACCGTCAGTGATTTTTGTTACTTTATCACCATCAGAAACTATTGCGAGAGAGTAAGGTGAAGTATACTCCCATCTCATATGGTCCGGGCTATTATAACTCATAATGCCTTCTGATACACTCGGTTCAGTTAGTATAGTCATTATTCTTTGTTGTGTAAAACGACAATTCATACATTGTATAGAATTCGCCGTTTGATTCAACATTTGTATGACTTCATCTTGTGTTTGTGAATTACCAACTACACCTACAAATAATATAGTTATAACCAAAAACAACTTCTTCATATCATTTCATGATCAAAAAACAACCTGCAACTATTAAAATCAGTCCTATCCAACGTAAAAATGGCACTGATTCACCAAAAATAAGCCATGCCGCGATCATTCCAAAAACGAAAGACAGGCTTGTTAGAGGATGGGCTTGATTGAACGGGAACTTCTTTAAAATATAGATCCACAGCACTAATGCCAGGCTACAGCTGATACCACTTGCATATAGCCACCAATCAACTAAAACTGTTTTAAAATATGTCCAAGTCCATTCGAATTTGCCAAGTTTATCCAAGGCTAGTTTCAGGAGAACCTGTCCTCCAGCAAGAAAGAGTGTTTGCAACAATGTAAGTCCAATAAGTTTCCACATATTTATTTTATCCTGTTTTTTTGTATATAATCAGCCATCGTAGCCACCGATTTGAAAATCTCATTACATTGTGAGAAATCTTTCAATACAATACCGTAATTTCTCTCCATAACCCAAGCAAGTTCCAGAATATCAAGACTTTCTAAGCCCAGACCTTCTTCTCCAAACAATGGTGCATTTTTATCAATGTCTTCCGACCTGATGTCTTCCAAATGCAGAGCCCATATAATCTGCAACTTAAGCTTGTATATCAATTCATTCATATCAGTTTTGAATAATCGGTTTTACCCATGACATTTTTGGGTAATTCTTTGATAAACATAATCTTATATGGCTGAAGATATATTGGCAGATTAGTTTTGCTGTATTTAATAACTTTGTTTTTATTAAATATGCTACTTTTCTTTAATATCACATAAGCTATAGGAATACTGCTTTGAGGATGTGATGGGTCGACATTTCCAACGACCGCACAATCTTTTACAGTCGGACAATCAAGCAATGCCATTTCGATTTCTAAAGGGAACACCTTCAATCCATCATAACGCACAATCATGCGTTTGCTGCGACCCACAACAAACAATTCCCCTGTTTCCGTCAAACGTCCAATGTCACCAGTATGTATCCATATTTTTCCGTCATGCTTACGAATAAGTTGATCTGTCGCTTGCTGGTTTTCAAAATATCCGTAAAACTTTGTAGAAGGACATACGCACACCTCATCATCGATTATTTTAACCTCATGGTCAGCTATAATGTGTCCCGCATAACCCAACTCATATTTATTTGGAGAATCTTGTGCTGTTATAGCAACGACACCAGCAGTTTCTGTCATGCCATACATCTTCATGACATTGGCATGGCAACCATGACTTTGTAAAAAAAGACTAATGTCTCTCTCATAAGCCGGATTTAATACATCACCTGCAATAGTAATTGTTTTCAGGGAATCAAGACTATAAGATTGGTTTTTGCGACTATAAATCGTATCCCAATTTGAAGGTATGGTAAAAACATGTTGAGGTTTGTATTTACTAATTATTTTGATGAAATCGCAGGGTTTCCATATTGGAATTATCACAATTTTCATTCCACATGACAAAGGCCAATATATTGATGCGTTGAAACCAGAATATGCAAATATTGGCAATAGATCCAAAACAGTATCATCTGATGTAATATCATAATAACACATTGCCGATTGTGTTTTATTGATATTTTCAGCTGTAAGCAAAACACTCTTAGAAACACCCGTCGTGCCTGAGGTTTGAAAAATCATTTGTGGCTCGTTTTCCTGCCATTCATAACAATCAACTTTATCCTCTGAAGACGAATTGATGATATAATCCCAGTGTTTAAAGCGTTTGTCTGAAAAGAATGCAATCTTGCGTCCGTTAAACAATTCTCCAAAGCTATACCAAAATGCTACCTGTTTTGGAAAAACCTCGCATCCGCGCATTACGAAGATATGCTCTACATTCATTTCAGATGCGACTTTTGCTGTGTCTTTTACATTGAAATTCATGATAAACAACATCTTCGAGTGTGTTTTGTTTACTATCGACACGACTTGTTTTGCTTTAAATAATACGTTAATTAGGCAAACAACAGCCCCTAATTTGTTCAAAGCATAAACAAGCGCGATGCTTTCTGGGGTGGTGGGTAATGCTACCGATACTATATCTCCATGTTTAATCCCGAGATTATGCAATCCTGATGTTACATCCTCAATCATCTTGCCCAATCTGCCATAAGTGATTGAAAGCCCAAAATAAACCAGAGCAACATCGTCGGGTTTTGTCGCAATTTGTTGAGTTATGCGATCATGTAAATTCATACATAGTCTTTTTAGGGCTGATTCCCGTCACCCAACAATTCACAAACTACTTGAAACATAAAAGAAAAGCGTGGGAATCTGCACTCTTGCTTATCCCACACACCGAGGCTCTCGCATTGCCTACCTTTCGAGGATAAGCAATGTCGAAGCCCACGCAGAATATACATATTGATAGGTATCAGGCGACACCCTAATATATAACAAACCCCATGGACGTCAGCCCACTGCTTTATCGTGCGAAAGGTTATGAATTTGCGAGATTCAGTGTGTCGCAGATAAAACGTCAGCACAACGTCTTTCCTATATGTTTGTCACCCGCCGTCCCAACAACATGGACCCGACAAATGACAACGCAAAAATAATAATTTTTTTTGTTATGATCATAAAAATTAAAATAAAATTTTACTTTTCGGTCTAATTACTAATTGTCTATTGCAAGAGATATTTATAACATTACTATATTTAGTCTATTTTACTAAACTTTTTCTTGCTATTTCAAAAATATTTCGTATTTTTGCAGCGAATTGGTTTATTATATTATACTTTTTATGATACTTAGCGACACGATTAAAGAAAGACGAGCGAAACTGAAGCTTTCGCAAGCCGACCTCGCCGAAATGGCACAGGTGAGCCTCGCCACAGTGAAAGACATCGAACGTGGGAAAGGGAATCCCTCTCTACAAACTATAGAGAAACTACTCGACATTTTGGGACTCGAGATAGTGTATCGTATCCGACAGACAATTTAAAACATATTGATTATGATACGATTAAATGTTTTTTGGAATAACAAAAAAGCCGGGATTCTGACTGAAATCAGGCCAGGAAGAGGCTATATTTTTGAATATAATCCTCTGTATTTGGCGAGTGAACTCCCACATGTTTCAATGACGCTACCCAAGTCAAAAACACCATACGAAAGCGAGCGTCTATTCCCGTTTTTCGCCAATATGCTGCCTGAAGGGACACTACGTCGTGTAGTCTGCCGCACAAATCATATCGATGAGAAAGACTATTTTGGCATTCTTTACGCAATGTCTGATGTGGATAATATTGGTGCTGTAAGTTTAAAAAAGATTGAAAATGAAGTCAATGACACTCAGTTTTAACCTCGATGCGAGGCATCATACCGACGAGATGACTCAAGCCATGCAACGCATCTCGCTGTCAGGTGTTCAAGAGAAATTTCCCGCCGTGGTTGATGGTGGCAAAATCCGTCTCGCCGCCGACGGCGAACGCTCAACTCATATACTGAAGCCTGCGCCATGGGATGTTTCACTCTCCGAGCGATGGCACATTCCCGCCAACGAGTACCTCACCATGCAAATAGCATCGCAGGTGTACGGCATCGAGGTGGCCGACAACGGACTTTGCAAAACTCCAAACGGACATCTGGTATATATCACCAGCCGCTTCGATATCAGTCCCAGCGGAATCAAATACCCGATGGAGGACATGGCAACCTTGATTGGCAAAAGCGAAAATTACGGTGGCACCACTTTCAAATACAAAGGCTCGTATCTGGATATCGCCAAATGCATTCGCCGATACATCCCGGCATGGATGACAGAGATGGAGAAATTCTTTGAACTTGTGGTTTTCAACTACATATATGCCAATGGCGACGCTCATCTTAAGAATTTTTCAGTGATGCTAAGCGACGGCGATTACCATCTCACCCCGGCATACGATCTTTTAAACACAGCACTTCACGTTCGTGATGAAGATTTTGCCCTTGACGGAGGTCTGTCGCCTGATATGCCGCGTAGCGAAAACTATATCCGCACAGGCCATCCGTGTCGTCAGGATTTCGAATGGTTTGCCAACGAGATATATCTTGTCAACAGCCGTTCACACAAGATTTTGGACAAATTCATGGCCGTGCCAGATGCCACCCGTCAGTTAATAAATGACAGTCAATTATCTGAAAAACTCAAGCGTAACTACCTTCGAATAATAACCGAACGTGTCAGCAGATTTGTGCGACAATAAAATTTTTACATTTTTTAACTGACATTTTGTCAGAATTTTGTATCTTTGCAGTTTGTTCAGGAGATTTATTCGCCTCTGGCGAATGCTTTCGCTTTGCTCCAGTCGAAATGACGAACACACAACCGTCATTTCGAGCGAAACGAAGTGAAGTCGAGACCTGAGCGAAGCGAAAGCATTAACCGCAGGTTAATAAATCTCAATAGAAAAGAATAATAAACATTTATAAAATGAAAATATCATATAATTGGCTAAAGCAGTACATCAAATGCGACCTCCCGGCGGAGGAATTGGGAAAAACATTGACCGGAACAGGTCTCGAAGTTGAAGACATGACTCGTTATGAGTCGGTGAAAGGCGGCCTCAAAGGCGTCGTCGTCGGAAAGGTGCTCACATGCATCGACCACCCTAACTCCGACCACCTCCACATCACCACCGTCGACGTCGGTCAGGCTGAGCCTCTGCATATAGTGTGCGGCGCCCCTAACGTGGCAGCCGGACAGAAAGTCCTCGTGGCAACAATAGGTACCGAGCTCTGGATAGGCGACGAACATATCACCATCAAGAAAGGCAAGATCCGCGGCGAGGTGTCGGAAGGCATGATATGCGCCGAAGACGAGCTTCAACTCGGCGCTTCTCACGAAGGCATCATGGTGCTTCCCGACAACTACGAAGTGGGCAAGCCTGCCTCGTTCTACTTCCCTGTGGAAGAAGACTACACCTACGAGATAGGCCTCACCGCCAACCGTTCCGACGCCACATCGCACATCGGATGCGACCGCGACCTCGTGGCTGCCCTCAACCATAAAAACAACACCCGTCAATATATAATCGAACGCCCTTCTGTCGACGCTTTCAAGGTGGAAAACACCAGCAACGACATCGAAGTCATCGTGGAAGACACCAAGAACTGCCCACGCTACAGCGGCGTCACCGTCAGCGGCGTAAAGGTAGGCCCTTCACCGTCATGGCTCAAAAACCGCCTCGAAGCAGTCGGACTGCGCTCAATCAACAACATCGTCGACATCTCCAACTACGTCTTGATGGAAGTCGGACAGCCTCTTCACATCTTCGACGCAGATAAGATAAAAGGTAAGAAGGTGATTGTCAAATGCTTGGCAAAAGACACCCCGTTCACCACTCTTGACGGCGTGCAGCGCAAGCTCAGCAACACCAACCTCATGATTTGCAACGCCGAAGCGCCTATGTGCATAGCCGGCGTGTTCGGCGGCCTCGACTCTGGAGTGACAGAAGAGACCAAGAACGTCTTCATCGAGAGCGCCTACTTCAACCCCACCTCCATCCGTAAGACAGCGCGTTTCCACGGACTTCAGACCGACGCCAGCTTCCGCTTCGAACGCGGCTGCGACCCTAACATCACCATCTACGCACTGAAACGCGCGGCATTGCTGGTGAAAGAACTCGCAGGCGGCACAGTGTCATCAGAAGTGAAAGACGTGAAAAACGGCGACTTCACCCCTGTCCGCGTACAGTTCAAGTTCGACTATCTCAACAAGATAGCAGGCCAGAAAATTGAAAAAGAAATAGCCGTCAATATCCTTAAAGACCTTGACTGCCAGGTGGTTGAGCTCACCGACGCATACGTCACCGTCGACATCCCTACATGCAAAGTCGATGTCTATCGTCCAGCCGACCTCGTCGAGGAAATCCTCCGCATCTACGGCTACGACAACATCGCCATCCCTACGAAAATCAACGCCAGCATCAACGTCAACCCTAAACCTGACAAAGAGAAGATTCAGAAAGAAATCTCTATCATGCTGGCTTCCAACGGTTTCTACGAGATAATGAACAACTCTCTCACGAAATCGGCATATACAAGAGACCTCGACAGCTTCGACGAGGCCAACAACGTGAAGATTCTCAACCCGTTGAGCTCCGACCTCGACGTGATGCGCCAGTCGCTGCTGTTCGGCGGACTCGAGAGCATCGCCCGCAACCAGAGCTTCAAGAACTTCGACATGAAATTCTTCGAGTTCGGCAACGTCTATAGCTTCAACGCCGCCAACAAAGCAACAGAGCAGAAGCCTCTCAACCCTTACAACGAGAACTTCCGCCTCGACATGCTCATCACCGGCAACGACAGAGAAGAGTCATGGAATGGCAAGCCGATGAGCCTCTCATTCTACGACTTGAAGAAATATGTCCTCGGCATCTTCCACAAAATCGGCATCAACGCCGACAGCCTCGAGATGACAGAAGGCAATGAGTCACATTATGACTATTCAATCGTTTACTCATTGAATAACAATAAGTTAGTAACTTTAGGCAAAATCAACGCAAAGACCTTGAAGATGTTCGACGTGAAGAAAGATGTCTTCTACGCCACATTCGACTGGGATGCCGTCTTAAAAGTCATCAAGAGCTTGAAGACCATCAGCTTCGAGGCATTGCCGAAGTTCCCGAGCGTACGCCGCGACCTCGCCCTCGTTCTGGATAAGAACGTGACATTCGAACAAATCAAGAAACTGGCATTCGCCACAGAGCGTAACATCCTGAAATCAGTGAATTTGTTCGACATCTACGAAGGTGACAAGATTCCTGCAGGCAAGAAACAGTATGCTGTCAGCTTCACGATCCAAGATAAGCAGAAGACTTTGACCGACAAGGTCATTGAGAAGACCATGGCAAGGATTCAGCAGGCTATCGAGCAACAACTTAACGCGACATTGAGATGATTGATATTCAATCGATTAAACAACGTTTCGGCATCATCGGCAACGACCCTGCTCTGAACCGTGCCATCGAAGTGGCAGTACAAGTGGCTGCCACCGACCTCACCGTGTTCATCAACGGAGAGAGCGGCACCGGTAAAGACGTGTTTCCGCAGATAATACACCAGAACAGTGTACGCAAACATGGTCCTTACTTCGCCATCAACTGCGGCGCCATCCCGGAAGGCACCATCGACTCGGAGCTGTTCGGTCACGAAAAAGGCTCATTTACAGGGGCTTACGACACCCGTAAAGGCTACTTCGAGGTGGCTGACGGCGGCACCTTGTTCCTCGATGAAGTAGGCGAGCTGCCATTAGCGACGCAGGCCCGACTGCTGAGAGTGCTCGAAAACGGTGAGTTTATCAAAGTTGGCTCGTCGAAGATTCAGAAAACCAACGTCAGAGTGGTCGCCGCCACCAACGTCGACATTCCGATGGCCATCGAAAAAGGACGCTTCCGCGAGGACTTGTACTATCGTCTCAACACCGTCCCGATTCACATCCCTGCTTTGCGCGAACGTAAAGACGACATCAAGCTGCTTTTCAGAAAGTTCGCTTCCGACTTCGCTGAGAAATACCATATTCCGGCAGTGACACTCACTCCAGAAGCCCTCACGATGTTCGAAAACTACCGCTGGGACGGCAACATACGTCAGCTGAAGAACGTCACCGAGCAGATTTCTATCATTGAGACTGAGCGCATTATAACACCTGAGATACTGAAAAACTATCTGCCCGAGCAGACAGCTCTTCCTGCCATCTTCAAAGACGAGAGCAAAGCCGACTCCATCTCCGAGCGCGACATCCTTTACAAGGTGCTGTTCGACATGAAGAAAGACATCGCCGAGCTCCGCAAGACCGTCGACGAGCTGACAGCAGGACATATTCCGACAACGACACAGATTGCCACACCTATCAAGGCGACCGTCATCAACAGTTCGAGAAACACCAACCTCGTAGAATACGAGAACACCCAAGATGCCGAGGTAGAATACCTTCAGGAGAAGCCTGCAATTGACAACCTCTCGCTCCAAGACAAGGAAAACGAAGTGATTATCAAGGCATTACAAAAACACAACGGCAAACGCAAAGACGCAGCGAAAGAGCTGGGAATCAGCGAGCGCACATTGTACAGAAAGATTAAAGAATACAATATTAATATGTGATGATAAAAAAAGTTAACACCTTATTAATATTAATAGCGGCTCTCGTGCTGACAAGCTGCGGCATCTACTCTTTCACCGGAGCGAGCATCCCTGCTGAGGCGAAAACCGTGTCGGTGCAGCATTTCCCGAACAACGCCAACTTGGTCAACCCGATGCTCAGCGACATGATTACCAACAATCTGCGCGACCGCTTCATGAACCAGACATCACTCGACGAGGTGTCCGACAACGGCGACCTCGCCATCGAAGGTGAGATAATCGACTACAAGACGGCCCCTACTGCCATCACCGGCGACCAAGTAGCCGCCTTGAACCGCCTCACCATCACCGTGAACGTCAGGTTTTACAACAGATACGACGAATCGAAGAACTTCGAGCAGAAGTTCTCTCAATACGACGATTACCCGAGCACTCAGGACTTGAACGTGGTGCAGGAAGCACTTGTCAACACTATATGCGACAAGTTGTGCGAAGACATTTTCAACAAAGCTGTTGTTAACTGGTAGACATGGACATAAAGAAACTGACACGGTTATTTGAAAATCTTGAAATCATTGACACTCAGGATGTTAACACACTCAAGGAGATTGTGAAGGAGTTCCCTTACTTCACAGCGGCTCAAGTGTTGCTTG
>JAEEGH010000397.1_pt1 | contig 202253 bp, 178 predicted proteins | sample 9134181 | NCBI WGS metagenome assembly JAEEGH01 (sample SAMN16246544, study PRJNA631951) | gut metagenome | biome: gut microbiome; feature: rumen; material: DP-attached | host: Bos | place: Iran: Karaj | collected 2018-10 | reverse complement strand
CATCCACGATCCAGTACCGCCAATGGCGGGAAAATAACCGCTAAGAGTACTTGCAGACAAGACAAAGGCTATTCGTCGTTAAAACCTTTGCGGCTGCAAAGGTACAAAGAATTTTTCATCTGTGCAAATAAAATAAAAGATTTTTGGGCGAAAGGACGAGAGGCGAAAGGGCGAAAGAAAAAAAGTGATTTTTTATTTTATAAAAATCTTGCATATATCAAAAAAAATCACTACTTTTGCACCCGATTTATGACTCCTATTAGACAATTTCAACGCTACATGTGGCTTGTGGATTTACTATATTCACGAGGCGCAATGACACGCAAGCAGATAGACGATGCATGGGCGCATTCCTCGCTCAATGATGATTATGAGGAATGTATCCCCCGTCGCACGTTCTTCCGCATGAAAGATGATATTTTGCGGTTGTTTGGTATCGAAATTGAGTGTATCCCTGGCAGTGGCAGCAAATATGCAATCGCCAATCGTAAAGATATTAAGGGAAATGGTGTGCAACGCTGGTTGCTCAATTCCTTCTCCGTCAGCAATCTACTGTTGGAAAGTCATCAACTGAAAGACCGCCTTCTATTAGAAGAAATTCCTTCAGGCAACAAATACCTGACACAAGTCATCGAAGCAATGGAGCGCAATATGACTTTACGCATTGAGTACCAAAGTTTCAAAATGTCCGGGCCGCGTATCTTTGAGATTGAACCATATTGTCTGAAAGTGTTTAAACAACGCTGGTATATACTTGCATCGCGCGAAGGAACAAAGGAACCGCATTTCTATTCTTTGGACCGTGTGTTGTCAATGGAGATAACGGAAAATTCCTTTAAGTTACCGAAGAACTTTAACGCAGACTCGTATTTCCATAACTATTACGGAATAATGCAAGGTGATACTCAACCAGAGATAGTTCGCTTACGCGCGAACGCGTTCCGTAGTAATTATCTGCGTTCGTTACCGCTGCATCATTCACAAAAGGAAATCGAGACAATGCCGGAATACTCCGTCTTTGAGTACTACATTGCTCCTACGGCGGACTTTATTCAGGAACTTCGTTCAATAAGCCCGGATATTACTATTTTGCAGCCGGAATGGCTTCGCGCAAAACTCTGCGCGGATGCAAAAACAATATTGAATAACCACAAAATCTAAAGATTATGAGAAACATCAAAGTAACGAATGTTGTCAAAGAATCTACTAACCGCCTTCGTGAAATTAAAAATATTCAAACCATGGACGTAAACTATCACATTAACAAAATTATCGAAAATACTTTTGCTACTTTGCAAAAGGTGTTTGATAATAAACAATGGGAGAAAAATAATTCTTTTGCTAGCGAACCTAGAGGCTCACGTATTATATTTCCGCAATATAGTAAACAATATAATAGAAAAGGGGAAACTCGTTTCAGTGAGCAAGAATTGCGATTTATATTTGTGGAAGAATTTAACAAATATTGCGGCAATTCAGAAGGTCCAAATTGGTTTTATTCTGTAGAAACTCCAACAGTAGAAAAGTATGATTTCAGTGACGAAAAGAATCCGACGAAAGTAGATAAAGTTGTGGATGTAAAGTCTAAAAAACAAAAGGGACAGTCTGCTATGGTTGACTTATCTATTCATGACGAACACCTACAACGCATTGCTCTTATCGAATTTAAGGCTCTTAATCCAGATATGTCATGTTTTACGAAAGACTTTGTTAAATTAAAATCAGAGCCAGATAATAAAGTGTTGCGTTATTTTGTTATGTATATTAAATCTTATACTATTAATGATAAGGAATCGACTAACGACACAATTAAATCATTATCAAAAAAGATACTCGCTCTAGATAAAGAAGACCATTCTTTTAAGGATGAGCGAACAAAATTCTATTGTTATGTTTTAGAGCCTAAAAAAGAACAAAAAAACCGTATAGAAGACCTAATCCTTCAGGGTAATTCGTAAAAAAAAATCACATAAATCTTCATTTTTTTGCAGGGGTGCCACATATTGGCACTCCTGCGTTGTAATTTTGCAGCAAATTTCAAAATTACAGCATTATGAGAAAAATTAAGATTTCCAAAAACGCCAACGAAAAAGGCAAGTTAAGTACCCTCAAAAAAGTCTTTACAAACCGCCCTGAAACAGCCGCCTCAAAAAAGAACGGCTATTTTGCATCGTACGAAGAAAATGTATTTCCCGCCGCTCGTGAGGCCCTGACTACGGGCAAGTTCCATGACATGTTCGCAGCCGGTGACGGTCACGAATTGGAAGACTATACCGATGAACAAGGACGTTTCCACCTCGCTCACGCCAAGTCGGTCTATTCGTCGTCTATGCTTGCTTACAATTTCTTCCACTGGATCTGCCCCGAACATCCGCTCACGCTCAACGGCATTGTCTATGACAAGGTCTATTTCGAAGTAAAGTTCCCAGTGCTCGCCAAGAATGCTGATGGCAGCCTAAACAACCGCCCGTCGAACATGGATGTAGTCCTCATTAGCGATGATTGTGCAGCCATGCTATGTATCGAGAGCAAATACACCGAGCACACGCACAAGCAGAAAGCGGAATTTTCCGATGCTTATTTCAAGCCCTCTTGCTATTACCAGGGCAACCCTTACCGTGCGTCTTTCATTAAAATGGCACTGCGCTATAACGAAAAGAACTGCGGTTATTATACAGGTATCAAGCAGAATATCAGCCATCTAATCGGACTTACGAACATTATGCACGACGCGGACGCCTTGGCCTGGTTCAAGGCAAATAACCCGTTCATTGAGCCGGAAGTAATAGAGAAACTGTGCCCGGAAACCGAGATTACCTTTACGAACCTGCTCTATTTCCGTCCGGAATTAGTCGGCGAGATGTACGGTGACCTCAACGCGAAAAACAAGACCTATCCGTATCTTTTAGGCGAACTACTGTTTGAACACCTGCAAAAAGCGCTTGATGAACCTCTGCTCCTTTCCTCGTTCATCTACACTTACCCGGAGTTATTCAACGACGTAAAATCTCAGATACCGAAACCGCTAGCCGACTATTTGGATAAGCGATATGTGCTAACTACGCATTTCCCATTGGTACCTGTAATTGCTGGAACAAGTACCGACGGCCTGCCTTCTGAAGCAATAAAATTGATGATTGAAATGGGCATAAAAGGTGTTCCTGTTCTACTCTTCTCACGGGGCGCAAATTATGAAACTATGGCTCGCATATTTGACGCAACTATTCAAGAAAAATCTCAACTTCAGCAGCGGATAAACGAAATGCGCGATAAGCCAATTTTTATTGATGACACGCAAAATATATCCCTTGCAGAGTTACTCCAAAAGATTAACACTCTAGTTAACGAGAAAGGTGTAAAATTCGTATTCATAGATGATATCCTGAGTGTAAGAGATATGCTAAACACGGACTCGTTTATCGAGGAACACCGAGAGGAGATAGAACGCATCATTAGCAGTTCAAAGAATAAGAACGAAGCCCTTTCTGTTCTGCAAAAGCAATTCGAGATAGGTTACATCAAGGCAAACCGCATTTTTGAAAGTTTTTGCATACAATGAAAGGATTTGAAACTGGCATAGAGCAAATTGACAAAGTATTTCGCGGTCTAAAAGATGGCAAATTGTATTGCGTGTTGTGTCCTTTGGAAGAAGACACAACTGACCTCATCGCAAAAATGACGATGGGGGTGGCTACGCGAGACAATAGCGTGCTACTGCTATCTACGGATAATGATCGCAAAAAAATGTTCAATATGCTCTTCGATATTTTTTGGCGCTTTTGTGATGCTGACACTCAGTTTGATGATATTGAGCGACGCCATCTAATGTTGTACAAAATGGGCAAATTACCTATATGGATTGAAGATGCCGCAGAGCAAAGTTACACCTCCATTTTGGCGGTTATACAGCGGATATGCATACTCAACAAGCATGCTATAAGTATCATACTTATCGATAATTTTACGCACATGAAGACTGATTTTCAAGCATTTGACGAGGAGACTACTATTCAGGCGAATTTATATTTACTCAAAATGATTGCCAAGACACGCAATATTCCGATTGTCGCATTTTGTCATTGGCAAGCAGACAAACTCTTTACACAAAGCGAATATATTGATAAAAAGATTGTTATACAACCAGAATTCGTCTCCATGAATGTTCTTATCCCTACTCCACTCATCTCTGACCCATAAGCTACTAAACTTACTGTCAAAAGGTTATTCATTATTTCACTACGTTTTCTGGCAGATTTTCGTAACTGCCAATAGATTATTGCTTTAGCAAGAAAATGAAAATAAATACTGCAATTCATTTGCATATATCAAAAAAAATCACTACTTTTGCACCCGATTTATGACTACTATGAATTTTACACATTTACACGTTCACTCACACTATTCGCTGCTCGACGGCATGTCGCGCGTACCGGAGATAGTGGACAAATGTATAGCCACCGGCATGAACGCCGTGGCGCTGACCGATCACGGCAATATGTACGGCATCAAGGAGCTGCTGGATTATTGCAAGGGCATCAACAAAAGTCGAAAGGCGAAAGCGGAAAGTGAGGAGAACGGCGAGTATATTCCCTTCAAGCCCATTGTGGGCTGCGAGGCCTATTGCGCACGACGCGGACGACTCTCACGCAACGACGACAAGACAACCAACGCCGAAGGACGTACCTACGTCATCGACCGCTCCGGATGGCACCTCATACTGCTGGCAAAGAACATGACCGGCTATCACAACCTATGCCGACTGATTAGCGCCGGATTCATGTCAGACGCCTACTACCACACGCCGCGTATCGACCGCGAACTGCTAGAGCAATGGCACGAGGGTATCGTCTGCTGCTCCGCCTGCCTGGGTGGTGAGTTGCCGCAAAAAATCATGGAAGGGTTTGCGGCGAGAGGCGAGAGGCAAGAGTCCGATGTCGAGAGTCTGATTGAGCAAGGCATTTTCGCCGAAGCAGAGGAGACCGTACAATGGTACCGAAACCTGTTTGGCGAGGACTATTACATCGAGCTGCAGCGCCACGAGACACAGGTGCCCGGAGGCGACCAAGAAGTGTATATGCGGCAGCAACAAGTCAATCCCGTACTGATTGCCCTGGCTCGCAAATATGGAGTAAAGATTATCTGCACCAACGACAGCCACTTTGTCAACGAAGAAGATGCCGAGGCGCACGACCGACTCATCTGCCTCAGCACCAACCACTTCGTCAACGATGTCAACCGAATGCACTACACCAAGCAGGAGTGGCTGAAAACGCCAGAAGAGATGGCGGACATCTTCAGCGACATACCCGAAGCACTCAGCAACACCCAGGAGATAGTTGACAAAGTAGAGATATACGATATCGATTGCGACCCGATAATGCCTAAGTTCCCCATCCCCGAGAGTTTCGGACGCGAGGAGGACTACGAGAGCCGTGTGGCCTTCGAGGCTGCCTACCTGCGCCACTTGACCATGGAGGGCGCGAAAATGCGGTACGGCCAAGAGCGGCTCGACACAGACGAGGTGCTGAAAGAGCGTATCGAATTTGAACTGAACACCATCAACTCGATGGGCTTCCCGGGTTACTTCCTCATCGTGATGGATTTCATACGCGCTGCGCGCGAAGAACTGGATGTGTCGGTTGGCCCGGGACGTGGTTCCGCCGCAGGAAGCGTAGTGGCCTACTGTCTCAAGATAACCGATCTGGACCCACTGAAATACGACCTCCTGTTCGAGCGTTTCCTCAATCCCGACCGTATCTCCCTACCCGATATCGATACCGACTTCGAAGATTGCGGACGAGGCAAAGTGCTCGACTACGTCAGCCGCAAATACGGCGAGACACACGTGGCGCATATCGTCACCTATGGCAAGATGGCTACCAAGTCGGCTTTGGCCGATGTAGGACGCGTGCAACAAGTACCGCTGCAGCGTGTCAACGAACTGAAGGGACTGATTCCCGACCGCAACTTCCCGGACAATGTCAAAGACGACAAAGGCGAGTCGCCCAAAGTGAACCTGAAGAACTGCTACCGCTATATTGACGAACTGAAAGATATCTACCAAAACGGCGATCCCAACGAGCGCTCTATGCTGCAATTCGCTGCACGACTGGAAGGTACCATCCGCCAAGTGGGCGTACACGCCTGTGGCGTGATTATCGGTGCAGACGACCTGACCAACTTCGCTCCGCTGAGTTCGGTGGAGGATAAGAACGCCAAGAAACGTGTGCTGGTGACCGAATACGACGGACACGTAGTAGAGAGCGTCGGACTGATCAAGATGGACTTCTTGGGACTGATTACCCTAACCATCATCAAGGAGTGTCTGCGCAATGTCAAGAAAGCACGCGGCATTGACATCGATATCGACCATATACCTATCGACGACCCGGAGACATACCGCCTCTTCCAAGAAGGAAAGACCGTAGCCGTATTCCAGTTTGAGTCGGCCGGCATGCAGAAATATCTGAAAGAACTGAAGCCGACCGTCATCGGCGACCTGATTGCCATGAACGCCCTCTACCGCCCGGGACCAATGGACTACATACCACAGTTCATCCGCCGTAAACAGGGTAAGGAACCTGTGACGTACGACATACCCGTCATGGAGCAGTATCTGAAGGATACGTACGGCGTAACGGTTTACCAAGAGCAAGTCATGCTACTCAGCCGTCTGTTGGCTAATTTCACACGAGGCGAGAGCGACAAACTCCGTAAGGCGATGGGTAAGAAACAGATGACCGTACTGGCCTCGCTCAAAGATAAATTCATGGACGGCGGCAAGAAGAACGGACACGACCCGAAAATACTGGACAAGATCTGGAGCGACTGGGAGAAATTTGCCAGCTATGCGTTCAACAAATCGCACGCGGCTTGCTACTCGTGGGTGGCCTACCAGACCGGTTACCTCAAAGCGCACTACCCTGCCGAATTTATGGCGGCCAACCTGACCGTCCACCGAGACGATATCAAGGAAGTGACCAAACTGATGGACGAATGCCGTGCCCTCGGTTTGAGCGTTCTGGAGCCTGACGTGAATGAATCGGAACTGTCCTTCATCGTCAATAGCAAGGGCGACATCCGCTTTGGTCTGGGCGGCATCAAGGGCGTGGGTGAAGGAGCAGCAGAAGCCATCATTCAGGAACGTGAGAAAAACGGCAAGTACACCAATATATTCGATTTCCTGGAGCGCGTCAACCTACAGAGTTGCAACCGCAAGACCATAGAATGTCTGGCTCAGGCAGGCGCCTTCGGCTGTTTCAAGGATATCTACCGCGAACAGATACTGGGCACCTACGACGGCGGCACACCCGCACTGGACGCGCTCATGCTATACGGCAACCATTTCCAGCAAGACCGTGAGAATAGCCGGAACTCGCTCTTCGGCGACCTGGTAGAGACTATCGAAGTGCACCACCCGAACCTGCCTACTCCACCCAAATGGGATACCATAGAACGACTCAACCGTGAGAAAGACCTGATAGGAATCTACCTCTCCGCTCACCCGCTGGATGAATATGAGTTTGAGGTAAAAGAACTGTGCAACCTGACAGCACACGAGTTGTCGCTCTTCCGTGGATGGGAACAACCGGACGCACGCAAGAACGCCGAACTGCGCATCCGCACAGAGATAGCCGAGACTATGCCTGAGAGCGAAGGAGAACCCGTGGCGGAAGATGCTTTGGATTATTCGGCCGACAACGCCGACAACGAATCGGGCGAAGAGATGCCTGCAGCGGAGACACCCAAGGCTTCGCCTAAAAAGGAAGAAGAGCCGACAGACCGACCATTGCTGCCTTCGGAATTTATTGCCAAGCACAAAAATAAAGTATGCTTCTTCGGCGGTATCATCGTCACCGCTGAGCAACTCATCAGCAAGAAAGGTAACCCCTACGGCAAATATACCATTGAGGATTACACCGGCAGTTACAATTTTACCTTGTTCGGTAGCGCCTATCAGCAGTTCGGCCACCTGATGCTGAAAAATATGTACGTGCTGGTGACAGGTGTCATTCAGCAGAAGAACGCCGGTCAGCGATGGTTCCGCGAACAGCCGGACGAACAGGCCGAATACGAATTTGTCGCGCAACGCGTAGATACACTGGGTGATGTGCAGGACCAACGTATAGAAGGTATCAATCTGCAGCTCTCGCTCAACGACCTGTCCGGCGAACTGATCCAGGATCTGCAAGACCAAATCAAGGCGAATCCGGGCAACAACCGCCTGCATATCAGTGTTTACAACCCAATGAATCGCCACCGCGTATCGCTCACCAGCCGCGGTCACTCGGTTCACATCACGCCCGCTTTCTACCGTTGGCTCTGCGTCAAGCGCATGGAAGGCACGATTGATTTCACGGTCGTTACGAAGTAACGGTGGAAAGGATGAGAGGTTAAAGGCGAAAGGACGAGAGGACGATAGTCGAAAGTGTAAGGTGTAAAGTGTAAAGTGGATTACAAGGAAACGATAGAATATCTCTACACATCGCGTCCGCCATTTCACATGGTAGGCGCAGCGGCATACAAACCAGGTCTGGAGAACACACTCCGGCTGATGGAACACGTTGGTAATCCTCACCTATTACTACGCGCGATACACGTAGCTGGCACCAACGGCAAGGGTTCGACTGCCCATCTGATAGCAGCCGCACTACAAGCCTCCGGCCTGCGTGTAGGACTCTACACCAGTCCGCACCTGGTGGATTTGCGCGAACGCATTCGCATCAACGGTCAACCCATCAGCCAAGAGGATGTAGTAAGTTTTGTGGAGCACAACCGCGACTATCTGGACGAAGTGCAGCCCTCATTCTTTGAGACCATGACCGCCATGGCATTCGCCTATTTTGTGGCGCAGAAAGTCGATATTGCGGTAGTAGAAACGGGCTTGGGAGGACGACTCGACTGCACCAACGTACTGACACCTCTCCTATCGGTCATCACGAACATCGGACTCGACCATACAGAGTTTCTCGGCAACACACTGGCGCAGATAGCACGATAGAAAGCTGGAATCATCAAACCCGGCGTGCCATGCGTCATTGGCGAGACTCATCCGCAGACCATGAATGTCTTCCTCGCTCGGGCGCAAGAATGCGGTATACTGGGCGAAGGACTCGAGACAACCGACTGCCGAATATGGTTTGCCGACCAGTGCGGTTACCTACGCCGACGCAGACTGCAAGAGGCCCCCGAATGCGAACTAAAAGGGATCTATCAGGAGCAAAACATGCAAACGGCTTATGTGGCCCTGCAAGCTTTAAAAAATTCAAATTTCAAATTTCAAATTTCAAATTTAGCCATCAGAGATGGCTTTTCCCATGTATGCCGTTTGACGGGTCTGCGCGGACGATGGGAGATTCTACAAACCGAACCGCTGGTCATCTGCGACACGGGGCATAACAGTCATGGTCTCCAGTACGTAGCGCAGCAACTACGCGCCCTACCGAACCCGCGAATTTGGATAGTCTTCGGCATGGTCAACGACAAAGATACAGACGTCGTGATGCGCCTGTTGCCACGTGGCGAACGCTACCGCTATATATTCACTACCCCAAGCACCCAACGCGCCCGCACAGCACAAGAGATGCTTACCATGTGGGGTGACGAAGGAAAAGCAATCGACAAGCCCACAGAGGCCATACCGTACGCACTCAGCCAGGCCTCGCCGGACGACGCCGTATTTATCGGTGGAAGCAATTATCTGGTAGGCGAAGCACTGACGATTGAAAGTGGAAAGTGGAAAGTTTAAAGTCGATAGTTAAAAGTGGAAAGTTAAATAAAAGTTAATAGTTATGAAACGAATCATCCTTGCAGCACTGTGCGCCATGACACTAGTCGCTTGCACCCAACAACCTCAGAGTATGGAAAATCCCGCAATCACCAACATCATGACGCGTGTATCAGTGCGTCAGTTTACGGGCGAGAAAATCACTCAAGCCCAAGTGGATACGTTGCTTCGCGCAGCTATGGCGGCTCCATCGGCCATCAACAAACAGCCTTGGGCCTTCTTCGTAGTAACCGACCAAGCGTTGATTGACCGTTTGGGCGAAGCACTGCCTTATTCACGCTGTCAGAATGGTGCTGCATGTGCCATCATTCCTTGCGGCGACCTGAGCAAAGCTATCGAAGGTACAGGACGCGATTTCTGGATCAACGACGTGTCTGCTGCCACAGAGAATCTGCTCCTGGCCGCTCACGCTATGAGACTCGGAGCCGTTTGGACGGGACTCCATCCGGACATGGAACGTGTAAAAATAGTACAAGAGATGCTTGGCATGCCCGAACATATTATTCCTCTCTGCGTAGTGCCCGTAGGCGTTCCTGCCGAGCAACCGGCTGTCAAGGAGAAATACAACGAAGCCAACATCCACTACAATCAGTGGTAAAGAATGCGGTACTCCGTAGCGACATTTAGTATGCACTTTGCCGAAGAGTGGCAGGCCGATGTATTCGCGCAGGCCCTCTTCGACTTAGGCTTTGACACCATCGATGGCAACAAAGCCTATATTCCTACAGCCCTATTAGACACTCAACGTTCGGCCCTTGATGCAATAATCGCCTCAACCGAGGGAGTCAAGTTAGTTAGTCTAGAAGATTGTCCGGACGAGAACTGGAACGCTGCTTGGGAAGCGGAACATCCGATCCAAGAACTGCCATTAGGTGTACGTATTGTGCCTCATTGCGCCTTCGGCGCAGGTCACCACGAGACAACATCCATGATGATTGACGCACTGTTGCAAGCCGACCTCAAAGGACTCAGCGTTTTGGATCACGGCACAGGCACCGGCGTGCTAGCTATCTTTGCCAAACGTCGCGGTGCGGACCGTGTGCTGGCGATTGATATAGATGAAAAGAGTGTGGAGAATGCGCAAGAGAACGCTGCGCTAAACGGCGTGGAGATAGATGTGCGCTTAGGCGATACCGTGCCTGAGGAAGGAAAGTTTGACCTGATTATGGCCAATATCCATCGGAATATTCTCTTGGCTAATATGCCTGCTTACGCTGCCCACCTCAATCCGGGTGGACAACTGTGGTTAAGTGGTTTCTATGCCACCGACTGCACTGCGCTACGCCAAGCAGCTGAAGAAAACAAATTGGAGGTTACTGACCTTCGCGCGAACGGCGAATGGCAGTGGATGAGATGTCAAAATAAGGCGCGTTAGCCAGGAATACAAGATTCTTGAAATCTGCAATTTGAAATTTAAAATCTGAAATTGAATCACTTCCGTGTCTTGGATAAACGAAGATGCGGAAGTTTTTTAGTATATATTCCCACTCGCGCCACTGAGTAAAAATGGCGAGATTATCCTCTCCGATAACGAGCGAAAAGTCATACTGAGGAAAGCGTTTCTGCAATTCGCGGAGCGTATTAGCCGTATAGGAAGGACGCGGCAATGAGAACTCAAAATCACTGGCTACTACATTCGGAATATCCTTCACAGCCTCGCGTACTGCTGCCAGCCGCTCCTGCTCCGGCGCCAACGAATCAGCCTGTTTGAGCGGATTATTCGGGCTGACAAGCATCCATAGTTCGTCCAGGTCGGTGTGCTCTACGACCCACCGAGCCAACCCTACGTGACCAAAATGCACGGGATTGAAACTGCCTCCGTATATACCGATTTTTTTCTTCAATTCTTATTTAGCGGATTGTTCATCGATGATGGCATCGAGTTGCGCAAACGCGCGCTGCAGATTATCGTTGACCACTACGCGATCGAACTGCGGCTTATAGGACATTTCCTCTTCGGCCTTTGCTAGTCGTTTCTCTATCATCTCAGGCGAGGTATCGCCACGGCCTTCCAAACGACGGCGAAGTTCTTCGATGGACGGAGGACAGATGAAGATAGAGGTCGCGCGATCGCCTAAGATTCGCTTCAGGTTGATTCCGCCCTTGACATCCACATCAAACAATACTTGTTTGCCAGCGCGTTCTATGCGCTCTATTTCCTCTTTGAGTGTGCCATAATAAAGGCCTTCGTACACCTGTTCATACTCTATGAACTCATCGTTGCGGATGCGGTTTTGAAACTCCTCAACCGTGATGAAATAGTACTCTCGGCCATGCACTTCTTTACCTCGCGGAGGACGCGTGGTACACGAGATAGAGAGTTCAAACAGATTCGGATGGTTGGTGAGCAGATGGTTAACCATTGTCGATTTACCACTGCCGGAAGGGGCACAGAATATGTATATCATTTTTGTTGAATGTTGAAGGTGTATGGTGTACGGGTTAGAGGACGTTCAGTACTTGTTCCTTGATTTGCTCCAAAATATCTTTCATCTTAACAACTAGTATCTGCATCTCCGATTGGTTGGATTTAGAACCGAGCGTATTGATTTCGCGTCCCATTTCCTGAGCGATAAATCCCAACTTCTTGCCTACTCCAACCCCATTGCCTTCCATAGTCTCACGGAAGTACTTGATGTGGTTAGTCAAGCGCACTTTTTCCTCGGTAATATCCAGTTTTTCAAGATAATAGATCATTTCTTGCTCCAGTCGGTTGCGGTCGATTTTGGCTTGCGTATCAGCCGAGAGTTGCTCGAGATTTTGCTCCAGGCGTTCTTTGATTTTCGCCACGCGTCCTTTCTCAAATGGCTCCACTTGCGCCAAGAGATCGGCTATTCCGTCCAGTTTCTCAGTGAACATCGCCTGCAGCGCTGCCCCTTCCTGAGTGCGGAACGCATTGAAAGCATCGATGGTACGATTCAGAGTCTCCTGCACGTTGGTCCACTCCTCATCCGTTAGGTCCGAGTTATCATCCTGGCTCTTCAGCACATCCGGAAAACGCAAAATGGCAGCCATTACCTCGGGAGGCAAATGACCATCCGAATGAGCCTTGTAATCGTCAGCATAATACTGCACAGCCGCCCAATTGAGCGGTGTGAAGCCGGCTTGCTGGTCAGCCGATTCGTCAGTGGCGTAGATTGAGAGGTCCACCTTGCCGCGTTCAAGACGCTGAGTGACGATAGTACGCAGGTCCAGTTCGCGTGCCCTTAGCAGAGAAGAGAGACGTGTAGAAAGGTCCATCGATTTGGAATTGAGAGAACGAATCTCGCACACCAGTTTATGTCCGCGTAGTTGGCTTTCGGTTCTGCCATAACCGGTCATTGATAAAATCATAGATTTTATATTTGTGGTTTTAGATTTATTTTCCGATGCAGAATTTGCTAAAAATATTACTTAATACTTCTTGGTTGGTTATTTGTCCCGTTACTTCGCCCAGCGCGTTGAGACAGTCTTGCAAATCGAGAGACAGGAGTTCTCCGGAAAGCCCGTCAGCCAACCCTTTGCGGACACGTATGATCGCTTCGTGGGCACGCCGTATCGCCTCGTAGTGACGCGCATTGCTCAGCATAACGGCCGTGGTTTGCATTCCCGCCCGAGCAACACGAACCAGCTCTTGTTTGAGCGGTTCAATTTGGCCAAACTTAGCCGAAATAAGAATATTTTCGGATGGTTTGAAGTCCGGATGTAAGTCGCTCTTATTCAGCACTTTAATCACTGTACCTCTAGGTGCAAAGTCCAGATTCGGTTCGCTTGTTCCTGCTTCAGAAAGCGCAATAACTATCATTGCTTCCTGAGCGGCCCGACGGCTACGTTCCATGCCCATTTTCTCGAGTTCATCCTGCGAAGCGCGCAGTCCGGCGGTATCGATCAGGCGGAAGAGTATGCCCTCAATGACCAAAGTATCTTCCACCGTGTCGCGTGTCGTACCTTGTATATCACTTACGATGGCTCGTTGTTCGCCTAGCAATGCGTTCAGTAGCGTGGATTTTCCGGTATTAGGTGCTCCGACAATCGCCACCGAGACACCATTGCGAATGGCATTCCCCGTACGGAAAGAACTTAAAAGTGCTTGCAGTTTGTGCTCAATTTCTTCTGCCAGAGAATCCAACTGGCTGCGGTCGGCAAACTCCAATTCCTCATGGTCAGCAAAATCCAATTCGAGTTCCACAAGCGAAGTGAAATGCAGAAGTCGTTCACGCAACTGATTCAATTCTCCGGAAACGGAACCGCGCAACTGACTGAGCGCCAAATCTTTCTCTGCCTTCGATTGCGAAGCAATCAGATCGGCCACCGCTTCTGCTTGTGTCAGGTCCATGCGGCCGTTCAAGAAAGCGCGTTGAGTAAATTCACCGGCTTGCGCCATACTACAACCTGCATCTACCAGCCATTGGAGAATAGTTTGCTGAATATACAAGCTACCATGACAGGCCACTTCGACCGTATCTTCGCCCGTAAAAGAATGAGGCGCACGAAAAACCGAACAGAGAACTTCGTCCAATATCTCTTCATCGCGTTCGATGCGACCGAAATGAACAGTTCCGGGCCTGGCGTCTGTTAGGGCCACACGCCCACGAAACAAACCATCCACAAGAGGGATGGCCTGAGGACCGGATACGCGAAGTACGGCTATACCGCCTACTCCGTAGGGCGTAGAGATGGCACAAATGGTTTTCATTGCAAACTTTTGCGAGTGCAAAAGTACTGCTTTTTTTTGACATACGCAAAAAAATATACAAAAAGCGCAAAGAAATCTTGCACATATAAAAAAAATGTTGTACCTTTGCGCAAAATTTACAAATTAAGCATTATTTATCAGTAATAACCAATAAAAACTCAGAAGTATTATGGCGCGTACAACATTTAATCGTCTTCGCAGCGTAAAAGACAGTCTGCCTCATGGTAGTATGGACGCAATTGCAGCGGAACTCGGTATTACAGGTGACGAAGTAAGAGCATTCTTCAATGGTCAAGGCACCGCAGATTATCATATTGAACCGGGTTTGGAAGGCGGAATTGTTGATTTCAGCAACACCCGAATACTGGAGGTAGCCCTCCGCATAGCTTGGGAGGCTCAAAACGGCCTGTAACAAAGCCTTGTGAACAAAATTTGGAACAACCTTAGGGTATTAACTCCGGTCTTGTTGATTGGAGTGATACCTTTTTTATTTAACGCGCGTATATATGCGCAAGAAACGCAAGAAAACCGTTGGTTGGACGATTACCATGCGCCGGTTGGTTTTACCTATGGTGCAGATGTAGCACTCCAATCTACCTACTTGTGGCGCGGATTATACGTCGGTGCGATGAATGTGCAAGGCAGTGCAAATGTCGGGTACGGTGGGTTGTATTTCGACATGTGGTGGAATATTGGTACAGCCAATTGGTCGTTCACAAAGTTTCAACCGGAAGTGGACCTGACGCTTGGCTTTGCCAGATGGGGGCTGAATGCATGTGTGATGTTTATTCATAATTTCAATTGTCCCTTCTTCGATTTTACGAACCATCCGGACGGAGGAAACGGACTGGAAGTGCGGCTCAGATACACCGTTAGCAGCAAATTGCCTTTAAGTTTTCTGTGGGCAACTCGTGTTGGAGCCAGCGACGGCTATCTAAATGCGGCGGGCGACACCATCCGTGCCTATTCGAGTTATGCAGAACTGAGTTATACTCAGCGGTTACCTTTCGGACTGAGTGTTTATGGGGCCATTGGCATTACTCCGTGGCGCAGTTTCTACACAGGTTACCAACGCGGTTTTGCCGTGCAAAACTTAGAACTTCGTCTGCGCAAGGATTGGGATATAAGCGAACACTGCGGACTGCAATTGCAAGGCGTCTTTAGCATCAATCCATCTGCCATAGCTGCAGACAAGACGACCGTAAAATGGCATCCCACTCATCCTGGAAATCAAAGTATTAACACTAACATAGCATTAGGAGTTTATCTGAAATGAAAAAAATCTTTACTTTATTCGTAGCCGTGATGGCTATTTGTATGTCGGCAAAAGCCGAAGTTGAATTTGCCTACGAGGCTGGCGCAGAGCTGGTTAGCTCATATGTATGGCGTGGAATGAATAACGGCGGCCTGAGCATTCAACCCGAAGGGTTGGTTGGCTTTGACGCTTTAGACGGAGCCTTAGAGTTTCGTGCCGGTGTCTGGGCTAGTCTGGGTGCTTCCGATTGGAAATTCAAGACAAATGGACTTGATATACCGGGTGATTGTAATACATATTTCATGCCAGAAATTGACTTTATCGCTTCGGTGACGGCTTACGGCGCAAGCATTGGATTTAATGAGTATTATTACTGCGACGATGGCAGCACGCACCAATCAGAAATCTGGGCCGGCTATAATTTCGGTCACTTCTTCGGAGAGTATGCGGGAGCGTACATCAACTGGTACACGATGGTTGGTGGCGATGATCATATTCTCGCACCTACTCTGCTTGACCCGCTGCGCGAAGTTCGCGCATGGAGTTCGTACATCGAACTGGGTTACGATTACACCTTCGAAGACCTCGGTTTGACAATCGGTGCCCAAGTGGGTATGTCGCCATGGGAGAGCCCTGTATATGGCAACGACAAATTCGCGGTAGTAAATGTTTCTGCCAAGATCGACAAAGAATTTGACCTGGGCGTCTGCACCCTGAATCTCTTTGCGTTAGGAAGCATCAATCCTGATGGGATGGTGACAGACAAAGACGATCCGTTCTACAACGTATTTGTCAACGCAGCAGGTGATGACAAGCTTTACAACCAGAAATTGAATGGTTGTATCGGACTAGGAGTGTGGTTCTAATATGAAACCCATTAATACCAGACTTTGGAAAATGCTAGGTGCCCTGATGGGCGTGGCCGTTTGTGCTGCGCTGATTTGGGGCTGGGACGATGAGCCAAAAACATCGTTCTACAAGAACCAAGGCAAAGTTTTCGGCACGTACTACAGTATTCAGTACGAAGCCTCATGCGACCTGGAGGATAGTATTCAGGCGGCCTTTGCTGCATTTGATAAGAGTCTAAGCATGTTCAATCCCCAGTCCACCTTATCGGCAATCAACAACAATCGCGACACTGTTACGGATGCGTTTTTTGAAGCCATGTGGGCTGAAGCGCAACGCGTATATGAGCAGTCAGGCGGTGCGTTCGATATCACTGTAGCCCCATTGGTTAATCTGTGGGGATTCGGATTTAAGAATCGCGAGAATGTCACGGATGCCAAAGTAGACAGTTTACTCCCGTTGATTGGTTTCGACAAAGTACAACTGGTAGATCACAAAGTGGTCAAAGCAGATCCGCGAATGATGTTAGATTGCGGCGCGGTGGCCAAAGGGCAAGCATGTGACGTAATAGCTGAACTACTGGAAAAACAAGGTTGCAGCAACTATTTGGTCGAGATTGGCGGAGAAATTGTAGCACGCGGGAAAAACGCTAAAGGCGAACCATGGCATATAGGTATAACCAAGCCGAACGACAACAACGAAGGTTCGCAAAATGAACTGCAAGAAGTATTGGCTGTGAGCGACATTTGTATGGCTACGAGTGGAAATTATCGTAATTATTATTACGATGGTAACGAGAAACGCAGTCACACAATAGATCCTCGCTCCGGTCGTCCTGTGCAACACGCTCTACTGAGTGCGACAGTGGTCAGCAGCAGTTGTATGCGCGCCGATGGTCTAGCCACCGCGTGTATGGTTCTGGGTGAACAAGAAGCGTTGCGAATGATTAGCAAGTCTGAGAACGATGCATGCTATCTGATTGTGGCAAAAAATGACAGTTTGGTGGTGATGACATCTCCAAATTGGGAGAAAATGCTGAAATAGCAGTAATTTCGGCACGCCCCTTCCCCTACGGGGCGGGTTCCCTCCGAATTTACGTTCGCACTAATGTGCAAACAACAAGTTTTTCCCTCTAAAAAACTCCATTTATACGAGCATAATTGATTTTTTTCGGGAAAAACTTGTGTATTTGAATAATTTGTAGTAATTTTGCAGGCTGATTTGATTAGAATGCATAAAAAGGGACTTTTTATAGGGATGAGGATGTTGGCACTAACGGCATTGTTTTCGTTTGTGTTGACCAGTTGTGGAGAATATCAGCGACTACTGAAATCGCGTGACCCGGAAGAGAAATACCAAGCAGCCCTACAGTTCTTCAACGACAAGCAATACGTCAAATCGCAGACATTACTGGACGACGTATCTGCATACTACAAGGGGACAGAGCGTTCGGAGGATATCTTGGCTTACTTGGCACGCAGTTATATGGGCCAAAAAGATTATACATCGGCCACCGAATATTACCGTGCCTATATTCGCAATTACCCAAAGGGTAAATATGCGACAGAAGCCTATTTCCAGTTAGGTCATTGCCAGTATCTGGATTCACCGGATGCAAGACTTGACCAAGAGATAACCAGGAAGGCCATTGAAGCATTCACACAGTTCGTGGAACTTTACCCTGAAAGTCCGTATGCCGAACAAGCATACCAGGAGATGGGCGAACTATACGACAAATTGGCGCTGAAAGAGCTACACAGTGCCCAACTGTACTACAATCTCGGCAGCTATTTGGGCAATAATTACCTGAGTTGTGAAGTAGTGGCCAAGAATGCACTAAAGAACTATCCGAGCAATAAATACCAGGAAGATTTCAACTGGTTGATTCTGCAATCGAAATATCAGCAGACCATCAATTCGTACGAAGAACTCAAACTGGATCGAGCTCGCGATACCCAAGACGAGTATTACAATTTCATCACCGAGTTCCCGAACTCGAAGCATCGCAAAGATGCAGACAAAATGCTCGTCCAAATACGCAAAATAACAAAAGAATAAGATATGGATTACAAAAATTCAAAAGCCCCCAAAAACACGGTAACCCGTGACATCAACCAGTTGACAGAACCGGTTGGCAATGTGTATGAGACAGTGGCAATCATCGCCAAACGCGCTAACCAGATTAGTGCAGGTTTGAAGAAAGAACTTGATGCCAAACTGCAAGATTTCTCGATTCCTCAAGATGCCATCGACGAGACATTTGAGAACAAAGAGCAAATCGAGATCAGTCGTCAGTACGAGCGTCTACCGAAAGCAACGCTGATGGCTACTCAGGAGTTTATTGACGGCGAGTTGGTTTACAGAACCGGCAACCGTGATGACGCTCTCAAATAAACATATACTCGTAGGAATTAGCGGCGGAATAGCCGCGTATAAAATTCCGGAACTGATTCGCATGCTGACAAAAAGCGGTGCGGAAGTACGCGTGGCGACAACTCGTCACGCGTTAGAGTTTGTTACGGAATTAACTCTGCAGACCGTATCCGGTCATCCGGTATATAGCGACGTATTTGCTGCCATCAACGAGCATGCAACCGAACATATTTCGTTGCCCGAATGGTGCGACATAATGATAGTTGCGCCGACTACGGCCAATGTGCTCGGAAAAATGGCTGCGGGCATAGCCGATGACGCACTAACCACTACTCTAGCCTCGTGTGCGGCTCGCAAACCCGTGGTATTGGCTCCCGCTATGAACGACAAGATGTGGGAGAATCCTGCGACGCAGAAAGCCGTAGAAACGCTTCGCTCGTGGAAGAACATCCGCGTGTTAGAACCAGCAGAAGGAGAACTGGCGTGCGGAACTAGCGGCAAAGGCCGTATGCCAGAACTGGAGATTCTAAAAGAAGCAGTAATAGCTGCATTGACCAAGAAAGATTTGAGCGGAAAGCGTGTTTTGATAACCGCGGGTCCGACTCAAGAACAACTGGATCCTGTTCGTTATCTGAGCAATTATTCCACCGGTCGCATGGGTTATTCGCTTGCGCACGAATGCGCGCGCCGCGGGGCACAAGTAACGCTGATAAGTGGTCCGAGCGCCGAGATTGTGCGCGACCAGGAACACATCATTCGCATCGATGTGAAATCGGCCGAGCAGATGTGCAAAGCGTGCCAAGAAGCTTGGAAAGAAAGTGATTTGGCGATTCTATGTGCTGCGGTGGCAGATTTTGCGCCAAAGGCAGTTGATACGAAGATAAAAAAGCAGCCCGGACAAACCGAACTGCTTTTACCACTCCATACCACACCAGATATTGCTCGTACGCTAGGTGAAACCAAGCGTGCCAACCAAAGGTTGGTGGGTTTTGCGTTAGAGACTGATCATGAGACCAATAACGCGCTGAAGAAACTAGAAAGCAAGCATCTGGATGCTATTGTTCTGAATTCGCTGCGCGACGAAGGTGCGGGTTTCGGAACCGATACCAATCGCGTGACAATCTTCCGTGCTGACGGTAGTCAAACAGAACTACCTTTGCAGAGCAAAGAAGAAATAGCAAAAGGCATCATAGACACTCTCTGCTGAACATCAGAGATTATCCCTTAAAGAGGCCGAAGAGGCCTTTTTTCTTGCCTTCTTCTGAAGATTCTTCACCTTCTGCTTTTGGCTCCTGATTCTCCTCCGGATGCCATTCTTGGCGTTCTTCTATCTGGCCAAATTGCTGCTGAACGTAACCAATGACGTTTTGCAATTCTTCGGTAAACTTAGCAAAATCCTCTTTGTAGAGAAACAATTTATGTTTCTCAAACGCCGGTTGCTCATCTTCCCCAGTAGGTTTGCGTTTGCTCTCCGTAATAGAGAGATACAAATCCTCATTGCGCGCCTTGCGTACGTCTAAATAATAGATACGCTTCCCTGCTTTGACCGAACGACTGTAAACAATCTCCGATTCTCTTCTGTCTTCAAACTTCTGATTTTCCATCTCTTTCTATAATTTGTTTAGAACTTAATTGCCAATCCCAGTCCACCAGGCGAAGGTTGCAAACCGAAGGAAACCACTTCCGACTGCTGACGTGCGCATGACTCGTTGTATATCTCGTGCGAATTGTTCTTGCGAATACCTCCGACAATGAGGCAAGGTACCGAACCAGTCATCGCCAATCCGCCAACTCCCCAAAGGACATAGCCACCAATTGTCAACGCCCGGAAAGTAGTATAATCCGATCCCGAAGAATAAGGGGTAAAAAGATACCACCCGAGACACCACCAAACGGTTCCACCAAGTACTAAACCAACGCCCATACCGAACAATTTCCAACCGGAAGACCAAAGGCTGATACCACTGTCGTAGTAGTCGTAAGCCTCCTTGCAATTCTGGCGAATGAAATCAACATATTGAGATTCGCTCATACGCAAATTGCCGACGGTATAGATATCATTATCGTCTTTGACGATATATCCTACCGGAAGCGGTGCGTTACTGTAATTGACAGCGTTATTGTTGTTGTACGTTGGAGCAGAAGTAGCCGCATGCTCGAACGTGGTGACATTTCCGTTTTGGTAGATAATGGAGTTGATCTCGTCCGTGCGGAGTACGAAAACAGGTCCGCTTTGATTATTCCATTCCAGGTAGCGAATCTCGGAGGAAGAGACCTCCGTAATCTTAGCCTCGATACGCTTACTGTCACGTGTAATAATAAGGTCTTGCGCCATTAGGCTGAGCGTAGCCAATGCGGCCACCATCAAGAGGAAAAGTTTTTTCATTGCATTATGATTTTGAGTGAGCAAAATGGATTAACGCTGCAAAGATACAAATAATTTTGCATACATGCAAATATCTCGAATAAAAATGTCAATTTTTCGCCAATTATTTTCAGATTGCGGAAAGATAGTGCTCTCGTGATTGTCTCGTTTATGTCTCGTGAACGTCTCGACCACTCCAGGTGATTGTCTCGGTAAAGTCTCGTTTATGTCTCGTCAGTAAATTGACCATATATACAAAGTATATATAAATGTAAAGTTTTTGACAAGCTAAAATAACGGAGGTGTTTTTTTCTATGAAAAAATTTGCATATACGAAAAATTAGTAGTATCTTTGCACGATTTTTGTTCTGCGTGCGTGCCGCGCGCCCACATAAACGCGAGGAAATATGATCAACCGAACGATGGTGAGAACACGTGTCATCCAAACGCTGTTCGCCTATCACCAAGACAAAGAAAAGAGTAAACTGACAGCTCAGAAAGAGTTGCTGAAAAGTTTTGCAGATACGTATGATCTGTACTGCATCTTGTTGGATTTCGCCAATGAGTTGACTGCATATGCTCAGAAACAACTAGAAGAGCAAGCTATACGTGCTCGCGCCACGCACAGCGACTGGAAAGCCAATCGTCGCCTGGTGGAGAACCGCCTGGCACAACAATTGTTTGAGAATCGCGCTCTTCGCACTCGTATGGAAGAGCAGAAACTGCGTTGGGACAGTGGTATACCTGCGGTTTGCGACATCTATAAACAGTTGGTAGAGAGCGATTTTTACCGCGAATATATGTCGGCAGAGAATAATGACTACGAGCAAGACAAGCAGTTGTGGCGCAAGATATACCAACACCTGATGCCTAACAACACAGCGTTACAAGAGGCATTGGATGAGATGGAGGTTGTGCTCGACAAGACCAATTGGACCATTGATCTGGAAGTAGTGCTCAGTTTTGTTGTGAAGACCATCAAGCGCTTTAAGGAAGACAGCACTCCAGAAACACCGCTATTGCCGATGTTTGACACGGAAGAGGAAGTGCAGTTTGCGACAAAGTTGCTGAATGCAGCTCTGGACGGGCACGAGAAATATGAGGAACTGATTAACAGTCACTTGAAAGGTTGGGATGCAGACCGAATCGCCTATATGGACCGCATTATTCTGGAGACCGCGTTGGCAGAGATTCTTGAGTTCCCGGACATTGCGCTGACCGTCTCGATGAACGAATATATAGAGTTAGGAAAAGAGTATTCGGGAGAAAAGAGCAATCTGTTTATCAACGGTATTCTGACTCAGATACTCAGAGACATGAAAGAAGATAACGCGCTGATAAAAGCAGCGACGATTAAGTGAGGTAAAAGTCAATAGTCGATAGTTAATAGTCGATAGTTAAAAGTTTAAAATATACCATTATGTTGAATTTAATTTTATTGCAAGCCGTAGAAGGCGCAGCTAAACAAAGTAATCAATGGAGTTTCTGGATCATGATGATCCTGATCTTCGTAGTGTTCTATTTCTTTATGATTCGCCCGCAAACGAAGAAGCAAAAAGAACTGCAGAAGCAACGCGAAGCCATGAAGAAAGGTGACAAAGTAGTAACCGCAGGTGGAATCTTTGGCGAAATTAAAGAAGTGCAAGACAATGCCTTCATCATCACTATTGCCAAAGACGTAACCATCAAAGTAAGCAAAGAGAGCGTCTATGCCGATGCAACAGACGCTACACAAGCAGAGAAGAAATAAACGTGCGGAAGAAATTCCAAAATAAGTTCCACTGGACAGATCTGGTAACGTATCTGTTCTTTGTGTTGCTGGCGGCATGCGTATGGTACGGACACGCTATGCACTCGGTGCGTAACACGCGCGTTCCCGTATTGGTCAACTATACTGGCTTACCAGGCACGATAGCCATTGGCAGCGAAGGACTGCCGGATACCGTGCAAGTAGAGGTACGTGACGCAGGACAGCGCCTCAATGCATATCTGCAAGATCCGCCACATCTAACGGTAGATTTGCGCAGCTATGTACATGGCGAAAAAGGCACGATTCACATCACAGCCGATGACTTGCGCAGAAAAATAAGCGACTTGCTGCAAGGAACCAGTAGATTGATTTCCACAACGCCAGAAGAGATAAGTTGTACGTACTACACCGAACGTGAAAAAACCGTGCGAATCGTTTCGGATGTGCAACTGACGATGGCCAACGAATATCAAATGGTAGGCGAACCACAACTGAGCCAAACCAGCATCAAGATATTCGGAAACGGTGCGCAACTGGAGACCATCGACTCGATCTACACAGAACGTAGAGAAATAGGCGACCTGAGCGACACGACCACGATACGCGTTGCACTTGCTCCGCCTGTAGGCGTTCGCGTAGAGAAAGACAGCATAGAACTGCTCGTCATAGCCGAACGCTTCACCGAGAAGAAAATCACTCTACCCCTCCGCGCAGAGAATGTTCCGGCAGGTTATACTATTCGTCTTTTCCCGCGCGAAGTGGAAGCGACACTGCGTGTCGGGATGAGTCATTTTGGTCAAGTCAGCGATCAAGACGTAGTGGCCGTGTGCCATTATTCGGCGGAAAGAAAAGACAAACTGGACGTACAACTTCGCTACACTAACCCTTACATCACAGATGCGTGGGTTTATCCCGCCACTGTGGAGTTTATCTTAGAGCAATGAGAAAAATACAGATGGTAGATCTGCATACGCAGTATCAGCACATAAAAAACGACATAGACGCAGGTATTCAACGCGTGTTGGATTCTGCTGCATTTGTCAAAGGTCCGATAGTGGGCGAATTTGCCGAACATCTGGAGCAATATACAGGTGCCAAGCACGTGATTCCTGTTGGCAACGGGACGGATGCGCTGCAGATAGCTCTGATGGCTCTGGGATTGAAACCGGGAGACGAAGTTATCACCCCCACCTTCACCTTTATTGCGACCGCAGAAGTGGTTGCGCTACTGGGCTTAACGCCTGTGGTAGTGGATGTGGATTGGGAAACGATGAACATGGATATAACAGCCGTACGTAAGGCCATTACTCCACGTACGCGCGCCATTGTACCTGTTCATCTGTTCGGTCAATGCGCAGACATGCAAGCGCTGATGGATGTTGCGAAAGAGCATAATCTGTATGTCGTTGAAGATGCATGTCAGGCCATTGGCGCACGTTACACCATGGCAGATGGCACGATAAAACAAGCGGGAACTATCGGGCACATAGGTTGCACCAGTTTCTTCCCATCGAAGAACCTGGGATGTTACGGTGACGGAGGTGCTATCTTTACGAACGACGATGAACTGGCGGCTCAGATGCGGGCAATTGCCAATCATGGCATGGTTGTGCGTTATCATCACGATCGCATTGGCGTAAACAGCCGTTTGGACAGTATTCAGGCGGCAGTATTAGATGCCAAGCTGCCCCATCTGGATGAGTATATAGCAGCACGCCAGAAGGCCGCAGCATATTACGACCAAGCTTTTGTGGGTAATGACAAACTGCTGATTCCGGGCAGACAAAGCAAATCGACGCATGTATTCCATCAGTACACGCTCCGCGTGGTAGGAGCAAATCGTGACAAATTGCGTGAAGCGTTGGCAGATAAGGGTATTCCGTCGATGGTATATTATCCCGTGCCACTCCACCAACAAAAAGCTTACCGTGATGCGCGTTACAGAGATGGCGATTTTCCTGTAGCCGAACGTCTGGCGGCATGTGTACTGTCACTACCGATGCATACGGAATTGGACGAAGAGCAATTAGCCTATATCAGTTCGAACGTCATATCTAACCTCTAAAGTTTAGTACTATGCAGAAAGCGGGATTACAACAGACTTTATCGCAGACGACAAAACTGTCGCCCACGCAGATAATGACCATTCGTTTGCTCGAATTGCCATCCATCGAATTGCACCAACGCATAACAGAAGAACTGCAAGAAAATCCGGCTCTGGAAGAAGGTCGCGACGAGGTAGAACAAACCGAGGTGATGGAGGATGACTACAATGAGTATAACGACTACGACTTAGGTGAAGAGGATGATGGTAGACACGATCCGCTACAGAACGAAGATTTCAATTACGAGCAGTACGTATCGGACGATGAGACGCCCGACTACATGTTGCGCCAACAATATAATCCCGCAGACGAAGATCGACGCGAAGTGCCAATAATAGGAGGCAGCAGTCTGATAGAAGAACTGAAATCGCAGATATACCTCACGCACATGACCAAAGAGCAGCGTCACGTAGCAAAATGGGTACTTGGCAACATAGATGATGACGGTTATCTGCGCCGCTCGATTGAGCAACTGGTGGATGATATCGTTTTTCAAGAAGGTTTGACCATCAGCGATGCGGAGATGGCGGATATAGTAGACCAAATCAAACAGTTTGACCCTCCCGGCATAGCCAGTGCCAATCTGCAAGAGTGCCTGCTGACACAACTAAAACGCAAACCGCAGACGGAAGCCATCGAATTAGCTCGCACCATACTGGAGCAGCATTTTGAGGCTTTCTCGAAGCATCATTTCGATAAGATTCGTCAGCGTATAGGTTGCACAGACGAATTGTTCCAACAAGCAGTCCAAGAGATTGTGCGCCTGAACCAGAAACCAGCAAACGCGTTTACCGGTTCGGTCTATGACTCACAGAAAGAGAGCATCATACCCGATTTCACCATTGAGAACCGTGACGGGGAATTCGTTGTAATACTGAACACAGGTGATATACCAGAACTGCATGTCAGCCGTGAATACAACGACATGCTAGACGAATATAGCCAGATGCCGAAAACTCCGGAAATGCGCCAAGCGACGAGTTTCATCAAGACGAAAGTGAATGCAGCACGTTCCTTCATCGATGCCATCAAGCAACGCAACGAGACCTTGCTGAAGACGATGAAAGCGATTCTGCAATTCCAAATAGAATTTTTCACTGACGGGGAAGAAAGCAGCCTAAAACCGATGGTACTACAGGACATCGCCACCCGAACCGGCTATGACGTATCGACCATTTCGCGTGTAAGCAATAGTAAGCATGTGGAAACGCAATTTGGTATCTATCCGCTCAAATACTTCTTCTCTGAGGCTATGTTGAACGCGGAAGGCGATGAGATCTCGACGCGTGAGATTAAAAAGAGACTGCAAGAACTAATTGATAACGAAGATAAACGTGAACCGCTGACCGACGAACAACTGGTAACCGCCATGAGCGAAGAAGGCTATCCGATAGCACGACGTACGATAGCTAAATATCGCGATCTACTCGGTATACCTGTAGCAAGGTTGCGCAAGATGGTATGAGCAAAGGACTAGACATAGCAGCTAAGGCACTGAGTATAGCATTATACCCTCTGTTTCTTCCGACTTATGCAATGTGCTTGTTCTGTTATTCGTACAGCGCACACATAGAGTATCCGCTGATATTCTGGAGCTTGTTCGTGATCGGCAGTACTCTGTTGCTGACCTGTATTGTTCCCGTGATAGCAATCTACATTATGATTAAAATGGGGAAAGTACAAGATTTCTACATCGACAAACAGGAACAACGCGCTCTACCCTATCTGATTACGCTGATTTGTTTCTGCGGTTGGTACTCCCTGTTAAGCCGCGTGCTACTAGTGCCAATGTGTGTAACGATGGCCATTGCGGGTTCGATATTAGTCTTTTCGGTGGTTTCATTTATCAACTTCGGTTGGAAAATAAGCGCACATCTAACCGGTTTTGGATGTTTTGTTGGCGGAATTTTGAGTTATTGTCTCGGAATTGAAGTGATGCCATCGTGGTGGATACTAGGTGCGTTGTTTGGTTTATCACTTCTGCTGATGTACGCGCGACTAGGTTTGAAAGCTCATACGCCCGCACAAGTGATTGTGGGATGGTTATGGGGATTGCTTGGCTCTATTAGTCCATATATGATATTTTGTTTAGTACACCATGAAGCGATGTAAGGCATACATAATCTGTTGTCTGCTAATGGTTTGTGCATTGGGTCATTCGGCAGAACTAAGCGACGAAGCGCGCATCTCATTACTGAGTTGTTCGCCCGGACAGGAGTTATATGCTCGTTATGGTCATACGGCGCTGCGTGTGTGCGACCCACAACAAGATTTGGATGTGGTATTCAATTACGGTATCTTCAATTTCGCCACCGACCATTTCTATTGGAAATTTGTTCGCGGCGAAACATGGTACGAACTGGGCGCCGTGATGATGAAATGGTTTATGATGGAATATGATGAAGACCATCGACCGGTATATGAACAGATTTTGAATCTGACACCCGAGCAACGTGAGACCATCTGGTTGGCTTTGAGAGAAAATTATCAGCCGGAGAACCGTTGCTACCTATACAATTTCGTTTTCGACAATTGTGCCACTCGCCCTTATCTGCTGATAGAGAAGGCATTAGGCGAGACGATTAGTTCCACTTACACAGGATACACAGGCAAAACTTATCGGGAATTTATTCGTCACTATACCGGTCGCCACTCATGGGAAAATGCGGGTATCAATCTGCTATTTGGTCCGAAAGCAGACCAAGCCATGACAAGCGAACAGAGACTATTTTTGCCTGAAGAACTGATGTTCTATCTGGACAAAGCCACACTAACCGATGGTACACCAATAGTAAGTCAGAGCAATAGTGCTCCGTTTGAGATACAAGCGACCCCTTGGTACGCTTCGTGGGAATTGGGATTGGTACTATATTTCCTGATAGTAATGGCATTCAGTTGGCGTGATCGTCGCCGCGGGCACTGGTCTTGGGGCGTAGAACTCGCTGTTGGGATTCCGTACATCCTATTGCTTATCATCGTCACATTTCTAACTTTCTTCTCCTGTCATCCGTTAGTAGGATTTGGATGGAGATTGTTGATAATTCCTTTGACACATTTATGCGCAAGACTCGTTTATATTATTCGTTGATACTCGCAGGACTCTGTTGCGTTTCTGCGATAGCCATGCCACGACTGACAGTAGTGGCAGTAGTGGATGGCCTGACAGAAGACAACCTAGCATTGCTGCGCCCATACTGGCAACAGGGAGGACTTCGCACACTAAGCGAAGAAGCCTATCAAACGACCATCTCGTTTCCGCATCAGGTATATGGTGGCAACGAGACGACTGCCACGCTCATGACAGGCGTTACGCCTTCTGAACACGGCTATACGATGGACCGTTATTTCCAACGTCGCGATCGAAGGCCACACGCTATGCTTGAGGACGAACGCAGCAAGGGTATAGGCACACGACTAATGCTTTCGCCGCAAGCATTATTGGGCGAAACCATGACTGACAAAATGCGAATACAGTATCCTTCTGCCAAAATCTATGCTATCGGAATTCAACCGGAAACCACCATCCTGCTGGCCGGACATGGGGCAAATGCATGCTGCTGGCTAGATGCAGAACAACAGAAATGGGTGACCACTTCTTTCTATAGCGAGGGCTTGCCTTCTGCGGCAGACAAGCAGAACATCGAATTGCGAATCCAGACCTTAGCGGAGCATGAGTGGACTCCGCGGATGGATATTCCCACCTACAATCGTCCCACGGCAACCGAACGCAAAAAAGGTTTCAGTTATCTAGTGGAAGATGTGCTAGCAAAAAGTCCGGAGGCCAATACGCTTGTCATAGAATTGGCACTAGCTATTCAAAAGAGCGAACAGATAGGAACAGATCGTCATCCGGATTTATTGTTACTACAACTGAACACCTTAAGCCCGAAGGCGGAATCAGATCCTATTCGTTCGGCCGAGCAAGAAGATATGTATTTGCGACTGAACCAAGACTTAGGATTCCTGATCGAACAATTGGACAAGCGTATCGGACGAGAGAATTACCAGATACTGGTAGTAGGTAGACCTGTTACGGGAATGGACAAGGCTACTCTGTCGACAGCCAAAATGCCTGTGCAATCGTTTAATACCGACCGCGCCTCTGCTTTGATTGGAGCCTATCTGATGGCACTCTATGGTCATGAAAGATGGGTAGATGGAGGTTACGGACAATCGATCTACCTAAATCGCACACTCATTGAACAGAAGCGATTGAGTCTGGAAACGCTGCAACGCCAAGTGGCTAATTTCCTGATGGATTTTGAGGGAATACAATCAGCCGTACCACAGTATGAATTGTGGACGATTCCTAGCCTAGCCTCAACGCTTAGCAAGAAACATATTGGCGATGTAGTATTCAGTCTGCAACCTGGGTGGCAACTGATGCAAGACGAGCGTGTTGTGATTGATTACGTCATAGACCAAGCACCACAAGCGCCTGTGCTATTCTGGTCGAATACCGTTCGCCACATGCCCGAAGGAAAACTAACTGCTTTGGATATCAAAAACTTAATATTCTAGTTACGACATATGATTTTTCATGAACTAAAAGTACATTACGAGCGCCAAACGGGTGAAGATACTCCCCGTAAGGTCAAAGAGATTTACCTAGTAGATGGTGCTGCAAATTTTGCGGATGCCGAGCATTGCGTGGTAAAGGAGATTCAGCCTTTTATCTTTGCGGGAGTTAGCGAAGTACATAGTTGCAAGCGCTCACAGTTCCAAGAAGTTTTTCCAAATGAAGGAGGTGCCTTCTGGTACAAGGCACGCGTGGAACTCATTACCATTGATGGAGACAAAGAGGTGCGCAAGAGCGTAGCCGTATTGGTACAGGCTAACACCTTGGATGATGCTGTTTTTGCTCTGAAACAAGGCATGAATTCGTATGACTGCGAGCTACTCTCGGTTGCAAAAACGCAGATAATGGATATTCTGCACGCCGTACAATGACGCCTCTGCAATTCGATATACGAGCAATCATCAAGCGCAAGGCACCTAATGCCCATGTGCCTGATTTCCTTATCCGTTACTTGGAACGCATTGTGCACATCAAGCAGATGAATGCTTTCCTGCGAACGCATACGACAGAACGTGATTATGATTTTATTCGCGTCGTACTAGATGAGGAGTTAGACGGATGTACGGCTACTATTGAGGGAAAAGAGAATATTCCAACCGATGACCGACCGGTTATCTTTGTCAGCAACCATCCGTTAGGCGGATTAGATGGCATGCTCATCGCACAAGCTATTCATGACGCGCATGCTTCGCTACGACCGCTGAAAGTGATTGTCAACGACCTATTGATGCACATGGAACCGCTAGCCGGTTTGTGGGCACCAGTCAACAAAGTAGGACGCCTGAGTCGTGAGCAAGCCTTAGAACAACAACGGATGTGGGAATCTGGTGTAGACGTACTGACATTTCCAGCAGGTTTGTGCAGTCGATTGCAGCGAATAGACGGCAAATGGCAAATACGCGATTTGGAATGGCAGAAGAACTTTATTCAGCGGGCAAAAGAATACAAACGCGACATTGTGCCTATCTATTTTGAAGGGCGCAACAGTAAATTCTTCTATACGCTAGCATATATCCGCAAACTATTAGGCATCAAACTGAATATTGAAATGCTATACTTGGTGGATGAGATGTACGGAGCACATGGCAAGCATTTTAAGGTACACGTGTTGCCGCCCATCTCATACACGATGTTTGACAATACGAAAACGCCCAAAGAATGGGCACAGGTTGTAAAATCCATAGTCTATGAAAACCATCATACCTCCTGTTGAGCCTTCTCTTCTGGTTCACGAACTGGAAGGTCATCTGTTGCGTCCGTCCAACAAGGCGGGCAACTTGATTTACGACATTACCGCACATGAATGTCCGAATGTGATGCGTGAGATAGCACGACTGCGTGAGATCAGTTATCGTGATGGAGGTGGAGGAACCGGAAAAGAATTAGACATGGACGCCATGGACATCATGAAAAAGCCGTACCATCAACTCTTGGTGTGGGATCCTGATAATCAGCAGATTGTAGGCGGATATAGATATTTGTTGGGACCGGAAATCACATTGGACGAAGCGGGTCAACCACGTATTGCTTCAGCACACATTTTCCGTTTTAGTCAGCATTTTGTCACAGATTATTTGCCCAACACGATTGAGTTCGGGCGAGCATTCGTACAACCGCAATATCAACAACGTGAGATGGGCATAAAAGCACTCTTTGCGCTAGATAATATATGGGATGGTATTGGTGCCATTATGCATAATCATCCGAGTATCCGATGGATGATTGGCAAAGTCACATTGTATCCTTCGCTAGATCCTATGGTACGCGACTTGTTGTACGCATATCTGCAACGCTACCACGCTGATTCTGAGAACCTTCTGGAGCCTTATCATCCTCTGTCCATTAGTCAGGAAGCAAACCAATGGGCGGACGAGGTCTTCCTTGGAGATGATCCAACAGAGAATCTGCATGCATTGCAACATGCAGTTAGAGAACATGGATTGGTTATTCCTGCTATGTTCGCCGCCTATCTGAATCTAACCAAACAAATGCGTACGTTCGGGACATCCATTAACGATGAATTTGGCGATGTGCTCGAGACCGGAATTATGGTGGACCTGAATACCGTTTATGAAGAAAAGAAAGAGCGTTATATTGCACCCTATTTGGAATGGCTAAAATCGCAGAACAAATAAGAGAATTGCGAGCAACTATACCTGCAGAAGTGCAGCTAGTTTGTGTCAGCAAATTTCAACCCATAGAATCCATACGCGAGGCATACGAAGCCGGTGAGCGGCATTTTGGAGAAAGTCGTGTGCAGGAATTACAACGCAAAGTGCCACAATTGCCGCAAGACATTTGTTGGCATTTTATCGGCCATTTGCAAACCAACAAAGTACGCGACCTGTTGAAATTGCGTCCGTACTTGATTCAGTCGGTCGATTCAGAGCGATTGCTGCTAGCCATCAACGAAGAAGCCAAGCGGCTAGGTTTTGTGCAAAATGTATTGCTTGAGGTGCATGTCGCGAAAGAGGAGACTAAATCGGGACTTTTACCTGACGAAATAGAGACAATAACAAGCAATAATCTGGAAAACGTACGAATTTGTGGACTCATGACCATGGCGACCAACACGGACGATGAGGCAGAAATTCGCCGTTGTTTTGTCCAAGCCAGAAATATCTTAGACACATTGCATCTGCCGCAACCGATCTTCTCTGCGGGCATGAGTGACGATTATCCAATTGCCATCGATTGCGGAGCAACGATGGTACGCATCGGATCCGCTATTTTCGGAGCAAGACCTACTCCATCGCCACTAGCCAAACGTCCATTACCCAAAGCTGTCTTTTTTGATCAAGATGGCGTGCTGTTCAATTCGATGCCTTACCACGCACAGTCGTGGGAGGATGCGATGCATGAACATGGTCTGCCTTTTACGGCATCGCAAGCCTATCGAAACGAAGGCAGAACCGGTTCGGCGGTCATACAGGAGATTTATCAGCAAGTACATGGCAAAGATGCTTCAGATGAGTTAATCGATGCCATATATGCCTCTAAATCCAACAATTTTATTCGCATGACCGGAGGCAAATTGCCGGAATTGATACCCAATATCCGCGATGTACTAGCCTACTTGCACGACAAAGGTGTGCAATGTTGGGTCGTTACCGGTTCCGGTCAACGCTCGCTAATTGACAATCTGCGCGCCACTTTCCCAGGCATATTCACTGGTATTATCTCTGCCTTTGATGTCCAACATGGCAAACCTCATCCGGAACCGTATCTCAAGGCATGGGAAAAGAGTGGCGTAAAGAAAGAGGAGTGCTGCATTATTGAGAATGCCCCGCTTGGCATCCGCGCAGGAAAAGCGGCAGGCATATTCACCATAGCTATCAATACGGGGCCGCTACCTGATTCTGACCTTAAAAATGCAGGTGCAGACATGGTTCTGCCTAACATGAACGCACTTCTCCAGTGGTTGCAAAATGCCTGAGATTCTGCTGCATTATATATGGGAACATTGTCTTTGGGCCGGTTGGCAACAACAGACCACGGATGGACAACCGATAGAGATATTGTCGGTTGGTGAGCATAATCGCGATGCGGGTCCGGACTATAGCCATGCGCGAATACGCATCGGCGAGCAAGAATGGGTGGGTAATATTGAAATTCATGTCAATTCATCCGATTGGTTTCGTCATCGCCATCATCTAGACCATGCATATGACAGCGTGATTCTGCATGTCGTCAGCAAAGCAGATAAGCCCATTTTTAACACACAAGGACAGAATATCGTACAATGCGAATTGCAATATCCGCACGAACAGGATTATCTAACCCGATTGCTGACTGATGCGCGGCAAATAGATAGTGCGGGAGAACGAATTCGCTGCGCTAAGCAATTACTACAAGACCCGAAGATACTGAGCGACGGATGGCGCAAAGCGCTGCTACACAAGCGTTTAGAATGCAAACGTGCTTCCATCATGCGTCTACTGGAAATAACCAAAGGTAGTTGGGAACATGCTTTCTATATCTCGCTCGCACGAAATTTCGGTTTTCATACCAATAGTCAGCCTTTCGAGCAATTGGCTCTTTGCACGCCACTTTCTTATCTGCAAAAACACCGAAACAGTCGATTCCAACTCACGGCCATTTTGTTGGGCCAAGCAGGTCTGATCAGAGATGACGAGCAGATGCAAAAAGAGTACGATTTCCTTCGCACGAAATTCAGTCTCACACCTTTGGATAGCAGCCAATGGAAACATGCGAGAATGCGGCCGCAAAACAGTCCAGAAGTGCGCATTCGCCAGTTTGCTGACCTACTATGGCAATCGGAACATCTCTTCAGTCGAATCCAAGATGCGACAGATATACGCCAGATGGTAGAACTGTTTGGCTCACAACTGGGACGCTCGTCTATCGACATTCTGCTAATCAACACCGCGATACCTTATAAATACGCCTACGCGCTATTCCACAACAATACGGAGAAAGCAGAACAGGCGGCCGGTCTGATGGAAGAGATTGCACCGGAAAACAACACCATTGTGCGGCAATGGCGTATGTTAGGCCAAGAAGTTCGCTCTGCCGCAGACACACAGGCTTTGCTACATCTCTATCAAAACTATTGCCAATCGCACGAGTGTATCAATTGCGAGGTCGGCTACCAAATCTTCCTAGACAAGCAACTTAAGCTTTTCTAACTGACTAATCTGCCATTTTGTCAGTTTTTTGCAAGTTGGCTCATTGTTTGTAACGTGTTTAGTGAGCAAAAAATCGAATAGATAACTAAACACAATACAACTATGAACCAGACTAACACAAACAACCAACAAGAGAACTTGAAAAAGTTCGCTATCAATCTTTGCGAGCGAGCTCGTGAAGGTAAATTAGACCCTGTAATCGGGCGTGACGAAGAGATTCGTCGTGTATTGCAAATTCTCTCTCGCCGTACGAAGAATAATCCTATCCTAATCGGCGAACCCGGTGTAGGAAAAACTGCCATTGCCGAGGGTTTGGCCCATCGTATCGTACGCGGCGATGTTCCTGAAAACCTGAAAAAGAAACAAATCTACTCGCTAGATATGGGTGCGCTGATTGCGGGCGCGAAATATCAAGGTGAGTTTGAGGAGCGTCTGAAAGGCGTGGTCAATGAAGTTGTTGCTGCTGCGGGTGATATTATCCTCTTTATTGATGAGATTCACACCCTCGTAGGAGCTGGGAAATCCAGTGGTGCGATGGATGCGGCTAACATTCTAAAACCGGCTTTGGCGCGTGGTGATCTGCGTGCAATAGGTGCCACAACTCTGGATGAATATCAGAAGTATTTTGAGACCGACAAAGCCTTGGAGCGCCGATTCCAAGTAGTGATGGTCGATGAGCCGGACGAAGCGGCAACTATCAGTATTCTGCGTGGCCTGAAAGAGCGCTATGAGACGCACCACAAAGTGCGTATAAAGGATGATGCGATTATTGCCGCCGTTACACTTTCTGCGCGCTATATTACCGATCGTTTTTTGCCTGACAAAGCTATTGACCTGGTGGATGAAGCGGCCGCCAAATTGCGTTTGGAGGTTGACTCTAAACCAGAAGAGATAGATAGCCTGGATCGGCAAATCAAACAGTTGGAGATTGAGCGCGAAGCAATCAAACGTGAGAAAGACAACGAAAAGCTGAAAGGCATAGAAGAGCAATTGGCAGAACTGAAAAAACAAGCAGAAGAGCTGAATGCCCGTTGGAACAAAGAGAAAGGCTACGTGGCTACTATCCAGAATGAGAAAGCACATATTGAGCAGATGAAACACGAGGCGGAAGTGGCTGAGCGCGAAGGCGATTATGGCAAAGTAGCGGAGATACGTTACAGCCAGATTCCTGCCGCCGAAGCGAACATCAAATCCGCTCAAGACACCTTGCATCAGCTCGGTACCGAATCCCTCATCAAAGAAGAAGTCGATGAAGACGATATCGCGGAAGTGGTAGCTCGTTGGACAGGAATTCCTGTGACCAAGATGATGCAATCCGAACGTGATAAACTGCTTCATCTGGAAGAAGAACTGCACAAACGCGTAGTTGGTCAAGACGAAGCGATTGAGGCAGTGAGCGATGCCATCCGTCGTAGTCGTGCCGGTCTGCAAGATCCGAAACGTCCGATAGGCAGTTTCATCTTCTTAGGAACGACCGGAGTCGGAAAAACAGAACTGGCAAAAGCTTTAGCAGACTATCTGTTTGACGACGAGAACATGATGACGCGTATCGATATGAGCGAATATCAAGAGAAGTTCTCAGCGACTCGTTTGATTGGTGCTCCTCCAGGATATGTAGGATACGATGAAGGCGGTCAGTTGACAGAAGCCATTCGAAGAAAACCCTACTCGGTTGTGCTATTCGATGAAATCGAAAAAGCCCATCCAGATGTGTTTAATGTCCTACTGCAAGTGCTGGATGACGGCCGTTTGACCGATAACAAAGGTCGTGTAGTAAACTTCAAGAATACCTTGATAATTCTGACTTCGAACCTAGGAAGCCAACTGATTCGTGAGAACGAAGAGAAAGGCGTGGACCACGAAACAACGCGAAACCAAGTAATGGAACTGCTGCGTCAGACTATTCGACCGGAGTTTCTGAATCGTATAGACGAAACCATCATGTTTACTCCGCTGAACGAGAAGCAGATTCGCGATATCGTTGGTCTGCAAATCAGTCAAGTACACAAGATGCTAGAACACAACGGTATTGACCTACGCGTCACAGACGATGCGATTGACTATATTGCGAAAGAAGGTTATGATCCGCAATTTGGTGCTCGTCCTGTGAAGAGAGCGCTACAACGCTTGGTTCTTAACGAGTTGAGCAAATCGATTATTGCCGGCAAAGTGGATCAAAGCAAACCTGTGATAGTGGAACTGAAAGACGGCGAACTGAAGTTCCGCAACTAATCCATCGTTTGTTTCCGGTATTTGTCTCGAGATTGTCTCGTGATTGTCTCGGTAATAAAACAACCAAAAACGACTTCTGAGCGCAGGAAAAATAAGGCCTGCGCTCAGTTTTTATAAAGTGCGTTTTTTGACAGGGTAAAATTACAACTGAATTGGCACTAGTTTGCACCAATCTACATCCAGAAAACCCGAATCGTTGATTGGCTGTCTATCGCGTGTAGCATAGAAGCCAATCTTAGCGCCAACCCATTCTCCGGGAACCATTTGAAATGCTTCTCCTTGCATTTCCCATACTCGGCCATCACGTGAAAGGTATAGGCGACAGAGATGGGTCTCAGACACGATGACTCTGACGAGCCACCATCGTCCGTCACCGGGAACGGGAAGAGTGCGACTCTGACGGCCAAAGATGATAAGACCTGCCTGTTCGTGCTCTTTGTTTTTCGCCAAAGGCGTGAACCTCAAGCGTGCTTCTACTTGGAAAGCCGTGCCTGCAGGAATCTTGCGCAACAATAAGTTGGGCGCAGTCTGCACATCATCGGCCGGGTACGTAAAGAGACGCAGATAGGAATCATCTGCATGACATGCGGCAAATTGCGCCTTGCGATTGCCACTCCACTGCCAGAAAGGCGCTATCTCGGCCGTATTAAATTCATCCGAAGAAGGGATATGCGCATAGTTGACTTCCGATTTTTCTTTCTTACGGTCAGTAGAAAGGACCGGTTCTCCGTTTTCTCCGATAACCGGCCATGCATTTTTCCAACGGATAGGTTGCAGGTGAACAATACGGCCCGCTGCTCCCACATCTTGGAAATGGTAGAATTTATCCAAAATCCACGCTCCCTGATGAGGGCCATTAACAGAAGTACTACCCTGCTCTAACACTCTCTTGACTTCGTATGGCCCATATGGCGAACGACTACGCAGACAAAGTTGCCAACCAGTTTTGACGCCTCCAGCAGGACAAAAGACATAATACCAATTGTCTTGCTTGTAGAACTTTGGACCTTCGCATGTAGGATTATCCGAGTGGCCATCAAAAATAATTTTGTCCTCATGCAAGACACTTAACGCATCCGGAGTAAGTTCGCAAACGGCCAGAAGCGATTTGATTCCTGCTCGACTTCCCGCAAAAGCATGAACCAAATAGACTCGTCCATCTGAATCCCATAATGGACATGGGTCGATCAGTCCTTTGCCACGTTTGACCAGCACCGCAGGTTCCCACTGACATGGAATGGCTTTGGTTCTCTCGGAACGGATACAAAAAATACCTATATCTGGATCTCCGTAAAAAATATAGAATCGTCCGTCATAATAACGGATAGAAGGAGCCCAAACACCACAACCAGCAGGACATGCATCCAAATGACCATACCCGGGAATGGTATCCGGCAAAACAGCATCCACAATCTGCCAATTGACACCATCACGGGATTGGAGAATCTGCAAACCCGGTGTAGAGGCAAACGTGCTATATGTCATATACATATCCGGTCCAACTTGTGTTACATCCGGATCGGAATAATCGTACGGCAAAATGGGATTGACGTATGCCCGAACATTCGTCACAAACCATAAAGCACCAAGTATGAGCGCTATTCGTTTCATGGCAAATTATTTGTTTTTTAAGATTATCCAGATAATCATCGGCGCTCCAAACAAAGCGCTGACGGTAGATATCGGCAACGGATAAGTAAAGAGCGAACAAAGCACATCGCACAACAAGAGCAGACATGCGCCAATCAGAGCGGACGCAGGCAATGTGATGCGATGGTTAGACGAACGGAAAAGTCCGCGAGCGATGTGCGGAACAGCAACTCCAATGAAAGCAATCGGTCCGCAAAAAGCAGTAACTCCGCCTGCGAGTAATCCAGTAGCTAAGACTATAAGAAGACGCGTGCGTGGAACATTGATACCTAATCCGCGTGCGTAGTCTTCGCCCAGCATAAGACCATTCAACGGCTTTAAGACACAGAGCACTAACAGAATACCTATCAACAAAATTGGCAGCAAGATTTGCATATCGCTCCAACTGACGCTACTGAGCGAACCCAGCGTCCAAACGATAAAAAGTTTGAGTGCATCCGGATTTGCGAAATTCTGCAGCAGACTGACTAATGCGCCTGCAATAGAACCAAACATCAAACCGACAATAAGCAAGCTGACATTACTTTTGACGCGACGACTAACTGCCAGAACTAACAGCAATACCAGCGAAGCGCCAATACATGCTGCGACCGGCAGCAGGAAGTTAAGTCCTGTTTTGAAAAACGGTAGTGCGATAAGCGTGGAACACATCGTAAGAAATGCAACACCCAAACTAGCTCCAGACGACACGCCAAGTGTATAAGGGCCAGCAAGCGGATTTCGGAAAAGAGTTTGCATCATCAGGCCAGAGACTGATAATGCGGAACCAGCAAGAATAGCAGTAACCGCCTTGGGCCATCGAATGGAATAGAGGATCTGCTCAGACATAGGACTGAGATCGTCGAACGGCCAAATCCAGATACTACCACTACAGACATCTAAGCCAAGAAGAAGCAATAGCAAGGTAGTCAATGCCAAGAATATAGATGCATTTCTTTTCATCTTTTTGTTAAATTCGGTTGCAAAATTACAACTTTTTTTGCACATATCAAAAAAAAGTACTACTTTTGCGCACTTTTTTCACAAAACAGATGACACAACTATGAGTGTTCATGTACAAAACAGCCGTATGACGACGGCCAAACTTCGTCAGATGAAAGTCAATGGCGAGAAAATAGCCATGCTGACGAGTTACGATTTTACTCTTGCGCGCCTAGTAGACGAAGCAGGAATTGAGATACTCCTCGTAGGTGATAGTGCAAGCAACATAGTGTGTGGAAACCAATATACACTGCCTATCACGGTGGACGAGATGATCTTCCTCACCAAAGGTGTAGTGCGCGCTGCAGAGCATGCTTTAGTGGTTTGCGATATGCCTTTCGGCAGTTATCAGGTGAGCGAAGAAGAGGCTGTTCGCAACGCTATCAAGATACTGAAAGAAAGCGGTTGTGACGCTGTAAAACTGGAAGGCGGAGAAGAGATTCTTCCTGCTATTCGCCATATGATCCAAGCCGGTGTTCCTGTGATGGGACATCTAGGTCTTACTCCGCAGAGTGTCAACCAGTTCGGCGGTTATGGACTACGTGCCAAAGAAGAAGCCGAAGCCGAAAAACTGCTGCATGATGCAAAACTTCTGGACGAAGCAGGATGCTTCAGTATCGTACTGGAAAAAATTCCTGCCCAGTTGGCAGAGAAAGTGACAAAAAGTGTCAGTTGCCCAGTTATTGGTATTGGAGCAGGCAATAAGTGTGACGGACAAGTATTGGTTCTGCACGACATGCTAGGCATGAACAAAGGTTTCAAACCTAAGTTCCTCCGTCATTTTGCCAACCTAGCAGAAGATATTCAGCAGGCCGTTGAAAATTACATAAATGTCGTAAAAGACAGCAGTTTTCCGAACTCAGAAGAGAGTTACTAGACGAAAAATCGCCGGAAAGTATAAAAAAAGAGCGCAAAGTATTGCATATGTCAAAAAAAAGCAGTACTTTTGCGCCCGATTTTTATATTTTATATAAATGAGCCAACTACTAGCAGGAAAAAGAGGTGTTATCTTCGGTGCGTTAGACGAACGCTCTCTCGCCTGGCATATTGCATTGCGTTGCCAAGCAGAAGGAGCGCAGATTGTATTGAGTAATACTTCTGCTGCTATACAACTTGGAACAATCGGTCAGTTGGCAGAAGCACATCAGATGCCTCTGATAGCGTGCGATGCGACTAAGACCGAAGAACTGGTTGCACTTTGGCAACAAGCCCAAGCACAAACAGGAGGTAAGATTGATTTTGTGCTACATGGCGTTGCGCAGAGTGTTAATCTGCGTCGTCATAAGAGTTACGACGAACTCAACTACGAATACTACAAGCAGACTTTGGATATTAGTGCCATGAGTCTGCACAAGATAATTCGCACGGCCATGGAACAAGATGCGTTAGCCGAAGGGGCAAGTGTAGTAGCGCTTTCGTATATCGCGTCGGAGCGTTACTTCCTCGGTTACAACGACATGGGCGATGCGAAAGCATTATTGGAGAGTATCGCCCGCCAACTGGGTGCCATCTACGGGCAAAAGAAGAAAGTGCGCATTAACATTGTCAGCCAATCGCCTACGCGTACAAAAGCAGGCGGACAATGGAAAGAGATCGATTTCTTCTATCGCTACTCGGATCAATTGTCGCCGCTAGGTAGCGCGAGCGCAGACGATTGCGCGGATGTGTGCGTAGCGCTATTCTCCGACCTGATGCGCAAAGTGACGATGCAAACCATCTACTGCGATGGCGGATTCGGACGCACAATACTCACACCTGAACTGGTAGAAGACTACCGACGAATGGAAGATTTAGAAGAAGAATTAAAATCAGAAATATGAAACTGGATTTAGACTTGGTGCACGACATCTTGTATCGTAATGCGCGCCTCGAGATAGACGAGGCGACGATGAAAGCTGTGCGGGATTGTTATGCGTTCTTGGAAGAATTCTCCAAGGATAAAATTATCTATGGTATCAATACAGGCTTTGGTCCGATGGCCCAGTGGCGTGTGGATGATGAGAATCTTCGCGCGCTGCAATACAACATCATTCGCTCCCACTCTACCGGTGCTGGCGAACCGCTCGACGATTTTTTTGTACGCGCGGGTATGCTCGCGCGTTTAGGCTCGTTCTTGCAGGCAAAGAGCGGAGTTCATCCGGAGATAGTTGAACTGCTAACAGAATTCATCAATCGCGGTATCCATCCGTTTATTCCAAAGCACGGTAGCGTTGGTGCCAGTGGCGATTTGGTTCAATTGGCTCATATAGCTTTGTGCCTGATAGGTGAAGGCAAAGTGCATTATCGCGGCGAATGGCGTGAGACCAAAGATGTGATGAAAGAATGTGGTCTAAAACCACTGGAGATCCATATTCGTGAAGGCCTTAGCACTACAAATGGAACAAGCGTAATGACTGGTATCAGCGCCGTGAATCAACTGGACGCAGAAAATTTGCTTCGTTGGGCAGAGATAGCTGCTGTATGGATGAATGAGATTGCCGCTAGTTATGATGATTTCATGGCCGAGCCGTTGAACGAATGTCGTCGTCACGAAGGTCAGAAGAAGATTGCGGCTGATTTGCGCCTTTTGAGCAAAGGCAGCAAATGCATGCAGAAACGTGAGGTCAAACTCTACGATGAAGGTCACCGCGATGTAAAAGTATTCCATGACAAAGTGCAGGCATATTATTCGCTCCGTTGTACACCACAAGTGCTCGGCCCGATTTGGGAAACGCTGCAGAACAGTCGTCGCGTGATAGAAGAAGAACTGAATGCGGCCAGCGACAATCCTATAGTAGACCCGCAAACCAAGAATGTATATCACGGAGGTAATTTCCATGGCGATTATATCTCATTGGAGCAAGACAAAGTGAAGATAGCTATCGTGCGTTTGGCCATGTTGAGCGAACGTCAGTTGAACTATCTTTGTCACGACCGAATCAATGGCATCTTGCCTCCGTTCTTGAATCTGGGAACACTGGGTTTGAACTATGGTATTCAAGCTTGTCAGTTTACCGCTACGAGCACTACGGCAGAATGTCAGACATTGGCAATGCCGAACTATGTACATTCGATTCCGAACAACAACGACAATCAGGATATCGTCTCGATGGGAACTAATAGTGCTGAACTCTGCAACCAAGTGCTGAATAATGCTTATCAAGTGATGTCCATTTTGATGCTAGCATTAGCACAAGCTGTTGATTGCCTGAAGATACAAGACAAACTGGCGCCCGCTACGCGCGAGCAATACGATGCCATTCGCAAGATAACTCCAACCATCGTGGAAGATACTCCATTCTACGAAGATTTAGCAGAAATAGAAACGTATTTACGCAGTAAGAAATGAACAAAGGATACGCTTTAGTGACAGGCGGTAGTCGCGGGATAGGCCGTGCTATCGCAGAACGATTAGCCAAAGACGGTTATACCGTTGTAATCAATTATCGCAGTAACGAAGCCGCAGCACAAGAGACCAAAAATGCGATTGAGCAAGCGGGTGGTCAGGTAGAACTCTTGCCATTTGATGTAGCAGATGGCAAGGCTATTGAAGCGGCTCTGAACTCATGGGAATCTTCGCATGAAGGTGCGCATTTTGATGTATTGGTCAACAATGCAGGTATTCGTCGTGACGGACTGATGGTATTTATGGGTGAAGAAGACTGGAGCGATGTGCTACAGACTACGACAAATGCGTTCTACTACATCACTCATCGCGTATTAGGCGGCATGCTTCGCGCGCGCAATGGGCGCATTGTGAATATCACGTCCATTTCCGGCGTATCCGGTCTACCGGGACAAGTGAATTATTCTGCAGCGAAGGCTGCGCTGATAGGTGCGACAAAAGCATTGAGCAAAGAAGTAGCCGCTCGCAAGGTAACTGTGAATGCAGTAGCACCAGGATTTATTAAGACAGACATGACCGCCGATTTGGATGAAGGCGAACTGAAGAAAACGATTCCGGCCGGGCGTTTTGGCCAACCGGAAGAAGTAGCCGCTTTGGTTAGTTTCCTCTGTTCTGATGAAGCCGCATACATAACCGGTCAGGTAATTAACATAGCAGGAGGCATGGCATAATGAGACGCGTAGTAATAACAGGCATGGGAATCTGGTCGTGTATCGGTCAGAACCAACAAGAAGTAACCGAATCGTTGCGCAAAGGCCGTAGCGGTATAGGCTATGACGAAGCACGTCGAGAGTATGGCTTTCGCAGTCCGCTGACAGGTGTTGTGCCAACTCCTGATCTAAAAGCTCTACTCCATCGTCGTCTGCGCACGGGCATGTCGCAGGAAGCCATGTACGCATACATGGCTAGTCGCGAGGCATTTGAACAAGCGGGCATTGACGAACAATATCTATTGGACAACGAAGTCGGTGTACTTTTCGGAAACGACAGTACGGCTCTGCCAACCGTGGAGATGCATGAAATGATGCTGGAAAAACATGACACGATGTTGTTAGGTAGCGGATTGATTTTCCAATCGATGAACTCGACAGTCAATATGAACCTAAGCACCATTTTCCATTTGCGCGGAATCAATTTCTCCGTAAGTGCCGCATGTGCGAGTGGTAGTCATTCGATTGGTTTGGGCGCGATGTTTATTCGTCAGGGCTTGCAAGACATGGTGCTGGTTGGTGGCGCTCAGGAAGTGAACCCATACGCGATGGCTGCATTTGATGCGCTCGGTACTTTCTCTGGCCGCGTAGAAGATCCTACTCATGCCAGTCGTCCGTTTGACTCGGCGCGCGATGGCTTAGTGCCAAGTGGCGGTGCTGCAGCATTAGTACTGGAAGATTATGAGCACGCCGTAAGACGTGGTGCGAACATTCTAGCGGAAGTATGCGGCTATGGTTTTTCGAGTAATGGCGGAGGTATCTCGCAGCCAAGTAGCGAGGGATCGTTTATTGCTATGCAGCGCGCGTTAGATGATGCGCAGATGAAAGCAGCAGACATCGACTATGTGAATGCACATGCCACATCGACAAAGCAAGGCGACGAGGAAGAAGCAATCGCCTTGACCAAACTATTTGCCGGACAGAAAGCATGGATCAGTAGCACCAAATCGATGACCGGTCACGAATGTTGGATGGCAGGCGCAAGCGAAGCAGTATATTGCGTTCTGATGATGAAGAACGGATTTGTAGCACCCAACATCAACCTAGAAAATATAGATGAGTGCGCCAAAGAACTTCGCCTGGCAGATCACACGATTGAGATGCCGATACACACCGTACTAAGCAACAGTTTTGGTTTTGGCGGAACCAACAGCGCGTTAGTTTTGAAATCATTAAGTTCTATATAGTGCTCTCGTAATTGTCTCGAGATTGTCTCGGTAACGTCTCGTTCACACCACGTGATTGTCTCGATAAAGTTACGAGTAAAAGAAGAAAAAGAAAATGCATTTATTTGACAATTTGAAGAAGGCATTCAGCCGCGAACCATATAATGCTCAGCAAGCACAAGCAATGGCCCATTTATACTCGTGGGGACCTGTGGTGTTTCAAGTGGCGCGACTAATGATCAAATACGGCATACTGGATATGCTGAATGACAACCGCGAAGGCTTGACGCAAGAAGAAATAGCAGAAAAAACAGGTTTGAGCATATATGCCACCAAATGTCTGCTGGAAGCATCGCTCTGTACGCATATCGTGCTGATTAATCCGGAGACCGACCGTTATCGTCTGGGCAAAACCGGATGGTTCCTATTGCGCGATGCCATGATTCGTGCCGATATAGATTTCAACCATGATGTCAACTACGAAGGATGGTTTGTGCTGGACAAAGCTCTGGAAGAAGGCAAACCAGCCGGATTGAAACATTTTGGCGATTGGCCCACTATATACGAAGGCTTGAGTTCGCTGCCAGCAGATGTTCAGCGTTCGTGGTTTGGATTTGACCATTATTATTCGGACCATTCGTTTGACGAAGCACTGGCTATCATTAGCGCCAACAAGACACGCAACCTATTGGACGTAGGAGGAAATACCGGTCGATTTGCCATGCGATGCGTGCAATATAATCCGACTCTGGAAGTAACTATCTGCGACCTGCCGCAACAAATCGGTTTGATGAAAAAAGCCACCACAGGTCAGCAAGGTGCAGAGCGTATTCATGGTGTGGGAATGAATCTGCTGGACGAAAAGAACCAATTTCCTACAGACAAACATTATGACGTGATCTGGATGTCGCAATTTCTAGATTGCTTCAGCGAGGAGCAGATAGTTTCGATCTTACGCCGTGCTGCAGCCATACTGGACAAGAGCAATCGCATCTATATTATGGAAACGCTTTGGGACAGACAAGACTATGAACCGGCAGCTATGAGTTTGACCATGACAAGCCTGTATTTTACAGCCCTGGCAAACGGAAACAGCAAGATGTACAATACCGATGACATGACGCGTCTAATTCGTCAAGCCGGTCTGGAAGTAGAACAAATACACGACCGCATAGGAAACGGCGGACACTCAATACTCATTTGTAAAAAACAATAAACGAATATGGAAAAAGAACAATTAATCGAAAAAGTAAACAATCTCCTCATCGAAGAGTTTGAGATTGATTCGGAGAAACTAACTCCGACAGCATTGCTGAAAAATGATTTGGAAATCGATTCTCTCGATTTTGTGGACATCGTCGTTCTCGTTGATCGCGAATTCGGCTTTAAGCCCAAAGCAGAAGAGCTGAAGACCGTAAAGACGCTCGAAGATTTCTATCAATACATCGCAGCACACATCGCATAAGTAAATTATGGCACAACAGTGGTCTGGACAAACAGGTGGTACACATGGCATGCAGAAAGCGCTTGTCAGTATTTTCCGCTATGTGGATGTTCGGGTCATGTATGCCGTGATGAACTTATGGCTGATATGGTATATCATCGTTCGTCCTTCTGCCACCCGCAGCATATATCGCTATCATCGCCGTTGGGGACGCAGTCGTTGGGCATCCATCTGGGCAACATATCGTAGTTTCTACACCTTTGGAGAAGCCATTGTGGACCGATTTGCAGTTTATGCCGGTCGTCATTTTGACTATCAAGTGGATAACAGCGAGCACTTCTATGGCCGTACTAATCAACCGGAAGGATTTATCTTACTATTTTCACATGTTGGCAATAGCGAAATGGCAGCATACAGCCTCAGCACGCCAGAGAAAAGAATGAATATCTTGGCGTTTGGAGGGGAATCGGAAGTAGTGATGGAACAGCGTGCCAAAGTACTAGCGAAGAACAACATGGGAATGATAACCGTCTTTCCTAACGACATGAGTCATATCTATCGTATCAACGAGATATTGCAAGCCGGCGAAGTACTTGCGATTGCTGGAGACCGGAAGATGGCTCAAAACGACAAGACGATTGGCTGCACCATTCTTGGCAGCGAAGCACAACTGCCAGCCGGACCATTCGTGCTGAGTGCATCGTTGAGACGCCCTGTTGTTCTATGCTTTGTCATCAAAGAAAAATGGAACAGATACCATATCTTCACAGAGCAATTGCAAGTGGACACCACTCTGCCTCGACATGAAAGGCCAAAAGATTTGGCTCGGCAATATGCTGAACATATCGAGCGAATGACACGTCAGTATCCATACCAGTGGTTTAATTTTTACGATTTTTGGGCGTGAGTACAAAACTTGACATATTGGAGTATATTCCGCAAAGACCACCGTTCGTATTTGTGGAGGAATTGCTATATGCTTCGCCAGAGCAAGTGCGTACCGCGTACTGCATCCGAGAAGACAATCCGCTGGTAATCAACGGCGTACTACCTATAGCAGGGCTCATGGAGCATGCTGCGCAGACATGTGCTGTGCGCGCAGGATGGGTACAACACGAACAAAAACAGACCATTCGCATCGGTTATATCGGAGCCATCAAACATATGCAGGCTACGCGTCTGCCGCATATAGGCGAACGGTTGGAGACAGAAGCAAAAGTAGTGCAAGAAGTGGCAAATATCAGTTTACTGGATTGCAACACTTATGTAGGCGATGAACTGATTTGTCAAACGACCATCAAACTAGCATTAGTGGACGAATGATCAGTTGCATAGGACATAGTATCATCTCGCCATTGGCTGTTGGCTCAACTGCTAATTTTAAGGCTATTTTGGCTGGAAAGACCGCGGCTCGTCTATATACCGACCGTTTTGAATCGGTTGAGCCGTTCTATGCTTCGCTGTTTGAAAAGCCACAGTCGTTTGTGCCACTATGCATCCAATGTGCAGAACAAGCAATAGCAGAAGCACAAATAGATCCGTCAGCTGAATCAGTAGTCTTCGTCATTAGTACGACTAAAGGAGATAACCTCGATTTGCTGACCCCAGCAGAATCCATTGCCCGCCATTTTGGCAATCCGAATCCGCCGATTGTGGTAAGCAATGCTTGCACATCAGGCGTGTGCGCTCAAGTAACGTCTATGCGCCTACTAGATGCACAATTGTACGAAACGGCTATCGTGATTGGATGCGACATACAGAGCAGATTCATCGTAAGTGGTTTCCAAGCATTCAAAGCCCTATCTCCGGAAGCATGTCGTCCGTTTGATGCCGAGCGTAAAGGTCTAAACCTGGGAGAAGCCGCTGCCACTATCATTTGGACGAGCAAACGGAATGCAAACTGGCATTTGACGGCAGGAAGTATTCACAACGATGCGAATCATCTGTCGGCTCCGAGTCGCACAGGCGAAGGCGCATACTTGTGCTTGCAGGATGTGCTCGCGAAAAGCGACATTCAGCAACTGGCTTTTGCCGGAGTACATGGCACAGCTACGCTCTACAACGATGAGATGGAATCGATAGCGCTGCACCGCGCAGCTATAGATAAACTGCCTATTTGTGCTCTCAAAGGCTATTATGGTCATACGATGGGAGCGGCAGGTGTAGTAGAAACCATCATTGGTATGCTATGCGTGGAGGAACAGATTCTTCCTGCAGCCAAAGGATACAATTTATGCGGAACAAGTTATCCGCTCTGCATCTCCAACGAGAAACAGGCTATTCAGGGTAAACAATTCATAAAAATGCTATCCGGTTTCGGTGGCACTAATGCAGCCATACTACTGACATGCGAGTAACGCACGAAATAGAAATAACTCCTACCTCGGTTCGTTTGGACGGACAAGAACTGGCGGTAACAGAACGCGGAGAGAAACTACTCAGCGAATTGTACCGTAGCCGCATATCCGACTATCCACGGTTCTACAAGATGGACACACTAAGCCGATTGGGATTTGTAGCAAGCGAACTACTGCTGCAAGCGGAAAAAGAAGCGGGGAACGAACTTCCGACCAATAGAGCCGTTATATTCGCCAACAGAAGTGCGAGCATCAAGAATGACACAGATTTCATACAAACAATAGCACCAAGCAATTACTATCCTGCCCCGGCACTATTTGTTTATACCCTACCCAATATCGTGACAGCGGAGATTGCCATCCGCAATCACTATACAGCAGAGACTGCTTTTTATATCTTGGCAGAGGCTGAGCAACTATTACCAATCGTGAAGACTACGCTACAACAACCTTCTGCACCACAATCGGCTCTGGTTGGTTGGTGCGAATGTAGCGCCGCTGATACGTATTATGCAAAAATACAAATTATATGGAACAATTAATCGAAACACTTAAAGCACAAATTATTGAAGCACTGAACTTTGAAGAAATGACACCCGCAGACATCGACACCGATGCACCTCTGTTTGGAGAGGGCCTTGGATTGGATTCGATCGATGCACTTGAACTAATCATGTTACTTGACCGTGAGTACGGCATCAAGTTGGCAGACCCGAAAGCCGGCAAAGCCATCTTCCGCTCCGTACGCACTATGGCCGAATATATCCAAGCTAATCGCACCAAGTGAGAATCGTTGTTACCGGCATAGGAGTTGTTAGCGCTATTGGTACCAATTGCGAAGAGACACGGCAAGCTCTGCTGAATGAGCAATCGGGAATAGGCCCGATGCGCTATCTGCGGAGCGTGCACCAACTACCAGTAGGCGAAGTCAAGTACACCAACGAACAACTGCGCTCGTTGGCCGGCATAGGCGATCAACCTATGCCTCGTTCGTCATTGTTAGGATTGATTGCAGCTCGCGAAGCCTTGAAACAAGCCAACTTGCAGCCAAGCAGCGACATGGCCTTTATTTCAGGAACGACAGTGGGTGGTATGGACCTAACCGAGCAGTACTGGAACGAGTATCATGAGGGTAGACATACCGAGACTATCGCGCTGCATGAAGCAGGAGAATCCACGTTAGCTATCGCGCGCGAGTTAGGTTCTTTCGGATTTGTCACAACGCCTTCCACCGCCTGCTCTTCTGCTCTCAATTCCATCATGGTAGGAGCAGATATGCTGCGTACCGGTCAAATCAAACGTGCGTTGGTAGGAGGATGCGAGAGTCTGAGCCGTTTCCATTTTAATGGGTTCAGAACATTGATGATTCTCGATAATGAACCATGTCGTCCATTTGATTCCACACGTGCCGGCCTGAATTTGGGAGAAGGTGCCGGTTATTTGGTCATAGAAGACGAAGCCGATGCCATAGCCCGTGGAGCACAGATTCTGGCTTATGTAGGAGGTTATGCCAACACCTGCGACGCCTTCCACCAAACGGCTTCGTCCGAAAATGGAGAGGGTGCCTATCTGGCAATGAGCAAGGCCATCCGAATGGCCCAACTACAACCACAAGATATCGATTACATCAATGCACATGGCACCGCTACACCTAATAATGACTTGAGTGAATCGGCTGCTCTGATGCGTCTGTTTGGTTCACAGATGCCTGCTATCAGTAGTACCAAAGCATTTACAGGACATACCACCTCAGCTAGTGGTGGCTTGGAAGCGGCTTTCTGCGTTATGGCTCTGCGTGAAGGGTTTATTCCCGCCAACTTGCGTTGGGCACACACGGCAGAAGGATTGATTCAGCCAATTCCGCATACGATGCGCCAACCACTGCATCATGTGCTCTGCAACGCCTTTGGTTTTGGTGGCAATGAGTCTTCATTAGTACTTTGCGATCAAGCCGTTGACCTCTCCGTAGCGAATATTCAGCAGGGCAAAATGCAACAGGTTGTCAGCGTAGAGCATATCGCTCCGGAGGAAATTACAGCATTGGTATCGGCTGCAGAAGCACGCCGAATGACCGTTCAGACACGTCAATTGGTTGCGGTGGCTCGCAAAGCATTGCGTCTGGCCGGAATAGAGATGCCGGATGCTATTCTCTGTGCCACACAATGGGGCTGCATGCAGCAATCGATGCGTTTCCTACTGGATATGCTACAGACCAACGAGCAAGAGCTCAAACCAACGCCCTTCATTCAATCGACGCACAACACTATCGCATCGATGATTGCTATTCAGACCGGTAATCATGGTTATAATATCACTTATGCTCAGGGGGTAGAATCGTATGCAAGTGCTGTGCAAGACGTTACCAACCAAATGGCATTGGGACGCATTCGAACAGCTCTGATTCTTGAGTTTGACGAATTGGTGCCGGAATGGGATGAGGTGCTCGAGCATATTCACAGTAAGACACAAAATATAGCACGAGCTCACGTGTTTAACTATCAATCATAGGTATGAATACTCTACGTTTGCTGTTACTGGCTATCATACAAAGTCTCTTCCTCTGCGGAGGACAACTATTCATGAAACTAGCGCTCAAAGCGATGGGCAAAGCTTCGTGGACATGGTCTTTCATTGCCTCGCAGCTGACTAACTGGTGGTGGTTGGCATGTGGCGTATCGTTTACCATTGCCGGGCTAATGTGGATGTATATCCTCAAACACTGGTCGTTCTCACAAGCATACCCACTCAGCAGTATTGCATATGTGTTTGGTATGATAGCCGCTATGTTGGTTTTTCACGAACATATCGCATGGACGCAGTGGGTCGGGATATTGTTTATCATGGCGGGCTGCTATTTAGTTGTTAATTAAGATGTTAGCATTGATTTTAAGTCTCATAATCTCTCTGGAAGCAGACTTCGTACAAACCAAACAGGTTGCTATGCTTTCCGAACCGCAAGTGGCTAAAGGACACCTCACGTATCGTGCCCCGGAGTACATACGTTGGGAGTATCTCAAACCGGATCAGTACGTATGGATGCTGGATGGGAAGCAATCGAACGTCAATCCGCAGATACAACGCTTGCTGCAGATGATTATGCAGTCTGTCTCGGGAGCGAATCTGCAGCCGAGTCAGGATTTCGATGTACAGCAATCGGGTAATGTATATACGCTCACACCGCGTAAACGCGAGTATAAGCACATGTTCCGTAACATCGTTATTACACTCGATCCGGCCACTCAGATTGCTCAGAAAGTACATTTGCACGAAACGAACGGAAACGATACGCTAATCGAATTTCACAATGTTGTTACGAAATAATCTATACACAGTAGCTGAAACTGGAAGTGAGTATCGTGTTCGCTTCAATGCTGCCCACCCTATCTTTGCCGGCCATTTTCCTGGGCACCCTATTGTTCCCGGAGCATGCTTGGTACAGATTGCGGAGGAACTGTTAGCACTACATATCGGAAAGAACATACGACTGCAGTCCATTCGCAATCTGAAGTTCCGCAAAGCCATTACACCAGACATGGAGGTCTACTTCGTAATCACCCTACACGACGAAAACAATTATACAATAGATATACACGACGAGAACAATCCTTATGCACAATTCTCAGCAACATATATGTGCTCTAATTCCAACCTATAACAACGCAGGTACCATTGTCGATGTAGTGAAACGCGTTCATGATTTCGTGCGCGATATCATCGTGGTAGTGGATGGTAGCACCGATGATACGCTTCGTATGCTAGGTGAATTGGAGTTCCCAATCATCCTTGTTACCCACAATAGTAACCGCGGTAAAGGTGCAGCACTCAAAACGGGTTTCCGCAAAGCGCTAGAAATGGGATTTGACTATGCTGTTACACTTGATGGCGATGGTCAACACTACGCGGAAGATATCCCGTTGCTCATTCAGGCTCTGGATCTGCATCCTAACGCGCTCATTGTTGGTAGCCGTCAGTTCACAGACGAAAACATGCCTGGCAAAAGTAAGTTTGCCAATCGGTTCTCTAATTTCTGGTTTCGCCTGCAAACCACTATCAATCTGCCGGATACGCAGACCGGAATGCGAATCTATCCGCTGCACAGGTTACATGGACTGTCTATCCTGACCAGTCGTTATGAAGCGGAATTGGAATTGCTGGTTTTCGCAGCATGGCACAATGTACCGCTCATCCCTGTACCTATTCGCGTTTACTATCCGCCAAAAGAGGAACGCGTCAGCCATTTCCGTCCGGCGCGCGATTTCACACGAATTAGTATCCTCAACTGCTTCCTATGTCTGGGTGCTCTCTTCTTTGGTTATATCAATATGTGGTGGAGGACCATCTACGCCTTCTTCTGGTTTGGATCTACTATGTTGTTGGTTGTATCAACGCTTTCGCCTATCTATTTTTTGCTGTTTGGCAAGGGTGCGAAAAGCCGTGCACGCTACCACCGCATCGTTCAACGTTTTGCCAAGCACTACCAATGGGCCATCAACGGACTGCGTGTACATGTTCACAATCCGCAGAATATTGAGGTTGGCGGACAACCATCCATCATCATTTCCAACCATCAGTCGTTTATTGATGTGATGTCTATTTTGGCACTTAGTCCCAAAATCGCAGTGATGGTGAAGGATTATATCTGGAAGAACCCTATCTACTTCGTTCTCTGTCGATTAGCCGATTTCTTCCCCATCGATTGGGACGAGCAACGCAAACTTGAACAAGTTCGTCGTCTAACCGATGAAGGCTATTCGGTATTGGTATTCCCCGAAGGTACTCGTTCTTATACCGGTGAAATAGGTCGTTTCCATCGCGGAGCGTTCTACTATGCAGAACAACTGCACCTGCCTATTCAGCCTCTCCTAATCGAAGGTATGATAGACCATATCGGCAAACGTCAATTTATGATGCGCCCTAGCGATGTGGATTTGTCCATACTGCCCACTCTGCAAGCCGATGATGCGTCCATGGGCCGTAACTACAAACGTCGCGCAAAATCAATGGAGTATTATTATAGTTCTCTCTTGCATACACACCACCAGCCCATCGGTATCTTAGGTGCCGGTGTAGGAGGACTCTTTACCGGAGCACTGCTGGCTAAAGAAGGCTATCCGATTACTATACTAGAACAAATGCCCGTATATGGTGGCGGACTATATTCGTTCGAACGTGACGGTGAGACTTGGCAAACGGGACTGCACTTCCTCTCCGGAATGCAGGCTGTTTGGCAGACTCTGGAAGAATTAGGTATCTCATTGCCCGTTGAACCCACCACTCTCGACCATGTACCGGCTGACTTGATTGGAGAAAAAGAATGGGAAAAATCAGCCAAAGGTGTATATCGTATCATCGGTGGCTCACAACAACTGGCCGACCAACTGGCCATGTATATCAGCCGCCACGGAGGACGTGTGCTAACCAGCCAATGCGTCACAAATATAACGATGGACTGCGATACATTTGTGGTTAAGACGCAGACCGACACCTTCCGTTTCGCGCAGATTATCAACAGTTTACATCCCAAGCAGTTGCTCTCGTTGACATCCCTACCCATCTATCGCCCTGCAACGATCAAACGCATCGAACAAACACCGGAGACCTTCGGCACGTTCAAACTATATATTCGTCTGAAGCCGGAGACGCTGGCCTTTGACAGTGTGACGCACTACCTGCCGGAACAACGACTCCTGGTGCTAACTCCTCCGACATCTAAGAACCAGCAGTGGGCACGAACGATTGAGACAGTTATGCCGCTCGACTATGCAGAACTGGCGCCATGGCATTCGGACAGAAAAAAAGATTATGTAGCCTACGAAGCCTACAAACAGCGTAAAGCGGAAGAGGTGCTAGTGCATGTGCGCAAACTCTATCCGACCATAGACCAGTGTATTGCTGACATATTCAGCGCCACATCACTCACCTTCCGTGACGATTACCGTACGCCGGAAGGAGCTATGTTCGGTCTTAGCGAGCCTATAGGTTCGGTGGCTACGCGAATCCCTGGTTTCTACATGACCGGGCAAAATATCTTCTTGCGTGGCATATGCGGCACTATCATGACGTCTATTCAAACTGTTCAAACCATATTGCATCAATGAGATTCAAGGGGTTGATATTTATATTGCTACTATGTGGTTGTTTGCAGGCAAAGACCTTGCCCGGCACTATCAAAGCACCTAATCGATATAAGGTGTCGCTCACACCATATCTGGCCGACAGCGCCAACAATACAGGCATCGGTGTTGTCGTTTGTCCCGGAGGCAGTTATAGTTGGCTGGATATGAAGGTAGAAGGCATCGGTGTGGCCGAGTGGTTACAGCAAAATGGCATCAATGCGTTTGTCTTGCAATACCGTGTGGCTAATGTGAGCGCGTATATTCTCGGCTACCGCGTGCTGGGTATAGGCAATAAGTACCCTAATATGCTTCGTGATGTAGAATGGGCGCTTGAGCAGGTGTTCTCCATGGCCGATTCGCTACGTATAGACACTACACGTATCGGTGTCATGGGCTTCTCTGCTGGCGGTCACCTGACGATGCTGAGCCATACGCATAATACCACTGCATATAGGCCGAAATGGCTTTGTCCTGTCTATCCAGTAGTCACCTTCTCCGACCAGCGCTATGTGCACAAGCGCAGCCGTCGTGCGGCTCTGGGCGTATGGCGTCAATGGAATCACACTTTGCAAGATTCACTATCTATCGAGCAACACATATCATCTGATTGTCCACCGGTATTTCTCATCAACTGCGTGGACGACCCGATAGTTAAATACCAGAACTCCGAATTGTTGGACTCGGCTCTCACGGCAGAAAACATCCCCCATCGTTACGTGCAATACCTAACAGGTGGGCATGGGTTTGGCGCCTCTGAGACCAAAGGAACCGATGAATGTCATCAATGGAAAAAAGAATTTCTACAATGGATATCGAATTTGAATCAATAGAACGCATTCGCGACTACCAGGAAGAACTGCTTCGCAAACAGATCAGCTATTTGGCTGCTCATTCGCCCTATTACCGGCGTATGTTTGCTGACCAGCATATCGATCCTTCCTCTATCCGTACGATAGACGACCTGCAGCGATTGCCGTTCACCGAGAAGAAAGACCTGCAACTCCACAACGACGATTTTCTCTGCGTCGACCGCAGCGAGATTATCGACTATATCACTACTTCCGGCACGCTGGGCGACCCTGTGCTCTTCGGTTGTACCGACCATGATTTGGAGCGGCTGGCCTACAACGAGCACAAATCTTTTGCTTGTGCCGGTCTGAAGAAAGGTGATATTCTGCAGCTAATGACCACGCTCGACAAGCGATTCATGGCCGGTTTGGCCTATTGGATGGGCATCCGTCATATGGGAGCAGGAATCATCCGTGTGGGCAACGGCAATCCTGAACTGCAGTGGGACACGATTCGCCGACTCCACCCGACCGCCATCATGTGCGTACCATCGTTCATTCTGCGCCTGATAGAGTATGCTGAGCAGAATAACATCGATTATCGTCATAGTTCTATTCGCAAGATCATAGGCATTGGAGAAGGACTGCGTGACCAACAATTCCAGCTCAATCTGCTCGGACAACGCATCCATGACAAATGGCCGGAGGTTGAACTCTACGCCACCTATTCGTCCACAGAGATGTCTGCCACTTTTTCTGAGTGCGAGCATAGTTGTGGAGGCCATGTCCATCCAGAACTCATCATCGTGGAGATTATCGGTGACGACGACAAGCCTGTAGCCGATGGACAACCGGGAGAAATTGTCATCACGACGCTTGGCGTAGAGGGTATGCCGCTGCTGCGTTTCCGTACCGGCGATATTGCTACTAAAATAACTGAATCGTGCGCGTGCGGGCGTAATAGTTACAGACTCACACCACTCATCGGACGTAAACATAACATGATTAAGCTGAAAGGTACTACTATCTACCCGCCTGCCATCAATGATGTATTGGACAATGTTGATTTTGTGGGCAATTATGTGGTCGTGGTACGTATGTCAGAAGCGGGAACAGACGAGGTATTGGTTCGTGTTAGTATTCGACCAACCATCACGCCTGATGAAGCTATCAAAACCCTGAAGGATCATTTCCGCAGTCGTCTGCGTGTAACACCGCTGATCGAGATCTTGCCGTTTGACGTCATTCAGCAAATCAATTTCCCTGCCAAGAGCCGCAAGCCCATTAAGTTTATTGACGAAAGATGAATCAATGGTTGCTACATCTATATGACGTGTTGCAAACCCATCGCCGATGGCTATGGATAGTGTTTGGATGTGTGTTGATACCACTGCTCGTTTTGGCGCTGACGCTGCGATACAACGAGGATATCTTGGATTTTCTCCCTATTGCGGACGAAGACCGTGAGTCGATGGTTATCTACCAGCAGCAACAGTCTGCCAACCGATTGGTGCTCATCATCGAAGGCGATGACCCGGATCTGATATGTGATGCGATAGATAGTTGCGCAGAACGCATTCCAGGATTGATTACGGAGGTTGACATCGACAGTTATCTCGAGCGTCTACGCTACGTACATAGCCAGATGCCTTATTTCCTGACGGAAGCCGATTATGCACGGCTGGACTCTCTATTTTCGCCGGAAGCCATGCATGCAGCATTGGATCGCGATAGACGCATCCTATCTGCGCCCGGAACCGGTTTCCTCAGTCTAGCTATCCAGACAGATCCGCTTGGTCTGTTGCCGCTGACAATCGGTGCACGGGGACAATTCTCCGGAGCTGAAGCACAAACGGCTTTCACCAGTTACGACGGATATATGATGACAGCCGACCAACGTATGGGATTCTGTTTCTACGACACTCCCTACAGTGGCACCGAGACGCAGCAGAACGCCCGCCTCGTTGACAGTCTGCAATCGGCAATTACCCGCTTGCAACCTTCATTCGCATCGCTGCAGATGCGCTGGTTAGGCGCCCCCGTCGTCGCAGTGGGCAACGCACGCCGCATCAAGATAGATACAGCGATGTGTATCGGGTTGTCACTGGTGCTGATCATTGCCCTGCTGCTATATGCTTTCCCACGCAAACGCGATATACTGCTCATTCTGCTTTCTATCTCGTTTGGTTGGCTGTTCGGCATGGCCGTTTTGCGACTCTACACGCCCACTATCAGTGCTATCGTGCTGGGTATTGGATCGGTACTCATCGGCATCGCGGTCAACTATCCCTTGCATCTACTCGTCCATCAGCGTTACACGACATCGGTTCGACAGACTCTCAGCGAAGTGCTCACACCGCTTGTGGTGGGCAATATAACTACCGTCGGAGCTTTTCTCACACTCATACCGCTCCACGCAGAAGCGCTGCGTGACCTAGGTATTTTCGCCGCCTCTATGCTGGTCGGTACAATCCTATTCTGCGTACTGGTGCTACCGCACCTGATGTCGGCCAAGCCTACACCATTGCGCGAGCTACGCATTCCTGCTATCTGGGCCAAACGTGTTACCTTCCCTGTCGTAGCCACCGTGCTGCTGGCACTGACCATCGCAGCGGGTGCCTACCTAATGCTTTGCCCGCAAGAGCGTTTCGACAGCAACCTGAGTCACATCAACTATATGACGCAGCAGCAGCGAGCCGATTTTGCCTACTTCGACTCCATCGCTCATCAGTCATCTCCCGCAGACTCTCAGACCTATCTAGCTCCGACCGCTCGTGAGGAGTTGGCACATCGCGCGGAACTATGGCAAAACTACTGGCAGACTCATTCGGCTGACAGTGTCGCTATGCATTTGCGTCACGAAGCGGAACAAGCAGGTTTCCGGCCCGATGTATTTGAGCCATTCTGCACTATGCTGACCGATTGGCAACCCATAACCGATATCGACACAGAGACACTCGGAGAACTATGGCCGGGACAATTCGACAGCGCCACGCTTAATACCCATCTAACCCGACAGTTGAGCGACCATTTCGATTATATCGGCCTATGCTGCAGCTTAATCGTGTTCCTTTTCCTTTGGCTCAGTTTCCGCAACTTGTGGCTGGCGCTCATCGCTTTTGTGCCTATGGCGCTCAGTTGGGTATGGATACTCGCTATCATGCAACTGCTTGGTTTGCAGTTCAATATCGTCAATATCATCTTGGCTACATTCATTTTCGGTCAGGGTGACGACTATACTATCTTCGTGGTAGAAGGTTTGCTATATGAACATCGTACGGGACGTCCTATGCTGCCACAGTATCGCCAGTCCATTTTCCTTTCCGCCTTGATTATGTTGGTGGGTATTGGTATTCTGGTGCTGGCTGTTCATCCGGCAATGCATATGTTGGGAGCCGTTACGCTCATCGGCATGTGTACCGTAGTACTTATGGCGCTGACTATACCTAATCTGCTCTTCCATTGGCTTGTACGTTGGTGCCCGCGGCGGATAGAATAAGAAGAGGACGCGCGTATGATTTGGATACTAATATTTACCTTAATCATTGCCTATGCCAAAAAGAATACAAGACAAAAATAGGCTATATGCATTTCTCAGACCGTACGTGGACTGGATGTTCCGTCACTCGTATCGGCATATGCGTTATATCGGCAAGGAGAATATCCCTACCGATGGAGCCGTTATCTTTGCGCCGAACCATACCAACGCGCTATGCGATGCTATGGCTATTTTGGGAATCGACCACTCACGCAAGGTGTTTGTCGCCCGTGCGGATATCTTCCGCAAACCGCGTCTGGCCAAGCTGCTGACTTGGCTCAAGATAATGCCCATCCGCCGTATGCGCGATGGAGTAGATGAGGTGCGGCACAACGATGAAACCATGGACCGAGCAGTAGAGACACTACATGATGGCGTTCCGTTCTGTATCCTGCCTGAAGGTACTCATCGACCAATGCATTCGCTTCTTCCGCTGAACAAAGGCATTTTCCGTATTGCCTTGCGAGCTAACGATGAATTTGGTGCAGAGAAACCCATCTACATCCAACCGGTTGGATTGGAATATGGCGATTATTACCATCTTTGGAATGATCTGACGGTCAATATAGGCAAACCGCTGAATGTTACGCAGTTCGTGCGTGAACATAGCGACCTGGAGCGGCCGCAACTGATTATGGCCTTGCGCGAAGAACTGACTCTGCGCATGCGCGAACAGATATTGTGGGTGCCCGATGACGAGCACTACGAGGAGAATTTTGCCAAACTGCAAGCTAATCCGCCTGCGCCATTCAATCATTTCCCCCGCCATCGCATGCCGCACTGGCTCCTCTTTATTATCCTAATACTCTTGTCGCCGCTTTTCCTCGTCAGTCTGGCACTGACCATTCCTCTCTGGATGGCCTGGTTGCTCATCCGATGGAAAGTCAAGGACCCGGCCTTCCACAATTCGGTACAATATGTATGGCAGGTGATTTGTATTCCACTCACGCTATTCATCACACTGCCATTCTGGATATTCCTGCAGGAATATATGTATCAAGTACGCATCCTAAGACAAACTAGATCTCAAAAATAACATAAAAAAAAATTTTTTTTCATTTAACATCTAAAATCTAATCATTATGATACGAGCGTATCTCATTATTGCATTGTATGTCCTCGTTCCGGTGCTGATTATTGAGTGTTTTAAGCGCTGGACATGGATGCAAAAGGTAGGTACCGTAGTTGCGGCCTACGCAGTAGGAATTATCTTTGCCTTAACTGGTTTTGTGCATTTCGAGGCAGGAACAGAAGCCGCGATGACTTTCTCTAAACTGCAATCTACCATTATGTCTGTGGCTGTGCCATTGGCTATTCCGCTGATGTTGTTCAACTGCGATTTCCGTCTATGGACCAAAGCTTTGCCTAAAACTATCTGGTCATTGGTGGGAGGTATAATGGCAGTGCTGATTGCTATCGTCAGTGGTTATTTTATTTTCCGCACCAATGATGTTCCGGAATTCAACAAGGTGGCTGCTATGATGACCGGTATCTATACCGGCGGCACGATGAATTTCAATGCCTTGGGCGCATCGCTCGGTGTTGACAAAACCATTATGGCTATCGTGCTGGCATTCGAGATGGTGCTGACCACACCGTATATCTTCTTTATTATTGGTGGCGGTTACAAGGTTTTCAGAAAGATCCTGCCATACGAAGACGTGACACGCAAGGGACGTACCGACGAGGCGGTAGAATCGAAGGACGTAGAGAACTACCGCGGCATGTTCGACCGCAAGAACGTTGGCGGCATGTTTGTCGGACTGGGCTTGAGTCTGCTCTTCCTGGCCATCGGTGCAGGATTAGCCTTGCTGCTGACCGGCACACTGAACGAACTGGTAGTCATACTGACCATCACTACGCTGTCTATCATCGCCTCCTTTTTCCGGTGGGTGCGCGAACTGCCTAAGACTTTCGAACTGGGTATGTTCTTCATCCTAATTTTCTCGGTCATCGTAGCTTCGCTGTTCGATATCCATAGTGTCAACGGCGGTTCGCTGATGATTGGGCTATTCGTGGCATGGGTAATGATTGTTGCTGCCGTTTCTCACTTGATTTTCTGCCGAATAGCACATGTCAGTGGCGATCTGTTCTGTGTCAGCCAGATTGCCCTACTCTGCTCACCTCCATTCGTTCCGCCTGTTGTGGGAGCAATGAAAAATAAGAAAGTGCTGATCTCCGGTATCGTGATCGGTCTGGTTGGTTATGCCGTCGGCACCTATCTGGGTGTAGCTATCGCTATGCTCTTACCATAAAAATGTTAAATCTTAATTGTAAAATATAAAATGAAAAAATATATCTTAGCAGCCCTGCTGCTCCTTTCGCCTTTCGCCGCTAGCCTCTCGCCTTTGCAGGCTAAACGTGAGCCCAAACCACAAGAAGTAGATTCTACGGGACGTAAAATCAAGACAGGGTGGAACTTTGGTATCCTCCCTTCTGTAGCCTATGATGCCGACTATGGCTTCCAGGGCGGTGTGCTGACCAATGTCTATTACTACGGCGATGGCAGCCAGTATCCCGAGTATATCCATTCGCTCTATTTCGAGGCGGCTTATACCACCAAACACCATGGTATTTTCCGTTTCAACTACGACTCCAAGTACCTCATCCCGGGTTACCGCCTCACGCTCGACGCCACCTATCTGCCCGATGCTATGTGCGATTTCTACGGGTTCAATGGTTTCGAGTCGCAGTACAATTACGACTGGCACTTCTGGAAAAAGAAAACAGAGAAGATGCCGCATCCGGAAGACTACCGCTCGCGCGTGTTCTATAAGTATAAACGCGACCTTATCCGTATTGCCGGCGATATCGAGGGCACTATCTACAAGGACCTCAAGTGGAATGCCGGACTGGGTGTGCTGGGCTATATCATCGACGACTGCGATATCGATATGCTCAACGGAAAGAAACATCCTTTCGACCCCACTAAAGAACGTTGGGAACAGAAACCGCTCGACCCGTCTGTGCAAGGTCTATACGACAAGTACAAAACATGGGGACTGATTGGGCTGGACGAGATGAACGGTGGATGGCACCCGTACCTGCGTGCTGGTATTACTTACGATACGCGAGATAAGCGCCAGGGACCTAACAAGGGTATCTATACCGACCTCTTCTTCACCTATTCGGCTGCTTTCAATGCCGCTTATGGTCAGCAAGCTGCTGCGGGATACAACCACCTCCAATTCAACTTCACTTTCCGCCATTATGTGCCTTGCTACTATGACAAGAACGGCATCAACCGCATCACCTTCGCCTACCGCGTAGGCACGCAGAACAATATTGCCGGAAACTCGCCCTTCTATATGAACAACTACCTCAATACGCTCTTTATACAGCGTGTTTACTACGAGGGACTGGGAGGCGGAAACTCAGTGCGTGGTATGATGGCCAATCGTATCCTGGCTAACGGTTTCCTCTTTGCTAATGTCGAGTTCCGTTTCCGCGTCGTCAATTTCGATATCGGCCGCCAGCATTTCTATATCGGCCTCAATCCGTTCTTCGATATGGGGGTCATCACCCAGCCATACGACCTGAATGAACTGGTCAAACGCCATACCAATGGCACCTACTCCACGCTGCAAGAAGCGTTCGATGCCAATCACGAGGCGGGCGAGAATTTTGCCGATTACTTCAAAACGGAAGACCCGATGAAAGTCTATTATCCACATATGACCGTAGGTCTCGGACTTAAGATTGGTATGAACGAGAACTTTGTTCTCTCGGCAGATTGGGGTATGCCTATCGACCGCCAAGACAACCAAAAATACACCAATTTCTACGTCAAGATGGGTTATTTGTTCTAACCACCATAAGTGGCATACGTCTCGGCGTATGCCACTTATCGTCAGCACTCGTCAGCACCTTTGCTGCCGACTTACAGCAGACAAACATATGTGATTCGTATGTTATTCTTATGCTATCCGTATGTTAATATGCTGACCATAAGCAGAGAACACCACTACAATGTAACGTTTTTAATTCTTTTAAAGCACCATAATATGGCACGCATCATTTTAGAGCATCCTATCCGTGAAATCCACGGTGCTCTTACGCGCAAAGGCATCGTTAACCGCCAGAAAAAATACCGAGACGAGAACGGACGAGTTATTTTTGAAGGACGCCAGGAAGCCTATGCTATCATGCACCCGCGCGATTTCGAAAAAACGCCCCCAACAGGGGCCGAACTCGCACACCATAATCGCTGGCGAGAGGCTTGCCATCGCACAACGCAGATTCTGCAATCTGCCCAAAAGGAAGGCCTGACAGAGCAACAACGCTTCCATCGGCTGTTTAATAACATCCCTGATTACTACACGCAGGACGAAGCTTTTGCGCTTTATTCTGCTTTCAAAGCGCGTTTTCTGGCTCAATTACCCAACTCACACAGCAAACACCCTGATCCGCAAGCACCCGTTGACCCGAATACGGGTAACGCCAAACGATATTCTCAATTGCCATCATTTATTCGTGCTATGATTTATAATGAACTGAAGCGGCTGCACTGAGTGAACATGAACTGATATACAGCGCTCTTTTTAATAGATAAGTTTATTGCCATAGGCTATGCCCTCATAAAATACGTACGCTAATGATGACTTATACGATGTTCCATCACACCCATCGACCGGGTTTCCTTCTTGGCTTTATCGACTTCTTTACTGCCGGACTATTCTTCTTGTTCTATATGCCGTTAGGTGGACTGCAAGAGGAGATAGAGACGATTCTCGGGCATAAAGTGCTGCCATATTGGAAAGCTTATTTATGGGGGGTCCCTACTGCCTTTATCTACACTTTGGTTTGGATGGCACGTATTGCAGAAGAACTCAAAGCCAAAGCTATTGAATTGGGGATTGAGGGACCGCACACTTCGTCAGACGCGCTCACCAAAGACCTCATCCGCAATTCATACGAGATTGTCAAAGCCAAATACACCAGGAAAAAATGATGACAGAATACGAAAAAATGCTTCATAACTTGCCGTATGACTATACGGACAAGGAGGTTCAGGCGAATATCCTGCGGGCGTATTATGCCATGCGGGATCTCAATCAATGCGGCGCATGGGACATGGAGGAGTTGCACCGTTGTATCAAAGCCCTCATCCCGGATGCCCATCCTTCGGTGATCATCTGTCCGCCATTCCATTGCGACCATGGCAACCGAATCAGCATAGGCGAAGGTTCGTTTGTCAATTTTAATGGCGTCTTCTTGGATGGTGGAGGTATTACCATCGGTGCCCACACGCTTATCGGGCCCAACTGCCAACTGTTGACGCCTGACCATCCGCATGATTATCTGGAGCGGCGTCAGACCATAGAAACAGGTCTGCCTATTCGTATTGGCGATGACTGCTGGCTGGGCGGCGGAGTAATCGTTTGTCCGGGTGTTACTATAGGAAACCGCGTAATTGTAGGAGCCGGTTCGGTTGTCACTCATGACATCCCCGACGATGTGGTCGTTGCCGGCAATCCTGCGAAAATAATAAAGAAGATAGAATAATAAAATCATTCCTTCTAATCCAAAAAATCCCACAAAAACTTGCGTATGTGGGATTTTTTTTGTAATTTTGCATGCAAATCGTGCAAGGATACTATGAACAACGAAGTTAATCGTGCCCTTGTGGCTAAGAAAGCAATCTTTATCAATGGTTCTCCGCGCAAGAACAAAAACACCGCGCAGATGTTGGAAGCCGCCATGAAGGGCGCACAGGAAGCCGGAGCAGAAGTGGAGATGATCCATCTCTACGGTCTCAATTACAAAGGTTGTATGAGCTGTTTCCTCTGCAAACGCAAGGGCAATACGGCAAATGGTCTTTGTGGTTTCAAGGACGAGCTGCAACCCGTGCTGGAGAAGGTCATCAACGCCGACGTGCTGGTTATAGGTTCGCCTGTCTATGACTCGTTCCCGACAGGCATGGCGCGTGCGTTCATCGAGCGTCTCGTCTTCCCTGCGGTCAATTACAACGACTACTCCAAGCCGCTCATTCGCAAGCCGCTCCAATGCGCTACGATATACACAATGAACGCACCGGAGAACTTAATGCAACCGCTGCATTACGATGTCATTCTTGGAGAGAGCAACCGTGTATTGGGTATCTTTGGCGGTCAGCCGGAGATGCTTTGTTCGCATGAAACATACCAGTTCAACGACTACTCCAAATACGAGACTGCCGTGGACGAACCGACCCGTGCGCATATCCGCGAGACCCGTTTCCCGCAGGACTTACAGAAAGCGTACGAATTAGGCAAACGATTAGTAGAGGCAGCAAACTTGCCTTCGACCACGAAGTGATTTTATAGGAAGCAATATAGGTTTTAAACCATTGAAGATGCGGCACGGCCGTTGTGATTGACTAATGACATACGACAAATACATAACGCAACATTCAAAAGTCCTGAAAATAGTATTATTACTATTGGTGTTCATGTTCATGCCCTTGCAGGCATGCAGTCGGCAAGAGCAGAAGATAAGCCTTGCGGGACCGCAGGGAAAGGTTGCGTGTACCATCACTTTGCCCAAAGGATTTAATCCTGAGACCAACCAAGTGCCAATGGTGATATTGATGCACGGTATTTTTGCCAGCAAGGACTGGGTGCCTATTCCTTCCTTCGCCAAGGAACTTGCCAAAGCGGGTATCGCTTCTATCCGTCTTGACTTCAACGGTCACGGCAAGAGCGAAGGGCGGATGCAGGACATGACCATCGAGAAAGAGTTGGCGGACGCACGCGCTGTGTGGGATTATGTGCAGAGTTTGCCGTATGTCAGTCAGGTGGGATTACTCGGTCACTCGCAAGGAGGTGTGATTGCTTCCATGACAGCAGGACGTTTGGCGAGCGAGCAAAAGGAGCCTGCCGGTGTGGTGCTGGTGGCTCCGGGATCGGTTATCAAAGAAGCATGCCAAGGCGGCAAGTTCTTCAATGCGCGCTTTGATCCGCAGAATCCGCCTGAGTACATCCGATGCTGGGGAATGATGAAATTAGGCAGGGAATATCTGCTTACGACGCAACAATTGGACATCTTCGGAACAGCTGCTGCGTATCACGGACCGGTATTGCTACTGCATGGCGACAAAGACAATATTGTGCCGCTTTGGTGTAGCGAGAAATACCTAGAGACGTATGGCGAACACGCTACGCTGCAGGTCATTCCCAGAGTCAATCACACCATTACCACCCGTCGCAACGAGGTGGTACGATATGCCGTGGACTTCTTCCGGCAAGTATTTACAAGCCCGAAGGGCAGTTTGTAAGAGGGCATTAAACAAGTTAGAAATTAGTGAATGGATATAATATGCATCGTACTATCCGACTTGCGACATATGATGATATCCCTGCTATCATGCCGGTAATAGATGCGGCGCGGGAACTGATGCATCGTTCGGGTAATGCGAGCCAGTGGATCAACGGTTATCCGTCGGCAGAAGTTATCCATGCGGACATCGCTCGTGACGGCGGCTTTGTGGTCACAGATGACGAGCGGATAGTAGCATACTTCGCCTTTCTTCCGGCTCCGGAACCGACGTACGAGAAAATCTATAAAGGTGCATGGTTGAACGATGAACCGTACTATGTCGTCCATCGTTTGGCGAGTTGGCCAGATGTGCATGGAGTATGGGATAGCGTGCTTGAATGGGCTTTTGAACGGACACGTACGCTCCGCGTAGATACGCATCGTGACAATACTATCATGCAGCATAACATCCTCAAACACGGATTTAACTACTGCGGAATCATTTATTTACTTTCAGGCGATGAGCGCTTGGCATACCAAAAGACGATAAATAGAATATGATTCTTTATTTTTCTGCAACAGGAAATAGCCTCGCCGTAGCACGACAACTGGCAGAACGGCTGAACGAGCGACTCATGCCACTGATTGAAGCAGTTCAGCAGGACTTGACGAACGAGAAACGTATCGGTCTAGTCTTTCCGACCTACGATTTCAATCTGCCACCTGCTTTGCCCGAGATGATTGCGCAATTGAAGATCAGTCCGCAATCATACGTCTTTACGGTCGTCACGTGCGGAAGCGCGGCTGGCAACTGCATCTGGGTGTTACGTCGCATTCTGCGCGAGAAAGGTATCGAACTGGCATATAGCCACAAAGTGAGTGTGCCCGATAATAGTGCGCTGGCTTTCGGGCGTAACCCCAACAAACAGTTGGGTAAGTTCGAACGCGTGCCGGCTCGCATGGAGCAAATTATTCGTGAACTGGAGGAAGAAAGTCACGTGCTGCATTATAGTTGGTTTGGTCTTCTCTCATGGCTCCTCGGCCGCCCGGCAATAGAGAGAGGAATGATTCATTGCCTGGGTCCGAAAGTGATTGTCGACAAATGTAACGGTTGTGGTACTTGTGTACGTGTTTGCCCGATGGAGAACATACAATTAGTAGAAAGTCGAGAGTCGAAAGTCGAAAGTCGAGAGACAGCGCAGGTCGCTTTCACAGGAGACCATTGTACCGTGTGCCTCGCTTGCGTACATGCCTGTGCGCAGCAAGCGTTCCGTACAAATGGTCAAGATGTTCGCAAAGAACGTCAATACCGCAATCCGCGGATCAAACTGAAAGACCTGCTGCTACGATAGACCATCGCAAACGAATGATAATTGAAGCGAGTAAGGAATGGTGGAGAAAATGTTAATCATCATATTAGGAATTATCCTCTTGGTTACCGGCACAGGACTGGCTATATTGTCACACCCAGCATTCGGACTTTGGCGGCATCATTCGTTAGAGCGCATTCAAGCCTCGCAGAACTATTATGACGGGATGTTCCAAAACCAAGAATCGACTCCACAGTTCACGGGTGATATACACGGAGAAGCCGCTAAGCATAGAACTTTCAAAATGCTCAAGCGTTTCCTGTCCGACAAGGACACAATTCGCATCCCGAGTACGCCTATAGAGGCTGTCAAAACGGATCTGAGGGCGCTTCCTACAGATGAGGATTGGCTGGTGTGGTTCGGACATTCATCGTATCTGTTCTGTTTGAATGGTAAGCGTGTACTTGTGGACCCACTCCTTCAACCCGAATGGCCGTCATCTATGATGCTGAAATCCTTCTCTGGAACCGATATTTACCGCCCGAACGATTTGCCGGAAATAGATGTGCTCATCGTCACTCACGAGCATTGGGATCACATGGATTATGCAACATTGCGAGATATTCGTACGAAAGTCAAACAGGTTGTTTGTCCGCTTGGCATCGCCGACTACCTGCGTTACTGGGGCTATTCGGACGAGCAAATCGTCGAACTCGATTGGTATGACTCTTTCGACTTTGAGCGTAGCGGTCTTTCTTCTTTCGACTTGTATGTTACTTGCTTGCCTTCTCGCCATTTCTCTAATCGTCTCTTGGGCAAACGCAATCAGACGCTTTGGGCTTCGTTTATGATTGAAGCCGGCGGGCGCAAGGTTTATATCGGAGGCGATGGAGGTTATGACAAACGCTTTAGGGAGATACACGAGCGTTTTGGTTCTATTGATCTTGCTTTTCTGGAAAACGGGCAGTACAACGCCAACTGGAAATATATCCACACTATGCCCGAAGACCTCGAAAAAGTCATCCTGGATTTGCAGGCCAAGCAGGTCTTTACCGTCCACCACGACAAGTATTCTTTAGCCATGCATCCTTGGTACGAGCCGGACAGCATAGCAAAGAAGATAGCTGTCAAATACAACATCCACCTATTGGACGCTCCGATAGGAACGGTTGTAAGATATGAATGATGAGTAACTATCAGCCCTGCTGGTAGTTATTTTGGTCGGCATGTATCGTACTAATACTCATTTCATTTAATTAAAAAAAAATACAAATATGGCAACCATTTATGATTTCAAAGTCCTCAACAACAGAGGCAAAGAAGTAGATTTCGCAGATTACAAAGGTCAAGTTATTCTCATCGTTAATACCGCTTCGAAATGCGGTTTCACGCCGCAGTACGACGGTCTGGAGGCACTTTATAAGAAATACAAAGACCAAGGATTCGTTATCCTCGGTTTCCCTTGCGACCAATTCGCCAACCAGGAACCCGGAAGCGATGAGCAGATCGAGGAGTTCTGCCGTCTCAACCACGGTGTGACCTTCCCGCTGATGGCAAAAAGCGATGTGAACGGCGCTAACGCAAATCCCGTCTTTGAGTACCTCAAATCGCAAGCACCGACCGAGGAATACAAAGGACTCAAAGCCAAAGCCGCACACGCTATGCTCAAACGTATCAGCAAGAGCGTGGAGAAAGACAGCGATATCCTCTGGAACTTCACCAAGTTCCTTGTTCCCAAGGATGGTAAGACCATCCAACGCTTTGCGCCGGTAGCCGAACCCAAGGACTTCGAGCAGAATATCGTAGCGGAAGTGGCGAAATAAGAAGTGAACCAATTGATATATGGCACAATTTTTCTAATGCTCTAATTGACAACATTTTAACAAACAAAAGACAAACTATTATGAAGCAGATTTTATTTATGGCGCTACTTGCGCTGACATGCTCCTTCACAGCTTGTACTAATGAGCAAGTAATCACTTATGATCAAGTCCCCGAACCGGCAAAAGCCATCGTGGCTGCCCATTTTGATGCTGCGCAGATTGCGTATGTCCTGTTAGATAAAGGGCTGTTTGACGACGAATACGATATCCGTTTCAACGACGGTCGCACAATCGAGTTCAACAAGGCGGGTGAGTTACAGAAAGTGGATTGCAAACTGACGGAAGTGCCCTCTGCGCTTGTTCCAGAACCCGTGCAAGCCTATATCAAAGCTAACTTCCCGAACGCATTTATCACCGAGTGGGGCAAAGATGACCGCGGCTATAAAGCCGAACTGAATAACGGTCTCGACCTGAAGTTCAACCGCCAATTGGAGTTCATCCGCATCGACGACTAAAGGTTCAAAACCACCCAAGTATATCTCTCTGACGAAAAATTAATAATAAGGAGAGGCACCCGATGGATGCCTCTCCTTATTACTACGCGTACACGCGCGGTCATTGAATAATTACCAAGCAGTACCCAACATTCTCAGGTAGCTCTTGTAACGCCACTGAGCGTTTTCCTGAGCGGCGGCGAAGAGCTCGTCTGCCTCCTTCGGGAACTGTTTTGCTACAGAAGCGAAACGAACCTCACCCTTTAGGTAGTCTTGGAATTTATCCCACTGCGGCTCTTTGGAGTCGAGCGAGAACGGGTTCTTGCCTTCTGCCTCGAGCTGCGGGTTGTAACGCCAGAGGTGCCAGTAACCGCACTCAACAGCTTTGGCTTCTTCGGCTTGCGATTTACCCATACCTGCTTTCAGACCGTGGTTGATACACGGCGCGTAAGCGATGACGAGCGACGGTCCGGGATAAGCCTCAGCCTCGCGGATAGCCTTGAGGGTCTGTGCCTGGTCTGCACCCATAGCGATCTGTGCTACGTAAACATATCCATACGTGGTAGCAATCATACCGAGGTCTTTCTTGCGTACACGCTTACCCATAGCGGCGAACTTAGCGATTGCGCCAAGCGGCGTTGCTTTGGATGCCTGACCACCGGTGTTGGAGTACACCTCGGTATCGAGCACGAGGATGTTGACATCTTCGCCGGAAGCGATGACGTGGTCGAGTCCGCCGTAACCGATATCATAGGAAGCACCGTCACCACCAACGATCCACTGGCTGCGTTTAACGATATGGTCTTTCTCAGCGAGGATAGCCTTGCAGGTGTCGCAACCGCATTTCTCCATAGCAGCCACCATCGGCTCGTAGAGACGGTTGGTAACCTCTGCAGAGTTCTGGTTCTCCAGCCACTCTTTGAACATCGCCTTGAGTTCGTCGGAGCAATCCGCGCACTCGAGACCTTTCTGCATGAGAGCAGCAAGACGCTCACGCAGTTTGCGGTGTGCGATCTGCATACCGAGACCGTACTCGCAGAAGTCCTCGAAGAGGGAGTTGGACCATGCCGGACCGTGACCCTTCTCATTCTTGGTGTACGGAGTCGAAGGAACAGAACCGGAGTAGATAGAGGTACAACCCGTAGCGTTGGCGATGATCTCGCGGTCGCCGACGAGCTGGCTGATGAGTTTGAGGTACGGAGTCTCACCGCAACCGGAGCAAGCGCCAGAGAACTCAAACAGCGGCGTAGCGAACTGGCTGTTCTTGACATTGGAAGCGATATCGATGAGGTGCTGTTTGGTAGCCACTTTCTCTACGCAGTAGTCCCAGTTGGCTGCCTCGCCGAGTTGACTCTCGAGATCCACCATCGAGAGGGCCTTGCCCTGCTTCGGGTTACCCGGACATACATCGACGCAGTTACCGCAACCGAGGCAGTCCATAACGCCTACCTGCATACGGAAGTGCATACCCTTCATGGCAGCCGGAGCCTTCATCTCACGGGTAGCAGCGCCGTTGAGGCCTGCGAGTTCTTTCTCGTCGAGCACGAACGGACGAATACAAGCGTGAGGACAAACGTACGCACACTTGTTACACTCGATACAGTTGTCGGGGTTCCATACCGGTACGAACGCCGATACACCGCGTTTCTCGAACTTCGCCGTACCTGCGGGCCAAGTACCGTCCTCGATACCCTTGAACGAAGATACAGGCAGCAAGTCACCGTCCTGACCGTTGATAGGACGAACAACCTTGGTGATGAACTCCGGCTCGTTGCCGTAGTCCTTTGCCTCGTCCGGACCAAGTTTAGCCCATGCCGGGTCGATAGCGAGCTCTTTGTACTCACCACCGCGATCTACGGCTGCGTAGTTCTTATTAACGACATCCTCACCCTTCTTACCATAGGACTTCACGATGAAGTGCTTCATCTCCTCTACGGCTTTCTCGACAGGGATGACCTCGGTGATGCGGAAGAATGCAGACTGGAGGATGGTGTTGGTACGGTTGCCCAGACCGATCTCCTGTGCGATCTTGGTAGCGTTGATGTAATAAACTTTATTATGATGCTCAGCAAAGTATTTCTTCACTTTGTTCGGCAGGTTCTTAACCAGTTCGTCGCCCTCCCAGATGGTGTTCAGCAGGAACGTACCGCCGTCCTGCAGACCGCGGGTCACATCGTACATGTGGAGGTAAGCCTGAACGTGGCAAGCCACGAAGTTAGGCGTGGTAACGAGGTAAGTGGAGTGAATAGGCTCGTCGCCGAAACGGAGGTGCGAGCAGGTGAATCCACCGGATTTCTTACTATCGTAAGAGAAGTACGCCTGGCAGTATTTGTCGGTCGTGTCACCGATGATCTTAACCGAGTTCTTGTTAGCACCTACGGTACCGTCTGCACCGAGGCCGTAGAACTTAGCCTGGAAGAGCGAAGCGTCACCCATCGCGATCTCCTCGCCAACCGGCAGAGAAGTGAAGGTGAGGTCATCGTTGATACCCACGGTGAAGTGGTTCTTCGGTTGCGGCAGCGCGAGGTTCTCGAAGACAGCCAGCATCTGTGCCGGAGTGGTATCGTTGGAACCCAAACCGTAACGACCGCCAACAACGAGCAGGTCTTTCAGACCGAGTTCGTCGAGTGCGTCTTTTACATCGAGGTACAGCGGTTCGCCGTTAGCACCCGGCTCTTTGGTACGGTCAAGCACGCAGATACGCTTTGCGCTCTTCGGCAGTGCCTCCTGCAAGTACTTGAGGCTGAACGGACGATAGAGGTGAACGTTGATCAGACCGAGTTTCTTGTTACCCTTGGCAGCCTCATAATCAATCACTTCGCGGATAGCCTCGCAAGCGGAACCCATACAGATGATGATGTTCTCTGCGTCAGCAGCTCCGTAGTAATTGAACGGACGATACTCGCGACCGGTAATCTTCGAGATCTCCTTCATGTAGTCGGAAACGATGTCTGCTACGCCGTCGTAGTAACGGTTGCAGCTCTCGCGGTGAGCGAAGAAGACATCGGGGTTTTCCGCCATACCGCGCATCTCAGGACGCATCGGGCTGAGGGCACGCTCACGGAACTCCTGGAGTGCCTTGTAGTCAACGAGCGGACGGAGATCCTCCATATCCATCGCCTCTACTTTCTGGTACTCGTGAGAAGTACGGAAACCGTCGAAGAAGTTGAGGAACGGCACACGGCTCTTGATAGTTGCCAAGTGAGCAACACCGGCGAGGTCCATTACCTCTTGTACGGAAGCCTCAGCGAGCATAGCGAAACCGGTTTGGCGGCAAGCCATGACATCCTGGTGGTCACCGAAGATACAGAGCACGTGCGAAGCGAGCGTACGAGCCGATACATGGAAGACGGTCGGGATCAACTCACCGGCGATCTTGTACATGTTCGGGATCATGAGGAGCAGACCCTGCGAAGCCGTGAAAGTGGTGGTCAGCGCACCTGCGTTCAGCGAACCGTGAACGGCACCTGCAGCACCGGCCTCAGACTGCATCTCCTGCACGAGTACGGTCTCGCCGAACAGGTTCTTGCGACCTGCGGCAGCCCACTCGTCCACGTTCTCCGCCATCGGAGACGACGGCGTGATAGGATAGATAGCAGCTACCTCGGTGAACATGTAAGCCACATGCGCCGCAGCTGCGTTACCATCCATGGTCATAAATTTTTTCTCTTTTGCCATTGTTGTTATTGTCTTTTTTATATAGTGTTGTTTGTTCTGTAGTCCGGATTAATAGAGGAATCCCAGCAGCCACAACGGTATCAGGTTACCGCGTCCAGTTTCCAGCTCGCCTACCGCTGTAGGACGAATAGTATCGCGTTGCGGAGCACGCTCACGAACATCGAAATAGTACTTGTTGTCTATGACGAACATCGCATTGCGCTCGGTAGCGTTCACCTTGTGTGAACCGTGAATCGAAGCATAGAAGCAGGTTTCGTACAAGTCGATAGGCGACTGCTCACGCATAAAATTCATATAGGCCAGATTGGTATTGTGCATATATACCTTCGATGGCTTCATTGGAAAGTTCTTATGCTCTAGATACAACAGGTTGATCAGACGCGAATCCTTCAGATACTTGATATAGTTCATCGTAGTAGCACGACTCAGTCCGATATCCTCCGAGATACTGCTGACATTCAGCGCACACGGCGTCTCGCACATCAGTATATAGAGCAGTTTGCGCAGTTTGTGCAGACAAGCCACATCTATCTGTTTGTTCATCAGCACATCCACTTCCAACTGCGTATTCATCGTCTTCAGCAACTCTACATCAAAATCGTTGCTCTCCAGATAACTGGGATAATAGCCGTGACGCAGATAACTCTGGAAATAATCCAACGGACGCACACGCTCGCAAATCTCACGCGAGATGGAAGCGTGGTGCTGCAGGATCTCCTCCAATGTGTAGGACTGGAAATGCAAGCCGGTCTGGATATTCAGGTACTCACGGAACGAGAATCCACGCAAGTTGTACGTCTTCACTATGTCGCCAATATCGCGGTTCTCTTCCTCTATAGCCAATACCGGGGTAGCGCAGAAAATAATGTGTAGCGATTTGAACTTGGTATAGCATCTGCGCAATTCGTGAGCCCAATCCGGATACTTGAATATCTGGTCAATAAACAGATACTCACCGCCGTTGCTCACAAACTCTGCCGCCAATTCTATCAGCGAATGATGGGTAAAGAAGAAGTCATTCAGATTAACATACAGGCACGGACGGGCATTCGGGTTCTGACGCCTACGCCTGCGACCGTCGGGTACGTACTCTTCCTGTTGGTTCTTCTTTTTCTCCTCAATCTCCTTGGCACTCGTCAGCAGAAAATCAGTCTTTCCTACTCCTCGCCCACCTTTGATGGCAATCAGACGGTCGTTCCAGTCGATCTCATCCAGCAGTTTGCGACGGATAGGCATCGACGAGTGGGATACCAAGTAATCATGGATCCTGATAAACGCGTCTAACATGGAGACTTCTTTCTCATTAGCTTCTTCGTCTTTTTTCATCGGTTCGTAGGTTAATGTTTTGTAATGATGGCTGCAACCGAAAAGCGAGGGGCTACGCGCGGTAGTCCCTCTTAGGTCGCCTCAGGCGCCTATCAGAGACTGATAGCGCCACTCGGACATACATCTGCACATGTGCCGCATTCTGCACAGAGTTCCGGATCAATCGAGTAGTGTTCACCCTCCTTGATTGCGCCTAACGGACACTCGTCAATACACGTACCACATGCGATACAATCGGTCGAAATTTTGTAAGCCATAATTTATTTTAATAAGTTAGTGTTGAACGATCGTTGCCGAACATTTCTAATTTTCGGGTGCAAAAATACAAAAAAAAAATCGAATAAGCAAGAAGTTGGGAGATTTTTTACAAAAAAAATCTATTTTTACCCAATTACTTCTTTTTCTTAACGGATTGCAGGGCGGCCAGAAGTTGCGCATTCGGACCTGTCAGATTCTTGTCGGTCAGACCTTTACGCTGTGCGTAAGTTTTCCAGTCTTTTGCACCGCCTGACGACACAGGCAAACCCAGTTGCAAGAAGTGGCAATAAGCTATAGCCAACGCATCGGTTGCATCCAGTTTCTTAGGCATCTGCTCGTCCGGAATATGCAGAAAACGCTGAAGCATAGCTGCCACTTGTTGCTTCGTGCTGTGACCATTGCCGGTAATGGCCATTTTGATCTTCATCGGAGAATATTCATAGACCGGCACATCCTTGCTCAGCGCAGCCGCGATAGCCACTCCCTGAGCATGCACAATCTTGATCATCGTTTGCGGGTTTTTGTCCACAAACTGCGTCTCAATACTCAAGCAAGAAGGATGGTATTTTTCTATCAGATTTTGCAGAAAAAAAAACTCTTGCTGCAAACGCGGATACTGGCCTTCCAGTTTATGCACATCCTGAACGCCAAACTCCAGAATTTCAACCTGTTGGCCTATCGTTTTCAGCACGGCGTAACCCATAAAAAGAGTGCCCGGGTCAACGCCTAAAATAATATGTTCAGTCCTCAGTTTGTCCTGCATCCTCAGGCTTCGTTTCGTCGGTCGGTTTGGGTGCCTCGTGCGTACGGACAAAACCACGTGCAATCACTACGATAGCACCGGCTATCAGTGCATAATCGGCATACGGCTCAATCTTGCAAACACTCATTACTGCACCTGCAGCCAAAATCACCAGTCCGACAATCAGTATAATAGTAGATTTTCTCATTGCTTCTCCTCCACCAGATAGATATCTTCGTCTTTCTCGTGCATAAAGTACTGTTCGCGCGCAAAGCGCTCCAGGCTATCCGGATCATTCAGCATCTCTATCTCAGCCTGCGTAGCTTCTATGCCCGCACGGTACATATCGCGCTGCTGCTCCAAATGGTGAATCTCACGGCCACGACGGACAAAATGGATCATACTCTGGTCGCCGATAAACAGATACACAACCAGAAATACGAGCAAAGTAATCACGTACTTTCCCCACGAGCGCAACTTGATTTTGTCCAAAAATTCTGAAAAAGTCATGGTCGGTTAATACTATTTTTTCAAAATCGAGCGCAAAGTTACACTTTTTTTTGCACATATGCAAATTTTTTCGTACCTTTGCCGCACATTTGTAGTACAAATCGGTCATGAACAAACGCCTTTTGCTCGTTTTATGCCTATTCTGCGCTTGCGTAAGTTGGGCTGACGTACATATTACCATCGCCAATCCCAAAACCTGGTCCACCCAGGAACTGAGCGACTATGTAGGTCAAACGGTCATTTTCGACTCGCCGCTGTATATCTGCGTCAATACCAGTGGCACGCTGGTCGTAGCGCCGTGGCGCCATTTCCAGCCGAATAACCAAGGTGTGGCGGGTTCGGCCGAATACAATCAGGCCATTCGTGCCAATGGCTGTTCTATCAGCCTGAGCGGCGTTCCTTCTCGCTCGTACGACAATCCTTATCGCTGCGGAGAGAAAGTGTACAACCTGAAGGCCAAAGTGAATGACATCAACAATCTGACCTGGATCAGCGGAGAATGGCGCGGCAACAAACGTGCGGACCTGGAGGCCGGTATTCCCGATCTGGGAGATTACCGATTGTTGGTGTGCGGATTCAATCTGGAGAACTACTTCATGACGCTGAATTCGATGGGCGCCAGAACCTATTCCGAACGCCAGGCACAGCGAGCCAAAATCAGCAAAGCGCTCAAGCGAATCAATGCCGACATATACGGACTGGTCGAACTGGAACAAGGCGACGAAGCGATAGGCGAGATAGTGAGCGACCTGAACGCCAATCTGCCCGGACGCAACTACAAATACTTCCATGACGCCAGTTCCGGCAGCAGTCAGAAATCCGATTTCGTGTACGATGCTAACAAGGTGGAGCCAATAGGTACACCGTGCGAGATTAGCACCGAATTGCCCAACCGCAAGAAGATGATTTGTTTCCGCGAGATCGAAACCGGTGAAAAATTCATCTATTCGATCAACCACTTCAAATCGATGAACACGGGCGACGAATACCGCCGTGTGAACGAAGCACGCGCCGTGTTGGATTTCTACAAGAGTTCCTACCGCCAAAATCCGGAAATCAAAGATAACGATGTGCTCTTCATGGGCGATTTGAACTGCTACGCCAAGACTGAACCGATCTTCGTCTTCACCGACCGAGGTATGATTGATCTGCACCGCGCCTTCCACGCAGACAGCAGTTACAGTTATATGTACAGTCGGTTGGCCAGCTATATCGACCACGCTATTTGCAACGAGACGCTCTATCCGCAGATAACGGGAATGGCAGCATTCCATATCAATTCGGACGAGGACGATCGTTATACCTACGACAAATCCGATGACGAAACGATGTTCCGTTGCTCGGACCACGATCCTGTTCTGGTGGGCCTGAAACTGGACGGCTCTATCGTTTATGATCCCACACCGCAACTCAATTCGTCAGATATCATCAGCGGGGAGAGCAATCGACTGATTATCAAGAATGCGCACAAAGACGGAGAGAACAGCTATTACGCCATCTATACCGTCAGTGGTCTGCTACTGGAGCGCAAAGAGATTCTGTCTGTCTTCTACGAGACCGAATTGCCGCAAAATGCGGGAGTATACGTAGTATATGTCTACTTTGACGGCCAAGTCTACCAACGAAAAATGATAGTTCCATAGGATGGATCTTTTCAGCGAAATAGAAAGCCCTGAGCGCGAAGAACTGCGCGCGTTGCGCAAAGAGTTGGAAGAGCAAAACTACAAGTACTATGTGCTCAACCAACCTACGATGTCCGACCAAGAGTTTGACATCAAAATGCATCGCCTGCAAGAACTGGAAGCGCTCTACCCCGATATGTTCGACCCAAAATCGCCTACACAACACGTAGGTTCCGATTTGGGCAAAAAAGGCTTTGAACAAGTCAAACACCGCTACCCTATGCTCTCGCTGGCCAACAGTTATTCACGAGAGGAAATCGAGGATTGGGTACGCAAACTGCCTGCAGGCGTAGAGATCGTTTGCGAACTGAAATACGACGGTCTGAGTATCAGTCTTTGGTACGAAAACGGCCAACTGGTCAAAGCGCTAACGCGCGGAGACGGACAGCAGGGAGATAACGTACTGGACAATATCAAAACCATCAAATCGATTCCGTGGAAGGTAGAAGGTGCGCCTGCACAATTTGAGATGCGAGGCGAAGTGCTGCTGCCTTGGGAACGATTCGAAGCGCTGAACCGAGAGCGTGAGGAACAAGAAGAACCACTCTTTGCCAATCCGCGCAATGCAGCCAGTGGCACACTGAAACTGCAAGACCCACGCGAAGTAGCGCGCCGAGGATTGGATGCATATCTATACTACATGTTGGGCGAAAATCTGCCGGCCGACACGCACTACGAGAGGCTGATGGCAGCCAAACGCTGGGGATTCCGGATCAGCGATGCCATACGGATCTGCAAGAACGTGGACGAGGTAATGGCGTATATTGCCTATTGGGACACAGAACGCAAGAATCTGCCCGTTGCCACCGATGGTATTGTGCTGAAAGTGAATAATCTGGCGCAACAGGCCGAATTGGGATTCACCGCCAAAACACCACGATGGGCTATTGCCTACAAATTCCCTGCAGAAAAACAGCTGACGCTTCTCAAGGAGATTACTTATCAGGTCGGCAGAACAGGTGTAGTAACGCCTGTGGCCAATCTGGAGCCTGTACAACTGAGTGGTACTATCGTTCAACGCGCTACGCTGCACAACGAAGATTTTATACGCCAACTGGATATTCGTCCGGGAGACCAAGTATGGGTAGAAAAAGGCGGAGAGATCATCCCGAAAATCACAGGACGCGCAGAGCGCGAATCCAGTGCTAATGGCTTGGAATTCAGTGGTTTCCCCACTCGTTGTCCGGAATGTGGAGCTGAACTGGTGCGCGTCGAAGGAGAAGCGGCTTGGCGCTGTCCGAACGAGACAGGTTGTCCACCGCAGCAGAAAGGAAAAATCGAGCACTTTGTCAGTCGTAAGGCGATGAATATCGATGGTTTGGGTGAAGAAACGATTGACCTACTCTACCGCCAAGGATTGCTACACAATATCGCTGATATCTATGATCTCAAAGCCGAAGATATCGCTTCTCAAGAACGGCTCGGAGAAAAGTCTGCACAGAACATGTTAGCGGGTATTGAGGCATCGAAAAGCGTAGCATGGCCGCGTGTGCTGTTTGCCTTGGGCATTCGTATGGTGGGAGAAACAACAGCAAAGAAAATAGCCAAACGCTTCACTAGCATCGACAGCCTGCAATGGGCAACACACGAACAGTTGTGCGACATAGAAGATGTTGGACCGCAGATTGCGGACAATATTATTGCCTACTTCAACGACATTCGCAATCTGGAGATATTGGAACGCCTGCGTGAAGCGGGGCTACAGATGCAGTTGAGCGAAGAAGAACTGCATCTCAGCGCACCTGTATCGAATCTGCTGGAGGGCAAATCCATTGTCATTTCCGGCACGTTTGCTCAGCACAGTCGCGATGAATACAAAGCGATGATTGAATCGCACGGAGGCAAGAACAGCGGTTCTGTCAGCAAGAAAACCAGTTTCATCTTGGCAGGAGACAATATGGGTCCGGAGAAACGAAAAAAAGCTGAAGAACTGGGCGTTGCATTGGTGAGCGAAGAGGAATTTCTGCAGATGATAGAAAAAGAGTAAAGAAATGAGTCTAAAAGAACGAATATTTAACCGCTGCGTGCGGAAACAACCGGTGCGCGAACCGCGTTTCCCGCATTTTGAGCGCCCACTGAAAGTGTTGGTGCTATACCGCAGTGATGTACTGGAGCGTAACGATGCCGTCAAGGCCATTCGCCAAGATCTGCTCCGCCGTCAAATGGACACAACGCTTTGGGGCTTTGTGCCGAAAAAAGAGATCACTTCGCTCATCCTGCCCCAGAGTCGTATTTTGGGACTGAATGATTTTACTATTTGGGGCAAACCGCAGCAATATGTCCTAGACGATTTATGCAAAGAGCAATACGATGTATTGCTTGACCTGACTACGCAACCTTGCTTGTCGCTGCGCTATTTGGCACTGTATGCCAAAGCCAATTGCAAAGTGGGTCTGAACTTAGGCGAAGGCATACACGACTTGCTGATTTCTCCGCCCGATCTGGATGCCACTCAAGCGGCACCGGAAACAGGTTGGCTCTACACACAATTTATCAACTATCTAACCGCCATCAAAAGCAATGATTAAAGGATTAGGCACCGCGCTTATTACGCCTTTCAAGGCTGACCAATCAGTTGATTATGAGTCTCTTGATCGTCTACTGGACACCCAATTGACAGGTCATGTAGATTATATCGTTGTACTGGGTACAACCGGCGAAGCAGCCACTATGAGCAGTGAAGAAAAGCAACAAGTGCGCAGCCATATTGTCGATTACGTACATGGCCGTTTACCTTTGGTACTAGGTGTCGGAGGCAATAATACCAAAGCTGTCTGTGCAGAACTACAGGTTATGCGCGATGAACTGAAACGCGATTATGCTGCCATACTGAGTGTCTGTCCATACTACAACAAGCCAAACCAAGAAGGACTGTTCCAACATTTCTGCGCGATAGCCGAAGCTAGTCCGATTCCGATCGTATTATATAATGTTCCCGGGCGCACGGGCGTGAACCTATTGCCGGAAACAGTCATCCGCATCTACGAAGCGCAACCAAACAAGATTTGCGGCATCAAAGAAGCCAGTGGCAACCTCGAGCAAATCAAACATTTGATTGATTTGGCAAAAGGCAAATTGTTGGTCATTTCAGGAGACGACGGAATAGCCTGTGAGGTCATGCAAGCAGGAGGAGCAGGACTAATATCGGTGGCAAGTAACGCTTTCCCACAAGATTTCTACACGATTGTTCACCGTCAGGATCAAGCGCTACAAGCGCGATATGCAGAAATGGTTCGTTTGCTTTTCGCCGAAGGCAATCCTGTAGGTATCAAAGCCGTGCTGACACAGAAAGGCATTATTCAGAATTATCTGCGACTACCGCTTGTTCCCGCCAGCAAAGAACTGATAGAAAAGATACAAAAAGAGCTCGCTTGATAGCGGGCTCTTTAAGTTTTGTAAGAATCTAAACCGAGCGATTTATTTCGCTTTCTTTGCTTTCTCAACGATAGCTTTGAACGCAGCAGGCTGGTTCATAGCGAGGTCGGCAAGCACTTTGCGGTTGATAACGATTCCTGCTTTCTTGAGTTGACCCATGAACTGGCTGTAACTCATACCTTCGAGGCGAGCAGCAGCGTTCACACGCTGAATCCAGAGAGCGCGGAAAGTGCGTTTTTTGTTCTTACGATCGCGGTAAGCATATTGCAAACCTTTCTCCCACGTGTTCTTTGCTACGGTCCAAACATTGGCACGTCCACCAAAGTTACCACGGGTGAGCGACATGATCTTCTTACGACGGTTGCGCGAAGCAACGTGATTTACTGATCTTGGCATTTCTCTTTCCTTTCAGTTTTGGTGGTTAATACTTAACGAAGCAAAAGCATCTCACGGATGGAGCGCATGTTCGTCTGATCTACAATAGCAACGTGGGTTAAGTTGCGTTTTTGCTTTTTAGTCTTCTTCGTCAGAATGTGACTTTTGTAAGCATGCTTACGTTTAATTTTACCCGTTCCGGTAAGCGTGAAGCGCTTTTTGGCACCGGAATTAGTTTTTACCTTTGGCATTTTGTATAAAAATTTAGTTATTAATAATTAAGTCTCGGGCAGCGCATTAGTAAGGTAGGCCCTACGACTTTTCTTTTTCTTATCCTTTACTACTTTTCGGACTCAGGTTGAGGAACATACGTTTGCCTTCGAGATTAGGCACGTTGTCGGGTTTTCCGTACTCGGCCAAATCGTTGGCAAAACGTGCCAGCAGCAATTCTCCCTGCTCCTTGAAGACGATGGATCGTCCGCGGAAGAAGACATACGCCTTCACCTTGTTACCGTCCTTCAAGAACTCAATAGCATGTTTGAGTTTGAAGTTGTAGTCGTGATCATCCGTCTGCGGTCCGAAGCGAATCTCCTTAATCTCCTGCTTCTTCTGATTAGCTTTCGCCTCTTTCTGCTTTTTCTTCTGCGCGTAGAGGAACTTCTGGTAGTCGATAATTCGGCAGACAGGCGGGTTAGCCGTAGCTGCAATTTCTACCAGGTCGAGGTTCTGGTCATCAGCCATTTTCATGGCTTGTTGATACGAGTAGATACCTTGTTCTACGTTGTCGCCGACGAGGCGAACTTGTTGTACACCGCGGATTTTGTCGTTGATGCGATGCGGGTCCTCTTTGATGACACGACCGCCACGCGGTTTGTTGGGGAGTGTTGCTATAGTTTTATCCTCCTAAAATTGGTTTTTATTATGCTTCTCGCGTGGGCACATTATGCCCTACCCACGAAAAAGCGTGCAAAATTACTACAAATTTTTGAACTGTGCAAATATTTTTGAAAAAAAATATCGAATGATGCGATAATGGTCATTTTTCGGATAAAAATCAAAATCACGCGATAATATACTCAGTATATTATAGGCATGGGTAGGATACGTGATTGTCTCGTGATTGTCTCGATAAAGTCTCGATAAAGTCTCGTGTTTATCAAAGGCGGGAGTTTGTCTGGCATATTGTCTAGGATTTCCGGTGGATAACATAGAGTAAAACTCTATTTTTACAAAAAAAATCAGAAATATTTGCGTATATAAAAAAAATGTAGTATCTTTGCACGCTTTTTATGAGATGAAGCGTATGCTTGGTACGAAATTCTTAAATTAATACATATATGAAAAAGTATTTTTTGACTACATTGATGGTTGCTTTGGCATTAGTTGGCTGCAAAGAGAAACCGCTAATTGATCCTCCCGGAGAAAATGCCCACAACATCGACTCGATCCCGGTAACAGTGCCGGACACAAGTGGTATAGTGATTAGCGTAGATAGTGCGATAGCCATCTGCAAGACTCTAGCTAACGACCAAGTAACGGCAGAGGTTTACAAGATCTCGGGTGTAGTGGCAGTCAATACGACTTCGCCGGATGACGTACCGGGCAAATATACGAACATTAACTTCAAGATGACTGCTGTTGGTGGAACCGCACAACTGACCTGCTACTACACCAACAACATCAACAATCGTCCGTTCCGCAAGACGACCGATGTGCCTTTGGTAGGTTCGAAACTGACCGTACTGGGTCCGTTGACAAATTACAATGGTACGCCAGAGTTGAAGAACGGCTTCATCGTTCGCATTGATTCGATGGTAGCACCTGTTCCACCAGAGACCTACAACGTAACATGCGAGGAAGCAAAAGAGATTGCACTGGACCTGCCTTCCGACGGCACTAGCAATGACATCTACATCGTAGAAGGTTATGTTCAGAGCGATGGCTATAGCGATGAAATAAGTCGTGGTCAACAGAAATGGTTCTGGATGGCTGATACTCCAAACGGAGGCAAAGTACTGGAAGCATATTGGTGCAATGTTCCTAACGGCCAGCCTGTGCCAGTAGGAGCAAAAGTTCGCTTGACCGGAAAACTGATGAACTACAAAGGTACCACGGCCGAAATAAAGAACGGCGACGTAGTGATTTTGGAATAATGACTATAATAATTTAAGATTTAATAAAAAAAATGGCAAGTTTACAAAGAATTCGTAACCATGGCGCCCTGCTGATTGCAATTGTGGGTTTGGCCATGCTGGCTTTTATCCTTGGAGACTTTCTAAACTCGGGTAGCAGTTTCTTCCACCGCAGCCGTGAGAACGTAGCTGTGATCGAAGGCGAGAAGATCCACTACACCGAGTATGAAGCAGCCAAGGAGCAACTGACTGAAGTGTACAAGATTGAAACCGGTCGTTCTGATTTCGACGAGGACCTGAGCGCACAGATTCGCAACCAGGTATGGAGCATGCTCCTGATGGACTATACGATGCGTGCCCAAGCCAAAGAGATTGGAATGGACATCACGACCGATGAACTGACCGAACTGTGTGTAGGCGAGAATCCTCACCAGATCATTCGCTCGCGTCGCGCATTCTTCGATGAGACCGGTAGCTTCAACCGTGAGGCAGTAAAACAACTGATTGCCGCTATCAACGAAGAGGAAGATGGCGAGCAAAACGCTAATCTCAAGCAGGCTCGTACCTACTGGCTCTATTGGGAGAACGCCGTTCGCATCAGCTATATGCAGGAGAAATACACCAACCTGCTGCAACATCTGTATAAGGCTAATTCGCTGGAGGCAAAATACGCTTTCGACGCACGCCAAAAAGGTGTGGCTGCCGAATATATCATGAAGCCTTACTTCTCAGTAGCAGATAGTTTGGTCCGCGTTTCGGACAAGGACATCAAAGCGCTGTACGCTAAGCACAAACCAATGTACAAACAGACGCCTAACCGCGCTATCGAGTACATTGCCTTTGATATCAAGCCGTCGGAGGACGACTTCAAAGCAGCAGAAGAGTTGCTGACTAACTTGCAAGAGGAATTCAAGACAACCGAAGATGTCAGCTTGGTAGTAAACACCAATTCGGACATCATGTATGATGGACGCGACTACTCGATTGAGACTGTACCTGCACAATTCAAAGACTTTGCGTTCGCTAAGGGCGCCAAGGCCGGTCAGTGCACAGATATTCTCTTTGAGAATAATACCTACGCAATGGCTCGTATCATGCAAGCAGGCTATTCGCTGCCTGATAGCGTTGAGCTGAAAGCTATCATCGAAGGTGACGAAGATCAAGAACTCGGTTGGTTCAAGGCAACTGACCTGCCGAAGAATATTGCAGAGCCTGCCTTTGCCGGCAAACGTGGCACACGCTTCAAAGTAGCACAGGGCATGGGTGAGCAGGAATACGAAGTGATGGATATCAGCGCTGCTACGCCAAAAGTAAAACTGGCTATTCTGGCACGCGAAGTGACCGCCAGCAGCAAAACCTATTCTGCTATCTACAACCAGGCTAAACAATTCATCGTTGCCAATCCAACAGCCGAAGAACTCGAGGCTTCTGCTCAGGAGCAAGGTATAACCGTTGTTCCGCAATACAACTTGACTGCTACGACCGACAAAGTTGGTCAACTCAAAGCCAGCCGTCCTATCGTTCGCTGGGCATTCGAGGCTAAAGAAGGCCAGGTATCGGATGTATTCGAATGTGGTCAACAATTTATTGTTGCTGCTTTGACCGAAGTGAATGACGGTGAGTATCGTCCGTTGGAAGCAGTACGTGCAGAATTGACCTACGAGGCAACCAACAATGCCAAGGCTAAATACATCGCAGACCAAATTAAGGACGCTGAGAGTCTGGAAGCAGCCGCAGAGAAACTGGGTGTTGAGATTCAGTCCGCTCCGCGTATCAGTTTGGCAGACAGCCGTTTCGGCAATGCAGGTATAGAACCGGCCGTTATTGGTAAGACTATTGCACTCGGCGAGAACCAGCTGAGCGAACCTATTCAAGGCAACATGGGCTTGTTCGTCGTTAAGACAGGCGCTGCCAATAATGCTGAAGAAGAGTTTGACGCTGAGACCGAGAAAGCACAACTATCTTCACGCTTTGCTTACCTGCCCTACCAGGCTATTCAGCTGATGGAGGACAACGCAAAAGTAGAAGACAACCGCGTTAACTTCCAATAAGAACGCGCGTGCGTGCGTAAAATATAAAAAGGAGAGTTACTCAGCTAATGGGTTGCTCTCCTTTGCAATAAAATGAGTGAGAAGAAACATATCAGTCCGTGGGTGTGGGTGCCGACTCTCTATTTCACAGAAGGTATCCCCTATTTTCTGGTAAATAGCATCTCCGTGATGCTGTTTGCCAAAATGGGTGTTCCTAACGACCAATTGGCATTCTTCACCACTCTGCTCTATTTCCCTTGGTTCCTCAAGGGCCTGTGGAGTCCGTTTGTAGATATCATCCGCACCAAGCGTTGGTGGATCATAGCTATGCAACTGCTACTAACTGTATTGTGTATCTTGCTGACTATCAGTCTTCCGCAACCATCTGCAGAGCTGATTGCAGCCAAAGAGACTTCAGTCAGTATGTTCCGCTTTACGCTGATTCTATTCATCATTGCCGCATTTGCTTCCGCCACGCACGATATAGCAGCAGACGGCTACTACATGCTAGCGCACGACGAGAAAAGCCAGGCCGCTTTTGTCGGCATCCGCTCTACGTTCTACCGCATCGCAGCCGTGTTTGCGCAAGGTGTGCTGGTCTATATAGCCGGGCGAATTGAGGATACAACGGGCAATATACCGCTGTCATGGCAGATTACGCTTGGCGCAACCGGAGTTATTATGCTGCTGGTTACTCTTTACCATTCGTTCTGCCTGCCTCGCGTGGAAAACAACAATGCGACCAACGCGATTGATAGCCGAAAAATAGGACGCGAACTGAAAGAAGCCTTTGTCACCTTCTTCTCCAAACGCGGCGTATGGTTAGCAATTACCTTTATGCTGCTGTATCGTTTGAGCGAAGGATTTTTGGTCAAACTGTGTCAGCCGTTCCTAGTTGACAGCCGCGAAGTGATTCTGCGCGACGGCCAATTGTTCGGTGGAGGTCTGGGATTGGGAACCGATGTGGTCGGCTTGCTCTATGGCACCATTGGCGTAGCCTGCCTGTTGTTCGGCGGAATTTTAGGAGGCATCTTCATCGCTCGCCGCGGACTGAAGCGTTCGCTTTGGCTAATGGCGGCAGCACTCACTTTGCCTAGTTTCGTCTATTGCTATCTCAGCATGGCACAACCAGAATCACTTTGGCTGATAGGTACGGCCGTTTGCTTTGAGCAATTCGGATACGGATTTGGTTTTACGGCCTATATGATGTATATGATGCATTTCTCCGAAGGTCAGTACAAAACTTCGCATTACGCCATCTGTACCGCTTTTATGGCTCTATCGATGATGATTCCTGGTTTCGTAGCCGGTTCGTTGGAACTGGCAGTTGGCTACTCCACCTTCTTCTGGATCGCCAATGCTTGCAGTATCACTACGTTTATTATTACTTACTTTGTATACAAACAATTAGATTATGAATACAAAACGAATCATACCTGATGCAATTACTTGCTGCAACTTACTATGCGGCAGTATCGCAGTTTTCCTTGCTACGCAAGGCGCCTTTGTTTGGGCGTTTGTCTTTATCCTAGGCGGTGCGTTCTTCGATTTCTTTGATGGATTGAGCGCTCGCGCACTGAAAGCACCTAGTCCTATTGGCGTACAACTGGACTCGTTGGCCGACGATATCACGTTTGGCCTAGCTCCTGCTATGCTACTCTTCTGCTATCTAAAACCAATCCTAGGTTGGTGGGCATTGCTAGCATTGATTATGGCTGCATTCTCCGCGCTACGACTGGCAAAATTCAATGTAGACGAACGTCAAAGCGACTCGTTTATCGGCTTGGCAACTCCGGCTAACGCTATCTTCTGGGGTGGTTTGTGCTGCATGCCTTATGCAATGCTGGCCTATGATTGGATGGCATGGGTTCTTATTGGTCTGTCCTTTGTGAGTTGCTACCTGCTGAACGCCGAAATCCCGTTCTTCAGTTTCAAATCTTTCGCTCGCCAGAAAGCTGAAGTAATACTTTTTATCATCGGCTGCATGGTGCTGATTGCCTATTGCATTATCAAAGCATGCCTAACCAAGCATATCGAGTTCGCGTTATTCAGCGGCACTGCTTGTATCATGTGGTATGTAGCGCTCAACCTACTGCTTCTAGCCACACCAAATAAGAAATAAATAGTCCTATACCATGAAACGATACATTTTATCCATAACCGCTCTTTTCTTTGCTGTCGGCCTGATGGCAGAGACATATACTATTGTATTCAAAAGCGGAAACGGAAGCGGTGACTCCGGCTCTAAAGTTACCGATTTGAGTAAGATTGTGCTCAGTGCCACCAACAACTGCGCTGAGAGCGTCACAACTTCAAATAACATCTATAATGCAGGTTCAGAAAAAGGAATCAAAGGAGGTACAGGAACTGCGAAAGGTGAACTAACTATAGGACTGAGCTCCTCGTACCAGATATCCACGCTTACCATCTATGCTGCATCGTATTCGCATAAAAGCGATACGGCATCTGGAAGAGGTATTACCGTTTGTGGTCAAGACATTACCTGGGAAGATAATCACAAAGCAGAAATCCGACCATATACTATCACTCTCAAAAGCACGCTTAATAGCCTGAGCATAGCCGCCAAAGTGGCTAGTAATAACCGATGGTATGTTCAGAAGATTGAGTTCGAAGCTCCTGACCCTCTGCCCAACACTGCCGTTTTTGAGTTCCCCTATACCATTGATTTTGGTAGTGTACCTATTGAGGACAATGAGCCTTCGGAAGACGTAGAGAATATTCAAGTTTTAGGCAAACATGTTGTTGGCTCCATTCAGTTGTCGTTACAAAATGGGAGTGTTTTCTCGCTGGGCAATACAACTCTGCCCGCCGAAGGCGGAGAGGTGGATATTGCCTATAGTCTAAATCACACCGGCACAGTAGAAGACGTGCTGTCAATTAGCGCAAGAGGCGCTGACGATGTACTCATAACAAAGACTCTTCCAATTAAGATATCAGGGTATAGATATACCCCGCCCTCTTTTGATGTTGACTCAAGTTGTATGGCCATTGGTCCTATGCCGGGCAGATATTATGTCATTGCCCAAGGCACGCGAGATTCAGTGCTCAAATCACGGCTTGGGGAAATTATTTATTGTGGCGTTCGTTATAAATACGGAAGCGGTAGTCGCAAAACCTGGGATGGATTCTACTACACCGACCGTGATACCGTCACTAACCAAGTATTGGACATGTATTCCAACAATATCCGCTATTTCAATTCCGATAACCCAACCGCCAGTGTAGCAGGTTTTGACATCGAGCATATGCTTCCTAAATCATGGTGGGGAGGCACGGTCAACGAAGCCTATTGCGACCTATATCATCTAGTTCCAGGCGACTTTTCCGCTAATCGTAGCAAATCCAATCATGCTCCTGGTATCCCGACAGACAGCAGTTTCTGGAATGGCTCGTTTGCGACAGGAAATGGTGAGACCTACGGTCTGCAGCGTGTTTTCTGTCCTGCAGATGAATACAAAGGTGATTTTGCTCGTGCATATTTCTACATAGCCACCTGCTATGGAGACACATTAACCTGGGATACAAGCGGAGAGCCGGGCACTGCCATGACAAATGATCACTGGCAGGAGTTCCGTCCATGGCTACGAGACCTATTAGTCTCGTGGCATCGCGCAGATCCGGTTAGCGAGAAAGAAAAGAACCGAGCCATAGCGGTAAATAAGATTCAAGGTAATCGGAATCCTTTTATTGACTATCCGGATTTGGTTGAATTTATTTGGGGTAATCGACAAGGTCAAGCAGTTGATTTCCATCTATTGGAGCAAAGTTTCGGAGAGGAATTCGATGAGACCGCTCGCATCGAGCCCGTTACAGTTCAAAAGTCCGCTGCACATAAGGAAATCAGGGACGGACAATTGCTCATTCTACGCAATGCGTCAATTTACACCATCTTAGGGCAACGCGTTAAATAAGTGCGTCAAATTTTCTACATTTTTCGTAGATATATGCACGCGCGCACGAGATTTTATATGTAATTTTGCAGCCGTAAAAAATTATGCATATTTAATACGAAAATAGTATATGAAAAAACAACTTTTTAACGCCCTGCTCTGCAGCTTCTTAGCAATTCCTTTTATTTCCAGTTTGGCAGACACTGTCGTTGATGGACAATCCACAGAAGGTAAAGATTTCTGGGCTACCTTTATGAGAGCTGATCAAAATGACCACAGTGATGCTTCTGATAAGGCTATTACTCTGGCACTCACCGTTTCCGCGAAAGAAGAATGCGATGTCACTTTTACTAATCCTATTACCGGAGAGACTCACAGCGAGCACTTAGGGGCTGGCGCTATCAAAGAGGTATCTTTCTACACTGGAGATGGTAGTGAAACTGCTCGTACTCGGACAGATGCGAAGAAAGCAATCATTACGTGCTACACTTTCTATCCGGACTCCGTAGATAATAGTGCCATTCATGTAGAGTCCACGGGGACCATTTCGCTCTTCGCTAGCAACCGTCGCGAAAAATCTTTCGATGCCACCAATGTATTGCCGACAGTTTCTCTACTTGATGAATACCTCATTCAAGCCGTCCCGCCTTCTGACCACGGCGACTCTCCGCAAGGAACACACTTCTGTATTATTGCAACAGAGGATAATACGATAGTGGATTATTGCCCGACAGTAGAAACCACAGCCATAAGAGCCGCTAAAAAGAAAAAAGATTGGGATCCGGAAGGTTTAACACCGGAAGAAGAGAAGTTTGCCAATTGGAAAATTGGCGATACACTCCATACACCCATACTCAATAAAGGTCAGGTATATTATATTTGGACAGGCAACTATAGCGGTTCATCCGCCGATATAAGCGGTACATGGCTTAAAGCACGTGCCTCAAAGAAAATTGCAGTCTTTCAAGGCGCTCCGCACACGAACCTGCCGGATAAAATTCGCGACCGAGACCACCTTTTCTCGCAAGCGATGCCGGTTGCATATTGGGGTAACACCTTCGTGATTACCGCATCCTTGACTCGTGGACGTGATATCATCCGCGTCATGGCGCGGGAAGACGGAACCAACGTATATATCAATGGAGACTCCGTCTATACATTCGATTTCAGTACCAACCCCAAACGCACATTCGAGTTTGAGATTGGCAAAAAAGGTGTTCAATGCACCGACAAAAACCATAAAGGCACGCTTCCTGATCCGTTAGTAGCGGATAGCAGTTGCTATATTACAACCTCTTGCCCGGCAGCAACTCACCTTTTTATGGTAAGTAACACCTACGACGACAACCCAGTAGGTGACCCTGCTATGGTGTGGGTAAACCCGATTGAGCAACGTATTAATGACATCACTTTTGCCACTTATGGTTCATCCAACACTCATTATTTCAATGTCGTGACAGACCAAGCCGGTGTCGCAAGCATGAAATTGGACGGAAATAGCATTGCCGTGGAATTCCGTCCTGTCACAGGCAGCAATAATCAATGGTACTACGCACGCAAAAACATCTCATACGCCACACACCATTTGACCGGTGACAATGGATTTATCGCTCACGTATATGGTTATGGAGATAAAGAATCTTATGGTTATTCCGCTGGTGGAGCAACAAAACCGCTGACACAGTATATTACTATCAACGGAGAGATATTTACCCCGGATAAAGAAAATACCCTTTGTGGAGAAGATACCGTTAAATTTGCTTGCCATCCGGATTATGTTTTCAATAAGTTAAAATGGAACTTCGGTGATGGTGTTTCTAAAGAATTTACCTATGAGCAAGTACAAGGTGCTGACTCTGTAGTTCCTCACTATTATCAAACATCAGGAGTTTATCAAGCATATGTACTCATTTATCGCGAGAGCAGTAATGTATGCGTAGGTCAAAATGCTATTGATAGTATTCCTATCACAGTGACTATCGGTCGCTATATCTTCGAAATCGGCGAAGTAGATGTTCCGTGCCCAGAAGATGGAACGCAACTCATTGGTAAGATTTACTACAAGAACGAAGGTAAGGTAAATCTGCACGGAGATAACGTTGTCATCAAATTCAATGATGCGGCCAAAGCGGACGGATTCAAAGATGAAGAACTGATTATTACGGATCAGTATTTCCAAATTACTATTCCTAATACAGCTCAAACAGCCACACTTTACGGTATCGATCTGAAAATCACGTCCGACTGCGGTGGTGCAGATACTACGCTCAACTTTATGCTCAATTATGATAAAGACGTTATTTCCCAACGTTATAACAATGTCCTTGGCTTGCTGGCTGATCCGTTCGCAGGCAAGACGTTGAGCGACTTCCAATGGTATCGCACATCAGATAGTACGGCAGTAGAAGGCCAGATTTCGGCCAACCTCAATTTCTATGATTTGCCGGAGAATGAGTATAGCGACGACACCTACTACATCTGCTTTACCATCAACAAGGGTCAGATTGACGAAGTCAAAACGTGTGCATGCGCAAAAGCCTTTGTCACCAGTTCCGACAAGTATAATTTCGGTAGCGATGACGATTTAATTATCTCTGCCACCTACGTTGTTGCCGGAGATAGAATCTTCGTTAATGCAGACTGGGAAGGCAAGACCGACCTGAAATGTTTTGCACAATGGATCAATGCAAGTGGAAAAGTAGTGCAAGATATGCAATTTGATATACCCGATGGTGGATGTACGATTCCTGTACCCAACGAGAACGGACTCTATCTGTTGCGTGTTACCACAGGCAAACACAATCGTAGTTTCAAATTCATCATCAACAAGTAAACATCGAGCATAGGAGAACACAGATATGAAAAACGAAGTTAATCGTGCCTTCCGGGTTAAGAAAAACGTACTTTCCAACATACTGATTCTGAGTGTCATTTTTAGTCTGAGCTGCGCTCCGGCAATGGTATTTGCTATGCCGGAACCTGTTCCTGCTACTCAAACCGACAAGCAGAAAGCGGCCGAGAAGAAGAAAAAGGAGCAAGAGAAAGCCAAAGCACAAAAGGCCAAAGAAGCTGCGAAAGCGAAAGCTGCTAAGGAGAAAGAGAAAGAAAAAGCTGCCAAGGAAAAAGAGAAAGCAGCTCAAGCTAAACAGAAAGAGAAAGCAAAACAACAAGCAGAGCAAGACAAAGCCGCTGAAGCTAAACGCAAAGAAGCAGAGAAGAAGCGCGAAGAGCAGGCTAAGGCAAATCAAAAAGCACAAGAAGAACGCGACAAAGCTGCTGCTGAACGTGCTAAAGCCGCACAGGAGAAAGAAGAAGAGCGCGCTAAGAAAGAAGCCGAAGAAAAGGAGAAAACAGAGAAAGCCATTCGCGATTATGAGAAATATCAAGCCAATCTAGCTAATCCAAAGACAGAAGTGGTTTCCTATTTCAATCTAGGTTTGCGTCTCGGTTATGCCGCTATGATGGATAAGATCGACAAAGCCGCAGATAGATCGTTATGGGGTGCTGGAACAGTCAATACCAGCAATGCATTGCAGCAACTCAAAGGTGGTTTTGGTTCTGGACTTGACTTTACCTACAATCTCGAGTATGGTCATTTCCTCTTTGAGACCGGATTAGATTTCCGTTTCCTGAATTCCACTTCCACTTATGGTTTCCAAGCTGCTCGGCCTGACTTGCTCTACGGAGCCACTTATTACTATATGTTCGACAAGATGCGTGAGACGCGCAACATGATGCAAATTGGAGTGCCTATCATGTTTGGTGCGCAGTTCAGTCGCTACTATTTCCTCTTGGGAGCAAAAATAGGTTACTCTTTCTGGGGCAATTACAGTCAAAAAGGTCAATACGATATCGTTGTGGACGATCCTATGTTGCTCGAGCCTTACGGACTGGGCATCTATTCGTTGCCAAAGGCTACAAACACGCCTATCAAATTCGCTCAGCCGGAAGTATCTCTAGCTGCTGAAGTGGGTATCGACTTAGATGAGTGGCTGCAACAACAACCTGACCCGAAGAAGAAAAAAGCGAAGATCAAACCGGGCCAACGCTTGCCTTTCGGACGCGAACACATTCACTATCGCGTAGGATTGTTTGCCGAATATGGTGTTCTGAATACCAACAAGACTCCGGCTGCAAAACCTGTTGAGTTTGCTAGCGATGCAGTCGAAGTACAGCAGACCAACACCATGCTGGCTATGAACGGCAATACCAAACTGAACAACCTGTTCGTGGGTGCTAAATTTACCATCCAGTTTGAAGTACCTGGCAAGAAGGCTCGTCCTGTTCCACCACCTGCTTCTTACGTATTCTACAACGTTGTAAACGAAGAAACCGAGCAACCTATAGAAGTGGCATTTGTGGAAACACGTGGAGTCGAGACAGACAAGATTGCTATGCGCGAGCGCCAAGTTGGTCCAAAGGGAATTAAGCAACGCCACGCTGTAGGTGCATTCAAAGTTAGAGCTACGGCTAATGGTTACTACGAGAATACCGAAGAGTTCCAGATTGAGAAATGGGGAAGCACTTCTTATGTCACTATTAAGCTGAAACCGTGTCCTATCTTCCGTGTACGCGTTACTAATCAAGAGACAGGCTTGCCGGTTCCTGCTACTGTACAGATTCTTCAGAGTGACAAGGAAGAAGCTGCATATACGCTTACTACCGATTCTGTTAACGGCTCAAGCCGTCAGCAGTTGGAGAAAGGTCCGCAGTACGCATTGCATATCGAGCAAATGGGTTACGAGGCTGTAGATCTGCCTATCGCATCTATCGGCGATTCGATGAATGTACAACTGAAGCCTATCAAGAAGGGTGAGAAATTCGTTGTTAAGAACCTCTTCTTCGCAACCAATAAGACACGTATTCTCTCTCGTTCAGAAGAAGCGCTTAATGACTTGTACATGTACTTAGCACGCAATCCTGAAGTACGCATCAAGATTGTCGGCCATACGGATAGTGTTGGTAAGGACGAAGCCAACCAGAAGCTGTCTGACGGACGTGCTAATGCAGTTATGAAAGACCTCATCGACCGTGGTATTGCGGCTGAGAGGTTAGAAGCAGAAGGACGTGGAGAGACGCAACCTGTTGACACCAACGACACAGAAGAAGGCCGTCAGAACAACCGCCGTGTAGAAATCGAAATTCTCTAAGAGTGGTCGAGAAGTTAACGTGACATAAACGAGACTTTACCGAGACATTAACGAGACAATCACGAGCGCACTATCGAAAAATAACGAAAACAAAAAACACCAAAATACAATGAAAAATCAAATCAAATCATTACTGCTCATTGCATGTTTGATTATTTTGTCACTTCCCGCTTGGGGCCAAGCCTCCACACAGGGCAAAGAGTTTTGGGTTAGTTCCTCACTCGTTTGTTCACCGGACAAGGCTACACCTACTCCGTACATCGCTGTTTCGGCTGAGAAAGCGTGTACAGTCAACATCACTGGTGGGGAGGGCAATGCCATTAACATCACGCAACAGGTGGCCGCTGGTTCGTGGAACGAGTTCGGAAATGTGAACAAAGAGTACCAAACTGATCCGACTCAGGGTCCTATCAACGTACAGATGGACGCTAGCAAATGGTATCCAACCAACGTAAAGGATGCTAATACTGTCTATCAACTGGCTGGTGTAAAAAACAACTTCGGATTGCACATAACCGCCACAGAGAACGTTTCTGTGTATGTTATCTTGAGCTCGACTCACTCTATGGATGCCAGCAACATTCTGCCTATCACAGCCATCCAGTCTGAGTATTATACCCAGGACTATTGGTCTAAGGTAAAGAGCGACTTCAACGATGCAGTTGGTTTGACCACGATTCTTGCAACGGAAGATAATACCGTTATCGACATTACTCCTAATGGCGACACATACGATGGATGGAGAAGCGGCTCGTTGCATCAGATTACGCTCAACAAAGGCCAAACCTACTACTTGGTAACCGAGAAAGGCAACCGTCTGGCAGGTTCCCATATTGTGGCACGCAATGGCCGAAAGATTGCAGTGTTCTGCGGTGTGCCTATCACCAATATTCCTACCGGAATCGCAGCGCGTGACTGCTTGTTCGAGCAATCCATGCCTGTTGACTACTGGGGAACACAATTCATTGTTACACGTTCACTCGAGAAGAATGCCAACTTGATTGGTATTACAGCTACACAACGTGGCACAGAGATCAAGGTGGATGGCTACACTCAAGCCTATATTAATGAAGGAGAGACCTACTACATCATGCTGCAAGGTGCTTCTAATCCAGCTGCAAAAGATACGGCTACTAGTCATCGCGATTTAGTCGTTACGCAAGATGTAGCATACATCGAGACGTCTTGTCCTTGTGCCGTCTATAGTTATGATACCGGTAACTCGTTCAAAGGTAGTGATGGCACTGAAATCGTTGATGGTAAAGGTGACCCTTCTTCTGTTTGGATTTCTCCTATTCAGCAGAAAATCAGCCAGATCACATTTGGTACGTGCTACACTAGCAAGACCAAAGATCACTTCCTCAATATCGTAGCAGAGACGGCAACATGCCAAACTACTACTCTGTCTGCCATTTTTGGTGCAACTACTATCGACAAAACGAGTCTGCTGCAGTGGCAAACTGTTCCGGGCAATCCCACCTATTCGTATGCACGTGCTAAGATTGGTGATGCCGATACCGAAAAATATAGCGTCTTCCGTCTGAAGAGCGATCGCGGATTTATCGCTATCGTCTATGGTAATGGTGAAGATGAGAGTTATGCCTACTCTGCCGGTTCCGCAGCCGTAGAACAAGGTGTCAATGTCAATGGTGTAACGTTCACCAATGGTTATATCAGCAACGACAAATTCTGCTTCGGCGATGTGCTTGAGTTTGATGCCAAAGTCGGAACTGATGAGATTAGCCGTGTTGACTGGGATTTCGGCGATGGTATCAGCCAACAGAATGGCGATGTACAAACCACGCACGAATATACAGTTCCCGGTTGGTACGATGTACGCGCAGAACTCTATGGACACCAAGTCTGCACCGATGATGCGGACCAATTCCTTGGTGCTGTTCAGTTCTCGTTCCGCGTGGTGCGTCCGGATACGCAATATGTCTATGTTCATGATTGTAAACCGGAAGATTGGCGAGGCGAACTCAAGAACGATACTACATGGCCAACCGTTATTACTGATTGTAGCAATATAGAAGCTACGGTAACCATCTATGGCAAGAACTCCAGTTCTGAGGACGAAGTATCCGCTCAAGACACCTACTACGAGCCTCTAACAGGCATTACCTATCCGCAGAATCCAGATGATCCGAACGAGTATGACCAGGTTATTGATATCAATCTGACCGAATTGTTCGGTACTAAGAATGCCACCGATTGTGATACTATTATCCATCGTCGTGTTCGCATCATCACTTGTCTGGATATGTCTATTCCTAACGATTCCGCCGCACAGCACGTATGTCCTGGCGAGAATCTGGAAGTATCTTACACCTTCCGCAAAGGTTCTATCGGCGATGCATACTTCGTACTGAATGGCCAGAAAACGGCTGTTGATCCTGATCAGGGAGTTATCATTCTGCCTGTTGACAATCTGAAACCGGGCACCTACAAAGCCATGATTGCCATCGATGATCCTAACTGCCAGCAGACATTGGAATTCCCGCTGGATGTAGCAGTTTACTATCCGAATGACATCTTCAAGTACAAATACAACAATGTACTGGCTGTCTATAAGAAAGGTTTTGGCGGAAATGTTAATCCTGGTTATGATTTCGTGGGCTACCAATGGTATCGCAACGGTGAAGCTATCTCGGGTGCTACCGAATCCATCTATCACGCAACTAATCCGTTCACTCTAAATGACAGTTATTACGTTGTTCTGACGCGTGCTGATGGCGTGGTATTGCCTTCGTGCGAACTGGTCATTGACAATGTGGCCGATTTCACTCCGCAAGAGAATGGCGCACCTGTCAAGGTTCTCCAGAACCAACGGATGTACATCTTGCGTGACGACCAGGTTTACGATATCTTCGGACAGCGAGTAAAATAAACGCTTATCGCTCAGAAATCGAACATATCCCGTCTATTGCATAGCAATAGTGTGTTTCTAACGCTAAGTCTAATGCTCATTGTAGCATTAGGCTTGGCGCTTTGCTTTATTCCGAAAGGCGAATTGCACCTGTTGCTATGTAACCGCCATACGCCTGCGCGCGATATATTCTATAGGTACTATACCCATATAGCCGAATGGGCACCGTATGTTATCTGCGTGCTGATTCTGCTTCTTAGCCGTGCTGGTAATGCTGCTATGGCTGCCACCTGTATCGCTTGTTCAGAACTTACCACGCAGATTGTCAAGCACATAGTACAAGCACCCAGACCCATTACCTGGTTTGCAGTCAATATGCCGGACATTCAATTGCCATTGGCTGAAGGCGTGCGTGTTAATCAGTGGCTTTCGTTTCCTAGCGGACATACCACATCCTTCTTTGCTTTGTTCTTTGTGCTGTCTATCTGCTTGACGACTAGTATTAGCAATCGGTCACGGAAGAAAGGTAACGAGCCAGTCAATCGTATAGAAACCGGTTCTATCATTGTGATAGGATTGCTGCAAATACTCTTGTTCCTGCTTGCTGCTTTGGGTGGTTACAGTCGCATCTATCTAAGCCAACATTTCGCAGCAGATGTGCTGGGAGGTATCGTTATCGGAATTACTATCTCAACCCTCTGTTATGCCATTTTCAGTCGCTATGAGGACCAGAAATGGTATAATTTTCGCATGTTGGGTTACTTTTTTCAAAAAAAATAACAAAAAAATGCAATAAAATTTGCACATGTCAAAAAAAAGCAGTACTTTTGCACCCGCTTTTGAGAAAGAGGGCGTTTAGCTCAGCTGGTTTAGAGCATCTGCCTTACAAGCAGAGGGTCTGCGGTTCGAATCCGTAAACGCCCACAAAGAGAGGATGAAACCTCTCTTTTTTTTGTGCGTTACGGCCTTCTCTCCGCAAGACCGGTCTATATTCCCATGTGGTTGGAACGAAGGATAAACAGAGGATAGAGATAGGCAGCAGGTAACTAACAGGTAGGTTGCAGGGTGTGTAAGACGAAAAAAAATGGCATACAAATTTGCATATATGCAAAATTTGTTGTAACTTTGCAGCCGCAAAGTTTGTGAGCAAGAAAGCGAACAAACAAAAGAACAAATAGAGTTAGGAAGCAAGTTATGATAACGTTTATTATTGCATTGATAGTGTTGGTCGTGGGTTTCTTTACCTATGGCGTGCTGGTGGAGAAGATATTCGGAATAGAGCCTGAGCGGCAGACTCCTGCGTTGACCAAGACCGATGGTGTGGATTTTGTGCCTATGGCACCGTGGCGCATATTCCTTGTGCAATTTCTTAACATCGCCGGTTTGGGCCCTATCTTTGGTGCGATAATGGGTATCTTCTATGGTCCGGCAGCCTTTCTGTGGATTGTGTTCGGTACTATCTTTGCTGGAGGCGTACATGACTATCTGAGTGGCATGCTGTCGATTCGCAAAGGCGGTGTGTCGCTGCCGAATATCATTGGTGACGAGTTGGGTAAAGGGACAGGACTGAAGATGTTTATCCGCCTGCTGACGATGGTGCTGCTGATACTGCTGACAACGACTTTTCTGAGTGGTCCGGCTACGCTGCTGCAAGGATTGGCACCACTACCGACTATCCACCTTGGACTTTCCTCTATTCCCATCGCATGGGTACTGATTATCTTCGGTTATTACGCCCTGGCCACAGTGCTGCCGGTAGATAAGTTGATAGGCCGATTCTACCCTATCTTTGGCGCCATATTGCTGTTCATGGGGTTGGGAATTATGGTCGTGATGCTGGGTTGGCATAGTAACGAAATGCCGGAACTGACAGACGGACTACAGAACCGACAGACGAACGGTTTGCCGCTATTCCCAATGATGTTCGTGAGCATAGCCTGCGGTGCTATATCGGGGTTCCACGGGACCCAAAGTCCCATCATGGCGCGCTGCGTGACGAATGAACGTCAGGGTCGCTGGATCTTCTATGGCGCGATGGTAGCCGAAGGTATTCTGGCGCTGATATGGGCAGCTGCAGCGGGTACCTTCTTTGCAGATCCGGAGAACGGACTATACGGTATAGACGGTTTGCAAGCGTTTGCGGCCGAGCATCCGGGAGCGAATATCGCGGCTCTAGTGATTGACCGCGTCAGCCGCAGTTGGTTGGGGACCGTAGGTGGGATATTGGCCATCGTGGGTGTGATAGCGGCGCCTATCACGAGTGGTGACACGGCACTGAGGAGTGCTCGACTGATAGTAGCAGATTTCTTGGACTGGGATCAGCGACCTATACCACGGCGTCTGGCGATTGCAATTCCGCTATTTCTATGCGTGTTTGGTATGGTGTTCGTGGACTTCAACATCGTATGGCGCTATTTTGCGTGGACTAATCAGACGCTGGCATGCTTCACGCTGTGGGCAGGAACTATATGGCTTTTCAAGCAAGGGCTGGAGACGAGAGGCAAGAGATATCGTTTTGGCTACTTGATAGCCCTGATACCGACGTTATTTATGACGATGGTGTGCAGCAGTTATATATTGATAGCCCCAGAGGGGCTAAATATCAGCCCTGACAAGCGTTGGCTGGGTTATCTGATAGCCGGCCTGGTAACTATCGGGTGCTTCTTCGGTTTCCTTAATTGGGCCAAAAAGGCTAAAAAAGGTTGAGTAATGATTAAAAGCGCGACATATATCATCTCGAGTCCGGATGTGAAGGACTGCCCGAAATCGCAGCTTCCGGAGTATGCGTTCATAGGACGTAGCAACGTAGGCAAGTCGAGTCTGATAAACATGCTATGCCATAGCCCGAAGCTAGCGAAGACGAGTCAGAAGCCCGGTAAGACGCTGCTGATAAATCACTTTCTGGTAAAGAGTGAAGGAGTGAGGGAATTAGTGAATGAGAGAAGTCAGGAATGGCACTTAGTGGATTTACCGGGTTACGGTTATGCTCAAGCGGGCCAGAAACAACGTGAGGCACTGCGACGCATGATAGAACGATACTGTCTGCTGCGAGAACAACTGGTATGCCTGTTCGTACTGATAGATTGTCGGCATGAGGCACAGAAAATAGACCTGGAATTCATAGCCTGGTTGGGCGAGAACGGCGTTCCTTTTGCCATCGTGTTTACCAAAGGGGACAAACTAGGGAAAGTGCGTCTGAAAGAGAATGTGACGGCATATAAGAACCGCTTGCTGGAAGAATGGGAAGAGTTGCCGCCCGTGTTCGTGACATCGTCAGAGACAGGTCTGGGCGGAGATGAGTTGACGGAGTATATAGAGGGGATAAACGCTTCGCTTTAAGTGGAAAGTGGAGAGATGAAAGTTAAATAATAAGAATGCAGCGGCTGCAGCACATATTAGTTCTGATGGTTTGCGCCATATTGATGGTTCCGAGTGTGGCGTACGCGCGCGGAGTGCGCGTGTACGGTTACGTAGTGGACCAAGACAATATAGGCATAGAGCTGGCGAACGTAGCAGTGCTGAACACCGATAGGCCTATAGGTACGGCCACGAACAAGAACGGCTACTACGAACTGATGCTGGACGAAGCCGACACCGTAGTGCTGAACTTCTCGATGGTGGGTTACACGACTGTGCAGCAACGCATCATTGACCTGCACGAGGTGCTGAACATCAATGTCCAACTGCTGACCGACGAACAACTGCTGACCGAGATAGAAGTGCGAGGCATTAAGCATACGCAAGGCACGATGGATCAGATAGATGCTACGACGACACGTGTGATGCCCGACGCTACAGGCGGAAGCATAGAGAGCCTGCTGATCACCTTTGCCGGCGTGAGTCAGACCAACGAACTGAGTAGCCAATACAATGTGCGCGGCGGTTCATTCGACGAGAACTCAGTATATGTGAACGGCATAGAGGTACATCGCCCATTGCTTATCCGTAGCGGTCAGCAAGAGGGACTGAGTTTTGTCAATCCGGAGATGGTGGACAACGTGAGCTTCTCGGCAGGCGGTTACGGAGCGCAGTATGGCGACAAGATGTCATCGGTACTGGACATCACATACAAGCGTCCGCAAGCCTTCGAAGCCAGTATCAGCGCCAGTCTGCTAGGTGCGCAACTATACATCGGTCACGGAGACAGCACCTACAGCCAGATGCACGGCATACGATACAAGACGAGCAAATATATGCTAGGCGGACTAGCCACATCGGGCAATTATCAGCCGACCTACCTAGATTATCAGACGTATATCACGTGGAATATAGGCAAAGGCGAGAGGTTAAAGGCTAAAGGTTATAGTCCATGGAGGATGTCGTTCCTAGGTAATGCGAGCATGAACGACTACCGTTTCCAACCGGACAGCATGAGTGAATCGTTTGGTGGGCAGTCGGCTAAGCACCTGAGCATCTATTACGAAGGGCAAGAGAAAGACCGATTCCTGACTGCCTTTGGAGCGCTCAGCGCAGAAGGACAAGTGAGCGAGGAAGTGAAAATAGGTTTTGATGCTAGCGGCTTCTACACCAACGAGCGTGAGAACTTCGACATAACCGGTCAGTATGTGCTGTCCAATGGCTCAACCGATGGATCTACTCCGGGCAACATACACACAGAAGAGATCGATCCGATGTCTGGTCAGACAGAAGTACTCGGCACAGGCATATTCCATCAACATGCACGTAACAGTCTGGAGGCAGGCGTAGCTACCCTAGCCCATCACGGTGCATGGACACGCGGACAGAACACCCTCTCGTGGGGTGTGAGCGGCCAAGCGGAGTTTATCACCGACCGCATCAGCGAATGGGAATGGCGTGATTCAGCAGGCTATTCGATGCCAAACGATGGCAGTTCGATGGAACTGTACTACGCGATGCGAGGTGATACAACCATGCGCTCGGTGCGCGTGCAGGCCTACCTGCAGAACATGCACAGGTGGAGCACATCATCCGGCCAGTGGATACTGACAGTAGGCGGACGTCTGCAATGGTGGAGTTGGAACAACGAAGTACTGCCATCGCCTCGTGCCAGTGTGGAATGGCAGCCGGGATGGAAACGCGATTTCTGCTTCCGTTTGGCTACCGGTCTGTATTATCAGGCCCCGTTCTACAAGGAGCTGCGCGATACCATCACAGGTAACGATGGCGTTACGCGCATCAGTCTGAATCCAAACCTGAAAGCCCAACGTTCGGTTCATGTAGTACTTGGCGGAGACTATTATTTCCGTGCTTGGGGAAGACCATTCAAGTTGACTGCAGAGGCATACTACAAGTATATCGACAGAATGGAGAGCTACACGGTGGACAATGTGCGCGTGCGTTATTCGGGACAAAATGACTCGGAAGGTTATGCAGCAGGACTGGACCTGAAACTATACGGAGAACTGGTTCCCGGAGCCGACAGTTGGATATCCTTCTCCACGATGACTGCTCGGCAGAGGATGAACGGGACCACCAACTGGATTCCTTCGCCGCAAGAGCAACGTTACTCGTTCTCTATGCTGTTCCAAGACTACATACCCCAACTTCCCCAACTGAAATTCCACCTAAAGATGCTATTCTCTGAGGGCATGCCATACTATGCTCCACGTAACAATCAAGCGTGGGGACGTATGCCGACATACAAAAGAATTGATATAGGTGCGACGTACTTGTTCAACGAAAAAACCTCGAAATTTATGCGTGCGCCGAGTGCAAAGCATGTGAAGCAATGGGCAATTCAATTTGAAGTATTCAACCTGGTTGGCTGGAACAATGTCAATTCCTATTTCTGGGTAGCAGATGCCTATGGTCAACAATGGGCAAGTCCGAACTATCTGACTGGCAGAAGATATAATTTGAAAATAACAATTGATTTGAGATAATATGGCTAAGACAGAAGAAGTAACACCGATGATGAAGCAATTCTATGACATTAAGGCGCAATACCCTGATGCTATGCTATTGTTCCGTTGTGGAGACTTCTACGAGACGTATGCGGAAGATGCAGTCAAGGCGAGTAAGATACTAGCTATCACGCTGACTCACCGCAGCAATGGTGCGGGTGGTCCTTCGCAAGCAACAGAGATGGCAGGTTTTCCATTCCATGCCCTCGACACCTATTTACCGAAATTAGTAAGGGCGGGTTTGCGCGTGGCTATTTGCGACCAACTGGAAGATCCGAAGATGACGAAGAAACTCGTCAAGCGAGGAGTGACCGAACTAGTCACGCCGGGCGTTAGTTATTCGGATACCACACTCACGCAGAAAGAGAACAACTGGGTGGCATGCTTGCATTTTGAGAAGCACGTGATAGGTGTGGCATTCCTGGATATCTCGACCGGAGAATTTGTGGCCGGGCAAGGCGAGAGCGACTACATAGACAAGCTATTGACCAATTTTGCGCCCAAGGAAGTGCTGATGTTGCGTGGCCGTAAAGCTGAGATGGAACAACTATTTGGCAACCGCTTCTTTACCTTTGAGTTGGAAGACTGGATGCTGGTAGAAAGCACTGCTCGCGAACGTCTGCAGAAACTCTGGGGAGTCAGTTCGCTCAAAGGTTTTGGTTTGGAGCAGATGCCAGCAGGTGTAACTGCAGCAGGAGGAATATTGATGTACCTGGATATGACTCAACACCTGCAAACAGGCCATATACAGCACTTGAGCCGTATTGAGGAAGACAAATATGTGTGGCTGGACCGTTTCACCATTCGCAACCTGGAATTGCTAGGTGGTCAGACAGAAGACAGCAAGACACTGTATGACGTGATAGACCGCACGATCACACCAATGGGCGGACGTATGCTGCACCGATGGATGGCTTTCCCGCTGAAAGAAGTGCGTCCTATTCGTAATCGTCAGACTGTGGTAGAACATCTCTACCGTCATCCGGAAGCACGCGAGACTTTGCGCGAGGCCCTGCAGCAAGTGGAAGATATGGAGCGCATTGTCAGCAAAGTATCGACCGGCAGAATTGGTCCGCGCGAGATGGTGCAACTGGGGCGTGCTCTTCGCGCCGTAGCGCCTATAAAGCGCGTATGCGAAGAAGCGAAAGACAATGCATACCTCTCGCTGCTAGGCGAACAACTGGATACATGCGCAGAGATGCGGATGCGTATTGAGCGCGAGATAACACCTGATCCACCATTGGCACAAGGCCGACCGAACATCATCGCTCGTGGCGTGGATACCGAACTAGACGAACTGCGTGCAATACAATCGGATGGCAAAGAATATCTGCTACAGATACAACAACGCGAGATAGAAGCGACAGGTATTCAGAGTCTGAAGATAGGCTATAACAATGTCTTCGGTTATTATCTGGAGGTGCGTAACACCTACAAAGAACAAGTTCCGGAGAACTGGATTCGCAAACAGACACTAGTCAACGCAGAGCGATACATCACCGAAGAACTGAAGCAATACGAGGAGAAAATCACTACCGCGGAAGAGAAAATCCAGATAATAGAGAATCGTCTGTACCAGGAACTGATGCTCGCCTTGTGCGAATGGGTTCCACAGATGCAACTGGATGCCAAAGTGTTGGCACAACTGGATTGTTTGTTGGGCTTTGCCACTGTGGCCATGGAGAACAATTATGTTTGCCCAGATGTAAATGACAGTTTGGTGATTGATATTCGCCAAGGTCGTCACCCTGTGATTGAACAGAATATGCCTATCGGCGAGCAATATATTGCCAACGATGTGCTGCTAGACAACAACGGGCAACAAATCATCATCATTACCGGTCCAAACATGGCCGGTAAATCAGCCCTACTCCGTCAGACAGCGCTGATAGTATTGCTGGCACAGATTGGTTCGTTCGTTCCCGCAGAGAGCGCACAAATAGGCGTGGTGGACAAGATCTTTACGCGTGTGGGAGCAAGCGACAATATCTCGCTAGGCGAATCAACGTTTATGGTAGAGATGAACGAAGCGGCTTCTATTCTAAACAACCTAAGCGAACGCAGTTTGGTGCTATTCGACGAGTTGGGACGCGGAACAAGTACGTACGATGGCATAAGTATTGCATGGGCAATAGTAGAATATATCCACGAGAACCGTGGACATGCGAAAACGCTCTTTGCGACCCATTACCACGAACTGAATGAGATGGAGAAGACCTTTGAGCGCATCCGCAACTACAATGTATCGGTGAAGGAAGTGAACGGCAAGATTATCTTCTTACGCAAACTGATACGTGGTGGCAGCGAGCATAGCTTCGGTATTCATGTTGCTAAATTAGCCGGAATGCCAAACTCCATTGTGGAACGCGCTAATCAGATATTGGCCGACCTGGAAAAAGCCGCTAAAGACGGCAGTATAGCCAAGCCAACGGAACATATAGGCGAGACGCGCGAAGGCATGCAACTGAGTTTCTTCCAACTGGATGATCCTGTATTGGAACAGATTCGCGACGAGGTTAAATCGCTAGACATCAACAGTCTCACCCCATTGGAGGCACTCAATAAATTATCAGAAATACAAAAACTGGTAGGAAAATGAAAAAGCGTTATATCATTCGAACTGTCCTGGTCGTTGTAGGCGTGCTGATTTTGCTGATTGGTTCGTTTGCTCTAGAACAGTACTATCGCTTGCAAGTCAGCAATTTCCGCTCGCGTAATGGCCAAGAGCATGCATACAATATCTATCCCGGTGCGACCATCGACTCTGTGTTGGCGTTACTGGATAGCGATTATTTCATTGGTAGCAAGCACGATTTTTATCTGCACAAAAAAATTCTGGTATTCAATAATCCGGAACCGGGTCACTATGTTTTTCCTCCGCAGTTTGGTGACCGCGAAGTGATAGACCGCCTGAAATACGGTCGTCAAACGCCTGTTCTGGTGACATGGAATCACTACGTTCGCACACGAGAAGACCTGGCAGGCAAAGTGACACGCCACCTGATGATAGACAGTCTGACCGTGCTGCAACTGCTAGATAGCAACGAGTATATGGCACAATTTGGTCTAAACAGGGAGACGAGTCGTTGTCTGTTCATACCGAATACCTACCAGATACTATGGAATACCACTGCCGACAAGCTATTCGCACGTATGCAATACGAATACAATGTATTTTGGAATGAAGAACGCCGCCGCAAAGCTGATTCTATCGGTTTGACGCCTGTCGAAGTGGCCATTGTGGCTTCCATCGTAGAGGGCGAGAGCAATAATCCGAACGAATTGCCGATTATTGCCAGTCTGTATCTCAACCGCGTGCGCAAAGGCATGTTGCTGCAAGCTTGTCCGACCGTGAAATATGCGTTGGGCGATTTTAAGTTGCGGCGAATACTGAATCGCCATTTGGCTATTGACAATCCATACAACACCTACAAATATCCGGGTTTGCCTCCAGGCCCGATTCGCTGTCCGGCTCCGGAAACTATGGATATTGTGCTGAATGCGCCCAAAACAGATTATCTGTTCATGTGCGCTAATCCTGCGTTGAACAACACCCATATTTTCTCTTCGACCTACGGCGGGCATGCAGAAGCGGCCAAACAATATCGTCACACAATGGATACAATCAACTGGGAACAGTTTGACGAACGCCGCAGAAGAGAACGTGAACAAGCCAAACAAGAGGCTCAACAAGAATGATTTGGGATGACAACGAAGATATTAGGTTGGTAGAGTGCGAGAATCGTCCACGGGCAATCCAACAACAACTAGACGACTGTCGCGAGGAACGAAGGCCGTACGTGTTTGTTACCAACACGATGACCATCGAACCGCTGCGCCGACTGTTGGTTCCTGTTACGATGCTAGAAGAAGAGACCTATAAAGCAGAGATTTGCACCTATCTGGCACGTAAAACGGGCGCGCACATCATATTACTGAAGGCTCATGACTATGGCACTCATGCGCAAAAAAATGTGAATCGCATCGTCACTCACATTCAACATGTAAGCGAAAAAACCAAAGAGCCTATCAGTTATGAAGTAGTGGAAGCGCGAAAAGACAGTTTTTCGCTCATCAAAGAGTCTAGCGAGCGGCAACGTGATTTTCAACATGATTTGCTGATTTTGACAGCTAGTCGCGATTACGGATTGGATGATATTTTGTTCGGTCCACCTGAGCGAAAGGCCATTCAGCGAGCCTTAGTTCCGGTTATGTTGGTTAATCCTCGTGAAGACTTATTTTCCCTTTGTGACTGACAAAATAGCAATTTTTGCTATATTTATTTAGCATTTTTCTCTTTTTTGGCGTTTTTTTGAACAAATATTTGGCCATATTGAGAAAATAGTGTACTTTTGCACCGTGTTTTTCATGGTATTAGATTTAAGGTTAAATGAAAAGATTGGGTTGTCGTGAGACAACCTTCTTTTTTTTCTTTTGTCTATATGTAGTACTTTCGGACTCCGCCTTGCTGTGCAATTCCCCCGAAATTACGTTCGCTAAATAGAGCGAACGGCAACTATTTTGGCAAAAAAAACTCATTTATATGCAAGCACGCATGATTTTTTTGCCAAAATATTTGCACATTTGAATTTTTTGTAGTAATTTTGCAGCCGCTTTTGAGAAATTAAGCACAGAACACTATTTCGAGCAATGCTCGGGGAGAGGTGGGTGAGTGGCTTAAACCAACAGTTTGCTAAACTGTCGTACGGGTAACTGTACCGGGGGTTCGAATCCCCCCTTCTCCGCAAAAAAAGAATTAGGGACATCCGGAAGGGTGCCCCTAATTGCTTTTTTGAGAAGGAGAGCCTTCTCAGCCCACGGTCGGGAGTTCTTATCTCGCTCCGCTCGAACGAGTAACGCTTTGCGTTTTTCGAATCCCCCCAGAAGGAGATGAGACGGAAGAGCGAGAAGGAGGAGGAGATGGAGGAGGAGGAGGAGAGAGGGCGAATGTTGTATTTTTCTTGGAATCTTAAAAATCGTACACTTTTTTGTCTCGATATGTTCTCGTGATCGTCTCGGTAGTGTCTCGATATTCCTCGTGCAACGGGAAAATAGAACAAAATCTTAATCAGAGTACATTTTTTTTGTAGAAAAGTTTGTACATATGCATTTTTTGTACTATCTTTGCAGCGAAATGGCAGAGAACAGAGAAATAGAGCGTAAGTTTCTGGTTAAAAACGATAGTTTCTTGTCAGAATCGCAAAAAAGCAACCACATCGTTCAAGGCTATTTGAGCCGCGATCCTGAACGCACAATACGCGTACGCATATGCGACACACGCGCGTTCCTTACTATCAAATCATCTATCGGGCAAACAGGCATCACGCGCTTTGAGTGGGAAAAAGAGATTGAGGAGAAAGATGCGCGCGAACTGCTAGAAATCTGTGAGGGAGTCGTAATTGATAAGACAAGGTATATTATTCCGACCGAAAACGGCAGAAAATGGGAAGTCGATGTCTTTCACAGCGGCAAGTTGAAAGGAGAAGTATTGGCGGAGCTAGAACTAGGTAGCGAAGATGAGCCGTTTGAGCGCCCCGCATGGTTAGGCGAAGAAGTGACAGGCCAACCGAAATACTACAATTCGAACATGTAGATAATCCTCATTATTAACCCATAAAAACAACATCACCATGACAAAAAAATTTATCTGCCCTATTTGTGGCTATGTTCACGAAGGGACTGAGGCTCCAGAGAGATGCCCGCAATGCAAACAAATCGTAACGTGGAAAATCGTTGATGAAAGTGCAGGAATCGCTTTCGCATGTGAACATGTGATTGGTGTTGCAAAAGACACCGATGAGCAGATGAAGAAAGACCTGAATGCACACTTCATGGGCGAAGCGACTGAAGTTGGAATGTATCTGGCAATGAGTCGTCAGGCAGACCGCGAGGGTTATCCAGAAGTAGCCGCTGCTTTCCGCCAATATGCATTTGAAGAAGCAGAACACTGCGCAAAATTTGCAGAACTGCTAGGCGAAGTAGTTTGGGACACCAAGACCAATCTGGAGAAACGAATGATGGCAGAGGCAGGCGCTTGCGAGGACAAACTGCGCATCGCAAAACGTGCCAAAGAGCTGAATTTGGATGCAATCCATGACACAGTACATGAGATGGCCAAAGATGAAGCTCGTCACGGAAAAGGCTTCGAAGGACTATTCAAACGCTACTTCAAGAAATAATCTAGAGAATAATTCCGCCGCCCAGCACTAAATCGTTCTGATAAAGAACGACAGACTGGCCGGGCGTTACTCCCCAAACGGGAGCAGAGAAGGATAGACGACCTACCCCATTGGTTAGGTCGTTTATTGTTGCCTCTACCGGCAACGAACGATAACGGATTCGCGCCATAACCGTTTGGCCATTCAATTCGTTTGGACGGCTGAAAGGCACACGAAAACGCAGCTCGGAAGAATAGAGGTCATCGTTGGAGCCAAGCGTTACCTCGTTGCGCTCGGCATCGATATGCGTGACATAGGCAGGTTGGCCGAGTGCGATGCCCAATCCCTTGCGTTGGCCAATGGTATAGTTGGCAAATCCCTGGTGGGTGCCTAACACTTTACCCGTGGCATCGATATAATTACCCGGTCGCACACGTTGGTCGAAATCAGACACATTGGCACGAAGGAAAGAGCGATAATCATTATCCGTAACGAAACAAATCTCCTGGCTCTCTTTCTTCTCCGCGAGCTTGGTATAGCCATGTTGACGAGCGATTTCGCGGACTTGATCTTTGGTCAACTCGCCCAACGGGAAAATAGTGCGGCGCAATTGGTCTTCGGTCAACATCCAGAGGAAATAAGTCTGATCTTTGTGAGTATCGGCCGCAGTGGAAAGATAGAGATGACCATCACGCTCGCGGATTCGCGCATAATGGCCCGTTGCGATCAGATCGCAGCCCAATTCATCCGCTACACGTACTAATTCGCCCCACTTAATGTGACTATTGCACAAGACGCATGGATTAGGCGTCCGGCCGGACATATATTCTTCGATAAAATTGCCGATGACGCATTGACGGAAAGTATCGCGAAAATCCACTATGTGATGTTCAAACCCCATCTTCTCGGCGTTATGCTTGGCCTCCATGATGGATTCGACCAAACAGCAACCTTTCTCGCGTGCCAGACACGACTCCTTGATGCTATCATAGGTGCGGAACGTAACGCCCACCAGTTCATAGCCTTGCTCTAACAAAAGCATGGCGCTAACGGTGGAATCGATGCCACCCGACATAGCAAGCAAGACACGTTTGGGCATTTGCAACTTGAGATTTTAGATGGGTGATTACTGTTGCATATCAACCAATTTGGTGTAATATCCGCCAAGGGCATAAAGGTCGTCGTGCGTACCTCGTTCGACAATGCAGCCTTCGTGCATTACGCATATCAGGTCCGCATGGCGGATAGTGGACAGACGATGGGCCACAACAAGTGTGGTGCGGTCCTTCATCAGATGTTCCAATGCCTCTTGCACCAAACGCTCAGATTCGCTATCCAGTGCTGAAGTAGCTTCGTCCAATACCAATATTGGCGGATTTTTCAATATGGCTCTGGCGATACTCAACCGTTGCCGCTGACCTCCGGACAAACGGCTTCCTCGGTCGCCAATACAAGTCTGATACCCCTCAGGCATATCAGCGATAAACTCGTGTGCATTGGCTATGCGCGCCGCCTGCTCAACCGCCTCAGGCCATGTCAAACCATTGGGCGCAGGCAGGGATGTGTCAACTCCAAAAGTGATATTGTTATAGACCGTATCGTTGAAGAGAATCGGCTCTTGGCACACGATACCCATCAGCGCACGCAAATCGTGTGTGCGGAAGGAACGAATATCGATGCCATCCAGAAGAACAGCACCCTTTTGCGGGTCGTAGAAACGCGGCAGAAGGTCGGTCAACGTAGTCTTTCCGCTACCAGACTGACCAACCAAAGCAATCGTCTTGCCCTTAGGAATCTCCAAACAAATATCGGTTAGCACCTCACGCTCTGGCTGATAACTGAAATGCAAATGATCGAAGCAGATGCCCTTTTCGAATTGTACCGCCTTAGGTTTTGCGGGTTCTATGATGGACGACTGTGTTTCAAGCACACTATCGATGCGTTCCAACGACGCCATTCCACGGCGTATGCCATAGGCCGCTTTGCTCAGATCCTTGGCCGGATTGATGATGGAATAGAAAATAACCAGATAGTAGATGAACGTAGCGGCATCAATAGTCGCATGATCGCTTAGGATGAGCAATCCACCGAACCAAAGGATAATAGCAATAAGTGCCGTACCAAGGAACTCGGACAAGGGATGAGCCAAATAGTAGCGGCGGTTGATGCGATTGAACGTGGCACGCGTGGCATTGATGAGCGCCACGAAACGAGCCTGGAGTTTGCTCTGCGCATTGAAACCCTTCACTACGCGTAGTCCCAACAGAGTCTCATCGATGGCAGACAGAATTTCAGCATTCTGTTCTTGGCCGCGTTTGGATGCTCGTTTGAGCGAGCGGCCGATACGACCAATCAAGAAAATCGCAATAGGCATTAGCAACAAGACGAAGAGCGTTAACTGCCACGAGATAACCAATAGCGTGATCAGATAAACGAGAATCATGATCGGGTCCTTGAACAGAATATCCAAGGCCGACATAATAGATGCCTCAACCTCATTGACATCGTTGGTCATACGCGAGATAACATCTCCGCGGCGCGCCTCGGTGAAATAGCCCATCGGCAACGAAAGCACTTTGGCGTACAACTGTTGGCGCAAATCACGCAAAACACCTGTGCGGATGGGCACCATATAATAATTGGCCAACCAAGCTGTTCCACATTTGAGACCGGTCATTGCCACCAGGAATAGGCCCAACAGAAGCAAGACATATCCCGCTCCATGCAAAGCAATCTGCTCGTTGAGCAAACAGTACATATTGGTTCGCAAAGCAGCTATGGTCTCTTGCAAGCCGCTCACACTATTCATATCGACTGGCACAGTATCGGCCGATGTTAGGCCAAACAAGATGCGCAGCACAGGAATAATGGCCGCAAACGAGAAAAGCGAAAGTACCGTAGAGAAGAGGTTGAACACAATATTCAACGCCATCTGCCCCTTATAGGGCGGTACAAAACGACGTATGAGAGTCAGAAAATTCATGAATTTATTCGGCGATTTTCTCGCACATATGTTAATATCTGTTTATCGAAGATAGTGTGATCGGTCAAGAAAATAGTCTCGACCGGCAATACTACCAATCGCTTATCCATAAACTCAAGTTGCGTTGGGAGTATAGTTGTACTCAGTCTTTGGTAATCTTTTTCCGTAGTAACGATTGTGTCGAAACGTGCGGCACGTTGCAAGATAGCATGTATATCCTTATCGCTATAGGTGTGATGATCCGGGAATGCAAGTAGTTCTGCCTTTGGACACAGTTGGCGTACATGCTCCAAGACATATTCCGGTTGAGCTATGCCGCACAGCACAAGCGCCGAACCATTCAATTCGATTGGCGAATAATTCAACCCTGTGAAATGAAGCGACTGGAAAGTAGGCAAATGCAAACGATTGTCCACCACTCGCATGTCAATAGGACGGATATCAGACTGGCACTTGGTAATCACTATCGCATCCGCCTTTAGCGCACGTGACGGCAGGTCACGCAACCTACCCCACGGCAACATGTGGTCGTCAATATACAGTTTGTTGTACGGTGTGAGAAGGATCTTCAAGCCACAACGTATTCCACGATGTTGGAAAGCATCGTCCAACACTACGACATCCAAATTAGGTATCTGTTTCTGCAAGAGATGCACTCCACGCACGCGGTTTTCGCAAACGGCCACAGGCACATCAGGAAATTTGGTGTGAATCTGCATTGCCTCATCTCCAATGGTAAAGACCGAGGCCTGACTATCCGCCAACACAAACCCGCGCGTCTTGCGTTTATAGCCGCGCGAGAGGACAGCAGGATGTAATCCGTTAGCCAACAACAAACGTAATAGATATTCCACCATCGGCGTTTTGCCTGTTCCTCCTACAGCCAGATTACCCACGCAGATGGTAGGCACATTGACTGACAGCGAAGGCAACAGATGTTGGTCGTACAATTGATGACGAACAGCTACGCCAAGCGTATAGAGCCAACTGATAGGAATATAGAATATATTGCGCCACATAAGGGACTTAGGGTTTTATTGAATCGTTACTTCAGGCATCAAGGCCATAATACGCGGTTGAGAACAGAACTCACGTACCTTGAGCAACAGTCGCTCCTCGTCAGTGGTATTGTCAAACATTTTCAGCAATTCCTCCATCGGATCTTTTACCTCTGGATAGTAAGTCATCTGATAGGCCTCCAGTTCGGCCAACTCTGCCGCTTTCTCAATGGCATTGTCAATATTGCCTAACTGGTCAACCAACCCCAGTTCTTTGGCTTTGTCTCCCAACCAAACACGACCTTCACCGATGGATTTGATGTAATTCTGCTCTACCTTGCGACCTTCAGCACAACGGCCCGTGAACAAATCGTAACCGCGCTCTATCATCGTTTGCATCAGTTGATGCTCTTCCGGATTCATTCCTCTGTAAATCATGTTTGCCTCAAGTCCGGAATTCTTGTTGGTGCTGATACCATCGATATCCAAGCCAACCTTTTCGCGCAGTTTGGCCACATTAGGTATCGTACCAAAAATACCGATGGAACCTGTAATCGTAGTCGGTTCTGCGAAAATATAATCCGCTCCGCAAGAGATATAATAGCCACCAGATGCAGCATAATCGCCCATCGAAACAACAACAGGCAGACCTTTTTCTTTCAGTTTCTGCGTAGCACGCCAGATTTGCTCACTGGCATCTGCCGAACCACCAGGGCTATTGACGCGGAGGACAACGGCCTTAATATCGTCATCTTTGCTGATTTTCTTCATCTGTTTTACCACGTCATTGCTAACGATGCCATCGTTCCCATCCTCAGTGATCGCTCCTTCCAGATAAAGCACGGCAATCTTGTCTTTGGCTTTCGACTCAGGACGTTTCACTTGTGCCAGTTTACCGGTAGTCAGTAGATGATAATCCTTGGTCCCAGTATAAATACGCAACAAGGAATCCATATCCTGTTGATAGATCAGCGTATCCACCAAACCGGCTTCCACCTGTGCCTCAGCCGGTTGCAAGCCCATGTAGCGGTCAGCCAGTGCATCGAGTTGATCGACTGACAATTTGCGTGAAGTGCCAACGGCTGCCTTGTATTCATCCCAAATACCAGTGAGGTACTGCTGAGTTTGGAGACGATCGGCATCGGACATACTTGTGCGGAAATATGGTTCAACGGCTGATTTGAAGGTACCTACTTTTAAAATCTGCATTTCGACACCGATTTTCTCAAAGATACGAGTGAAATACATCTTCTGCGCTGTCAAACCATTCCAATTGACCGCTCCTGTCGGATCCATACAGATACGATCAGCAACAGAAACGATGTAATAGTTGGTTTGTCCATAATCCTTAGCGGATGCAATGATCCACTTGCCGCTTTGCTTGAAATCGAGCAGCGCGTCACGAATAGCTTTCGCGCTAGCCGGTGCGACCGCCATCTCTGCTCCATCTAACCATATACCCATGATACGTTCGTCGGTTTTCGCCAAACGAATATTGCTCAGTATCTGGTCTAGACCAACAGTCTCTTCGGATGCATAATTGCCGTATGGCATTTGTCCGAGCAAGGAGCTAAACGGATCTTCCTCTTGAGCCTGTTCAACAAGATTTCCCTTGAGTTGCAAGCGATAGACTGTTTTTTCTTTGAGTTCTACACTAGATGAACCAAGCATATCTCCCATCAGCCAGCCAAGCAAGGCACTACAAAGGAAATACACGGCAAAGAAAATTAGGCATCCACCCAAACAGCCAATTTTACGACGCTGAGGTGCTTGTTGCGACTCAGCATTCACTAGAATCTTACGAGATCTGAAACACATAATTGTACAAATTTTTAGTTATTATTTAGTTTTAAATTAAAGCTCAATCTGTGGTATACGGTTGGACCATATTGCTTCAACGCAGCGTAATGTTCGGGCGTAGGATATCCTTTGTTACTGTCCCAACCATATTGCGGAAATTCCTTGTGCAAGCGAATCATGTAATCGTCACGATATGTCTTGGCAAGCACGCTAGCCGCTGCGATTGACATATACGTCGCATCGCCATGGACTACTGTATCAGCAGGTATCTCCAATAGTTCACCTTCAGGCACGTAGGGTTTCCATTTATTGCCATCCACCAATATATGTTGCGGTCGAACAGACAATTTCGCTAATGCTCGCTGCATGCCCAAAATGGAACATTGCAGGATATTGCGTTCGTCAATTTCTCTCGGACTCACTTCTACAACTGCCCAACTAACCGCTTCGCGTTCGATGATAGGGCGTAGTGTGTAGCGTTGTTGTTCCGTTAACTGCTTAGAATCGTTCAACCACTCAAACTCAGGGACTAGCGATACTCGCTCAGGATCCAATATGACTGCCGCAGCAAACACACTTCCTGCCAATGGGCCTCGTCCGGCTTCGTCACAACCGGCTTCGACCACACCCTGTATCATCTGAGTCTTTAGCATCGTATATCGTTTAGAACGGGTAGCCAATAGCAAAATGGAACGTCATGTCATCCTTCCATCCCAAACCATTGGTAACCGTTCTCCATTGTTTGCCTTCGTCTATTCTGCTTGGGTCATGCAGTTTGACACCAAAATCGATACGGAAGACCAATATTGACAAGTCAAAACGTACGCCCACACCATAACTCCAAGCTATTTGCTTGTAGAACTGATTCCAATGGAACATACCATTAGGCTGGTCCGGATAATCGCGTATAGTCCATATATTTCCAGCATCTGTAAAGGCGGCTAATTCTAAGAAGCTCAATACCTTGAACCGATATTCCAAGTTCAAATCGAGATGAATATCACCCGCCTGTAAATCATAGACTCGCGAGTTGCCCACTCCTCTAAACGCTCCAGGTCCGAGTGTTCGTGCTTGCCACCCACGAATACTATTGGCTCCTCCCGCGAAATAGCGTTTCTCGAACGGCACAGACGAAGCATTAAGATAAGGAACAACGACACCTAAGCCTAAGTGGTAAACCAACTGATGCTTAGGATTGAACATCTCATGATAAGTGATATTGAAATCGCCCTTGGCATATTGTGCAAAAGGTATTTTCCACAGGACGTACGATCCTTCTTCGTTCTGTTGGAGATGTGCGGCGCGCGCGATACCATACAACGCATTTCCTGCCGTTTCTACTCGGAAAGCCATTTGCAGATATGAGCGATTTGGGAATCGAGAATTGAATGTAGAATAGTTTCCTGTATAACTCCAATCGACGATGAAGTGGTCTTCGTAGCTAGCCTTCAGCACAGACGATTTCTCGATGAACTTCTGGCGAAACTCATCGGACACATAAGGCAGATAGATATAACTAATATCCAACAAGTTGAACTCGTGCGTCCATCGGCTCCCCGGCCGACGAGGAAGCGTATAACTCAACCCCGCATTAGCAATGGTTCGAGTATATTCGTCCGGGCGTTGTTGGTAGTTATAGGCCGCATTGATTTTGACATTAGAAGGGAACAACAACCCCGCCTCGGCCTTTGCCTCGATAGCTCGTCCGCCATTGGCGCGCCATTCGTATGAAGCCCTAGCGCCAAGAGTCAGTACTTCTGCTCCATTGAATATATTTCGATTGGTGTAGTTCAGTCCCGCAGCAACGCCCCAATCGCCCGCGCTATAGGTTCCTCCTAACTCTGCCGAAATAGAATTGGTTCGTCCACGTGAAACCGTTAGATAACAATCCATCAGCGAATCACCCACAGGCATAAAAGCAATGTCGACATACTTAACCGGAGGCAAAGCGTTCATTCGCGCATACGTTCTCTCCACGCGCCACTCTGCGTAACGCTGGTTGGGTTGGATACGACTGGCGTGGCGCAATGTACTCTTGCGCAAGAAGCGACGACCAGTCCAACTATAGGTATTGCCAAATTTATCGACATCTGTATGCAATTCCACGCTATCCGGTAGATGCGAAGGATCGTAATCAATCTGATAGTACATGTCGCGCACCGAATACTTCGTATGCAAGCGCTTAAGAGCAGCAGAATCCAACATTGCCACATATGGCGCGATATGCAAGCGTACGTCCACTTCGTGTGTGTTAAGCGAACTATCGGCCGTATATTCCAACATGGATTTTTCGAAATAGAAATATCCTCGATTGCGGATAGCCGTTGTGATACGTTCGCGTTCTTCATCCAAAACGGCCGTAGAGAATCGCATTCCTTCGTGCACTTTGCATGCTTCGTTTTCGGCAATGCGTTTCACATCGGGCATATCCTCGATATCTACTTCGTAATGCCGAATATTGTATGGCTGATTGGCCGTAATGAGATAAGTGAGATTGATTTTGCGCTTCTTGTACACCTTCTGGGTATCAACGCTAGCATTGAAATACCCCTCGTTGTTCATCTGTTGCGTCAACTGCTCCATACTAACGCTAGTCAGTTCTTCGTCATACACTACAGGCGCTTCGCCCATCTTGTGCGCGTTGCGTGCCAATCGCGCCTTTGACTTAGTGGTAGTATCCATTGGCGCCGTGTTATAGACGTGCAATTGCAATTTCCAGAATCCGAAAATCTCCGTATTCTGTTTCTGGCGCAAATAGGTACGCAGTTGATTGGTGGGAACGCTCTTGTCGTCCACACATTTGATACGTGCCTTGTTGAGCAAGTATTGTCCTTCGGGTACGTATTTAGTGGTATTGCACGACGAAAAACCAATCGCCGCGCCAATGCCCAAAAGGACACAAAAGTAATATGTGCGCAGTACGCGTAACATAATTAGCGTGCAAAATTACACAAAAATTTGCACATGTGCAAAAAAAATCGTACTTTTGCGGAAAATTTCTACAAAAAATGGACCATATTTCGAAAGCACAAGTCAAACAAATCCGCAGTTTGCAACAAAAGAAGTACCGTGACGAGTTAGGACTATTTGTCGCAGAAGGAGAAAAATGCGTCAACGAACTAGCGAAATCGTTTGAACTGGTAATGCTAGTTCGCGAAGGCGAGAATGCTACTCGGACAGAGATAGAGCAGATGTCGGGACTTCGCACGCCTCAAGGCGTGATTGGTGTTTTCAAGAAGCCATCAGCCGTCAGCCATCAGCCATCAGCGAGCGGAGATTTGATATTGGCGCTAGATGGCATTCAAGATCCGGGAAATCTGGGTACGATTATTCGCACTTGCGACTGGTTTGGTGTGCACGAAATAGTTTGTTCAAAAGATACTGCAGATTGCTATAATCCGAAAGTGGTTCAAGCAACTATGGGCGCATTGGCTCGCGTAAGAATCCACTATGTGGATTTGCCCAAATGGCTCGCGGCCTACGAAGGTCCAATCTACGGCACTCTACTGGATGGCGAAAACATGTATGAGAAACCTCTTCAAAAAAGCGGCGTTATCATCATGGGCAATGAAGGAAACGGCATTTCTAAGGAAGTGCGCCAATACGTAAATCGTCCGATACTGATTCCTTCGTATCCCAAAAACGCAGAGACTTCGGAAAGCCTCAACGTCGCTATCGCCACAGCGATTGTTCTCGCTGAATTCAGACGCCCATAGAGGATTTATATACAAAGTATATACATATGCAATGACACAATAGTGTCAGCTCTCCACCTCAGCACTTCCGTTCACTTCCTACTAAACGGTCGTTTCTACTCTGTGCGTCGCTACATTTTTTCGATATGAGCAAATAAAAATTCAAAATCACACGATAATATACAAAGTATATTATAAGTATTGGTAGGATACGTGATTGTCTCGTGATTGTCTTGTGATTGTCTCGTGATTGTCTCGGTAGTAAATTGAATATATATACTATGTATATATAAAAAGTTAGTTTTTGACAGGCAGAAAGAACGAAGGTGTTTTTTCTCTGAAAATATTTGCATAAATGCAAAAAAAGTAGTACCTTTGCGGCGTTTTTTAGTAAGTATATGAAAAAAATACTATTTACTCTTTTGGCTCTTGGAGCCTTTACAAGCCTTTGGGCTTCCAATTCAGAGATTAGTGGTTGGTGGGTGTATGCCGTAACTGACAACACTGTGGCTATCACTTACAAGGGCTCCAGTGCCGAGGGAGAAAAAGAATATGAAGGAGACTTGGTCATTCCCGAAACATTGTATGACGGCACAAAATACTACACCGTGGTAAAAATTGGTGATAATACTTTCTGGGGATGTACAGGCTTGACATCCCTCACTATTCCTTCTACTGTTACGTCCATCGGCGAATTGGCTTTCGAGTCTTGTATTGCGTTGAAGTCTGTCACTATTGAAGGCAGTGGACTTACCACCATTGGTAGAATGGCATTCTCCAATTGTAATGTACTGACAGCCCTCATTCTCCCTTCCAGTCTGGAATCTATTGGTGACAATGCCTTTATTGGCTGCTACGAACTGAGCTCAATTGTTATTCCCGCTTCAGTCACCTCTATCGGCAAGCGTGCGTTTCAGTATTGTAACGCGCTGAAATCAATCAATGTATATCCCAACAACCCTGCCTACAGCAGCCTCTCCGATGTCTTGTTCAACAAAGACCAAACAACACTGGTTTGCTACCCGATTGGCAAAACAGCAACTACTTACACGGTGCCCGCTACAGTTCGAGAGATAGGAACCTATGCTTTCGAAAACGCTAAAAAACTGAAAACCATCAACCTTCCGGATTCCCTCAAACTGATCTCCGAGGGCGCATTTTATAACTGCGCCTCTTTGACTAAGATAACTATCCCTGCTACGGTGGATACGATTGGAGACCGTGCTTTCTACTGGTGCGAAGGGCTCACCTCTATCACTTGTAAAGCCGTCATTCCGCCTGTTTGCAATGAGAATAAATACTGCTTTTATGATGTCGATAAATCAATCCCGGTGTTTGTTCCGGCGGAGAGTGTGGCACTGTATAAAGGTGCTCCGGCTTGGCACGAGTTCACGAATATCCAAGCCATCCCAGAGGAGGAAGGTATAGAAGAACTACAATGTGGCAACGGAGAAGGTGCAAAACACATTGAGAACGGTGTTCTCTACATTGAACGCAATGGACGCACCTTTACCATCCAAGGGCAAGAAATAAAATAGACTATCACAACAACACCATATTAACGCCTTGCACGGCAGTTGTGAGCCGAGCAGGCATAAACATTTGTACGTTTATACAATATGATTAAAATTCAATTCCCGGACGGATCTGTCCGTGAGTATGAGAGCGGCATCAACGCTCTTCAAATTGCTGAGAGTATCAGCAGTCGTTTAGCTCAAGATATCCTTGTAGCAAGTATTAAGCAAGCAGACCAAGATTGGCAAATCGTTGAACTGAATCAACCGATTGAAACCGACTGTGCAATACGTTTGCACAAATGGGAAGATGCAGAGGCAAAACACGCCTTCTGGCATACCAGTTCGCACTTGATGGCCGAGGCACTGCAAGAACTTTATCCGGGCATTCAATTTGGTATTGGTCCTGCCATAGAGAACGGATTCTACTATGACGTAATGCCTCCAGAGGGACAAGTAATCAAAGATTCGGATTTCCCTGCCATCGAGGCTAAGATGATGGAACTACGCGCGAAGAAAGAGTCGCTAGTAAAACGTGCTATCAGCAAGGCTGATGCGTTGAAAGAATTCGGAGCAAAAGGTCAGAGTTATAAATGCGAGCTGATTAGCGAACTGGAAGACGGTCATATTTCGACATACACGCAAGGTGCGTTCACCGATTTGTGTCGTGGTCCGCACCTCTTGAGTACAGAGCCGATTAAGGCTATCAAAGTGTTGTCTTGCGCGGCCGCTTACTGGCGTGGCGACGAGAAACGCCCAATGATGACACGTATATACGGTATTTCGTTCCCGAAGAAAGCGATGCTAGACGAATATCTGGTATTGCTAGAAGAGGCCAAGAAACGCGATCACCGGAAGATAGGTAAAGACCTAGAACTCTTTATGTTCAGCGACATGGTGGGCAAAGGTCTGCCAATCTGGTTGCCGAAAGGAACGGCATTGCGCTTGAGACTGGAAGATTTTCTAAAGAAAATACAGAAACGCTATGGTTACCAACAGGTTATCACTCCGCACATCGGTAGCAAAAGTCTATATATGACTTCCGGTCACTGGGACCACTATGGTAAAGATTCGTTCCAACCGATTACAACTCCGGAAGAAGGCGAAGTATATCTGCTGAAACCGATGAACTGCCCTCACCACTGCGCAATATTCAAGAACAGTCCTCGCAGTTACAAGGATCTGCCTTTCCGCTGCGCAGAATTCGGCACGGTTTATCGCTATGAGCAATCGGGTGAATTGCACGGTTTGACACGTGTTCGCTCGTTCACTCAAGACGATGCGCACATTTTCTGCCGTCAGGACCAAGTGAAACAAGAGTTTATCCGCGTGATGGAGATTATCGAGATAATCTTCAAAGCATTGGATTTCAAGGAGTTTGAAGCACAAATCTCGCTTCGTGATCCGAATAACCACGAGAAATATGTAGGCTCGGACGAAGTATGGGCAATGGCCGAGCAAGCCATCATAGATGCATGCAAAGAAAAGAATCTTCCTGCAAAAGTAGAATACGGTGAAGCCGCTTTCTACGGTCCGAAACTGGACTTCATGATCAAAGATGCGCTAGGTCGTCGTTGGCAATTGGGAACTATCCAAGTTGATTACAACTTGCCAGAGCGTTTTGAACTGGAATATACAGGCGAAGACAACCAAAAACATCGTCCGGTGATGATTCACCGTGCTCCGTTCGGAAGTATGGAACGCTTTGTGGCCGTACTGATTGAGCACACTGCCGGTAAATTCCCATTGTGGCTGACTCCGGATCAAGCAGTTGTGCTGCCTATCTCTGAGAAATCGAATGAGTATGCTTGGAAAGTAAAAGAACTACTTGAACAGCAAGATGTTCGCGTCATCGCAGATGACCGCAACGAGAAACTGGGCCGTAAGATTCGTGACAACGAATTGAAACGTATTCCGTATATGCTGATTGTTGGCGAGAAAGAGGCAGAACAAGGACTCGTCTCCGTTCGTCAGCAAGGCGCAGAGGAAAAAGGACAGATGACGATTCAAGAATTTGCTGAGTTTATCAACAATACGGTAAAAGAGCAAATGAGCGCATACTGATATGAAACGCGCACTCCTAATCATCTTATGCATCGCATGTGCAGGGATTTATTCCCTGCCTGTGATGGCATGGGGACAAGAAGGGCATCGCATCATCTGCAAGATTGCGTATGATAATCTGAGCAGAAAAGCGAAGAAAAATGTAGACCAGATCCTTGGTAAAAAAGGTATGATCTATTGGGCCAACTGGCCCGACGAGATCAAAAGCGATACGATCTATCCGGACAGTTACGACTGGCACTTCCAAGATTTCGCCGGAGGAATGAGCGACAGTCTGGTACAAGACGCTTTGATCCATTACCCCGCAGAAGGAGGTAGGCTGTTTCGTGCGTTGGACAGCCTGACAAATACCATCAAAGATGGTAAAGGCGATGTACACACGATGCGATTTCTGGTGCATCTGTCGGGAGACCGATACTGTCCGATGCATATGGCGCATATGGATGACAAAGGAGGTAACATGGTGCGCATGGCTTGGTTTAGTAAAGCAGAAAACACCAATCTACACGCCGTTTGGGACACGAAACTAATTGAATCGCAAGGATACAGTTTCTCCGAATACGCGGAAATGTTGGAATTGCGTTATGCCGATCGGCGCAAAGAGATTCTCAAGATGAGCGATGCTGAACTATTGGTGCAGAATTATCATCTGACAGAGGCCATCTATGAGTATCAACAGAGTTGGGACGGAAATACCTACCACTATATTTATCGTTGGCACGAACCGATGGAATGGCAACTATACGTAGCGGGGATACGATTAGCGAAGTTGCTGAATGAAATATATAAATAAGAATCATATACCATGAAAAAAATTCTTTTAGGCATAATATGCCTTGCTTGTTTGGCTGTGCCGATGTTTGCTGTAGATATGCAAGCCCATATGGGTACCGCAGAAGCGCAAGATGCCTACTCCACGTATCTTAGCAAGCAAAGCGCCTACTACACAGGCAATTATAGTCACGAAGCACTATATGCGTTGAGTGGCAATGACCTATTCGGTGCATTGAATACGCTGATGGGAAATACCAGTCAAATAGGTAGTAGTAGTTTTACTTACAATTCCTTGCGAAACCAATACAAGAATGTTGATAAAGACCTTAACACTTCCGGAAATATAATCGGCTATTACGATGGTTGTAGCATGAACGGCACTTGGGATGGAGGAGCAACATACAACCGCGAACATACTTGGCCGCAGTCGAAAGGAGCGGACAAAGATATTGCGATGGGACATGATATGCAATCTGTTCGTCCAACGAGTGTGGCGGTAAATAGCGACCGTGGAAACACCGCGTACGGCGAATCCGGAAGTTATTATGACCCAAATGATGTGAGCATTAACAACTCGCTTTATGTTTCAACTAATTTGGGTTCGTATCGTGGTGATGCAGCTCGCGTAATCATTTATGATTATATTGTTTACGGTGAAGCGGGCGGGCATAAGAACAGTTTGTACAACGGGAATGCCCAATTGCTGAGCAAACTAGGTTCGAGCGGTGTTTTTGAGTCGATTCCTGTTTTGCTGAAATGGCATATGTTGGATCCGGTTTCGTTGACAGAAATGGTAAGAAATGATGGCGCGCAAGCCTATCAAGGAAATCGCAATCCATTTATCGATTTTCCTGAATTGGCTATCCAAATGCTGAAGAATGCAAGCGGAGTAACGACCTATACTGTGACGACTGAAGGCGTCGCAATGTGGCCTAATTACCAATTAACGCTCAGAGATGGTTTTTACGCTTATCTGGGAACGAAAGATGACAGACCAAGACAGAGCGACATTGTGGTTACAGGGGCAAGCTATACGTACGATGAGAATAACGGCCGTCTGAAGATATATAACGTGACCGGGGCCGTGCATATCACCGGACCTTACACCTCGATGGAGAAACCGGAAACAGACGAAAAAACAACGAAGATTATCCGTAACGGACAAATACTGATACTCAAGAATGGCAAAACGTACACTACTCTTGGCGCTTTGGTTGATTAGTGTCGTTGGCACCACACTGGCAGGAACTAATCTGCAGATTTTCTATGATTTCGGCAGTTTAGGAACCGCATGCGAAAATCAGCGGAGCAACCGAATGACGACTACTCTGGAACTGTTCTATGGCGATCCATGGGGCAGCACTTTTGCCTTTGTTGATTTTGACTATAATATTCATCCGAATGATCCGCAGAATACGCCATTTATGGCATATGGAGAAATAGCCCGTTGCCTGAATTTCTGGTCACAGACGAAGGCCAAAGACCTGAGTATTCAGATTGAGTATAATGGCGGTTTGGGTTTGTATCGCGTGGGAGATGATATTCATGGCTATGCCATCAATCATGCGGCATTGTTGGGCCTGAATTATTTTCTGCACACGGAAGATTACAAGAACACTTTTAATCTAGAATTGCTGTACAAATATATTGTGAACGACCAAAACAAATGGCACAACCAAATACCGCTTCAGTTCACATTTGTTTGGGGGTGCCGCGATTTTTGTACTGCGCCAGGATTGACTTTCTCAGGTTTCCTAGATATCTGGGGCGAGCGAATGGGCGGACAACAGTCATTCGTTGTGCTTACAGAACCGCAACTATGGTATAACGTGGGGCAATGGTTCAAATGCCCGAACCTACACATTGGAACGGAAATAGAGTTCTCGTACAATTTTGCGGGAAGCGGATGGATGGTTAACCCGTGTTTGGGTGTCAAATGGTGCTTTGATTAAGGAAAGTCGCCCCCTTCACCCCAAAAAAGGGAGAAAGGATTAGCGGGTTAGTGGTTAGGTATTAGTGGATTTAGGTATGAAAAAAGGTCTATTGGCATTGAGCCCCATTTTTGCATTGGTGGCTTTATTAATTGGTTTTTCGATTTATTATCATGGTGTAAGTAATGCGCCACTATTATTGATTTTTCTACTGACAGCGATTGTGGCGCTTATCAGCACTCGCGGCGAGAAATTGATAGACCGCATAGCGATTTTCTCTTCCGGCGCAGGAAGCAAGAATTTGTTGCTGATGGTCTGGATATTCGTTCTTGCCGGTTCTTTTGCTGCTACAGCCAAAGAAATGGGAGCTGCAGAAGCGATGGTGGATATGACCCTTCGATTGCTCCCTGCGCGATTTGCGTTAGTAGGACTTTTCCTTGCTGCGTGTGTCACATCGCTGTGTATGGGAACGAGTGTCGGTACTATTGTTGCATTAATGCCTATTGCCGCCGGTTTGGCAGAAAAGACAGAGATGGCGCTTCCGATGGTAGCCGCGGCAGTAGTCGGCGGAGCATTTTTTGGCGATAATCTCTCATTCATCAGCGACACAACGATTGTTGCGACACAAACACAAGGCTGTAAGTTGAGCGATAAGTTTCGATTTAATGTATTGATGGTTTTGCCTGCGGCGCTGATTGTGAGTGTGTTATATGTTTTTATGGGTAGCGAAGCGACGGAAATCAGCAGCGGAAACGGAGTCGGTTTTTGGAAAGTTATTCCCTATTTGATTGTTCTTGTCTGCGCGGCAGCAGGAATCAATGTGCTCTTAGTGCTTGTTTTCGGAAACCTGTTAACTTGTGTGACAGGAATGCTTGACGGCAGTTTTGAGTTATTGGGCTGGATAAACAGTTCTCTTCAAGGCGTGATGGGCATGGCCGAATTGATTTTGATATCAATGATTGCCGGCGGTATATTTGCGCTTATCAGTCATAACGGCGGATTAGATTTTGTGATAGATCGTATGACACGGCGCGTTAAGACCCGTGCCGGCGCAGAAATGAGTGTTTGCTCATTGGTAGCTTTTGCGAATATTTGTACAGCGAATAACACGATTGCTATTCTATCCGTAGGAGATATCACTCGTCGTATCTCGGATCGATTTGAAATAGACCCGCGCCGAAGTGCGAGTCTATTAGATACAACATCTTGCTTTGTGCAAGGAATTTTGCCTTACGGTGCCCAATTGCTGATGGCGAGTGGTCTTGCAGGCATCAGCGCCATGAGTATTGTTCCGTATTTATACTATCCGATGCTACTAGCGCTTGCCGTTTTGACAACTATTCTTACCGGTGCTGTTCGCGCAAAAGGTCGTTCACAGTCTTCACCGGATTGAATGTAGAAACCGGTACTTCAACGAAAATAGTATTCCAACGGCTCATTGCGCCATTCCAAAGGCCCGGAAGTTCGAGTGCGAGCAGTTCTTTGCCATCCTTGGATTTATTAGAAATAAATCCGGTTTGCGGATCAACGTACTTAGGCAGATCAAATGGTTTGCCTTCGTAGTCGCGAATAGCGCATACCAAATCCACCGGATTGAAGTGAGTTGATTGCGCCATGAGTGCAGGATCGCTAATTTGTGTCGATTCGAGAATTTGACAAGAGATAGAGCCGTCTGCTTCGCGAACGAGGAACGGTCCTCCGCCAGGTTCGCCAGTATTCTTCACCACTCCACAGACACGAATTGGTCGGTTGAGTTTAGCGCGCTCTTCATCGCTCAGATTAGGATTGCGGAGTGCCTCAAAAACGCGTTTTTGCTCGGTAACAAGAACTCCTGCAAGAATCTGCTTATAGCGGATTGTATCTTTCTTCAAACGATCAGGAACTACATTGTCGATATTCTTGATGAAAACAATATCTGCATCCTGTTGATTGAGATTCTCAATCAATGCGCCGTGTCCTCCCGGGCGGAAAAGCAGTTTGCCATCCTTGGTTCGGAAAGGCGTGCCATCGGGATTGGCAGCCAATGTGTCGGTGCTAGGAAGTTGCTCGGAGAAGGTAACATCGTAACGCACTCCATATTTGCTCTCGAAGCGTTTTAGATTGTCAGCAATATGTTGACGGAACAAAGGCAGATGGTCGTGGCTGACAGTAAAATGAAGGAAGACAGTCGGTTTTTCTCCATCTTTGGATGGAGCGGCGCAATATAGCGCCCCTTCTACCAGATGTTCCAAAGCAGGAGTACGCGCACCATCGCGGTATTTATGGAAAAGCAAAAGGCCTTTTGGCAGTTCGCCATAATGCATGTCTTTGAGCAGATAACGTACGGCTTCCTGTCCTTCTTTTCCTGCCAAATAAGGTGCAAATGCGAAAGAGTCTTTGTGCGCCAAGAAAATCTTGATGAATTCGGTTTCTACGCCATCTTCCAAATACTGGAAAAGATCTTTGAACATACGACTAGCAGCGCCAGAGGCCGGAACGAATTTGAGGATTTTGTGTCCTTCTGCGAGATAGTTCTGCCAAGTAGCGATGTACTGCTCTTGTTCGGCACGTTTAGGGGCGAGGATTCCATTTTTGACACTTGCCGGAGCGACGATATCCAAAGCGGGGAAACCTTGACGGAAATGCTCCAGTTGCTGTTCCGCTTTCTCAACGGAGATGCCATGAGCATGCAATTGCTCAAGATCTTGCTGCGTGAAATTGTTCATGATTGTATCGATTTTAGATTTTTAGGCGTTTTTCGGAATGTGAGTGCAAAGATACTATAAAATTTTCATGTATGCAAATTTTGTGGTAAAAAATGAAGTAATTTTGCACTTCGTCGATTAATCAACCGGTTCGATTCCGTCTTGATTATATCGCACTTATAACGCACTTATATCGCACTTATAACGCACTAATAACGCACTAATTTTAGTATATGTTTTTGTTTGTATTATATACGTAGTATATAATACTGAATGTTTACGTATTTTTTTGAGAAATCAAAGCCTGTTTGTTGGTTGAGGATAGCATAAATAATATTTTTATTAAAAATATTTGCATATATGAAAAATTATTTGTACCTTTGCAGCCAAATTAATTATAATGCTAATTATGGGCTCTCGGGAACGGGAATATTGATAATTTGAAAAAATGGCAAAACCTACAACGCTCAGCGTTGAGATTCGCTAATATATTTTACTTTTCATTTAACCAATAAAACACAACAAAAAACACAATGAAAAAACTATTTATCGGGCTTATTGCCCTTGTACTCACGGCCTCGCTATATGCGGGGACTAGAACCGCAGAAGAAGCAGCGGGTATTGCTGCCTCGTTTGTAAACAACCAGCCTGCACTTCGCAAGGCTCACAAATCAGCACAAAGTGCTGCTTCGATGCGTTTGGCCTTTACTCGTCAGAAAGAGGCATCGCAGGAAAATGCGTATTACATTTTCAACCGCGCAGACAATGCAGGTTTTATTATCGTGTCAGCAGATGACCGCACTTCGGAAGATGTGCTCGGTTATTCGGATGGCGGTGCTGATTTTAACATTGAAAACATCAACCCCAATCTGCGTTTCTGGCTAGACCGTTATGCAGAGGAGATTTCGGCAATCGACCAAGATCCAGAAGCAGCCAAACAGCCTCGCAAGGCGAAACAAGTGACTGCCATCAGTCCGTTATTGAAAAATAGCAATGGTGTGGAGATAACTTGGTATCAAGAGGCTCCGTACAACAACTATTGCCCGGTTGACCAACGCGATAACACGCGCAGTTTGACCGGTTGCGTAGCAACAGCCACATCGGCAGTGATGTACAAATGGCGCCATCCAGCAAAAGGAACAGGCACGAACACCTACACATGGAGAAACTGTAAGAACGACGACTGTGACCAGTACTGGACAAACACCATGACATCCGATTTCGATACTGTTACTTTTGATTGGGACAACCTGCTACCCGCATATGAAGGAAAGAGCTACACAACAGCTCAATCCAAAGCCGTAGCATCGCTGATGTACAATGTCGGCATTGCTGCCAACATGCAATATGGAGGTGACGCCAATTCTGGTTCAGGTGCTTGGACAGACGAAATAGCGTATGGACTGATTACATTTTTCGATTACGAAATAGACAAATTCATCTCCATGTACTCCGAAAGCAATTACGGAGGTGCTTACAACGGTATTACTGCTGAGTGGAGCGTTAGCACGACCACTATCACCAACTATTTCAATGCTGATCTAGAAGCTGGTCGTCCAATCATTATGGGCGGCGAAAGCAGCACCAGTGGAGGTCACGAATTTGTTTGTGACGGTCGTGACGCCGATAACAAGTTCCACATCAACTGGGGATGGGAAGGTGATTGCAATGGATATTTTGCTATTACATCGCTTAAACCTACCGGTACGAGCTATAATTTCTCGAACAACCTGGATGCCGTTGTCGGTTTGCGTCCTGCTGTTACACTGCCAGATGCAAACGTAGATTGGTACGCAGACGGCGTGCTGTTCGACCAAACAGTCGCTACCGCAGGTCGATTGAGTTTCCCAACCGATACTCCAATCGATTGTGCCAGTGGCAAGAAATTTATGGGTTGGACCTCTGTGGCTAACTATGAAAGCGAGGATACTGCTCCGACTTATGCAAAAGCAGGTGACCTGATTGAATCAGACGCAACCTTCTATGCTGTTTATGCAGAGGAAGAAATAGGCGGCAGCACGCCTGTAACGTCAACGCTGACCATGTCGGACTATCAAGCTCCGGACGGCGCATTCGGAGACTTTACCTTCGCAGCAGACAAAGGTTCCGGAGCTAGTGATCCCGCCTATAACGGGACTGGAAAAGATGCAAGATATTATGCAGGTAACACTCTGACAATCAGTAGCAATAAAGACATGACAGAGATTGTTTTCAATCTCAGCTCTAAAGGTCTGAACCGTCTGGCTCCTATCACCGCGTCTGTAGGTACGATTGCAACCCAGGCTTCCGGCGACACCAAAGTGACATGGACAGGAAATGCACAATCGGTAACATTTACTGTAGGTGAAAAAGCGGACTACGGAACAGATGGTTCCGGGGCAGCCGGACAATTGGATTTCACTTCTGTGGATATAACAGCAGGTGGCGGCACAAGCTACTACGATTATTCGACCGAGTGCGGAAGTGGCACACCGACATATTACACCATTCGCTTCTTCAACAATGGCTCGCAAGTTGGTGAGACACAGACTGTACAGAAAGGCCAGCAAGCAACAGTTCCGGCAAATCCGACGCCTGCGTGCGAAGCATACACATTCGTTGGTTGGTGGACCTCCGCTCTCGATGCGAACAACACAGAAGCAAAGAGTTGGATTACCAATTTCCGCGCAACAAAAGATCAAGATTACTATGCTATTTATAGCTTGACCGAAGATGGTGGAAGCGCCGTTCTAACAGACAATTATGCTAAGATTACGGCGGCAACAGATTTGACGACCGGCAACTACATTGTAGTAGGGTATAAGACCAGCTATTACGCAATGAAGAATGCCATAAAATCGAGTTACTATATTGACCAGCAACAAGTAACACCAAGCTCGAATGTTATTAACACGACGGACGGTAACATCATTTGGAAGATTACTGTTGAGGGTGATAGTCTCTCCTTCTACAACGAAGCCATTAGCAAATATCTGTACATATACCAATCCGGAACGCATTACAACCTCAGCTTGACCGATGGCACAACAGATATCAAATTCACGTATTCGGTAAGTAGCGGTAGTTGGGACTTCATCTCGACCACGTTCACCGATCGTCATATGGAATACTACGGAAAGTACAGTGAGTTCACCACACATACTGCTGCCGGTGATCCGATTTATCTGTACAAGCAACAGGAAGAGACAAGTGGTACGACTTACTACTCTTCTGTACTTTCCTGCACAGGTACAGACATTGAGAACAGCGAGGTTGAAGCCAACTTCATAAAGATTCTCCGCAACGGACAAGTGCTGATTATCCGTGACGGCAAGACATATAATGTACTAGGCATACCCGTACAATAATGAAAAATATAGCATTTATCATCAACCCGATTTCGGGAAGTAAAGACACGCAGAATGCCAAGCGCAAACTGCCTAAACTCATCATGCAAACGTTGGACCAATCGCAATGGTTGCCCAACATCTCGTTCACCGAGTATCCTGGTCATGCCACAGAAATGGCATACCAGTTTGCTCGGATGGGCTTTGATGCCGTAGTAGCAGTAGGCGGAGACGGAACCATCAACGAGATAGCTCGTGGATTGCGTGATTCGCAGACCGCTCTGGGCATCATACCCATGGGTAGCGGTAATGGGTTTGCGCGCCATCTGAACATCCCCATGCGCCCAAACAAAGCTATTGAGATGATCAATCATAGCGAGCCTATCAGTGTGGACTACGGTTTGGCGAATGGCAATCTGTTTGTCAGTACCTGTGGCACAGGATTTGATGCAGTGATAGCAGACCATTTTGCAGGAAGCAACAAACGAGGATTTGCCACGTACTTCCAGAATATCCTGAAAGACATTTTCAGTTACACTCCTCAGACCTATCATCTAGTAGGAGATGGACTGGACGTAACACACAAGGCTTTCCTCATCACGTTTGCTAACGCCAACCAATGGGGATACGAAGCGCTGATAGCTCCGAAAGCCAGTGTTCAGGATGGGTTGATGGATATAATGCTGATGTCAAGTCATGCTATCCTGGGCAGCGCAAGTCTCGCCTTGCGTCTGTTTGCAGGAAGCATTGACGACAGTCATTTCATGAACACACTGCGGGCAAGAGAAATTACACTGGAACGTGAAGAGAATGGTCCGTTCCACCTGGATGGCGATCCAGTTGAGATGGAGAAAGACATTCACATTCGCATCGTTCCAGATGGTTTGAAAGTATTAGTAGAAAAACGATTCTAGATATGCAACTGAAAATCATCAACAAGAGCAATAATCCGCTTCCAAAATACGAAAGTGAGCAAGCCGCGGGCATGGATATTCGCTGCAACATCAGCGAACCGATTACTCTGCAGCCAATGGAACGGCGCTTAATTCCTACGGGTTTATTCATCGAATTGCCTGCCGGATTTGAGGCGCAAATTCGTCCGCGTAGCGGTTTGGCACTCAAACGCGGTCTGACAGTTCTCAATACACCGGGAACTATCGATGCTGATTATCGAGGAGAAGTTGGAGTTATCCTGATTAATCTAAGTGGAGAACCGCAGATTATCGAGCCAGGAGAGCGTATTTGCCAAATGGTTATCGCACGTCATGAGACACCGGAAGTAGTAGAAGTCAGTGAACTGACAGACACAGAACGTGGAGCAGGCGGATTTGGGCATTCGGGAAGAAAATAAGTGAAGAATTGGAGGCACATACTAATTTTTATAGCGTTGTTGATGGCCGAGCCATCAATGGCTAAAAAGCCAGTTCAGCAAACGCTATCGGTAGAACGTCAACAACAGTTCTCCTACTATTGGTATGCGGCCAAACAAGCTATCACCGAGGAGCGTTACGCAGATGCGTTAGTCTTGTTGGAATTTTGCCAACAGATCAATCCGAACGACGGAACAACGCTCAATATGCTTGGCATCATCTATGATGCGCTTGGCCAGAAGGGAAAAGCGTTGGATTTCTTTCGGCGAGCCTACGAAGCGGATCCGCGTGACCAGTGGCTTCATTACAGCAATGCACTACTGAATCAGCAGACCGAAGATTCGCAGCGACAAGCACAAGCAGTCATGGAGAGATCGCATAAGATCAACCCAAAAGACGAAAATCTGCTAGAACAACTGAGGCGAATCTATGTGGCTGAGCGCGAATGGAAAAAATGTCTGAAGATACAAGACGAAATCGATGCCATCAAGGGATACGATGTCTATAGTGCTTTCAACCGATCGCACGCATATAGCATGATGCGAAAGCCGAAGAAAGCTTTGGCGGAAATAGACAAATATCTGGAAGAAGATGCTACCAACATCAATTTCCTACTCTATCGACTCGATATATTGGAGCGCCATAATATGTCGGTGGAGGAACGATACAAGACTTACGAGCAGATACTTTCGTACACCTCCAATATGTCTGTGCTCAACAATTACGCATGGTTGTTGGCTACGCGCGGAGGAGATCTTCGCAAAGCGGAGATGATGAGTATGAAGACTATCCAAGAGGAACCTAACAATCCTGTCTTTTTGGATACATACGGGTGGATTCTTCATCTGCAAGGCAAAGACGACTTAGCGCTATTCTATCTGCAGAAAGCACTTTGGAACGCGACTGCCGAAACCAAAAGCGAGATAGAAACACATATCAAGATGATCAACCGAAACAAGTGAAAGTCTATCCATACATAGTTTGCTTGCTGACAGCCGTACTTTTGTGCGGATGTGGTGCGAAGAAAAAAGTGGTTAGCACCGAGCCAACCGTAAGCATTGAGCCGGAAATTCCTTCGTGGCACACTTGTTTCATTCAAGGTGCCAACATCGTTGTGGAAACTGATGAAGACAGGCTAAGTGCGAATGCCAACATGCAGGTAGTGCGCGACTCAATGCTGATTATCAGCGTAATGCCTATGTTGGGAATTGAGATGTTGCGCATAGAGGCTACGCCACTACAAATTACAGCCATTGATAAGGTTCACGGCCGCTATGCGGTAGCCACATACAGTGAGATAAATAATCGTCTAACGCCTTCCCTCAATTGGGATGTGTTGCAACAGATATGCTCGGCAGAGCTGCCAACCGGCAGCCAGAAAGCACGTATGCGCTATAGTTTTGGTCCGGAGATTATTGACCTGACAATCACGTATCCTGAACGGCAACTAGATGTTCCTGTTCGCATGACGAATGCCCGACTGGACAAATATACACAAATTGATATTAGCAAATGGCTCTAAACAAACACATACTCATTATTCTGGCGTTGGCACTTTGTCCATTGTCTGTTATGATGGCTGCAGATAATGTCAAAGATCTGCAGAAGAAGCAAAAGAAATTGCAGGCGGAGATTGAGCAAACCAACAAAATGCTCAAGCAGACCAAAAAGGACGAAAGTGCCACACTCAACAAGTTGCAACTTATTGGCGAGAATATCAAGACCCAAAAGCAACTCATCAACACGTTAGATAACGAGATAACGGCGCTGAATAGTGAGATGAATCGTTTGACCTCCACGCGCGATTCGCTGCAACAAGTTCTGGAAGGATACAAGAAAGACTATGCACAAATGGTCAATCAGAGTCATTTTGCTCGAGTGCAGCAATCGCCATTGTTGTTTCTGCTCAGTAGCGATAGTTTTCAGCAGTTAGCTCGCCGTGCGCGCTATTTGCAAGAATTCGCCCATTTCCGCCAAGAACAGGTTCGTCGTATCGAACAGACTCAAGCGGAGATTGACACACAAAATAACCTATTGCAAGAAAACAAAAACGACAAACAGGCTACGTTGGCCACTCGCAAACGTGAACAAGAGAACCTGAAACGCGATGAACGCAAACAACAGACTATGCTCACGCAGTTGAAGTCGAAAGAAAAAGACCTAAGCAAAAAACTGCAGCAACAACAGAAGAAAGTAGCCGAACTCAACAAGAAAATTGACGACATGGTTCGCAAGCAAGCCGCAGCCACTAAGAACAGCCTAACCAAAGAGCAGAAACTTGTAGCGGGTGGATTCGAAGCCAATAAAGGCCGACTTCCATGGCCAGTGGAAAAAGGTATGATTAGCGGTCATTTTGGCAAGCAACAACACCCAGTTTACTCGCAAGTGACCATCGACAACAAGGGCGTTTATATCCAAACCACTGCAGGCAGCAAAGCGCGGGCAGTGTACAAAGGAGAAGTAACCAGTTGTTTCATGGTAGCCAACACATATGCGGTGATCATTCAACATGGTAATTATCGTACTGTATATTCCAACTTGAGCAAACTCCAAGTAAAACAAGGAGACAAAGTGGAGACAAAACAAGTGATTGGCACTATCTACACAGATGCCGAACAAGACCAGAAAACAGAACTCTATTTCCAAATATACAAAGACAGAGACATTCTCAACCCTGAATTATGGATAGCAAAATAATCATATTTTTACTCGCTGTGCTTTCCCTGGCCGGTTGCAAGGAAAACAAATGGATGGATTGGAAAGTGCAGAATGAAGTCTGGCTGCAACAGAACAAACGTAACGAAGGAGTGAAAGTCACCAGTAGTGGGTTGCAATACAAGATTATTGCCGACCCAACGCCTAGCGATGCATGTCCCAACAGTACTGGTACTGTTGTTTGCGACTATACAGTGCGACTAATTAATGGCTATCAAGTGGATGGCGGTCATGCTACGCTGAGTCTCAGTAGTTGTATTCCCGGCTTTACCGAAGGATGCCATCTGATTCACAATAACGGCGATATCGAACTTTATATTCCTTGCTATTTGGGTTACGATTACCAGAAATATCAAGACGATGATGCTGTAGGTGCAGAAGGTTATGGTACCGAAGGTACGAGCAGCTATATTCCGCCCTACTCTACGCTTATCTACGTAATTCACTTATGCTCCGTTTCTGGCAGTTAATAGTATTCGCTTGTTGCTCCTTGCTCTTTAGTTCGTGCGAGGAAACAACGTTCCAGAGTAGCGTGCCTCGCTATCCTGTGCGATTGACTATTGACACCAAAGTGGGCGATTATGTGCATTTTGTTCCTACTGCCATCAACACCTACATCACTATCGACCGCGATGGATATCACTATAACGACCATACAATGCCGCTAAATGCGACTGATATGTACGGTTATGCGGGAGTGGTAGTTTATATCAACAATTCCGGAGGATACGATGCCTACGACCTGTGCTGTCCTAATTGCGCCTCATCGCGCCAGGCGTGCCAAATAGATGGCATCTGGGCTATTTGTCCGCGTTGCGGAGAACATTATGACTTGGGCTCAGGAACTGCCGCTCCACAGAAAGGAATCGCACACGAATATTTGTTGCGATTGAAGATTATGAATTCTGACGGGCGCTTAACCATCACGCAGTAATTATGATCACTCGCGAACAACTCATATCGCTTGGAACGCTTCGCCGACCTATGTTGCGCGATTTGCCGTCTTTTGTTTTTGCTGTGCGCGACGGGCTTTTTGTGCCTTATCGCTCGGAACAAGCCATTGACTTGTTGGGCGAAGAGGTGTTTGTTCTACGCACAGATGTGCAGCAAGATGGAGAAGAAGTTTTCACGTGGCAAGATTTGGTGGGATACCAATTGGTGGATGCGGAAGATGGCGAACTGGGAAGTATTGACTATGTCGATGAATCCACGCTCAACACGCTAGCCACACTCAATAACGGGAAACTCATCCCTCTGCACGAAGATTTCATTGTCGAAATAGATACCCAAGCGCGTATTTTGCGCGTCAATCTGCCGTTCTCGCTATGAGTCATACAAAACTCACAACTGCCGAAATGAATCGTCTCAGCGTGGACGATTACCGCCAAGTGGACAAACTGCCACTAGTGGCCGTTTTGGACAATGTGCGCAGTCAGCACAATGTCGGCGCAGTCTTTCGTACTGCCGATGCCATGCGTCTGGAGCGAGTAGTTTTGTGTGGTATCTGTTGCTGTCCACCCAACCAGGAAATTCATAAGACGGCGCTCGGCGCAGAGGAAAGTGTCGATTGGCAATATTTCAACGATACGCTTGAGGCAGTTCGTGCGCTTAAGAGCAAAGGATACGCTGTTTTTGCCATCGAACAAGCGCACAATTCTATCACACTGGAAGATTTCGCGGAGCAACTTCCGAAGCGCAAACTGGCAGTAATTTTCGGACATGAAGTATTTGGTGTGCAACAGGAAGTGATTGACCTATGTGATGGGTGCATCGAAATTCCTCAATACGGCACCAAGCATTCTCTCAATGTCAGCGTTACTGCGGGCATCGTTCTCTATCGCATATGCAACGCCCTCCGCTAACATTATTATCTCCGGCCAAAGACCGACAAGTGGCTCACGCGGCTATTCAGGCAGGCGCAGACGCCATCTACATTGGTGCGCCTATGTTTGGGGCGAGAGAGAAAGCGGGCAATAGTATAGCCGATTTGAAGGAAGTGGTTCACGAGGCGCACACCTTTGGTGTGCAAGTTTTGGTGACACTCAATACTCTTTTGCACGAAGATGAATATCCTGTTGCGGCACAAATGGCACATCAGTTGTACGCAATCGGTGTAGATGCGTTGATTATTCAGGATATGCATTTGCTCGATTGCGATTTGCCGCCCATTCGTTTGCACGCGTCCACGCAATGCGACAACCGAACGCCCGAACAAGTGGCACATTTACGCGACTTAGGATTCAAACGTGTTGTGCTAGCTAGAGAATTGAGTATCAGCGAGATACGTACCATTCACGAGGCGGTTCCTGACATTGAACTCGAAGCATTTGTTCACGGCGCATTATGTGTCAGCTATTCCGGACGATGCTATATGAGCGAAGAACTGACCGGACGAAGTGCCAACCGAGGAGCGTGCAGTCAGATGTGCAGAATGGCATACGACCTGTTGGATAAAGACTTCAATGAAGTCCTGGACGATAACGGGCAACCTATCCACCAACGATATTTGCTTTCTCTGCAAGACATGGACCGAAGCGCTTATTTGGCCGAACTCATCGATGCGGGAGTGACCACTTTCAAAATCGAAGGGCGGCTCAAAGACGCTGATTATGTGACGAATGTAACGGCATATTACCGAGAAAAGATAGATGCGCTCGCCCACTCTTTTGCTCATTCGCTCGCTCGTTCATTTACACCTAATCCGGAGAAAACATTCCACCGTGGAGGAATCGATTATTTCTTGCATGGCCGAACAGAACACATGGCCAATTTCGACAGTCCAAAATCAACCGGAGAATATATCGGCGAAGTGCTTGATATTCAGGGCAATAGATTGCATGTCCGGCTAAAAAGCGGCGTTACGCTACATAATGGCGATGGGCTAAGTGTCGGCAATGAAGGATTTTCTGTCAACGGAGTTGACGGCAATCTGGTTAGGGCAAACAAAACGCTAAGCACTAACCCACTGACTACTAATCGATTGTACCGAAATCTCGACACAGAATTTACCAAATCGCTTCATTGCGAGCGGAAGATTCCCGTGGATGTGATTTTTAGCGAAACGGAAGGTGGCTTTCGTCTGCAGATTGGCGACAAAACGCGTGAATTTTCATGCACAAAACAACCTGCCAACAATCCCGACAAAGCGATACAAACTATTCGCACACAACTGTCCAAGCTCGGCGATACACCTTTCGTCGTGCGCAATATACGCATCGAAAGTCAACCCTATTTTATCCCAATTAGCACCCTAAACGAATGGAGAAGAACGACCATCTTATGATTTGCCGCTATTGTCTGCTCCACGAGTTGGGACATTGCCGCAAGACCAATCCTTATCCACCGGATAAGGAACCGCGTTATTTACGCCTACGAACGGGCACAATGGTGCGGCTGACTTTTGACTGCAAAAACTGTCAAATGCTGATAGACAAAATGTACTCTGATTAAGATTTTGTTCTATTTTCCCGTTGCACGAGGATTACCGAGACTTTAACCTGACAGGAACGAGACGACTACGAGACAAAAAAGTGTACAAATTTTAAGATTCCGAGAAAAATACAACATTCGCATATGAACTCTTTCACTCTCCCAAATGGTGTTTCCATGCCGCAATTGGCACTTGGCACATGGCTCATTCCCGACAATCAGGCGGCAGATACAGTCCGTCACGCTATTCTCGTGGGTTACCGACACATTGACACGGCGCAAGCTTATGAAAATGAGCGAGGTGTGGGAGAAGGAGTACGCTCGGCGGGCATCAATAGAAACGATATTTTCATCACGTCCAAAGTGGCAGCAGAAATCAAGGACTACGACTTGGCCGCAAAAAGTATTGACTGCTCGCTACAATTGCTACAAGTCGATTTTATCGACTTAATGCTCATCCATTGCCCGCAACCTTGGGCCGAATACGAGAAGAATCCGTATCGTTATCAGAAGGAGAATCAAGCCGTTTGGCGTGCAATGGAAGAAGCGATGCAGGCCGGCAAACTGCGGGCTATCGGCATCAGCAATTTCAATCAATCGGACATCGAGAGTCTGATGCAAACGGCGCAAATCAAGCCCATGGTCAATCAGATTTATTGCCACATAGGTCATACGCCGCTTGAACTCATCAATTACTGCCACAAAAACGGTATCATTACAGAGGCTTATTCGCCAGTGGCGCACGGACGAGCTCTGAGCAATCAGGAGATTGCCACGATGGCCGAAAAATATGGTGTTAGCATCGCGCAATTGTGCATTCGTTATTGCTTGCAATTGGGAATGGTGGCTTTGCCAAAATCGACCAATCCGGAGCACATCCGCCAGAATGCGAAAGTCGATTTTGTCATCTCCGACGAAGACATGAAACTGCTCATGCAACTAGCCGATTAGGCGTCTCCACTCATAAAAATTGACGAAAAATGGGGAAAAAGAGGCCGCGATGCTTCTTTTTTCCATATATGCGTTGCATATATTATTTTTTTTTTGTAATTTTGCGCGATTTTTTGGTTTGATATGAAAATAGCTATTATAGGATACGGCAAAATGGGTCACATGATTGAGTCTATCGCCTTGGAGCGCGGACATCAAATTGTGGCGCGAATTGACGTGGGGGATTCGGTCGATTTGAAAGATGCACAAGTGGCTATTGAGTTCACCACGCCCGATACCGCAAAGGGCAATATTTTACGCGCGTGGGAGCAAGGTGTGCCCGTTGTGTGTGGAACGACCGGATGGGATGCCCAGGCACTTCTAGATGAGGACAGACATTTGCACAAGAGCCCGATGCTTGTTTGGAAAAGCAATTTCTCTGTGGGCGTGAATATCGTTTTCAATCTCAACAAGTCGTTGGCAACAATGATGGCCAATCAGCCGCAATACACGCCTTCGATCAAGGAGATACACCATATTCACAAACTCGATGCGCCTTCTGGCACAGCCAAAACACTCGCCGAACAGATTGGCACGAATGTTGCTATCGAATCTGTGCGTGAAGGAGAAGTGCCCGGAACACACATCGTCACTTGGGATAGTCCCGAAGACACTATCGTTTTGACACACATCGCGAAAGGGCGTCGCGGCTTTGCCCTAGGTGCTGTTTTGGCGGCAGAAGAGATTGGCCGCGTATAAGCTGAATAAGAAAAATTGAGTATGAAAAGTTTTCAAGATAGAATCAAAGAAACGCCACGTGGAGGATGGATTCGCGCGGCCATTTGGTGTGCTATATACATTGTGTTCGTTGTTTGGGTAGCTTGGGGCGATTGGAAGAGTCTCGGTTGGTTGGCTTTGTTACCACTCATTGCCGATGCCTTCACCACCAAGTATATCAACTACTCTTTTTGGCGCAAATACAAGGACTCTAAACCCGCATTATATACCGTTTGCTCGTGGATAGACGCCATCGTTTTTGCGTTGGTGGCAGTCTATTTCATCAATCTGTATATCTTCCAGAACTACCAGATTCCTTCTGCATCGCTCGAGAAGACCTTGCGTGTGGGCGATTTCCTCTATGTTAGCAAGATGGCTTACGGTGCACGTGTTCCGCAGACTCCTTTATCCATGCCGCTCGTTCAACACACCATGCCCGCTTGGCTCGGAGGAGGCAAGAGTTATATCGACAAACCGCACTGGGACTACAAACGACTGGCCGGTTGGACTAGTCCAAAGAAAGGCGATATCGTTGTCTTCAATTTCCCGACCGGTGATACCGTTTGCACCAAGATGCAAAATCCTGACTATTACACGCTCTGCTACTATTATGGAAAGGCGGCTGTCGAGAGTCGGAAAGATATCTTTGGCGATATCGTCGTTCGCCCTGTCGATCGACGAGAGAATTACGTCAAGCGTTGCGTAGGCGAGCCTGGTGACTCGTTGCAAATCATCGACAATGTCATTTATGTCAATGGTGAACGTGAACCGGAGAAGGAAGGACTCCAACTCAATTATCTCATCGAAACCGATGGACATATTTTCGGCGCGAAATACTATGACAAACTGGGTATCAGCGTTGCTGACCGAGTGCAGTTGGATGCCAATGTTTACCATTTCCCGCTCACCCAAGCCATGAAGGCCGAACTGGAAAAGAATCCACACGTGCTGACTATCGAAGTGGAACCGGAAACGGCGGGAGGTGCTGTTTATCCGTTGGGACACAACACTTGGACACGCGACAACTACGGACCAATCTATATTCCTCGCAAAGGAGACAAAATCCTGATTACGGAGGAGAATTATTGGCTCTACAAGCGCATCGCGGATGCCTATGAGTTCAAGCCGATTGCTATCGGCCAGGAATACGAGTTCGCGATGGATTACTATTGGATGATGGGCGACAATCGCCATAATTCTGCTGACAGTCGTTATTGGGGATTTGTTCCCGAGGATCACATTGTTGGACGCCCGGTATTCATTTGGCTCAGCATTGACAAAGATAAGCACTCCATTCGTTGGAATCGATTGGGACGCAAAGCTACGGGCAGATGACATTGCCTATCGCATATATGGCGCCTAAGGATTGGTACAAAACTTATTTGGCCAACCCACAGGCAATTGAAATAGAAGGACTGGAATCGTTCGAGAAGCAGACTTTTCGCAATCGATGCCTTATCTCCACACCGGATGGACCGCTGACATTGAGTGTGCCGGTCAAGAAAGTGGAACATAAGCAATTGACGCGAGACATTGAAATCAGTTATCAAAGCCACTGGCAGCACCAACACTGGATTTCGTTGGTATCGGCCTATCGCCATACGCCGTTCTTTGATTACTATGCCGATTTTTTTCGGCCGTTCTTTGAGCGAGAAACCAAATGGTTGTGGGATTTCAATAGTCAAATCCACGAAACCATTATGCAACTTCTGCTCAATAGCCCGAAGCGCGTAGAAGGATTTGCTTATAGGCCCACGGCCGATTGGAGCGGAGAAGAACTAAATCATTATTTTGGAAACGGACAAAGCATATTAGACGATTTGTTTGAATTTGGAAATGAAGCAAGATATAGACTGGAGTAAACTGGGATTTCATTACACCGAGACGGAATATATTGTCCGTGCGGCGTGTCACAATGGCGTGTGGGAGGAACCGTACGCCACGACTGACAAGTACCTGCACTTACATGTTTCCGCTACATCGTTGCAATATGGCCAGGAGGCTTTCGAGGGACTGAAAGCATTCCGCGGCGTGGATGGCAAGATACGTATCTTCCGTTGGAGAGAGAATGCACGGCGCATGGCGCGGTCGGCCGAAGGACTCTACATGACGCCTGTCCCCGAAGAATTGTTCGGACGAGCTATTCGTTTGGCGTTGGAAAAGAATATGGATTTCGTGCCACCTTATGGAACGGGCGCCACGCTCTATTTTCGTCCGCTGCTCATCGGTACTACGCCGCGTTTGGGAGTCGGACCTGGCCGTGATTTTGAGTTCGTGGTTATTCCGTCGCCTATCGGACCGTACTATCCGGGCAAGTTCCATTGCACGACGTTCATCGTCAATCGTCATGTCGACAGAGCTGCACCACTGGGAACGGGCCAATTCAAGGTCGGAGGCAACTACGCATCTTCGTTCCGCGCTACCGAACCGGCACACGCGCAGGGCATGGACTGCATCTTCCTCGATGCGAAATATCATCGCTATATTGACGAGTGCTCCGCCGCCAATTTCATTGGCATTAAGGGCAACGAATATCTCACGCCGCGTTCAACAGCCATCCTGCCGAGTATTACCAACAACAGTCTGATGACTCTGGCACGCGAACGAGGAATGAAAGTCACGCGACGCCACATCCGCCTGGAAGAACTAGCTGAAATGAGCGAATGTGCAGCATGCGGCACAGCTTGCGTCATTTCTCCGATAGACAAAGTGATTGACCCGGAACATGACAAAACCTACTCGTTCGGCAAAGAACCCGGTCCAATACTCACAGAGTTGTACCACGCGTTGCGTGACATACAGTTCGGCCGAGCAGAGGACAAACATGGTTGGTGCGAGATTGTGTCATAGATTGTACACGAGACTTTATCGAGACAAACACGAGACAATCACGTATCCTACCCAACCCTATAATATACTATGTATATTATCCCGTGATTTTGAAAATAATTGTTAAATCAAAATAAAAAAGTATGTTTTCTAATCAACCTAAAGGTTTATTCGCATTGGCTCTAGCCAACACAGGCGAACGTTTCGGCTACTATACGATGCTAGCCGTCTTTGCGCTCTTCTTGCGCGCTAATTTTGGATTGGATCCGGGTGCTGCCGGACTTATCTATTCCTCCTTCCTCGGTTTGGTTTATTTCCTGCCGTTGGTAGGTGGTATTCTGGCCGACAAAATCGGTTATGGCAAGTGTGTTACGATTGGTATCATCGTCATGTTCCTCGGTTATCTCTTGTTGGCGATACCGATGGGCGGCATCGACAATGGAGCTATCGCATTGCCTATGACCGCCATGTTCGCAGCATTGTTGCTCATCAGTTTTGGTACGGGTCTTTTCAAAGGCAACTTGCAAGTTATGGTGGGTAATCTGTACGATGACCCTAAGTATGCTGATCGTCGCGATGCAGCGTTCTCTCTGTTCTATATGGCTATCAATATCGGTGCCATGTTCGCTCCAACTGCAGCCGTTAAGATCATGGCTTGGGCACAAGAGGCACTCGGCTATAGTGTGAACGACAGTTATCACTTTGCCTTTATGGTTGCTTGCGCATCGCTTGTATTCTCCATCGCCATCTACTATGCCTGCCGTCCTTGGTTCAAACATGTAGAGCACACTGCTAAACAGGCCGCAGAGGCAGGACAACAAGTTGAGCAACTAACTCCGGAGCAAACCAAGAAACGTATCGTGGCTCTTTGTCTCGTTTTCACTGTGGTATTGTTCTTCTGGATGGCTTTCCACCAAAATGGACTGACGCTCACCTATTTTGCGAACGAATTCGTTACACCTGTTGTCAGCGGAGTTCAAACGATGGCATTCGATATCATCAATCTGGTGATGGTGGCTATTCTGGTTTATGCCTTGTTCGGCATTTTCGGAGAAGGAAGCCGCAAAGCCAAAACTATTTGGAGTTGCGTAGGTATTGCGGCTATCGCTTTCCTGGCCTACAAATATCTCAACCATCCTGCTAGTTTGGATATCGCAGCACCTATTTTCCAGCAGTTCAACCCATTCTACGTAGTAGCGTTGACTCCTGTTAGCTTGGCTATCTTTGGCGCATTGGCTAAACGCAAAAAAGAGCCGTCTGCACCGCGCAAGATTGCTTATGGTATGGTCGTTGCGGGCATCGCATATGTCTTCATGGCACTTTGTTCCGTAGGACTACTTACTCCTAGCGCACAAGAATTGGCTCGCGTTAGTGGAGATGCCACATTCGTCAATGCCAACGTGCTCATCGTCACTTATCTGATTCTTACTTTCGGAGAGTTGCTGCTCAGCCCGATGGGTATCTCGTTTGTCAGCAAAGTAGCTCCACCACAGTACAAAGGTGCTATGATGGGACTCTGGTTTGTAGCTACCGCATTAGGCAATATGCTAGTTTCTGTTGGTGGATTCTTGTGGGGTAACTTGCCATTGTGGCTTGTTTGGGGCGTATTCGTAGGAGTTTGCCTCATTGCTGCTATATTCATGTTCTCCATCATGAACAAACTGGAAGATGCAACCAAATAATTGAGACTTTATGCAAGAACTAATTAAATATTTTGAGAGCCTCGAGGCACGATTGAGTGCTTTGGAAGAGGCACAACAGGCTAACGCGGACAAACTCCAAGCCAACGAAGAGAAATTACTTGCCATCGGTGAGCGCATCACGGCTATGATGGAAATTCTCAAAGAAGCACAGAGCAAGCCTCAGCCTGTCGTTGTGGAGGAACCGCAAATCCCGGAACCGGCGGCAGAGCCTGAACCAATCGTAGAATCGGAACCCGAGCCAGAAATCGAGTCTGAACCGGAGATTCCGGAAATCAAAGAAGAGCCAAAAGCAGAACCGGTGGTAGAAGCGCCCAAGCAAGAAGTAGCCTCGCCAAATGCAACGCTTTATGGCAAAGCCGTGACAGACATCCGTCAAGCTATTTCTTTGGGCGACCGTTTCCTCTATCAACGTGAGCTGTTCGGTCAGAATGCAGAACTCATGCAACGCACTTTGACAGAATTGGATGCGCTCAACTCCTTTGACGAAGCGGAAGCATACATCGGCCAATTTGGTTGGGACACAGAGAGTAGCACTTACCAACAGTTCCTGATTACCCTTCATCGTCGTTTCGGATAAATGCTGTATATTGTTCCTACACCGGTCGGCAATCTGCAAGATATGACCTTCCGCGCTATTGAGGTGCTGAAGTCTGTAGATTTGATTTTGGCGGAAGACACACGCACCAGTGGCGTGTTGCTCCAACATTACGATATTCATACGCCGCTCAAGAGTCATCATAAGTTCAACGAGCACGAGACAACATCCGATATCGTTGAGCGACTCAAAGCGGGCATGAACATCGCGCTGATCTCTGATGCAGGAACACCGGGCATAAGCGACCCTGGATTTTTCCTGGTGAGAGCCGCAGCCGAAGCAGAAATAGAAATACAATGTCTACCGGGTGCCACGGCTTTTGTTCCCGCACTGGTGGATAGCGGATTACCAAACAATCATTTCTATTTCGAAGGATTCCTTCCGCAGAAAAAAGGACGTCAGACGCGATTGCAATATCTGGCACAACTGGATGAGACATTCATCATCTATGAGTCGCCTTTCCGGCTAGTGAAGACCTTGGAACAGTTAATATCCGTTTGTAGCGAAGAGCGAAAAGCTAGTGTCACGCGTGAAATCAGCAAAGTGCACGAAGAAACCGTTCGCGGCACATTAGCAGAACTAATCAATCATTTCAAACAAACTGCGCCGAAAGGCGAGATAGTAATTTGTGTAGCAGGCAATGAGTGAAATGAAATCCTTGGCGAAGGACACCGCCATCTATGGATTGAGTAGCATAATAGGTAAGTTCCTAAACTACCTGTTGGTTCCGTTGTACACGTATGCATTAGCGCGGACCTCCGACTATGGGATTGTGACAAATATCTACGCATGGACTGCGTTGTTACTGGTCATCCTCACCTATGGTATGGAAACCGGTTTCTTCCGTTTTGTCAATCGCGATGATTATGATGCTAAGAGTGTGTACAAGACGGCTTTCATAACACTACTAGCCTCTAGTGCATTCTTCGCCATCCTTGTTATCATTTTCCAACATCCGATTGCAAACATTCTTGGCTATGCCGATCATTCGGAATTCATTGCTATGATGTTTGCTACGGTGGCCATCGATGCTTTTGCGTGTATTCCGTTTGCATACTTGCGTTACCAGAAACGCCCGATACGATTTGCAGTACTCAAACTACTCTTCGTACTACTGAACATCGGTTTTAACCTGTTGTTCCTTGTTGTTCTGAAGCGCAATGACGTATTCTACGTCTTCCTCAGTAATATCCTGGCTACGACCATCCAAACGGCATGCTTGCTACCGTTCACAATGCCTAAAGGTGGCAAATTCGATGGACTGGTTCTCAAGCAGATGTTGCGCTACTCCTTACCTTTACTGATTTTGGGAGTGGCAGGAATCATGAATCAGACATTAGACCGAATTCTCTTCCCCTATCTCTATCCTTACGAGGATGCGCAAGCCCAGTTAGGTATTTATGGAGCATGCTTCAAGGTGGCAATGGTCATGATGATGTTCACCCAGGCTTTCCGTTACGCTTACGAGCCGTTTGTATTTGCTAAACACAAAGACCGCCAATCGGTCGAAGCATATGCTGATGCGATGAAGTATTATATCATCTTCTCCTATCTAATTATGCTCGGTGTGATATTCTATCTGGATATCTTCCGATATATTGTGGCTAGCACTTATTGGGAGGGACTGAAGATTGTGCCAATCGTCTTGTGGACCTATATTTTCCAGGGCATCTATTTTAACCTCAGTTTCTGGTACAAACTGACGGACGAAACCAAGTGGGGAGCATATTTCTCCATTATAGGCCTGGTGATTACCTTTGTTCTGCAGATCGTAGGAGTGCCACGAATTGGTTATTGGGCTAGTTGCGGCAGTAGTCTGGTTTGTTATTTCTGTATCATGTTGTTGTCGTATTTTATCGGGCAAAAGAAAGCACCGATTCCTTACGACCTCAAGCATATTGGTCAATATACCCTATTAACGTTAGCATTGCTCGGAGCCTATTATGCCATCCGGTTGAACACCTCGCTCAACATGTGGCTGCTGATGGCTATCGGAACTGTGCTACTATTGATTTATCTATTTGTATTAACTCGTAAAGATTTTCCTATAACAGATGTTCTCAGGAATCGTAGAAAAAATAGCTCAAGTAGTCAAGATTGAGACCGAGCAAACCAACAAACATTTCACGCTCCGCAATCCGTTCGGCGAGCCGTTAAGCATCGATCAATCGATTGCTCATAATGGCGTGTGTCTCACCGTGGTAAAGATTGAGGGCGATCTCTATACTGTTACCGCTATGCAAGAGACGCTGCGTCTTACCAATCTGGATTTACTCCGCGAAGGCGATTGGGTCAATGTGGAACGTTCTATGCAGATGGGCGATCGGTTGGACGGACATATTGTGCAAGGCCATGTCGATCAAACAGCGCGTTGTATCGAGGTGCGTGAAACAGAAGGTAGTTGGTACTATCGGTTTGAATATACTTCCGACCGTTCCATGATTGAGCGAGGCTATTTCTGTGTCGACAAGGGTTCTGTATGCATTAATGGCGTCAGTCTCACAGTATGCGAACCTGAGATTCAGGGGCAAAAAGGTTATGTCTCTGTTTGCATCATTCCATACACACATGAGAATACCAACTTCAAATATATCCAAGAGGGCACTGTTGTCAATCTCGAATTTGACATCTTGGGCAAATACCTCTCACGCTATGCAGCAATTATACATCAAAACTAATATAAAGTTTTTATGAATACTAACAGTTTATCTTTTCAATTAGGCACCTCCGTTGCTCAATATCTAATGCAATACGGAGAAAAAGAACTCAATTACGAAGAGTTCAAAGCGGGCATCGACTTTGTGATGAACATGTCGACTAAAGCGAAAGAAGAAGGCGAAAAATTCCTCGCAGAGAATGTTAAACGCGAAGGCGTTAAAACGACCGTTAGCGGCTTGCAATATGAAGTATTGGAAGCAACGCTTGGCCAGAAGCCAAAGGCTACCGATAGTGTCAAAGTACATTACGAAGGCACACTGATCGATGGCACCGTTTTCGATAGCAGTTACAAGCGTGGCGAACCTATTTCGTTCCCGCTGAGTGGCGTTATCAAGGGTTGGACCGAAGGTCTGCAACTTATGTCTGTCGGATCTAAATTCAAATTCTTCATCCCATACCAATTAGCATACGGCGAACGTGGTGCAGGAGGTTCTATCCCTCCATACGCAGCACTCATCTTTACCGTAGAGCTGCTAGGCATTGAATAATCATTCATTCAAATATCTAACTAATCAAAACAAAAAAAATGAAAAAATTAAGTATTATTTTCTTGGCCACATTGGCAATGATTTCGTGTGGCAACAGTTACAAGGCACAAGATGTCCAACTCGCTAACGAGAGCGATTCTGTCAACTACTGTATCGGTGTACTCAATGGTGTACAGATCAAAATGTACTACCTTGCTAACGACAGTAGTGACGAGGCTATTGCTGAATTTATTGATGCCTTAGACAAAGCTTATCAAGACAAAGACGAGGAACTGAGCCAAATCGCTCAGGCAGGTCAGCAAATCGGTTTCTCCGTAAAGCATTTTGAGAAAGAAGGTCTGGCAGAGAACAAGGCTTGGACTCTCAACGAAAAATTGTATTTCCAGGGCTTGGTTAATGCACTCTTCGAGGATACCACTGTTATGGCAAACAATGTTGCCGAAAGTTTCTTCATGGCTGCTTATCAGGCTCCCGCTGAAGGCGAGCGCGGCAAAGCTATTACTGCTAAATGTCCAAAGAAAGCCAAAACAGTGGCCCTCAAATCTTTCAACGACTCGCTCAACTACTCGTTTGGTGTATTGAACGGTAGCCAAATCAAAGCATACGTGCTGGCAGACGACAGTACTGGTAGCGATCTGAAAGAACTCATTGACAACATCAATAAGGGCCTAAAGAGCAATATCAAGAATCCGCAGATTGTGGGTATTGGTAAGAATATCGGTAAAGCTATTCGCGAGCAAGAGCCTGTTGGCTTGCTGGGTATCGAAGGTCTGGAGACCAAGTATGACCTGATTCGCCAAGGTTTCATCAATGGTTTGCGTGAATATACCGAAGATTTCGACCGCCAAGAAGCTGGTGCGTACGTAGATGGCGTTATCAATCGTCTGAAATATGGTGCAGCTAAGGCTGAAGGCGAGAAGTTCCTGCAAGAGAACGCACTGCGTGAAGAGGTAAAGACCACCGAAAGCGGCTTGCAGTACGAAGTACTGGTACAAGGTAAAGGCAAAAAACCGACCGCAGAATCCACAGTTAAGGTACACTACGAGGGAACGCTCATTGATGGTACTGTTTTCGACAGCAGTTATCAACGTGGCGAGCCTATCGAGTTTGCACTCAATGGTGTTATCAAGGGTTGGACCGAAGGTCTGCAACTCATGCCTGTTGGTTCTAAGTACAAACTCTATATCCCGTACGAGCTTGGCTATGGAGAGCGTGGAGCAGGTCAACAGATTCCTCCGTATGCTACTTTGATCTTCACGGTTGAGTTGTTGGAAATTAAGTAACCCATTATAAGCATTATTCATGGGCGTTATCGCTAAGCAATCTATTCGTGGTACGATAGTGACCTACCTCGGTATAGGAGTAGGCATTATCACTACGTTCTACGTGTTAACCCGTTTTCTCACCACCGAGGAAATTGGGTTAGCACGAGTGCTTATCGATGCAGCCGTGTTGTTTGTTGGCTTGGCTCAATTGGGCACTAATGCCAGCATTATTCGCTTCTACCCGTATTTCCACGAGAAGGATAGCGACCAAGACCACGGATTCTTCTTCTGGGCCTTAGTGGTTCCTTTCGTCGGATTCCTGCTATTCGCCCTAATCTATTGGGCGTGTCGTGTGCCACTCGGAGCGTGGTTTGGCGACAAATCACCACTCTTTGTCGAATACTATTATTTTGTATTGCCGTTGGCTTTCTTTATGCTCTATCAGAGCATTTACGAGACCACGTGCAATGTACTGATGCACATCGTCCTTCCGCGAGCAGTGCGCGAATTGATTGTTCGTATCGGACTATTGGTTCTCTACCTACTCTATGCTTTCCGCGTACTTTCGTTAGATGGTTTGGTTATAGGTCTTTGTGTCAATTATGCCATTGCTGCCATTATCAATCTCGTCTATTTCTTTTCGCTCAAGCGCATCAGTTTGCGTCCTGATTGGGAGTTCTTGCGTGCCAACCTTCCGCTTGTACGCCGTTATCTGACCTATTCGTTGTTCCTGATTGTCTCAGCCGTTACAACAACCTTGGCTCCGGTTCTCTCTTCCTTCTTCGTAACGGCAAAGATTGGATTGGACAGCACTGGTATCTTCGCCATCGCAACATATATGGCAGTGATGGTGAGCGTACCATTCCGCTCTGTTACGGCTATTGCGTCCCCGCAACTTGCTCATGCTATCAAAGAGCAAAACGGAGAAGAATGTTCCACTCTTATTCAGCAAGTCACACGCAATCTGTTGCTCATCGGAGGGTTTATCTTGCTGGCTATTTGGTTGAACATAGATCTTATCTTCCATATCATGCCTAATGGAGCCACTTATGCCACTGCAAAAGATGCAGTTCTCATTCTTGGCCTCAGCCAACTGATTATGGCTACATTCTCCATTTGCCTGATAGCTCTCAACTATTCGCGTTATTACGCGTTCAGTCTGCTTTTGTCGCTCATACTGACCGTTAGCGCCATACTCCTCAACAATTATCTCGTGCCTCTCTATGGCATGAATGGAGCCGCTGTGAGCAATCTGCTTTCCTACGGTCTCTATTTTCTACTGATTATATTGACGATTATTCCTTGCTGCCGATTCCGCATCGTCAATCGTCAGTGGTTCTATATCCTCTTGCTGCTGGCAGTTATCTTTGGGTTGAATTTACTATGGCAGACCTATCTGCCTATCCACAATATATGGCTCGATAGTATTGCTCGTTCTGTTGTCCTTCTTGGTGGCGGAGCGTGGATTGCATACTATGCAAAACTATCGCCCGAACTCAATCAACAAATTGCGAAACATTAATGCGTTATTTTGTTCGCTTTGCATATAATGGAACCGATTTTCATGGCTCGCAGACACAGCCAAACGGTACAACAGTCCAGGAGACGCTAGAGAATGCTTTCTCCACCATCTTGCGTGTACCTGTGCCGCTCACGTTTGCGGGAAGAACCGATGCGGGTGTCCATGCGGAATACATGATAGCGCATTTCGATTTTGCAGATTCTTTGCCGGACAATCTGGTGGGGCGGCTCAACAATCTGCTACCCGCATCTATTGCAGTAAGCGATATACGTCCTGTTCCCGATGATGCGCATGCACGATTTGATGCTATTGAACGAACCTACTACTATCGTATCACTACTCGTAAGGATCCTTTCTGCTGCCTTTTCCGTACGAGAGTCGAGCGAATCCTAGACTTTGCGGCTATGAATCAAGCGGCAAAACATTTACTCGGACGGCAAGATTTCGCATCTTTCTGTCGCGTACATACAGATGCCAAAACGACGTTCTGTGATGTCAAAGAGGCAAAGTGGGTGATGGAAAACGATCACGAAGCCTATTTTGTCATTACTGCCGACCGCTTCTTGCGAAATATGGTTCGTGCAGTGGTGGGAACGCTGTTCGATATTGGTCGAGGCCGTATGACCGAACAACAATTTGTTGACATCGTCGCAGCTAAAAATCGCTGCAGAGCAGGTCACTCCGCACCTTCGGAAGGACTGTCGCTCGTTAACATTAAATATCCAAAAACAATATATCATGACTAAGTTTTTTACCTTATTGCTTTGTACTTTGCTTACTAGTGCTTGCGCTACTGCATCTCAGTATCAAACTACAGTTCAGACTGACATTGACGCGCTGACCAAGAATGCCGTTTTTGACATGCCTAAGGTCAAAGTGCCGTCTTTCCCTGACCGCACATTCAATATTCTGGACTACGGTGCAGATGTGTCGGGTGTACAGTTATCTACTGCGGCTATCCAAGGAGCCATCGATGATTGTACAAAGGCTGGCGGAGGAACGGTTATCGTGCCCGCAGGCATTTACCTGACTGGTCCAATTGAGTTGAAATCCAATGTGCGTTTGTACACCGAGCGCAACTCGCTAATCATTTTCTCGCACGACCTCAATCTGTACGAGATCTACGACGAGTGGTTCGAAGGTATTCCTACCAAGCGTTGCACCAGTCCTATCAATGCGAAGGACGCTAGCAATTTCGCCATCACTGGTCATGGCGTATTCAATGGCAATGGCGATTGGTGGAGACCGCTCAAGAAGAACAAGATGGCCGATGGACAATGGAAAAAGCACATCAAAGAGAAAGGTGGCATCGTTACCGAGCAGAATATCTGGTATCCCGATTCTGGTTCGCTGTTGGCACAGACCTATTGTGTAGACCAGAACGTGCCGGTTATCACCGATGACTCTTTGTGGCAAGTCGTTAAGTCGTTCTTGCGCCCTGTCATGGTGCACTTTGTTGGATGTCATGGCATATTGCTCGAAGGAGTTACTTTCGAGAATTCGCCGGCGTGGAATCTCCATCCAATGTGTAGCGACAATATCATTCTGCGCGATCTGACGGTACGCAATCCTTGGTATAGTCAGAATGGTGATGGTGTCGATGTTGAGTCGTGCAAGAATGTAGTTATTAGTCATTGCTCGTTCGATGTGGGTGACGACGCTATCTGTATGAAGTCGGGCAAGGACAAACCTGGCCGCGACAGAGGTATTCCTACTGAGAATGTAATTGTTGACGATTGCGTCGTATATCATGGCCACGGAGGTTTTGTCTGTGGATCTGAGATGTCTGGAGGCATCAAGAATGTGCAGGTTAGCCGCAATCTGTATATCGGCACAGACGTGGGTTTGCGTTTCAAATCGACGCGTGGCCGTGGAGGTGTTGTAGAGAATATTTATATTCGCGACATCAATATGATCAATATTCCTAACGAAGGCCTACTGTTCGATCTCTTCTACGGCGGCAAAGGTGCCGGAGAGGAGAGCGAAGAAGAACTGGCCGCACGCATGAACGCAGAGGCTCCGCCTGTCAGCGAAGAGACGCCTGCTTTCCGCAATATCGTCATCGAGCATGTCTACGGAAACAATATCAAGCGTGCTATGCTTTTCAATGGTCTCCCCGAACAGAAAATTGAGAATGTTACGTTACGCAATATCCAAATTCAGTCCACAGAAGGTGCTTTGCTGCGCCAAACCAATGGACTGACAGTTGAGAACGTGAAGATTTTACCTACTAAAGGTGAACCTTTCACTCTGGCTCCGAGTGTAGAGAATGTCGTGGGGCTCTAAATATCTAACTCTTACTTTAGTAGCGGTCTTCTCAGCTTGTACGCCGAAGATCGCTACTTCTTTCTGGCTTATCGGCACACCTGCTGATTCAGTGCGTTCTGGCTATACGGTTATTCAGGCCGAAGGTAAAACGCGCCATTGCTACCCTATCCGAGAATGGCAAGCTGATCCCAACGTGGATACTTACCACCAGTTGCACCATCATGGAGTGGCTGTCGAAAGCGAACTGATGGCCTACCGCATCTATTTTGACAAAAAGCAAACTATCGACCCTTACTGCAAACGTACTCCGCAACTCGAACTGGCTCAATCCTACTGGTATCCTAACGACAGTCTGCTTTCTCAAGGTTTTGGCGATGACATTCTGCGTGTCAGCGGCACAGTGGGCGTCGGTAGTGTCAAATACTGGAATGGCGCCAAGCAGACGCACATCGAACCGGTGGCACAACGTAGTCAGCGTATTGTTCGGCAAACGCGTAACAGCGCAACTATCGAAGTAGCAGTTCAAAATTGGCAGGTCGAAGGCCAGTCAGTGGATATGCAGGTTCAATACACTCTCAATGCGGGTCATCGTGATATGCGATGCGATGTGGCATTAAGCCAACCTATTGAGAATCTCTGCACGGGCGTGCAAACTATTCCGGCCAAAGGCCCCAACGACCAATCGGCTATCCTGAGTGTTCAATTAGCCAACGGCGTTCTTCTGGCTTCGTATGGCACCGATTGGCCGGTCAACGATAGTGCCAAGTATGCCAAAGAAACGGTTGGATTGGCTGTCTTTATTCCGCAACGCTACGCGGGCAATCTGATACAAGACAGAAGCAATAATCTCTGTTTGCTGAAATACCGGGACGGTTGCCATTTCTATCTAACTTGTTGCGGAATAACTAAAGAAAACCACTCGGTTGCAACGTCTGCAACAGAGTGGTTCGATTATATTCGCCTCTGGGCGAAAGACCTCAAATAATCCTTAATTATCTTGCATCTCCAGGCGCAAGCAATTGCACGATGGCTCTGTCGTGTATTGCATGCTTCGCACATAGAAGGTACTACCCCCATAAGCCACTTTGAGGTAATACTTGCCTATAGAAGGCAACACGTACACAGGTTGCTGCGATGAGCTCAACAATGCATCCGCAGCCAACGGAGTCCATGAACTATTATCCACAGAATAATAGAACGTCATATCGGTCACGTTCGAGGTCAGGACCATCTTTACCTTTTTCAAATCGGGGATGGCTGTAGTAGTGAAATAGCCACCACTTTTAACAAAGATACACGTTGTATTTCCCGATTCGGACGCGTTCCCGAATTTTGTTGTACCACCGCTACAAGTATAGGTCACGAAATCGGTTGTGCCAACAGTATTACTATTGGAGAATGTTAATGTTGTTGCCACGGCCATGGACTGAAACTCTTCCGTTGTCACGGTTTCTTCGGCTAAAACCCAAAGCGGGCAAAAAGCCAAAACGAATGCCAATAAGCGAATGTTTTTCATATGCGCGTATATTTCTTAATTTTCTATTTGAATACTGCGTAAAAAGAGACAGTGAGTGTATAAGGCACTGTTTTCTCATCGGAAGCAGTAAATAGGTCATCCGGCTGCACGAACGGATCGCACCAATCGGCGTGAGAGGTCCAACCAATCAGTTCTGTTCCTTCGCACGGCGTTATTTCTGCCGTTGGCATCAATAGTGGCTCACCGCATTCTTGCTCATGACTTTCCAGCAAGGTGCCGTCCACGTACCAATCAACGATACGGCTTCCGATATATGTAGCGGTTATCAATTCTCCCGAACGGGTAATGTCCAGTACAGGTTTCTCCTCGTATTCTATCCACGAATCAATCGCCTTGTACGGGAACACATTCTTATCGCCGAAATAATAACCTACACGCGTGCCGGAAGAGGGAACGATTGTATAGAGCGGTGCATTGGGCGTATCCGAGTGATTCGGAGCATTGCTCACCCATGCTTCTTCGTTGAAATTGACACGCCAGACTACCATGCCTGCGGCAGGAACATATTTATCCCAACCCATTTTCTGACGATTCTCCAGATAATAACATTCGCCGCTTTCTGTGGCTCCTTGTAGTTGGCCGGACTCGTTGATTTGAACTACGTTGTAATCGGCCGTACCATTGGCATAGAGCGTAAAATTCTGCGGAGTCAAGCCAAAATTCTTCGGCGTTACCCACCCAAAAAATTGTTTCTGCCACGGGTCGTAATTCGGTGGGCAGTGTCCGCCACCGTTGTACGAACCGCCGTCCATGATATCCCATTCGTTCGGAGTCAGCCAATTTTCATATATGTCTCCGTAGCTGGTGTCGTACAGATCCGGCAGACCCATCACATGCCCAAATTCGTGGCATAATGTGCCTATTCCGGTCAATTCACTGCCGGTCACCTCGTTCGAGCAGGCGTAGTTGTTCAGATAGACGCCATCCATTTCCGTGTCCCAGATCGAGTACGAACACATCCCGTAATAACTAGCAGCATATATCTCCCAGTTGTGTGGCCAAACGGTATTCTCATTGCCACCACTCGCCTGACCTTCTCCCGCATAGATAACATACACAAAATCAACCAGTTGGTCGTTATCCGAATCGTATTGAGAGAAATCGATATCGTACAATGTATCGGCTATCAAGCACGCCTCAACTACCATATCTGCGGCCAACGTGTCTGTGCCTTGTTGCTGACCTGCCAAATCACGCCCATAATGCGCATAATCGTACTTCAACTGAATCGGACCATACACATCGAATATCGGGCGATAAGTGCCATTCGACTGATCGGCGAAATACTGGGCTGCCGAACCATATTGGATGCCGTTGTATTTATTAACTGTACAATTGGTAGAGTTGCATAGTTCATCGAAAACCTCAGTTGTATGTTGCGCCATCATGTGCGTGTCCTGATAATCCACCAGCACCACTATGCCGCGTGGGGCCAGATTAGGCTGAGTACCAACACCTTGGCGCACACGACGCGCTTTGTTCTGAGCGTGTCTCGCACGGGCCTGTTGCGGACTTGGCGCTGCGCCTACTACCTCGTACATTCCATCCTGGTTCAAACGAATCTGTTGGCCGTCACGATTGATGGTGTAGTGATAAAACTCATCGCCGATGACTTGTACCTCGATGGTTGTTCCATCAGCCTGAGTGCGAGTCTGCCAGCCGCGTTGTGCAGGAACAGCAAGAACCGTCATCGCAGCTCCTAATAACAATACTATTACAGATATCTTGTTCATTTCTTCATGCTTTTTTTACTCTCTTCCTTTTAGGGTGAAGGGCTTTGCCCTTTACTTCACTCTCTCACCTATTACGTTATACACCACGTCGTCACGAACAATCAGTAGTTGCCCGTCACGCAGGATTTTATAACTCTTAACTCTTGACTCTTGACTATCGACATTATCGATTCCTTCGCCCACATCTTGCATTTTCGGCACAAGTACCACATCCTCGGCAGGCATTGTAAAATTGTCACCGGGGTTATATACTACGCCCTTATACTCCCAACCGTCAAACCATTTTCCGGGTATCTGCGGACGTCCGGATGATAGTTTAACTATCGTTCCTGCCGCATAAGTGGGATTGGCGCACATGGTCTTCATGTACGGAAAACCCTGATAAGTCAGCGAATACTCCTCGCCTGCCATAGTCATCACAGACAACAACAGGCCCATCAAACATACTTTTCTCATAATAATTTTCAAATTTGCGTGCAAATTTACAGCTTTTTTTTGACATACGCAAATCTTTTTCTCGCCTTTGCAAAAACTGCACAGTTATATATACTACGTATATATCCACGGTTTATTACCGAGACAATCATGAGACAATATCGTGAAGAAATGCCTCGGATGGCATTTCGAGTTTGAGCGCCGCGGGTAGCGGATTACGCGAAAACATAGAATGGCGCGACCCTTGCGGTCACGCAGCCGGTAGGCTCTAGGATGGAGAAGCCAATTGACTTTTGGCTTCGAAAAGGGCAGGCAGTCGGAGAGACTAAGCCGACCGAGAACTAGACGTACAGGGTAGGAGCGACCGCCTCTGATGGTGTAAACGGAACTTTTTCAAGACAATATCGAGAGACAACAATTCGAAACCTATCGAAATATTGTAGAAAAATCGACAATTTTTGTAAAAAATCGATATTTTTTTAATTAATGTTTGCGTATATGCGCGAAAAAGAGTACTTTTGTCCCGATTTTGTAATATTGAGTTAGCAAAAATCAACTAATTTTAATACAAATAACCAATTTTTTCGTTTAACTAACAAAACACAAAACAATGAGAAAATTATTTACATTAGCTGCTACACTGTTGGCTTCGCTGACAATGATGGCACAAACAATTACACTATCAGCTGTTACTCCAGAAAGCAACTGGTACGGTGCAGAAGGCGTAGGACGAGTTACCAACAAATCGGGTAACGCTTGGTCGAGTCCTGATATGACGTGCGATGGTTCTACTGGATACAAAACAGGTAGTTCTTATTTTACCATTCAGACCTACCAAGACATCAGCGCGTTAACAATTTGGGCTCGTTCCACTTCAAATCGTACGATTGGCAAGATTTATGTTTCCGAAGATTTGAAAAGTAGTGCACAGAGTGCAAGCAACGTTGAATACACCGTAACAAACGAGAATAGCACCGACTATGCAGTCGCTAAAAATGCGTGTGACAACGAATTTACTCTCACGTTCAAGGACGTAGTAGAGGCCAATAATTACATTCAAATTGTGCTGAGCGGTAATGCAGATATCGTTGCGGTTACTTTTGTAGCCGGTTCTGTTACTCCTTCTACTGATCCTGTTACCACAGTTACCGTTAGCGGTCCAACCTCAGCATATGTTGACAGAGAACTTACATTTACAGCAACAACTGATGTAAAAGCTGATACTCTGTATTGGACTGTTGATGGTACAGTTGTTGAAGGAGAACATAGCAAAACACTCAAATTTACCCCGACAGCAGAGCGCACTTATCAAATTGGAGCTTGGGCTAAGAACAGCAACAACAGCGATTGGGTTACTGGCAACATAAGCGTTGTCGCTACTGTAAAACCAGTACTCGCGCAAGTTAGTGTTGATGCTTCTACTGTTTGGGACTTTACCAAAGCAGCTTCTGTTAATGAAATTAAATGGACTGGAGACCAAAAAGATGCAGAGCCTGTTTTGCTGGCAAATGTTGACGATTTCAACAACGATGCTAACTTCAACTCGCAAGCATTGCTCTTCTCGGGCGAATATCCTATCCGTGACGGCAAATATTGCCAAGGCCCGCATCTTGCATTTACCACTACTGTTCCAGGAAGTGTTGTAGTAGAATTTAGTAACACAGGAAGCAAAGATGATCCTCGCTATGTAGCTATTAACGATGTTGTAAACACAGAAGTAGGATCAAAAACATCCGAAAAAGTGGTAAGCGCTACTATTCCAGTAGAGGCTGGTAACGTTGTTATCAATGGCGCATTTGCTGATGGCACCCACCAATACCTCCGTATTTACAAAGTTACCTTCCAACAAACTGGTTGGCCAACAGCTATTGATAACACCAACGATGAAGTAAAAGCCGTTAAGATTATTCGCGATGGCCAACTCTTCATCCAAAAGAACGGCGTTCTCTACAACGCTCAAGGTGCTGTTGTAAAATAAGTACACTAACCTAATCCTCTCCCCTTATGGGGAGGGGAAAGGGAATAGTAATAAAGCTTTATTATTGTTAAACTTTTAAGTATGAAGGTTCGTAAAAACGAAACTCCAGAAATTTAAATCCATTAAAATTATGAAGAAAATGTTATGGATTGCAGCTATCGCTTTCGCAATGGTTAGCTGCGGTAACAAGCCGGCTGAGAATGCTGAAGAGGCTGTTGAAGAAGCTCCTGCTGTAGAGGTTGTTGAAGAAGCTCCAGCTGCTGCTGAAGTAAAAGAAGAGCCGAAAGCTGAAGCTGAGCCAGCTCAAGAAGAGAAAGAGAAAAGCCTGATTCAACGCGCTGTTGAACTCGGCGAGGATGTAGCTGATGAAGTTCAAAAGAACAAATAATAACCACATCTGATAACGAGACTCTGTCTCGCAAGCAAGAAGCGACCATCATGGCCGCTTCTTTTTTATTTACATTCGCTAAAAATGTTGTTTATCTTCTCCATGCGGCGAATATTTTTATAAAGTTTTATAAAAATTTGCGTATTTCAGAAAAAAGCAGTAACTTTGTCGCCGAAATTAAAATGGAGTATTATGCAGTTGTTTCAACATATAGGCGAATATACGCTTCTGATGGGCCGCGTATTGCGTTTGCCTGACCGCCAACGAATGTTCTGGCGCCAGTATAGCCGCGAACTGGAGAAGCAGGGCTTGCAATCCCTACCTATCGTCTTGCTGATTTCCGTCTTCATCGGTGCTATCTTGACGATCCAGGCTAAGACCAACACAGAGAATCCGCTTCTGCCAACCTATATCACCGGTCTGCTGACGCGCGACACTCTGTTGCTGGAATTTTCCAGTACCATTCTCTGTCTCATTCTTGCCGGCAAAGTGGGCAGTAATATCGCCTCCGAAATTGGTACGATGCGCATCACCGAGCAAATTGACGCCATGGAGATAATGGGCGTGAATAGCGCCAACTATCTCATTCTGCCTAAAATTCTTGCCTTCATGAGCATGATGCCGTTCCTGTTTGTCATTTCCACTACGGCCGGACTGATTGGCGGTTGGGGCGTTGGCGCATTTACTGATATCATTACCGTGCATGATTATTTGCTGGGCGTGCAATACGCATTCAATCCCTACTTCATCTGGTACGCTATCATCAAGGCACTGGTTTTTGCTTTCGTCATAACCAGTATGAGTAGTTACTACGGCTACTACGCACGAGGTGGCGCGCTTGACGTAGGACGTGCCAGCACCAATGCCGTGGTCAACAGCAATATTATGATTCTTTTCCTCGACCTCATCCTAAGTAAGTTGCTATTATGATTCAAGTACAAGACGTCGTCAAGAGTTTTGACGGAAATATAGTTCTCAATCATGTTAGCACCGAGCTGCGTGACGGCGAGGTAAACATGATTATCGGTCAATCGGGTTCGGGCAAAACCGTGCTGATGAAGAGTCTGATTGGTCTTCATCCCCTGGACTCGGGCCGTATTCTCTACGATGGCCGTGACCTGGCGGAAATGCGCAGCAAAGATATTCGTATGCTACACCGCGAAGTGGGTATGCTTTTCCAGGGTTCTGCCCTCTTCGACTCAATGAGCGTAATCGAGAATGTGCTGTTCCCAATGGAAATGTTCAGCCACAAGAGCCGCGAAGAAATGCGCGAACGTGCTGAGTTCTGTTTGCGCCGCGTAGAGATGCCTGAGCGCGTATGGAACCTGATGCCAAGTGAGATATCCGGTGGTCAGCAGAAACGTGTAGCCATTGCCCGCGCTATCGTTCTCGAACCGAAATATCTGTTCTGCGACGAACCTAACTCAGGCTTGGATCCGAAGACCAGTTTGGTTATCGACGCGCTGATACAAGATATCACACGCGAATACAATATCTGCACCATTGTCAATAGTCACGATATGAACTCCATCATGGAGATTGGCGACAATATCATCTTCCTGAAAGGCGGAAAGAAAGAGTGGCAAGGCTCGCGCCACGAGATCATGAACAGCGACAACGAAGCACTCAACGATTTCGTCTTCGCCAGCGAACTGTTCAAGAAAGTGAAAAGCGCTAACACAAAGACTCGTGAGCCGAAAGTAAAGAACGAAAAGTAAACAAACTATAAACGATATGAAACGAATTGTATTTTTAGTAGCCATGATGGCTGCAATATCACTAGGTGCCATAGCACAAAAACCTTCGCGCGTACCTGCTTACCAGGGCGTAATCGAGCGCGTTCAGCCTAACGGCGACACTATCCAGACGCTGCTACGCGGTGATGAACGTCAACACTGGTTGATGACTGTCGATCACTGGCAACTACGCGAGAACGCCAAAGGATGGCTGGTTTATGCTAAGATTCGCAAAGGTGAAGTAGTGCCGAGCCGCAAAAAGGCACACAACGAAGCACAACGGAGCAAATGTGAGAACCGTTGGCTCAACAAGCATGGAATTAAATTGGAGATGAGATGAAAAAGATTTTGAGTTTGATTTTGATGACAACCATCGCCGTGACGGCAATGGCTGTTCCCGCACGTCGTGGCCCGATTGTCAAAACGGCCGAAGACGGCACAGAGAAAGTAGTTTACTTGCATGGAAACGAGTGGTTCCACTATATGACCGATGCTGAAGGACAATGGCTGAATGAGAAAACACTGATGCCATTGACCGACGAGCAGAGAGAAGCCAGACTGAATGCAGGCATCGCCCGCAAAGCACGCCGTATAGAGCAACTGAAGAATGTAGGGGGAGAATTGAATCTCGCGCCTCGTGGACTGATTATCTTGGTCAACTTCACGGACAAGAAGTTCAAAACCGAGCACTGCGACATACAGAATATGATTAACGGCGAACATTTCACCCAACACTTCAAATACAAATATGGTAGAGACAGCATTACCGTGGATGCGTACGGCAGTGCCCGCAAGTATTTCGAATGTCAGAGCGATAGTCAATATCTGCCGCAGTTTGACGTTGTCGGTCCTATCGAGCTAGACCACGAAATGGCCTATTACGGAGGAAATGATAGCGGAGGAAATGATAAGAATGTCGGTGAGATGATCAAGGAAGCGTGTGTCAAGGCCGACCAACAACTGAACATCAATTTCAAGCAATACGACAACAACGAAGATGGCGATCTGGATTTCGTCTATGTTATCTATGCCGGCTACGGCGAAGCAGATGGCGGCAATGCAAACACCATCTGGCCTCACAATTGGGATTTAACCTATTGGGGCGTGCGTTGCGAAGTGGACAAACTGATGGTACACAACTACGCTTGCTCGAATGAGATGGACTATATTAGCAGACATTCTGCAGGTATCGGCACATTCTGCCACGAGTTCAGCCATGTGCTTGGTCTGCCCGACTTATATGCAACCAACGATAACGCAACCCACAAAACAATGGGCGCTTGGGATATTTTGGATTACGGTCCTTACAACAACTCTGGTTTTACGCCTCCCAGCTATTCGGCTTACGAGCGATTCTATATGGGTTGGCTCACTCCACGCCTGCTGACCGAACCTGCATCAGAAGTTTGGTTGGGCGTTCTGAGCGAGACCAACGATGCTATTCTGATCTGTGATAGCGCTACGCACAACTTGATAGGTGTTAATCCCCATCCTGCCACGTTCTACATGCTGGAGAATCGTCAGAACCAGTGGAACTGGGATCTGTATTTGCCGGGCAACGGACTGCTGATCACTAAGATTCAGTATAGCGCAAGCAAATGGAGCAACAATACGGTGAACAACAATTCGCGCAGTATGGGCGTAGATATCATCGAGGCCGATGGTTCTGCACCTAGTTACAATCGAAACAACCCTGAGAATGGTTATTATGGCAAGGCTACTGATGCATTCCCTGCAGGGGCTACCGAATGGAAAGGTTTGGCAGGTCACGAGATAACCAATATCGTGCAGGGCGAAGACCTAAGCATCACTTTCTCTTATCGTTGGGAAGGTCGCGAAGGCATAGAAAGCGTGAAGGACGGCGAGACCGCAACCAAGATTCTGCGTGACGGACAAGTATTCATCATCCGCAATGGCGTTACCTACAATGCACAAGGTGCTGTGGTAAAGTAATTTTTATAGTGCATGAAAATTATCAGTTATAATCTCAATGGCATTCGTTCGGCTATCGGCAAGGGCTTGCTGAATTGGCTGCAAAGCGAAGATCCGGACGTTTTCTGCATCCAGGAGAGCAAAGCTCAGCCCGAACAAATCGATGTGCTGGCGATGCAAGAACTGGGGTATCACAGCTACATCCACTCGGCCGAAAAGAAAGGCTATTCGGGCGTTTGCATCTTCTGCAAGCAGGAGCCGGACAAAGTGGTGGTTGGCATGGGCAATCCCAAATATGACCGCGAAGGACGCGTACTGCGGGCTGATTTTGGCGACATCACGGTTGTCAATGCGTATATTCCGAGTGGCACAACGGGCGATGTTCGTCAGGACTTCAAGATGGAGTTTCTCGAGGATTTCCTACCATGGATAAACGAACTGCGCAAAGAACGTCCTAATCTGGTGGTCTGCGGTGACTACAACATCTGTCACAAACCCATCGACATCAATCATCCGGAGCGTCAAATAGGCGTATCGGGTTTCTTGCCCGAAGAACGCGAATGGATGGATCGTTGGGAAGCCAGTGGCATGGTCGACAGTTTCCGCGTGTTCGATCAGAGTGCCGAGAGATATAGCTGGTGGAGCTGGCGAGCAGGAGCTCGCGCGCGCAACGTAGGCTGGCGTATCGATTATCACTGGGTCAGCGAACCGCTGCGTGCACGTCTCAAAAACGCTAAGATACTAACCGATGCTGTTCATTCGGACCACTGTCCGGTGTCTGTTGAAATAGACTGAATATGGATAAACTGAGAACCGAACATTTAGTTAAGAAATACGGTAAGCGCACCGTAGTAGATGATGTTTCTATCGAACTGGAACAAGGCGAGATCGTAGGATTGCTCGGACCAAACGGAGCCGGCAAGACCACTACGTTCTATATGACTACGGGACTGGTTACTGCCAATCAAGGCCGTATATTCCTCAATGACCAGGATATCACCGGTTTCCCGATGTACAAACGTGCCAAGATGGGTATCGGCTATCTGCCTCAGGAGGCCAGCGTATTCCGCAAGATGACTGTCGAAGATAATATCCGAGCCGTATTGGAATTGACCGATTTCAGCAAGGAGTATCAGGAGAAGAAACTTGAACAACTGATCAAGGAATTCAATCTGGCACACGTGCGCAAGAATCTGGGTGACCGCCTTAGCGGTGGCGAGAGACGTCGTACCGAGATTGCCCGTTGTCTGGCTATTGAACCTAAATTCGTCATGCTGGACGAACCTTTTGCTGGCGTCGACCCGATTGCTGTGCAAGAGATTCAGGATGTGGTATGGCGACTCAAAGATAAGAATATCGGCATTCTCATTACCGACCACAACGTAGATGAGACGCTGATGATTACCGACCGCGCCTATCTGCTGTTCGAAGGTAAGATTCTGTTCCACGGCACGCCTGAGGAACTGGCAGCCAACCCGATTGTGCGCCAGAACTACTTGGGCCGCGACTTTGAGTTGAAGAAAAAGACCCGCGTGGACTAGGTTTTCGTGTTGAAGGGAAAAATCATAGTATTTCTGCTGGCGATGGCAACCCTGTGGAGTTGCCAGACTGAGCCGGATATTCAACTGGCGGTGCACGAATGTGCTGCTTTGCCTGCGGGTCGTGCCAGTGCTGCCTATTTTGTGTATGGCAACCAGGCGTATGTCTTTGCCGGACGCGATTCGGCCGGAAACCATCTGAATGATCTCTGGCGCTATACGCCTGCTACCGACACGTGGGAGAACCTGGGTGCTACACCGCTGTCAGAACGCGTCAACGCGACTGCTTGTGTACATGGAGACAAAGTATATATTGGTCTTGGTTTTCATGGCAAACATGGCCGCGACTCTTGCTATCTGCGCGACTGGTGGGAATATACTCCTAGCACCGACCAATGGACTCAACTGGCCGATTATCCAAATCACTATACCGACCGTGCCACAGCGTTTTCCGGTGAAGACGAGCTGTACGTAGGTTACGGTTTCAGTTGGAATTATCGCCGCGATATGTTCCGTTACTCGATAGCGGACAATCGTTGGGATTCGATCGATGTAGGTGTTAGTTTTCACGGCTACCCTACTCGTTCGTTCGGAGGAACAGGCTGTTCGTGCCAGGGACGCCATTTCATGGGCACAGGTTTCTTCCGCAACAGTCTGAACTGGTGGGCGGAGTTTCTACCAGAAGGACGATGGGAGAAACGCGCAGAAGTGCCCGGGCGCAAACGCACGCTGGCCTCTACTGCTGCGACAGACCGGTTTGTCTATCTGTGCGGAGGAATCCACTACGGCGGTGTAAATACCAACGGTGTGGTGCTGCAGGATATCAGGCGTTATGACCCGCAAACGGACAAATGGCAATGGGTGGGCATGTTGCCCCGACCACTGTTCAACCATATTTGTTTTGCCATCGGAGGCAAGGTTTATTTCGGCTTAGGCGAAGACGATGATTTCGCTATGCACAATCAGATGTACTACATTGAGGAATAAACTGCTTGCCATATTACTCCTCCTCACCTGCAGTCTGACTGCCCGTGAATTGAGTTGGGACTGGTGGCCGACAGGCATTCAGGCGGATGCCACTGGTCAGGACAAGCTCAGATATTCGTTGGGCCTGAGTGGCTTGGCATCGTCCGGCCGGTATGCGCCTTTTTGGCTGCAGAGCAACTGCAACGGAGATATCAGCAGTAGTCCTTTTAGCGGCAATCTGTCGGCTGGTATCTACAAGGAGGCGCAGAACAACGCACGTTGGTTCGACTACGATTTTGCGGTGCAACTGACCGGACGACTCCAATCGCGCATCGCCGGTAGCCATTTTGATATACAGCAACATTTGGGAACAGGCTATTTCAACCTGCTTTACGCTCATGTTCGACTCTATATCTTTGATTTGACCGTTGGTATCAAACCGATGATATACGAGACGCAGGATACAGCCTTGACAATGGGAAGTATGATCTTCTCCGGCAATAGTCAACCTCTGCCACGCGTCACGATTGGTATCGACCGCTATGTGCCCTTCCCCGGCTGCTACGGCTATCTAGAGATCAAAGGTGGACTGACTCATGCGTGGATGGCCGACAATATCTACATGCGCCACAGCTATCTCCACCATAAATGGGCGGCTGTGCGTCTAGGCGGACGATTGCCGGTGAATATCAGTTACGAATTCCATCACGCGGCGCAATGGGGAGGTATCAGTCCTGTCTATGGCAATATAGGCTCCGACTGGCAATCGTTCATGAATGTGATGCTGGCCCGCCCCGGAGGGAATATGCGAAACGACCTGCAGAATGCGCAAGGCAACCACGTTGGTAGCCAGCAACTGATGTTGACAGGCAAAGGCAACGGATGGGAAGTGAACCTGTATTGGCAGAATTTCTTCGAGGACAATTTTGCCCTGATAGGCAACGGACAGAATCTGTCGGATGGTCTGTGGGGAATCAGCATGAAGCAGAACCGCTGGCCGTTCATACAAGGTGTGACATACGAAATCATGAACACTACCGACCAGTCGGGCCCGTGGCACGATCGCGACGGACTTTGCTATGCCGGCAATGACCAGTACTACCAGAACAGCGTGTTCAAGAATGGTTGGAACTATTTCTACCGCTCGATGGGCACTCCGTTCATCACCTCGCCGCTGTATAATGCTGATGGCACCATCCATACGCTCAATAGCCGCGTGCGGGTGCACCATCTGGGCGTGAGAGGCGATATCTTTGGTTTCCGATACCGCATCAAGGCCAGTTATGCGCGCAATTATGGCAACGACAACAGTCAACGTGCTCCGCTTAGCCATAACACCGCGTTGCTGCTCGAGGTACAGAAACACGTAGAACAAGCCTGGGGATTGGATTTCGGTTTTCGCCTCGGTGCCGATATTGGCAACCAGTGGGGAAACCAGATAGGAGCACAAATAACAATTAGCAAGAAAGGAATTATTACTGCATGGTAAGAACTCATATCATAATGCCCGTTAAGGACTCGCTAAAGACGGCCGAAGAATCTATTCGCGCCGTAGTAGCCAGCGGGCATACACTAACGGTCTACGACGACAACTCCACCGCCGAAACAGCCAAGCGGCTGGACGAACTGAGCGATGAACTGGGTATCCGCGTGATTCACGTGGCTGAACATACCTCGCATCCTTCGCCTAACTATCGCTGGGTGCTGCAGATGGCGCAGAAAGACGCAATGATGCTGGATGCAGCATTGGTCATCGTCGAGAGCGATGTGATAGTCGGACCGGACACTATCGACCGCCTGAGCGCGGCCGTTGAACCGGGCGTGGGAATGGTAGCCAGCGTGACGCACAATGCCCGCGGACGCATCAATTTCCCGTACGAATATGCTCGCGTGCTGCACAAGGACGGGCCTTGTAACAAACGACTCTCGTTCTGCTGCACACTGCTGACGCCGCAACTGCTGAAGGCCTATTCGTTCGAGATGCTCGACCCGGAGAAGAACTGGTACGATGTCTATATCAGCCATCTGTCGCAAAAAGTGGGACTGCTCAATATTCTGCAGATCAGCAATCCTGTGCTGCACAAACCCCACTCCAGTCGTCCGTGGAAAAAACTGAAATATACCCGACCGCTACTCTACTATTGGCAAAAAATGGTGCTCAAACGCGACCGTATATGAAATCGCTGGTGTCTGTTATAGTGCCTATGTACAATGCGGCTGAGTTCATCGAAGAAGCTCTGACCAGCATTGTGGAGAGCAACTACCGCCCGATTGAGGTGGTAGTGATGGACGATGGTTCTACTGACAACAGTCTGAGCGTGGCGCAGCGTTTTGCCGAAAACCATCCGGAAGTCCGGGTACTCCAGCAGGCCAATCGAGGCGCTTCGGCCGCACGCAACAATGCTATCAAACAGAGTCACGGCGAATATATCCTGCCCGTAGATGCGGACAACAAGATTGACCCGCGTTATATCGAAGAAGCCGTAGCGGTACTGACCCAGCGGCCGGAAGTGCGCGTAGTGGCTTGTCGAGCCGATTTCTTCGGTGAACGAACAGGCGAATGGATCACTGCCCCGTTCAGCAAAGAGTTGCTGGCACGCAAGAATATGATTGACACCTGTGCAATGTATCGCCGTGCTGATTGGGACCGCACCAGCGGCTATATGGAGACTTGCGCAGCGCGCGAAGACTGGGACATGTGGTTGTCGCTCTTTGAGCAGGGTGGCGAATTTGTCCGCTTGCCTGAAATACGGATGCACTACCGTATTCGCGGAGGATCCAAACGCATCCAGGACCGCGCCCTAAAACGCAAACTGATAGTCGAAATCAATCGTCGTCATCCGGCGTATATGGAGCGTTATCTGGGCGGACCGTTGCACTACCACCGTTCGTGGTCCAGGTTCCTCAATTTCTTCCGCAGCGTGAAGCAAGCGGGCGAATGGCAGCAATGGGAAGAGGGCGAAATTATCTTCCAGAGACGTAACACCTTGCGCCGAATCAATGGCGCCATTGTCAAACAGTTTGCTACGCCCGGTCTGCTCCGCGGACTGATCTACGGCCTCTGCAGCAAGAGCAAAGCGCGTCGCAGCTACGAATACGCCCTGCAGATGACTGGCCTAACGCCGCAACCTATTGCCTACAGAGAGGTGCGCTGGTGCGGTATTCTGCGCGAGAGTTGGTACGTGTGCCGGGAATCCGCGTGCACCCACACTTTCAACGAACTGATAGGTCATCCCGACTATCCTCATCGCGAACAGATACTGCAGGCTATTGGCCGTTTCACGGCCGAACTGCATCAACGCGGCATACTCCATCGCGACTATTCGGGCGGCAATATCCTCTTCAACCAAGATGGCAGCCGAGTGGAAGTGATTGACCTAAATCGTATTCGTTTCTGCCGCCACCTGAGCCGCGGTCAACGCTTGCGCAATTTCGAGCGACTCAATATCGACCGCGAGGCCCTGCGTACGATGGCTCTGGCTTACGCCAAGGCGATGAACGAAGACGGGCAGACCGATGCGGAATACATCATTGCCCATCGCTGGTACAAACACGAGAAACAAGGAATCACCAACTTATGAACAGATATCAAGACATCATCGGCAAAGCTAATTACTGGCTTTTTCTGGCTGTAGTGGCCCTGCTGCCTTTTCCGCAGATAGCACTTCGTTACGCGTGCGTGCTGTGGCTGGTTGGCTGGTTACTCGAAGGCCGTTGGCTGAAGCGACCGTTGTCGCTCAGAGAGAACAAGATGGCCATTCCCTTCCTGCTGTTCGGCCTCTGGTACGCATGGAAACTGATCTCCGGTCTATGGGCAGCCGATGTGGCAGCGTGGCGATGGGAGATGGAGCGATATCTGACTTTCGGACTGCTGGTACCTATAGGCCTGTGGGGCGTGAATGCCAACTACGACTGGCGGCAGGCGGGCAAAGTGTTGATAATTAGCTGCATAGCAGCTATTCCCATCTATCTGGCCACTATGGGCATACTCTATTTCCATTTCGACTGGTGCGTGCAGCATATCGACGAAGAATGGAGTCAGTATGGCAGTTGGTGGCGATTCCTTTCCGAGAATGTATCGCATCTCAAGCATCGTCTGTTCCTCTGTAGCGTAGAGATGTTCGGTGCTATCATGGCGCTGGAACTGATGAACCGCAAGAACCGCTGGCTCTTTATTCCCGCTATCCTCCTGATGCTCTCAGCTATTCCGCTGACCAGTTCACGCCAGTCTATTTTGACCTGCGCGGCGTTGCTGGTGGTGGCTATCATCTACTCTATGCCTAAGCGCTACCGTTTGCGTTACGGCGTTGGAATCCTATTGCTGGGAATGGTACTGGGCGGAGGACTGCTGAAACTGCACCCGAGGATGCAGAATTTCGAATTGTCGCACATCACGGAGATGCGTGAGATCAGCTATACCCACGATATCCGATTCAATATCTGGGGCGTGGCGTTGCAGACGCCTGGCGACTATCTGGCGTACGGTATCGGCGCCGGACAGAGTACCAATTACATGGTGGCTAAATATCAGGACGTGGGACTGGAGTACTACAAGGAGAAACATTATCATCCGCACAACCAGTATCTGGAAGAACTGATGGAAATCGGTATTCCGGGCTTGCTGCTCTTCCTGCTGGCTTGGCTGGCCATACCGTTCTGCGCCAAAGAAAAAGGCCGCGAAACGGCCATTCTCTTTACTGCCCTCTTCATGATGAATATGCTGACAGACTGCATGTTTGGCAAGTTCTGCGGCATTGCGTTGTGGGCAGTCGGGATGATGTTTATGCTGATGCAATCGCGCCCACAGTCGCATGAAGAAGTTTAGCTGAACAAGTTCTTGAAGAAATTCTTCTTATCGCTTGACGATGGAGCAATATTGGGGCTATCCTGTAGTTGCTCTATCAGTTTTCGTTCGTCCTTGCTGAGTTTCTCGGGGATATAAACGCCCACATTGATGAGCAAGTCGCCTGTGCCGTAGTTGCGTCCGTATTGGTCGATACGCGGCAGTCCTTTGCCTCGCATACGCAGTATTTTGCCCGGTTGCGTCCCCGGCGTGATTGTTATCTTCACGTCGCCCGAGAGCGTAGGTATCTGGACTTGTCCGCCCAGCACGGCGGTAGGCATGTCGAGCAAGAGGTTGTATATCAGGTCGCTTTCCTGACGAATGAAATCCTTGTGCTCTTCTTCCTCTATCAGCACGAGCAAATCGCCCGGCACACCGCCTCGCGGTGCCGCATTACCCTTGCCCTGAACGGTTAGTTGCATGCCGCCCATCACGCCCGCAGGGATATTGATAGTGATGATCTCTTCGTCGCGGATGACGCCCTCGCCGTTACATTTCGGACATTTGTTCTTGATGATTCGTCCTTCGCCGTGACATGTGTCGCACTCGGTCTGCACTTGCATCATGCCGAAGATACCGCGTTGCTGACGAACGACGCGTCCTGAGCCCTTGCAGGTCGGACAAGTTCCAGTGGAGCCATCTGCGCTACCGGATCCGTTGCAGTCTTTGCACTGAACCAGTTTGCGCACTTTGATTTTCTTCTCACAGCCTTTAGCTATATCCTCGAGCGTAAGGCGCACTTTGACGCGCATGTCACTTCCTCGGCGTACACGCGGACCACGGCTTCGGCCACCGCCCATGAACATATTGCCAATGTCGCCCAAGTCGAATCCTGCGCCCTCGAAGATGTCACCGAAGTGGCTGAATATATCCTCCATAGACATACCGCCTCCGCTGAAGCCGCCTTGACCTTGCATGCCGGCCATACCGAACTGGTCGTAGCGTTGGCGTTTCTGTGGGTCGCTCAGTACCTCATACGCTTCAGCCGCCTCCTTGAATTTCTCCTCGGCCTCTTTGTCACCGGGGTTCTTATCAGGGTGGTACTGAATGGCCTTCTTACGATAGGCTTTTTTTATTTCTTCAGCGCTCGCGTTTTTGTCGACGCCCAGCACTTCATAGTAATCACGTTTCTCTGCCATAGTTGTGTAATGTGTAAGGTTTAATGTTTATTCTCCGACAACCACTTTCGCAAAGCGAATCACTTTGTCGCCCAGTTTGTATCCGCGCTGAGTGCAATCAATCACCTTGCCCTTTTTGTCCTCGCCTGCAGCAAAAGTCGTTACGGCTTCGTGCTCGTCGGTATTGAAATCCACGCCCTCGGTCTCGATGGTATGCACGTCATTGGCAGTCAAAAAGGCCAGGAACTTCTGATAAATGAGGTTCAGTCCTTCTTTCAATGCTTCATATTGAACTTCAACCTCCTTCCCTTCAGGGAGGGACTGAGGGTAGGCCTTTATCGCTCTTTCGAAATCATCGATCAGCGGCAGCATATCGGTGAATATACGCTCGCCGGCCGTTTCCATGAGTTCGAGTTTCTCCTTGTTGGTACGACGACGATAGTTGTCAAACTCAGCCATCATACGCAGGTTTTTATCCTCGAGTTCGGCAATGCGTTCTTGCAGTTCCTCGATGCTGGGAGTTTGTGTTTGTTCGTCCTGCAGCTGTTCTGCTGCGGGTTTTTCTGCTTCGTGTTTATTTATCTTTTCTTTTTTCATACTCGCATAATTTTCCACTTTGACAACGTCAATTAGCGTGCCAAAGGCATTTTTCGTCAGTTTTTCCGGGTAAGTACTGCCAAATTGGCAGAGCGGGTCTCAGAATATCGACTGTTGGCCATCGGCGGCGAGGGGCGTTTTGCCCAGGTGCTTATAGGCCAGTTCGGTGGCTTCGCGGCCACGCGGCGTACGCTTGATAAATCCTTCTTTGATCAGATACGGCTCGTACACATCTTCTATGGTTCCGGCATCCTCGCCCATAGCAGTAGCTATGGTGTTCAGTCCGACCGGTCCTCCGCGGAACTTGTCGATGATGGTCAGAAGCAGTTTGTTGTCTATCTGGTCGAGACCGAAAGTATCGATATTGAGTGCCTCGAGGGCGTATTGGGCTATCTCCAGGTCTATCTTGCCGTCGCCTTTGACTTGTGCGAAATCGCGCACACGGCGCAGCAGTGCATTGGCTATACGGGGCGTTCCTCTCGAGCGGCGGGCTATCTCGCCGGCTGCTTTGTCGTTGATCTCCACGCCCAGCAGACGTGCGCTACGTTTCACGATGCCCGACAGTATATCTGCGTCGTAATATTCCAGGTGGCAGTTGATGCCGAAACGTGCACGCAACGGCGAAGTCAGCAGTCCCGAGCGGGTGGTGGCGCCTATCAGCGTGAAATGGTTCAGATCTATCTGTATCGTGCGCGCCGAAGGACCTTTGTCAATCATGATGTCGATGCGATAGTCCTCCATGGCCGAATAGAGATATTCCTCAACGATAGGACTGAGTCGGTGTATCTCGTCGATGAACAGCACATCGTTGGGTTCGAGGCTGGTGAGCAGACCGGCCAGGTCACCGGGTTTGTCGAGCACGGGGCCCGAAGTCACTTTGAAGCCCACGCCCAGTTCGTTGGCAATGATATTGCTCAGCGTCGTTTTGCCCAGTCCCGGAGGGCCGAACAGCAACACATGGTCGAGACTCTCGCCACGCAGTTTGGCGGCCTCAACGAAAATCTTGAGGTTAGATGTTACCTTGGTTTGTCCGGCAAAATCGGCGAAGCACAACGGGCGTAGCGCGTTGTCTTGCTCCTTCTCGGACATCTGTTGTCGTATATCGAATTCGCTCATGCTATTAAAGGCTAAAGGTTAGAGGTTAGAGGTTAGAGGTTAGAGGTTAGAGGTTAGAGGTTAGAGGTTAGAGCTTTCGCCGTTCGCCTCTCGCCGTTCGCCCTTTAAAAATTTTAATTTTTAGTTACACTGCGGAAGAGCTCTTCCAAATCAGCTATTTCGCTTATGGGTTGGTCGGCGCGTATCTGTCCGTGGTCGAGAATGACAACTCGGTCGCACATTTCGCGCACCTCTTGCATGATATGTGTAGAGAGGATGACCGTGCGGTCGCGCCCGAGCGAGCGGATTAGCGCGCGTATCTCGGCCAGTTGGTTAGGATCCAGCCCCGTAGTCGGTTCGTCCAGAATCAGCAGATCGGGATCGCCCAGCAGTGCTTGCGCCAGGCCCACGCGCTGACGATAACCCTTGCTCAGTTCGCGTATATGCTTGTGGCGCTCGGGTGTCAGGCCGACGCGTTCGATTAGGAGTTCTACCCTCTCCGCCTGCGTTTTCTTCGATTCACCCAACATCGTCATACCGGCCATAAAGTGCAGATACTCAACCACATACATATCGTCGTACAGCGGATTATTCTCCGGCAGATAGCCGATGTTTCGTGGCGTTTCTACCGTACCATTATCCGCTTCCCAGAGGCCGATGAGAATCTTCATTAACGTCGATTTGCCGGCTCCGTTAGGTCCAAGCAGGCCGAGCACTTGTCCTTCGGGAATATCGAGCGACACATCGTGCAACACTTGCTGCTTGCCGAACGATTTGTTGATATGTTGTATGCTTACAGACATTTTGCGTTTGCAAAATTACTACTTTTTTTTGATATACGCAAGATTTATTAAAGAAAAATGTAGCAAGTTTATAAAAATAGACACAAAATGGCGGGAAATGCAAAGAAGCAGGCATTCTCGATTATATCGCACTTATAACGCACTTATATCGCACTTATAACGCACTAATAACGCACTAAATTTGGTGTGCGTTTTTGTTGGTATTATATACATAGTATATAATACTGTAGGCATTGCAAAGAAAAGTGCAGAATGTGTAGAAAGTACAAATAGTACGATGTAAAAATTTACTCAAAAAGGGCCAAACCGGTTATTTCTTTTTGAGTTTGAAATTTTGGCGGACATGCGCTTCGCCGACATCCCAGCCATCGTCTGTATTCTTGCGCTTATAGGTAACGCCCACGCGCACAGAATCGCCCTGATACGCGCCTGCGAGATCCTCTACGAGGATATCGATAGAATCCACATCACACCCTATCTCTGATATACCCGTGTCGTACTGACCCCATTCGTTAGCATAGGTGCGCGGCAGAATAGGCCGATCGCCCCATCGCGGGTCCGCACTCTTGACCGTAACACGCGCCGCCTCCACCGCATTATAATCGGAGTCAGTGATCTGGCCGGTCACTTGTATAGTAGCATGTGGTACGCCGTATTTGCACGAATTGACACAACCGAGTCCCAGTATACCCAGGACGAAAGTCATTAGCGTATTGAAGCCTATTCTAAGTTTACGAGACATAATATTTCAAATTTAAGATTGATCTCCACAAACTTTGCGGCGCAAAGTTACGAAGATTTTTTCATATACGCAAGAAAATGGAATAATTTTTTCAAAAATTTGCATATGTCAAAAAAAAGCATTAACTTTGCAGCGCAAAGTTTGGACACGTATGGAAAAGGGTTCGAAAAAATGGACAGGTTTGGCGGTGATCATCATTGCTGCGATTTTTATGGAGGCGCTGTTGGGCATTCAGTACAACTACTCCAGAGCGCAGTTGGAAGATGAGCTAGAACGCAGTTCGCTGATGGACCTGATTACCTCGTCCCTACGCATACAGCGAGTGCTATCGACGGCCGAAGTGGCGATATGCAGTCAAGTACCGCACGCCGAGCAACATCTGCATGACCCGGCTTATCTGCAGAATCTGATTTGTTCGCTGGTCGATAACGATGACGACGACCTGATAGGCGCTGCGGTGGCCTTCACTCCGCATTACTTCCCCCAATACGGCTACTGGTGTGAACTATACGCCCGTCAACAGCCTGATACGATTGTCGTAGAACAGATAGGTTCGCCCAAGCACGACTATTTCCAGCGCGACTTTTTCATAACCTGCATGCGCGGCGATACGCTGAACTGGACCAAGCCTTACTACGACGGAGAAGGCGCACAGGCTACAGTGACATCGTTCGTAGTGCCTCTGCGTGAAAAGGGTCAACCCGTGGGCGTGCTCTGCATAGACCTGCGCACCAAATGGATCAACGCGGTGGTCAATCATTTCCATCCGCACCCCTCCTCCTTCAGTATGGTGTTGACGGAAGAGGGCGAACTGATTGCCGCTCCGGCAGATAGCGTGGTCAGTCCACGACTGGTCAACCAGATAGTAGCGCTATTCAACGACAGCACAGTGGAACGCCAGACCGTCGGGCGTGGGCGCATCACGCGATTCAAATTCTATGACGAAGAGAAGAAGGAGCACGGGCGCGTCTATTACGCGAGAAAATCCGAAGCACCACACTGGCAGATGATGCTGGTTTGCTACGACAAAGAGGCATTCGGCAAACTGGAGCACCTACGCAGCTACATGTTCGTTTTTGCGATAATAGGCCTGGCCGTATTGGCGCTGATTGTGTGGTTGTTCGTTCGCAGCAATCGCAAACTGCAGACCTCACGACTGACGCAAGAACGACTGAATGGCGAATTGCACGTGGCACAGAATATACAAAAACAAATGCTGCCCGTAGCCGACAGTATTCATCGCGACGATATACAGATATGCGGCATGCTGCTACCTGCACGCGAAGTTGGAGGCGACCTGTACGACTATTTCGTGCGCGACGAGAAACTGGTGTTCTGCATCGGAGATGTCAGCGGCAAAGGTATACCGGCCGCCATGCTCATGGCACAGACCCTGTCGCTACTGCGGTCGAAAGCAGCACACGACAACAACCCCGCTAACATACTGAAAACCGTGAACACCGTGCTGTGCAACGGCAACGAAGCCAACATGTTCGTCACACTCTTCGTCGGCGTACTGGACCTGCCGACAGGTATGCTGCGCTATTGCAATGCCGGACACTGCAGGCCGATAGTAGTGGGTGGCGAGAGATTGGAAATAAGCGAACTGGATGATGCGCCGAATATGCCCGTCGGGGTATTTGAAGATACCACCTATGTGGCACACGAATACCATTTGCCGGCAGGGGCACAACTGTTCCTCTACACCGACGGACTGACCGAAGCACGTGATATCAATCGCCGGTTCTTTGGCCTTGAACGGCTGAAGAAGGGGTTAGCGGTTAGCGGGTTAGCGGTTAGGGAACTAATCGACCATATGGCTGCAGCCGTGCAGCAGTTTGCCCAAGGCGCCGAACAGAGCGACGACCTGACGATGTTGGCCTTCCACTATACACCGCAGGAGGAGAACGACATACTCTGCGAACGACTGACACTGAGCAACGACGTGCAGCAAGTGAAACAGGTAGGCACCTTCATCAAGGACATAGCCGCACGACTTGGCATGGACAGCAAGACTACGGGCGAGATACGGCTGGCCATAGAAGAAGCCGTAGTGAACGTCATCCACTACGCCTATCCCAAAGGCAGCACGGGCAACCTGATAACGGTGGACGCAAAAGCCGACACTCGCACGCTGACGCTCATTCTGACCGACTCAGGCAGCGCCTTCGACCCCACCGAAGTACAAGAAGCCGATACTGGCCTTTCGGCCGAAGAAAGACCGATAGGCGGACTCGGCATTCACCTGATCAGACAACTGTCGGACAGCATCAACTACGAACGTGAGAACGGAAAAAATATACTAACTATAAAGAAACACTATGAACACAACTCTTAACGAACAAGACGGCAAGTACATCGCCGTGCTAGAAGGTGAAATGGACACTGCGGCTGCCATCGAAGCAGAGCAAGTGCTACAACCGCTATACCAATGCGGCGGCAAGGATGTCATCATCGAATGCGAGAAACTGGAGTACATCGCCTCCAATGGTCTGCGTATCCTGCTCAGCATCCTCAAGAGCGCCAAAGCAGCAGGTGCACACGTCGTGATGCGCCATGTCAACGATGACATCAAGACCGTCTTTCGCATGACCGGATTTATTGACATCTTTGATTTTGAAAACTAAGATGAAAGGCGAGAGGCTAAAGGCGAAAGGCGAGAGGCTAAAGGTGAAAGGTTATGGGTTACGGGTGATACTGCTAGCGTTATGCTCCTGGCTGTTTCTCCCCGTCTGCGCACAAGAGACTGAGCCGACGCCGGATAGCACACAGACCGAAAAGCCAAAGGTCAACCAGTTTACGCTGGACCTGAACCTGCTGGCCCGCGGTGAGATACGCGATGGCGGTTTTCCGCACGATCCAGAGGCCGAGAATCCGACCGACCGCTCGATGTTTGTACTGGGCCGCGGACGACTGACGCTGGGCTACGAACGACCGCATTTTGCTACCAAACTGAGTATGCAGTACGCAGGCGTTTGGGGCCAGGAAGTCAACCGAAACACCTTCAATCTATACGAAGCATGGGCCATGCTGACCTCTAAACAAGGTCTGTTCCTGCAATTCGGTAGGCAAGCCCTGTCGTACGATGACGAACGTGTGATCGGTCCCGATGACTGGTCGATGGCCGGTATGTCGCACGATGCGTTGCGTATGGGATGGGAAGGCTTCGGACACAAACTGCATATCATAGGCGCCTACAACCAGGTGATTGCCAACATGGGCAGCGGCACCACTTTCTTCGCCAACGGAGGTGTGCCCTACAAGACGATGCAGATGCTCTGGTACCACTACGACCTGCCTGTCTTCCCCTTCAGCGCGTCTGTCCTGTTTATGAACATAGGTATGCAGGCGGGCGAGAAAGGCGTGAAAGAGTATATCGAATGGCAACAGATGGCCGGCGCGTACATCAAATGCTGTCCTAAATACTGCACCTTCGAGGCCTCGTATTATCACCAGTTCGGTAAGGAAGAACACGGATTGCCCATCAATGCATTCATGGCCAGTGTCAAGGCGCAAGTGCAACCGTCGCCGATATACGGATTTACGGCGGGGTACGACTACCTGAGCGGTGATGACTACGTGGTAGTTCTCCACCCGGGAGGATTAGGTCTGCCGCAGCACAAAGTGATGAAAGGCTTCAATCCCGTTTACGGTTCCCACCACCAGTTCTACGGCGCGATGGACTTCTTCTATGTCTCGTCCTTCGTCAATGGTTTCTCGCCGGGTCTGCAGAACGCCTACGCAGGCGTGATGGTCAATCCGGTCAAAGGACTGAATATCACTGCCAAATACCACTACATGGCCGTTACTACCGACCTGACACAGGGGCATCAAAAACTAGACAAGACCTTGGGACACATGGCCGAAATAGAACTGTCGTACCAAATACTGAAAGATTTCAAAGTGTCGGGAGGCTTCTCCTACATGGGCGGTTCGGACACCATGCAACGCCTCAAACGCGCATCCGACGACGGACGACTACTATGGGGATGGATCTCGCTCGTCGCCACACCAACCTTAGTCAAACACAAATGGTAATATGAAAAATACTGCTCCTCTACTGAACGTACAGTACGGCCTCTACGTAGCCTGCGCAGAACACACAGGCGAGGCCTTTTACAATCTGCCTTATCTCTACCTGCTCGACCCTGCCCTAGACGCAGAACGGTTGCGCCAAGCTGTAGAAACGGCCGTAAATAACCACCCTACACTCTTCACGCGCCTGGCGCTGAATGACGAGGGCGAACCCGTGCAGACACTCGACACAGACCAGGAAAAATGGCAACTGGAGATAGAAGATCTGCCTGCCGCCACCGAGAGCGATGTGGAGAAACGATTTGCCTACCTGATCGAACCATTCGACATCATCGGCGGACGACTGTTTCACATACGTCTGCTCAGAGACCGAGAGCATCTGTACCTCTTCCTCGATATTCACCATATCATAGGCGATGGCACCACTCTGCAAGTGATGCTGAGCGACATCGACCGTGCGTACAAAGGCGAGGCGCTGCAGGCCGAAGAACTGAGTCTGGCCGAACTGGCGAAAGAGGAAGCAGACAAACGCCGGTCGAACGTCTTCGACGAAGCCAAGCAATGGTATGCCCGGCATTTCGATTGCGGCGACACCTATACCCCGTTACTGCCTGACCTGGAGATAGCCGAACACAGCGAGAACCACCTGACACGCACACTCGAAGTAGATATGCAGGCGGTGGATGATTTCTGCAAGCAGAACGGCGTTTTCCGCAGCAATTTCTTCACGGCGGCCTATGCCCTGCTGCTGGCTAAATACAACAACGAACAGGAATCGCTCTTCACCACCATCTACAACGGACGTAGCGACAAGCGTTTTGCCCGCTCGGTGGGAATGACCGTAAAGACCCTGCCCGTATATACCAAATTTGACAACGAGACCCGCGTAGTCGATTTTCTCCTGGCAGCACAAGACCAGATGAGCGGCTGCCGCAAAAACGATATCTACGCCTACAGCGACCTGGTTCACGACCTCGGCCTGCAAGCCGACACTATGTTCGCTTGGCACGGTACCCTCTTTGCCGATGAGCAACTATGCGGCCGACCCATGCGCACCGTACGCCTGTGCAACAGCACCCTGGACGCGCATATATACTTGAAAGCCTTTATTCTGGACAACCGCTACCACGTCAAGGCCGAATACAACAGCAATGAATATTCGGAGGACCTGGTTCGCCAATTCCTGCTTAGCTACGAGGCCGTAGTACGGGGACTGCTAACCGAACAGCTGATACGCGACATAGACATCGCTTCGGACGAACAGAAAAAGCTGCTCGACCAATTCAACCAAACCAACGTGGCGTTCGACGACAAGCAGACCATCGTCTCGCTCTTCCGTCAGCAGGTAGCCCGCACGCCGGACAACATAGCCGTAGTATACAAAGACCAACAATATACTTACCGCCAAGTGGATGCACTGAGCGAACGCATAGCTGCTTTTGTGGCCGCCAAAGGACTGGGCACAGGCGATGTGGTGTCGGTTATCATCCCTCGCTGCGAATGGATGGCCATCGCTTCGCTCGGTATACTCAAAGCCGGTTGCGCCTACCAGCCGCTCGACCCGACTTATCCGAAAGAGCGACTCAACTTCATGATACAGGACGCAGGCGCCAAACTGCTGATTGCCGACGAAGAACTGCGCCCGATAGTAAGCGACTACACGGGCCCGGTACTGCTGACCAAAGAGATTAGCGGCCTGCCTGAAGCCGCGAAACCGGTCAATGCCGCTATCAGCCCAGACGACCTGTTTATCCTACTCTACACCAGCGGTTCGACAGGCGTGCCAAAAGGTTGCCAACTCATACACCGCAATCTGGTAGCGTTCTGCAGTTGGTACCACCGCTACTACGATCTGCAGCCTTGCCACAGAGTGGCAGCATATGCTTCGTACGGATTCGATGCATGTATGATGGACCTCTATCCTGCACTCACCGCCGGAGCGGCTGTACATATCGTTCCCGAAGAACTGCGACTCGATCTCGTGGCGCTGAACGACTATTTTGAGGCCAACGCCATCACGCACGCCTTCATGACTACGCAAGTGGCTTATCAGTTCGCCACCAGCATCGAGAACCACTCGCTGCTGCACCTCTCCACCGGAGGCGAGAAACTGGCCACACTCACGCCGCCTGCAGGCTACACGCTGCACAACGGCTACGGACCGACCGAATGTACGATATTTACCACCACTTTCCCCGTTGACCGCAAACGCAAAGAGATACCTATCGGCAAACCGCTGGATAACCTGCGACTCTATATCGTTGACCCGCAAGGACACAGACTGCCTATCGGTGCCAGCGGCGAACTGTGGGTAAGCGGTCCGCAAGTTAGCCGTGGTTACCTCAATCGCCCGGAAAAGACGGCGGAAGTATATATAGACAATCCGTTTGACCAACAGCCTGGATTCGAGCGCATCTATCGCACAGGCGATATCGTTCGCTATCTGCCCGATGGCAACATTCAGTTTGTCGGCCGACGCGACGGACAAGTCAAGATACGCGGTTTTCGCATCGAGTTGAAAGAAGTGGAAGCAGTCATTCGCGAGTTCCCCGGCATCAAAGATGCCACCGTGCAGGCGTTTGACGCACAGGGCGAAGGTGCAGGCAAGTTTATTGCCGCTTACATCGTCAGCGACCAGCAGATAGATATAGAGGCACTCAATGCTTTCATTCTGGACCAGAAACCGCCGTATATGGTGCCTGCGGTAACGATGCAGATTGATGCTATTCCGCTCAACCAGAATCAGAAAGTCAACAAAAAGGCCCTGCCGCTGCCCGAACTGAAACCTACCGCCGCGGAAGAAGTTAGCGCGCCGATGAATGTGCTGGAGCAAGAACTGCACGCCATGATTGCCGACATAGTCAACAACACCGATTTCGGCATCACCACGGTGCTCGGCTACGCAGGACTGACCTCTATCTCGGCCATCAAACTGGCCGTGCAGGTCAACAAACGCTACGGCATCACACTCAACCCGAAACAGCTAATCAAGACCGGCACACTGCAAACCATCGAAAACGAGATTCTGGAGCATATGCTGAGCGGCGAGATAGCCACTGATGCCACAAAAAAAACATCTTCAGAGCAGGCCACCAGTGCACCGCTGTCGTACGCACAGACGGGCGTCTACTTCGAGTGTATGAAGGACCCGACATCGACGATCTACAATATCCCGTACCTCTTGACTTTCCCGGCTGCGGTGACGACCGACCGCCTGGCAGAAGCAGTCAAAAAGACCGTAGAAGCACACGCCGAGATGAATGCGCACTTCACGGTAGAAGGCGATACGATCCTGCAAACGATAAGCGACAGCGCGCCTGTAGCGATACCGGTAACGGAAATGACGGAGAAAGAACTCGTCAGCCACAAGCAGTCATTCGTTCAGCCATTCAACCTACAGAAAGCACCGCTATACCGCTTCGAAGTAGTGAAGACCGAAAAAGCCGTACACCTGCTGATAGATATTCACCACCTGATTTTCGATGGTGGTTCGGCCGACCTGTTCGTTCGTCAGATTTGCCGCGCACTGGAAGGAGCCGGCATCGACAAAGAGAAATATACCTACCTGGACTTCTCCGCCGACCAGCAAAAAACCGAAGCAGCCGGTGGACTCGAAGACGCAGAGAAATTCTTTGCGGAAAAACTGCAGGCCTGCGAAGGTGCCAGCGAGATTCCGTCCGACATGCCTAAGACCGACGAACAGGGCTTTATCGGCGAAGCCGTTTGCATGCCCGATTACGACAAGGCCACTGCTTTCTGTCGCAAAAACGACATCACGCCGGCCCACTTGTTCCTGGCCGCCACAGCTTACGTTGTTTCGCGTCACGTCAACAACCGCGATATCTTCCTCTGCACAGTCAGCAGCGGACGTTCTAATCTGAAGATAGCCGATACCGTGGGAATGTTTGTCAATACCCTGGCGCTCGGACTGAATATACCCGAAGGCAGTGTGCGCGATTATCTGCAGGCCGTCGGCAACACGTTTGACGAGACGCTGCAACACGAGGAATATCCGTTTGCACGCATCGCTTCCGCCTATTCGTTCCGTCCGGCCATTGCCTATGCTTACCAGGTGGGCGTGCTGTCCGACTGGAAAGTGAACGGCGAGGCGGTTGGGCAAGAACTGCTGGAACTGAATGTACCGAAATTCAAGATCAACATCAAGATAGAAGATCGCGGTGTGGTTGTGCAATACGACGATGCCGTCTATTCGCCTGCACTGGCGCAATCGCTGGCTGAGAGCATCGTAGCGGTGGCCAATCGAATGACCGAGAACGCAGATGCCAAAATCCGCCAGCTCTCCATCGTCAGCGAGGCACAAGAGCAACAACTCTCGCAGCTGCGCGAAACAGCCACAGGAGATGCGCCGTTCCGGTTTATGCACGAGTGTATTGCGCATTTTGCTGCCAAACAACCTGACCACCAGGCACTTGTGGCCACCGATGCCGCATTTACCTACCGAGAGATGAACGAGACAACAGGCCGAATTGCTGCTGCGCTACGCGCCAAAGGAGTGCAAGAACGCGACCGCGTGGCACTGCTCCTGCCACGTACCAGCCGACTGATTCTCTCGCTCTTCGGTGTGCTGAAATCGGGTGCTGCCTATATCCCGTGCGATCCGGATTATCCTGCTGATCGCGTCAAACTGATTCTGGAGGATAGCGAAGCACGATTCATCATCACGACTGCCGACCGCCTGGCTTCTGTTCCTGACGGCAAGGGCATTGATGTAGAAGAACTGATCAACAGTAAGGCTGCAAAAGTAGAGACCAATATCACGCCTGACGACCTCGCTTACCTGATTTACACTTCCGGTTCAACAGGTCGCCCCAAGGGCGTTATGCTGCGCCACGAGGGTATTTGCAACTATCTGTACGGTCATCCGGCTAATGTCTTTGCCAATGCTGTGCTGACCGATGCAGACCGCATCTTGAGTGTTACCACCATCTCGTTCGACGCTGCGCTGCAAGATATCGGCATGGCCTACTACAACGGCAAGACGCTGATTCTGGCTACCGAAGAACAAGCCAATAACCCGTTGGTTTTGGCAGACCTGATCAAGCAACAACGTATCAACATGGTTTCCGGTACTCCGTCGCGCTGGCAGACATGGCTGACCAGTGATGATTTCTGCCAAGCGATTGCCCATATCAAGATTTGCCGTGCCGGTGGAGAGAAATTCAGCGACTCGCTGCTCGACAAAATGCGGAGCGTAACCAAAGCACGTATTTTCAACTGCTACGGACCGACCGAGATAACCGTTGCTTCGAACAACAAAGAACTGACCAACGCCACGCTGGTTACCGTAGGTAAGCCGCAGCTGAATGTCAAGGAATTCATCGTTGACGCTGATGGCAACGAACTGCCTGTAGGTGTAGTCGGCGAATTGTACATAGGCGGACGAGGCGTAGGACGCGGTTACAACAACCTGGACGAGATGACGCGCGAACGCTTTGTCGATTATCACGGCGTACGCATATACAAATCGGGCGACTACGCTAAGTGGTTAGCCGATGGCGATGTACTCGTTCTGGGACGTACCGACAACCAGATAAAACTGCGTGGACTGCGTATTGAGCTGGGCGAGATAGAGAATGTGATGCTGCGTGTGGAGGGAATGAAGAAAGTGGTTATTCTCATTCGCAAGATCAGCGGCAAAGAGCATCTGTGCGCCTACTATTCGGCCGATCGCGAGATAGCGCCGGATGCACTCAAGGCAGAGATAGCCAAGAGCCTGACGCAATATATGGTGCCTACCGCCTACATGCAGATGACCGACTGGCCAATGACGCCGAATGGCAAGACCGATGTGCGCAAACTGCCTGAACCCGTACTGGCCATTGCCGGCGAATACGAAGCACCTGCCAACGAAACAGAGGCTACGTTCTGCGACATCTTTGCCAAAGTGCTGGAGATGGACAAGGTCGGAGCCAATGACAATTTCTTCGAAGTGGGCGGCACCTCGCTGGTGGTAATGCAAGTGATTATCGAAGCCGAGAAAGCCGGCATACACGTTGCCTACGGCGATGTATTCGCCAATCCTACTCCACGTGCGCTGGCTCACCTCGTCAAAGGCGATGACGAAGAGAACACAGGCAACAGTTGTATCACCAACTACGACTATAGCGCGATTAACCAACTGCTGAAAGAGAACACCTTGGATAATTTCCGCAAAGGCGAACGACGCCAACTGGGCAAAGTGCTGCTGACAGGTGCTACGGGTTATCTGGGTATCCATATCCTGCGCGAACTGATCGACTCCGATGCAGAGACTATCTACTGCTTGGTACGCGGAAAGACGTTGGACAAAGCTGAGAGCCGTCTGCGCTCGCTGCTCTACTATTACTTCGCCGATGCCTTCAAGCCGCTCTTTGGATCACGCATACAGATTGTTTTGGGCGATGTGACTGCCCCGTTTGGCGAAGACCTGGAGATCGATACCGTCTTCAACTGTGCCGCTATCGTAAAGCACTTCTCTGAGGGTACGGAGATAGAGGATGTCAATATCGGCGGTGCTGAGCGTTGCATCAAACTATGCCTGGCCAAAGGTGCGCGACTGGTACACGTTTCCACCGCCAGTACGCGTGGTATGTGGGCCGGTGAGATACACGATGAGGTCTTCACCGAGCAACGACTCTACATGGGCCAGTTCCTTGGCAACAAGTATATCTTCTCCAAGTTCATGGCCGAGCGCAAGATACTGGAAGCGGTGGCTAACGAAGGACTGGATGCGAAAATTATGCGTGTCGGAAACCTCTCTGCACGTTCTACCGATGGCGAATTCCAGGCCAACTTCTCTACCAACTCGTTCATGGGACGTATCAAGATATACAATATGTTGGGATGCTGCCCATACGCTATGCGTAACAAGCGAGTAGAGTTCTCGCCTATCAATGAGGTAAGTCACGCTATTGTGCTACTGGCTACGACGCCGAAACAATGCGTTGTATTCCATCCGTACAACATTCACGGCCAGTTCCTCGGCGATGTGCTCACCGGGCTTGCCAAAGTAGGTAATGGCATTCGGTTCGTCGAGACAGACGAGTTCAATGAGGCGATGGAGAAAGCCAAAGCGGATCCGCACAAAGCACAACTGATGACCTCGCTGCTGGCGTACCAAGATATGGCCCACGGACAGAAAACGGCGGATGTGGAGCGAGATAATGACTATACGACTCAGGTACTCTACCGTCTCGGATATGCCTTCTCGCCAACCTCGTGGGATTATGTAGAACGAATGTTAACTGCTATTAGTGCCTTTGGATTCTTTGAATAAAACATTCTACAGTTTCCTCGGAGCGTATATCCTCGTGGCGCTCTCCGGATGTCTGGGCAATGTCGTCGATGGAATCATTGTCGGCAATCTCATTAGTGGAGACGGCGTGAGTGCCATCGCTATATCCAAGCCGATCAACCAGTTTATCTTCACACTGCACCTGCTCATCAATGCGGGCGCGGGAATGCTGGTAGGATATGCGCTGGGGAGGAAAGATATCAACGAGGCCAGACACTATTTCACGCTAGCGCTCACGGCCAGCGTCGGACTGGGACTGATACTGACTATCTTCGGCGGACTATTGTTCCCCACTCAACTGGCGCATCTGTTTTGCGACAACGAGGTGATCTATCCGCTGGCAGAAGATTATATGCGTGTGCTGCTGATAGGTAATCCTGCATTTATCCTGATGTGGGGATTATCCACCATGGTGGGAGTAGACGGCAGTCCAAAACTGGTGTCGCTCGCGGTCATTATTGACAATGTGCTGAACCTGTGTCTGGATATTGTTTTCATCCAATGGTGCCACTGGGGAATCACCGGATCGTCCGTAGCAACCGTGGTGGGACACATTGTGGGTATTGCTATTCTGCTGACTCACTGGATCAAACCGGAAAACAGACGATTGACTCTGGTTCGAGTGACCGAACAAATAGGACTCATCGGACGCAAGATTATCTCTCAGGGAGCACCGCTCGCCGTGGCATCTATCTGCTTGACCGTACTGCTTTTCTCCGCCAACAGTATCGTACTCTCTACGCTCGGCAGAGCAGGTATTTTTGCCTTTGCCGTTTGTATGAATCTGCTACAAGTGTACAATCTATTCTTGTCCGGGACATGCCAGACGCTGCAATCGCTAGGAGCAGTACAAGTCGGAAAAGGCGATACAGATGCACTACGGATGATACTGAAAAAGGCCTTTACTTTCATTACCGGCGCGATGATTGTCACTTGCGCCTTCGTATGGATTGACCCGCAAGCAGTGGCATATCTCTTCGGAGCAGATGACCCCGAAAAAATAGTGCAAACGACCCACGCGCTGCGGGTGTTTGCACTCAGTTTTATTCCGTTTTGTTATATCTACGTGCTGATGATTGTTTACAAACTCTACGGACATCACCGCATGGCATTGTTTATCTCCTTTGCCCTTTCGCTCACGGTGATTCCTGTCCTATGGCTTGTAGCACGCACGATGCCCGATATTCTGTGGTACAGCTATCTCATAGCTTATGCCATCGAAGCGGCTGCTATTCTGCTGATTCACAAGTTGGGACACCTGCGGTTTGAACTCTCTATCAGACAGTAGCCTCGATATTCTTAACCACAAGGGTACGATTATCTACACTGTCGTTTCGATGTTCCAGACGAACGCACGAACACCGACCTCCTCATTGCGGAGGTCGAGTTTTTTCACGGCCTCCAACAATGGAGCCACTTGTTCGTCTTCTACCACTGCGATGACGCAGGAATTCATTTCCGGCCATGCGTGGGTACCACGACGAGGTTCGCCGCCATTGGTGCCACGTCCCTGAACTTGCTCAAAGAACGTGAAACCGTGTACGCCCAACACATCCAACATATATTCGACACGGCCTGTATTGGCCTGATTGAATACGATCATTACGCTTTTCATTGCTTGTCCTCCTTGTTAACTTTAATGTCCATGAAGATGAATTTCTTGCGCAGTGCCTCTTGTTTGTCGCGATCGCCATGCTTGGTCATCGAGCCGTAGAGAACAGGCACGAGATAAAGTGTTAAGAAGGTAGAAACAGTCAAACCTCCGATAACGACTATACCCAACGGCTGCCACATTTCGGCACCTTCACCATTTGTCACTGCCATCGGCACCATACCTAAGATAGTAGTGAACGCTGTCATCAAAATAGGACGAATACGGCTACGCCCGGACAGAGTGATAGCCTGATTGAGTTCATAGCCACGTTCACGCATCAGATTGATATAATCTACCAGCACAATACCATTTTTGACTACAATACCGACAAGCAGAACCACACCCAAGGCTCCAATCATATCCAACGAACGGCCGGTCATCCATAGAGCCAATATGACACCCGTGAAGGCCGGGAAAATCGTGAGCATGATGATGAAAGGCATTCGTAACGACTCAAACTGTGATGCCATGGTGATATAAACAAGCAGCACAATGAGCGCCATCAATAGCAACATATCGCCAAACGTTTCCTGTTGCTCTTCGTAATCACCGGCAAGATGGATTGAATAACCGGCAGGCAGATCAAGTTGCGGAACAACATTCGCCTCAATGGCACTTGCCAATTCGCCCAAGGACGTTTCGTAAGGTGTTACCTTGACGGTCACGATACGTTGACGCGATTTACGCTCGATGGTAGGTGGTGCCCAATACTCACCAACTTGCGCAACTTCACCCAACTTAACTCTTGCACCCGTAGGTGTCGGAATAGTAAGGTTCATCACATCGGATAGTGAGTTACGGTCCTCCTCTTGCAAACGAACTACGATATCATATTCTGAACCATCATCTTTCAGATAGCCGCAATTCATACCCGCAACGCGGTTACGCAGGTAGGTAGAAACGGTTGCCGAACTGAGTCCGAGACGAGAAGCTTTCTCCTTATCAATAGAGATCTTGATATCAGGACGATCATCCTCACGGCTGATATTCACGTCGCGCGCTCCCGGCAATTCCATACAGAGTCGGCGAGTCTGGTCTGCCAGTTGACTGGTCTTATCAAAATCGTATCCGTAGATTTCTACATCAACAGTACTGCCGCCACCTCCACCAGGGCCATTGGAGGCCACCTGACACTGATATTCAACTATTTCCGGATAACGTGCCATCTCCTGACGCAAAATCTCAGCTATCTCCCATACCGTCTTGTCGCGCTCCCATTTCTTGGGTAGACGCACGGTCATAGAAATCTTGTTGTTCATCGTGCTGGAGAACAATGCTGCAATAGTAGCATCATCGTTAGAACCGGCTGAGGTATTTATAAGTTCAATTTCCGGAACCAGAGTCATAAAGCGTGTTTCCAGTTTACGCGCAGTCTTCAGTGTCTCTTCTATACGCGTACCGCGTTGCAGTTTGACTGTAACAGAGAGACGACCATTATCTTGTTGCTGCATAAAGTCTGTTCCAATACGACCGGTAAAGACTGGAATGAGCGAGAGACCGAATATTCCGAAGATAGCAAAAACAGTTATCGCTTTATGATGCAAGCACCATCCGAGCGACCTGGCATACCAGCCGTCAATGACATCCAGCATATGCACTACGGTCTTCTCGTACCAACCTTTCTTGCCTGCCTCATCATCTACCAGATTTCCGTTCTCATCCACATGCACTTTCTTAGCTCTCAGCAGTTTGGAGCAGAGCATTGGGGTTAGCGAGATAGCCACGAGCGTGGATGTACAGCAAACGACCGTTACGATCCAACCCAATTCGTGGAACATAATACCCGCCATACCATTCAACATCGTCAGCGGTACAAATACTGCCACTAGCACAAGGGTTGTTGCGATAACCGAGACCCATACCTCGTTGGTAGCGTAGATAGCCGCTTCATGCGGATCCTCACCACGCTCCACATGGCGCGTTATATTCTCTAGCACCACGATAGCATCGTCCACCACCATACCAATAGCAATGGTCAGCGAACAGAGCGAGATGATATTCAACGACGAATCGGCTATAGCCAGATAGACGAATGCCACAATCAGGGCGATAGGAATCGTGATACCGATGATGAGTGTTGCGCGCCATTTGCCAAGAAAGAAGAGCACAACGAGTACAACGAACAAGAGGGCATACATAACAGATTTCTCCAACGAATTGATGGAGTTCTGAATTGTATCCGATAGGTCGTATATCTTTTCTATCTTCACATCAGATGGCAGTTGTTTTTGTATCTCCGCCAGTTCATCGCGCACTTCACGACATACCTTAACCGTGTTAGCACCTGTCTGTTTTGCAATAATCAGACGAACAGCCTCACGACCATTGGTTTTCTCGTCCAAAGAGAGATCTTTGATAGTATCCTTCACCGTTGCTATATCACGGATGAAGACTTGTTGGCCTTGCGGTGTCATCGTCACCATAAGGTCCTCTATCTCAGATGACTCGATATACTCCGAGCGAACCTGCATCTGATATTGCTCTTGCGGCATCTTGATAGTACCGGAAGACAGGTTGAGGTTGTTGGCTTGAACTACTTGTCCTACTTGCTCGATGGTCAGTCCGTACGCATCCAGTTTCTGCTGATCAATATTGATATAGATATAGCGATCTGGAGCACCGGAGAGGGAGATATTTCCTATTCCGTCAATATGGTTGAGTTGCGGAATGACCTCATCATTCATGATTTTGTCAAGTCCCGCATAGGTTTCATCTGCCGTAATGGAGTACTGCGCCACAGGCATAGCGGATGTCGATAGTTTGAATATCATCGGTGTTCCGCAATTGTCAGGCAGATTAGTTTTGGTCATATCGATATATGAGCGCACATCATTAACTGCCTCGTCCATGTTTGCTCCCCACTCCAATTCCAGCACCACCACAGACATATTATCCTTCGATTGCGATGTGATATGTTTGAGGTGGTCCACAGAGGTAAGGGCATTCTCCATGTACTTGGTCACATTCGTCTCCATTTCACTAGCCGAAGCTCCCGGATAGGTGGTCATGACCGTGATATACGGTGGATCCATCTGCGGGAACATATCCACCGGCAGTTTTACGAAGCTATAGATACCGATTACTATCACCGCAATGAAGATCAGGGCGGTGGTTACCGGTTTTTCAATCGCTGTCTTGTATATAGCCATAACTTATTTAATCTTTTACTACGTTGATTTTTACTCCATCTACTAACTTGTGCTGACCGATAGTAATCATCTCTACTCCATCCGTTATTTCCGGAGCTATGATTTCTATCTCTTGGTCAAAGCGTTGCCCCAATTCAACTGCCACACGTTTAGCGCGTCCGTTATCGTTGATAAACACGTAACGGTCATTGGCACCAACCAGTTTCTCTACCGCCTGATACGGAGCAACAATTGCGTTAGCTTTACCCAAGCCGATAGTCGTTGTGACATACATTCCCGGACGCAAAAGGTTCTTGCTGTTCGGGACAACAATTTTTACTTGGAAAGTATGGCTCGATGCATCGATAGTCGGATAAACCACCTCAACCGTAGCAGGAAAAATCTGATCAGGATAAATCTCTGATGTCAGCGACAACTTCATACCCGCCTTCAACTGAGGGAAATACGTCTCAGGAATAGCCACTAGCGCCTTCAGTTTGTCTATCTGTGTCAGTATCAAAATCGGCTGACCGCCATATAACTCGCCATCCTCATAGTTCTTTGCAGATATAACACCGCTGAATGGAGCCTTGACATAAGTGTTGATACGCAGAAAATCCAACTGCTCTTTGGTCGAATTGTACTGAGCAGTCAGTTGGTCCAGTTGTTGTTGCGTGGCCGAACCTGTTTTTAGTAATTGCTCCACACGATTTTTCTCGATCTCTAGATTACTGAGCGATATCTTGGTGGTTTTATACTGAGTCTGGTCCATGCGAACCAGGTCCTGTCCTTTCACTTTACGGTCACCTACTTCGCAGTAGATATGCTCAATCTTACCTGTTAGCGAAGGGGCCACATTCTGTGTCAAGTAGCCTTGCAGGTTGGTTGAAACGCTTATTTCGCGTTCTATCTCACGCGGATGGAGAACGGTGGTACGCACTTGCTCTACGCGTTCCTCTTCTTCTTCGGCTGCCACTTGTTTCTTGCCGCAACTGATAAGGGTAATAGCGGCGATTACGTAAATAAATGATTTTTTCATATATATAAAATTTTCAATTATCAATTATTAAGGAATTTCTCCAGTTCCACTTGAGCGTTCACGAGCGACAGAATCGACTGAACGTAGGATGATTGCGCATTAATCAAGTCATTGCTTGCATTAGTCAGTTCCATATTGCTGCTAGCTCCGTATTTATATTTGTTGGTGGCAGAAACGAACACGCGCTGCGCCACATCTATATTATCTTTCTCATTCGTGTATGTCTCATAGGCGTTAGTCAGATTGTAGCACAATTGGCTATACTGAATCGCCAGATTATCAGCCGTTTCCGACAATGTATTTTTTGCAGACTCCAAGGCAATCTTCTTTTCTACTACGCCTGCAGCACGTTTTCCGGAGGACCAAAGCGGCATACGAACACTCACTTGTACCACATTAGGAGGCGTCATACGCATACCGCCTTCGCCGTAATATTGTTGGTCGGTAAAGTTATACGCCAGACTAACAGTCGGACCATAAGCCCAACCTGCCATATGCACGTTCTTCTCTGCCAAATCCACTTGTTTCTGCAATAGTTGATAATTCAGGTTATTCTCTATCGAGAAATTCTCGCCCAGCAGAGTCAGCACATTATCCGGAGAGAGGACATTATCCAGATCCTCGGTCAATGTCAGTTCGGTTTCGGCGGGAACATCTAGTAGCACCTTCAGACTATTGGTCGCCAACTCAATATTACGTTTCTGCGCATTGATAGAATTCTTCAGCGTATTGACACGCACGCGAATCTGGTCGGCAGAAGTCTGTTCGGCAGCGCCCGCATCTACTGCATGTTGAGTGATGCTTTCCAATTCCTGGATATTCACCAAACTGGAATCTAGTAAGTCAGAAATGCTCTGCAGAGCCAAAACAGACACATAACTACTCATCACGCTTCCGCGAAGTTGAGTCTCCGACTGCTCAAGCGAGATTTTCTGCATATCGATAGCGATATTGTTCAGCAACACGCCAACAATACCTTGACCGTTAATGCCAATCGATGCAGTCACTCCCAACGCACCCACGTTAGGCATGTCAATATTGAAATCACCCATCGCAGTTGACATCGTCGCACTATAGCCCAGATAGTTGCTATAGCTATACGAACCATCCACTTGTGGCAACATTGCCGCTATCGTTTGCCAGCGTTGCGCATAAGCTTGCTGAACGGCCAGAGAGGCATTCTTCAAACTGCGGTTCTGTTTGACGGCATAATCCTGCGCCTCTTTCAAACTGAGGCTGAGAGCCTTTGTCTCTCCTCCTTTTAGGGAGGAGTCGGAGGTAGGCTTACTACTCTTCGTAGCTGCCATCACATGGTCTTCTGCCATCATTGTTACACTTATCACAAGCGCCGAAATAAAAAATAAGAACTTTCTCATATATCTTTTTTGTGTCATTTATACAACTCCATTCCTTTTTCGCTCAGGACACCGCGTACAAAAATTTCCATTGCTGTGTGTCCCAGTTGATGCATATTATGTCCGTGCGCCTCTATCTGTTCAAAATCACGGATAGCATCGCTGTGAATCTTAGCAAACAAGGTTGCCGTTAACTCTATATTAAGGTTCGCGCGCACGTAACCTTCTTCACGTCCTTGCTCCAGATAACGCTTGATATATTCTTTCTGAGTTTGGAAACACTCATGCTGAAAATCGGCGAACTGGCGAGGATAATATTTCTTGAGGTCATAAACCAATTGCGGTACACGGCGCACATCGTTTTTCTCTGCCTCCTGATGTTTGAGAAATTTAGATACTAACTGCCTGAAATCATGCAATTTAGCCATTTCCTCCATCTTTTGGGAAATATAGTCCACATTGGCGTGCAACAACTGTGCCACCAACGCATCTTTCGACTCAAAATAGACGTAGAATGTCTTCTTCGACATGCCTAATTCGTGACATATATCGTCTATAGACACGCTACGTATTCCCAGGCGAAAGAACATCTCGCCCGCTGTTTTGATGATATGTGTACGCTGTTCGTTTGACATCTAATTAATTATAATTGTGGTCTCCTTTATTCTTTTTTTGTGGCCTCCGAAAATTTTAATTTTTGGAGAGAGCGGAGGACCCGTAGACTCTAATAAATCCGCGATTTATTCTTCGTCGGAGGGATCCGAACGCGAAATCGGCCGCAAAATTACTACAATTATTTGATATACGCAAGAAAAGCGGAAACTTTTTTCACTCTAAAAGTTTCTTTGTAACATCTAGTTAGCAATTTCGCTACCTCTCAAACACCCTTTTCCCTCTACTTCCCCTCCTACCTGGTCCCCTTTTCTCTCCACATCCATTCCTCTCAAACACCCTTTTCCCTCTACTTCCCCTCCTACCTAGTCCCCTTTTCTCTCCACATCCATTCCTCTCAAGCACCCTTTTCCCTCTACTTCCCCTCCTACCTAGTCCCCTTTTCTCTCCACATCCATTCTTCTCAAACACCCTTTTCCCTCTACTTCCCTACGAGCCAGTAGTAGGTTATTAGTAGGTTATTAGTAGGTTATTAGTAGGTTATTAGTAAGTTTCTAGTAGATTATTATCGAGACAGGACTTACTTGCGGGAATCGCAACTGGCACAAAAAAAACAGCCCGCATTGCTGCGAGCTGCTTTTTTATTCCCTTCCTTTTAGGGAGGGGTTAGGGGTAGGCTAATTACTTAACTACTGCACCTTGAGCGTTGTACTTCACACCATTCTTCTCGATGATCAGTTGACCGTTCTCAATCATCTTAACGGCCTTGTCGAGAACGATGGTCTGCTCTACGCCTGCACCATTCAGAAGTGTGAGCTTAGCGCCCTGAGCAACTTGGTAAGTATCCTTTGTTGTGCCATTGTCATCCCAAGTGGTATGAACAATATTACCAACTACGCGTACACGGCAATGCTCAACAATCGCAGCACCATCCTCAGCCGAGCATGCAGCTCTGTATGCTTGGATATTTCCATAGGTCGAAGAAGGATCGTCGTTCAGCCATACGGTAATATTTCCGTGCTCTGCGCTATAAGCATTTTTAATTTGAGCTACATAAGCCTCGATGCATACCAATTCAGAACCATCAACTGGCAGAGCTTTTGCGCGATTGTAAGCCTCAACTGCGCCAATGGTATCCATCTCAATTGCGATAGGCTCGCCGTGAACGGCAGTACCTTTGTAAATTTGATACTGAAGACTGCCAGAACTGGTTTTGCGTTTTGCAATAAAGCCACGAACATACATATAGTCGTTCTTAACAACGGTATCGTTGCCATCTTTGATGGAAGCATTGGATGCCTGGAACTCCCAACGACCGTTCTCTACGTCAGCCATACCAAACGACCAAGTCTTGTCGGTATTACGAGCCCATACTTGAACGGCATAACCTCCTACCACATACTCTTTAGATGAGTTGGTGGAAGAACTATTGGAAGCTGGCTCTGCCAACGCTTTTGCAATTTCGAGAGCCTGAGCGGTAGTGATGGTATCCGGACCTTTGATAGTACGGTCTCCCTCAACTTCCTCAAGAAATTCCACTGTAGGATTTACAAGCTCCAACTGAGATTTTCCATCTTGAACATATTTCTTAAAGGCACCAAATGCGCGTACCTTATCACCTGCCAATACTTGATAAACTTGACCATCTTTAGAAGGATATGCAGCATAAGCTTCAAAAGTAGAATCCGGAGCGGCAAAATCATCTACCATAAAGAAAATCTGATTATGATATGTATCGCTATATGGATCTACGTGTACGGCATAACCTTCAACATAATATTTAGTTTTCGATGTGCCGTTATCTGCCAATGTATCAGCAATTGCCTTTGCCTGTGCAACTGTCAATGTATCATACACAGTCGGGACAATTGGAGTTCCACCGTCCGGAGATATAAATTGAATCTTGTCCCAACGGTTGAAACCATTAGCAGACCCCTGCTTCATCTCAATAACAACTTGATAGAACATGTTCGCAGCCGGAGATGCAACCTCGAACTCAACCTCACCTACGGCAATGTCTGCATTAATTTTTGTTGCACTGGTAAAATCAGCATTGTCAGCTACTTGAAGATACAATGCACTCGTTTTGTCTGCCAATACTTGTGTGAAGTCGATTACGATGCGCGATACTTTGTCTGTAATTGCAGCCGAAGTAATGGTTGCAGTATCTGCCTTATTTTTACTACCTGCACGAACAGCGTCCCACGAGTCACTGTTAGTTCCATTGTTAATGTGGCTGTAAGTTAAAGTGTAGCCGTTCGTTGTCAACGTAAACGACTTTGAGTAACTTCCCGCCTTAGTAGATGGCTCGCCCGGATAAGTTTGCTCAAACAGAAGACCTTCAGCCATCATGCTACCTGCAAAAAGCACAGCAGCAATAATTGCGAATAATTTTTTCATAATTGATTAAATAAAGATTAAATTGTTAGTAAATATATGTTGTAAAACACACGTTCTGCGTATTTCCACATTTTCGCGGCAAAGGTACAACTATTTCCTGACATAACCAAATTAAAAAATGTTTTTTTTACAAATTTCTGCATTTACTTGCGTAATTCAAAAAAAAGTCGTAATTTTGCACAATATTTTTGGTGTTTATGGCAAAATTACTCATTATTGACGACGAGCGAAGTATTCGCAACGCGCTGAAGGACATTCTCCAGGACGAAGGACATGAGATCGAACTGGCCGAAAATGGCAAGCAAGGCTTGGAAATGGCTAGTCAACAGGCCTATGACCTGATTTTCTGCGACATCAAGATGCCGGAGATGGATGGCATGGAAGTGTTGGCGGCTCTCAAGAGCGGAAAAGACATGGAACCGATAGAGGGCCAGATAGTCATGATTACCGGTCATGGAGACGTAGATACGGCCGTTGTCGCTATCAAGGCGGGCGCATTCGATTTCCTGCAGAAACCTCTGGATTTGAATCGTGTTCTTATCACAACGCACAACGCATTGGAATCCAAAAGTCTCCGGCAAGAGACCAAATTGCTTCGCAAAAAAGTCCAGAACAACAGCCTGCAGATGGTCGGCAAATCGGCGGCCATCGAGCATGTACGTGAAATAATTGATAAGGTTGCGCCAACCGAAGCACGTGTGCTGATTTGCGGCGCTAACGGAACAGGAAAAGAAGTAGTGGCTCATCTCATTCATCGCCAATCGGCACGTGCCAACGCGCCAATGGTGGAAGTCAACTGTGCTGCCATTCCTTCCGAACTGATCGAAAGCGAACTCTTCGGACACATGAAAGGTTCGTTTACCGGTGCTGTCAAAGACCGTGCGGGCAAGTTCGAACAAGCAGATGGAGGAACGTTGTTCCTTGATGAGATTGGCGATATGAGTCTGGCCGCACAAACAAAAGTGCTGCGCGCATTGCAAGAGAACGAAATCACACGTGTCGGTTCTGACAAGCCCATCAAAGTGAATGTCCGCGTACTGGCCGCCACCAATAAGGATCTGCAGAAAGAGATTGCTGAAGGCAATTTCCGCGAGGACCTTTTCCATCGTTTGAATGTAATCCCAATTCACGTTCCTGCTTTGAACGACCGAAGAGAAGATATTCCGCTGTTGATAGAATATTTCACGGGGCTGATTTGTGCGGAACAAGGTATTGCTGCTAAGACTTTCGACGATGCGGCCATCAAAGCGTTGCAAGCACGCGACTGGACAGGAAATATCCGCCAACTGCGCAATGTAGTGGAGCGACTCATCATTCTCGCCGGCAGCAAAATCACCAAAGAAGACGTTGAATTGTACGCATGATTCTGCAGGAACTGAACATACTCAACTATCGCAATATTCGCGAAGCCGGTTTGGTCTTCGCGCCCAAACTCAATTGCTTTGTCGGCCTAAACGGACAAGGCAAGACTAATGTTTTGGACGCAATCTATATGCTCAGTTTTACTAAATCGGCCATGACTTCGCAAGATAGTCTCAACATCACTCACGGCGAAGAAATGGCTATGATACAAGGTATCTATTCCAGCGAATGGAGCATGGCTAGCGACGAGAGTTTTACCATCAGTTGCGGTTTGCGAAAAGGTATCAAAAAGCAGTTCCGCCGTGACAAAAAAGACTACCCGCGTTTGATTGACCATATCGGTCTTATTCCTCTAGTCATGGTTAGTCCTGCTGACCAGCAACTGATAGAAGAGGGATCCGACGAACGCAGACGATTTATGGATATTGTCATTAGTCAGCGCGACCGAAAATATCTGGATTGCCTCACTACTTATAGTGCATTACTCAAACAGCGCAACGCGTTGTTGAAGCAATACGCCGACGCTCCTGCTCCACCCGATGATTTGCTGGAAGTGCTAGAGTGGCAAATGATTGAACCAGCAGAATACATATTCCGTGCCCGCACAAGCTTCTTTGAAGCTTTCGAGCCGTATTTTGCGGAGACATACAGTGCCATTAGCGGTTCTGAGGAACAAGCACAACTACGCTATATCAGCCAACTGCAAAACCGCGATCTGCGCGAAGCGTACGTTCGCACTCGCCCACGCGACTTGATTCTCGGTTGGACCAGTCAGGGCATACACAAAGACGATCTGGATATGCGCCTCGGAGGCTATCCACTCAAGCAAGTGGGCTCGCAAGGTCAGCAACGCACTTTTGTACTGGCAATGAAATTGGCACAGGCTTTGTACTTAACTGCTCAGAACCCGGAAAATCTGCCGATATTGTTGCTAGACGATATCTTCGACCGACTGGATAGCGAACGAGTAGAACGAATTGTACACTTGGTTCAGCGCCCGGAATTCGGACAAATCTTTATCACCGATACAGACAGGAAACACCTGACAGAGATATTGCAACCAAACGAGAATGCCAAGATTTTCCACGTAGAGAATGGTGAAATTGAATAAGCCTACCCTATCCCTCTCTAAATGGAAGGAGCAGAATTAATGAGAAATAAACTAGCTATATTACTGCTTTTAGCGACGTTATCGGTGCAGGCTGAGATCACTTTCCGCGGAGCATGGATTGCCACAGTGGCCAATATCGACTGGCCATCTGCCGAAGCCGTGGGACAGACTGATTTGCAGCAAACAGAAATGCTCTTTCTTCTCGATTCGTTACACTCGCTGGGCGTGAATGCCATCATTTTCCAAGTACGTCCGACAGCCGATGCTCTCTATCTGAGTGAATATGAGCCGCTTAGCCATTGGCTTACTGGCAAACAAGGTAGTTGGGGTGAGCAAGAAGCGTGGGATCCGTTGGCATGGACTATTGACCAAGCACACCAACGAAAAATGGAAGTGCATGTGTGGCTCAACCCTTACAGGGTTAATCTGGCCACGACCGATACTTCGCTTCTAGCTACAGATCATATACTACGCAAACATCCCGACTGGTTCTGGCAATACGCGCAACAGTGGTATTTTGATCCGGGTTTGGATGTCACCCGCGAATGGATTTGCACTATTGTGCAAGATATCGTTACTCGCTACGATATTCAGGCCATTCATATGGACGACTATTTCTATCCTTATCCTTCAGGCAAACGTCAGCTTCCGGACTCAGTCACATTTGCTAATTATCCGCGCGGATTTACCGATATTCGCGATTGGCGCCGCAACAATGTGAATCTGGCGATTCAGGATATTCACCGGACCATCAAAGAATGCAAACCCGAAGTAGAATTCGGCATCTCGCCTTTTGGCGTATGGCGCAACGCGTCTGTCGATTCTACGGGCAGCAAGACTAAAGCGGGAATCACCAATTACGACGATCTTTACGCTGATATTCGCTTGTGGATTCGCGAAGGATGGATCGATTATGTGTTGCCGCAACTCTATTGGGAGATTGGCAAGAAAGTGGCTGATTATGAGATTTTGGCGCATTGGTGGGCCAACGAAGTGCGTGGCACCAATTGCAAGCTCTACATAGGAATGGCGCCTTATCGCCTGGAAAAAGCCAGTGCCAAATCGCCTTGGGGACAAGGCAACGAAATCAGCCGACAGATGCAACTCAATCGCACTATACCAGAAATAACGGGCGAGTGTTTCTACTCCACCCGCCCGCTACTTCGCAATCCACGCAATGTGTGCGATAGCATCATTCAGTACTCACTTCCTCTTTCGCAGTAGGATATTCGAAAGTCAGCGGAATACTTTTCGGTATACTCATGGCCGCGCCTCCAACACGAATCACGGGGCGCAGATTGACTGTGATGCGACTCGTCTCATCGCCTTTGCCTACCAGATTCCAAGCCAGTTTGCGCATGCTTGCCTGATTGGAACCGGAAAAGAGTTGCGACATATTGAGACTGAGCGGCAAAGCCAAATCGGCCGAGGTGCCACCTAAAACTGTGAAATTCTGAGCATTAGCGCCTTCTGCCACTTGCACAGTATCATCTAGAACAACCGTATAATAGAGTCGCTCCATGGACGCAATACCTTTGTTTGGATTGGTCACTTTCATATGGAGCGTGAAGCCCATTTTGACATCTTCTCTATTCGGGTTTGCCAAGAAACGGCCCACGCGCACAGCGCCTGCCAAACTAAGCAGTTCACTGCGGTTCATTTCCAGAAAAGTAACATCCGAAATCTTGCTATATTCGTAGGTGCAATCTTTCAGTTTGATGGCTTGCACAATAGAGCAGCCACACATTGCAAGCGCTAGAATAGTTGCGCACAGAGACCATTTGACATTTCGTTTCATAATCGGTTCATTTTGTTTTCCGCTGCAAAATTACATTTTTTTTTGCTAACTACCAAACAAAAATGATTTTTTTGTATAAAAAATTTGCACTTATTTGCGTATGTCAAAAATTTTTTGTACCTTTGCAGCCGCAAAGGTTTTGGAACAAAATCAACATTAACAAACAATACTTAATAACACATGATTTATTCGAAAGAAGTACAAGAAATGTGCGTTGTAGCGAAGGGTCCGAAGCACGGACCAGCACCAATTCCCGAGGAGGGCAAATGGGTGAAGGCTACTGAGATCAAGGACATCTCGGGTATGACGCACGGTATCGGTTGGTGTGCTCCGCAACAGGGAACATGCAAACTGAGTTTGAATGTAAAGAACGGTATTATCGAAGAAGCTCTGGTTGAGACTATCGGTTGTTCGGGTATGACTCACTCGGCTGCTATGGCTGCAGAGATTCTGCCGGGCAAGACCATTCTGGAGGCGCTGAACACTGACCTGGTTTGCGACGCAATCAACACCGCTATGCGCGAGTTGTTCCTGCAGATCGTTTACGGTCGTACGCAGAGTGCGTTCTCGGAAGGCGGTCTGACTATCGGTGCAGGTCTGGAAGACCTGGGTAAAGGACTGGTTAGCCAGTGCGGTACACTCTACTCGACCAAGGCTAAAGGCGTTCGTTACCTGCAACTAACCGAAGGTTACATCACCAAGGAGTTCCTCGACGAGGACAATGAGGTTTGCGGTTACGAATACGTTCACATGGGCAAGTTCATGGACGCCATTAAGAAAGGTGTTCCTGCAGACGAGGCTCTGAAGAGCGTGACCGGTACATACGGCCGCACAACCAAAGAGCAAGGTGCAGTTAAATCGATTGATCCACGCAAAAACTAAGGAGGGACCACTATGATTCGTGAAGTAAAATTTGAGTCGCAAGACCGCCGCGAGAAACAGATTCTCGCC